>Ga0209514_10000024_pt1 | contig 464360 bp, 430 predicted proteins | sample Subgrocontami58m_FD_187452 | JGI IMG/M metagenome (GOLD analysis project Ga0209514, IMG submission 187452) | Subsurface groundwater microbial communities from S. Glens Falls, New York, USA - GMW37 contaminated, 5.8 m (SPAdes) (version 3) | ecosystem: Environmental > Aquatic > Deep subsurface...
AGTCGTCGTTCGTTGTGAACCGGTCCGCGCCAAAGATACGGCGGGAGAATATAATATCGCCGTCTATTTTGCCGCGTTGAAGGATTCGGATAAAAAAGCCCTGACGAAATACGTCCATCAAGTCCTCGAGAAATGACCCGCCATATTACCAAACTCCGCGTCCGCTACGCCGATACCGACCAGATGGGGATCGCTTACTATGCCAATTACTTCGTCTGGTTTGAAGAAGCGCGCACTGAGTACTTCCGCGAGAATGGATATCCTTACACGAAGGTAGAAGAGAATGGAGTTTATCTGCCGGTTGTGGAGGCGTCATGCAGTTACAAAGCGCCGGCGCGGTATGACGATTTGCTGGAGATTCAGACTGAGGTAACTCATCACACGAGGACTTCGATGACGTTTGGATATAAAATATTCTGCGATGGAAAGTTAAACGCGGAAGGAAAAACAGCGCACGTTTTTATTAATCAAGAGGGGAAGCCAGTGGGTATTCCGGATGAGGTGAAAAAGATATTGCCGGAATTAAAAGAGGGGCAACCAACGTACGAGACACCGTAGGGGCAGGCCCCCGTGCCTGCCCACGTAATTGTAGGGGCGTGATTTATCACGCCCTCATCAATCGCAAGGATAGGGCGCAATAAATTGCGCCCCTACAAAGGGCAACCACGGGGGGTTGCCCTACGTCGTATCAGGGCGGGCACAGGGGCCCGCCCCTACGTGAGAAATTACCCATGACCGATCGCGCCAAACAATACTCCCGGGTCAAACTTCGATTATCCCTGTTGGGTTTTTGCCTGACGTTGGTTTTTCTATCTGTTATTTTCTGGATGGAGTTGTCGGATCTTTTTGTGGCATGGGCGTCGTTAGTCTCCGCGAATCTCTTCATTCAGATACCGTTTTACTTGATTTTCCTGGGCGTGGCGGAATATCTCTTTGACTTTCCTCTTCATTATTATTCGAGTTTTCATCTGGAGCACCAATTCAAGCTTTCCAATCAGACACTGGTTGCTTGGCTGTGGAAGGATCTGAAACAGGCCCTAATCGGTTTTGCCTTCGCTGTTCCGCTGATGGAAGGGTTTTATTTTCTGCTTCGCTACGGCAGCGGCTATTGGTGGTTTTTTGCCGCCTTGGGATGGACGCTCATCACGATGCTGCTGGCAAGAATCTTACCCACCTGGATTATTCCGCTATTCTACAAAGTGAAACCTCTTTCCAATGAATTATTAAGCCAGCGGCTGCAACAGCTTTGTGAGCGGGCAAAAATGCCGGTTCGCTCAATTTATGAGCTTGGATTGAGCCGGGATACCAAAAAAGCCAACGCGGCGCTGGTAGGGTGGGGGAGGAGCCGCCGGGTGCTATTGGGAGATACTTTAATTACCCATTTTACCCCTGAAGAAACGGCCGTCGTTTTGGCGCATGAACTGGGGCACCATCATTATCGGCACATTTGGAAACTGGTCGGGATCAGCGTTGTTACCGGCTTTTTGGGCTTTTTCCTCATTGATCAGTTGATCGCTTTTTCGATTCAGAGAACATGGCTGGTTTCCTACGATGACCTGGCAGGTTTTCCTTTGATTGCTTTTTTCATTACAGTTTTGAGCTTCCTAATGCTGCCGCTTCAAAATAGCTATTCCCGGCGTTTAGAGCGCCAAGCGGACAGATACGCGATTGAACTGACACAAGACAGAACCAGTTTTATCAGCTCTATGGAGAAATTAGCGGAGCAAAATCTATCCGACAAAAATCCTCATCCGCTGGTGGAATTTCTCTTCTACGATCATCCGGCGATTGGAAAGAGGATTGAGATGGCAAAATGACAATAGATATTACACCGTAGGGGCAGGCCCCCGTGCCTGCCCTACGAGGGCAACCACAGGGGGTTGCCCCTACATTGTTTTTATACATATGATCAATTATCAAAACGAATTAAATCCCCAGCAATTAAAAGTCGTCACCGAAGCCGACGGCCCCTGTTTGGTTTTGGCAGGCGCAGGAAGCGGCAAGACCCGGACTCTTGTTTACCGTGTTGCCTACTTGCTCGAAAAAGGAATCGCCCCTGGAAATATCCTGCTGGTCACCTTCACCAATAAAGCAGCCGGGGAGATGAGGGAACGGCTGGGACAATTACTTCACCCTCCCCCTAACCCCCTCCCATCAAGGGAGGGGGGAGGGACAGGAATTCCTATCCCCTCCCCCTTAATGGGGGAGGGACAGGGTGGGGGTGCAAAAATCCCACCCCTCTGGTGCGGCACCTTCCATCACATCGGCAACCGGATTTTGCGCCGTTATGCCTCAGCGATCGGGTTTACGCCTTCTTTTGGAATCCTCGACCAGGAAGATGCCAAAAAGCTCCTCCAGACCTGCATGGAATCCCTGGACATTGAACAAAAGGGAAAGATCCCGGTTCCAAAACCTTCTGTTGCGCACGCTATCTTAAGTTTTGCTTCCAACGCCAAGCGTCCTATCGCGGAGGTCATCGAAGAAAAGTACGGCGCTCTTTTTCCTTATCTTGAGGATATCCAAAAAACGCACCAGCGGTATCAAAAACAGAAACAGCAATCCAATGTCATGGATTTTGACGATCTCTTAACTAAGTGGCTTCTTCTTTTGTCTTCCTTTGAGCCGGCGCGGGCCCAGTTGCAGGAACGTTTCCAATACATCCTCGTTGACGAATACCAGGATACCAACATCCTGCAGGCCGAAATCATTCGTTGGCTGGCCGCCAAACGCCGCAACATCCTGGTCGTTGGAGATGACGCCCAAAGCATTTACGGTTTCAGGGCCGCTGAAATCCGCAATATTTTAGATTTTCCAAAGCAGTACTCTGAAACAAAAACATTTTACATGGAGCAAAATTACCGCTCAACGCAGCCGATTCTGCAGCTTGCCAATGAAATCATCGGCCGCAACTTTGAACAGTTTCCCAAGAAACTTTTCACTGACAAAAAATCGGAGCAACGCCCTTTTGTCATTGAAATCGGGGACACCTACCAACAGGCCTCGTTTGTGGCCCGGCAAATCCAAGCCCTTTCCAGTGAAGACGGAATTTCACTCAATGAGATAGCGGTCCTTTTTCGCGCCCGTTATCAGGGGGCCCGGCTGGAACTCGAATTGACTCAAAGAGGAATTCCGTATGTGGTCAGAGGTGGGATCCGATTCTTTGAACAGGCGCACATCAAGGACGTCGTCGCCTGGCTGAAAATCCTCGTAAACCCGAAAGATTCGATCGCATGGACAAGAGTCTTAAGTCTTTTCCCCGGAGTCGGTCCCAAGAGCGCCCTGAAGGTTTTGGAAAGATTGGCAAAAGAAGAGAATCCAATCCACGCCTTTGCAACCGTAGGGGCAGGCCCCCGTGCCTGCCCTTCCTTACCCAAACGAACACAAACCAACCTCAAGGAATGCCAGGCGCTCATGGAACAATTGAGAAAGTTGCCCCAGAAACCAGGCATTTTATTAGAACCCCTCATTAAAGAGTGGTATCTGCCGCAACTCCCTTCTTTATATGAAGAAAGCGAAGCCAGGGTCGAGGATCTTCAGCAATTGCTAGACATGGCCAGCCGCTATGAATCCGTGGAGGAGTTTGTCTCAGATGTAACTCTCCAAGAGGGATTCAAAGGAGAAGTGAAGGATGGATATAATAGGGTAATCCTCTCCACAATTCATCAAGCAAAGGGCTTAGAATGGGATTTTATATTTATTCTCTCTATCTGTGATGGACAATTCCCCCACTCAAAAGTAGGGGAGGATTCAACAGAAATGGAGGAGGAGCGCCGGCTTTTTTACGTGGCAGTAACGCGAGCACGGCGACAAGTCTATCTGCTCTACCCGAAAGCCGATTACAGCCGGCAATGGGGGAGTCTGATTCAGCAAAATTCGACCTTCATAGAGGAGCTCCCTGAAGAAGTTTACGACCGGAAAGAACTTGTTTCTGCAAATTTCTCTTGCTAAACACCGACGACCACTGCTAGAATGAGATCACAATTAAAAGGAGAAAACTTCAATGAATTTCTATCAAAGCCCCTTCGGACTTCCGCTCAATAACCGTTTCTTCATCGGCGTCGCCATCGGCATCGTGTTGTCATCTTTGCTCTGCGCTTTTTTGGGGATTATCGCCTAGATGGCCCTCACAGAGAAAATTGACGCAGACCTAAAAGAAGCGATGAAGGCCCGGGATGAGATCCGGGTTTCAACCCTGCGTATGCTCAAATCGGCCGTCGGCTATGCGCTGATTGATAAGAAAGAGCTTTCGGAGTCTGATGTACTGGACATCGTTGCCAAACAAACGAAACAACGACAAGATTCCATTTCTGGATTTGAAAAGGGAAATCGTCCTGATTTAGTAGAGAAAGAAAAGAAAGAACTTGAGATTCTCTCAAATTACCTTCCAAAACAGCTCTCTCAGGCAGAACTCGAGCAAGAGGTCGCCAAAGCCATCCAGGAGGTAGGCGCGGCTTTGAAAGCCGTCCCTACAAAAGCCCAGATGGGCCAAGTAATGAAACTCCTCATGGACCGCCTCAAAGGCAAGGCCGATGGGAAACTCCTCAGCCAGATTGTATCCTCAAAACTGAAATAGTTCATAGTTCGTGGTTCGTCGATGAACGATGAACTAAAAACAATGAACTAAAAAAACAAGGTCTCCCTCAGCCAGAGGCTGAAAGCGGTCCTCGCAGGGTGTATGAGAGGAAACCGACAGAGGAGACCTTATAGGTTTTTTCAATAATCAAGTCTACCACAACTTTCCCAAAATGCTAGGGAATGCCGCTATTTATCCACAGTTTGGTAAGATATCAACGTAACTCTAATAGAATTAAATAATTGCGCTTATTTTGACCACGCCTACTATTTTACATAATATACATTATCAGACATTGAAATACTCGCAGTAAAACTTAGCCATTTCAATGTCTGATAATGTAAACGCGGATTATGAGACGTTTAAAAACCAACGTCTCATAATCCGCTTACTCTTCGGATCTAGAGATTTTATACACGCTATGCGGGAGGGCTTCGAGGTCCACTTTGGAGCGGCTGGCGATTCCTTTGATGCCAAGAAGAACAATACGGAGGATTCCTTCTTCGCTTTGAAAATACAGGTAATGGACGCCACTGTTTTCCACAACTGAGACAAGTTTGCCGTATTCTTTGGGAATGGAGACTTGCTGAGAGCCGCCTCCGGCGTCCAGTGGGACTTCTTGAAGGAGATCTTCTTTTGCTTTGGCAAATCCTCCCTGCCAGATAATACTCATGACCACCGCTAGAAGAACTGAAGTGTAGGGCCAGGATGCTGCCCCTGCTATCATTTATTTCCCTGAAGAAGGCGCCATCATTCTGCTAGACAAAGGACACGCGGCCCCCCCCTGACCTGCTTGAAAGCACTGTTGGACGTAGCACCAGATACCTAATGAAGAAGCTGCAATAATAACCCAACCAATGACTTGTCCCAGCAGTTTTACCTGTTTTTTCTCTTTGCCGGCAATGATGAGCAAATAATATCCAACGGCTAACGAAATCAGCATAAGTCCTTCTTTCCCTGACATGGCTCCTCCTTTTGTTATGTTTCTTTTTCCGGTTTTTCCAATTGTTCTTCTGACTTGAACTCTACCAGCACATTATCAATAAAATGAAAATGCTTGGTTTTAGAGAGATATTTATAATCAATCGGAACATTTGGATATCGCCCCTGGTAAATCCATTCTTCCCTGGAACTCCCCCATTCATCGGGCGCTAAGGGAATGACCTGATCCGGCTCTCCCCACTTGGCTTTTACTTCTTCTTTAGTCCAGCCGCGCATCCCTTGCTGTTGACCAAACGGGTGTGTCATTACATCTTTAGCGGTAGGCACTTCTACCTCGGCACAACCAATAAGAACCAAGAGGCAGAAAGTGGAAAGTAGAAAGTGGAAAGTGGTATTCATTACGAAGTTCCCTTGGGACGAAGAACCTGATCTCCCGTCCGGACACGTTCATTCACCTCGAGTCCGATTTCCTGCCCCTTCTTCCCTGCGGAGATCGGCTGGTGGTCTAATTGCATTGAAGTGATAGCTTGAGTGAAATCAGTCGTGTGTCCTTTGACGCGGATGGTATCTCCTACGGTAAGATTCCGCTTCAACTTCACGACTGCCGCGTTGACGTGGCCGAAATAGTGGGTCACTTTCCCGATGATATCTTTTTTGTTTTTCGCGGGACCCTTTTTTATTTTTTTAGGCGGGGCTTTCTTACTTTTCGTTTTTGTTTGAACTTTCTTGACGATTTTTTTACTAATTTTCTTTTTAAGAACCCTTTTTTTACTTCCCTTTTTCTTGGACTTTTTTATTGGGCTCATGGATCCTCCCTCCCCTTTTTAATCCAATCTTATGAGCGATTTCATGGAACTCTTCTTGATTAATTTCGCCCAGTTTCTTTCCCTTCTTGCGAAGATGCTCATTGAATTTGATCGCCTTTTCCTGCATGACCCCGTGAGTTTCTTTGGACCCTCCAAAAAGGCGAAAATTCTCCCCTCTGGTAATGCGAATATGGCCGTCACTGCCATCAAATCCGAGTCCTAGAAGCAAACTCTGGCTATGCATGAAGATATTGTACCATAATCAAAGGGTCAAGGGTCAAGGGTCATTGACCCTATTTAACAATCGCTCCCGGCGCTATCGGCCGATCCAGCGTGAGAATGGACATTCCTTTGTCATCCGACGCGGCCAGCAGCATTCCATTGCTTTGCACACCACGAATCATTGCCGGTTCCAGGTTGGTCACGATCACCACCTGCCGTCCGACCAATTGCTCCGGCGCATAATGTAGCCGAATCCCGGCGACAATTTGCCGCGTCTCATTACCTAAATCAATTTCAATAACGTACAGTTTGTCCGCGTTGGAATGGAGTTCTACTTTTTTGATCGTGGCAACTTTAAGCTCGATTTTACGGAATTCGTCAATTGTCATAATATCCTCAAGATAATACGTAGGGGCAGACCCCCGTGTCTGCCCAATAATTTTATCAAGGGCGGGCACAGGGGCCCGCCCCTACGGCCCATGTATCAATTGGTCATGAATCCATAGGGGCGGACACATAGGTCCGCCCCTACATCATAATTAACCAACGTTTACAACCATCAATTTAGGCTCCATCATCTCTTCCATAGCGTACCGAATCCCTTCTCTTCCTAAACCGGATTCCTTCGTCCCTCCGTATGGCATGGAATCAATCCGATAGGTTGGTATCTCATTGATCATCAAGCCGCCGACTTCCAAAGACAGGTAGGCCAGATGAATCAAACGAATATCATAAGTGAAAATCCCCGCCTGTAACCCATACCGGCTGTTGTTCATCAACGCCAACGCTTGTTGAAAATCTTGATAGGGCTCCACCGTGACGACAGGCCCAAAGACTTCCTCACAGTTAATTTTCATTTCCGCTGTTGTGTTTATCAGCACGGTCGGTTCATAGAAACTACCGTTTCGTTTTCCGCCGCAGAGGATTTTAGCCCCTTTTGATTTCGCTTCGTTCACCCAATTTTCAACGCGTTCCGCGGCTTCCTGACTAATCATAGGGCCTAAATCGGTATCTTCTTTCATCGGGTCGCCGCTTTTTAGTTTCCTGGCCCGCTCGACAAGGGCCTCGACGAATTTCTGATAAAGTGATTGATGAATGTAAATCCTCTGTACGGAAATACAGGTCTGGCCGGAATAAAGGAAAGCGCCGTAGGCGCACCGCTCCACTGCCAATTCCAGGGGAGCATCCTGGTGGACAATGACGCCGGCATTCCCCCCAAGTTCCAATGTCACTTTCTTTTTGCCCGCCTGCTGGCGGAGCTGCCATCCCACTTTAGCGCTGCCGGTAAAAGTCAACATCCGGATCCGTTCATCCGTCACTAATCTCTGCGCGGCTGTAATCTCACAGGGGAGCACACTGACAGCTCCCGGAATCAAAGAACTCCCAGCGATGATCTCCGCCAATAACAGAGCGGTGATCGGCGTCTGCGGAGCCGGTTTGATCAAAACGGGATTTCCGGCCGCGATCGCCGGGGCCACTTTATGCGCGATCAGATTGATCGGAAAATTAAATGGGGTAATAGCGGTGATCGGCCCGATCGGAAACCGGCGGTAAAAACCCATCCTCCACTCGGCCCCCTTTAATAAATCCAACGAGAGCAGCTCTCCTCCGACTCGTTTCGCCTCTTCCGCCGCCCACGAAAAAGTCGCGGCGGCCCGCCCGACCTCTTTGCGGGAGGCCTGGATTGGTTTGCCGTTTTCCAGGGTCATCGTCTTGGCAAATTCTTCCGCGCGGGAATTAATCTGGGCGGCGATCTGCGTTAAAACATTGGCACGTTCATAGGAAGGCATGACGCGAGTGGTCCGAAAAGCTTCTACTGCCCGCTCAATGGCAAGATCGATATCTTCTTCCGAGGCCAGTGAAACTTCCCCAACCACTTCCCCGTTATAGGGATTCGTCACTTTCAACGTCTTATCTCCACGTTTGAAAGCCCCCGCGAGATAAAAAGGTTGTTGAGTCATGTTAATGCTGAAAACATCGCCTCATACAACCGTGTATAAACAGGATTTTCCCCATAGATCTGCTCGTGTTTCCCCTCGGATACCAAATGCCCCTGGTCCATGACTAGAATACGGTCGGCGTCCTGGATAGTCGAGAGACGGTGCGCAATGATCAATGTCGTCCGGTTCTCCATCAGGTTTCTCAGCGCTACTCGGATCAGTTCTTCGGTTTCGGTATCAAGGTTCGACGTCGGTTCGTCCATCAGCAGAATCGGCGCGTTCTTCAGCAACGCCCTGGCAATGGTAATTCGTTGTTTCTGCCCAACGGAAAGGCGGACTCCTCTCTCCCCTACCCAAGTTTGGTACCGTTTCGGCAACTGTTCGATAAAAGTGCCGATATAACAAACTCTCGCTACCGCCTCTACCTCTGATTCGGTGGCGTTTGGCCTGGCATAGGTAATATTCTCCCATATTGTCCCGTTAAAAAGAAACGGTTCTTGAAAAACCATGGAAATCTGGCTTCGAAGAAAATCTAAAGGAATCTGAGTCAGTGGTTGTTCATCAAGATAAATTTCACCGGATTGAATCGGATAAAATCGTGGGATCAGTTTGAGAATGGTGCTTTTACCGGCGCCGCTGGGACCGACCAGGGCAATTTTCTCACCCCTTTGCGCCGAGAAGCAAACGTTACGCAGTACCGGGCGGTCTTTTTGATAAGCGAAGGTGACGTTATTAAAGCGAATGTTGCCATTAAGACGTTTTTCATCTGTCATTGCGAGGGGTGAAGCAATGACAACGCTGAGAGTAACCGCCTCCGCCGGCGCCTCCAGGATTTCAAACACACGCTCTCCCGCCGCAATGGCATGTTGGACCATATGATTCAGGGAATGAATTTGATTGACCGGTTCGTAAAAAAGTCCCAGATAAGAAATGAAAGCAATCAGCTCTCCAAGAGTCAAGGTTCCCTGCATGACCTGATGAGAGCCGTAGATAAGAATGAGAACCATTCCCATCGCCGCGAGAAGGCGCATCGCCGGCGAAAAAACAGACCAGATCTTCGCGACTTTTAATTGGCTGTTGGAATAGGTCATATTTTTCTGTGAAAAGTTTTCTTCTTCACGAGCTTCCCGCCCATAAATTTTAATTTCTCGAATCCCGGAAATCCTGTCCTGTAAAAACCCGATCATCTCTCCTAGATTATGCCGAATGATTTGATAGTACTTGTGCACCGTCCGGGTGAAGATGGTGGCGGAAACGGCCAGTAAAGGAATCGGCAAAAGCGCCACGCAAGCCAACCGCCAGTTCATCGCAAAGAGAACGCAGGTAATCCCGGCCAAAGTCAACACCGCCACGACAAATTGTTCCGTTCCATCAATAAAAACCCTTTCGACATTATTGATATCGTCATTGACCCGGCTCATCAATTGCCCGGTTGAAGTCTTCTCATAGAATGGAATCGGCAAACGCTGCAAGGCGGCATAGACGTCATTTCTCATCGCGAAAATAACCCGCTGTTCCAAAGTGTTATTAGCCCGGATTCGAAGAGAATTAGAAATATTTCTTAAAACGTAAGCGCTAACGACACCAGCCACTAAGAGAGTGAGGTAGTGCCGGTCACCAGAGGGAAGCGCTTTATCAATGATGAGCTTGATTAACCATGGAGGGATTAGATCACAAAGGGTCGTTAAAACGGCAAAAATCAGCATCCCAAACGCCAGGTGCTGATTTTTGCCAATGTAACTGAGAACTTTTAGGATGGAACGACCGAACTTACTGCGCACGTCTTCGCCGAACAGGGATCTCTCTTCCTTGATCATCGTACCCTTGATCGTCGTCGTAATACTGATCTTCCTCATAATACTCTTCTTGGGCGGGCGCTTGCTGCTGGCCTCCCCCAAGAGCATCCATCAAAACGCCCCCAAGGATTCCGGTTCCAGCGCCGATCGCGGCCCCCTTGCCGGCATCGCCGCCAGACGCTCCTCCGGCAATCGCGCCAATCGCAGCCCCTCCCACGCCTCGCTTGAGAAGTGTTCCTGCCGCGTCATTCTGTTGAGGAGCTGGCGCGGGTCGAGGAGATGGTCTCCTTCTCACCTTTCGAGGAGGAGGCGGTGGAGCAGGTTCACTGTAGTATCCTTCATCTTCATAATATTCTTCTTCATAGACCGGGGCCTGCTGTTGCTGCGCGGCCCCGCCCCCCATCGCATCCATCAACGCTCCCCCAATAATACCGGTTCCCGCGCCGACAGCAGCCCCTTTACCGGCATCACCCCCCGAAGCGCTTCCAGCAATCGCGCCTATAGCGGCTCCTGTCAATCCCTGCTTTAACACTTTCTGGGCTTGACTCTGCTGTGGTTGCTGCGGCGGAGTCCGCCGATAAACCCGTCTTCCCCGCCGGGGAGAACGCTGTCTTGCGGGCGTTTGATTATCAGTATCGTCGCCATAATAGGCGTCTTCCGAAACTGCTGCGGGTTGATTGGAAGCTTGGTTGCTAGTTTGGGTGGTCGCCGAACTTTTAGTGGAAGATTTGTTTTCTTGAGCGAAGGCAATCGCGGGTAATCCCAACAGCACTATCATCAAAAAAGCGATCAATCGAAAACAGTTAGTCATCAGCATCTCTGGCAACCTCCTAATTGATATTTATTATAACATGATCACAAAACCTGTTTCAAGGAAAATCAAATGAAGGCCTTTCGGTCAGGTTTGCCTTTTAATCGGCTCCACTGTCAAGATTACCATAGAGACATCCTACCTGCAAGTAGGGGCGTATGGCCATACGCCCCTACAACTACTTCGCACCCTCTTTTTTATCTAAAAACATCTTAATCAAATCAATCGGAATCGGAAAAATCGTCGTGGAATTATGTTCCGAGGAGATGTCTACCAGTGTCTGCAGATACCGAAGTTGGAGACTCATCGGTTCCGTTGCCATTAAAGCGGCCGCTTGGGTTAGTTTTTCCGCGGCCTGGAGTTCTCCTTCCGCGTTGATAATCTTCGCCCGGCGTTCCCGTTCAGCCTCGGCTTGGCGAGCCATGGCGCGGATCATCTCCGGCGCCAGATCGACGTGTTTAAGTTCAACGTTAGAAACCTTCACCCCCCACGGATCGGTCTGACGATCCAAAATCTCTTGGAGTTGACGATTAATTTTTTCTCGGGAAGAAAGAAGTTCATCCATATCGGACTGCCCCAAAACGCTTCGCAACGTTGTCTGGGCCATCTGCGAAGTCGCAAAAAAATAATCTTCTACCACTAACACCGCCTTGTTAGGATCCATGACACGAAAATAAACAACGGCGTTCACCTTGACCGAAACGTTGTCCTTGGTAATGATGTCCTGAGGAGGGACGTCCAAGGCGACGACGCGAAGGCCTATTTTTACGAGACGATCAATGGGGGCAAACACCAAAACAATCCCAGGACCTTTCGGCTGAGGCAATAGACGCCCCAGCCGAAAAATAACCCCGCGTTCGTATTCGCTGAGGATTTTGACGGAACTCATCAGATACATCACGACAACAAGAATAAGGATTGCTGGAAATGTGATCATGGTTTCTCCTTTTTTTCCACTATTAGTTTTAATCCCTCCACCCGAACCACTCGAACCTCTTTTCCGTCCTCAATGGGCGTTTCGCTTACCGCATCCCAGATTTCTCCTTCGATGAAAACCTTTCCTTCGGGATTCAAATTGGTCTCGGCAACTCCGATGGCGCCGATCAAACCTTCAACTCCCCCCTTTGCTTTTCGTCGCTGCGCCCTCATCGCAATGCCGCCGAGGAAGAAAGTGATCCCGCCAGCCGCTATGGCCACCGGGAGAAAAACAGTCCAAGAGACCTGGAGCGCGGGGAAAGGTGAATTGATTAACATCATCGAACCAAGAACCATGCAGACAATCCCGCCTAATGTCAAAGCTCCAAAGGTAGGCGCGAAGGCTTCCGCGATAAAAAGAACAAGAGCCAGTAAAAGTAACAGGACACCACCGTAATGAATGGGTAATGTCTGAAACGCGACAAAAGCTGAAATCAGGCAAATGGCTCCACCAACACCGGGAAAAATTAATCCGGGGTGCGCGAATTCAAAGAACATGCCTAATCCTCCTAGGGACAACAACAGGTAAGCCACGTTAGGATTAGCCAGAACACTCAAAACCTTCTGCCGGGTGGTCAATTCTAACCAAACCTTCTCTGTTTGACTCAACTGCAAGACCCTTTGATCCACTGCAGAAATAGAAACGGCCCTTCCCTCTAATTGCTTGAGTAGATCTTCGAGATCGGTCGCGATGATCTCCACAAGTCTTTGCTCCTTGGCTTCCTGTTCTGTCACAGAAACGCTCTCTAAAACAGTTTTTACTGCCAGCTCCTCATTGCGCCCCTTATCCTTGGCGAGCGATCGGATCCAAGCTACAGCGTCGTTGGTGATTTTTTCTGAAAGGATGTCTCCTTCTTTTCTCTCTGGTTTCTCCTCCTTATTCTTTTCTTTTTTATCTTTCTTTTGATCTTTCGGCGATAACTCCTTGGCAATTTCTTTGGCGATTTCTTTTGGATCTATCCCCTCTTCTTTTTTGGGACTAGGAGGTTCTCCAAACTCCACCGGATGCGCCGCTCCGATATGAGTTGAAGGAGCCATCGCCGCCACATGGCTGGCAAGAGTGATAAAAACCCCGGCGGATCCGCCTCGCGCTCCCTTGGGAGCGATATGCACAATCACCGGAACTCTGGCGTTTAAAATCTTCCGCACGATCGAGTGGGTGGAACTCATCAAACCGCCGGGAGTATCCAGTTGAATAATAACCGCCTGCGCCTGCTCTTTCTCTGCTCGTTCGATCCCTTGAATCAAATAGTCAGCGATAATCGGATTGATGATCTGATCGTCAACAGTGAGGATAATAAGCTTATCTTGAGGCGCTTCCTGAGCCGCCACAGAAGGGGTTCCCACGCAGAGCGTGGAACATATCGTTAAAAATAATAGAAAAACAAAGGAAAACGTCCATTCCTTATGCATCACCAATTCCTAATCGCCTCTACCAGCAAACGCACACCCACGCCGGAGGGACCTGGATTCAGATAGGGATGCGACGTCTTTTCCACCCAAGCGGTCCCCGCGATATCCAGATGAACCCATGGGTAATCACCGACGAATTCTTTCAAGAACATCGCCGCGGTGATGGTTCCCGCGCCGCGAGCCCCTACGTTCTTGATGTCGGCGACTTCGCTTTTGATCGCTTCAAAATATTCTTGCCAGAGAGGAAGTTCCCAAACTCTTTCTCCTGTTTTTTCTCCCGCTTCTTTGAGCCGTGTTTTTAGCGCGTCGTCAGTCCCCATCATGCCGATCGCTTCATGGCCTAAAGCGACGACGCAAGCGCCGGTCAGGGTGGCCAGATCAATGATGGCTTGCGGTTTAAATTCTTGAGCGTAAGCCAAGGCATCCGCAAGAATCAATCTTCCTTCGGCGTCGGTATTGATCACTTCCACGTATTTTCCGGAATAAGTTTTAATGACGTCTCCCGGCCTCTGCGCGGAACCGCTCGGCATATTCTCAACAAAGGGAACGATCCCCACCACTCTTTGCCGGACCCCCAGCTTTGCCAGCGCCTGAACGGCCGCAATGACCGTCGCCCCGCCGGACATATCATACTTCATCTTCTCCATCCCATCGCTCGGTTTGATCGAAATGCCGCCGCTGTCAAAGCTCACCCCTTTTCCGACGAGGGCAATCGGCGCCCCTTTGGCTCCAGCGGGATTGTATTCAAGCACGACAAAACGCGGAGGATTCTCACTCCCCTGCGCGACGGCCAGAACAGCGTTCATCTTTTTCCGGCGGAGCCAGCGTTCGTCGTGGACCGTACAGCGGACTCCGATTCCCCGGGCCGCCCCCAGCGCCGCTTTCGCCAAAGCCACGGGAGTCATCACGTTTGACGGTTCATTCGCCAGAATCCTGGCAAAATTAGCCGATTCCGCCACTTCCGCCGCGCGGTGAATTCCTCTTTGAAACACGGCGGCGCCGGCACGAAGGCCGTCCGTTGAGAGAATGAATCTAGTGATGTTCGTTAACTTTTGATCGTCATTCTTCCCGCTTTTATATTTATCAAAAGAAAAATCAGCCAGGATAGCGGCATCTGCGGCCGCTTCCACGAGTTCAGCGACTTCAATTCCTGACCGGCGGCCGGGAAAAAGTGACGCCACAGAGAGGGCAATTTCCCTGGCTTTGTAACGTTTGGCCGCTTTAATCAAACTACCGACGGCGCCGCGGGTTTGATTCAAATGATACTTCTCCGCTTTGCCCAAACCGACTAAAAGAAGCATATCGCAAGAAAGTTGGCCCGCGGTGTAAATCAGAAAAGATTCTCCCGTTTTTCCTTTGAAATTCGCGCGTAAAAGTTTCCGGATCGCCCCCTTTAATTTTCTATCCAGCTCCGCCAGGATCCCCGACGGAGAGCCCGCCCCCTCAAAACACCCGACGGCCGCCAAATCACTTTTGATCTTCGAAATTGCTTTAGACTGTAATTGTACTTTCACGTTTTTTCTCCCTTTACCCCCTCTCCCTTTTTAAGGGAGAGGGTCGGGGTGAGGGTTGATTTGCATCGCTTCAATCCCCCCCCCTCACCCTAACCCTCTCCCCCTTTAGGGGGAGAGGGAATTCGTGTAGTAATCCCGTGGCAAAACCACGGGGATTGTTATTCATTCACCTATGCGGCGTACACCTGATAATTAATATCCGAAAAAATATTATCAATGGACTCCAAATGAGACAGATAGCTCTCATCAATACAGCGGGACTGCACCTGCTCGTAAAGATTCTGAAAACGCCCGATATGTTCTCTTAATCTCCGCCGGGCGTATTCGACAAAGGTTCCCGTCTTCAGGATAAAAGCCCAGTCACTGCTCTGCGCCAGCAGAAGTTCACGGGCCATTTGGTTGAGGGTCCGTCGAACCAGTATGTCGGAATGGGCGTCTCCATACAACCTGGCCAGCGAGTTCATCCGTTCCGACATCTTGTGCAGATGACGGTAAACCCAGTCGTTAGAACCGTTGAGCCAAACCTCGCTATACCCTTTCCATCCCCAGCTGGAAAGGGAAGGCATGAGAGTCTGGTTTTTCTTGAACTTCTGTAAGTATTCGCCGGGTGTGATGGTCTCAAAAACAGTTTGATCGTAGGCAATTTTTCGAAAAAGAAAGTTCAGCCATTCAGGCCCTTCAAACCACCAATGCCCCAAAAGCTCGGCATCATAAGGAGCGACAATAATAGGAGGCCGTCCCATTTTCTTATAGAGGTGTTCAATCTGCTTCTCACGGTTGAACATGAAATTTCCGGCGTGTTCCGCGGCACGAGACAAAGCCCATTGACGCTGGTAGGGTTCTTTCTGGGCCGTTTCTCCCGTAATTCGATAATATTTCACCCCGGTGGCGGTTCGAGCGCCATCGCCGTTAATATAAGGCCGCATGTAGTCATAATCCAGATCAAAACCGATATCGCGGTAGAATTCACGGTAGGCCGGATCCCCCGGATACCCTTCCTTGGAACTCCAAACAGAACGGGATGTTTCCGGGTCTCTTCCAAAAACAGCCACGGATGACGGCGTGTAACAAGGGGCAAAAATACCGTACCGAGGGCGCGGACTCGCGAAAAGAATTCCATGGCTGTCCACGAAGGTATATTCAATCCCCGCTTCGTGAAGCAGTTTTTCATGCGCGGGGTGGAAACCGCACTCAGGAAGCCAAAATCCTTTGGGACGGAAACCGAAAGCCTTCTCAAAACAATCCATTCCGACTTGAAGCTGCGCTTTCACCGATGAAGGATAAGATTCCAGCAGGGGCAAATAGCCATGGGTGGCCCCGCAAGTGATCAATTCCACAGCGCCGCTTTTCTGGAGCTGGGCAAAAGCGGTGATCAGGTTTTTCTTGTATTGATTGACAAAAACCTCTTTATTGTGACTGAAACGGTCATGATAAAAAACCGCCAGCTGGTGAAATTCCGGCTGGGATTGTGTCCGGTGTTTTTCACGATCGGTCAATTCAATCAGCCGGTCCAGGCAGCGAACGTAACGATCCTGAAGAAGCGTATCCTGGAGCATGGAAATGAGGGTCGGGCTTAGAGAAAGGGTGATCCTGAAGGGAACGTTGTCCCGAAGGAGGCCGTTAAAGACGTCAATTAAAGGAAGATAAGTTTCGGTAATCGCTTCATAGAGCCAATCCTCTTCCAAAAAATCCTCATGCTCCGGATGACGCACATAAGGAAGATGCGCGTGAAGCACAATGGCAAGATACCCTTTTGAGTTCATGGCGTATGCCCCATCCGCTGTAAAAAATTCTCTCTGGTTTCCATAAAACTGCTCCCGCCTATTCCAAATCCCCCCGAGAGAGCGAATAGTTCCCAATATTCTTCCCCCAAACATTTCCATTGTTCATCAATCACGGAAGACATCCCAAAACGAGGCGTCTTGACTTTATTGGATCTGGCCAGGGAATGAAAGGAACCGTCACTGGAGATGATTCCAATGTCCACATAATAAGTGTGGTCATGTTCCACTTGAAAATACCAGTTGTCGGCGATTTGATTCAGTTCAATGTCCTCTTTGATTCGTCCAGCGGCCGGGGGTTCTTCATAAACCCTGATAATCCATTTTCCAACCGTTGCCTCCCTTTCTTTTAGTTCCTCCTCTTTACGCCGAATCACTTCCGCTGAGAGTTCCCAATAAGCATGCAGCATCCACGGGTCTCTCACCTGCAAGACGATTTTATGATCTCCATATCCCTGCGGCACAGTGACGCGTTCGGCAAGGGAGTGAATGGATGATTGAGTCGCTTGAAACAAAGGGGTAATTTTTTGATTAAAGAATGTGACCTTCTTTATCTTCTTTTGCCGTAAAGGCTTTCGTCTCAAGACAATTCCCTCCCCTTGTCAATTTTAGTTTAACACCGTAGTCGAGGAAACGTCAAGCGTAACTTAGGAGGTTTTGTGCATGGTGGAGTAAGAACTGATCGGAACAGAACTTCCTCCTTTAGAGATGGGAACAGAGAGCCAGTCTGGGATTTTCTGTCCGCTGTAGTGATAAACCATCGCCAGATAATGGCGGTAGAGCCGGTCAAAGATTTCCTTGTCCGGGGTAAAGTGAGTCTCTCCGTACCACCAATTCCAGTCGCTTCCTTCGGCGATATAGAGCGCCTTCCAAGCCAGGCCAATGGTGGTTGGGACGACTTCTTGATTTTCAAGATCTCTTCGCGTCCAAGCCAAATAATCCCAGGAGAGGTTTTTTTCTTGATCTCCGATCCAAACATTAAAGTTGCCGTCAATCCAAGAACCGGGTTTTAATTGAGTTAATCCCTTCTGCGGAGGAAAGGCCTCCAGATATTCGGAAGGAGTGGTCGTTTTAACTTCCTCCATTTCATTGAGACGCCCGTAGAATTCTTTGAGGAAATCAGCGCCGTCATTAGCGTAATACTCCCACGCGTTCTCGCCATCCAGGATGAGAGTCGCAAGATAAGGCTGCCGGGAACCTTTCTTCGCGAGATACTGCTGAATATTTTTTAGATGGCCGACGAGATTTTCCGCGGCTTTATCCGCCGGCCAGTGAGAATAGGTAAATCCTATCAAGTCGGAGAGATGATGATCCCGAAACAAAATAGAAAGATCTCTCGAGGGTTGGGGACAACGATAGGGACGGTAAAGAAGATGGGCCGTTCTTCGCTTCTGCAGTGAATTAAAAAGAACCTGCTCATCGCTGGCAAGCCATCGAAATCCCTCTTGAGCCGCTAACGGGATCATCTCTCTGCTCACGGATCCTTCCGGAGGCCATAATCCTCGCGGTTCTCTTCCAAAAACCTCACGGTATTTCTCCACCGACCGGCGAATTTGCCATTGCGCGTCTTCCGGATGGCGGAATTCTTCCCGCGGCATTGAAATTCCTCCAGACGCTTCTTTGGCTGACGCGGTGTCACACAATAAGGGAAGAATAGGATGATAATAAGGGCTGGTGCTGACTTCGATCTGCCCCTCTTGCTGAAAACGGCGGTAGGCAGGCAACACTTTATTCACCAACTCAAGTTGTAAATCAAGCAAGCGGTTCTTTTCCTCTTCGGTGAATTCCTCTCCTTTCTCGACCAAACGGGCCGCGAGAGGAATTTTCTTGCGATACGACGGATCCATCCATGCCAGGTTGAACCAAACCTGCAGGTCTCGTAAATCCTGAACCGTAAACAAATTCTTCAATCGCACCGACTCAGCGTATTGTTTCGCGATTTGACTTTTCTGGTAGAGCTCGAAATAGCGCCAATGCGGTTTGATCATTCCCTCTAGATTGGCTTTAAAGAAGTTTTCCAGAATAAAATGTTTCTCGGAATCCGTCAGATGATCGGTATTTTTATACGATAACTCCAGATAAGAATCCGCTTCCCTGGACTTTTGCTGATACTGCTCCAATTGGTCTATCAATGAAGGGGCTAGGTTAAATGTCACTTTAACGTTGGGAAAACCGGATAGAATTTCAACCATGTCAAGGTAGTCCTTGCAGGCATGCAAACGGACCCAGGGGAGGATCATCTGCCTTTTTTCAAAATCAAAATAATAAGGCTGATGCATATGCCATAGAATGGCGAGATAGAGTGGGCGGCTCATGATATAAAAAAAGCCCTCGAGGATTTTCGTCCTCGAGGGCCGTTAAACATGACTGTTAGAACATAACCGATACTGTAGCGGTTATTTCACTAGCAGTGTCATTGCTTTTGTTAGCCGCAGTCGCCTGACCATCATAATACTTGCCAGGGAAGAACCAAGCCGCGAGAAGACCCAGCTTGACATCTTCCGTGTAGTCGTAGGTCAGCTGTACGTCAACCTCATCTCCAGCATGATCATCCCGACCGGCAATCGGTTTCTGATCAAACCAGGCGCGAACCCAAGCTACCTCCGCCTTCAACGCGTCCAGGGGCTTAGCGCTTGTCCATAGATGAAGGAGATGACGGTTGGTGTTTGACGCCGTATCATTAGGATCCTGTGTTCCATAGAGGTTCTGTCCATCAAAACCTCCGAAGAACGGCTCAATCCCGCTCAGGAAACGGCCGCTGTACATGGAATCAAACGCCTCATAATCGCCGTTGGTGTCTCCTACCTTAGTGTCTTCTTCACCTGAACGATAGAGCCAACCCAATCCAATGCTCGGTGAGTAAATGGCGTCAAAAGAATACTCGCCGTCCACATCAAAAGCCCATGCCTTACGATCCCGGGTAAGGGGATAGGTTCCTCCAGCAGGACCGCCATCTTGGGTTTTATCCTTGATCTCACCGGCTTGAAACGCGACTTCGCCATTGAGCACGAGTTTGCTGATCGGTTCTACGTTCCCACGGAGACCGAGGGTGTGAACGTAATTCTCTTCAAAATTACGGCCAGTCGCTTGTCCAGTTGTATTACGCAGAGTCTGGTTCCATGCTTGATCATCTTTAAAGAACCAATACCCCTCCGCTCCGGCATTGTAACTGGCGAATTTGTAACCCACATTAGCGCCCCAGAGAGTTTGGTCAGTATTGCCCTTCACGCTCTCGTTAATCTGCGCTCCAATTAAATCAATCATCCATGGATCGAAGTCCAATGTCGCGCGGATAGCGTCATAGTTGTTCAAAATACTGTACTCACGAGCTCCCTGGAATCCAACACCGGCTCCAACCGCGCTTCCACCTGCAGTTGCCGTGTTACCGCCATCGCCATTCGCGGCTGTTCCTGATGAAATCCCACCGCTGGGATCACCTAGAAGCCCAGCGCCGACAATGAAACCACGGCCAAACTGCAACGGCTGTGTCCCCACCCTAATCGTTAAAGGAGAATAGAAGAACTCCTTTAAAGTGATATAGGATGCATACAAATCGATGTCTCCTGCGCCGGCGGTTGTCCCCTCAAAAGCCCACAGTCTTTGATTGGAGAGTCCCACTTCCGCTGAGACATTGTCCGTTAAATCCGCGTTGATCCCCACATGGCTGAACGAAGCGGCAAAACTGGCGTCATCGGCAGTGCCGGCGGCCACGTTCCCTTTCGTCGCGTCACTGAGGTCAAAATTTGACTTGTAGAGACTTCGAGTCGTGATGTCACCGCTCACTTTGACGTTTTGCACTTCGGCGAATGCTGGATAAGCCAATCCCAGCACCAGCGCCAGCGCGCAAATTGTTTTGAAATATTGCTTCATTGATTTCCTCCTTGAATTATTCTATCCTTTTGATTGTTTCAAACTTCCCTGTTTTTTCAATTGAATCGTTCGTTTCACACCTCGGCAACCTGGGTACTGCTGATCTTCTCCCCCCTTTCTTGACCAAGAATAAAGCTGCCGATGATGGCCGTAGAAAATGACCGCTTAATTGAAAATTAGCGTAACATAAACGTAACAATTCTGTCAAGCAAAAATTATTTCTTACTGACCGGACTTCCCCTAGGAGCGACAGCAATCGCCAAAACCGTCTTAGTCACGCCTGCTTCCACGGTGATCGTGCAAGTCTGATCTGTTTTCTCAAAATTGAGAAGGCTGCGATCATACTCGATCATGTTGACGAATTGCCAATTGTACAGCGGCATCTGGTCCTTATAGAATTGAATGACTCTCTGGGCATTGGCTCGCCCCGCGTAGCGTAAGATCCCTACCCGCGTCAGCTCGTTTTGAAAGGAAAAAGATTGATCAGGAATCATTCGGAACCCGGCAGGAACAGGGACATCTTCAAATTTTAGAGCGGTAGCAACTCCTAATTCTTTGGCAGGAGCATTCGCTCGCGTCCCTCCACTGGTTGAGGCACATCCCAGGGAAAGAAACGGCACTAAGAAAATTATTAAAAATAATGACGCGTACTTCTTTAGGAAAAGATTCATTTTCCCCTCCTTAAGTCCTTAGTCTCTGAACTTCATTTTAACTGATATTATCTGTGGATGTCAACACACTTGCCCCTACCAGGACTCGAACCTGGCCATGAGGTTTAGGAAACCTCTGCTCTATCCACCTGAGCTATAGGGGCGGAGCTAATACTGTATTAGCGAGAACACCGGCGTCCGCCCCAGTTTCTCCCGCCCATTCAGAAAGGTTAACTCGATCAGACAAGCGACCTCTACGACCTCAGCCCCTAGTTTTCCAATGAGTTCTGAAACCGCGGAGACAGTTCCTCCTGTCGCGAGAACGTCATCAACAATCAATACTCTTTCTTGACTCTGGAGAGCATCCTGATGAACTTCTAATGAATCCTGTCCGTATTCCAAGGTATACGTGGCCGAAAAAACTTTCCATGGGAGTTTGTTTTTCTTGCGGATCGGAACAAAACCTGTTTTTAACCGGTAAGCGAGCGCCGCCCCTAAAATGAATCCGCGCGCTTCAATGGCGATGACTTTGTCAATTTTTTTTCGACGATACCGTTGGGCTAATAAATCGATGAGTTTTCTAAAGAGTTCCGGCTGGCTTAATAAAGGAGTAATATCCTTAAAAACAATACCCCGTTTCGGAAAATCCGGAACATCGCGAATTGCTTGTTTTAGTTCTTCAACGCTTTTATTCATATCCTTCATGGTCCATTGCCGCGAAGTCACGGAGTTTTTTTAAGGCGACTACCTCGATCTGGCGTACTCGTTCCCGGGTAATCCCAAACCGTTTCGCGGTATCTTCAAGAGTGCGGGGCACTCCATCCTCCAAACCAAATCGAAGCGCGATAATCTGTCTCTCCTTATCGGTGATCATTTCCATGAGGTGGGTGACTCGCTCATGCCGTAGTGACTCTACCAGACCAGCCCAGGGAGAAGCCGCGTTTTCATCTTCGATGACATCCATAAACTGCCCCATCCCTTCATCCCCAATAGGGGCGTCCAGGGAGGCAATCCGGGCAATCATCTGGCTTACTTCGCGGACCCGTTTGACAGAGAGCTTCATGACCTGAGCCACTTCACGCATGAGAGGCCTTCTTTTCAGTTTCTGGGTTAATTGCTCATTGACTTTCTTCCATTTGGAAACCAATTCCGCCATATAGACGGGGACGCGAATGGTCTTCCCTTGGTTAATAATGGCGCGGGTGATGTACTGCCGGATCCACCAGGCGGCATAAGTGCTGAACCGGAATCCTCGGTTAGGATCGAATTTTTCGACCGCCCGAATCAACCCGAGGTTCCCTTCCTCGATCAAATCCATGATGGGAACTTTGAGATGACTGTATCTCTTGGCAATATTAATCACCAGCCGAAGATTGGAACGGATCATTTTCTTCTGGGCTTCTTTGTCCCCTTTTTTGATCCGTCTGGCCAAATCAATTTCCTCCTCGGCCTTTAAAAGAGGTATGTCTTTTATCTCTTTCAAGTAAAGTCGAATGGTTTCCATTTTAATTGTTAACCCGCAAACGTCTTTCCTTCAGAACTGCCTGAGCGGCCGCCAGCCGCGCGATCGGAACGCGGAAAGGAGAACAGCTGACATAATTCAATCCGGCTTCATGACAGAATTCAACTGAAGAAGGATCCCCGCCGTGTTCGCCGCAAATGCCGATTTTTAATTTTGGGTTGACTGACCTCCCCTTCTCAACGGCGATTTTCATTAATTTGCCCACCCCTCCCCGATCAATCGTCACAAACGGATCTCTTTCTAGAATTCCCTCTTTGAGGTATTTGGGGAGGAACTTTCCGATATCATCCCTGGAAAAACCAAACGTCATTTGCGTCAAGTCATTGGTGCCAAAACTGAAGAACTCCGCTTCGGCCGCGATTTCATCAGCAGTGATCGCCGCGCGGGGAATTTCGATCATCGTTCCCACCGAATACTTCAGTTTTACCTGATAGCGGGCCATCACCTCTTCCGCCGTCTGAATGAGTGATTTCTTAGTCACTTTTAACTCTGACAATGTCCCTATTAGCGGGATCATCACTTCGGGAATAATCCGCTGTCCTTCTTTCGCCAGTTCGCAGGCGGCCTCAAAAATCGCCTGCGCCTGCATCTGATAAATATCGGGATAAGTGATCCCCAGGCGGCACCCCCGGTGCCCCAGCATGGGGTTGAATTCATGCAGAGTCTCAATTTGTTCTTTTACTTCCTGAGCGCTTCTCCCCAAAGTATCCGCTAATTTCTGAATCTCTTCCGCCTCTTTAGGAAGGAATTCATGAAGGGGGGGATCGAGTAAACGAATCGTCACGGGAAGATTCCTCATGACTTTAAAGATTTCTTTGAAATCCCCCTTCTGCATGGGGAGAAGTTTTTCCAGCGCTTTCTTTCTTTCCTGTTCATCTTTGGAAAGAATCATCAATCGCACCGTGAAGATCCGGTCTTTCTCAAAGAACATATGCTCGGTACGGCAAAGCCCGATCCCCTCGGCGCCAAAACCACGGGCAACCCGCGCGTCAACAGGGGTATCCGCGTTGGTTCGAACGGCCATGGTGCGGACCGAGTCGGCCCACCGCATGAGCTGTTTGAAATCGTCGGCAAGTTTTGGTTCCACTAACTTTGCCTGTCCCAGGATAACCTCGCCCGTCGAACCGTTTAAGGTAATATAATCTCCTTCTTTAACGATCAAATCTCCCGCCTTGAAAAAACCCTTCGCTTCATCCACATAGATGCCGTCGCAGCCGGCGATACAGCACTTCCCCATTCCTCTGGCGACGACCGCCGCGTGCGAAGTCATGCCGCCGCGCGCGGTCAGGATTCCCTGCGCCACCGCCATCCCCGCGATATCCTCGGGAGAAGTTTCGGTTCGGACCAGGATTACCTGTTCACCCAGCTCTCCCCCCAGTTCTGCCGCTCTCTGCGACTCAAACACCACTTTCCCGACGGCGGCTCCCGGCGACGCCGGAAGCCCTTTGGCAATGACTTTTAATTTTTCCTTAGGATCAATCATCGGGTGGAGAAGTTGATTGAGTTGTTCCGGATCCACTCTGAGGAGAGCGGTGTTCCGGTCAATGAGTTTTTCTTTCACCATCTCCACCGCGATTTTTACCGCCGCGTGAGCCGTCCGTTTTCCGTTCCGCGTCTGGAGCAGATAAAGTTCCCGGTCCTCGATGGTAAATTCCATATCCTGCATATCGCGATAATGCTTTTCCAACCTCTGATAAATTTTCACCAGCTGTTCATAAACTGTGGGCATTTCTTTCTTGAGAGCGGCAATGGGTTGCGGGGTCCTGATGCCGGCGACCACGTCCTCCCCCTGAGCGTTCATCAAGAATTCGCCGTAGAAAACTTTCGTCCCCGTTGACGGGTCCCTGGTAAAACAAACGCCGGTTCCCGAGGTATTCCCAAGATTGCCGAAGACCATCGCTTGAACATTGACCGCGGTCCCCAGGTCGTGCGGGATATGACTCAGGTTCCGGTAAGTAATAGCCCTTTTGTTATTCCACGATGAGAAAACCGCGTTGCAGGACATGATAAGTTGTTCCTTTGGATCTTCCGGAAAAGCCCTGCCGGTTTGTTTCTGGATGAGCTGTTTGTACTCAGCCACTAATTCTTTTAACGCCTTGGCTTGCAGTTCGGTATCCTTGGTGACTTTATTCTGCTGTTTCTTCTTCGCTAATAATTCCTCAAAATGGTGATGCCCCACTTCCAGGACGACATTGCTGAACATCTGAATGAACCGACGGTAAGCGTCATAGGCAAACCGTTCATTTTTGGATTTGCGGATCAATCCCGCGACCGTCTGATCCGTGAGTCCCAAATTGAGAATGGTATCCATCATGCCTGGCATCGAGACGGCCGCCCCGGAACGGACCGAGACCAATAGCGGGTTGTCCGGATTACCGAATCCTTTTTCCATCACCTGTTCCAGACGATGAAGGTTTCCCTCGACTTCTTCCTTTAATCCCCCCGGCCATTTTTCGTTGTTCTGATAGTAGAGCTTGCAGGCCTCGGTGGAAATAGTGAATCCTGGAGGAACCGGAATTCCAAGCCGCGTCATTTCGGCCAGATTGGCCCCCTTGCCTCCCAAAAGAAATTTCATGGAAGCGTCCCCTTCGGCTTTTCCCGCGCCGAAGAAATAAATAAATCGTTGAGTTCTTTTTTTTGCTTTTTTCGTCATCATCGCCGTGCTACCTTTCATGGTTCAACTCCCTTTAAATTGTGATAAGTCAGCAATCCGGCTGGCGTAAAAAGTATAAATTTCACTGCAGAGCTTCAGCCGGTTTTTACGGATTTCTTCATTTTCGGTATTGACCAGAACCTGGTCGAAAAAAATATGGATTGGCTCATAGAGAGAAGTTCCGTAAATCTTGGTTGCCTGTTGGTACTCTCCTTTGTTCATCAGCGGCTCAGCTTGCTGCCGGCAAACCCCGAACGCGCGCCATAATTCTTTTTCCGGTCCCTCGACTAATAAATCCTCACGGACACCGGAATGATCCATCGCTCCTTTAGCGGCCCTCACAATATTCTGCGTTCTTTCCTGAACTTTCGCCGCCTGCTGGAAATACGGCTCATTCAGCGCTTGATTGAGCTGGGAAAGACGGTTCAATAAATCCGCCACATGACCGATTTCAGACGACAAAACCGCTTCCACTAACCCTGTCGAACCGAACGCTTCCCTCAACTGAATTGCCAGCCGTTCCCTTAAAAACTCCGATACCTTCTGTCTTAATTCCTGGCTATTTTCCAACGCGGCTGGATTCAGGGAGGAACTGTATGATGATATACTTCTATCGATAAGATTGTCAATAGATAAGGGGATTTTTTTCTCCAGTAAAATACGGATGATTCCGGTCGCGGCGCGCCGGAGCCCGAATGGGTCCTCGCTCCCAGTTGGATAAATGCCGATTCCAAAGAAACCGACAAGGGTATCAAGCCGGTCTGCGAGGGCCAGGATCGCTCCTTCCATCGTTTCAGGAATGGGTTGCCCCGCTCCTCTTGGATAGTACTGTTCTTCTATAGCTCGCGCCAACGCATGAATTGTTATCTCAGTAAGTTTTTCATCACGATGAAGTCTATTCTGAAGCGCTTTATCCAATAGAACGTAGTAATGTCCAATAACGCCTTGGAGACTGGGAAATTCATAAACCATCTTTGTTAAGAGATCGCACTTTGAATAAATTGCCGCTTGTTGCACGCTGATTCTCTTTTCGCGGTCCCATCTCAGGTCTTTTTCAACAATTTCCTGACAGAGTTTTTCCAGCCGAAAGGATTTATCATAAAGTGTCCCTAGTCCTTTATAAAAATCAACTTCTTTTAACGCATTTAATTCCGAGCCCAGAATCTCCGTATCACCCTTTGATAATTTTTGGTCTTCTTTAAAAAAGAACAGACTGTCAACCAATCGGGCGTTTAAAACCCACTCATAGTGTCGGCGTACCCCGTTTAAGTCTTTAGGTTTTCCATTGAGCACCGCCAGAAAAGTGGGTTTTAGTTTTCCTGTTTTTTTCCTCAACGCAAAAATCCTCTGATACTTGGCCATGCTAGCAGCCAAAACCTCCTCAGGCAATTCCAGGAAGTGGTGCGACAGTTTTCCTTTAAAGAAAAACGGAATCTCCACAAGATTACCGACTTCCTCGATTAAATCTTGATACCCTTCTTCTTTAAAGAATGGGTTTTCTTTTTTTAATTCCTGGCGAATCATCTGCCGTCGTTTTTCTGGGCTGAGAATGATTTTAAATTGCTCTATCTTCTTGAAGTAATCCGGAATGTTCTTGACCCGGACCGGCTTAGGATGAAGCAGCCGATGGCCATACGTCACATTCGATGAACAAACGCTCCCCAGAACGAGAGGAATTGATTTGTCGCCAAAAAATACCAATAACCATCGAATGGGACGGGAGAATTGTAGGGGTCCCCATCGCATTTTTCTGGTGAATGGAATATTCGCAATCTGTTCGCGGATCAGATCCGGCAAAAGATTTATGGTATTCTTTCCGGAGATTTTCCTTTCCAGAACCAGATATTCCCCTTTTTTACTGGGGATTTCCCGGAAAGAAACTTCTTTATCGGCCGCCTTCTGGCTCTTGAGAAACCCGAGGTAGGCCTGCGTCGGTTTTCCTTCAGCGTCCAGCGCCGCCGCTTTCGCCGGCCCCACGACCTGGATCTCTTGAGAAAGCTGCCGCGTTTCCAGTTCCTTAATAGAGATCACCAAACGCCGGGGGGTGCCATAAATCTCCAGCCCTTCAAATCCCAGGCGCGCTTTTTTAAACGCTTCCGGCAGAGATTTTTTTAAATGCTCCACGGCCAATTTAAGATGGCCGTTGGGGAGTTCTTCAACGCCGATTTCGATTAAGAGAGGTTGTCTCATCGTCTATTGTCCTGGTGGTTATCATTCCACGCGTAGGGGCAACCCCCTGTGGTTGCCCTCTATTCGGGCAGGCACGGGGGCCTGCCCCTACGATTTAATTAAATTATTTTTCTCCAAATACAATTCCGCGCACTGTTTTGCCAGACCGCGGACCTTTCCGATGAACGATGCGCGTTCCGCTGTTCCTATAGCCCCTCGCGCGTCAAGAACATTAAATAAATGGGACAATTTCAATACCATATCGTATCCCGGAAAAAGCAATTTTTCTTGCCGCAATAAACGACTTGCTTCTTCTTCATATTTTTGGAACAGCTGGCGGTTGAGTTCAATGTTACTCTTCTCAAAATGATAACCGCAGTACTCAATTTCTCTCTCTTTGTGAACGTCGCCATAACTCACTTTGTCATTCCAATCGAGTTCAAATAAATTAAATTTTTCTTGAAGAAACATGGCGATTCTTTCTAATCCATACGTTAGTTCCACGCAGATCGGTTCCAGGTTAATTCCGCCAACCTGCTGGAAGTAGGTAAATTGCGTCACCTCTAAGCTGTCCAGCCAGACCTCCCATCCAACTCCCCACGCTCCCAGCGTGGGAGATTCCCAGTCGTCTTCCACAAAACGGATGTCGTGGTCCTTCAAGCGAATGCCGACCGTTTCCAAACTTTGAAGGTATAAATCCTGAACATCGGGTGGCGCGGGTTTAAGAATCACCTGATACTGATAGTAATGCTGGGTCCTTAAGGGGTTCTCTGCGTAACGCCCATCGGTGGGCCGGCGGGAAGGCTGAACAAAAGCAACCTTCCAGGGATCGGGCCCCAGCGCGCGGAAGAAAGTCTCCGGATGAAAAGTCCCGGCGCCGACCTCAAGATCGTAAGGCTGGACCAGCACGCAACCTTGATCCGCCCAGTAACGGTGCAATTTTAAAATGAGTTCTTGGAAATTAATTCTCTTCTTTTTTACCATATTCTTCATCCGTAGGGGCAACCCCCTGTGGTTGCCCTCTATTCGGGCGGGCACGGGGGCCCGCCCCTACATTCCCGTCATCGCCTCGATCACCTTCGCCGAACGGAGAGGTTTCTCAACGTGATGTTCAATCAGTCCGCGCAAGACATCTCCTAATTCCTGATAAATTTTCTCTGAAAATGCCAATCGCTCCTGTAGGGGCGCACCCATGTGTGCGCCCTCCATCGGGCGGACACGCAGGTCCGCTACAGGAATTTTTGTTAATTGTCTGAGGGCGTCGATTGTTTCAAAAGATACTGGCTCCGAGAAAATCTCTCCTGGATGACATCCCTGGCAGAACAATCCCCCTTTTGAAAAACTGATCCAACTGTTTCCCTCGATCGGCCCGCGGCAGACAAGACAATTGTCCAATTGCGGCTTCACTCCAAAAAAGCCGATCATTTGCGTTTCAAAATACCGGGTTATCTTCTCCGCTTCGCGGCTCTCTTTTTCCTCGCTGAACGGATCCGACAGCGCCTGAAGTGTCTTGTAAAGAAGTTCGTAAAGTTCCGGGGCCGGCTCATGCAGAGGAGTCAAAAGTTCCATCTCTTCCAGGATCAACTGCGAATAGAGGAGCCGCTCCAACCGGTGAGACAGGCCGTGCCAAACCTGCTTCAGTTCCACCTGGCTGACTAAATAAATTTCTGACCGCGGCTTCTCATAAAATACGATCCAATTCACGCTTCCTAAATCCAATGTCCCCTCATGCCTGTTTTCCCTGCTCCGGATTCCTTTGACGATCCCTCTGATTTTACCAAACGCTGGGGTATAAAAGGTGGCAATCAAACTCGTTTCCCTGAATTCTGTTCGTTTGAGAACAATGGCTTCTGTTTTTTGAATTGACATAATTCAATAATTCCGTAGGGGCAACCCCCTGTGGTTGCCCTCTATCAGGGCGGGCACGGGGGCCCGCCCCTACATCACCAGGATTTGCTCTTGTTTCCTCTGCATTACCCTCGCCCTCGCCGGCGTGTCATCGCGATATCCCAATAAATGCAAAATACCGTGAACCGCGTACCGTTCAACTTCCCGCTGTACGCCAATGCCCAATTTTCGCGCCATTTGCTTGGCGGTTTCCGCCGAGAGGACGACGTCGCCAAAAACACTCCGGTTTCCGGCGATCTTTTCCCCCTCCCGCATTCCAAACGCCATCACGTCCGTCGGCCCCTTTATTTTCATATGTCTCCAGTGGAGCTTGGCGATCCGCTGGTTATCCGTGATCAATAGATTCAATTCGCATCCCGCCAAACCACCGGATTCTCTCTTCAACGCCCGCTCAGCCGCCCTCTTGATTCTCTTTAAATGAACCCGGACTTTCCTTTGTTCATTGACGACGTTGATCTTCATTTTTTCTCGCGTCTGACCGAAGATCCCTCCTGCTCCGGATAAGGAACTCTCGTGTGAAAAACACCGGTCAAGACTTTGATAAAAGTCTCGGCGATGGTATTCAGGTCCCGCAGCGCTAGATTGCATTCATCTAATTGACCGTCAATAAACTTGTTGTTGATCATTTTCCGGACCAGCCCGCGGATTCTCGCAGGAGTCGGATCCTCCAGGGAACGGGAAGCCGCCTCAACCGAATCGGCCAAAAGAACAACGGCTGTTTCCTTGCTTTGCGCTTTCGGGCCGGGATAGCGGAAATCCTCTTCCTTAACCACCTCCCCTTCTTTCGCCTGGTGCAGAGCTTTCTGATAAAAGAAGTAAATTAAACTGGTCCCTTGATGTTCCGGGATAAAATCAATGATTCTCTTGGGGAGTTTAAACTGTTGAGCCAGTTCTATGCCATTTTTAATATGATTGGCGATGATTAAACTGCTCATGTGGGGACTTAATTTTTCGTGCCGCTGTTTCGACAGGATATCTATCTGATTCTCCGTGAAATACTCCGCTTTTTCCATCTTGCCGATATCATGGTAATAGGCGCCGACGCGGGCCAGCAAAGCGTTGGCTCCGATCGCCTCACAGGCGGATTCCGCCAGGTTTCCCACAACCAAACTATGATGATAGGTTCCTGGCGCCTGCATAAACAATTGCCTCAAGATTGGATGATTGAGGTCGGAGAGCTCTAGCAGACTGATGTTCGTTGTGATTTTAAACAAGGACTCAAAAGCAGACAGCGTCCCAATGACGATAATGGCACTGATAACACCATTGGCCATTCCCCAGATTCCTTCGTGGATTGAGACTTTAATCTGGAGACCGCTGATCAGTGAGATAATGACTACTCCGACAGCTCCCGCGATACCCGCCCAGACCCCCGCTTTCAAAATATCGGAACGCCGGCGGACTCGACTAGTGGCATAAACCGCGGCCAAACCGGAAAGAACCGCCACCAGAATTAAACCAAATTTCTGAGAAACCATCGTCGCCGCTAAGAGGCTTAGAAGAAGTGTCATCATAATCGCCGCGGAGGGATTCAATAAAATCGTGGTCAGCATGGAAGCCATTGGAATGGGAATGAGAAAACTGGAAAAAGGAGAAAGGGTCACCGCTTTGGCCAACCCGGTTGTTGAGACAGCAATCACCCCCAGCATGAGGAGATTCGGATAATCATGGAGTATTTTGGGGTCGTATCGCCGGAACGAAAAAACGAAAATAACGATCAAAAGCGCGACCAATAGCGCCATCCCCACCGTATTTCCCACCTTGTTCGTCAAGGAAGCTTCTTTTTCCAGGGCAACCAGGAGTGTGAGATGCTTACGGTTCAGCTTTTGCCCCCTTGAAACGATGAGTTCGTTCTTCTTAATTTCTTGCGCCTTGTGGACGGGTTGAACCGCTTCCCAGGCTTGTTTCTTCCTTTTCTCTGTATCCTCTTGATGATAGGAAAGACTTGGAGTCATTAACTGTCCAAGAATTTCAATTGCCGCGGAGCGGCTCTTCCGGCTTTCCGGAAAATGGTCAAAGACGACATGTTCAATTTTGGGTTTTTCTTCCTCTAAACTGAAGATTTCTGAAACCGGCCTAACGGCCTCTTGATTTCTTTCAAGGTCCCGAATGATCACTTCTTGTGTTTTACTCTCTACCAACGCCTTTTTATCGGCGTCCGAAAAAACACCCAGGGTCAAGAGCTCCTCCAGCGACTTCTTCAACCGTTCCGTCCAGTCCGGCAGGGCTGTCTCACCCATCAAAGTTTCCATATTCAAGGAAGAAAGCGATAACTCAAGCGGTTTTAATTTCTCTGAGAACTGTTGTTCTCTCTCCTGCAGGGTCGCTTCCTGGATTTTTTGTATCTCCGATAACGCCTGAATTAATGAGTCAATCCGCTCAAACTTTGGCTTTGCTTGAGAAAGATGCAGGTCATAAACAAATTGAACGCCGTCGGCGGCTTCCTGACGAAGTTGATCTGTTTTCTCCTGATCCACTTCTCCTTTTACTGAAAAATCAAAAGGGGCGTAAACGGTCTGAAGCGCGATGTCTCCCTCCTGCAGCTGTCCCCCATAAGTAGCGCCGCCGCAGCAGACCAGAAGAAGAAGTGCCCCCCAAACACCCGCCAGCAGGAAAATGTTGAGCAAGAGCTGTTTGATTCTCGCGGGGGATGCTGTTTTACGCGTTCGCGCGGTTTTTTTCATTTTCATAAGCACGGATGATTTTGCTGAACCTGGAGTTCCATTTAGTCTCGAGGAATGCGAATTTTCAAGCCCGGATAAACCCGGTTTGGATTTTTAATAACATCCTTGTTAGCGCCGTAAAGCTTCACCCATTTGCTGGCCTTGCCGTAGACATTGGGTTTTGCCGCGATGGATTGCAGTGTATCCCCTTTTTGAATGACGTACTCTTCAAACTTGGCTTCTTTGGCGGCTTGAGTTTCCGCGGTCATCAGCGGTTCTAATTGCTGAACCGCTTCCGCTAAATTTTCCTCCTGATCGGTTGAAAACTCCGTCTCCATTTCAGAATCGGGTTCCTGCACGATAGAACTTGTTCTGGGAGAAGGATTATATTCCTGCTGGAGATACCCCCGGTTCCCATTCAGCTCTTCATCTTTGGACGGCGGTTTTTGCAATTCAGAGAGAGTGGGGAGTTCGATATCAGTCCGAATCACCTGGCGGGTTGTCTTCCTGGGCTGTGTCTCCCCTTCATCGGAAGGTTTCCCGGCTAAGTATCCTCGATTGCCGCTTCCACTTAGTTGTTGATCCACCCGATCCATTTCCACTACTCGAGTTGTCGTCGTCATCACGCACCCCGAGAGGGCAATTCCCAGCAATCCAATTCCGATTCTTTTAGTATTCATGACTTCCTCCTTTGACTTTAATTCCTAACTCCTTTAATTGCCGCTCCGATACTTCTGATGGAGCTCCCGATAAAAGGCATAATGCTTTCTGAGTCTTTGGAAAAGCGATGACTTCTCTAATGCTGGACAACCCTGCTAAAATCACTAATAAACGGTCCAATCCCAATGCGATCCCGCCGTGCGGCGGCGCGCCGTAACTGAACGCTTTCAACAAAAAGCCAAAACGCCTCTCGGCTTCTTCCCGGCTCAACCCGATCGTTTTAAAAATCACCGATTGCAAATCCGGCTGGTGAATTCGAATGCTCCCGCTCGCCAGTTCCGATCCGTTAATCACTAAATCATAGGCCCGTGATCTTACCTGGCCAGGATCTTTTTCCAACAAGCCAATATCCTCCGGGTGGGGAGCTGTAAACGGATGATGTTCGGCATCCCAGCGTTTCTCTTCTTCATTCCAGCCGAACAGAGGAAAGTCAGTGACCCATAGACAGCTGAATTCCCCTTCCGGAATTTGTTTCAATCCTTGAGCCAGCGCCAGACGAAGCTGTCCTAGAACAGTTTGCCCTTTTTTAAGTTCATCCGCCACTAAAAAAATCATCTCTCCGGGTTTGGCGGTAAATTTTTCTTTTAACTTTACCAACGCCGCCGGCTCAAAAAATTTGGCGATAGGAGATTCTAAACTTTCCCCTACCTTAAAATAGGCCAATCCCTTGGCTCCCCATTCCTGAACTTTCTGCGTCCACTGGTCAATTTCAGATCGGCTGAAATTCCCCGCTCCCGAAACCGAGATTCCCTGAATCGATCCTCCCGCTTTAAGACACTCTTGAAAGACTTTAAAGGAACTTTCTTGAAACAACGAACTCACATCGTTAATCTCCATTCCAAAACGAAGATCGGGTTTGTCGCTTCCGTAGCGGGTCATCGCCCGCTGATAACTCAGCAGGGTAAAGGGGAGTTTTAAAGAAACCCCTATCAACCGCTGGAATACCGCTTGCACAATCTGCTCAACCACCGTGAATATTTCTTCTTCATCCGTGAAGGCCAATTCCATGTCAAGCTGGGTGAACTCCGGCTGTCGGTCCTTGCGCAAGTCTTCGTCACGGAAACAGCGCGCCAGTTGAAAATAGCGGTCAATGCCGGAAATCATCAAAATTTGTTTGAACAACTGCGGCGATTGCGGCAGAGCGAAGAATTCTCCCGGATTGAGGCGGCTCGGGACTAAATAATCCCTCGCCCCCTCCGGCGTGCTTTTAGTGAGAATGGGCGTTTCTACTTCCCAAAACCCCTGCTGGTCGAGAACTTCTCGAATCACCTGAAAAAGTTCATGCCGGAGACGAAGATTTTTCTGCATCTTCGGCCGTCGCAGATCGAGGTAGCGATACTTCAGACGCAGTTCCTCATTGATTTCAGTTTCATCTTCGATTTCGAAAGGAGGGGTTTGGCTCTTATTCAGGATTTCCAACTGATGGAGCAAGATCTCAATGGCTCCGGTTTTGATCTTTGGGTTCTCTGTCCCTTTGGGCCTTTCAGCCACCTTCCCCGCCGCCGAAATGACATCTTCCGGCCCTAGTTTTTGGGCAATCGTATGCGCCTGTGAGGAGGTGCCCGGATTCATGACCAGTTGCGTGATCCCTTCCCGGTCACGGATGTCAATAAAGATCAGCCCTCCATGATCCCGCCGGCGATGAACCCAGCCAGAGAGGCGGACTTCCTTGTCGACATCTTGAATCGTTAAATCACCACAACGATGAGTACGTTTCATCAATATTTTCTCTTTGTCATTCTGGGCGAAGCCCAGCACTTTACAAAAGTGCTGGGCGAAGTCGAAGAATCTCGTCTTTAAATAGATCCTTCGACTCGCTCACGTTGTTCGCTCGCTCAGGATGACATTTTTTATGACCCCCACTATCTTTTCCCGAGCCACCATCTCCTGCGTTCCCGTCTGCATATCTTTTAAGATGACTTCTCCCCGTCCCCACTCTTCGTCCCCCAAGAGCACGACATACTGACTTCCTTTTTTATTGGCGGCGCGAAACTGTCCTTTAAGGGAGCGATTTTCAAAATCCATCCCCGACGCGATTCCGGCCTGCCGGAGCTGGCTCAATAGTTTAAATCCTTCCCCTTGAAGCGATTCACTTGTGACAGCGATATAAACAGGTGTCGGGGCGGGTTTCAAACCAGCCCCTGCCTTATCTTTAAGAATCATCAGCAATCGCTCCGTTCCAAGCGCCCATCCAGTCGCCGGAACCGGCTTGTCCCCTAATTCTTCCACCAAACGATCGTACCGTCCTCCCGCCGCTAAGGTATCCTGAGCCCCTAATTCGTTGGTGGAGACCTCAAAAACAGTTCCGGTGTAATAATCCAATCCGCGGACTAAATGAGCATCCACTTCATAAGTTATTTCAGTCAATTCCAATCCTTCTTTGACCTTGTGGAATTGATCCTGACAAGAAGAACAGCGTTGTTCGAAAAGTCCTTCGATTTTAGAAGCGCTTTTTCCACGACAGGAAGATTTTTTGCAATCTAAGATTCGGAGCGTGTTTTTCTCAACCCGAGCCTGGCAGTCTTCGCAAAGCTGCGAACGAACCGGCTCAATTGCCGTTCGCAGTCTTTCTACAATGGCGGGACGGTCTTTGTCGCAACCCAGGTGATTCAGCAACAGTTGAAACTCCCCAATGCCAAATTCGGTCAGGAGTTGATGAAGAAGACGCAGATTTTCAACATCGGTCCAATGGCTGGAAGAACCGATGGTCTCTATTCCTATCTGGTGAAATTGTCTCTGGCGCCCCGCTTGGGGGCGCTCCGCGCGGAACATCGGCCCCATGTAGAATAATTTCACAACCTCTTCTTGCGCCCCTAGACTATGCTGCAGGTAAGCCCGCACGACTCCCGCGGTCCCCTCCGGCCGCAGAGAGACTTGCCGATCCCCCTTATCGTTGAAAACGTACATCTCCTTTTGGACAATATCGGAGCCCTCACCTACCGCCCGCGTAAAGAGAGCCGCTTCTTCCAGGATAGGGGTTCTAATTTCTTGAAAACCGAAGAGATGGAAAAACCGGCGCGCTTTCTGTTCAACCGTTAACCAAAGAGGAATTTCTGACGGTAAGATATCATGGGTCCCCCGTAACGATTGAATGTTCATAACCTCAAATTCTAGCAGGGAAAACCCGCTATGTCAACGAAGCTAACGCGGAAATAAGGAAGGATTCTATCGAACGTCTTTTTTCATGATCAACCCTGGCTTAAACACCGCCACCTTCTTGGGTTCGACCGGAACCTGCTGTCCTGTCCTGGGATTTCTTCCCATGCGTCCCCTTCTGGACTTCACCTTAAAAACTCCAAAATTCCTCAATTCAACGGTTTCGCCAGCCGAGAGACTCGCAACAATGCAGTCTAACGCGCCTTGAACTACCTTCTTCACATCCTGCTGTTTAATCCCTGTTTTCTCAGCTACTTTGAGGACAATATCTTTCTTTGTCATCTTACTGCTCCTTTCTCTTGCGCAAACTTTTTTAAGCGTTGTTACTAACGTAGCAGAAATGGGTTGTGTCTGTCAAGGGTTTTTATTTGACCTCCAAGACCACGTTTTGAGCCCCCACTAACTGCTCCATTTCCTGCATTAATTCTTCTGTGGGCTGCGCTGCGAGGTCTGAATTTACCTGGACCTGAACTTTTCTCCCATCGTTGAGGTGCAGATGAAGATGAACAGGGATGGGACCGGGATAACGCGCTAAAACTTGCTGAACTTCTTGAAGCAGCTTGGGTTTCTCATTTCCTTTCTTTAGATGGAGATGAATCGCCTGAGTGTATTTTGATTTCACCGTATCTAATGGAATCACTTCGCCGGCAATCACCTTCGCTTCTTCTTCCCTGAGCGAGAGGCGCCCTTTGACTAAAACCGCCTGCGCGGGAACGAGATACGAATAAACTTCTTTGAATGTGGATGGAAAAACAACCACCTCCACGCTCCCTTCTAAATCTTCCAGCTGTATAATAGCCATTCTTTCGTTGGTTCTCTTGGTCATGGTCTGTTTTAATTTCTGGATAATTCCGCCGATGGCGATCTCCTTTCCATCGGGATGCTGGGAAAGAGTCCGTGTTGTCGCGTTGCTGAAGCAGCGGATATCCCTTTCAAACTGCGCCAGAGGATGGCCGGTGACATAATACCCTAACAGTTCCTTTTCAAAAGCCAGAAGCTGGTGTTTGGGCCACTCGGGGATATCCACGGTTTCGTGAATTTCCTTCTTAAACAAACTTGTCCCCTCAACGGCGTCGAAGAATGAGAACTGCCCTTTACTCCGGTCCCGTTGAATCTCCCCCGCCGCTTCCAGCGAACGATCCAACATTGCCAGAAGCTGAGACCGCTTTTTCCCGAAGCTGTCGCAGGCGCCGCATTTAATCAAACTCTCCAATACCTTTCGATTGACGGTCCGTAGATCCACTTGTTCGCAAATGTCCTGTAAAGAAAGCATCGGCCCCTTCTTTTTTCTCGCCTCGAGAATGGAATCAATCGCCGTTTGCCCGACGTTTTTAACCGCGTTCAATCCAAAACGAATTATCTGATCGGCGATCGTGGTGAATTTGCTGAAACTCTCATTGACGTCGGGGGGAAGTATTTTAATCCCGATCCGCTTGGCTTCTTCGATGTAGAGAACTACTTTATCGGCGTTCCCCATTTCGCTGGTGAGCAGGGCGGTCATGAATTCCACAGGATAATTCGCTTTGAGGTAAGCGGTTTGATAAGAAATCAAAGCGTAGGCGGTGCTGTGGGATTTGTTGAAACCGTACCCGGCAAAATACTCGATGAGATTAAACACTTTCTCGGCGATCCTCTTGCCCACTCCATTTTTGGCCGCCCCCGCGAGAAACGCTTCTCTCTGTGCCTGAATCGCCTCCGGATTTTTTTTGCTCATCGCCCGTCGGAGTTCATCCCCCTGGCTCAAGGAAAAACCGGCCAGAGTATTGGCGATCAGCATCGCCTGTTCTTGATAGAGAATGATGCCATAGGTATCTTTAAGGGTCGGTTCCAGCGCTTTGTGGTCGTAGCGGATCGGAATTTCTCCATGCTTACGCTTGATAAATTCATCCACCATGCCGCTTCCGATCGGGCCCGGACGGTAGAGCGCCAAAAGAGCGATGATGTCTTCAAATCGTTCAGGCCTGAGCCGCCTTAACAAATCTCTCATGCCGGAACTATCCAGCTGAAAAACCCCCAGCGATTCTCCCCTCCCGAGCAGGGTGTACGCTTTTGGATCATCCAGCGGGACTTTGTCCATCTGAACCTCAATTCCCCGCCGGCGCTGGATGATCTTTGAAGTTTCGTCAATGACGGTTAAAGTTTTCAGCCCAAGAAAATCCATCTTCAGCAGTCCGATTTTCTCGAGCGCCCCCATGGGGAACCCAGTGGTGATCTGGTCGTCGCTGGTCTTAAAAAGCGGGATGTAATTCACCAACGGTTTCTCGCTGATGACGACGCCGGCCGCGTGAGTGGAGGCGTGGCGGTTCAATCCTTCCAGTTTCATGGAAACATCGAGCAGTTTTTTAATCTGCGGATCACTGTCGTAAAGGGTCTTGAGCTGCGGTTCCACTTTAAGGGCGTGCTGGAGCGTGATATTGAGATCATTGGGAATGAGCTTCGCGATCCGGTCAACGTCGGGATAAGGCATATTCATCACCCGCCCAACGTCCCGGACAGCCGCCTTGGCCGCCATGGTCCCGAAAGTAATGATCTGCGCGACGTTCTCCTTGCCGTATTTTTGGGTCACATAATCAATCACTTCCCCGCGGCGCTCGTAGCAGAAATCAATATCAATATCCGGCATGCTGACGCGGTTCGGGTTCAAGAAGCGTTCGAAGAGAAGATCATATTTCAGAGGATCAATGTCGGTAATCCCCAAAAGATAGCTGACCAGACTCCCTGCCGCGGATCCCCGCCCCGGTCCCACCGGGATTCCCTGATTTCTGGCAAACCGGATAAAATCCTGAACAATTAAAAAGTATCCGGTGTAACCCAGATCACGAATGACTTTCAGTTCGCGATTTAACCGTTCTAAAACAGGGGGTTCCGCTGTCTCATATCTTTTCTTTAGCCCCTCTTGACAAAGTTCCTCCAAGTAAATTTCTTTTGTTTTCCCGACAGGAGGATCAAAGTGAGGGAGGTGAATCTGTTTAAGATCCAGTTCAAGGTTGCATTTTTCCGCGATCTTGATCGTATTCTTGATCGCATCCGGAAGTTCAGAGAAGAGATGACGCATCTCCTCCTCCGATTTAAAATAAAACTCAGGCGTTTCAAAACGCATCCGGTCCGGATCTTCCAGATGGCTCCCTGTCTGGATACAAAGGAGCGCCTCGTGCGCCCCGGCGTCCTCTTGCCTGAGATAATGACAGTCGTTCGTCGCCACGATCGGAAGGGAGAGTTTTTTGGAAAGTTCCAGCAGGCCTTCATTCCCCTTCTTCTGCGCCTGGAGCTGATGAACCATCAATTCCAAATAGTAATCCCCCGGGGCGAAGATCTGACGGAACTCATCCGCCACCCGCGCCGCCCCCGAGAGATCTCCCGCCAGAATCCGGTGATTCACTTCTCCGTGCAGACAGCCGCTTAACCCGATCAACCCCTTGGAGTACTGCGTCAACACTTCCTTGTCAATTCGCGGGCGGTAATAAAACCCTTCAAGGTAACCGATCGAGACCAGTTTCATCAAATTCTGGTAGCCGGTTTCGTCTTTCGCCAATAACGTCAAATGAAAAGAGGCCTCATGAATCCCCTGCCCCGATTTGACAAAACGGTTCTCCGGCGCGATATAAATTTCGCACCCGATAATCGGTTTGATCCCCGCTTTCATCGCTTCCTGATAGAACTCGATGGCACCGAACATGTTTCCGTGGTCGGTCATCGCGATTGCCGGCATCTTATACTGGCGCGCTTTCTCCATTAATTCAGGGATCCGGCATGCGCCGTCAAGGAGGCTGTATTGGGTATGTAGGTGAAGATGGACAAAATCTGAGTGAGGCACGCTACTTTACTCCCATTCAATCGTCGCGGGTGGTTTTGAAGAGATATCGTAAACCACGCGGTTAACCCCTTTGACCTCGTTGATGATCCGATTCGAAATCCGTGCCAGAAGTTCATCCGGAATCCGCGCCCAGTCGGCAGTCATGCCGTCGGTACTGGTGACAGCGCGCAGGGCAATGGTATTTTCGTAAGTCCGCTCATCCCCCATCACGCCGACCGTTTTTACCGGCAGGAGAACCGCGAACGCCTGCCAGATTTTGTCGTATTCCCCGGCCCGGCGGATTTCCTCAATAAAAACGGCGTCGGCTTCTTGTAGAATCTGAACCTGCTCGGCTGAGACAGCCCCCAAGATTCTGACCGCCAGCCCAGGACCAGGGAAAGGATGTCTTCCAACGATCTCCTCCGGCAGTCCTAATTGCCGGCCGACTTCACGAACCTCATCTTTAAATAATTCCCGCAGTGGTTCCAGCAGTTTCAACCGCATTTTCTTCGGCAGTCCGCCGACATTGTGGTGGCTTTTAATCGTCGCGGAAGGCCCGCCAAAACTGGACTGACTTTCAATCACATCCGGATAGAGCGTCCCTTGAGCTAGAAAAGTAGCTCCTTTGATTTTCTTCGCTTCTTCCTCAAAAACACGGACAAACTCCCCGCCAATCAGTTTCCGTTTCTTTTCAGGATCGGTAACGCCTGCCAAACGTTTCAGAAAACGTTTTCGAGCGTCAACGATTTTCAGTAGGGGCACGGCATGCCTCCGCATTTGCTCGGTCTCTCCCTTTCGCAACAGGCCGGTATCCACAAAGATACAGATCAACTGCTTCCCAATGGCTTGTGAGATCAGCGCCGCGGCAACCGATGAGTCTACACCACCGCTCAGTCCCAGGACAATTTTTTCACTTCCTACGTTTTCTTTTATCTGTTTAACGGAATCGGCAATGAAATTCTTGGGCGTCCAATCCCCCTTACAGCGGCAGACATTCAGTAAGAAGTTTTTAAGGATCAGTTCCCCTTGCTTAGTATGAGCCACTTCCGGGTGGAACTGCACGCCGTAAAAGTTTCTTTGAAAATCCGCGATGGCCGCGTGAACGGAATTCTCTGTCTTTCCAATGGCGGTAAAACCTGGAGGGAGCTCAGAAACGACGTCGCCATGACTCATCCAGACCGTTGAACCGTTTTGGTCAAATCCTTCCAGTAGGGGCGGGCCCCCATGCCCGCCCTCATTCAAAACCTCCAACGTCGCCCGTCCATATTCCCGTTGCTTAGAAGACAGCACCTTGCCCCCCAGTATCTTCCCCATCACCTGAAGCCCGTAACAAATTCCCAAAATCGGCACGCCGAGATTAAAAATTTCTAAAGAAGGGAGCGGAGCCCCTTTCTGGTAGACACTGGCAGGGCCGCCGGTAAAAATGATCCCCTTCGGCCGCAGAACGCGAATTTTCTCTATTGAAGTATTAAAGGGGAGAATCTGGCAGAAGACGTTCTGCTGGCGGACTTTTCGGGCGATCAATTGGTTGTACTGGGAACCGAAATCGAGGATAACAACCGTTTCGTGGGACATATCTTAATTTTAACACAAAGAACAGTAAAGTTCCTGTGTCTCTAAGAATGTGGATAACTGCCTGGCTCCTTTTGCCCCTTAGGAGGCAGGAACTTTGTCATTTTCAGGTAATTCCACGATAAATTCCGTCCCCTCCCCAACGCGGGATTGAACGGTGATTTTGCCGTGATGCTGTTCGATAATGCTCTGGCAGATGGAGAGCCCTAGCCCGGTCCCTTTACCGACATCCTTGGTGGTAAAGAAGGGATCGAAAATCTTTGGCAGGACTCTGGCTGAAATGCCACAGCCGTTATCGCGGACTTTAAGTTGGAGCATCGCGCCATTCTGCGCGAGCGAAACAAAAACTTCTCCCTGACGGCTGACGGTTTTGACCGCGTCACGGGCATTGAGCAGAAGATTGGTCAACACCTGTTCCAGTTCACCGTTGTTGCCTAAGACCGCCGGATTGGAAACACCGTCGGCCTCCGCGTGAAGCTGGATGTTGTCTTGCTGAAATTGATACTGAAGCAACCCTACGGCATTCTTAACGACGGCAGACAGATCCACCGGTTTATTTCGTTTCTTCTCCGGATTCTGACGGGCGTAAGCCATCAGCTTCTGCACGATCGTACGGCAGCGCTTGGTCGCCTCTTCCATGAGGGTGAATGATTCTTTGTCCTCGGCGTTAGTCGTCGTCATCTGCATCATCTGAATGTTGGTCAGGATCGCGGTAAGCGGATTATTGATCTCGTGCGCGACGCCTCCGGCCAGGGTGCCGAGCGTCGCCAGTTTCTCGGCCTGAATGAGCTGTTTCTGGGTCTGCGCTAATTCCTCTGTCCTAATTTTAACCAGTTCCTCGACGCGGTCATAGACGAGGGAATTTGAGAGGGCGATGGTGGCATGATTCTTTAGCCGGTTCAAGAATTGATAATCGAGGGCCCGGTAGAGTTTGAGATTCCCCTTTCTTCCTAAATTAATGATGCCGATCAGCCTTTCGTTTAAGACAAGAGGAATGACTAGGACGGCTTTTACCTGTTGGAAGTACTCCTCCGCCTGCTCGCGAATGGGATCAAAGCGCGGATCCAATTCCACGAAATCGTGATTGATGATTCGGTTGTTCTTTGCCAACCACACCAGAAAGGAGTCCTTGGGGTCTAACTGTAAAGAGATCTTCACGGCCCAGTGAATCCCTCCCACGGCCGCCAATTTCTTGGTATGGTCGTTGTAAAGAAGGAAAATGACGTGATTAGGATAAAGGGTATTGGTGATCGTATCCGTTATCTTGATTACCAGTTCCCCTAATCCTTTTAGGTGAATCAGTTCGTCCGAAAATTGATTCAGGACGTTCTCGATATCGGTTCTAGCTCTTTGAAAGAAGTGATCAACCTTGGGCTGGAACATTTTGACGAAAAACAGAAAACTCAATAGGACAACCCCAAGGTAGATAAACATTCCCGCTGACGGAAGGCGGGTATACCAGGGTTGGGTGAAATAGAGCAGTCCCGCCAGCGGCATCACCAAAGCGGTATGGGTCAAAAACCACGCGATGGTCTTGTGGATAACAGTTTCTATTTCCATTAATTTATAACGGATAATCGCGCGGGCGATCGCGACCGCCAGGACCAAAACGGCGGTGGAACCTATCGGGTATAATTCAACGCCGAAGGTAGGGAGATACTCTGTGATACCGAGCAAGAAACAAAGAATGAAACCGATGAGGACGTGCCTGAGTTGTATTTTTTTGATGGGAATTGTTTCCAAGCGGTACGCCTTTGCCAGTGTCCAGAAAAACAGCGCGGAGACCGCGAAAAAGAAAACCATGAACGCGTCGCTCAAATAACCGGTTAATTCGTCGAAAAATCCAAAGTAATACTGTTTGACCCCGATGAACTCGCTGGTCAAGAAAAATAAGCTCGAGAACATCACGCCCAGGAAATACGTGAAAGCGATCGCGTATTTTCTTTTCTGAAGTTGTTTCAGCCACGCCACGGAGAAGAAATACATGCTGGGCGGGAGAAGACTGACTCCGATGTAAACCATTCTGGCCCAAAAGAGAGCGGTTTCCGCCGTTTTAGAAGACATCACGATCGCCTCTGAGAAGAGCCATAAAAACCCATTGAAACAAACTAAAAAGTAGGAAAGGTTGATCGGTGATTTTTTATTCTGCAGAAAGACAAAAATGCCCAGCAGGAGAATCACGTGAGAAACGATAAAATGCCCCAGGGCGTACGGATTAAAAAAATAATTTAAATGCGAGAATATCGGATTCATGTCCTGTTCATGCCTTGGAGGCGTGTATTAAGCCAAACCGTTTGAGCCGTTGAGCCGATTTGAGCGTTTCCTCCAGCGCGCTGAGAAATTGGTTTAATTGTTTTCGAGTCACGAAAAGAGGCGGCGCTATTCTGAGGACGTCGAAGTTATTCAAAGTGAACGCCGTCAAAATACGGTGCTTTCGGAATAAGTGCCTGACGATCCAAAGGGTTAAAGCCCCTTCCAGCAAAGGACTCTTTCCTCTTAACCGGACAAACCGCATTCCGATCATTAATCCTTTTCCCCTGACTTCTTCTAATATCGAGAAACGTTTTTGCAGCAATTTTAATTGTTCTAACAAGTATTCCCCTTGGATTCTCGCGTTCCTGATCCAATCTTTCTCGATCAAGGTATTCAGGGCCGCGATCCCGCAGGCGCACGCCCGCGAGTTTCCGCCAAAGGTGGAGGTATGAAGTAAACACGTTTCCAGAGTCCCATAGGCCTTTCTCCATATCTTGTCTGTCGTCATCATCGCCCCTATCGGCATGACTCCTCCACCGAGGGACTTACTTAGACACAAAATGTCCGGCTCTATTCTTTCATATTCACAACAAAAAAGCTTGCCTGTGCGCCCCATCCCCGTTTGGATTTCATCAATAATGAGCAACGCCCCATATTGCCGGCACAGTTTTTCGGCCCCTTTAAGGTATCCTTCATGGGGAACGATGACTCCTGCTTCTCCTTGAATGGGCTCCACGATAAAAGCGGCGATATCTCCCTGACGAAGGATTCTCTCCAGCGCGTCCAAATCATCATAGGGAATGACCCTAACCCCTGGGACTAACGGCTCAAAGGGTTTCTTATATTTTTCCTTGCCCGAAACGGAGAGAGCCCCTAATGTTTTTCCATGAAATCCCCTCTCGGCGGAAACAAGGATTTTTTTTCCGGTAGCGCAGCGGGCCAGCTTGATCGCCGCTTCTACCGCTTCAGCGCCGCTATTGCAGAAAAAACACCTTGCCAGTTTTCCAGGAGTGACCTTCGCCAGAAATTCCGCCAGTTTAGCGGCAAAGGGATTTAAAGAAGCTTGCAGGATATTGGGACAGCCCTCGACGCTCCTTAAGGCATCCAGCACTTCCGGGGGTTCATGACCTAAATTTAACGCGCCATAACCGCACAGAAAATCCATGTAGTTATCGCCTTTTTCATCGGTCAGGTAAATTCCGCCGGCTCTTATGAATTTGCGGTGAGTCCCGATAAACCGGATGATTAAAGTAGCCAGGGGGTTTAAATGCCGCAGGTGTAACTGGGTGATTTCCTTTGTGTTCAGTCCAAACACTCTCGACACGCTATAGTCAGATTGCTGGGAGAAAGACTTATCGGCCATGAGCGGCAACTTTAGCGATTGATTCGATCTCTGAATGATTGACGAGCCGTTTTCCCCAATAGAAGGGGGCGAGTTTGAATCCATGACGCTCGGCAATCTGACGAATCTCGGTGATTTTCTCTTTGGTAATCAGCCCTAGGCCCCTGCTGAAATCCTCGTATCTTTCTTCCAGGGAAAGAATAATGGATTCCGCGAAACAGCCGTAGATCGTATTGGTGGCCGGAAGCCCCGTGTCGAATCCCATATCAATCGCTTGAGGAAGTTGAGCAAGCCCTCCCGAGAAGATCAACATATCTCTGCGATCCGTGGCAAAATAGGAGATATTCTTTGGGTAAGCGACATCACAGATGATGACTCCGGGTTTAAAATTTTTGTTATCCAGAATCGAAGAGTGGGCGCTCGCGCAGGCAATCACTAAGTCCGCGTCGATGATCGCTTCCTTGTTATCAGTTGTCGTGACAACATCCACCCCCTCTTCCTCTTTGAGTAGTTTAGCGCAATTGGCGAGTTTCTCCTGGTGCCGTCCCGTCAGAGTCAGCGACTTCACACGGGAAGCAAATACCCTCGCGCAGCCAAAACCAATATTGCCTGTGCCGCCGATGATGGCCATTTTGGCTTGGGCAAGATCTAATTCCATAAGGCCTGCCGCTTTTTCAATTCCTTCGATCGCCAGCGCCGCCGTGTAGGTATTTCCGGTCGTGACGGGGATTTTAACTTCTTTCGCCAGCTCGCGTCCTAAACGTTCCGCGACGATCGAAGTGAACCCGCCAAGCCCTACAATCCCCGCCCCAAATCGCTGCGCCACCTTGCAGGCCTGCACCACTTTGGTATAGACGGATTGAAGGTCCACGTCCAACATCATCGGCACAAAAGGACAAATAATAAACCAGCCATGGGTCTTTTTCCCTGAAGGGGCTTGGAATTCCTGAACATCGTACATCTTATAGGGAGGAACCAAATCGTAGATTTTGGCCAGGAAGTCCGCCGACGGCATTTTGAAGTCTGGATTTAAATGTTTCAGATAACCGATCAAATGATTCAAATTATAAGGGTGCCCCAGAATGGCGAATCCGCCGATCCCGATCGAAGTCCCTTTGGAGAGCTGCTCATACGGGCGTGTCGTTAAACGATTTTCAACAGCTTCCAGCATTGAAAGAAAATTACGCTCGATCTTCTCTTTTACTGTTTCAGCGACCAACTTTTCCACCTCCGGAATTCCTATGCGAAGCGCGGCTTGCACCTCCACCAAGGTCCCTTGAGGATGATCCGATAAAACCCATTGCCCGGAAAACTCCTGCAGGTCTCCCTCGATCAGCCGGAATAGCAAGGTAGAACGACGAATGACAAAAGTATCTTCTTCCACCCAACTGATCGGCAGCCCATCCAGTTCTATCTTCCAGCCGGTCTTGATTCCCGCTTTGGTTTTGCCGATCAGAGTGCACTGCTTGACATTCGGCATATACTTAGGAAACTCGGTTGGATGCATTAAAAACCGTAGAATTTTCCAACGACGGGCTGGAATGATTTTCGAGATTTTAATCTCAATCAGCGGACTTGTGTAAGACATCGCTTCCCCCTGATATTTCTATAGTTAAGTTTACCCTTCAGAGGCACCTTTGTCAAACCAGCAAATCTTAATTTTTATCATATCTTATTCTGATATATAGTATTAAGACTTTCCTCAAAAACTCAAAAAACCACTTCTATTCGCTTTATAAAGAGAAATGAGGACTCCTTTTAGCGCTCACGAATTACGATTGGCTAAGGGCTGGGGTGACAAGAAAAACTCAGTTTGGCTGGAACGAACATACAATTGTTATGACACAAATCATCTTTTTACAGTGAACACGACCGTTGTCTGCGATTGTCTTCCAAATTCATCCGTCATGATGAGTGTCACTACATACTCTCCGGACTTAAGGTTGTCCAGATAAAGAACGGCGTCAGCATCTCCTTTTCTCAGTTCGCCATTCTGCCAAGGCACCCAGACGTTTTCTTCCCCTTTGAAGGCAACGGTAACAACCCAATTTTCCGTTGAGGGGATCAGCCGGATGAGGGTATTTTTATCTTGAATCACGCGATCCGGTTTCTCAGTAATCGCGGCGGCGGGAGGGACTGCAGCCGCGATTTTCTCCACCGGAAAAACAACGGCAGGGTCCACGCTTTTCTGACGGATGAGCGTGGCGTCCTCACCCGTCACTTTGCCGTCTCCATCCACGTCGGCTCTGATTTCTTCCCCCTGATTGAGCGGAATGCTTTCTTTCACGGCGGAATCCGCAAGAAAAAAATCAAAGAAATTAATCTCTCCATCGCCGTCTACGTCCCCGTAAAGAATTTCTCTAACCTGGCCTACTTCCCATCGGCCGGCACCGGCGACCTTCTCTCCCTCGCGAGACGCGGGAATTTCTTCTCCAAAATGCTGCGCCACAAGCACCAAGTCAACAATATCCACTCCCCCATCACCATTGATATCGGCAGAACCCACCTCACCGACTTCCCCAAACTTCTGGGCGACCGTCACTAAATCCACGATGTTGACCTGGTTATCTCCATTGACGTCCCAGGGGAAATCAGGATTACGCTGTGCCTGCAGACGGTTATGGGCAAACCGGAGGTTGTCGTTTTGTACCACGTTCCGGTTGAGGGAATTAAAGCCGGCATCTTGCGGCATGTGGGCGGGATTAGGCCGTTCAACAGGCTCGGCATGAAGAGTAGCTGCAAGGCTAACTGAAAAGAGAGTTATCAGAACTGGCAAAATTTTCTTGTTCACTTTTTGTCCACTTTCTTGCCTGTCCGCCTCTGGCGGGGACGTCCCCAGTCCTCCTATGTTCCCACTGTCCGCCTCTGCTGATGGCCATATTTTTCCCGTAATTCTCTGATGAAACTCTCTCGGTTGGATTGATAACTCTTGCTCAATTTCTCTCGAGTCTTCCTTTGAAATTTCACCGCATCAAATTTCTTTTTCATACACAACCTCCATTGGACTCCGAATCTCCAGCATCGGATAGCCCAATTTCAAATTCACTGCATTAAACGCGCGAATGCGGTCCAAGTTCACTATCTCTTTGAAATTCCAGCTTACCAACACATCCACACGCTCTACGGAAGCAACCGCTATATGCTGAGCATCCACAATATGTTTACTCGCTACTACTTTCTCCCTAAGATATCGTTGGGCTAGCGACTCCGCTTCCTCGGTCAAGAAGACATCTTCCACAGACATCTCAGGAAGACGTATTAATACCTCTTGCACTTCCTAAAGGGGCTTCTTCAAGCTCTCTGCGAGTTAATTCTGAAATCACGGCCATCCGCTTGCCTCGCCGGAATTCATCCACAAGCCGATTCGACCACTTTGAGAATTCCTCATCTCTGCAACCACCAATCACAGATGTATCCATATAAATTCGTTGCTTCATCGTGCCTTTTATTATACCATTTTGTCGTGGTGAATTAAAACTCGGAACCGTCCCCATTTTTTATTCACTATGTGGATAACTGCCGTGTACTTAAAGCTCCGAAAGAGGCAGGAACTTTGCTGTTACCTAAAAATACCTGTTGAGTCCAACCGATGCAAGCGTGGCATTTTCGTTGGAAAATTCGGCATAGACAGAATGACGATCATCCAGCCGGCGCTGTATTTTCCCTCCCCAAACATCGCTAAATTCGGGAACATAATTAACGGATTCCGCTCCGAAATACAACCAAGTCTGTATCGTTCCCAGATCAAATTTTAACCCTAAATGAGGACGCAATCGAATATAGGGGTTGATCGTGTGCGCGGCCAAGTCAACAATTCCATAACCCGTGACCGTTTCATTCCATTTCCACGCGTGGCCAGCGCCAAAACTCGCGATCCCATCGTAATGATCTTCCCCATTTTCCTCAATACGATCCATGCCAACGCGCAGTTTCCAAGACCATTGACTTTCGTCCACTACCTTAACCGATAAAGTGTTAAGATTCAGGACACGTATTAAATCAAACTGATCGATAAAAACCTCATTTTCATCCTGGGAAATTTCGACTGCGAAATTCAATACAACAAGCTCGTCTCCTTCCAGACTATTTTGTCCGACCAATTCCTTTTTAAACGGCGAACCATGCAATCGTAAGAAAAACTCTTCGCTGGATTTAATGCCGATACCAGCCCCCAATTCCATCGGGCGTGAACCGTCCGCCGGTGAAGGTAACTCTGGGATCTCAACCGATGGCGCTGGACGAGGAGGGAGTTGCAAGCGAGCCAGCAAAATCTGATCTTTAGCTTCCCGCCTGTCATGGCCGGAATCGGGCCCCTCAGCGATAAGGCGGTATTGCTGGTAGGCGAGCAAACTGTCTAAGACTAAAATTTGCCGATCCAACGTCAGCTTTTCCAGATGTGTTGACAGGGTATGAATCCCTTCATTAACAACAGCATTAAACACCTTGAGTTCATCTGGCGATAACAACTTCAATCGGTGGTAGAGTTCTCGCTGACTCGATGGGATGTAGCGCACAGATTGAATCAAATGAGTCCCGATGGACTCATGCCGAGCCCTGTCAATGTCATTTAATCTGTGAAATATTTCTTCCGGAATATACCACGGGCGGGAATGGTTTAAGAGATCCTCTTCCATGACCAAATCCACCAGTTCCGCGAGCCGATAGGCGCAATTCTTATCCAGGAAATAGTAGGTAAATTTTTTACCAATGATTTCCCAGATATGCAAAATCAATAACGTGCGCTGGTCATCCGATAATACAAGCCTGTATTCCCAAATGTCGCGAAACTCGGTGCGTGAATAAACAAGATCCTGCGTGTAGAAATACTTATCAGAGAATCCCGCCTTATATCCGCCAAAAACCCCTCGCTGAACATAGCGCAATACATTTTCGTTTTCCGGCACTAGCGCTCCATAGTTCAGCGTTAAGTCAAACAACCCGTATTGATCATCCGTAGACTCCGTGTTGAATTTGAGAAGCGCGTGTCCAAAAGTCGACGCGGGATTACCAAAATAACCGCTGACTAAAAGCAGACTGATTGATTTCACCGTGTCGAATAAAGCCCACTTCTCCAGCTTTTGGCATTTGGGCTCTCTTAAATGATAACCGGGTAAGGATAGATGTTGCGAAAGCCAGAAATAACGAGCGGGAAACCTGCAGCGCGCGTGTTCATTGACGTTTTCATCCCATGGAGCAAAATACGCCTTAATCATAGCGATTAACTCTGCGCGCGGATCAGTCTTACCCTCTGGAGACAGAAAGAAACTGTCTGTCAAAACTGTACTTTGTTTACTACCACGTTCATAATGAAGCAATTTAAGCCAAGTCGGGTGACGCGCGAGATCCAGCCATTCAGCCGTATCGAGAATTTCTTGCGGAGAGGATGCTTGAGCTTGGGAGGCAAAAAACAAAAGAACGACAATGAAGAATGCGTCCCGAAAATCAGGACGCATTCTCCAAGTTTGTAAAACGAAATTATGCTTCCTGTTTGTAAACCAAACCGTACAGCGCTTTTGCTTTTTCAAAACTGTTTTTATCAGTATAACCCGGCTCTGAAACAACTTTGGCAAAATCATTTCGCAATGCCTTTATGCCTTCCTGCTTCGTTTGCGAATCATATCCAGCTAATACCATGAGCGCGTCAAGGTATGTTCCGCAGCCACGGGCCAAATCCTGCTCCAAATATTCATAGGAACCATGAATAAACGCAGCCGTTCTTTCTTGCCCACCCATGCAACTATCTGGAGAAGAAATATTCGAGCTGATTGCCGTTGTCCCCAAATCCCAAGTAACGTTAGTCACTGCCGCGACGGCGCCATTGTTTGGCGCAATCATTGCCCCAATACCGCAATCTGTATAGATGTCGGCAAATTCTCGCGCCATCACGGGTTGAGAAAATACCAACAAAGTCAGCACAGCTATGGCGGAAATCTTAATCGCATTGAACATACTTTCCTCCTTTTTGTCATACGTCTTAACTTTAGCAATTAAGACGGGTTTTGTCAAACAGGGACGCGGTCATTTGTTGTTGAATGCTTCGGCCAATAACTTTTGCGTTTCACGGTCGTTGCGAATCAAACTCTGTCCCACCGAATCAAATTCGACAACCGGTTCCCCAACTGTTCTTGCGCTTTTCATCACCTCATAGCCCACTTTCCGCTCGTGGCGCTTCCATGCCCCCGCCACATGCCCCACCCCGGCTCCCACCACGCTACCATAAGGAACCCCGCTGTATCCTCCCAGATAGGTCCCGTAAGCGGGATACAGCGTATTGTAGGCCTTTAATTCTCCTTTCTGGTCTTTGTTCTTCTTTAGATAATCAACGGCATGATCAGTAGCCGCATATTCCTGGGAGAGCGCCACCGAAGGGAGAATTCTCCCCACCGCATAGAGTCCTCTGGACTGATTCTGTTCAAAATCCTTCGCGTGTCCCAGTTCGTGCAACGCCACCGCGGGATCATCCGAATAGAGATGAACCGTATTTGTGAACGGATTGTAGTGATCGCCCCCCAAAAGACGCCCCGTTAAAGAAGAATAGATCGTGACGGGAATCCCAGGGAAGATACGCCAGTACCATTCCACTTTTTTATTTTTTGCCAAGCTTTTGAGATCGCCGAATAAAGCCCCCTGATTCAAACGCACTTTAACTTCTTTAAGGTCGGGATTCTGATCAAGATAGTCTTGAACGACTTCCTCAGTTTTAGATGAGATGTGATGATTGTCAATCTTGGGATTCAGCAGAATAACCTTCTGTGGAACGCTCAACACGTTGCCGGCGGAATCCAGCAACACGTTCGGCTGTCCCCGTTCGATCTGGTCAGCAAAACCCCATCCGTTTCCCAGAAAAAGCACCAGCGAACCTAAAAATAGAGTTTGCTTACAGAATCTTCTCTGTCGGCCTGATTCCAAGCCCCTTGAGCTGCTCCATATCGACAAAGACAACGATGTCTCCTTTCTTGACACGCTTTGAAGCTCCCGTTTCTCCGAAGATCACATCTACATCAGCAGGCGTCAATTTGTATGCTGACCCGTTGGCAAAGTCAACAATGATTCCAATAATGCCTCCGAAGAGAATATTTCCAAAAAACCAGCCATCCAGTGTTCGTCGTAATTTGATTTCAATGGGCTTGTACCCTTCTTTTTCAAAAACAAGGACGTAACGCCGCTGTTTGCGATCCAACGTCACAATACCGGGTGTTGTCGTCGCCGTTCCATGCACGCGAACCACCGCCCCGGAAGGCTGGGAAGTCACATAAACATCCTGCTTGGTTCCGTGCACAATCGTCGCGCACCCCGCGGCAATCAGTCCCATTACTGCTGTCAGCGCTAAATTCCATTTTTTCTTAAACATTCTTCCCTCCTTAAATTTTCTTAAGACCGATGGAAAACTCCTCCTGATTCATTAAATCGCTCACCGATTGCGTGATCGCTTGTTCCACCAGTTTCGCGACCGCTCCCTGCGTAGCAATCCCCAATCTCTTGGAGACAGAAGATTGGATTCCATCATCAAACAAAACGTTGCCTTCTTTGTCGAACAAAATGGCACGCAATGTTACATTCACCTCTGTCGGCTGCATGAGCGAATCGAATGAAAATAGCTTAACTTCCTCTAAGGAAACATACAGAAGCCCAGCCCCATTATTGGAACTCACTTTCTCCGTGATCTGACTGATATCCTTAGGATCAATGTAAGAACTCCTTTCAAAATTAAATCCCTCTCCGTGCAGTTGAGCCAACAGTTGATTCGTGACGCTTTCAGCAAGGTCGCTTTCCGTGTTAAACCCAGCCGCCCCAATGGTTCCTAATCGTTTTTTGTCTACACGGTTATCTTCTACTTGAGGAACCACCACCAGCGGAGCGCCTTCCACTTTAGAAAGCGAATAGACGTTGGGCCCGGAGCTGATGGGAATAGTAGCGCAGCCGGCCAGAACTAACAATAATGAAGAAATGCATGCCCTTCTTATCAGAAAATTATCTTTCATGAATCTCTCCTTTGTTTTTATACAACAACTTTCCATCTTCCATTTTCCGTTTTTTTATGCCATCGGTTATCAGAGATTCGAGACTGTCTCTAACTTCTCCTATTTTATTTCCTTCCCTTCCGCTTTAGCCCGTTCCTCGATTAATGCGCAATAGCGACAGTCGAAATCAAAAGTATGGTAAGCCCAAATGTATTTTGGTCTGTAGTAATAATACTTTCTATCTTTTTGTCTCACCCCTTTTAGTTTTTTGCAATCAACGTAATGATATCTAAGCCAAGATTTCTCCCTAGCATAAATGGGTTGCGGCGGATCTGTCGTACCCCACACACCCTTTTTGTTCCTGATGGCTTCTTCGTTAAGTTTTTTATATGCCTCCACCCCTGGATAGTAGCCATAATCAAAATAGGCCATTCCTTCTCTTAATAGTTTCTCGTTCACATTAATTTTATCGTTCAAATACACCACTACCAATTCGTGTAGAGGATATCTACCCTGATATTTTTTATTTTGCTCCAAGATAATCTCATATCGGATTTTTTGGTTCAATAATAGATCTCGTATATTTTTGGCCATCTCTGGCCGATAATTTTTGCCTTTTGTTAAAATATGAGGACCTGCTATATCTATCTCTTCGCTATTGTCTAACACCAAAACATCGCCATTGATAATATCTACCACGGTACCCTCGTGAAGAATTTCCTTTTGCCTGTCATCCTCACTTAACGCAAAAAGTATCGGTAATAAAAACACCAGGGATACAAAAAGGAAAATAAATATAAATTTTGTATTTTTCATTGATTCTCAAGAGATCAAGCCAGCTCCTATTAGGACACGATATATAATTTGTTCTAATGAGGGAGGAAGTGGCAAGTCATCATCACCACCATCGTCATCTATCGGTTCATATTCGTCATCAATGGCATCTTTCAGCCCTGGCAAGATGACGTTCTGAAAAGCTTCTCTTTTCCTAGCTTCTTCTGTGTCCTCAACACCAGCAGAACCATTGCCAGTTTTTGATGTATTTGTCACCTGATCAATCATACCTGGAACAAAATCCGGTTTATCAATCGTTGTCTCATAAATATATCCCCCTCCTTGCACATCCTTTATAATACTCACTTGGACACTGCCTGTCTTCTCTGATGTCGAAGTGTGACTCTGTAACTGACCATCTTTGATAACTGTTTCGGAATTTCCTGATCTAACTCTCCCATTCACCAAGTTTCCATTCTGATCAAACTCTGGCTGCCGTCCCTCTTCAATTCCTGTCACTTCAACCTGAGTACCTTCTTGTGTTTGAATGGTCCGTTTTCCTGCTTCTTCACTCACAACTTGGCCATTTTTCAAAGATTCTTGAACTTTTTCTCCTATTCCCTCGTCACTTTCTCGCTCCTGCGCAATAATAGCACTATCTCCTTCTTCTGACAAAATAACATGCCCTGTCTCTTCTTCCGGCAAGTCAACCTCTAGCGCCTGTTGTCCCTTGTAGAGCACCGGCTTCAAAATGCCCATTGCAATCGCGGTCGCTGTGTCCACCGTCTGCCTGACCGCTGGGGTTACCGCTTCGGTCCCTTGCCCAATCGCCTGGCCCTGTATCGCATTCGTCAGCGTTTGCTCCAGCGTCTCATTGAGTCCCTGCTCCTTGACTTTCTTCGCCACATCAGCGATCTTCTGCTGGTACACTGTCTCCCCATACGGTGTATTGCGGTCCACATTGGTTCCCAGTGACAGCGTGCTGTTCACGATATTCTTCACGCTCTCGCTGATTTCGCCGCCGAGGACATTGCCGAAATCTTTTGCTTGTAACTGATCGCTCGTCGCTACCTGCACCGCGGCGTTCGCTAAACTCGTTCCCAGTAACAATAATCCCGCCTCGCCTAATGGCCCAGCGTCAATCTTCTCCGCGGCGGTCATTACTCCCCAAGTCGCGACTCCGGCGGCAAGCCCATTCACCAATCGGTCGTTCATCGTGATCTTTGACTCATCTTTCTTCGTCGCCGGGTCATCCCGCGGTGTTGGCGCCAGCAACGCTCCCAGCGCCGCTTGCCCTCCCGCAGTCAGCGCCGGATCCCAATTGTTCTTCTCCCCCACAATCCCCAATCCTCCCACCGCCAGCGCCTGCGTCAGATCTGGCGTAACGTTATTGAACGCGCTCTTCGCGTCCTGCCAGAATGTTCCCCCCGGGTTCATCCGCTCTTCCACAATTCCTCCGGCCACCGTCCCGCCAATCGTCCCCAATAACTGCAGCGCCGCGCCATCCACGTGATCTTTCGCGACTTCTGTCACCGCCTGCGACGCCGCTTTCGTTACACCGCTCTTGATGATCTGCTGCTGTAACGCTTCATCGGTAAGCCCAGTGGCGGCTCCTTTAAACGATCCGCTAATTCCTCCACTCACAAACGCCCCCACCACGCTCCCGATCGAACTCTGGAAAAAATCCACCTTCTCCGCCAACTCCATCATCCCCAGATTGATCAACATATCCAGCGGATTCAAGATCCACCCCACGTTGAACCCAGCCAGCGATTGGGTCAAATACCCTAACCCGGTACTCACTAAGCCCAGCCCAATGTTCGCCAGTAAACTCCCTCCCGCGAATAACCCTCCAACTCCTTGCGTCAATGTCCCGATCACCGGCAAGCTGGAGAGCATCCCGCTAATCCCCCCCAATAAACTCCCAAACCCGCTCACTAACGCCCCGGCGAAACTCCACACAAGCCCGACTAGCGCGCTTAACGCCCCCACCACCGCCGTCACCACCGTCACCGCGACACTCGCAATGGCTGCGATTGCCGCGAAGATCAGCCAGAAAAACGCCCCTTTGATTTGCGTGGCCTGTTGCGCCGTCAATAGCTTCGAGGAATCCGCGGGGACTTCTTGTGTGAGCGCGTAACCAGAAAACTTTTGCATAAACTTCTCTTCGCTCAGGCGCACCGATTCACCACCAGGCCCAATCGAAGGGTCGCTGTACGTCACAACGCCATTGGCCACCTCCGTCACGGTGACATAGTGGTTCCCTTCAATCAGAACAATGAGAGGTTTCGTTAACTGGCGTAAGTCTTCGAGCGTGAGGGCCGCGGCGTGGAGGGTCTTGCCGTGGTTGGCGGCGACAAGTTGGAGACCACGGAGGGAGATTTGCAACGGCTCAATGGGTCCATCACCCCCACCCTTACCCTCCCCCATCGAGGGGGAGGGTTTTATGTTGCCCAGCGCAATCTCCGCCAAAATCGCCTCCACCGCTAGGTCTTCCTCCGTGAGGTTCACCCCCAAATGTTTGAGCATTCCTTGTAGTGGCACAAACGCGCTTGACCCAAAATGCAAATCCTGATTCTGCAGCCAGCGCTCGATGGCGGTGATTTCTGTCGGGGACAGTCCCCCAACGACGGGGACAGTCCCCGACCGCAGCGATTCCACCACGCGATGGGTCACCCGCGTAATCAGGTTCTTTTTATTCTGGTACTCCGGACTGTTGACTAACCCCGCCTTCAAACTCGCAATGTCTACTGTGCCGGATCGCGCCAGTTCTTTTATCTCCTGCTCATTGGGCTCCCGTCCCAGTATCCGGCTGTAATAAAACTGCGCCAGCGATTTAGCTCTCTTCTGGTCCAGATCATTGATCGCCTCTTCTTCTCTTTGTCCAAGCTGGCTTGAAAATTCATTCTTCTGACCAGAGATATCGGCCTGCTGATCTCCTTTCCACTTCTCAAGCTCTGCCAACGCCTGCTGGTATTCCGTCTCGATCATCGCGGTTCTCTTGGCGCGAAACACATTCACCGTCGAGCGCTTTTCCTCTCTCCAGATCGGATCAGGGTATGGAATGATTCGGCCTTCTTGTGTAGCGGCGTCGACGATTCGATTGGTTATCCGCGCGTCAATTGCTATAATTTCAACTTCGATTCGCTGTTTCTCCACGGCAACATCGGCTTCTAACTGCTCCAACGCTTTTTGCTTGGCTTCTTCGATAGCCGCTTTTTTCTCGGCGGCAATCTGATCCACACGGTTTAATTGACCAGTTGCCCATTGTTCAATCTCTTGACGGAATCGTTCGATTTCCTCCCGCACTACCTGCTCCGCCCCACGGACATCCACCTCCACAAGGTCGCCGCTCGCCTCATTAAAAACGTATCGAATCAACGCCCGCCCCTGGCCGTCTTCAATCACGCTGATTCGTCCCTGATCATCCAGAACCATCCGGGTGTTCCCTTCGCCGCTCGCCCATTTCAAGTTCCCGCGCCCGTCGTACTTTCTGACCCCGCCCGGTTCAATCACTAACAATCCTTCCACCGTCTGGTGATCCGCCGACCGATGTTGAATCCGCGTCGCTACAGGCAGAACCGCCGGCGCGACCGTCCGCGCGATTTCGATCTCTTTAGCGGGGGCTATCCCTGGGTTATTTCTTAAACCCCTGACCGCAGCGTCCACCTGATCTCGTTCTTTGCCGAGATCGGCGCTAGCATCAAGTTTCGTCGAAAAATCGGTCACTCGAATCCTCGCCCCCTGCGCCATTAGAGTAATTCCTCCGCTCCGAGCCAGAGAAACCCCTGTCGGATCGGTTAAATAACCCCCAGACCTCATTGGCTCTCCCGTCTTAGGGTCAATCGCCTCCGGATCCTCCACGAAAACAACGTATTGTCTTTTCTCTTGATCCCAGATCATTCCAAACCGGTACTTTTTGTTCGCCTGTATTTCAGGCAATGGACCGATCACAGTCACTTCGTGCGCGTGTTGATGGCGATTCGCGGTATATTCAATCCGCCATCCCTCCGACCGCCGAATCACCCGCACAAAATGGAGCCGGTTCCCATACCCGGTCAAATCCCCATCGGTCAAAGGCGGCGGCTCCTCCACGCCAAACACCAGATGCAGTTCCCCATGCGCCTGTCCCACAAATTCAAACTCCACCCATATCTCACTGATCCCGTCCACCGGCGCCGCCCCAGGATCTAATTGAACATGGTGTCCCCATCCTTTATAATTCGCTAGATCCGCGTCAATCGTTAATTCCTCATCCGGAGCAATCTGCCATCCCCCATACCCGCGATTCACCCACCCGTTCATATTCCCATCTTCAAAATCATCCCGGAAGAAAATATTGCTTCGCCCATTTTCTTCCAGCGTATAAACATAACTGCCAGTACCGTCCTCTTTCTCAATGAAGATCAGCCGATTGGCCCCCTGCGCGGGATCATCCACATATTTCCCTCTCCTGCCGGCGATTTTAATATCCGCTGACACTAACCGGCTTCCATCTTCCGAAAATTGCAGATTCTCGAATGTCACTCCGTTCGCCATCTCAATGGATTCCGCCTTCCCAAAACGATAGTTCACTCGGGTTCCCGCGGAATCCCGCTTCCAAACGACTTGGTTCTCCTGATACCCTTGGCTCGTCCCGTCCTTAAACACCACGACAAAATCTTTCAGTTCTCCTTTTTCATCTAATAGGATCTCAGTAATACCCGTAATGGAACTATTGGCCTCCAATACCTCAATCCGAGCCAGCCGGCTTTTTCCCGTTGCGGCGTCATAGGTCCAGACCTGGCGGGTTTTGCCCAGTTTCGGATCCTGGACTTCGATCGTCCCTTCTTTGACTTTGCCGTTCTCAATGACGAACCGTTCTCCGTTGTTATATTGAACAGTGACGTTTTCCGGTTTGCCTGTGTCCAGATTAAACTGAGGGTTCTGAATTTCGAATTGGCCCGGTTTGACGATCGAAACAATCGCTCCGGGGTTCGTCGTATACCGAGTGACCGTGCCATCCACCGCCACGTATTGCACCATCGGCCGCCACGATACACTTAAGTCATACCAGAATTGTTCCCCATTAGGATTGCGCGCGATCTGCAGGCGGTCGTTATCACGGTACTCAAAACTCGTCTTCTTGCCGCTGATCGGGTCTATCGAGTATTCGACAAGATTGCGGTCATTCATCTTCATCAGCGTCCCATCCGATAATTTCACTAACTCTACCTCCACCCCATCCACCACCCGTTTGACCCATTCCACTTCTTTTCCGTCAATCTCTAATAGAGCGCTTTGTAAATTCCCGTTGGCGTCTGTTGTGACTCCGGTCACCTCGACGCCGCCGACACTGCCTCGAATTAAATTACCGCTCAGATCAAAAACCTTCGTGACCGGCCTCCCCTGCTCGTCCTTGCCATAGACAACCTCAATCCCGATCGGTTTCCCTGACGCGTCATAAAGAATATTCCCAACCTCCGTGCTGATCCCTTTAATGTTCCCCGCTAAATCATAGGTGTAAATAATCTGCGTCTGACGCTCCCCATCATCGGTCTTGACTTTCTGGCTCCAAACCGCCGTCACAGAATCCTGCCGCAATGTTACGGTGACTGTTTTTTCGCCCACCTTTAATTCCAGCGGCTCTCCCACGCTGAATTTCGCCCTTGTCCCATCCGCCTCCTGATGAATGAGGGCGACAATCAAGCCGGTCGCCGGATCCTTCTCCAATTCAACCAGTTCTCCCAGAGGAACGACATCGGCCAGCGGTTTGCGTTCTCCATTGGCCAAAACAATCTCGCTCGTTGAATCCACTGTGACATTCAGGCGATTCCCTTCAAATTCGGGATTGAGAATTCGCAAAACTCCCCCTTCGATCGGTATCTCAATAGCGCTGATTTTATCTCCCTCGACAATATATTCACTCTTCCCATCGCTGAATCCGATATACTCCAACCCTGTCGTCTTTCCAGCGGCGTCTTTGGCCTCTTTGTAGAAATTAGTCACTCCTTCATGGACTAACGCCACTTCCAATCGTTGTTTGCTTTCGTTCCACCGGGCAGTCACTCCATCGCTAGGATCGGCGTCCTCAATTTTATCTCCCCTGATAGTAAAAGCGCCGTTAGCCGTCTTCACGGTCGCGCTCCCATCCGCGTTAAAAAGAACCGTCGCCGCCCCATCCTTCATCTGCGTCACGTGATCCCCGCTTACCTGAAATTCTTTCCCGTCAATCTTCGTGGTAAAACTGTAACTGCCGTCGGCGTTGCGGCTCACATCCCAAGCGTCACTGGTTCCCGTAATCACCTTCGTTCCATCGGCGGCGTTGAACTTCTCCACCTTGCCGTCAGGGCCAGTGATCTGGATTTGATCCCCCACATACACAATCATGAATGTCTTCCCCGCCGGCGTGGTCATCGAACTCACGCGCCCATCCTTGTCAAACTGATACCGCACACCGCTGGCCGGATCGGTCCACTCTTTCAGCGGCTGGATGGTGGGAGGAGTCTCTTGCGCTGGAGGCGGCTTTTGTGTTTCCCATTTCACCGTCACCGGATCACTCAAGGGGCTAGTCCCTTTGGAATTAATCCCGATGACTTGGATCGTGTAAGTAATCCCTTCTTTGGCCTCAGGGAAGATGACTTCGCTCTCTTTCCCTTTGGTGACTAAAATCTTCGATGTCCCATCATTCCCCCACAAGACCACATGATACTGGTCTGCCTTGGGATCCGCCTGCCAGTGAATCTGGATCTCAGAGGAGATAGCTCCTGCCTTGGCAGTAACGTGAGTTACCTGGCTAGGAGGGGTTTGTGGAGGATCTTCCTTGACTGCCTCGATCGCCACCGTCACTTTTACCACGGCTCCCACCGGACCTTTTTCCCCGGCCCTGTTGATTCCCACCACCGTGATCGTCCATTCTCCGTTCTCTAGTCCGGTGATCTCTAATGTCGTTCCAGTGACATCGCTATACTCCCTTAATCCTCCTCCGGTTCTCTCCGCGCGCACCTGGTACCTCACCGAATTCGGCTCCGCCTGCCAATTCACTGTGACTCGATTCTCTGCCACCGTCGCCGGCGCGCTCACTCCTTGAATGGGACCGGGCACAGGAATGACTCCAAAACGAATTCCCCTGATTTCGCTAATCTCACCAACAACTCCCTCCGCATTAACTGCCCGCACCCAAACGTTGTAAACCCCTGATAATCCGTTTACCTGATAATTTGTCCCCTCAACAACAGCAATGGGCTTGGCATCTCCTATCGAGCTAGAAACCGAATTCACAAAAACTTCATATCTGACCGCCCCTTTACTCGCCTCCCAGTTCAATAACGTATTCCCCTGCGGGTCATTCTGAATCTCTTTCCAGAGAACTTTGTCAGGAGGCGTTGTTTCCGGCAGTGTTCTGGTCACAGTAATAGTTTTTACCGCCATCGTTCCATTTTTGTTAAACGCTTTAATTTCGACCTCGTAAACTTTGCCAACCTCGGGAATCGCCCGGAAAATGATCCTGTGGCGTCCGGCGGGAATTATGTGCGCGTCTTGCGTGACTGTTTCGATAACGTTTCCGTTCTCTTTCAACAGCACTTCAAAATGATCGTCTGCGCTTTTCCAATCGTGAACCCAGGAAATTTCTAGCTGTCCTTTTCTTTCACCGGGGAAATCTTCACGGGTTTCAACAAGTATCTCCGCAGGGATCACCGCGGTCACTTTCACTTCAAATCGCTGAACAAACGGTTCCGACGGCGCGAATCCTTTCCGGTAAGTGACCACTTCCACTCGATAGTGAGCGTCTACATCCATGTTCTTTAATGTCCAGGTAGCTACCGCGATTCTGCCGCTCTTGTCCACTAATTGTTCAGCATAGTATTCATCTGCTTCTCGGTAGACAACCACTTCATATTCGTCACCTTCACCAACCCAGTTGATGGCCACTTCACGCCCTTCGACAGTGGGCGGCAATCCGGTAATACGCTCAATTGGTTTTGCGGGAGATAAATTGGCTTTAAAACTTAAACTCAGCTTTTGTCCTTCCGTGTTATTTTCATCTAAGGGAATTACTCGGAGGTTATAATATCCTTCGTGCTCTAGTCCTTGTATCTTTAAGTTGTTAGCTTGTTCTGCCGTGACCACTCCTGAAAAGACTACTTTTAACTCTTTTAAAGGATTCTTTGAATCATATTGCACCACTTCTACTTTGAATTGTGTCGTCCAGCGGTCTCCTCCAATAGAAAAAATAACCTCGGTTCCACTCACGACCGCCCCGGCAACAAAGGGATTATTTCCAAACCCATTCCAAGCCTGATCCTGTCCATTCACTTTCAGCGCCGTCAGCCCTGGTTTGATCGGCGCGAAGAATGTCCATTCTACCCATTCCGCATCCCCGGCCGCGCGAATTTTAAAACGATAATTCCCTCTTCCCTCATCCAAAGCAAGAGCTCCGGTCTCGAACGAGTAAGTGCTGACGCCGGGTCTCCCCCCTTGAGGGACAAGATCGCGGTTACTGGAAACCAATTGATCCCCCTTCCAGATTTCCACTTCGTAATGAGCGCCCGTGACTAAATTCACCCTGACAACCGCCCAGGCAGGATTCGGATCGGTAGCATTTAAAATCACCGGTTTTTCAGCCACCGGCGCGGGTACATCTATTTTGACAATCTCAACCGTGGCAACAGGACTCTCCAATCGAACTCTTCCCCCTTCAGCAACCACCTGCACCTGGTAAACACCAACTTCAGGATTCGGTATCTCAATCACCGCAATCCCGGCATTCCTCCCGTCCAGCGCCGTGATCGTGCTTGCGACGGGTTTTCCATCTTTGGTCACCGTCGCTGTGAGTGCCGCCGCTTTGGCAAAATCAAACGTCGTCACATAAATCACCAGTGTCTCGCCGGCTCTTAATTCCGCGGTAAAACGGCTGTTGGCCGGGTCCTGGCCAGTCTGCCCCACCACACTATGAACCTCCGGCGGAAACCATGGGAAATTTGATCTATGGATAATAATATCGCTATCAGGAGGAGTTACTTCTTCCGGTATCAATTCTGCCGCTATATCGCTTCTTTCGCGCGCCTTCCTCTCCAAATCAGCCGGCAGGGAGGGCTTTGCTTCGAGCTTTGTTTCTTGTAGATTCACAATACCTAGGTCTTTCTCAATCTCGTTTCTTTGGTTAATCAATTCTCCTTGTAAAACTTGATCTCCCTGTAGCGGTACAAGGGGTTGAACATTTTGATGTCTCTGCAACTCCCACCCATCAGGCCGCTCCCCCCACGCCGCCGTCTGCTGCCAGAAAAATACCATCGCCAGAAATCCCGACAACACCCGGAACCCAGGCTTCAGCCGCCCCCCATGCCAATAAAAAAATCCACAAGCCCCGCGGCTCGTGGATTGTCGTTTCATATCGCCATTCTTCTTGAAGGAACTTTTCATCCTTAGGAATCTCTCCTTATCGTGAATCGCTCCTCCCCACTTTGAATCGGTGGTATTCAGTTTACTGAAAACTTAATAAAGTTGTCAAGATGTTCTATTACCTTTTCCCCATGCCAACTCGTTGCACTTGCTGGAACAGTTTTCCTTCGGTTTTAATGGCAGGGGCGATAATCAGTTCGGTCAGGTGCATTTCGCGGATATCTTTAGCGCCGATGTTCCCCATGCAGGTCATCAACGCTCCCATCAGGTTTTGGGTGCCGTCGTCGAGAACCGCAGGGCCGAAAAGAATTTGTTCTAAAGTCCCGGTTGTCCCGACATGGATTCGCGTTCCTCTTGGGAGATTGGAGTGCGGCGTCGCCATTCCCCAGTGGTATCCTCCGCCGGGGGCCTCTTTGGCCCGGGCAAAAGAAGAGCCGACCATCACGGCGTCAGCGCCGCAGGCGAAGGCCTTGCAGATATCCCCGCCGGTGCTCATGCCGCCGTCGGTGATGATCGGCACATAGCGGCCGGTGCGGGTGAAGTAAAAATCACGCGCCGCGGCGCAATCCACCGTCGCGGTCGCCTGCGGAACTCCCAATCCGATGACTCCCCGGGTCGTGCACGCGGCGCCGGGGCCGATGCCGATGAGAAGACCGGCCGCGCCAGTCTCCATCAACTCCAGTGTCGCTTCATACGTCACTGAATTTCCGATGATCACCGGAATTTTCATCTGCTTACAGAATTTGGAAAAATCGAGCGTCTTGTATTCTTTAGCGACGTGGCGGGCAGTGGTCACTGTGGATTGTACGACAAAAATATCGGCCCCCGCGTCCTGAGCGATCGCGCCGAAACGCTCGGCTTTTCCGGGGATACTGCTGACGACCGCGGGGACTTTCGCTTTCTTAATCTGTTCCACCCGTCTGGTGATCAGTTTTTCTTTAACCGGTTCGAGATAAATGGATTGTACTAACTTCGTCGCTTCTTCTGGAGAAGCGCTGGCGATTTTATCGAGGACCTTTTCCGGTTTCTCGTAGCGGGTCTGGACCCCTTCCAGATTCAAAGCGGCGAACCCGCCCAATTTCCCCATCGCGATGGCGAAATCAACGTCGACAACTCCGTCCATCGCTGAGGCGATAATCGGAACTCGAAATTTTTTACCGCTGATCTCCCAGTGAGTATCCACCTCATTGGGATTCAAAGTCACATTCCCCGGCACCAATGAAATTTCATCAAACCCGTAACATCGCCGGGCTTTGCGCCCCTTGCCAATCCATTCGCCCATAGGCACTCCTCAAAAAAGGGGACAGTCCCCATTTTTTTAATAAGAATTTGTATTCTATCAAATAACAAAGTTTCGATCAATGATCAAAAAAAGGGGACAGTCCCCTCTATATCCGCTCTACCGCCTCCTGTACGACCCATCCCTGCAAATCGCCCAATCGAACCTCGATCCACCCTTTGCTCTGTCTGACAATCCGCACGACCAGCCCTTCAGGAAGGGTCGCCTGAGCCTGGAAATCGTCTCCGGGGCCCGCTCTCAAAACCGCCTCTTTCTGCAGGATAACCGCCGCCGCCCGCGCTAAATCATACTCCTTTAATCCTGTTAAACCGGCCAGCAGAATCCATAAGGTAAATAACGCTGTCAGCCACGGTTTGAGCGCTCTCCTCTGCGCCACCAGAGCAACCCAGAGAAGGAGAAAACCGATCAGAATCCAGTAAAAAACCACCGTGACGGTGACTAATTCCCTGAGGGCGATTTTTCCGGTGAAAACCTCCGCTATTTTTTCAAGAACCCCCTTGGCCTCTGTCCGGATTTTTCCTTCCGCCACGATTTCCCCCTTCGCGTAGCTGAGGTTTGCCCTGACGTCTTCATCCCGCGGAAGCAGTCTAAGAGCGCGTTCATAATAAAGGATCGCGTTTCCTCGCTCCCCTTTCTTCCAATACGCGTTTCCCAAATTGTAATAAACAGCCCCGTGACGAATTCCTTGCTGAAGCAGTTGGCGGTATTCTTCGACCGCCGAGTCGAATTTTTGATTCTGATAATCCGCGTTGGCCTGATCGAAGAGTTCGTTCACAGCCGCGGGCCAGCAAGGAGTCGTTGAAACAAAAATCATTAAGAACGCCGCGAGCGCCATGAAACCGAATGATTTTTTCCTTCGCGCTTTTTCTAATTGCATGATCAATGACGCGGCCTCTTCAAACCGGATCTTCATTTGCTGAGGATCAAACTGAGAGGGAGCGAAACGGGCCAGATCGCATTCTTCCAGCAGAACCCGCAGACGCTTCAGAAGATCTTCAGAAACAGCCCGATTCCGCAGTTCACGAATCACCTCATCCATGGTCAGACTCGCCGTCGCGATTCCCAATCGGTCAGAGATAAAAGATCCTATGGCTTTCTGCGCTTCCGTGTAAAACCCGGCGGTATCTCCGGCGTTCATCTTTGCCTTGGCCTGCCGCAATCGTTTCTGGGCTGCTCCATGCGCTTTCTGTTCTCTCGCGTAAACCACATCCTGACTGAGCCGAGACTGCCGGCGCTGCCAGGTATAAAGAAGCCCTAAGAGAAACCACGGGCTGGAATAAATCCACCCAAAAGAAGGCTGATCCCACGGGAGCGCCTCTTGATCTTCTAAGCGAAGGACCGTGGTCTTGATAAAACGGATATCTTCGCCTACCCGTCTCACTTCCGCCCTGGGGCCCGCGCCGCCGCTTGAGGAGACCCCTACCAGTTCTTCCTGTTTCGCCGATGGTTTGACTTCCAAAAGGATCGGTTCCGATTCTAAAATTTCATATTTTTTCTCACTTGGATTGAAGAAGGTGTATTGAACCGGCGGAATTTCCAACTTCCCCGGAATCGTCGGGATGACCACTTTCTCGAAAACCTTTTTTCCTTGAACCGTGTAATGGTCTTTGGAAATATCCTCAGATCCCCCTCCTTCATACTCCTTAAACCCCTGCGGGAGAGTAATGACAGGGCTGGTGATGGTCTTGATGTTCCCTTTGCCGCTCACTTCGGTCGTGATAGTGACCGGCTGATTCGCCTCCACTTGGGTTCTATCCACCTTCACTGAGAGACGATACTCCCCAACGTCTCCTTTAAAACCCTCCGGTTTTCCTTCATCAGGAAGGGGTTGGCCCTGGATCACAATCGGCTGGGTGGCTAAAACCACGATCTTCCCCTTCCCCACGCTGGCCCAGGGGCCCGATTTAAAAATACCAAAAGGATCCATCGAGAAAACGTCTTCCGATTGCTGAGGCACGGCCACCTTCAAGCGGGCGGGCGAAATCGTCAGATCTCCCGTGGTCGTTGGAAAGAGAGCCGTTTTAATTTCCGTGGCTTGATAAGTTCTCCCATTGATGGTTTTAAAATATTGGTTCTGAGGCGGCATATCTTCTGACCAGAACCCGACGGTCGTCGGCGGTTCATACTCCGGGTTTTCAAACAAGTCAATCGAACGGTAGAAGGCAAACGTCAAAGTCACCTGTTCATTCACATAGGGACGGAGTTTATCCACGTAGGTTTGGATAAATAATTTTTTATTGCCGCCGCTTTCTTCCCCCGTAGAGGGGGGCTCGGACGCCGGAGCCGCTCTCCGAGCAGTCCCCGCTGAAGGGGATCGCGCGGGCGGAGGCGCGGTGCTGGCAGACGTCACTTCTATTTCGATGGGATCAGTCTCGTAAATTTTCCCCTTGTAGCCAATTTGAATCGGCTCGATCGTTAATTTTCCGATCTGCTGCGGGACCAGAATGTAGCGGAAAGTCGTCGAGGCAAAGATCTCCCCGTTAACAATGGAAATATTTTGCGAGCGGCTGGAGGAATAGGTGCGGAATCCGCTCATCACCGGCAGTTCCGGCGATGGCAAAGAACGAGTCTCCCCTTCGATCACAATCGTGAGGGTGAGGGTGTCGTCAATCGAAAGTTTGGATTTGTCCACGCGGGCAGAGACGGAAATGTCGGAGGCGTGGGTTTCAGAAGACAGAGGGCAGAAAACAGAGAACAGAAGACAGAAGACAGAAAACAGAGAAACCAGAATCGTAGGGGCAACCCCCTGTGGTTGCCCTTTGTAGGGGCGCACCCATGTGTGCGCCCTTTTTAACGAGGGCAGACACATAGGTCTGCCCCTACGATTATTATAATTCGGGCAGGCACGGGGGCCTGCCCCTACATCCTTTTTCTGCGGTCTATCATTTCTCATATATCTTCTATCAAGAAATCCTCATCTCCCGCAGTCTCTTAATTCTCTCCCGCATCGGCGGATGCGTGTTGAATAGAGTCGCGATGAAATCAGCCCGCAGAGGATTAACGATAAACAGGTGCGCCGTTGAGGGATTTGCCCCCAATGGCCGGACTTTCGCCGCCTCTTCTAGTTTTGCCAAAGCGCTGGCAAGCCCTGTCGTGGAATGAGCCAGATGAGCTCCCGTTTCGTCCGCGCCATATTCTCTTGCTCGCGAAATCGCCAGCTGCACCAGCATCGCCGCCAGCGGAGCCAGAATCATCAACGCGATCATGGCAATAGCTTCCCCTCCACCGCTGCGACGGTCGCGGTTACGACCCCCGCCAAAGACCATCGCCCACCTCGCCCAATCAGCCATCATCGTGATCGCGCCGGCAATCGTCGCGGCGATCGTGGAAACAAGAATATCACGATTCTTGACGTGCCCCAACTCATGCGCCAAAACCCCTTTGAGTTCGTCATGGTTTAATAGTTCCAAAATCCCTTGCGTCACGCAGACAACGGCGTGAGCGGGATTTCTTCCGGTAGCGAACGCGTTGGGCGAACGGTGAGGGGTCATATAGAGCTTGGGCATCGGAATTCCCGCTCTGCCTGCCAATTCTCTAACCATGCCCTGCAGTTCGGGAAGCTCCGCAGGTCCAATCGGCTTGGCGCGGTACATCGCCAGGACAATCTTGTCGCAGAACCAATAACTGATGAAATTTATCACCAGTGCGAAAATAAAAGCCGTTCTGGCGCCGTTGGGGCCTCCGAGCATACCTCCGATAGCCACTAATATGACTGTCAGTATCCCTAGCAATAACGCTGTCTTTAACGTTTTCATCTCTGCACAGCCTCCTTTAACTTTACGAAGGACGATGGACGACGGTCATAATCTACCAATCCTTACCCGGTGGCGTCTCCTTGGATTTAGGATAATAATTGCGAAATAACTTGCCCACATCGTCCGGCTTTTCTTCCAGGGCGTCTAAAATTCTATCCGCTTCCTGCTGGCTCATGGAACCTTCTGCCTCTTGATCTTGCCCCTGTTCCTGTTTGGCCGATTGTGCCCCTTGAGCTTGTTGAGACTGCTGGTCTTGCTGGTTCTCTTGATCCTGTTGTTCTTTTTGTTCTGGGTTTTCTGTCTGTTCTTCCTGTTTCTTGTTCCCTGCTTCCTGTTTCTGTTCTTCTTTCTTCCCCTCTCCCCCTTTATCCTGCTTTTGATCCTGCTGCTGCTGTTGTTGTTCTTGTTTCTTCTCCTCCGGAGGAGGCGGAGGGGGGGGCTGTTTCTCCAAGAGTTTTTTAATTAACTCTATATTATACCGCGTATCCTTATCTTTTGGATTTAATTCTAACGCCTTCTCAAAGAGCCGAAGAGAATCCTGAAGGTCTCCTTTACGGAATTGGACGCTTCCTAAGTTATAGTAAGCATTGGCCCTTAGCTTCGAATCCGACGCCAGAACCGACTCCTGATAAGACCCCTTTGCCGGGTCATACCTTTTCTGCTGGTAGAGGGCGTTGCCGACGTTGTAATTCAGTTCCGGCTTTTGCGGGGCGTCGGACTGCGCGTCTTGATAAACCTTCAGCGCCTCCTCGTAATTCTGCTTCTTGTAAAGTTCGTTTCCTTTCGCGTTCCGATGCTCTACCGGAGGTTTCCAGGCGATAAGGAAACAAGAAATCATTGTAAGGAACAAAAGAGGTATATTTTCCTTTCGCTTCTCTCCAATCATCATCTCCACGCACAGTAATAAAAACGCGATCCACAAAAGATAGAAGAAGCGATCCTCATACTTCGTCACATAGTCTTCTTCGAACTTCCCTTTTTCCAATCCTTCGATTTCCTGATAAATTCGTTCTAATTCCAGTTCGCCTGTTGTCGCGCGATAATAAGAGCCCCCTGTCTTTAAAGCGATCTCCCGCAGTGTCTGATCTCCCAGCCGGCTTAAAATCACATTCCCTTCTTCGTCCTTCTTGTAGCCGGCCGCCCTCCCCTTAGAGTCCAAAATAGGAATCGGCTCTCCTTCCGGCTTCCCGATCCCGATGCAGAAAATCTTGACCCCCATTGCCTGGGCTTGTTCCGCCGCTTCAATCGGCCGGCTGCCGTGATCTTCCCCGTCCGTGATCAGAACGACCACTTTCTTTTGCTGCCCCTTGTGATCGAAAGCCCGGATGGCGGTCCGAATCGCGTCTCCAATCGCGGTGCCGGGACGCGGAAGCATGTCCACTTCCATCGCCTCGGTGAAGAGTTTGGCCGCCCGGTAATCCAGCGTCAAGGGACACTGCAGAAAACTGACACCGCTGAAAACAACAATCCCAATGCGGTCTCCTTTAAGACGCGAAATTAACGACGAAATTTCCCGTTTGGCTTTCGCGAAACGATCCGGCTTAAAATCCTGCGCCCGCATACTGCTGGAAGTATCAAGAGCAACGATCAGATCAATCCCTTTCCTCTCTACCTTCACCAAATCTCCTTTTTTCTGCGGCCGCGCCAGCGCCAAAACCAGAAAGAGAACGGCCGCGAGGAGAAACGCCCACTTCAGCCGCCGGCGAAAATAATCCGCGTTGACCAGTTCCCCCCAGAGAGGAGCTGATACGAATTTTTCTAATTCTCTTTTTCTCCTTCCTTCCCTCCAGAAAAGAAAAAGAACCAGCAATAGAACCAGCCAAAAACCATTAAACCAGTTTGGGTTTGCCCAGTGCATTTTCCACACCTCCCCCCTCCCTTAATGGGAGGGGGTTAGGGGGAGGGTGACTCTTTAAGATTTGCATCACCCCCACCCTGACCCTCCCCCATTAAGGGGGAGGGAATTTGAAGAACCTTTATGGCAATTTCCTTAACCGGGTTTGGCGTAATACTATCTCAAATACCAACAACACTAACGCCGGGATAACGAAAACGGGAAACAATTCTTCATACTCGGTCCAGTTTTTCACCGAAATTTTTGATTTCTCCAGCTTATCAATCTGTTCATAAATCCGCCGCAGGGAATCTTTGTCCTTGGCGCGGAAATATTCTCCGCCGCTCCCTTGAGCGATTTCTTGAAGCATCACCTCGTCAATCTGCGTCTCCATCTGCACATACCGCGTTCCAAAAACCGGATCATCCACCGGATACGGGGCCATCCCCGGTTTGCCGATCCCAATGGTGTAAACCCTGATTTTCCTCGCCTGCGCCAGTTTCGCCGCAGTCAGCGGATCAATCTTTCCGGCGTTGTTCACTCCGTCGGTTAAAAGAATAATCACCTTGCTCTTTGCCTGGGAAACGCGCAGGCGGTTGACCGAAGTCGCCAATCCCATTCCAATGGCAGTCCCGTCTTCAATCAACCCAATCTGAACTTTGTTCAGCAGTTTCAAAAGCATCGAATAATCGGAAGTGAGCGGGCATTGCGTAAAACTCTCTTTTGAAAAAACAACCAATCCAATTCGGTCGCTGTGTCTTCCCTCAATGAAACGAGCCGCTTCCTCTTTGGCGACGGCCAGCCGGTCTTGGGGCTGGAAATCAAGGGCTTTCATGCTTCCTGAAACATCCAACGCGAGGATAATATCAATCCCTTCATTCGTGATTTCCGAAGCGCTGAGCCCGGACTGCGGACGGGCCATCGCCAGAACCAGAAGAATCAGCGCCGCCATCCTCAGCCAGAGAAGTGTCCTGATAAACATTCTTCGAAAACGGTTTTCATTCCCCTGGCGCAAAAGGGCCAGTGACGAGAAACGGACGCTGGCCCCTTTCTTGCGGAGGTTTCCCGCGAACAGCTTCGCCAAGAATGGGAGAAAAATGAGTAAAATTAAGACAATGGGGTATGCGAAACGCATGTTTGCCGCACCAATGTTCGAGCGTGGTCTAACGTTTTTAAAGGAATTTCAGGAGGAGGAAAATATTTTGCGAACTTCACCAGATCCGCTTCCTCCAGAATATCCCGCGCCGTGTCGCTGACGGAAAGTAAAACTCCCGTTTCTTTCAACAGTTGATGAATCTCCCATGTGGTTCGATCTAACGTGTCCACGCCAAAACGCGCTCCCAGATAACAGCGGAGAATATCCGACAATTCACTATAAAAAAGTTTCAGTTCTCTCTTTCTTAACAGATCCGACTGTTCAAGACGGGAGAGCGCTTCTAACGCGGCTTCATGCGGCGGCTTTGGCGGGCCTTCAGGAACCGCCGGTTTTTTTCTTTTGCTTCTGCCGCGCCAGAATCGCGCCAGAAAAAATAACAGCGTCGCGGCGGCGGCAGACAACAACACCCATCCCAAAAAACTCCACCAATCCCATAACTCAGCGGGCCCTTTTAAAGGACGAATATCCTCGGCAGGTGGTGGGATCATCCCATCACCAACTGCCTTACCTGTTGGGCCCGGTCGCGATCGCAGATAAGCACCCCGGAGGAGCTCTGGACAATGATCAGGTTAGAAACCCCAAGGGTCGCTATTTTTAGATTCTCACTGTAAACCAAACAACCTTTCGTCTCCAGCTTCTTCCACTCGGTCCCCTTGAATAAAGCATTATCCATTTTGTCTTTTTTCGCGTAATGCCACAGATTCTCCCATGTCCCCAGATCATCCCAATGAAGGGAAACAGGAACGCAGAAAAGAGAGCGGCTTTTTTCAAGGACTCCGTAATCAATCGAAACCGGCTTGATCGAGTGATACTCCTTTAAATTGAGTTTATCACTGATCTGGGGCAGCCAATTTCGGAGTTCTCTCAGTAACGCTTCTCCTTGCCAGACAAAGATCCCGCTGTTCCAAAGATATCGGCCGGTTTGGATCCACCGTCTGGCTCTGTCCAGATCCGGTTTTTCATGAAACCGCGCCACCGGATAACAATTCAAAGAGCGGGGGCGGCCGGCCAGCTCGATGTACCCTAATCCCGTTGACGGGAAATTCGGTTTCACTCCCAGTAACCCAAGCCCCTCCGTTTCGCGGGCGGACCGGACGGCGTTTTGAAGCGCTTTCCGGAGAACCGCTACGGGGCGGATCCAGTGATCCGATGGAAAACAGATCATTACGCCATCGGGATCTCCGGCGGTAATCCTTTTCGCCGCCAGGCCAATCGCGGCCGCCGTATTGCGCGCCACAGGTTCCAGAATGATTTGACTTCCGGGAAGTTCAGGCGCCTGGGAACGAATCCATTTCCTGTATCTGGCCTCTGTCACCACCCAAAATTTGATCTTTTCCCCGGAAAAACCTTTTTTCAACTGCCGGAGTCTTTTGAGCGTTAACTGAAAAAAACTTTCTTTGCCAAAGAGCTTCAGAAACTGTTTGGGAAGTTCCGGAGAACTGAGGGGCCAGAAGCGTTCTCCCCTTCCCCCGGCGAGAATCACAAAATGAATCATCGTCGGGTCTCTTTCTTCAGCGACTGAATAAAACGCCCTACTTTTTTATGAAGATCCGCGGGATGACTTCGAGCGATTAAGCTCACCAGGGCGCTCCCCACAATGACACCGCCGGCCCCCTTGGCCAGCTGGCGGACATGCTCCGGTTTTGAGATTCCAAACCCAACACAAATGGGCAATTTTGTAAACCTCCAGATTAAATTCATCCTTTGGCGAACATCCTGTTGTAAATCTTTTCTGGCTCCCGTGACGCCGGTCAGCGAAACATAATAAATAAATCCCCGTGACGCGCGCGCGATCTTTTGAATCCGTTCTTCAGTGCTGGTGGGAGCGATAAGAAAGATCGTCGCTAGTTTCGCGCGGCGGGCCGATTTAATCCAGTCGCCCGCCTCCTCAGGAGGCAAATCCGGAATAATCACTCCATCCACTCCGGCAGTGACTGAGCGTTTGGCAAAAACATCCAGCCCCATCTTGAGGATGGGATTGTAGTAACTCATCAGCACCAGCGGAATGCGGCTTTTTTTTCGTATTTTTCCAACGGTCGCCAGGATCTTTTGCAGAGTCGTCCCTCTTTTTAGAGACCGCTCGGAAGCGCGCTGAATCGTAGGCCCATCCGCGAGAGGGTCAGAGAAAGGAACGCCGAGTTCAACGATATCCGCTCCGTTTTCAGCGAGGGTTAAGACAAGGCGCTCCGTCCGCGAAAGGCCGGGATCTCCGGCGGTAATATAGGAGATTAAAGCCGTTCTGTTTTCTTTAGCTGCTTTTCTGAAAATCCTGTTGATGTTTTCTTGTCCCATAACTATTTGTCTGTTAAATCATTTTTGCCACGACGTTGACGTCTTTGTCTCCACGCCCGGAAAGACAGACAATGATGAGGCTTTTTTTCGACAATTTTTTGCAAAGTGGTTTTAAATACGCGATCGCGTGAGAAGGTTCCAGCGCCGGCAAAATTCCCTCTGTCTCGGTCAACAATTTAAAACCTTCTAAGGCCTGGATATCAGTGACTGAAACATATTGGGCTCTTCCTGTTTCTTGAAGATAAACGTGTTCCGGCCCGACGCCGGGATAATCCAGCCCCGCTGAAATCGAATGCGCCAGCTTGATTTGTCCCTCCCTATCCTGAAGAACAAGGCTTTTGGTCCCGTGAAGAACACCCGTGCTCCCTTTTCCCAGGGTCGCCGAATGTTGGCGCGAACCCAGCCCTTTCCCCGCCGCCTCAACGCCGATCATTTTCACCTGTTTGTCCTTCAAGAAAGGATAAAAGAGTCCTATCGAGTTGCTCCCCCCGCCGACGCACGCCACCAGATAATTAGGCAGCATTCCTTCAAGAGACAAAATTTGCCGCCGGCTCTCTTTCCCGATGACCGTTTGAAAATCACGCACCATCATCGGATAGGGATGCGGTCCGATGACCGAACCGAGAATATAATTCGAAGTCCGCACATTCGTGACCCAATCCCGTATCGCTTCATTGCAGGCGTCCTTCAACGTTTTGCTCCCACTGCCAACCGGAACCACCTTCGCCCCCAGCAGTTTCATCCGCGTCACGTTGAGAGACTGACGTTCGATATCTTTTTCCCCCATGTAAACCACGCACTCCAGGCCGAACATCGCCGCGGCGGTCGCGGCGGCAACTCCATGCTGGCCGGCCCCTGTTTCGGCGATCACGCGCCGCTTTCCCATTCTCTTAGCAAGGAGCGCCTGTCCTACCGTATTGTTGATTTTATGAGCTCCAGTATGGCAAAGATCCTCTCGTTTCAGGTAAATTTTAGGACCGAGCCGCCGTGAGAGCCGCTCCGCGAAATAAAGCGGCGTCGGCCGTCCGACATAACCCTGAAGGTAATGATTCAATTCTTTCCTGAAGGAAGAATCTCTCTTAGCCGCGAGATATTCCTTCTCCAACTCCTCCAGAGCCGGCATCAATGTTTCCGGCACATACTTGCCGCCGAATTCTCCAAAATGTCCTCGTTTATCAGGCAGCATCTATAACCCCGGGATCCCCATTCCCCCTGTTAGTTCTTTCATTTTCCCCGCCGCCAGTTTTTGCGACTGCCCAATGGCTTCGGAAACAGCGTCGCGGATTAACCGCTCCAATAACTCTTTCTTCTGCGGGACCAGCAATTCCTCTTCAATCGCGATACTTTTCATTTTCTGGCTCCCGTCAAAAATAACCCGGATTTTTCCGTTCTCACGAGAGACCTCAATTGACCGCGATTCTAATTCCTTCTGAATTTCCTTCGCCTTCTTCTGAAAATCGTATAATTGCTTCATTTTATCAAACATTCCCTTGCCTCCTTATAGTCTACTCGAACAATTCTTTAACCTTCGCCGCGATATCATTGCTTCGCATGAATATCTCACCGATCAAAACCGCGTGAACGCCCAGCGTTTTTAAATAGAGAATGTCCTCGCGGTTCCGAATACCGCTCTCGCAAACGATGACTTTTTCTTTTGGAATCATCGGAATGATCTGCCCCACTATTTCTCTATGAGTCTTAAAAGTGTGTAGATTTCTCTGATTGATCCCAATGATCGCCGCGCCTATTTTGAGACTTTTATCTAGATCTTCGACCGTGTGGATTTCGACAAGCGCCTCCATCTTGAGCGAACGCGCCAGTCCCAGGAACTCCTCCAGATCTTCTTGTGAAAGAAGATCTGCGATTAAAAGAACCGCGTCCGCCCCCGCGGCTCTGGCTTCATAAATCTGATATGGGTCCAGGATGAAGTCCTTGCGTAAAACAGGGACCCGCACATTCAATTTGACATTCCGTAAATGATCCAGGCTTCCCATGAAAAAGGGTTCATCCGTCAAAACAGAAACAGCGTCCGCCCCTGCCGATTGGTAAATCTGCGCGATGACGACGGGATCAAAAGACTCCCGGATCATCCCTGCCGTCGGAGAAGCCCGCTTGACTTCCGCGATCAGGCGCATTTCGCGCCCGTTGCCGAGCGCTTTTAGAAAAGACCGAGGCCCCGTGATTGTTTCAATCTGCCGAAGGAGTTCCTTCAAGGGAATTCGGTTCTTCGCGTTCTCAATGAATCTTTTCTTTTCTTTTAGAATCTCTGAAAGCATTATGTCGCACTTTGGGAGTATTTCTGAAGCAACTTTAGCTTCTCAAACGCTCTGCCGGAATCAATAGAATCCTCCGCGATCCGGATCCCTTTCTCAATCGTCGGCGCGCGGTCAGCCGCGTAGAGAGCGGCGCCGCTGTTAAGAATCACTAAATCGCGATAACTCCCCTTTTCTCCTTTTAAAATTTTCAACGCGATTTCACTGTTCTCTTTTATAGTCCCCCCTTTTACCCGCGCGCGGGAGACAGGGCGAAAACCAAACTTTTCAGGCGAAATTTCGTATTCAGAAATCTTCCCTTGATTCAGCTCGCATACCCGCGTCGGCCCGCTCAAACTGATTTCATCAACTCCATCCATGCCGTGGACCACAAGGAGATGCTTCGCGCCGAAATGATCCATCACTTCCGCCATCGGCCTCAGCCAATGAGGAGAAAAAACGCCGATCAATTGGTGTTTGACTTTCGCCGGGTTGCAAAGCGGCCCCAATAGGTTGAATATTGTCCGAATCCCAAGCTCTTTGCGAACCGGCGCCACATTCTTCATCGCCGGATGGTAGAGAGGGGCAAACAAAAACGCAATGCCTATCTCGCGGATGGCTCGATCAGACACAACTACCGGAGGATCAATTTTAACCCCCAGCGCTTCTAAGAGGTCGGCGCTGCCGCACCGGCTGGAGACCGAGCGATTTCCATGTTTGGCGACAGTGGCTCCGGCTCCCGCCGCAACCAGAGCGGCTAATGTCGAAACATTGATGGTGCCCGCGTTGTCTCCTCCGGTACCGCAGGTATCCAACAGAGGCGTCCGAGGCGCGTTCAACGGAATCATTTGCCGGCGCATGACCTCCGCCGCTCCTGTAATTTCCTCGGCTGTCTCTCCCTTACAGCGAAGCCCCGCCAAGATCGCCGCCATCTGGGCCGGAGTCGCTTTTCCTTGAAGAAACGCCTCCATCACAGCCGACATCTCCTGCTGTGATAAGTTGTTGCCATCTATAACCTTTTGAATGGCTTGTTGCAAATTCATAGAATCTAAAATATACCAAAAATCCGCTGAAAAAGATAGGGAAAAAGGGGTTCATCCGCTATAATGTCCTCTAACCATGGCGGCGAAACGAACGCTTCTCTATGAAGGTAAATACAAACGCTTAGTGCGCGAAGAGAACTGGGAGTTCACCGAGCGGGTCAATTGCACCGGCGTTGTTGTCATCCTTGCCATGACCGAAGACCGAAAAGTTCTGTTCATCGAACAATATCGAATCCCCGTGGCCGGAAATGTGGTTGAGCTCCCCGCGGGTCTGGTCAACGATCACGGGGAGAAGAAAAACGAATCTCTGGAGGAAGCCGCTCGAAGAGAGTTGCTGGAAGAGACTGGCTATGAAGCCCAAAAAATGACTTTCCTCATGACAGGCCCCGCTTCGCAAGCGTCCAGTTCGGATTTACTCACCATTTTCCAGGCAACCGGCCTTACAAAAATCTCGCTTCCTATGGGAGATGGGACTGAAAACATCACCGTCCATGAAGTTCCTCTCGACAGTGCCTATTCATGGCTGAAGAAAAAAGAAAAAAAAGGATCCCTCATAGACCCAAAGCTTTACGCCGCTCTGTATTGGCTGGAGAAATCTCTATCGCTTAAACCTGAATCCCGATGAAAACTAGGTGACGTAATCAAGGTATTCATTATAGGCAAAATCATCGGCGGTCATGGAAACTATTATATCAGAGGAAGTTCTGACTGGCCCATTAAGTATTTGTCTATATAATGCGCGGCTCTGCGCCCTTCGCTGATCGCCCAGACGACTAAGGACTGGCCCCGGTGCAGGTCGCCGGCCGCGAAGATTCCTTCGCGCGGCGTCTGGTAGCGTTGATCGGTCGCGACGCGGCCTTGAGCGTCCAGCGTAAGTCCAAGCTCTTTAATTAATCCCTTCGGTTCTCCCGCGATAAATCCCAGGGCTAACAGCACGAGGTCCGACTTCAACTCAAAACCGCTCTCAGGGATTTCACGCATGACCGGACGGCTCTTGGGATCCGGCTGGCTCCACTGGAGCCGGGCGCAAGAAAGTCCTGTCAGGTGTTCAGTTTTACCGAGGAACCGTTTGGTCTGAACCGACCATTGGCGCTGGCCCCCCTCTTCATGGCTAGTGGAGGTTTTTAGAAGGTTGGGATATTCGGGCCAGTGGTCGTTCGGCCCGCGGCTCTTGGGAGGTTGAGGCAAAAGTTCGATTTGAACCACACTGGCCGCCCCTTGCCGGTGCGCTGTCCCGACGCAGTCGGCGCCGGTATCCCCGCCGCCGATCACGACGACTCGTTTGCCGCGCGCGTCAATGAGATCGTCGGGAGGAATCTGTTCGCCGGCGATCCGGCGGTTGGATTGACCAAGATACTCCATGGCGAAATGGATTCCTTCCAGTGACCGGCCTTCAATGGCAAGGTCTCTTGGAACACGAAACCCTGTTGTCAAACAAACAACGTTAAACTCTTTGAGGAGGCGCGCGGCGGGATAGTTGACGCCAACGTTGACATTGGTAAGGAATTCAATCCCTTCCGCTTTCAGAATGTTGAGCCGGCGGTCAATCACTCTTTTTTCCAGTTTAAAATCGGGGATCCCGTAACGGAGAATTCCGCCGGGACGAAGATCCCGTTCGAAGACAACCACCCGGTGCCCCGCTTTATTGAGCTGGTCGGCGCAAGCGAGCCCCGACGGCCCAGAGCCGACCACGGCGACGGATTTGACGGTCCGCTTCGCAGGAGGGCGCGGTTTTACGAAACCCGCTTCAAAAGCGCGCTCCACAATCGCCAGTTCGTTCTCTCTAACGGTGATGGGGTCGTAATAAATTCCAAGAACGCAGGCCGATTCGCAGAGAGCCGGGCAAAGCCGGCCGGTGAATTCGGGAAAGTTATGGGTCGCTTGAAGCGTCAGAAACGCCTTCTCCCATTCTCCCTGTCTTAAGTGATGATTGATATCCGGCATGTAGTTGCCCAGCGGGCATTTCCAATGACAGAATGGCACTCCGCACCTGACACAGCGGGACGCCTGCTCTTCGGTGATCCCATCCTCACGCGGGACTGTTACTTCGCGGTAATCTTCAACTCGTTCGATGACTGTTCGATAGGGAGATGATCTTCGATCAACTGTGGTAAATGTGGGAAGTTCTTCCATCGGCCGCCTCCGTGGTTTTGTCACAAATAGAATACTGCATAGGAGCGGGTTGCTTTATGACGTAGGTTAGGAAAGGAAACTAAAGTTTCAAAAAGTTCCTCAGTAAATCTTTTCCCGCTTGCGTCAAAATGGATTCCGGATGGAATTGAACGCCGACCGTGGGGTGCTGCTTATGCGCCAATCCCATGATCTCCTTCTGGTCGGTTTCAGCGGTGATGGTCAGGCAGTCCGGGAAGGTTTCTCGCTCCACGATGAGCGAATGATACCGTGTCGCTTCAAAAGGGTTCGGAAGCCCCTGAAAGACTCCCTTGCCGTCGTGATGAATCTGAGAAGTTTTGCCGTGCATGAGCCGCCCGGCGCGGACGACCCGGCCGCCGAAGACTTCGCCGATACATTGATGCCCCAGACAAACACCAAGGATCGGAACTTTTCCGCTGAATTCCCGGATGATTTCACTGGAAACACCGGCGTCTTTAGGCGAACCAGGCCCCGGAGAAATGACAATGTGGGTTGGGTTGAGCTTTCTGATCTCGTCTGTAGTAATCTGATTATTCCTCACAACATGGATCTCCTGCCCCAGTTCGCCAAGGTACTGGACAAGGTTGTAAGTGAACGAGTCGTAGTTATCAATCATTAAAATCATAAAGCGCCCGCCATTTCTACCGCTTTCATCATCCCCTTGGCCTTATTAATAGTTTCTTGATATTCTTTAGCCGGATCAGAGTCAGCGACGATGCCGGCGCCGGCTTGGACAAATGCCTTGTCTCCTCGAATCACGATTGTGCGGATCGTGATGCAACTATCCAAATTGCCTGAGAAACTAAAGTAGCCGACCGCCCCCGCGTAAGGACCCCGTCGAATATTCTCTAGTTCATCAATGATCTCCATAGCGCGAATTTTAGGAGCGCCGCTGACCGTGCCGGCCGGGAAGGTCGCCCGGATCACGTCAATGGCGTTCTTTCCGGGAAGGAGTTTACCCATGACGTCGCTGACAATGTGCATGACATGAGAATATTTTTCGATCGTCATGAATTCAGGAACCGTCACCGATCCTTTGACGCAGACGCGGCCGACGTCATTTCTCCCCAGATCAACAAGCATGATATGTTCGGCGCGGTCTTTGGGGTCGTTGAGAAGTTCTTCTTGAAGCGTTTTGTCTTCGGTTTCATTTTTGCCCCGGTGCCGCGTTCCCGCGATCGGGCGAACTTCAACAGTCCCCTCTTCGCAACGGACCAAAATCTCCGGTGAAGAACCGGCTAATGTTACCTCACCCAGTTTCAGATAGAACATATAGGGCGAGGGATTAATGGATCGCAGGGCGCGGTAGATTTGAAACGGCTCGACCGATATTTTCGTCTCAAAACGCTGGGATAAAACTCCCTGAAAAATATCGCCGGCTTTGATGTATTCCTTTGTTTTGAGGACAATTCGCTCAAATTCTTTCCGCGTCACGTTGGAACGCCATTTGGGTAAGGGCATGGCGCGCCGTGCCCTTACCGTTGTCGATTTAAGAGGTTTTCTAAGCAGCAGAATCAATTTTTTGACCTTCTCGACAGCCTCTTGGTAAGCTTCAGCCGGAGAGACGCCCTCAATAAAAGCGTTGGCGACTACGCGGATCTTATGCTGAGCGTGATCGAAAACGATCATCTGATCCGCCAGCATCAAATAGACCTCGGGCAGTCCCCAGGAGTCCGGGTTTTTATCCGGGATTCTTTCGCAGAACCGGACGACATCATAAGAGAGGTAACCGACCAGCCCCCCTTGAAAACGGGGGAGATCCGGCGAGGGAGTAAAATGGTATCCTCGCAGGAGTTTTTCGATCTCCTGTAAGGGATCGTTCATCCGCCCGCCGACGACTTTTTTCCCAGTGATTTTTTCAAATCGGCGGCCGCGGCTTTTCCAGACGTAACGGGGCCGAACCCCGACGAAAGAATAGCGGGCGATCTTCTCCTCCCCTTCAACCGATTCCAGAAGAAACGCGTACGGTTCGTTTTTCGAGATCTTCAGGAACGCGGAGACAGGGGTCTCCGTGTCGGCAAGGAGTTCCTCGTAGACAGGGATAACGTTGCCATGGATGGCTAGTTTTAGAAATTCAGATTTGTTCGGAATCATTTGGTTTTTTGTAGGGGCGACCCTCTGTGGTCGCCCTCTGTATCAGGGCGGGCACAAGGCTCGCCCCTACGTCAACGTTTATTGCGATTAATTCCATGTAGGGGCGGGTTTTAAACCCGCCCCTACATTATGATTCGGGCAGGCACGGGGGCCTGCCCCTACGTCGTCAATATACCTTTTTAGGGTCAAATACCAATTTCTCGGTAATCTCCAATTCTCCCTTAGCGCTTACCTTCTGATAGTAACAGCTGAAATATCCGGCGTGACAGCCGGCGACTTTTTGTTCGACGATAAACAAAAGGGAATTGTTTTCGCAATCCACCGCTACTTCTTTAACGATCTGAATGTGGCCGGAGGTTTCCCCTTTAATCATCAGCCGGTTCTGCGAACGGCGGAAAACGTGGACTTTGCCGGTCTCGATGGTTTTCATGATCGCGTCACGGTTCATGTAGCAGAGTGTCAAGACTTTTCCGGAAACATCCTGAATGATGGTCGGGATTAGCCCTTTGTCGTTAAAATGGAGTTTATCAAGCCAGTTCATTGTATCCTCGTGTGTTGGTGTGGTTGCGCCCGTGATTTAATAAACTTCACCGCAGCAAACTGCGGAGTATCTTTCTTTACCCCCCTCTCCCTTTTTAAGGGAGAGGGCCGGGGTGAGGGTTGATTTGCATCGCTTCAATCCCCCCTCACCCTAACCCTCTCCCCCTAAAGGGGGAGAGGGGACGGGGAACATACATTCTATTTATTGCCTGATCGGTATTCCTTTCTTTTTAAGATATTTTTTGACTTCACCGATTGTCAGCTCTTTGTAATGAAATAACGACGCCGCCAGAGCCGCGTCGGCTTTGCCGGCGGTGAATGCCTGCGCAAAATGTTCCAGTTTCCCGGCGCCGCCGGAAGCAATCACCGGAATCGAAACCACGGTTGAGACGGCGGCGGTCAGTTCCAGATCATAACCGTTTTTAGTCCCGTCACAGTCCATGCTGGTGAGAAGAATTTCACCCGCTCCCCGCTCTTCGGCTTCTTTCGCCCATTCAACTGCGTCTCGCCCGGTAGGATTTCGACCCCCGTGGCTGTAAACCTGCCACTTGATTTTGCTTTTTTCCCTTTCTGAACGCTGAACGCTTCCGCCGAAGGCGGATCCGCCTCTGGCGGACACTTTCGGGGACAGTCCCCGTTCGGGGACAGTCCCCTTAGCGTCAATCGCCACCACAATACACTGATTCCCAAACCGCTCGGCTCCTTCGGTGATGAGCTTCGGGTTCTCCAGCGCGGCTGTATTGATTGAGATTTTATCTGCGCCGGCTTTTAGTAATACCCGGATATCATTGACATTTCGGATACCGCCGCCGACGGTGAGCGGTATAAAAACCTGTTCGGCGGTTTTCCGAACAACCTCTAATAGAATGGGCCGTTTCTGGTGAGAAGCGGTGATATCCAAAAAAATTAATTCATCCGCCCCCTGCCTGTTATAGGCCTTAGCCACTTCAACAGGATCACCGGCGTCCCGCAGAGAGACAAACTTTATTCCCTTCACCACCCGGCCGGCATCCACATCCAGGCAGGGAATAATTCGTTTGGTTAACATGCCGCGAGCGCCTCTTTCACGGTAAACTTTTTCTCATATAACGCCTTGCCGACAATGGCTCCGTGCAAATGCGAGTATTTTCGCGATAGCTGGCTTAAATGACGAATATCCTCTAATGAAGAAACACCTCCTGAAGCAATCACTTGTATTGTCACTTTTTTGAGAACCTGTTCCATCAGGTCTAAATTGGGGCCGGCCAGCATCCCGTCTTTGTTGACGTCGGTCACCGCTATGAGCGAAACCCCTAACTCTTCCATTTGAGCCGCGAAATCAAGGACATCTAACTCAGTCGGCTGGGTCCAGCCGCGGGTGACAACTTTCCCGTTCTGGGCATCCACGGCGACGGCAATTTTTTTGCCGAATTCCTTCACCACTTTTTCTAGAAAAACAGGGTCCTCAGCCGCTTTAGTTCCCAGGATGATCCGGTTCGCCCCTTGAGCCAACCCTTCCTGAATATCCTCTCTTCGACGGATTCCGCCTCCAATCTCAATGGCACAGCCGACGGATCGTCCGATTTCACCGATTAGTTTCAGGTTCTTAAACTCACCCGTCATCGCTCCATCCAAATCCACGACATGAAGCCAATTCGCTCCTTGCCGCTCCCAGTCTTTAGCGACAGCGATGGGATCGTTGGAATAAACAATCTTACCTGAGAAATCTCCTCGTTTGAGGCGAACGACTTGACCTTCTTGTAGGTCAATTGCGGGTAGAATGATCATACTCCACAAAATTCCTCAACAGTTTCAATCCCGTCTCCTGGCTCTTCTCCGGGTGAAACTGCGTAGCGAAAATGTTCCCCTTCCAAATCATCGAAGTAAACTCAGTCCCATATTCTGTAGTCGCCGCGATGATTCCTTTATCAGCAGGTTTCACATAGTATGAATGAACAAAATAAAAATAGCTCCCCTGTCGTATTCCTTTCAAAAGAGGACATTGCTTTTTCCATTTTCCACTTTCCACTTTCCACTTTCCGTTTACTTGGTTCCACCCCATATGGGGAATCTTTAAAATCCGTCGTTCGTTAAAACGAACAACTCTTCCCTTGAAAATCCCAAGTCCCTTATGACATCCACCTTCTTCGCTCTCTTCAAACAAAAGTTGAAGCCCTAGGCAAATTCCCAGAAAGGGTTTACCTGAAGCCAGATGCTCTTTGAGCGGTTCGAGTAATTTTCTTTTTTTTAATTCCTTCATCGCGTCACCGAAAGCGCCGACGCCGGGGAGCACACATTTCGAGGCCTTGGCGACCACGGAAGGAGTCGAGGTGAGGCAGACCCGCCCCCCAACCTGCTCCAGCGCTTTAGCGACGCTCCGCAGGTTTCCCATGCCGTAATCGAGGAGAACAATTTCGTTGTTCATATGTTTTTGTAGGGGCAACCCCCTGTGGTTGCCCTATGTAGGGGCGCAATTTATTGCGCCCTCTTTGCAGGGCGTGATAAATCACGCCCCTACATTCTGATCAGGGCAGGCACGGGGGCCTGCCCCTACGGTTAATCCAATGCGCCTTTCGTCGAGGGGATCCCTTTTACCCGCGGATTTCGCTCCACCGCCATCAGCAACACTTTGGCGGTCGCCTTGAAGATTGATTCATTCACATGATGCAGATTCTCCGCGCCGTAAAGGAGATTGATGTGCAGAGTGACTCCGGCATGCTGGGTGAAGGCCTTAAAAAATTCTTTCACCAAGCTGATATCAAATTCCCGTTCGCGCGGGTGCGGCGCCTTGGCGTTAAAAATTAGAATCGGCCGGCCGCTGATGTCAATTGCCGCGCCGCAAAGAGTTTCATCCATCGGTAATTGAATCGAAGCGTAGCGGCGGATTCCCACTCGGTCGCCTAAAGCTTTTTTAACAGCCTGCCCGAGACAGATCCCAACATCCTCAATGGTGTGGTGCTCATCAATTTGCAAATCCCCCTTGGCTTTAATCTCCATATCAATGAGACTATGTTTGGCTAAAAGATCCAGCATATGGTCGAAAAAACCGACGCCGGTGGAAACCTTGGCTTTTCCCTGTCCGTCGAGGTTCACCTTAACGGCGATGTCGGTTTCACGGGTCTTCCGTTTAATTTCCGCGGTTCGAGCTGTCATTATTTCTCCTTTAATGAGCACGCGACTTATGGAACACGCAGTGCGACATAAGTCGCTGTGCGAATTGAACCCAGCACTAATTTTATACTTACACTCAACCAGCACTCATTGGGTTCACAAAAATTAGTGCTGGGTCAAGTTCAGCCTCAAACTTATGTTCGCTTTGCTCCATAAGTTTGGGCTTCATTTGATTTAAATCGAATTTGAATTGATTCAAAGTGTTGATTAAGTCCTTCCACTTTGGTCAGCTCTTCGATCGGGCCTTTGACCCGCTCAAGTGCCCGCCGGGAGAGGTGAATGATGTGGCTTCTCCTTAAGAAATTCTCGACGCCAAGCCCCGAAAAGAAACGGGCCGATCCGCCGGTCGGAAGAACGTGGCTGGGACCGGACATGTAATCTCCCACGGCCACGGGACTGAACGGCCCCACGAAGATCGCGCCGGCATGATTGATCTCACTGAGCATTTTCTGGGAACATTTCGCCATCACATGCAGGTGCTCCGGCGCGATCTGGTTGGCGATTTTAAATCCCTCCTGAATGTCGCTGACCAGAATACAGTATCCTTTTTCAGGCCCTTGATCACGCGCGATTTTTGCCAGCTTTTTGGACGTCGTCACCAGGATAGCCAGGCCATTGGGGTGTTCCGCCTGCGCGCGCAGGTCGGCCAGAACCATCTCAGGATTGCTGAATTTGTTCGCGATCACCACAACCTCGCTCGGCCCCGCCAATAGATCAATGTTGCAATAACCGAATAACTGGCGCTTCGCTTCGGTGACATACGGGTTGCCGGGGCCGGCAATGGCGTCCACTTTAGGAATCGTTTTAGTCCCAAAGGCCATTGCCGCGACGGCGTGCGCGCCGCCGACTTTGTAAATTTCGTCCACTTTCAAAAGACTGGCCACGACAAGAATGTAGGGATTGACCCGTTTGCCCGCGTTAGGCGGAGTGGCTAAAATAATTTTCTTAACGCCGGCCACTTTCGCCGGAATGACGGTCATGTATACCGTCGAGACCAACGGATGGGTCCCCGCCGGAACATAGACCCCTGCCCGCTCCAAGGGTTGATAAATCTCTTGAACGGTCGTGCCGTCAAGACGGATCAGACGCCGCTTCGTCTGCTTCATCTGATGGCGGTGAAACTGGGTCACCTCATCAATCGCCTGTTTTAAGCCGGCCAAAAATGAAGCCGGGACGTCGTTAAAAGCTTCACTGATCTCCGCTTCTGAAACACGAAGCTGTTTGAGATTCAGTCTGACGCCGTCAAACTTTTTGCCGTAACGCAAGACCGCGGCGTCGCCGTTATGCCGGACGTTCTCCAGAATCGTCCGGACCGCCCTCTCCACGCGCCGGTTGGGGGCCGGCACGCGGCAGGTTAACTGCTCTAATTTTCGATTGCTGGAACGAATGAGTCTCATGTTTTTTTAAACCGGTTAATTTCCTCTTTTAATGCCGCTATAGCTTTTTCTACCCGCTCCGGTTTTTTCCCTCCGGCTTGAGCCAAATCTTTTTTCCCTCCACCGCTCCCGCCGACCCAATCGGCCGCCGGTTGAATCAATTGGGACGCGTCCCATCCTTCCTTCACTAAATCGTGAGTAACGCCAATGACCAGCGATAGCTTTCCTTCCTTAACCGACCACAATACGGCAATCCCGCGCTTCAATTTCACTTTGATCCGGTCCCAAAGAGAACGAAGCGTTCCCGGGTCCGCTTCTTCGACCGCGCGAGCCACTAACTGAACGGGCCCGACCGTCTCGGCTCCTTGAATCCACGCCTCGACAAAATCGCCGGCCGCTTCTTTATTCCAATTCTGCTGGAGCCGCTCTACCTGCTTTACCTTCTGCAGTAATCTCCGCAGAGACTCGGTGACGTTGTCGGGTGAAGTCTTAAGCAGCGCGGCCAGATGGCGTAACGTCATTTCATTTTCTTTAGCGCGCTGATACGCTTTTTCTCCGGTGACCGCTTCAATCCGCCGGACCCCGCTGGCGACGGCGCCCTCGGAGACGATTTGGAGGAAACCAATATCCCCCGTCGCCCTGCAATGAGTTCCTCCGCAAAATTCCTGGCTGAAGCCGGGAACATCCACTACTCTCACTACATCCCCGTATTTTTCTCCAAAAAAACAGATCGCCCCGCGCCGCTTCGCTTCTTCCCGCGGGAGAAAATGAACTTGCAAAGGGGTGTTTTTGAGAATCTCGTCGTTCACAATTTTTTCCGTTTTCTCCAGCGCCTCCTGGGGAACTTTCCCGACATGCGTAAAATCAAACCGGAGCCGGTCTTCAGCCACCAGCGACCCTGACTGCTCCACCCCCTTCCCCAGAACCTGGCGAAGGGCCGATTGAAGCAGATGAGTCGCCGTGTGATTGCGCATGATCGAATCACGCCGGGCACTGTCAATGGTCCCGGAGACCTCGTCTCCCTTTTTGAGTTCTCCTTTCAGCGGTGTGACCCAATGAACAATCGCCTCGTCCACTTTTTTGGTGTCGTAAACCCGGTATTCAACTCCTTCTTTTCTTAAATAGCCGGTGTCACCGACCTGTCCTCCCGCCTCGCCGTAAAAAGGACTCTGGTCCAAAACGACCGCGTTCTCGACAATGGCGAGAATCTTCCCCTTCGCTTGGTGAGTCTCATCACCGAGGAACTTACTGCTCAGCCCCAGCGTCCGGATTTTCTGCGCGAAGGTCTCGGCGAAAACAGTCCCCCCCATTTGACTGCCGCTTCTTGACATCCTCCGCTGTTCCTCCAGCCGGTCGTTAAATTCATTCATGTCAACCTTGAATCCTTTTTCATGAAGATATTCCATGGTCAATTCTATCGGAAACCCAAAAGTATCAAAGAGACGAAAAGCGACATTTCCCGGGAAAATCGTCTCTTTCTGCTGTTTTAAACGCGCCGTTTCCTGATCAAGAATCCGCGTCCCCTCATCCAGCGTTCTGGCAAAACGCTCTTCCTCACTCTGGATGACCTCTTTCATCAGCGGTTCTCTGCTTCCCAGATCCGGGTACGGTTCACGCATTACCCCGATTACCGCCGGAACCAGCCGGTGCAGAAAAAGATCTTCGCTTCCCGCCTGCCGCGCCAACCGAGAGGCGCGGCGGATCAACATCCGCTCCACGTATCCTCTTCCTTCATTGGAAGGAAGCACCCCGTCGCCGATCAAAAAAATCGTCGCGCGGATGTGATCGGCAATCGTCCGGACACTTGGGTTATTTTTTGCCTTTGGACCTAATTGCCTCTCAATTTCCGCGATGATGGGAGCAAATAAATCCGTTTCAAAATTACTCCGCGCTCCCTGCATCACGCTGGCCAGCCGTTCCAACCCCATTCCGGTATCAATATTTTTTCTCGGGAGCGGTTTAAGGTTCCCCTTCCCCTGCCGGTCATACTGGGTAAAGACCAGGTTCCAGACTTCGATAAACCGGCCGCAGCCGCAATCAACACCGCAGGCGGCCTTGCCACACCCGAACTTTTCTCCCCAATCATAAAAAATTTCCGAGCAGGGGCCGCAAGGGCCGTCGGGGCCCTCATCAGGGGCGTTGCTGGGCCAGAAGTTGCTCTTCTCTCCCAGACGGGAAATTTTGGAGACCGGCAGTCCGATCTTTTTCTGCCAGATCGTGAATGCCTCGATGTCATCTTTATAAACCGAAACGCAAAGCTTTTTCTCAGGGACATTCAGTTCCCGCGTGAGAAATTCCCACGCCCAGGCAATCGCTTCCTCTTTAAAATAATCCCCGAAAGAGAAATTTCCCAGCATCTCAAAGAACGTCTGGTGCGCGGGAGTTCTGCCGACATTTTCCAAATCGCCGGTGCGCAGGCACTTCTGACAACTGGCCGCCCGCTTCAGATCCCTTTTAATCCCCAGAAAGTTCTCCTTAAACTGCGCCATCCCAGCGCTGGTAAAAAGGAGCGTTGGATCGTCTTCCGGCACTAAGGAAGCGCTAAGGACAATCGTATGGTCTTTGCCCTTGAAAAAGTCCAAGAATCGTTTTCGTAACTCATTTGTTTTCATTATTAACCACAGAAATAAATACACCCGTGAGAGCAAGTTATTTTATCTTATTCACTACAGGAGTGTCAAACTGAGGGAGACTAGAAGGATACGACATGGTTGTCTCCATGATGCCTAACGCCCGAATTGAGCGGCTTTTAACCGCGCCAGTAGTTAAAAGTCCGCGCCACTTGTCCGCCTCTCCGCCAGAGGCGGACAAGTGGCGGAATGAGTGGTTAGGTGCTTTGCTCTTGATGATGGATGATCTCAGCCAAGGCACGTAGCGCATGATTCACAGATTCTTGGTCATGAAATACTTTTGCAACATCAGAATCGAGAACAATCACATTAGTACCTTCCCTGTAGCGCGTAGCGTATTTGCCTCGCACACCTGATCTGAAATCATATTCTTCCTGCGTATCAGACTGGGTATGTTTGTTATTTTCCTTCTTCATATATCTTCCTTTCTCGTCTTGTGGCAAGACGGGCACTGATAATACGAATCCTCTCTCCTCGTGCAGTATGGATGACAACCAACGTCCTATGCTTGTAGGAATGTCCTACAATAATCAATCGGTCTTCTTCATCTGAATGCTGTGGATCACCAATTGTCAGTGACAAGGTATCCCCAAATACCGTGGTGGCTTCCTCAAAGGAAACTCCATGCTTCTGTAGATTCTCCCTTGCTTTCTCCTTATGCCACTCGAAGAATAATCCCAAGTTTTTCTCCTTTCTATTAGTTTACCATAACCTAACACCGCAAATCACCGGCGGCAAAAAAGCAGAGCGACGAAGGAGCGGCTCTTTTTGCCATCCGAGTGGATTTGCCCTTGTTAGGTTGCATTGCATATTCATTTGGACTTGAATTACGGCATGAGTTTAAAGAATTGCTCACATCTCGACTGTACTTCACCGATTGACTCCGCACGAAACACTTCAGTATGAAGTCGAACACAACCTTGAGAAGCACACTCAATAGCAGTTTTTTCCCAGAGTAATTTACATGGCCAGGTTTTCAACACCTTGGAAAATGGTGCTGCCGTTTTGTGTGAGCGCAATCTCTCTTGGATGCTTGTAGCAAACCCAAGTTTGAATCTGCCTGGGTCATGTTCAGGCTCTAGCTGTATTAAATAAAAGACGCCACTCACATCGGGTTGAGTAGCAGGTACTTTAGAGTCGTTCTCAGTCCCGGCGAGATATTCTTTTATCCGATCATAATCATCGGTTGTTATGTAGGCGATTTTCTGTCCCCTCGCGGTTCTGCATTTTTCTTTTACTGTTTCGATACCCAGCCGCCCGAGAATTTTGAAAATATGGGCCTTGTGCTTACCGAGATTCTTGGAAATGTCAATTACTGAAATTGTTTCAACGCTCATGTCTTGGATTGCAACCTAACTTATACTTCGGTTTCCTAATTGCCGTTTTATTTTACGTTAAATCCGGAGTCTAACTATCCTATGCCGTCGTAAGTCGTACGTCGTACAACCTACGACGTATTAGACAGCAATTCGCACGAATTTGCGAGAGCCGATCTGAAGAATATCTCCATTCCTGAGAGTCGTATATCGGTCTTGGATTTTTATACTTTCCTGGCCGGCCTTTTTGACTTTGAGACTGCAGTTGAGACGGATACTCCCCTGGTTGAGCAGGCGTCTGGCTTCAGCCATGGAAGAAATCACCTGGTAATCCACCAGGAATTTTAAGAGGTCCACCTTCCCTTCTTGGTTCGGCTGGGCTTGGAGAGTGGGAATTCCCTCAGGGACTTCCCCTTTTTGAAAAACATTGCGGAATTCCTCTCGTACTTTTTGGGCCTGGGTTTGGCCGTGGAAATCTTTCGTGATCAGAAAAGCGAGCTCTTCCTTGGCCAGTTTCGGATTCTTCCCGTTTTTGATTTCAGATTTTACTTTCTCGACATTAATCTCTGTGAGCAATTCGTAGTAGCGAAGCATCAACTCATCGGAAATGGACATGATTTTTCCAAACATCTCTTTGGGTTCTTCCCGGATGCCGATCGCATTGCCAAGACTCTTGCTCATCTTTTGGACACCGTCCAGTCCTTCAAGAAGCGGCATTAAAACAATTGCCTGGGGTTCTTGATGAAAGTCTTCCTGCAGATCTCTTCCCATCAGCAAATTGAATTTCTGATCGGTACCACCGAGTTCGACATCGGCCTTTAACTCTACTGAATCGTAAGCTTGTAAGAGCGGGTACAAAAGCTCGTTTAAACCAACATCCTCCTTCCGAGCAACTCGTTCTTTAAAATCCGCCCGAGCTAGGAGCTGCGCGAAAGTCACATGGGAAGCCAGTATCATAAACTCTTCCGACTTCAGTTTTCCCAGCCATTCCCTGTTAAAAACAACCCTGGTCTTAACCGGATCAAGAATTTTGAAAACCTGTTCTTTGTAAGTTCTGGCATTTTTCTGAACTTCTTCTTCGCTGAGCGACCTGCGTTTTTCAGTTTTTCCGGTTGGGTCTCCGATACAACCCGTAAAATCACCAACGATAAAAAAGATTTCATGCCCTAATTGTTGGAAATGAAGCATTTTGCGCAAAAGCACTGTATGCCCTAGATGAAGATCCGGTGCGCTGGGGTCGAAACCTGCTTTAATCCTGAGAGGAATTTTTGTTTGGAGGGAACGTTCGATCTTTTTGGCAAGTTCCCCCTCTGAAATAATCTCCACCGTCCCGCGGCGAATGACATCGAGTTGTTCTTGGACTGTTTTGTTAGTCAATGAAGTCTTCCCGCAACAATCTGCGGGGTATCTTTCTTTACCCCCTCTCCCTTTTTAAGGGAGAGGGCCGGGGTGAGGGTTGATTTGCATCGCTTCAATTCCCCCTCACCCTAACCCTCTCCCCCTAAAGGGGGAGAGGGGATTTGTGTAGTAACCCCATGGCATCATGTCTAAGGCAGATCAGCCTCTGGCGGGGCCGTACCGATCTTCGAACGTTTTTCGGGGCCCTGGAGCGAGGAAAATACTCCGTTCGGCTATCTCGTCCCCTTCATACTCAACCCAATCTGCCGCTTTTCCTCATCCACGCGAATCACACGGACATGAATGACTTCGCCCGGTTTAAAGCGCTGTTCCAACGGGCCTGATCCCTCCGCTTCAGAGATGTGAACTAAACCCTCTAACTCCGGTTCCATCTCCACAAAAACCCCGAACGCCGCCAATTTGGTGATTTTTCCCTCCAGCGCCGTTCCAACAGGATAACGGGCCGTTAAATCGGGCCATGGATCCAGAGACGACTGTTTGATTCCCAGAGAGATCTTCTGATTAACTCCGTCCGTTGATAACACCACCGCTTCGACTTTCTGTCCCTTTTTTAAGACTTCTCCGGGATGGTTCAAACGGCGTGTCCAGGACATATCCGAGATATGAACTAACCCGTCAATCCCTTCCTCTACTTCGATGAAGGCGCCGTAGTCGGTAATATTCCGGACTTTTCCTTTAATTCTCGTCCCTGTTGGATATTTCTGGTCAACCTTCAGCCATGGGTTTTCAGCCGCCTGGCGGATACCGAGCGCCATTTTCTGGTTCTCCGGGTCAATGCTCAAAACCACCGCGTCCACCGCGTCGCCGACTTTCAAGACCTCGCTGGGGTGATTGACCCGCTTGGTCCAGGAAAGTTCGGAAACATGCACGAGCGCCTCGATTCCTTTTTCCAGTTCGACGAAAGCGCCGTAGGAAACAATATTGACGACTTTTCCCTGGATTTTTGTTCCCACCGTGTATTTCTCAGCCACCTGGGTCCACGGATTCTTTGTTTTCTGTTTTAACCCGAGCGAAATTTTCATATTCTCTTTGTCGAAATCGAGAATGACCACTTCAATCTTGTCGCCGATGGAAACGAGTTCACTGGGATGATTGATCCGTCCCCAACTCATGTCGGTGATGTGAAGAAGCCCGTCAACCCCTCCAAGATCAACAAAAACGCCGAAGTCAGTCACGTTCTTGACGATTCCTTCCCGGCTCTGCCCTGATTTCAACTCTCCCAGAATTCTCGTTTTCTTCTCTTCCATCTCCTTGACTAACGCGTCTCGCCGGGAGAGGACGATATTCTTCCGGCTTCGGTTAATTTTAAGGATCTTGAACTCCATCGTCTGCCCCACAAACTGGTCAAGGTTTGTGAATCCTTTGATCGCCACCAGTGAAGCCGGCAGGAACGCTTCGACGCCGACATCCACCGTCAGTCCCCCCTTGACTTTCTTGACGACGGTCCCTTTAATGATATCTTCTTCTTTATACTTGTTAACGATATGCGTCCAGCCCATGTCCCGGTCCGCTTTCCGTTTTGAGAGAAGCAGGAGGCCGTCCTTGGTATCTTTGGATTCGAGCAGAACTTCGACCATTTGGCCCACTTGAAGAGCTTTTGGATCCTCAAATTCCGAGAGAGCGATCACTCCCTCCGCTTTATATCCGATATCCACAAACAAATCCCGGGAATTGATACAGACAATCTTTCCCTGAACAATTTCTCCTTCGGTAACGTCGTGGATAGACTCGTTATACAACTGCGCTAAATCTTTATCCTGATCCTCTATTTTTTCCTTTTCAATCTCTGTTGTCATTTCTTGAACTTCCTCCTTAGTGTATTTCTAGCACTGGGTCCGCTCTCCGCCAGAGGCGGATCCGCCTTTGGCGGAATGTTTTCCTGCAGATCCTTTAGCGCTCGCATCACCCGCTGTGTCAGCAGGTGATATCGTTCCTTCGCTGGAGCATCCACCGCTATCGTTTCAGGATAGATGGGATCTCCAAAAATGATTTTAACCGGATGAGAGCGGATTCCCCGGCCTCCCTTTGGAAGCACTTTATAGCTCCCGTCAATGTACACTGGCAGGACCGGAACCTGCCCTTTAATCGCCAGAAACCCAATTCCTACTCTGACCGCCTCCGAGATTTTCCCATCAAGGCTTCTGGTCCCCTCCGGAAACAAACAGACCACTCTTTTTTTCTTAAGCTGGCCGAGGATGGCTTTTAAAGCGGTTAAGTCCGCCTGCCGCCGGGCAATCGGGATGGTCGCGAAAACCCTCATCAGCCCGTTCAACAGCCAATGATTAAAAAGATCGTCCCGCGCGATGAAGTAAACCCTGCGTGGAGCCGCCACGCCAATACAAGGAATATCTATGTAACTGGCATGATTAGGCGCTAGAATCACTCCCGTCTTTTTTGGGAATTTTTCAACATTCTCCACCTCAAACCGCGCCCATACCTTTAAAAAAAGCCAAACCACCAATTTACAAAACAGATATAAACTGTTAGAGAACATACTTCAGGATTTTTTCTACCACCCGCTCCGGCGTCAGGGAGGTTGTATCAATGTAAATCGCGTCGGGGGCTTTCGTCAAGGGAGAAACTTCACGGTGCCTGTCCCGATAATCCCGCCCCGCGACTTCCTGCCCCACACTCTCTAGAGTCACCCCCGGTTCTCTTCTTTTCAGTTCTTCGTAGCGGCGCTGAACCCGCGCTTCTAACTTTGCCTCTATGAAAAATTTACGCTCGGCGTTCGGAAAAACAACCGTCCCGATATCCCGCCCTTCCACCACGACATTCCCTTTTTGGGCCAATCTTCTCTGCCATGCCACCATCTCTTTCCGGACCGCCGGATGTTTTGAAACTTTCGAGACATTTTCAGAAATCGTTTGCTGACGGATAACGGAAGAAACATCTTCCCCGTCTAATTCCAACACCAACTGATCTTTCTCATCGGTCAAGAACCGGAAACAGCTTTTTTGCGTCAACAAGGCTAACTCCGTTTCGTTCTCCAAATTAATTCCCTGCTTCATCGCTTTCCAAGTGATTGCCCGGTACATCGCCCCGGTATCCACACATTGATATCCCAGCGCCTTCGCTGTTTGCCGCGCCACCGTACTTTTTCCGCTCCCCGCCGGACCGTCAATGGCGATGATCATTTAAAGACCGTAATTCGTCGATCGTCGTTCGTACTTCGTGAAACATCATTACAATTTCTCACGTCTAGACTGTAACTTCTCTAACTCCTGAAGCAGGCGTTCTTCGTCTCCCTTTTCGATGAACGTCCGTAACCGCTCTAATGCTGAATTAAAACCTTTTAACCCTTTTAGGACCGCTTTCTTATTAGCCATCAAAATATCCCGCCACATGACAGGATCGCTGGCGGCGACGCGGGTCGCGTCTCTAAAACCGGAAGCGACAAACGATTCATCCCCGTTTTGAAGGGACGCCACCAATGAAAACGCCGCCAAATGAGGAATATGGCTCGTCCGCGCCAGAATCAAATCATGGTCATTGGGAGAAAGAACTCTCACCTCAATCCCCAGTCCCTCCCACAGATCCCGAATTTTCCGGAAAGCGCGCGGGTTGGTTTTAGGAGTCGTCGTCAGCACCGCGATTGTTTTCTCAAAGAGATCCGCGCGGGCGTTTTCCACGCCTGTTTTCTCGGAACCGGCTAAGGGGTGCCCTCCGACGAAGAAAATTCCCTTCGGGAGAATTTTCTCAACACTGCCGATCATTTCGGCTTTGGCGCTGCCGACGTCGGTAATGACCGTTCCCGGCTTTACCAGGGGGATAATACTTTTGACCTGCTCGACGATAGACCCGACCGGAGTCGCGATGACGACAATTTCGCTCCTGCCGATCCCTTGAGCCAGATCCGTGGTCACTTCGTCAACGGCCTTGGAATCGAGCGCCTTCTCCAAGGACGATTTTCTTCGGACCACACCGACGACTTTATCGGCGAGTTTTTTCTGACGGATCCGCAGACCTAAGGAGCCGCCGATCAGGCCGATACCAATAATCGTGATTCTGCGAAATAAGGTACTCATGTTTCTAACCGGTTCTTCCTTCCTCGTAGGAGCCAACCTGTGTGTCGGCCCTTATTATGGAATTCTGGGGCGGACACATAGGTCCGCCCCTACCTATATTTCCCGCCCCACCGCGTGCGCCACTTTGCGCGCGTCTTCCATCAACTGAAGGAACTTTTCAGGAAGCAACGACTGCGGCCCGTCGGAAAGAGCCTCTTCGGGATTGGGATGCACTTCAATCATCAATCCATCGGCCCCAACGGCAACAGCTCCTTTCGCCAGCGGCGCCACCCACGACCAGCTCCCTGTTCCGTGGCTCGGATCCACAATGATCGGCAGATGACTCCATTGTTTGACGACGGGAATCGCGTTCAAATCCATCGTATTTCTTGTGGCGTCTTCAAAGGTCCGAATTCCTCTCTCGCACAAGACAATATTCAGGTTCCCGTTGGAGGCGATATATTCCGCCGACAAAAGCCACTCTTTAACCGTGGAAGCAAGTCCTCTCTTCAGAAGAACCGGCTTTTTGGAAAGGCCGACCTCTTTTAAGAGGTTAAAATTCTGCATATTTCTTGCCCCGATCTGCAGCATATCAGAATACCGCTCGACCAATTGAACATCACGGGTATCCATCACTTCCGTAACGACCAGAAGCCCCAGATCATCAGCAACGCTCCGCAGGTATTTTAATCCCTCTTCCCCCAGCCCCTGAAAATTATACGGAGAAGTCCGAGGTTTGAAAGCGCCCCCCCTTAAGAAACTCGCCCCTGACTTCTTGACCACCTTCCCCACGTTGACCAGCATCTGCTTATTTTCAACCGAACAGGGGCCGGCCATCACCACCAGTTTCTTACCGCCGATTTTAACGCCGTTGGAAAATGAAATAACCGTATCTTCGTTTCTGAACTCGCGGGATACCAATTTGAACGGCTTTAAAATCGGCATTACCTTTTCAACCCCTGGAAAAACCTCCAGCGGCTGAACGCTCAGCTTATCCTCAGGGCCAATCACCCCGATAATCGTCCTCTCGACCCCCTTGGAAACTTGCGGTTTTAAACCGAGGGCCTTTACTCTTTCAACAATATGGTCTATCTGTTTTTGTGTCGCGTCTGATTTCAAAACAATAATCATGGATCGTTCCTTTCTTGTAACGCCCGCAAACACCGGCGGTTTTCTTTTTCAGTGCCGATCGTGATGCGGACAAACTGATCTAATCCATACGCTTTCATGTCACGGACGATAATCCCTTGCTTTAGCAACCGATGAAAAAGAGAGGCGCCGCTCTGCCGGACATTGACCAGAATGAAATTGGTCTGGGTTGGGACATATTCTAACCCCATTCTATCGAGTCCGCGATACCAAAATTCTTTCCCTTTTCGGACAACCGCCTGTGTTCTTTTGAGGTGCGTTTTATCTTTTAACGCCGCAGCAGCCGCCGTCTGAGCGACGCTGTTGACATTAAACGGCTGGCGGGTCCTGTGCAAAGCGTCAATGACCGCCGGCGACGCAATGCCATAGCCAATTCGAAGTCCGGCCAGGCCATAGGCCTTTGAAAAAGTCCGCAGGATCAGTACGTTGCCCCGATTGAGATACCGGAAACTCTTGGGAAAATCGTCCGCGTCCACGAACTCCCAATAGGCCTCATCCAGAATTACCAGAGTGTCCGATGAGACTTTTTTCAAGAACCGGTCCAGTTCTCCGGATGTGACATAACTTCCGGTCGGATTGTCCGGATTGGCAATGCAGACAATCCGTGTCTGCCTGGAAACTTTTCGCGCCATCGCTTCCAGATCGTACCGAAAATCTTTTAATGGAACCATCACCTGTCTGGCTCCCACCGCTTGCGCCACCAGTTTGTAGACAAGAAAAGAGGGATCAGCCAATAACACTTCATCCCCTTCTCTTAAGTAGGCGCGGGAAGCCAACTCGATAATCTCATTGGAACCGTTTCCAAAGATGATCTGTTTTTTGCTTAGTTTCAGATGCTGAGTCAGCATTTCCAAAAGATAATAACTTCCTCCATCCGGATAGCGATGAATCCCGCCTAAACATTTCTTGACCGCCCGCACCGCTTTCGGCGACGGGCCAATCGGATTCTCATTGGAAGCCAGTTTAATGACGGAACGAAGTCCCAGTTCCCGTTTGACGTCGTCAATCGGCCTCCCCGGTTCGTAGGGCCGGATCTTTAAGATGTTAGGGCGCGCTGTCAGCATCGTCTTAACTGGCCGCCGGGTAGGACCCCAGAATTTTCAAAAAGCGACTTTTCCTTTCAACCCTGGCAAGGGCCGATTTTATTTTGGGCGTCTCGCAATGCCCCTCTAGATCCATGAAGAAATAATATTCCCATGCTTTTCTTTTAGAAGGCCTTGATTCGATCTTCGTCAGGTTAATCCGTTTGTCTTTGAATATTTTCAGCGTTTCATCCAATGCCCCCACCTTGTCCGGAATGGAACACATGATTGAAGTCTTGTCGTTCTGAGTCGGTTTGGCGATTGTTTTGCCGATCACCAGGAACCGTGTCTGGTTTTCGGTACTGTCCTCGATTCCTCTCGCCAATATTTTCAACCCATACTGCTCCGCCGCGAGCTGGCTCGCGATAGCGGCGGATTTTGGACTCTTTTTCGCCATCTGCGCCGCTTTGGTCGTGCTGGATACTTCGATCAATTCCACGCCGGACAGATGCCTCTCCAGCCAATGACGGCATTGAGCGATCGCCTGAGGGTTAGAGTAAACCCGCCGAACCTGCTTTACTGAACAGGTCGCCATCAAACAATGGGTAATCTCCAGCAATATCTCCGAACAAATTCTCAAGTCGGAATGAATAAACATATCCAAGGTGTGGTTCACCACCCCCTCGGTGGAGTTTTCAATCGGAACGACTCCATAGTCGCAGCCCCCTTTCTCAACTTCAGAGAAGACGGTGGAGATACTGTCTAATCCAATATAACCGACACTGGAGCCGAATTTTTCCAGCGCCGCCTGATGAGTGAAGGTTGCCGCCGGCCCCAGAAAAGCGATCTGAATCGCTTTTTCCAGCGCGAGCGAACCGGACATAATTTCACGGTAAATCGCCTTGACCGCCTCTCCCTTTAAAGGGCCTCGATTCGATCGAAGGAGGCGTTGATAAACTTCCCATTCACGGTCGGGGACGTAAATACTCGCCCCCTGGCGGTCCTTGATTTGGCCGACACGGCGGCTCAGAGTTGCCCTATCGTTGAGCAACTCCAGGATTTTCTGGTCCAGCCGGTCAATTTGCCTGCGCAACTGAGATATTTTCATTGGTTTTAACCGGTTCCTCTTTTTGGACAAACTCCTCAAGCCTTGGTAAATCCTGCAGTGAAACGAGCCCAAACCGCTCTAAGAATAACGGTGTGGTCCCATATAAAAACGGGCGGCCCAGCGCTTCTTTTCTCCCGGTGATGCGAACCATCCCCTTTTCCAATAAAGTTTGAATGGCGCTGTCCGCGTTGACGCCTCGAATTTGTTCGATTTCAAGCCGTGTCATGGGCTGGCGGTAAGCGATAATGGCTAATGTCTCCAAACATTGCCGCGACAACCGCATCGGCGCCTGCTGGAGGAACCTTTTGATCCACGGAGCCAGCTCCCGGCGAGTCACCATCTGGTACCCCTGCGCCACCTCTAGGATTTTGATTCCCCTCTCTGAAGTTTCGTATTCCGCGGAAAGTTGAGCCACGGCTTCCCTGATTTGATGAGCCGAAATTCCTTCCAAAGTCTTGGCCAATTGCTCGATGGTAACAGGGGAACCGCCGACAAAAAGCAAAGCTTCCACCAATGGTTTTAACGGTACGCCACTACCCGTTGATTCGGACAATCTCCACCTCCCCGAAAAGTTCGTCCTGTTTTAACCGAACCTGTGAAGCCTTTGACAGTTCCAAACCCGCAAGAACCGTCGCCACGATCTCCATTCGTCCGCCGGTCTTCTTCAATAATTGCGACAGATAGATCACCGGCTTATGTACCAGCATTTCCAATATCCATTGAATCCGCCCCTCGACAGTTACCAGATCTTCCATGACTTCTCTCACCACCTGCGATGTTTTAGAAGCCATGGAATCGAGGACATTCCTCATCCCCTTCATTAAATCGTACAGCGAAAGATCCCACCACTCTTCCTGGGGAGCCACTTCTCCTTCAAAAGAGGACAAAGTCGTCGGAATCCGTGAAACAAAGTCCCGTCGAAACGACTCCATCTGTTCCAATCTCAAAGCCCCCTCTTTAAATTTCTGATATTCCAAAAGCCGGTTCACCAGCTCGAACCGTGGATCTACCTCCCCCTCCGAAGTCTGCTCCGGCGGCAGAAGCATCTTGGATTTAATCTCCATTAAAGTGGCCGTCATCACCAAAAATTCTCCCGCGATTTCCAGGTCGAGCAACTCCATCATTCCCAGATATTCCAGGTACTGCCCGGTGATCTGGGCGATGGGGATATCATAAATGTCCAATTCCTGCTTCTGGATCAAATAAAGCAATAGATCCAGCGGCCCTTCAAAAGCCGACAGGGTTACTTTATACGGTTTCTTGACTGTTTTCAGCACCGCGCTCATATTCCCACCAGTTCCTTTACTTCACTCATGGTTTTTTCCGCGACACTCCTCGCCCGCCGTCCCCCTTCTTCAATAATTTCGTTCACTTTTTTCCCTTGAGACAACCAGCGGTTTCTTCTCTCCCGAATCGGTTTTAAAAATTCCGCGAGCGAGGAACCCAGATCTTTTTTGCATTCGGTGCATCCCTTCTTCGCGTTGGAACAGTAATCATAAACTTCTTTCTGCCGCTCCGGCGCGAAGATTTTATAATAAGAATAAACATTGCACTGATCGGGATGGCCGGGATCCGAGAGCTTGATCCTCAGCGGATCGGTAAACATCCGCTGGGATTTTTTTAAAATTACCTCGGGCTCATCCCCCAGCTCGAAAGCATTATCGTAACTCTTGCTCATTTTTCTGCCGTCAATCCCCGACAGTCTCGGTATCTGCGTCAATAACGGCTCCGGCTCAAGGAGTTTCTTGCCGTAAAGCGAATTGAACTTCCTGACAATTTCCCGCGCCAATTCCAAGTGAGGCAGTTGGTCCACGCCGATGGGAACCTTGGTCGCTTGATAGAGTAGAATATCAGCCGCCTGCAAAACGGGGTATCCTAAGAAACCGTATGTCGTCAGATTCCTCGTCGCCAGTTCTCTCAGCTGTTCTTTATAAGTGGGATTACGTTCCAACCATGGGATCGGCGTTAAAACTCCCAAAATAAACGCCAACTCCAAATGCGAAGGAACGTCGGACTGGCGGAAAATAACGCTTTTCTCCGGGTCAATCCCGCAGGCAAGCCAGTCCATCACCATCTGCTCGCCGTTGCGGCGGATCTCTTTTGGGTTTTCGTATTCGCTCATGAGCGCGTGCCAATCGGCAACCATGAAGTAGCACTCATACTCTCCTTGAAGCGCCACCCAGTTCTGTAACGCCCCCAGCAAGTGCCCTAAATGCAGGGCCCCTGTGGGACGCATTCCGCTTAAGACTCGCTCACGCATAACCGATCAATTCCTGGCCAGCTTCCTTTCCTTCTCGATTTCCTCGTAAGCCTCGAGGAGGTCTCCTTTATGGATATCGTTAAACCCTTCGATGCCAAGGCCGCACTCAAACCCCTGCAGGACTTCCCTCACATCCTCTTTAAACCGTTTCAGCGACCCGATCTTTCCTTTAAAAATCACATCCTTGCCGCGAATGACTCGAAGAAAAGCTTTCCGGTGAATTTTTCCGTCGGTAATTTTACAACCGGCAATAGCCCCTATTTTCGGAACAGTGAAAATTTCGATCACCTCAGCTTTACCGACCATCTGCTCCTGAATTTCGGGCTCCAGCAATCCTTCCATCGCCGACCGGACGGCATTCTCAACTTCATAAATAATATCGTAGGTTCTCAAGTCAACCCGTTCTCTCGCCGCGGAGGCCTGCGCGTTGAAATCAACGCGAACGTGAAACCCGATAACGATCGCGTCCGAAGCGGCCGCCAGCATGACGTCGGATTCGCTGACGTCACCGACGCCCGAGTGAATGATATTGACTTTGACCTCTTCTGTTCCCAAACGGGTAATGATCTGATTCAAGACTTCCAAAGAACCCTGCACATCCGCCTTCGTGATCAGTTTTAACTCCTTGATCTTTCCCTCTTTGATCTGCTGGTAGAGATCTTCCAAGGTCACGTGTGACCGCGTGGCTCGAATTCCAAGCTCTTCTTTCCGCGCCAGGCGCTTAGTCGCGATTTCCTTCGCTTGTTCCACGTCAGAAAGCACATAAAATTTGTCCCCCGCTTCCGGAACGCCGGAGAGCCCAAGGATTTCAACAGGCATCGCCGGAGCAGCTTCCTGCACCGTCTGCAGACGGTCATTCCATAGCGCGCGGATTTTTCCCCACCTGCTCCCGCAAAGAACAGGATCACCAACGCGAAGCGTGCCGTTCTGAACCAGCACGGTCGCGACCGCCCCCCGTCCGCCGGTTAGCTTCGCTTCAATCACGACACCGCTTGCAAGTTTTTTAGGGTTCGCCTTCAGTTCTAAGAGATCCGTTTCCAAAAGAAGCATTTCAAGAAGAGTATCCACCCCTGTTCCGGTTTTCGCCGAGACAGAGACCGCGATTGTTTTCCCTCCCCAATCTTCCGTCAATAAATTCAACTCCGCCAGTTTCGTTTTGATCCGATCCAAGTTGGCCGTCGGAAGATCGCACTTGTTGATCGCCACCACAATCGGAACATTAGCGGCGCGGGCATGGTCAATCGCTTCGACGGTTTGAGGCATGACTCCGTCGTCCGCGGCAACCACTAGGACAACGACGTCGGTGGCGTTGGCGCCGCGGGCCCTTAAAGCGGTAAACGCCTCATGGCCCGGCGTATCGAGGAAAGTCACTTGCCCTTTCCCAATTTGCACCTGGTAAGCCCCGATATGCTGTGTGATCCCTCCCGCTTCCTTAGCGGCGACACGTGTTTTTCGAATATAATCCAGCAGGGAAGTTTTCCCATGATCCACATGCCCCATAAAAGTCACCACCGGCCCCCGAGGGACCAGCTCTTTCGGATCGTCGGCTTCCGTATGCGCGGTGAGAGCAATCTCTTCAACGCTCTGCGGGAACTCCAACTCGATATTCAACTCTAAAGCAATCTCCTCCATGGCCGTTTTCTCTAATGTTTGATTGATCGTGGCGAAAACTTTTCTCTTCATTAAACGTTTGATCAGTTCAGGGACTGTCAATCCGATGCTCTGGGCGAAATCTTTGACGATGGGAGAGAATTTTTTAAGCGCTACTTTTTTGAGAATCTGAGGCGCGGCAGTCACCGCTGGAACAACTACTGGAACAACTACTGGGACAACTACCGGTGTAACCACTGGAGCAGAAACAGGGATGGGAGCCGGTTTTTGAATCGGCGCTGAAACCACAACAACGGGTTTAGTGAGAACAGGATTTGGCGCTGGAGCAACAACCGGCGGTTCCTTCGGTAACTTAACCTTTGGCTTGCTGACAACGGCCTTTGGTTTCTTGACTACCGCCGTTTTTTTGGCGGGTCCCTTCTTAACGCTGGTTTTAAGCGATTCCTTAATCTTGGAGACAGCACTTTCCTCTAAAGAACTCATGTGCCCGCTCACTTTAATTCCCAGTTTCTGGAAACGGGTAATCAGTTCTTTACTCTCTACCCCTAATTCCTTCGCTAATTGATGGACTCGTATCCCCATTCCACGGTAACCCCCTACTCTTCAGTTTTTTCTTCCTTGTTCTCTTCTGCTTCTGTTTTCGGTTCTGTCGCTTGTTTTCCCTGCAGTCTGTCCAGGAGCCGTTCCGCCTGTTTTCTGGGACTACTCATCTCCTTCAACAACTGCTGAGCCGCAAGGATCAGTTTTTCAGCGCTCTTTTTTCCAATCCCGGGAACTTCACTCAACTGTTTCACGGTCGCCTGAGCAATCTGACTCACCTTCGCGTAACCGGCGCTTTCCAAATTCCCCTTTGTTTTCGGCCCTACTCCCGGCAACTCCGCGAGGGAAACTTGATCGGCCGCCTGTTTGGCGGTTTCCTCTCTTTGAATTTCACCGCGGCTCCGGATATCAATATCCCACCCCGTCAACTTGCAGGCCAGCCGGACATTCTGCCCCTTTTTTCCAATAGCCAGAGAAAGCTGGTCGTCTTCTACCAACACCAGCGCTTTCTTCTTGGGCGTGTCCAGTTTGATTTCATGCACCTGCGCCGGAGCCAGCGCTTCTGTCAAGAGTTTGATCTGATCCTCATCCCACCGGATGATGTCAATCCGCTCTCCCTGTAACTCCCTGACGACATTTTTCACCCGCTGGCCCCTCATCCCAACACACGCCCCTACGGGATCCACTTTCTCGTCCTTGGACCAGACAGCGATTTTAGACCGTTCTCCCGCTTCACGCGACACCTCTTTGATCTCGACAATTCCTTCATAAATTTCGGGAACTTCAAGCTCGAAGAGGCGGCGCACTAACCCCGGATGCGAACGGGACAAAATCACCTGCGGCCCCTTGCTGGCGCGGTGAACCTCAAGAATATAAAACCGTACCCGGTCTCCCTGGCGGTACTTTTCCTTGGGAGACTGCTCTTTCGCCGGCAGGAACGCTTCTGTCCTGCCCAAATCAACGATTAATCCCCCACGTTCAGAACGGTGGACACTCCCGTTAGTGATCTCTCCGACTTTGGCGTTATAGTCATCAAAGATGACATCTCTTTCCGCCTCGCGGATTTTCTGCATGATCACCTGCTTGGCCGCCTGCGCGGCGATACGCCCCATCTCCATTGATTCAACTTCTTTATTATCAACGATAATCTTGATCCCGCCGTTGTGAATATCCAGCCGCGCCGCAACCTCTCCTTCAAACTGCTTCCCTAAATTTTTCCGGGCCGCCGACGCCACGGCAGACTCCACCGCCTCAATCAAAATTTCTCTTTTGATCCCTTTTTCTTTCTCAATATTGTCTAAAATCGCTAGTAAGTCTGCTCCCATAAGTATCCCTTAAAATCGTATCTTCTGAAGCCGCCACTCTCTTCCTCTGGGATGAAAGATAACCTCAATCATTTCAATGCCATGGGTCTGGAGAATCGGCTCCAAAGTTCGCTTAATCTGGCTCAAAATCTCCTCGTTTTCCATGACATTTGTCCATCCCAATAAAAAAAGTGGGTGAAAGCCCACTTTTTTTATAAGCGCAATTACGAAAAGATATTACTACTTTTTTAAGCTGGTGTCAAGCGCTTTTTGTAAGAAAACGCGCTGTACGCGTCGGCCGCAGCGAAAGGAGCCAGGCGAACAGTGCCAGACTGAACGCGGCGGGCAGCAGAACCCAAGCAGGCGCGGACCGCCTGAGCCAGAGGTATGACAAATAACATCCGGCGATCTCTGCAAGGGCGGTTACAATAAATAATGAGATGGTTTTAACTATGAACATAAGTCTATACCTCATGCCCGAATTGCCTGTCCGCCTCTCGCCTGAGGCGGACAAGTGGCGGAATGAGTGGGTAGGGATTATGTCAAAGCAGCTATTTTACGCTTAAATTCTTTGATTTCTTGCGGAACTTTTTTGAGTTCAGGTCGGTTATAAACTTGGGCAAGCTCGATGAATATTCTGTTCATGCGAGGTAAAACTCTTTTTACCCCAACAAATTCTATACCCACTAAATGACCTTTGACATCAAAATCAATAGTGATAAAGTCTGTATATTCCCTGCTTTTCCTAATCTTATTCCCACTGAACTGTAGATACAAGCAACCGAATTGAGGGTCAAAGCTTATTTGTTGTAACACTTTATCTTTAACGTTAATTACTCCTCTATGCTGGTGCATTTGAGTCGCCTCCTGTTATTACGACCACTTTCTTTGCGTCTTCTACTACTGTGAGGAATGCCTGCTTTTTACCTAGAGTAGATCTGATTTTTTGCCGTCCTTCTTTATCTGAAGGATACGATATATCTCTCTTCTGCAGAACTTGCAATACCTCTTTTCTACTCAGATTCCTTTGCAGTAAGCGTTTTTGCGAGTAGGGAGTTATGAATACTTTCTTTTTGCCAAACTTTCCTATGTAGATAAGAGACATTAAAGATTGCGAGACATATGTATATTTTGAACAGGTTACATCGTAAGTATACACGATTCTTTAATTTATTCCAACATCCTTAACACCCGAATTGTCTGTCCGCCTCTCCGCCTCCAGGCGGACAAGTGGCGGAATAAGCATTGCAGATAACCGCCGTGCACCTAAAAACCGGAAAAAGGCGGGAACTTTGTATTTTTGGAACTTTGTATTCTTCTTATCTCTCCTTCAGCGTCCTAATCGCCCAGAGGATAAAGCGGATAAGGACGATAACAGGGTAGCCGAATATGGCTATGTTTGAACCAAAGGACATCATCCTTATATACGGCGTATAACCCAAAAGGGAATATTTCATATTCTGAATAACTTTAAACTTAGAATCCCAATTCTCCCTTAAATAAACATCATTTAAGTGTTTGCTTATAAAATACACAGCAATCCCTAAGATTACTATGCTTAACAAAATTAGCCCTTCTCTGGCTATGGCTTTCCTAATATTCACCTTCTTGGGCTCCCTGAATTCTACGGATAGTAAATCCGGACCGGTTCCCCCACAGAGACATCCACATTTTTCTTAGCCGGTCTATAGTCCTTCATTTTATTTCCTCCTGTAATCATGAAATGAGAGGTTAGGCAGCTTTCCTGACCAATGTTCCTGCAGAGTATCTGTGAAGAACACTGGCAATAAGAGTCTGGTAAGGAATACCTTCTTCAAGAGCTCTTTTCCTTAAGGCTTCTAAGTCTTTTGCCGAAATGCGTATATTCACCCGCTTGTTCTTCTTAAAGGTTGCTCTGGCAATCTGACGATATTTCCCCTTCGCCCGGGCAAGCCCTTTGACCGATTGCCACTCTCCCTGCTCATAAGACTTCAATAATTCTTTGTCTTCTTCTTTCCATTTTGTCATCTCAATCACCGCCTTTCAAATAGTCCCTTGTTGCTTTCCGACTGGGTATAATAGTCTTCAAGAAAACTTCTTCTCCTCTCTCAACAAATGGCACTAAATATACATATTCTTCAATCCGCACGACAAACATACGCTGATTGGGATATTTCCTTCGATTAGGGTGCTCCAAGATGTCAAGTAACTGCCCCTGCTCGATGTAAAAAACTATTTCTTCAAAAGATACGCCCCGTTCTCTTCTCAGCCATTCATTCTTATCTGGATCCCAACTGAAATACCTCACGCTAAAATAGTATCACAATGTGTGCCTTTTGTCAACACATCTTTTCTTGCCTAACGTCCAAATTCACCGCTTGAGACAGAATAAGTGTTGCGGATAACCGCCGTGTACCTAAAAGCCAGAAAGAGGCGGGAACTTTGGTGGTTTTTCGGCCAAACGGAGCGAGGAAAACATTTTGTCCTCTCTCGCCCAGGGTGTCAATTGACTCAATGACGAATAATATCAACGATTTTATCAAGTATCTTCGTGAACTTCTGGTCTTTCAAATGCCCGATACGATACAAAATAAGATGGCTATCAGTCGTGAATATTCGATTGGGCCTTACATTGCTCGATTGCTTCAAGCTGCCTGTTTCAAAATCGTCATCCCTAAGGGACACCGCATATTTGTCTTTGATGATTTGACTGGTGATCTGACAGAGGATTAAATCTTCGCCGCTGAGGGCTGTGACAACTAAGGCAGGGCGTCTTTTGGATTGCGTGAAATCTGAGAATGGGAAAGGAACAACAACGACATCTCCTTTTACAAATTTTTCCATGCTTTATCTTCTTCCGGCCTCAGCCAATCTTTTTCGAGAGATGATTCACTGGCAATCGCCGTATTCATGTGCTTTTTTGTCTTCAAGAAGTGCAGGAAATCTAAGACTTCGTTGAGCAAAGGTTCGGGTACCTTGACGATTTCAGACTCAAGTAACTTTCTAGTAGTCATACACTTATCTCCTCCAGTCAGACTAACATCTTACTCTACTGGTCTACAAAATAAGTTTAGCATACATAAGATGTTAAGGCAAATACCCACACCACCCCCTTCGACTTCGCTCAGGGTAGCCGGCTCGGAACCGCGCCAGCAATTTCAAGTCCGGCTTGCCTCTGCGAAGCAGTGAAACTGCGTAGCAGGGTGCAATGCGGATTGTGGATAACCGCCGTGTACCTAGAAGCCGGAAAGAGGCAGGAACTTTGTAGTTTCCTAAAGAAATTTCTTAAATTTTCTATTCTTCTTCAAAGAATCCATGATGGAATCAATTCGTGATACAAAAGCCCCATAATATGCCGTTTTCTGCTCATCGCTCCACCAACCTCTTGCTACGCCTTTAATCTTTGTGTTCGCTGTCTCTAAGTTCAGATATAACTCAACTAACCCTTGATAAACGTCTTCACTGATATCGGATTTTATTTCCTCAACGACGCCTCTTGTACGTACTGAGTAGGTTGACCATGGGTGTCCAGCCTTGGCAACGTTATAGTTTTCACGCAATTCATTGCAAAGAGCTCTTATCTTTTCATTTCTACTTGCCTGCCTAGACTCCGAAACAAAAAACCCTCCTATAGCTGCAAGTAAACCCAAAGAGGTAATTAATGGCTCAAACCCAGGGTTGGAAAAAAGCCATAGTATGGAAGCTGCGAGAGCCAAAAAGGTTAATATGATTACAATAGTTTTCATTGAAAAAGAACTAACTATCTCCTAGGCTCCTAACGTCCAAATTCACCGACCGGAAACTGCTGTCGCAGTTTCCGGTCGGTGCAATGAGAGGTCAGGCAATTACTTTATTCGAGTTCCAGATATAACCTCACTTTCCAGTTTCTTCTTTCTTCGATAAATATAAATGAGTAAACCTGAAATGCTCGATATTTCAAAAACTGTAAATCCCCAAAAATTCGTAAATACTTTCCTATCTGCTTCCAATTGGATTTTTCTTGGCTGTTGATCAAGAGGATCTGGAATGAACGACGGATATTTTTCAGAAAATTTTATTTCTTTACTATATTCCAAAATTGTCTTTCCTCCCCAATAGAGCATTGGCAGTAATACTGATAGTGCAATCCATAAAATAATTATTTGTTTTCTATTCATTTACTCTTCTCCTCCTAGCCTAACGGCGCTCGAGATGAGACGTGGGTTCTTGTCAGGACTAGTCTATAGCGTTCTATTGGAGAATTCAAGGAATTTTGTCCGGGAAAGAAAGTGGTCTCCGAGCGACATTGAGCCGAGTGAGAATCCTGAAACGGGGTTTTCGGCGAGGACTGTCTGAGCCCCCGCTGCTTCGCTTTGCGAAGCAGCGGGGGCGAGTTCCGCAGCCGCCGTTTCAGGATTCGAACGTCTTTCGGCGACAGGAGCGAGGAGACCCTTTCTTTCCCATATTTAAAAACGAGATCCTTCGACTTCGCGGCGCCACAAAGTGGCGCCGCTTCGCTCAGAATGACAAAGGAGGAAAAAAAGTGCCACCTTTGCCTTTCACCCCCACCCTGACCCTCCCCCATCGAGGGGGAGGGAATTAGGTTTGCAACGGAGATTGTTCTTTTATCCACCCAACAACCGCCTCGGGACTGATGAGGACGTTTTCTTTATCCTGGCGGCGTTTGATTTCGATTTTCCCTTGGGCGAAGTTTTTTTCACCGACCACGACACGATATGGAATCCCGATCAGGTCGGCGTCTTTGAATTTGACGCCGGCACGTTCGTCCCGGTCATCGAGGAGAACTTCAATTCCGGCTTGAGCGCAAGTCTCATAGATTTTTTCAGCCGTCTGCATGAGGGGAACGCTCGCGGCGTTGACAACGGTGATGAGGAGTTGAAAAGGTGAGATAGAAAGAGGCCAAATGATTCCGTTCTCATCATGGCTCTGCTCGATCGCGGCGGCGAGGATTCGGTTGACGCCAATTCCGTAACAGCCCATGACGAGCGGTTTTTCTTTTCCATCCTGATCCAGGAAATTGGCCCCCATCGCCTTGCTGTATTTGAGCCCCAGCTTAAAGATATGCCCCATTTCGATCGCCGTTTTAATCTCCACCTTTTTCTGGCACTTCGGACAAGGATCTTCCGAGGTCATGTAGCGAATGTCTTTGTATTGATCCGGTTGGAAATCTTTGCCGGCAGTGACTCCGGTTAAATGGTACTCCGCTTCGTTAGCGCCGATGACTCCGTTCTCTATTCTTTGAATCCCAAAGTCAGCGATAAGCTGGATTTTTCCCTTGAGTCCGACCGGGCCGGAAAACCCGACCGGCGCTCCGGTGACCCGCTGAATCGTCGCGGGATCGGCTAGTTGAAGCGCCTGACAGCCGATCGCGCGGCGAAGTTTCGCTTCGTTGATTTCATGGTCTCCACGGACTAACGCGGCAATCGGTTTGCCATCGGCCAGATAAATGAGTGTTTTGATCAATTGGTTGGGTTTAACTTTGAGGAATTGGCTGACCTTCTCGACACTGCTGATGCCTGGTGTATGGACTTTCTGGAATTTGTTTTTGTCTTTCCCACTTCCCACTTCCCACTTCCCACTTTCTGGGGACAGTCCCCGTTCGGGGACAGTCCCCTGTTGGCATTCCGCTTTTTCAAGACTCGCCGCGTAACCGCAGGAACCGCAGACCGCGACCAAATCTTCCCCGCTATCGGAAAGAACCATGAACTCATGCGAAACGTCTCCCCCCATGACGCCGGTATCCGCTTCCACAGGGATCGCTTTGAGGCCGCACCGTTCGAAAATACGAACATAGGTTTCGAACATCTTTTGGTAATTTTTCTCAAGCCCTTCCACGTTCGTGTCAAAGCTGTAGGCGTCTTTCATGATGAACTCCCGGCTGCGAATCACTCCGGAGCGGGGCCTGGCTTCATCCCTGAACTTTGTCTGAATCTGGTAGAAGATCTTTGGCAGATCGCGGTAGGAACGAAGATGGTTTCTGGCTAAATCGGTGATCACCTCTTCGTGAGTCGGCCCCATGACCATCTGACTGCCGTGACGGTCCACAAAAGAGATCATATCTTTGCCGAGTACAGCCAAGCGTCCTGATTCTTTCCATAGTTCCGCCGGCTGGAGAGCCGGGAGCAATACCTCTAACGCTCCGGCGCGGCTCATCTCTTCCCGGATGATTTCCTGCGCTTTATGAAGCGAGCGAACGCCCAACGGCAGATACGTATAAGCGCCGGCGGCGAGTTTTCGGATCAGTCCCGCGCGGATCATCAGGACGTGACTGACCGCTTGCGCGTCAGCGGGGGTTTCTTTGAGAGTTGGTATTAAAAATTGTGACCAGCGCATTATTTAAAAATTGACGTTATCTTTTCAATAATTCCGAATCGCACAAAGTCATTATAGAACACAAACACCATAATCAATAGCAGAAATGCCAATCCAAAACGAGTCATTACCTCCTGAACTCGAACACTGAGCGGCTTTCTCTTAATGGCTTCGATTGCCAGGAAAAATAAATGCCCTCCATCCAGCACCGGAATGGGAAGGACGTTAAAAATGGCAAGACTCGCGCTGATCGTGGCGATAATCTGCAAAACGTAAACAAGCCCTAATTTCGCGGCCCCCGACGCCAGATAGAAAATCCCGATCGGGCCGGTGACCGATTCTTTAAAAGGGAGCGCCCCGGTGATCATCAGCCAGATTGATTTAAACGTTAATTGGGTAAAGAGAAAAAGCCTTTCCGCCGCTAGGGTCATCGCTTTCCACAGGGAGTACCGGACCGTAATAATCTCTTCCTTGGGAGAAATGCCGATGAGAGGCGTTTTCACCTGCTGGCCGAGAAGATTTTTTCTCTCTTCGACGCGCGGCGTCACCGTCAATTGAATCGCCGTCCCCTGACGGACGATCTCAAGCTGGAGCGGCTGGCCCTGATTGCGCCGGATTTCCCCGGAAACATCCTCCCAATACTGGACCTTTTTGCCATTCACGCTCAAAACACGGTCTCCGACTTGAACTCCCGCCTCTTGCGCCGGATATCCTTGCAATAATTGTCCAACTTGATTGGTCAGCATCGGATTGCCGATCATGAAAATGGCCCAGAAAACGACAAAGGCAAGAAGATAGTTCGCCAGCGGTCCCGCGAAAATGATTAAAAACCGTTGCCAGATCGGGCGCGTCACAAATTCCCACGGCTCCCCTGTGGTCCCTTCCTGGAGAGTTTCACCCGCGAGTTTGACATATCCCCCCAGAGGGATCGCCGAAATACAATATTCCGTCTCTTTCCCTTGAATTCTTGTGACGACGGGGCCGAAGCCGATTGAAAACCTCTCAACCTTCACCCCCAGCGCGCGCGCGAAATAAAAGTGCCCGTATTCATGAATGAGAATCAACAAGCCAAGAACAACCAGAAAAATCAAGAGACCCATGCTTTGCTCCTCTGCCCGATGAGGCGAATTGCCTCCTCACGAGCCCAGCGGTCCAATTCCAGAATTTGCGATAGACCTGGATTTTCAAGATGACGATGACGGGATAGAACCGTTTCGATCAGTTCCGGGATCTCACTCCAGCGGATTTGTTCCTTCAGGAACGCTTCCACAACCGTATCATTAGCCCCGTTCATGACGGTGGAGTCGCTGTCTCCCGCTCTGGCGACTTCGTAGGCGATCCGCAAACAGGGAAAGCGTTCCAAATCAGGAGACGAGAAACTCAACTGACCGACCTCCACCAGATTCAGGCGTTCGGTTGTCGCCGGCAGGCGATGGGGATAGCCGAGGGCGTACTGAATAGGCCCTTTCATATCCGTGACCCCCATCTGAGCCATTAACGACCCATCCATAAATTCTACCATGGAATGCACCACCGCCTCCGGATGAATCACGACCTGAATTTGATCGGGCGTCACGCCGAAAAGCCATTTCGCCTCGATAATCTCCAGTCCTTTATTCATCAGAGTGGAAGAATCAATGGTAATCTTCTTCCCCATTTTCCACCTGGGGTGTTTCAGGGCTTGTTCGAGAGTGACTTCCTTCAATTGTTCCCTGGTGACACCTAACAGCGGCCCCCCGGAACAGGTGAGGAAAATCCGGTGAAGCTCTTTCAGGTTTTGGCCGTTCAAGATTTGGAAAATAGCGCTGTGTTCGCTGTCAACGGGAATCATCCGGACCCCATTTTCTTTGGCCGCTTCCGTGACAACCCGCCCCGCCATCACCAGACTCTCTTTGTTGGCCAACGCTATCTGCTTTTTCGCTTTAATCGCCTCCAGGAGAGGGGCCACTCCCCAGGTTCCGGTCGTCGCGAAGACGACAAGATCCACTTCCTTTCTCTGGACGATCTCAATCATCCCCTGCTCGCCGGCTAAAGCTTTGACGGACGAAGGAAGAGCCGGCAGAATTTTCTCGACAGACGGCTTTTGCGCCAGGCAGACCCAGGAGGGATGCCATTCATCCACCTGCCGTTTAAGTTCTTCCAAATTATTTCCCGCCGCCAACGCGACCACTTTGAATTGACCGGGAAAAGCGCGGATGACATTGAGCGTGTTTTGCCCGATAGACCCTGTGGAACCTAATAGAGCAATTCGTTTCATGATAGCTTCCAAAACCAGATCACCCAGTAATAGAAAATTGGCGCCGAGAGAAGCAGGCTGTCAATCAAATCCATAATTCCGCCGATTCCGGGAATCAGTTTGCCGGAATCTTTCACCTGGCAGTCTCTTTTAATGATGGATTCCGCCAGATCGCCGAATTGCGAAATACCTCCCAAAACCGCGCCGACCGTTAACAATTGCCAGAGAGGAATCGCGGGAAGCAGAAAATGGCAGAGATACGCCCCTAAGATACTGACGGCGATCCCTCCCCAAAATCCTTCGACCGATTTATTCGGGCTGATCCTTGGAATGAGCCGGTGGGAACCAAAATAGGAACCGATCAGGTATCCTCCAACGTCGCTCCCTTTCGCGGTCAATAACAAAAACGCCGCCAGGTGTCTCCCCTGCTCCAGAACCCGCAGTTTAATCAAGAAACTAAAAAGCCAGCTGATATAAAAAACCGCCATGAAGGTGACGCTGATAATGGCCAGCGCCCGCGCGTTTTCCCGCCGGGTGGCCTGGGCGACGAAAAGTGACAGAAAGATTGTCACCAGCAGAAGGCCGTCTAACTCGACCAGAGAAACGAGCGGAACGGTTCTGGAAGCGACGAGGAAAGTGGCTATCGGAATTGAAACCCCGTAGATCATTCCCGTCCAGATGTGAATTGGGATTTCGCGGTCTTTTGCCAGGGTGAAAAGCTCGAAAAGAGCGACACAGATCAGAACAGTAACGACGCTCGAAAAGAGCCAGAGAGGAAAACAGTAGACAATAACAGCACTGGCGAGAACCCAGGCGGTGGCGCTGAAGATTTTTTTGCCGCTTTTCAAGCTAGACAGAGACGGTGTCTCTTCCAAACCGGCGCTCCCGCTGTTGGTAATCCCGGATGGCTTCCATGAGATCTTCTCTTGTGAAATCGGGCCAGAGTTTTTTAGTGACATAGATCTCCGTATATGAAATTTGCCACAGCAGAAAATTACTGATCCGCATTTCCCCGCTGGTCCGTATTAAAAGATCGGGATCCGGCAAACCATCGGTATAAAGGTGCCGTGAAATAAGCTGTTCATCAATCTGGTCTGGAGACAACTTTCCCCGGCTCACTTTTCGCGCGACCGCTTGCACGGCATCCACCAATTCGGTCCGCCCCCCGTAATTCAACGCTAAAACTAAATTTAACCCCGAATTTTTTTCGGTCGCCCGCCGGGTCTGTTCCAGGGACTCCTGAACAAAATCCGGCAATCCGCTGGTCCTCCCAATCGTCCGGAAACGGATATTATTTTTCATCATGTCAGGGGTTTCTTCTTCCAAAAATTCAGGCAGCATCTTCATTAAAGCGTCCACTTCTTTCGGGGACCGGTTCCAGTTTTCCACGCTGAACGCGAAAAGAGTTAAAACCTCCAAGTTCAAATCAACGGCGGATTCCACCGTTCGCCGGACCGCTTTAATCCCCTCCCTGTGGCCCAGTATCCGAGGAAGTCCTTTCTGGCGGGCCCACCGCCCGTTCCCGTCCATGATGATCGCTATATGCCGCGGCATGTTCTCCATCGTTTAATCCCATAAAACAAGCAGGGGCTCGATATCTCGAGCCCGCTATCTTGAAACCGCTTTAAAATTCATTGTCGCGCTGGTTATTTCCCGCTCGAAAAAAGCTCCTTCTGATGCTGGCCGATCGTATTGGTCGCCTTTGCCTGGATTTGCCTTTCAAGAGTTTGGTTGGCGCTTTGGAGCTGTTGAAGTTGTTTTTCCAAATCCCTTCTGGCCTGGTTGACTTTCTCAAGCTCGGATCGAAGAGCCTGCGCGCTCTCCTGCTCTTTACCCAGCGCGTCATTGAGTGTTTGGTTCAAACGAGTCTCTTCATCAGTCCGCGCTCTCGCCTGATTCAGTTCTTTCTGGAGTTTTCCGTTATCCTGAGCCAGTTGATCGAGTTTTGATTCTAATTCCACTCTCTTGCCGACTTCCTTCTGCTTGGAGGCATTCGAAATAACGCCAAACCCCACGCAGAGGATCGCGATGATCCCCATCATAACTAGTGCGATTCTTTCCTTTTCCTTTGGTTGTGTCAATGACAGCGCCATTTCGTTTCTCCCCCCTTTTTATTTCATTTGATATATTCATTATTCGTTGATTCTTGCTGGCTTAATTTCTCTTCGCCGGAAGGAATAGATTTTTCAGCCATCTCTTTGATGACCGACTCATCCAATCCAGCGCGCACCTTGTTGACTTCCTTAGGCAAAATCACGATTTCAACACGGCGGTTCTGCTGCTGCCCTTCGTTACTGTCGTTGGAAGCGATCGGATGATATTCACCATAACCGATAGCGGATACACGGGAAGGTTGCACCTCTTTTTGGTCAACCAGATAATGCAGAACGCCTGTCGCCCGCGCGGTTGATAACTCCCAGTTGGACTTCCATCCGGAGTGCTTAATCGGATTGTTATCGGTATATCCTTCAATTCCTATCTTATAGTCGGCCACCTCTTGGTTTAAAACTCTGGCTACTTTGTCAAGGACAGGGTAGGAATCTTCACGGACCTTGGCCTTGCCGGAATCGAACAAAATCTCCGCGAGAAACGTAATGACCACTCCTCTTTCATTTTGTTCCACGCGAATCTGTCTGTCGTCAATCTCTTTCCGCAGGAGTTTCGACAGGAGGGCTTTGGCTTTTGCCAACTCTTGCCTCTCTTTTTCCCTCATTTCCTGAACCTTCGACAACTCCGTCCCGAGCTGCCCTACTTCTCCACTGAGTTGACCGATCTTTTGAAGATCACTGGGGCGTCCTTTGTGAAGGTGAACGGCACATCCCATCAGTCCCAAAACCAAACCTACCGCCAAAATTTGTCTTGTCGTTTTGATCATTTCAACTCCTCGCATGGAAATGCCTCCTCAATTGATTCAAAAATGATTAGCCCCCAAACCGTTGTATTTATAGTATCACCAACCCAAAATTGAAGTCAAGGGGATTTTGAGTTAGAATAGCGCCATGTCTTCCCAAGCTATTACTGTTTCTCATTCTCGCCTCTCCACTTACGAAAATTGTCCCTTACAGTATAAATACCGCTATATAGACAAGATCAAAAGAGACGTTGAAAGCATCGAAGCGTTCATGGGGAGCCGCGTCCACGACACCCTGGAAAAACTCTACCGCGATTTGAAAGTCACCAAGGTTAATTCCGTCGGAGACCTGATCACCTTTTACAACGAACTGTGGGAAAAGCAGTGGCACGACGGAATCTGGATCGTCAAACATGACTACACCGCCCAGGATTACCGGCGATTGGGAGAACGTTGTCTTCGGGATTATTACCGCCGGTACCAGCCCTTTAACGACGGTATCACGCTGGGATTGGAGGAACGAGTCCACATTTGCCTGGATTCCGTGAAAAACTACTGGCTGACCGGTTTTATCGACCGGTTGACTCAGCAGCCTGACGGCACTTTTGAAATTCACGACTACAAAACAGCGGGGTCTCTTCCCGCTCAAGGAAAGATTGATCAGGACCGGCAGTTAGCTCTCTACCAAATGGCCATTCAGGAAAAATTTCCGGACGCTCAGAAAGTCAAACTGGTCTGGCATTACGTCGCTTTCGACCGCGAGATGACCTCACAGCGAACCTCCCAGCAACAACAGGAACTCCGGCGCGAAACAGTTGAATTGATTGATGAAATTCAAACAACCACCGACTTTCAGCCGCGCCCCAGTCAGCTCTGTTATTGGTGCGAATACGCGGATATCTGCCCCCTGATGAAACACCCCCAAAAGGTGGATACTCTCCCTGTCAACCAATATCTCAAAGAAGAAGGGGTTATCCTTGTCGAAAAATACGCGAAAATCAAAGCCGAAAAAGATGAAGCTAATCTTCATTACGACCAAGAATTGGTGAAGTTGGAAGAAGCAATTCTAGCGTACGCCAAGAAGGAAGGAATTGAAATTATTAAGGGGCGCGACCACAAAATGCGGATTCGATTCACGGAGCGATTCAAATTCCCTCCGAAAGGAGACCCCCGACGGGAAGAGTTGGACGAATTGATTAAAAAATCGGGAAAATGGATTGAGGTCTCGGACTTGAATTCTACAGCTTTAAGCAAACTGCTGTCAGAAAAACGCCTTGACCCTCAACTCGCGGCAAAGATTAAAGAGTTCGCCTCCGCGGAAAAATCGGTCCGCCTTTTCCTGGCGCCGCTTAAAGATGAGGAACGCCTCTTCGAAGTGCGGGATATTTGAACCGATTGCTTTAGGCAAAAAAGATCTCACTCGAGTAAATCTGGCTCTTTCTCATTTCAAGTGGGTACGTTCCCCTCCCTTGATGGGAGGGGTTAGGGGAGGGTGAACTTTAAAACTACAATAGTCGGCATCATCCGATCTCTCCCCCAACGCTAATCTTTAAGATGAAATTCTAACATCTTCTGGATTTCTTCCATTAAAAATGGTTTTGTCAGATATCCCAACGCCCCTAGAGTTTTGGTCTCTTCCTCAAGTTGACTATCCGCATCTCCGGTGACCATCAGAACCTTTAGATTCGGTGAAATCGCCCGGACTTTCTTTAATCCCTCGCTCCCTCGCGCATCGGGTAAATTCACGTCCAACAACACCAAGTCCGGTAAACGCTGCTCTAGTTTGGTTAGGGCCTCTTGGAGGCGAGCGGCCTCCTCTATTTCGTAACCAAGATCCTTTAAGAATCCGCCTAAGAATTCCCTGATGTTCTCGTCATCATCTATCAGTAAAATCTTTTTGCTCATGTCCACTCCTTATATAGGAATCTTTACCTCAAACTGGCCCCCATCTTCACCCACCGAGGAAACCTTTAACTCAATCCCGTGATCCTTCGCGATCACCCTGGCTAGATACACATTCACTCCTCCCCGCTCCCCTCGTTCCGCAAAAAGCTCCCCTCCAGTGGTGTCTTCTCCCATCACCCGCTCAAACCCGCCTCCCATATCTCGGATGATGACTTCCACTCCGGTTCCATTTCGGCGCGCTTGGATCGAAAGCTCTGTCCGTTTATATTTCTTCAGGTTAAAATAGCTGTTCTTGAGCAGATGATAAAATAAATCCCTAAAATTCTCATTGCCTTGAAATCGGCCCAGCCCAGCGGCGATCTGTTTTTCGGCAACCACTCCGATCTCCTGGAATAGCTTCCCCAACCGCTCCAGACTCTGCTCGATTGTCTGGGCGATATCCAATTCGACAACCTCTTTTTTCTGGGATTTGTCGTGATAAGCTTTGACTTCTCTTAGAATCTCTGCGGCCACCATCCCCCGTTCGTTAATGGCTTTGAGCATCTCAACCACTTCTTCGCTGAATTGATACTTCTCTTTTCCCATCAGCAATACCTGACTCTTCCCGCAAGCAATCATCATGAGATTGCCGATCTCATGGCTGAGGGAATTCATCATCTGCCGGATTGCACGAAACTTAGCCCCCTCCAGCGCTTGGGTATGGAGCGCTTCCAGTTGCTTCAGATAACCGGCGTTCTCAATCGCCAGCGATAACGGGACCGCCAATCCTTGAAAAGCCTTGAGGTCTTCAGGATTATACGCTTTGCCGGATTTCTTCTCTCCTAACGCTAAAAAACCTAACAGCTCTTCCTTGAGAAAGCAGGGAATCATCACCGAGGCCTTGATCAGTGAAAATCGCTGGCTAACGATGGGCTGATCTTGGGTTTCTTCTTTCAGGATCGGTCCTCTTTGTTTGATGAGTACTCCGATGATCGGATCATCGGAGACAAGTTCCTTAGGAAGAGATTCTCTCCCATCGCCAAAGGCATAGCCCAGGTGATACCCTTCTTGATTCTTTAAGTACAGCGCCGCATGAGAAATTCCAATGTTATTGACAATGCTCATTACAATCGTCTCCATCAGACGATCTAAATCTTTAATCAATTGCATCTCTTTGGAGGTGTCTTCAAGGGCTTTTATATAGGACTTCTCTTCTCTGAGTATTCCAGATTCTGCCTTCTTTTGAAGATAGAGACCAATAAACCAAACCGTAGAAGTAATGATGCCGTAGAGACCTGCCTTTAGCTTCTCTTGTTGGAAAAGGATATAAGGAAGTACGATCAGTACTAACCCACCCAGGAAACCGAAAATGGTAAGACGAGTAACGGTGATTTCGATATCCAATAATCGATATATACGAATGGCATATGTGGTGAGGAAAGAGAATATAAGAATAGGTAAAAATCCAAGTGGGTAGAACTCAATTCCATAATTAACTATAAAATCCGTGGCAGAAATCATGTAAATTGCGATCCCGACTACTATGTATTTGATTTGATTATATCGTTGATATTCCGCTCTTGCTTTGGCCACTTGTGCGTGATGAACAGCATGAAGCAATATCCTGAATGACCAGAAAGATACAAATATCAAGTAGAGTGGATGGAGTGGTCCTGCCTTTGGATAGGCCCCCCAGAAAAAATGCCAATATTCCCTGGAGATGAATAAATTACTAGTCCATATTAATAATACAAAGATCGTTCCTACTAAGTAAGAAACCAAGATAAGCTTCTGATCTTTGTACTCCTTCAGGTAACTTAGGAAAAAGTGATAGAAAACGATAGGAATCCATGTAATTCCGCTATATCCAATTTTGATGATTAGCGGGTGCCAGTTTGGATCTTTGGTGTTGAATAAAATAAACCATGAGAGTTGCCACCACGCGGTTGTGAAACAACCAAGCCCAAAGGTTCTGTTTGGAATTGCCTTAGGATTGTTTAAAAAAGTCCATCTACTTAGAATTAGTAAGAGAATGCCGCTCAGAAGTGGTGGTATTGAATAAGGATTTAGTGCCATTCGAAAATTTTAATGGTGTACAGTGGTAGAAACCTTCTCTTCCATTGCTTCCGCTAACTCTCTAATAAAACCAGGGATATGGCAGAAATTACCTGTTTTTAGGTCTGCAAAAGCGAGCCTCTGCCATCCCTCTCCAACATTTACGTTGTCGCTCCCTTTCAAAAAATAACGAAAGATCAAGATCAAACTGGTTTTTTTGATTTCACGGCAATTCACCTTGATTATTAATGTATCTCCAAAAGTCACTTCGTGAAGAAAACGATGATACATGCTGTGAGTAATCATTTTTATATTCGGGGCTTTGGCCATTTCTTCTTTAAAATGAGGATGCGATAGTAGTATTAACTCTCGCAGTTCTCCTTGCCACAGTGCGAAATTTGAAAAATAAGTATTTCCTGTTAGGTTGGTATCCTTGAGCAAGATAATCTTTTCAAACCAAAAAGCTCCCTCTTTTAGGTTGGGTATGGAGAGGGAAATCCGTGGACGACGTCCTAAAGAAGATTCTGAGGAAGGAACTGACGGGGAAGTTCCTCGATCTTTGATTTGATCTCGAACAGCTTGTAAAAATCTATTTATATCAAATGGTTTGACTAGAAATTCTGTTATTTGGAGGTCAACAGCACGCTGAGGGGCTTCATCTTCTGCAAATCCTGTAATGACCATAAAATGACTGGGTGGATTCCCTTGCTCTCTCTGATGTCTCTGGATATCCTCGATCGTCTGAAGGCCATCCAGCCCTGGCATTCGAATATCCGAAATGACTAAATCAAATGTTGACTCCTTTGCTTTCTGAATTGCAGAATGCCCATCACTGGCCAGTGAGACTATATAGCCCTCTTTTTCTAGCAAAATAGACAGGCTCTTCAAAACCAATGGATCATCATCTACTAAAAGAATCTTTTTTTTCATATTGTTAACCCTCTGACCTTTATAAAGTTATGATACCGCAGGAAGAAAGAAAAAGCAAATTCGTATGCCAATCAGCTAACAGCGAGAACGTATTTTCCGAACGACATTGTCCCAGAGTGAGGAAACTGAAACGGGGTTTTCGGCGAGGACTGTCTGAGCCCCCACTGCTTGGCTTTGCCCCCGATGTTTGGCTTCGCAAACAAAGCCTCGGGGGCTTTGCGCCAAGCAAAGCCGTGGGGGCGAGTTCCGCAGCCGCCGTTTCAGCTTCCGAACGCTTTTCTGGGACAGGAACGAGGGAAATACGTTCTCGCTATTTCCCCGAATCTCTAGAGTTCCTATTTCGCCCCTTTTTCAAGAGGAATTCTCATCGCGTAGAATGACCGCCAGACGAAGAAAAGCGCTACACAGAAGAAAAACCCGCCCACCAACCCGCTCACTGCCGGATTCATCTTGATCCCGATTTCGACGGCGAGCATCCCAAAGAGGGTCGAAAATTTGATAATGGGATTGAGCGAAACCGACGTCGTGTCTTTAAACGGGTCGCCAACGGTGTCGCCGATGACGACCGCCGCGTGGAGGGGGGTGTTCTTCTCGTGATAATCCACTTCCACCAGTTTCTTCGCGTTGTCCCAGGCGCCGCCGGCGTTGGCCATGAAGATCGCTTGGAAAAGCCCGAAGCAGGCAATGGCGATCAGGTAGGAAACAAAAAAGTACGGATTGAAAAAAGCAAAAGCCAGCGTTATCGTTAAGAGCACGATAAAAATGTTCCACATCCCGTGCTGCGCGTATTCGGTGCAGATCCGCACTACAGTCTTTGAGTCTTCAAGATCGGCCTCTTTTTTATCAAGATTGATGTTCTTCTTGATGAAAGCGACCGCGCGGTAGGCGCCCGTGACCACCGCCTGAATCGAAGCGCCGGAAAACCAGTAAACAACGGCTCCGCCGCAGAGAAATCCGAGAATCACCGGCGATGAGGTGAGATTTAAAAATTCGTTCGCCCCTTCACCCAATAAAAGAATAATCGAAAAAATCATCGTCGTCGCCCCGGCAACCGCGGTGCCGATCAAGACCGGTTTGGCGGTCGCTTTGAACGTGTTTCCGGCCGAATCATTGGTTTCTAGATAATGTTTCCCGAGCTGGAAATCAGGGTCAAAACCGAAATCGCGTTTGATCTCTTCTCGTATCCCCGGAATTTTTTCGGTTTGCGCCAGTTCAAAGACCGACTGAGCGTTATCCGTGACCGGGCCATAGGAATCCACCGCGATATTGACCGGCCCCATGCAAAGGAACCCATAGGCGACAAGGCCAAAGGCGAAAATCGAGGCGTGCGGCATAATCTGGTCCAGCCCCTGAAGCGAAACAAAGTAGGCCGCGGTCATCAGTCCTACGATTAAGATCCCATTCCAGAAAGCGCTAAAGTATCCCGCGACGATTCCGGAAAGGATCGTCAGTGACGGCCCTCCCTCACTCGACGCGATGACAATCTCTTTGACGTGCGCTGAATGGGACGAGGTGAACGCTTTCGTGAACTCCGGTATCAAAACCGCCGCGAGCGTCCCGCAGGAAATGATCGTCGCCAGTTTCCACCAGAGAGTCGGATCCGGCAGGTCGCTGACCAGCATGTATGACATTCCAAATGACGTGCTGATGCAAAGAACAGCCGCGATCCAAATTAACCGCGTGAGGGGCTCCTCGAAATTGAACTCCTTAAGCCCAGCGTATTTTTTCTTGGAAATCCATTGATTCACGAAATACGAGACGCCTGACATAAAGTCCATCAGGAATCGCATCGCGAAAATCCAAACGATCAGTTTCGCCTGCATGTCCGGTTCGCGCACCGCGAGCGTAATAAATGAGATCAACGCGACTCCCGTGACACCGTACGTTTCGAAACCGTCAGCGGTCGGCCCAACGCTGTCACCGGCATTATCACCGGTGCAGTCGGCGATCACTCCCGGATTTCGAGGGTCGTCCTCCTTGATTTTAAACACGATCTTCATCAGGTCAGCACCGATGTCGGCGATTTTGGTAAAGATACCGCCGGCAATCCTAAGAACCGACGCGCCCAGCGATTCCCCGATCGCGAAACCGAGGAAGCAGTATCCCACAATCTCTCGAGGGACAAAGAGAAGAATAATGACCATCATGATGAGCTCGAGTGAAATCAGAAATAATCCAATGCTCATTCCCGCGCGCAGCGGAATATTAACGACGTCCCACGGGACGCCGCGGAGCGCCGCGAAGGCGGTTCGGGCGTTCGCGTAAGTGTTCACGCGGATCCCGTACCAGGCGACGGCGTAAGATCCCCCCATGCCGATGACCGAGAAAAGGAGAACTAACCCGATCACATCAAACCCTTTCTGCTGGAGCCCGGCGAGATAGTAACTTATCGCCACGGCGATGAAGCAGAAAAGCATCACGAGAAATTTTCCCTGTTGAATCAGATACGTCCGGCAGGTCTGGTAGATGATTTCAGCGATGTTGAGCATGGACTTGTGAGCAGAGAGTTTCCGGATTTGCGCCCGGAGGTAGAGACTGATCCCGAGCGTTCCGGCAATGATACAGGCGCCGTAGAAGAGTAAGTTCCACCCGTTGATCCCGCCGAACTTCTCAAAACTCCCTTCATGGAGATCGGGAATAGCAAGATCGGCTTCGCTCGCGAAGACAGTCACGGGAAGCAGAAGTAACATATTAAAAAAAGCAGCCAGCGCGATTCGCGGCTTGACAAATAACATCCATTCCTCCTTCGATGAGCACGTGATTTATGGAACACAGTGATATAAATCACTGTGCGAATTGAACCCAGCACTAATTTTATTAAAATTAGTGCTGGGCAAATTCAGCCGGGCAACTTACGTCACTTCGTTCCGTAAGTTACGGCTTCATTTGACTACACGGAAACGATCTGTTCTCTCTTTGACCCGACTGAAACCATTTTGATCGGAACACCCGCCAGCGCTTCAAGCCGCTTGATATATTTTTTGGCGTTGCCGGGCAGTTCCTTAAAGGAACTAATCCCTCCTGTTTCCCGCTTCCAGCCGGGGTGTTCCTCATAAATGGGTTCGCATTCTTCCAGGATTCTTCCATTGGCGGGAAAACGGTCGTATTGCCGGCCTTGATGCCGATACCCCACGCAGACCTTAATCGCTTCATCTTGATCCAGAACATCGAGTTTTGTAATGATGACTTCATCCAGGCCATTGACTAAAACGGCGTGACGAACGAGCACGGCGTCAAACCAACCGCAGCGCCGGGGCCTGCCGGTGGTCGCGCCGAATTCCTTTCCCCTTTGGCGAATCCGTTCTATCTGCGCCGCGTCAAATTCGGTTGGAAACGGCCCTTCGCCGACGCGGGTGGTATACGCCTTGGCGACGCCGATCACTCGATCGATTTTGGAAGGCCCGATGCCGGTTCCGGAGCAAGCCCCGCCGGCGGTCGCGCTGGAAGAAGTGACGTAAGGATAAGTGCCGTGGTCCACGTCCAACAACGTCCCCTGGGCCCCTTCAAAGAGGAGATTTTTCCTTTTTGCCACAGCATCGTTCAGCAACTGGACCACGTCACAGACATACGATTTGATCTTTTCCCGGTATCCCCGGTAGGATTCCAATATTTCTTCATACGAAAACCCGGGATGGCCGTAGACTTTCTGAAAAACTTCGTTTTTTTCGCGGATATTGTCCCCTAATTTTTCCTGAAAAATTTCGTCGTCCATCAAATCAGCCAGGCGAATCCCGCACCGGGCCATTTTATCAACATAACAAGGCCCGATCCCCCGTCCGGTGGTGCCGATTTTACTTTTCCCGAGATGGGTTTCCCGAAGCTGATCTAAAATTTTGTGGTAGGGAAAAATAAGATGGGCCTGATCACTGATTTTAAGGCTGGCGCCAATCGTGATTTTTTTCTTTTGCAGAGACTCGATTTCATCGCAGAGCGCCTGCGGGTCCACCACGACGCCGTTGCCGATCACGCAGATCTTTCCAGGGTGCAGAATGCCGGACGGGATTAAGTGAAGGATAAACTCCTGATCGCCGATGACCACCGTGTGGCCGGCGTTATTCCCTCCTTGAAACCGGATGATATAATCGGCTTCCCGGGCCAGAACGTCAATGATCTTTCCTTTTCCCTCGTCTCCCCACTGAGCGCCGACAATGATAGTATTTGCCATAATAAACAAAGATTGAGCTTGACCCTTTTAATCAAGTCACCCCGTGCCAAGAACACGGGGTATAATTTCGTTCTCCCCTCCCTCGATGGGAGGGGACTAAGGGGAGGGTGAATCCACCATCTCACTTTTTCACCCCCACCCTATCCCTCCCCCATTCAGGGGGAGGGAATCAGTGGTACCCCGCGGCAAAACCACGGGGAAATATCATTATTATAATTTTACCAATTTCACTTCCAGTATGTTCTTGCTTTTCTTAATCTCTTCGATCACTTTGTCAGAGACAAAACTGTCCACGTTGATAATGCTGACCGCTTCACCCCCGGCTTTGTCTCTTCCAAACGTCATTCCGGCAATATTAATCCCGTTTTTCCCAAGGACCGTGCCGGTGTGGCCGACAACACCGGGTTTATCCAAGTTGGCGATGAAAAGCATATAACCGTACGGCGACGCGTCCACGTGGAAATTGTCCACGCGGACAATCCGGGGATCCACGCGGGTGAATAGCGTTCCGACCACCGATTTTTTCATTTTGTCGGTCTGGATTTCCACAGAGATGAAGTTGGCGAATTCTTTCAATTCGGTTGACTTGGTTTCGATGACCTTAATCCCGCGTTCAGCCGCGATCAGCGACGCGTTCACGTAATTGACCGTCTCCTGCAAAAACGGCGTCAGGATCCCTTTAATGACCGCGACCGTGATCGGAGCCAGTTCATAGGAAGTGACTTCTCCGGCGTAGCGGATGATCACTTGATTAATGTGCCCGGCCACCAATTGCGCCTCCAGAGCCCCTAATTTTTCTCCCAGTTCCAGATACGGTTTCATCTCTTTCAATAACTCAGCGGAGAGAGAAGGGACATTGACGGCATTGATAATTCCGCGCCCCAGCAAAGTGTCTCTTACTTGTCTGGCAATTTCGATCGCCACGTTGACCTGCGCCTCTTCGGTGGAGGCCCCTAAATGAGGAGTGATTACGACCTGTTCCAAAGCCAGCAGAGGGTTTCCGTTTTGCGGCGGTTCCTCTTCAAGAACGTCCAGAGCGGCGCCGGCTACTTTTCCTTCCTGGATCGCCTTCGCCAGCGCCTTTTCGTCGATAATCCCGCCACGGGCGCAGTTAATAATCCGAACCCCCTTTTTGACCTTCTGCAAGGTTTTCTCATTCAAGAGATATTTTGTTTCCGGAGTTAACGGAGTGTGGAAGGTGATAAAGTCCGCGTTTTCGAGAACTTCATCTAATCCCACCAACTCAATCCCTATCTGGGCCGCTTTTTCTTTTGAGAGGAATGGGTCATACGCCATCACCTTCATTCCAAAAGCGATTCCCCTTTTGGCCACTTCTGTCCCGATTCTTCCCAAGCCTACGATTCCTAAAATTTTACCGCAGAGCTCCACTCCCACAAAACGGCTGCGGTCCCATTTCCCTTGTCTTAGGATGGCGCTCGCCTGAGGAATGTTTCGCGACAGAGCCAGAAGCATGCTGAAAGTGTGTTCCGCCGTCGAAATCGTGTTGCCGCCGGGGGTATTCATGACGATCACCCCCCGTTTGCTGGCCGCCTCGACGTCCACGTTATCCAAACCGACTCCCGCCCGGCCGACCACTTTTAACCGCGTCCCCGCTTCCAAAACTTCCCGGGTCACTTTGGTCCCGCTTCGAACAATGAGAGCGTCGTAATCTTTAATGACCTGGAGCAGTTCTTTGGCGGAAATCCCTGGTTTTAGATCCACCGAGATTTCTTTTTCCGCTTTAAGAATATCAACCCCTTCTTTTTCAAGTTTGTCCGCAATGAGAACTTTTAACATGAGAAGACTTCCTCCGCCGCCGCCACGCCGCTGCCGAGCTTCACCGGATAGCCGAATTTTTTCAGCGCCAGCTCCAGCGCGGAAAACGCCACCAGGATATCAAACTGACTGATCGCTCCCAGATGAGCGATCCTCCAGATTTTTCCTTTCATTTCCGCCTGCCCGCCGGCGATGGTGACCCCTTTTTCATCCCGGAGATAACTCACGATTTTTTCTCCGTTAAGCCCTTGAGGAATCTTCACCGCCGTCAGAACATTGCAGGGAGTTTTTGAAAAGAGTTCCAAACCAAGCCCCTTGGCGCCGGCACGGGTTGCCGCCGCTAGTTTTTCATGCCGCTGCAGGATTTTTCCCATCCCCTCTTCCTGAATGAGCCGCAGCGCCTCCTTAAGACCGATGACCAGCGAAATCGCCGGCGTATAGGGAACATCATCATCGACCAACGATTTTTTATAAGAGAGAAGATCAAAGTAAAAACGGGGGGTTTTTGTCTGTTCCATTCGTTTCCATGTTCTCTCCCCGGCGCTGACAAAACTTAATCCGGGTGGAAGCATGAGCGCTTTCTGGGAACCACTCACCACCATATCCACCCCCCAATCATCCTGACGCAATTCATCCGCTCCCAAACCGCTGACGGCGTCAACCACCAGCAAGGATTGACTAGCCCGGGTCAGAGCCGCGACTGCTTTAATATCATGAGTCACTCCGGTTGATGTCTCGCAAAGAGTCGCGAAAACCGCCGCCGCTCTCGGGTGTTGTTTGAGCGCCTGTTGAATCTGCTCCGGCTTGACCCCTTCTCCCCAGGGAACATCCACTGCAATCACTTTCATTCCATAGGCCACGGCAATCTCACCCCACCGCTCGCCGAATTTTCCGCCGCGGATCACGATTACTTCGTCCCGCGGATTGGCGACAGCGACAACCGCCGCTTCCATGGCCCCCGTACCGCTGGAGGTCAAAGTCAAGACGTCATTTTTTGTCTGAAATACCGTCTTTAACCCTTGAGATACCTCGCGAAAAATCTGACGATATTGAGGAGTTCTGTGGTGAATTAAAGGTTTCCCCAGTTCTGATAGGATCGTGTCCGGAACCGGCGTCGGCCCCGGCGTTAAGAGATACGAACGGCTCATTTTTTCTTTTCCTTCTGAGTCACAATGACCTCATCAATCAACCCGTACGCCTTGGCTTCGTCTCCCGACATAAAATAGTCGCGGTCGGTGTCTTTTTCGATTCGTTCCAAAGGCTGGCCTGTATGTTTAGCCAAAATACCGTTCAATTCTTCGCGAAGGCGCAAAATTTCTTTCGCCTGGATGCTGATATCCGCCGCGACCCCCTGAACGCCCCCCCACGGCTGGTGAATCATGATCCTCGCGTGGGGAAGAGCGAAACGTTTTCCTTTGGCTCCCGCCGTCAATAAAAGCGCTCCCATGCTGGAGGCCTGCCCGACGCAGTAAGTGCAGACGTCCGGTTTAAGAAACTGTATCGTGTCATAAATAGCCAGGCCGCTGGTCACGCTTCCGCCGGGGCTGTTGACGTAAACGTTGATATCCTTTTCAGGGTCCTCCATTTGAAGAAACAACAGCTGGGCAATGATGAGGTTGGAAACATTGTCATCAATCGGAGTCCCGATAAAAAGAATGCGGTCTTTTAAGAGACGCGAATAAATATCATACGCCCGTTCCCCGCGGCCTGATTGCTCAATCACCATTGGAATAAGAACGCTCATGTCTGGCTCCTCCCCTTCATTACCGTCGTTCGTCGTTCGTACTTCGTACTTTCCGCCAAAGGCGGATCCGCCTCTGGCGGACGTTAATGGATAATTCATGAGTCCTTAGTTGCTATTTTCGCTTCCTTTAAGAGAAATTCAATGATTTTTTCTTGAGTCATCTCTTCAACGAAGCCTGAGTAGAGTTGTTTTTGTTCAAAGTACCGGTCCACCGCCTCGACGGTTTGGTTCGCCCGTTTGGCGACTTGTTCTATCCTCTGTTTTACTTCTTCCTCAGAGACTGAAACCTTCTCCTGAAGAGCGATTTCCTGGAGAATAAAATGGATCTTTACCTGCCGCTCCGCCTGCGGTTTCACCCTCTCTCGGATCGCCTCTTCCTGTTCATTCAACTGCGCCTGCCCAAACCCCTGCGCGAGCAGCCTCTGTTTGGCCTCCTCGACAAGCCGTTCCGCCTGAGATTGCACCAGCGACTCGGGCAGATCAAATTTCGATTCTTGAACGAGATGATCGAGTAATTCCGTCTCTAATTCCCGCTTTATTTGACGCTCTTTTTCTTCCTTTAACTTTTTTTCAATATCTTCACGCAGGGCCGGAACGGATTCGATATTGGCGGCATTCTTGGCAAAAGCGTCGTCCAGAACAGGGAGATGTTTCTCCTTGATTTCACGGACGTGAACGTCGTACTCCGCCGTTTCATTCTCCTGAACCAGCGCCTTGACCCGCCTTTTCTCTCCCGCCGCCGCGCCGAGGAGCTGGTCCACGATCTTCTCGGGATCCTGAGTTTTATCCAGACAAAGCCACACGCGCTGGTGTTTCTCCGAAGGTTTTCCATTCAACGCTTTTACTACCTCACAAACCAGATAGTCCCCTTCTTTAGCGGTCCTGTTTTCAATCACCTGGTACTCGGCATTCTGCTCCAGGATATTTTTCAGCACTTTCTCAACCTCTTCCTGGGTTATTTGAAACTTGGCTTGAGTCAGTTTGATTCCCTTATAGGATTTCACCTTCACTTCCGGCTTCACGTCAAACTCCGCCTGAAAAACGACGGTCCCATTTTCATGGAATTGAATGTCAGAAACTCTTGGGATCGTGATCGGATCCAAATGAACCTGCCGCGCCGCTTCATCCACGCAGTTGGGAAGCAGTTGTTTTAACATCTCCTCCCTGGCATGGCTCTGGAAATTTTTCTCAATCAGAGGACGGGGGACTCTCCCTGTCCTGAAACCGGGAAGAGCGGCCGCTCTCTGTATTTTTCGAAACGCCTCCTCAAGCCCCTGGTTTGCCTGTTCTTGAGGAACCTCCACGGTTATTTTCTTTCTAGTCCCTGAGATGGATTCGACTTTAACTTTCAAACGCGTCATTGCCGCCTCTAGTAAGTTGTTTTGAGGCTCGTTGTTTGAGCCGTTCACGCGCTTTCCGGTTTTCTCTTTTGCGCCCCTTTTTCTTTTCCTCATGGCGCTCCACGGCAAGCGCCGCACGATCTAGCGCTTCGTCGAAAGCACCGTACATGCTCTCGGCACTCTCCTTGACGATGAGATCGAGATCCTTTCCCCTCACGGTGATCTCGACAATCTGGCTGAACCGCTGAATCTGCAGGATGACGTGAACTGAAATAATCCGATGGCTGAAGTGTTCTAATTTTTTGATCTTTTTCTCTATATACGACCGGATGGCCTCCGTGACTTCCAAATGGCGCCCGGTAATTTGCAGTTCCATCATCGCTAAAACCTTTCTCCTAAATAAATCTCCCGGGCTTTGGAATCGTTGATCAGCTCTTCCGAAGTACCGGAAATAATGATCTTCCCATCCGCCATCAGATACGAGCGGTCAGTAATCGCCAGGGTTTCACGAACATTGTGATCGGTTAATAAAATCCCAAGCCCTTTACGTTTCAGGGTTCGGATAATTTCCTGCGCCTCCGCGACCGCGATCGGATCAATGCCGCTGAACGGTTCGTCCAGCAAGAGAAATTGAGGTTCCGTCACCAGCGCTCGCGTAATTTCCAGCCGCCTTCTCTCTCCGCCGGACAATGTGTACGCTGGACTTTTCGCCAGAGAGGTAAGGTTGAGTTCCGATAACAGCTTTTCTAACCGTTCCAATCGTTGATCGCGCATTAGAGGAAGCGTTTCCAAAACCGCCAGAATATTCTCTTCCACCGTCAATCTTCTAAAAACAGAAGATTCCTGCGGCAGAAATCCCATTCCCAGTCTGGCTCTTTTGTACATGGGAAGAGAGGTAACATCTTCTTCTTCAAACAAAATTTTTCCCTCGTCGGCTTTGACAAAACCGACCAGCATGTAGAAAACAGTTGTTTTCCCCGCGCCATTGGGCCCTAAGAGCCCGACCACTTCTCCCTTCTGGACACTCAAATCAACCCCCCCCACAATCAAGCGTCCCTCGTAGGATTTTCTTAAGAAATGCGCGCTGAGCAACGAAGTATTATTCATTGGAGGGGACCACCTGCACCTGGGGTTGTTCGGAAAGAGTCACCTTACCTTCTTTCACATCATACTCGGCGCGATCACTCTGAGTGACATTCCCCCCCTGAACAATCCTCACATTTCCCATGGCAACCACCAGCCGAATCGTTTCCAGATCTTTGTCAAAATGAACCTCCATCCGGTCGCTGGTGATCTCGCCTCTTGGATCAATCACGCGAACCTCATTCTCAAAAACCGCCAGATGGTCTTTGTAATGAATCGCTAACGGCCCTCTGCAGGTAATCGTGGTTGACGGCCTGGCAACAACCGTGATGTTCTTTTCCAACTCAAGCCGCTTCTGTTCAGGATTCGCTTTCGCGCCATACCCAAAAGTCCGCATCTGCTTCTGTTCTATTTCGATAAAAGCATCCGTTTCAATCTCCCCTGTCTCGGCTTTATAATTAATGTGATCCGATCGTAATTTTATTCCGTCGCTCGATTGCCCGGTCACTTCTTCTTCAAGTTGAATATTGTTTCTCACCTTGTCAAAAATCCCCTTTTTTGAATTCAAAATAAAATTTCCTGAGGGCCCATAGGAGGTCGCCTTCACTTCACTCAGATTGATTTCCTCATCCGAAAAAACACTCGCGGTATCACCTCTGATCTCCCACTTTTTATTTCCGGTGGCATCATGCCCCGAAAGCGAGAAATTCCAAATTTCCTGGTTCGCATCGTCTTTACGCGCCTCTTCCTTGAGTTTTTCCACAGCAACTGGCTGATCATTAGGAGGAGCAACGGCAACATCCGATGACGCAGGAGGCGTTTTCTCTTCTACAGCAAGCATTGGAGCGCTTTCCTGGGCGAATGCGTCAGGAAAACTTAGAAGAAAAATTAGAGACACCCCTAAAAATTTATTCATTTTTCCTATCAGCTCTCGCGTCAATGGGGAGGCGCACAAAGAACGTGCTCCCTTTCTCCGCTTCACTCTGAACCCAAATCTGCCCGCTGTGAAGCTCGACAATTTCCTTGGCAATCGCCAATCCCAAACCTAGCCCCTCCGTTCTTTCTTTCGCGAAACTCTTCAGTTGTTTAAACCGGTCGAAGACTTCCTTCTGCCTGTTTTTTGGGATACCGCAGCCGCTGTCCTGCGCTCGAATAAGCACCCAAGATCCATCCTCAGGTCTGGCATGAATGGAAACGATCCCTCCCTTGGGAGTAAACTTAATCGCGTTGGAAATGAGATTCACAAGAACCTGAATCAATTTATCGGAGTCCCCCCAAATTTTCGGAAGTGATAAATCGGCGTCAAAACTCAGCCGCAATTCTTTTTTTTCCGCTTGAGGAACGAAGGATTCAACAGTTCCTCTAATCAGAGCCGCCAGATCCAAGCAGGTTCTTTGCATCGGAACTTGGTGTCCTTCAAGCCGCGCGATGCTCAATAGCTCATTGACCAAGCGGACGAGGCGATCGACATGATTCTTTGTCCGGTCGAGATAACGAGTCTGCATTTCGTTCAGCGGGCCGAAAATACCGTCTCGTACCAACGCAACCGTCTCCTTGATGACAGTCAAAGGCGTCCGTAGTTCATGAGAAGCGACCGTAATAAAGTCCACCTTTGCTTTGGCAATTTTACTTGCCTCTTGATACCGGATTGCTTGATCGATCGCGATTGCTAAAGAGTCCGCCGTCCCTTCAAGGATTGACTGATCCAATTCATTAAAACCTGTCCCGTTACCCTTATTGGTAACATTGATTAACCCGATCACTTTTCCTTGGACCCGAAGCGGCAGTACCAGGAAAGAGTCATCTTTGTACGCGGATCCATCGCGATAAACAAAACGTTTGTCTTTTTTAACATCTTTGACTAAAAGAGGTTTTCCTGAAGCCGCAACCCAGCCGGCAATTCCCTCGCCTAATTTGACCTTGGCTTGCGGAATAACCGCCTCGGGCATCCCCACAGCGACCCGCACGTACAGTTCCCCCCCGCGACGGTCCATCAACATGATAGAAACTCTCTGGGCCTGCATCAGCGAAGCGACTTTTTGGATGATTAACTTGAGGCGCTCGTCCAGATCAAGGGTACTATGCAGACTTTTGCTCAAATCATACAGCCGGATCAGAACCTGCATTCCTTTTTGTCTCTGCTCGGGATCTTGTTTTTCAATCTCATCCACTAATTGTTGAAGCTCGGTCTGAAACTGGGTCTCTTCCATGGTTAGCTCCTTATAAAATCGCGCGTGACTTTCTCCCATTTTCCATTCGCTTTCAGCAGCAAATCGACCACTTCCCGAACCGCGCCATTGCCGCCCGCGTGTTCCGTGACGTAGTGCGCCGCCTCTTTTACTTCTGGGACAGCGTTAGGCACCGCCACCGCCAGCCCTACTCTCCGAAACAAAGGAATATCCACTAAATCATCTCCCACGAAACAAACTTCTTCTTCTGATTTTCCCATGTTTTGGAGAATCTCCAAATAGATTTTTTCCTTGTCTGTGGCAGACTGAAAAACTTGGGTGACGCGCATTTCTTTGGCGCGGCGCTTGACCATGCTGGAACGCCGTCCGCTGATAATCACGGACTCAAAGCCGGCCCGACGCCACAACACCATCCCCATCCCATCCTGAAGACTAAACGCCTGCAACTCATCCCCGTAATTACCGTAGTACACCTTCCCATCTGTTAAAACGCCATCAACATCCAGTATTAACAGTGTAATTCTCTTGGCCCGCTCTAGAACTTCAATACTCAATTTTAGTGGCTCGTTTTTCACTAGAACTATCGCCTAACACCTATCGTTTATTTTCACACCAGTCCCGCTTTCAGCAAATCCTGGACGTCCACTAAACCGATCGGCCGCCCCTCTTCGTCCACAACCGGAATTTCGTCAATCTTTTTTTCTTTGAGAATTCTCAACGCTTCCGCCGCCAGGCGGTCCTTGGTAATCACGGTGGGATGAGGGGTCATCACATCCGCGACTTTCTTTTTTGAAAGATCGGGATCTTTTTCCAGATGGCGGCGCAAATCCCCATCGGTGAAAATGCCGACCAGCTTCCCGTTCCCGTTGACAATGCTAGCCGCTCCCGCCCTGGCCTGAGTGATCAACAACAGAACTTCTTTAATTTTAGTCTGGTGATCCGCCACCGGATGCTCCTTGCCGGAACGCATAATTTCTTCAACCCGCAAGACCAGTTTTTTTCCCAGGCTCCCGCCGGGATGAAAGAAAGCGTAATCCTCTTCTTTAAAATCTCTTTTTTCCACCAATGCCACGGCCAGCGCGTCCCCCATGGCAAGCATCGCCGTCGTGCTGGCGGTCGGAGCGAGCCCCAGGGAGCAGGCTTCTTCTTTCACGTTCACATTCAAGACCACATCGCTATCCTTAGCCAACGTTGATCGAGGATTTCCCGTGATCGCGATCATCTGGGCGCCGATCCTTTTAACCATCGGCAATAGACGGACAATTTCCTCGGTTTCGCCGCTGTTGGAGAGAATGATGATAATGTCTTCCGCCGTCACCCGCCCCAGATCGCCATGAATCGCTTCCGCGGGATGCAGGGAAAGACTCGGCGTCCCTGTGGATGCCAGCGTGGCGGAAATTTTTTGTCCGATCAATCCTGGTTTCCCCATTCCGCTGACCACCACTTTTCCCTTGCAGGAAAAGATCATTTCCACCGCTCTGTCAAACTCTTTCCCTACCCGGTCAATGAGCTGTTCAATCGCCTGGCTCTCGATGCGAAGAACCCGTTTAGCGCATTCGATTGAGGAAATGGCAGGGGACTGTCCCCATTTTTTCACTTGTTTCTTTTCAGTTGTTTTCATCATGGGTTTGAGAAAATGGGGACTGTCCCCGTCCGTTTCAGCGCCTCTGTAATCGCCTTTACCTGAACCAGCAATTCCTCCAGCATGGAGAAATCTACCATATTAGGTCCATCGCTGGGGGCTTGATCGGGATTTTCATGCGCTTCGAGAAATAGACCATCGCATCCCACCGCCACTGCGGCGCGGGCCAGAGGAAGCACAAACTGCCGCTGTCCCCCTGAAGAGTTACCGGCCCCTCCCGGCAACTGAACACTGTGGGTCGCGTCGAAAATCACCGGATAGCCAAACTCCCGCATCACCACAATCGAGCGCATATCGCTGACAAGATTATTGTAACCGAAACTGGCTCCCCTCTCAGTCAGAAGAATTTTCTGGCACCCCGTGCTCTCTATTTTTTCCACAATATTTTTCATGTCCCAGGGAGCCATAAACTGCCCCTTTTTGACATTCACCACCCGGCCGGTTTTGGCCGCCGCTATCAGGAGATCAGTCTGGCGACAGAGAAACGCGGGAATCTGCAAAATATCCAAGACCTCAGCCGCTTCCTTCACTTCTTCCTGACAGTGAACATCACTCAAAACCGGAAGTCCAAATTCCTCTTTGACTTTACGAAGAATCCTAAGCCCCTCTTTGATCCCCGGGCCGCGATAGGATTTCACTGAGAGACGGTTCGCCTTGTCATAGCTGGACTTAAAGACAAAAGGGATCCCCAACCCTTCTGTAATCCTCTTCAATTGCTCCGCATGGCGAAGAATCTGGGCCTCGTTTTCAATCACACAAGGCCCCGCAATCAGAGGAATAGAATTGCCGTTACCTATTGAAATATCACCAACTATAATCGTTTTCACAAGTTCTTTAGTATAACACAACCCCCATCAAATGAAAAGTTAAGCGACTTGAAGTGAAGCGTGGATGAAATCCCTAAAAAGGGGATGGCAGGCGTCTGGTTTGGACTGGAATTCCGGATGGAATTGACACCCGATAAACCACGGGTGGTCTTGCAGTTCGATCACTTCGACAAGGCCGCTGCCCGGCGTCTGGCCTGAAATAATGAATCCATTCTTTTCCATTGCCTCCGCGTACTTATTGTTAAACTCGTAGCGGTGCCGGTGACGTTCAATCACCTCATCTTTTTTATAAGCTTTATGCGCCAGCGTCCCCTTTTTGACGATACAGGGATATCCCCCTAAGCGCATCGTCCCCCCCATCTTCTTGACCCGTTTTTGTTCTTCCAAAAGTGAAATAACAGGATAAGGGGTTTTCTTGCTGAACTCCGTCGAGTGGGCGTCCTTAAACCCGCAGACATTGCGCGCGAATTCAATCGTCGCGCACTGCATCCCCAGGCAAATTCCAAAGAAAGGAATTTTATTCTCGCGGGCATACTGGATCGTTTTAATTTTCCCAAGGATCCCGCGGTCTCCAAATCCCCCCGGCACTAAAATTCCCCTGACGCCTTTTAAAAATTCCTCCGCCCCTTTTTCTTCGATATCCACCGCGTCCACTTTCTTGATTTCAACCCTCGCGTCATTTTCAATGCCGCCGTGGCGAAGCGCCTCATAGATGGACTTGTACGCGTCCTGCAATTCGATATACTTTCCGACAACAGCGATCTGTGTGATCTTGGAAGGACTTAAAGCTCTTTTGACCACTTTCTCCTCCCACTCTTTTAAATCCTCCTGATGGCACTTCAATCGCAGCAAGTCGACAATGATCTGGTCCAGCTTCTGTTCTTTAAACACCAGCGGAACTTCATAAATATCCCTCACATCAGGGGCTTGGATGACGCATTCCTCTTCAACATCGCAGAAAAGGGCGATTTTCTCTCTCACCTTTTTGTTGAGCGATTTTTCGGTTCTGCAAAGAAGAATATCGGGTTGAATGCCAATCTCACGCAATTTTCCAACGCTGTGCTGGGTCGGTTTGGTTTTTAATTCTTCCGCCGCTCTAATGTAGGGAACCAGCGTTAAATGAATATTAATCGCGTTATGCCTTCCAACCTCGTGTCTGAATTGCCGGATCGCTTCTAAAAAAGGAAGACTCTCAATATCGCCGACCGTCCCTCCGATCTCGCAAATCACGACGTCAATTTTTTTCCCCTTGGTCACGGCCTTCAGGTACTGCTTGATCTGATTGGTGATGTGCGGCACGACTTGAACCGTTCCCCCGAGAAAAGCGCCCCGCCGTTCCTTTTCGATGACGGTGTAATAAACTTTGCCGGCGGTGATGTTGTTTTCTTTTCCGATCACCGCGTTAGTAAACCGCTCGTAATGCCCCAAATCCAGGTCGGTTTCCGCGCCGTCGCGGGTGACATAGACTTCGCCATGCTGATACGGGTTCATGGTTCCCGGGTCCACATTGAGATAGGGATCGCATTTCTGGAGGGTAATTTTCAGCCCTTTGGCTTCGAGGAGCTTTCCGATCGAGGCGGCGGCGATTCCTTTTCCTAAACTCGAAACAACGCCGCCCGTGACGAAAATATATTTAGGCATTCACCCCCTCCATCTCTTCCTGCAGCCTTTTTCTTGCCAATTCCAAATCCTCCGGTGTGTCAATTCCAATGGTATCGTATTTTGTCTCGATGGCGCGAATCCGATAGCCATGCTCTAAGGCGCGGAGCTGTTCCAGTTTCTCCGCCTTTTCCAATTTGGAAACCGGGAGGTTACGAAAAGTAAAAAGAAAATCTTTGGTGTAAGTATAAAGACCCAAATGCCTGTAATAGATCTGCTTGGAATGCCCCTTTTCATCGCGGTAATACGGAATCGGGGCACGGGAAAAATACAGCGCGTAACCGTGCTTGTCCGCGACGACTTTCACCACATTAGGATTACGGATTTCCTCCGCGTTCCGGATCCGGACCATCAGCGTTGACATGACCGCCTTGGAGTCCTCTAACAGCGCGCTGACCACTCCATGGATCATTTCCGGCCGGATAAACGGTTCGTCCGCCTGAATGTTGACGACCACTTTAACATCGAGCGGCTGGACAACCTCTGTCAGGCGGTCGGTTCCTGTCTCATGTCCTCTCGCGGTTAAGACCGCTTTCCCGCCAAATCCTTCGACCACTTTCAAAATTCTTTCATCATCACAAGCGACAATCAGATCATCGAGAATTTTCCCCTTCTTGGCGTTTTCATAGACATGCTGAATCACCGGTTTGCCGCAAAGGTCGGCGAGGACTTTCCCTTCAAACCGGGTCGAATGATAGCGAGCAGGAATAATACCGATAGCGTTCATTATTTTTCAACAATCCTTTCGATTAATTCTTCCCGCGTCGCCACCGCGACGCCGACTTTCCCGACGACGATTCCCGCGGCGAAGTTCGAGAGGCGCGCCGCCTCCTCCATCGTGGCTCCCACTGAAAGAGCGGCCGTCAGCGCCGCGATCACCGTATCTCCGGCCCCTGAAACATCAAAAACCTCCTGCGCCACGGTAGGGATATGCGTCACTTTTCCCTTCGTTTCAAAAAGGCACATTCCGTTTTCTCCAAGGGTCACCAAAACCGAGTCGCATTGGAGCAATTTGAGCAGTTCCCTTCCAACCCGGTGCAGACTCTCGTCCCCGTTGACCTTGATTCCAACCGCGTTGCCCGCCTCATGGTGATTGGGGGTAATCACCGTCACCCCTTGATAGTAAGCAAAATGGTCCTCCTTGGGATCCACGGTGATGATTTTCTTGCGGGCTTTCGCCATTGAAACCACTTCCTGAATCAGCCGCGCAGAAACGACCCCTTTCCCGTAATCCTCGATCAGAAGCGCGTCAATCTTCTCTATCTGTTTTCGGACGTACGCCAAGATCTGGTCCAGGATATTGCCGTTAATCTCGGACGTTTTCTCACGGTCCACGCGGACCACTTGCTGATGATGCGCGACGATCCGGGTCTTCATCGTCGTGGGACGCGCCCCATCCACAATGAGGCCGTTGGTATCCATTCCCCGCTTTTGGAGTTCCTGTTGAAGCAATTTTCCCCGTTCATCTCTTCCAATGATACCGCAGAGAAACGGCGTCGTCCCAAGGGCCTGAAGGTTGCTGGCGACGTTACTGGCCCCTCCCGGCATGAAAGATTCTGACTTGACCCAAACCACAGGAACCGGCGCTTCGGGAGAAATCCGTTCCACATCCCCCCAAATGAACTCATCCAGGATAAGATCACCGATGACAAGGACGCGTGCCTTAGGGAGGCGGTTGACTAGCTTCTTAAGGTATGAAGAATTGACCATAGATGCGATCTTAAAAACATGATAATAATGCCAATAATTTAGTTATTATACCTAACTCAATACTAATTCGCAAGCTCGATGGATTCCAACGTGACCGTAATTTCTCCAACACGGGTCGCTTCTCCCCTTAGGGTGAGGGGGATACGTTTCTCATCCGCGCTGAACCAGATCCAGAGTTTTCCTTTGGGAGGCCTCGATTTCTTCTTTTCTTTCTGGCCGGGGTCAGGAGGGTCCGTTAGAATGGCTGATGGTTCAATGAGGAAGGCTTCATGCGTTCCCAAATTACGAATTTCCAAAACACCCTGTTCTACCGTTTTCATCCCCACCTGCCATTTTTTTTCATCGGTGACCAGGGGAAATAACAGTTCAAGGTCAGTCTTATAGGGAACCGTTCTAAAATAATAGATCGAGCTTAAAATATCCTGAACGGGTCCGGAAACCGTGAATTCCTTAGTCTCGTCTTTCAAAGGGGCGTAATAAACCCATTTCTTCTCAGCCGGATAGAACGTGTTGATCTCATAGGCGCGATATTTTCCCTGCGCCACTTTTCTCTCAAAACGGCGGCTGAAATGATTCTGCGCGTCCCAGTAACTTTGATAAACATCATCAATTTTGTAGAACCTCGAAAGAAACCCGTTGGATTTCATGACAGCGGTAAGATGATAAACCTCCGCTCCTTCAAAGGAAGTTTTTTCCTTCACTTCCATCGTGAGGGTAGCGACTGGAATTCCGATCCACCGGATGTTGTAAGTCAATTTTTCTCCAATCCGCGGCTCGGCTTGCGGAGGTTTTAAGGTGATTTCCTTAACCTGCAGCCCGGGAGTTACGGGGTACCTGCGCGCCTGAGACAAACTGGAACAACCGGATAAAAGTAGAAGCAGCATTACTAGAACGAGGACAATGTTTTCTTCGCTCCATGTCGCCGAAAGACGTTCAAAGACACTCATAAAACATTGTCCTCGTAGTTTTTGACATATAATCCTTGTGCCTTTAGAATTTCCAGCGCTTCTTTCAATACTTCATCCACACTCATTGTTGCGAGTGATTGAGCGCAAAGATAACGATCATGAGGCCCCAGCGGCCGCCAACGTTCCGGCCCCAAGCCAGGCTGACTGCGGCCGAAAATGGACAATACCGGAATCCCAACAGCAACCGCGACATGAACGGGGCCGCTGTCGTTAGAAACTAAAAGTTTTGATTTCTTGAGCAATGCTGCTAACTCAAGAAGTGTTGTCTTACCGGAAAAATCAACCGCCCCCGGAATTTTCTCGGCAACCTCGCTTCCTAATTGTGAATCGTCCCCTCCGGTTACAATAACAATGTCGAAACCATGCCCCCGCAGTTGCTTTCCCAATTCCACGAAACGTTCCGCGGGCCATCTTTTGGTTGGACAGCTGGCTCCGGGATGCAAAGCGATAATACTCTCCATTCCTCTCAATAGTTGTTCAATTTTTTTCTCAGCGGCGGAGTCATGAGCTATCCAAAACCGATGAGGATACGGTTCCTTTCTTTGGCTGCCCCATGGAGTGCGATCAATAAAATCTAAAATATTCTCCGCTTCATGTTTTCCGCTGGTGTGGCGGCGGTCTTCAATGAGATCGGTCAAAAGAAACTTTCCCCACTTAACCGGATAACCGACTCTTCGAGGAATCCCCGCAAGGAAAACAATCAGGTGGACCCTCGCCGTTGGGTGTAAAACGAAAACAGCATTGAATTGATTCCTCTTGAGCAAACGAACTAACTTTAAGGTTCCGATAATGCCCCGGTTTTTCACCTGCTTATCTAGGGTAAAAACTTCTTCTAATTCCGGATGCCCCTTGATCAGGGACGCCGTGTTTTTATTCACCAGCATGGAAAGAGAAACGCCGTTCCATTTTTCACGCAGATAAGAAATGACGGGAACCGTCAGAAGCAAGTCTCCGATCCGGTCGCATCGAACCAATAATATTTTTTTAGGAAATTGGGTCACGATATTAATTCGTTTACGGCTTCCAATATTTCTTCCGGTTCAATCTGCTCCATGCACTCATGGTGATAAACACAGAGTGACTTCTCGCAGGGGGAACAAAACAATGTTTTCCGGACAACCCGCGAGTTCTCCCTCCAAGGGCCGTACTTCAACGGATCAGTGGGGCCAAAAACCGCCACGACCGGCGTATTAAACAATCCGGCCATGTGCAGAGGGGCGCTGTCGTGGCTGATCAACAATTTTGCCTCGCGGATGAGCCACGCAAGCTGTAAAAGATCCGTCTTACCGCAGAGATCGAAAACCAACGGCGATTGCGTTTGTTTGATGATTTCCTGACTGCGGACGCGGTCACTTTCGTCTCCGGCTAACAGAATCGGAAACGAATTTCTATGGGACAACGACCGGCACAACTCGACAAATCCATCTAATTTCCATCGTTTGGTCATGTTCAAACTCCCCGGCGTCACGATCATCCATTTCTCGTCGATAGTAACCCCCTCTTTCTTCAACAGCTCTCCTGTTTTCCGCTCTGTCACTTCAGAAATCCAGAGTGACTTGGCAGTATCTACCTGATCTATAAGGCCGGCGCCGGCGATTCTCTTTTGGACCAATTTCTGAAAGTGCATCATCCGGCGATGAAGCTTTCCATTTCGAAAACAAACCGGGTTTCTGAAGTTAATGACCTGATTAAACCCTTTGCCAATGATCTCTAAGACCAGCGGCCATTTTTCCCGCATCCCCGCATTCTTACGCCAGACCCAAACCTTGTTAAAACGCGGGTCGTCATCAAACAGCGGCTTAGCTCTTTCACCCACGAGCAGACTTATCTCTGCCTGCGGGAATTTCTCCCGCACCGCCTGAATGGAAGGAAGCGTCAGCAAAACATCGCCGATGTTGCTGAGAGTAATTATTAATATTTTATGCATTGTTTAATGAAGTCTTCCCGCAGCATCATGCCAGAGGCTAAAGCTGCGGGGTATCTTTCTTTACCCCCTCTCCCTTTTTAAGGGAGAGGGCCGGGGTGAGGGTTGATTTGCATTGCTTCCATTCCCCCTCACCCTAACCCTCTCCCCCTAAAGGGGGAGAGGGGATTTGTGTGGTAACCCCGTGGCAAGACCACGGAGAATTCTATTCATTCAAATTGGGAACAAGTTCTTTACACGCCCGCCAAACCTCATCCACCGAAATGGCCCGCATGCAGACATTTTCCTTGCACCCCAGATTATAACAGGGATCCTCGTTGCACCCGACCTCTTTGCGCAGAATCCTCACCCGTCCTTTGCCATAGGGGCCGGTCAGTTGAGGTTGAGTCGGTCCGAAAAGAGCCACCACCGGAGTCCCGACGGCCGACGCCAGATGCATCGGCCCGGTATCGTTTGTGACAACCAACGCCGCCCGATGGAAGATGGCGGCCAGTTCCTCCAAACCGTTCTTACCGTAAAAAGCACAAACACCCCTGCGCCCCCTTCCGACGACTTGCGCGATCAAAGATTCATCCGTTTTACTCCCTGTCACAACCACAGGGATCCGTTCATCAACAAAATGATCAAGTAGCTTCGCAAAATTTTCAGCGGGCCATCGCTTTAGTTCCCAATTGGCTCCCGGTTGAACCACGACAAAAGGTTTGTCTTCCACTCCCATCGTCTTCAACTGTCCGCCCGCCCATCCCTTCATTCTTTCAGCGACATGAAACTGGTACCACGGCCGATGGACTTTGATTCCGGCAAAACGGGCCAGATCCAAAAAATATTCCACCTTATGCTTGCCGTGTTGGATCCATTCTTGCCGGGCTTGCTGACCTTTCTTGGCTGGATGAGGCCAGAGCGGGTCGGTCAAGAGCCAGCGCTGTTTCCAGTTCGCGTATCCGATTCTTTTCGGAATTCCCGCAAGAACGCAGAGCAACAGCCGCGTCATTGACCGGTGAAGCATAAATGCAGCGTCGAATTTTTTCGCGCGGAGCCGGGTGATGAACTCCCACGTTGAGAAAATCCCGCAGGTTTTCCTCTCATCATAAACCAACACCTCATCAATGAAGGGCTGTTCCTGTAAAAGTTCCACGCACCGGGGGACTACCCAGCAGGTAATTTCCGCTTCGGGATAATTCTCCCTCAACGCGGCTAGGAATGGGAAAGTGAAAAGAACATCCCCAACCCAGTTGGGATGTACTACCAGGATTCTTTTTGGAACTGGCATTATCATACCCTAGCTGTTGGTTTTTCTCTTCTGTAGTTCCTCGCTTGCCCTGAACGAAGTCCCGAGCTTGTCGAGGGACGAAGTCGAAGGGTCCTTCAGGTATTTCTTTACTTCCTGATAAACTTCCTCGACCGTGATCGTCTCCAGACAATTGTGATGAACCAAAGGACAACGGGTTTTGTAGCAGGGCTGGCATATCAGCTTACGATAGAAAACCATTCCTTCTTTATAAGGAGGCAGATGTCTTTGTGGATCTGTCGGCCCAAAAAGAGCGATCAAAGGGGTACCGACGGCAGCCGCCGCGTGAAGAGGAGCACTGTCATGCCCCACTAATACCCGGCACCCTTTTAAAAGGGTGCCTAACTCCACAATCGTCGTTTTCCCGACCAGATTCAACGGATTCGACTGCGTCTTTTGAATCAGCTCTCTAGCCAGCGGTTCTTCGCCGGGAGCTCCGATCAGCACCGTCCGGATCCCCTCTTTTCCTAAACGGTCAATTAATTCGGCGAAACGATCCATCCCCCACCGCTTGGCTATCCAGCGCCGGCTGGTAAAGGGACTGACCGCGACTAGTTTCTGATTTTCCGAAATCCAGGCGTTTTCAAACCAGCCCTGGACTTTCTGTTCGTCTTCTTTCGAAGGCCAGAGCTCCAGCGATTCTTCCCGCGGCGTAATCCCGGCAAAACGGAGAAGTTGGAACTGATGTTGGACCGCTGGGATTTTTTTCTTCCAATCCTGACAGCCGTGCGAAAGCAAAAAATCCCATTTACCGTTACGATACCCGTAACGGAGAGGAGCAAAACTTAAAAACCCGGCGAGATGACTGACTTTGTTGTTCTGTAAATCAAGAACCATATCAAACCGCTGGCGGCGGAGTTCGCTTCCCAATTGAAGAGTTCCCACCCAGCCGTGATGACGCCTCTTTGAGTCGTAAGAGATCGCTTCATCCACATAGGGACAGCGCTGTAGAATGGGAATTGATTCGTTCGCCGTCAATACCGCGATCCACGCTTTGGGATAGCGCGAACGAATGGCCCGCAGGCTTGGAGTCGCCAGAATGACGTCCCCCATGGAACTCATCTTAATCACTAGAATTCTTTTATCCGCCATCGCCTCCTGGTACACCGCTATGGACCGGCTGACCATTTTCTCAAGCGAAAATTCCTCCTCTACCCGCCGCCGGGCCGCTTCAACCAGTGAACCGGCAAGAACAGGATCCTTTAGAATCCGCAGGATCACGGCCGATAAAGTCAATGGATCGGAAGGAGGAACCAGCAGTCCTGTTTTCTGATCTTCAATGATATCTACCACGCCGCCAACCCTCGTGGCGACCACCGGAACTCCGACGGCCTGTGCTTCCACGATGACTCTGCCGAACGCCTCCGGCGTCACGGTTGACAAAACCAAAACATCAAGCTGCCGCAGGATCTCCGCGATATCGGAGCGGTTTCCCAGAAATTCCACCTGACGAGACAGTCCCAGCCGCAAGGTTAATTGCTGAAGATGGTTTAAATAATTTCCCTTTTCTTTCGGCGCGTCCCCGATAATCCAGATCCGGCAATTGGGGAATTCCTGAACTACCTTGGCCATCGCTCTTAGAAAATCCCCGTGTCCTTTCAATGGAGTTATTCTCCCAATCATGCCAACGGTGATTTCTTTTTCTCTCTCTTTCCCCTCCGTTCGTTTCATTTCTCCCCGATAGGGAAACTGCGTCAGGTCAACCCCTCTTGGAATCAACCGAATCCTTGAACGCGGAACGTTGAAATCCTCAATCATACGGCGGGCGATAGCGTGGCTGATGGCAATCACGAATTTTCCCCATCCCATCACGCGGCTGAAAAAATGATTGGAATAGTATCCATGGCAGGTGGTGATGAAAGGAACGGAACATTTCCGGCTCGCCCAGAAACCAATCCAAGCCGGAACCCGCGAACGGGCGTGGACCATCTCAATTTTTTCCTGTTCAATGATCTTGTCGACCTCACGCGTCATCCGCCACATCGTCAGAAGATTTTTGTCATGAACCGGAAGCCGGTAATGAATGACTCCTGTTCCGGAAAGCTTGTCAGCCAGCTCTCCCCCATTGGAGATGACCACCGATTTGTGTCCCTGTTTGGCCAGCGCTACCGCTAGATCATACGTCCCGCGCTCAACGCCACCCACGTTCATCTCTGGAACAATTTGAAGAATATTCATAAATTCTTCAACCCCGCCAATAATCTCTCTCGTTCTTCATTCAGTAACTTCCATGTTACTTCAGATTCCGTCACAGGAGCCGATAAAGCTTCAGACACTTTATCTAACTCTATTACCTTCACAAATCCCTGTTTCTCCAGCTCCTGCACCATCCGAAAATGTTTGGTCACGCCACGGCTCTTGGCCGGCGGGAAAACTACCACCACCGGTTTACCGGATGAAACCGCCTCCGAAACCATCGACATACTTTCTCCTGTAACAAGAATCAGTCCGGCATCCTGGAGGATTTTTTCCACAACTCCATTCTGGTTTGAGCGGTTGGCAATCTCCAATAAATCGCATCGTGGATTTTCTTTCAATTTCTTTTCGACAACCGTCTCCGCTTCCGTGGATGTCCGCCGCGAAGTTGTCACGAGTAATTTTTTATTCGTTCCTTTTAAAATCTCGTCCAGTAACCGATCAACCCAGTCAGCATCCATCTGATATTCGTCGTTATTGCCTCCGAGAAGAATCCCCACACTCCTCTCTTTACCCCCACCCTGTCCCTCCCCCATAAAGGGGGAGGGAATCGTGGAAGATGGGGTCAGCCGTGTCAAAATTACATTGTCAGGAGGAGTTTTCCCTCCGTTCCAATCGTGTTCTGGAAGAATAATTTTTCTAAACCGCTTCCATGGGACAAAATTGGGTTTCATTAAATGGAGGTTGCGCGCGTGCCATGTTTTAGCTAACCAGGCATTGACCGCTGAAAGACTGGATCCAGCCGAAATGACAACGTCGCCCCGCGCGCAAGCCAACGCTTCGTACGATTTTTTCATCAATCCCCATTTCAGAATTCTCCACCGCCAGACAAGACTATTGATGGGAGCGGTTAACAACAACGAGACGGCCGTTCTCTTGAATCGGCTTTTGAATCGAATCATAACCGTCTGGATTTCGATTTTTTCCGGTTGCTTCCTTGTTTCGGCGATGATCCCGGCAACCGCCAGAGACTGTTTCGTGTGCCCTTCCTTTCCGTCTTCAAGAACTACAATTCTTTGAATCGGACTCGATTTCCACCGGTGATGAAGCCACAGCCATTGATCCGGCGCCCGCCTGACATATTTTTCGAGCAGTTTTAAATAAACCGCAACTATTCGATGAATCTCCTCTTCATTCCGAGGCGCGCCCATGGGTTCTTCGATATAGATCGCATGTCGGTCCCGTTTAGTGGAATCTCTCACGATAAAAACAGGAACAAGTGGTTTCCCTGTTTTCATCGCCACAGAAAAAGCCCCTGATTTGGTCGAAGCAGTCCTTCCGAAAAGGGGGGAGAAAATCCCATTTTTCCCGCCGTCCTGATCCACCAACATCACAATAATCTCTTCTCTCTTGAGGGACTGAAAAATTTCCCGAAGCGCCATTCCCTTGGCAATGACCCGGCAGCCATGAAGTTGACGAGTTTCGTTCAGAAGCTGATTTAATTCAGACAGTTTCTGGTTTCTTACGACAACGTTAGCGGGGACTCCAACTAACGCAAAAGCCTGGGGCGCGAGTTCCCAATTGCCAAAATGGGCCGTCAACGCGATGAATCCTTTTTTATCGCCGGTTTGGACCAAGGGTTTGATATGTTCCGTACCGTTAAATTCAACCCGTTCCTGGATTTCGGCGGATGTCAATTCGGGGAAACGAAAAATTTCAACAAAACTGATAGCTAAATTTTGATACAGACGCTTTAAATAAAATAAACGTTCTTCCACGCTCAGCGACTCCCCCAAGGTCCGAGTCATATTGGCGAAACCGATATATTTTCGCTTGGGGTCCATCCAGAAGAGAAAAGTTCCGGCCGCGGAAGCGATCCTGATTCCCCAGCTGAAGGGAATCGTCCTAAAAAAAAGCATGATCGTTCTTACCAGAATCACAAGGATTCGATCGCCTGCCATAACTCCCTTTCGCCCTCTTTGAAAACCAATTCGATTTCCAATTCATATATAGGGACGGTTCTTATTTTTTCTGAAACCGAACCATTAAAAAAATAAGAACCGTCCCTAATTTTAACCTGCCTCATTTTCACCGCGTCTTTGGAGGTCGTCACCCAGCAGAAAATGGAATTTTTCTTTTGAATCTGTTCCATCTCTTGAAAATCGGCCGCTGAATAATTGGCGTGATCCCGTTTAAAATAAGTTTGCGTGACTCTGGCGCCTAATTTCTCAACGGTTCTCTTAAATGCCTCGGGATTTCCGATCGCCGCGACAAGACCGATATTTTGATCTTTTAGACCAGAGATGGGGACTGTCCCCGCTTTTTGGGGACAGTCCCCATCTCTTTGAGAATCAATCACGGCAAATCCAACCGGCCGGTAAATTGTTTCGCTGATCGGAATATCTGGAACAATTTTTTGAATCTTTTCTTTTATCCGCGAAAGTTCTCCGTCATTGACTAGATCTGTCTTGGTCAAGATAATCCAATCGGCCCTTTTCAAACTTTGAACCGGTTCCCGCAGTTTCCCGGTTGGAATCAGATGGCCGTTGCCAAAGGGGTCCGTGGCGTCAATCGTCACTAAATCCAATTGACGCCCCAGGCGCCGGTGCTGAAATCCATCATCTAAAATCAGGAACTGACACCCCAGTTCCTCAGCTTTCCGGGCGGAGGATATCCGGTCGGGATTGGCAAAAACCGGAATGTCCCCTAACCGCCGTATCAGCCACTGCACTTCATCGGCCTTTTGCCGATCTTGAGGTGAACCATATCCCCGACTCAAGAGAGCTATTTTATTCCCCCTTTTCTCCATTCCTCTAGCCAGGTACTCGACGGTTGGAGTCTTTCCGCTCCCTCCCCAAGTGAGGTTTCCCACGCTGATAACCTTTGAAAGGACCTTCCGGGTAGGAAATAGCCCTACTCGATACCCCGTATCCCAAAGCCGCCACACCCCCTTGTAGAGAAACTCTAAGGGCGTTAACATAAGTTTTTATTTTATCACAAGTTGGGGGATTCTAGGCAGGAATTGGGTTATGGTATAAGCTGATTCTCTTTAAGAAAACGCAGAATCCGTCCGCTGGCTCCTTGATTATTTGCCACTATCCTTCTAGCTTTCTCTCCCATTTCTTTTAATTGGGCTTGATTCTTTAGGAGTTTTTCTAATAATTCCTCTATTTCCGACAGAGACTGAAGTTGAACCGCTCCTCCTTCTCTTAACAATTGAGCGGTGATGTCTCTAAAATTAAACATGTGAGGACCGAACAAAACCGCTTTTCCAAAACCGGCCGGCTCTAATGGGTTTTGTCCTCCATGGGGAATCAAACTCCCCCCCATGAAAACAATATCCGCCGCGGCGTAAAAACGACTTAACTCTCCCACGGTATCCACCAGCAAGACAGCTTCGGCCGCATTCAGTGGAAGAGAATTTTCTTGATACTCACTCCAGCAGAAAACTTTTTCTCCCTGCTGTAAGAACCACTCCTTGAGGACGTTCGCTCTCTCCACATGACGGGGAGCAACCACCCATTGAAGAGATGGGACTGATTCGCGCAGCCGCCGGTAAATTTGATAGAGCTGTTTTTCTTCCGGCTCATGGGTGCTCGCCGCCATCCAAACCGTCCCCTTTTTTAAAAACTCCGCGCTAGTAGAAACTGGCTTCTTCTCATTGGCTGACGCCGCGTCAAATTTAAGATTTCCCATTACTTTGATTTTCTCTTCGGGGACGCCTATCTGCCGAAGCCGCTCGGCGTCAAGTTCACTTTGCATTAGAAAATAGGAGACGGGGAATAGAAATTGCCGCGCAAACCGCTGAAAAACTTTGTACCGCGGAAAACTTCTCTCAGAGATACGTCCGTTGATTACTACCATCGGGCATTTTCTTCCGGCCGCCTCGGCGATACAGTTGGGCCAGAATTCCGTTTCGATCATGACTAAAAGCCCCGGATTGACAGCCCTAATAAACCGCCTCATCGCCTGAGGTAAATCCAAGGGGAAATAGGCCGCGATCACCCCTTTCTGTTCAAGCCGCCGGCAGAGTTCAAATCCTTTGGGTGTTGTCGTCGTCAAAACAATTGGAATTTCTGGGTTTTCTTCGCGAAGTAATTCAATTAAAGGGCCTACGCTGGCAACCTCCCCCACACTGACCGCCTGGATCCAAATTGGCGATTTACCAATTAAGCGAGTTAATTGTTCCTGCGATAACTTGCCTAGACGTTCACCTAGAGGAGCTAGTCTTTTCTTCTTGAACAGGGAAGCATAGATCCAATAGATAAGAATCCCAAAGGGAAGAAAAAGGTTGTACAGGAAAAGGTAGACCACATCCCACCTACTGCCTTTAAGCTCTCGGATGCGCTTTATCATAGGCATCTTTTAAACGTTCCATCGTCACATGAGTATACACCTGCGTCGTGGAAAGATTCGCGTGTCCGAGAAGTTCCTGCACGGCCCGCAGATCCGCTCCTCGATCCAGAAGATGGGTGGCAAATGAATGCCGCAAGACGTGGGGAGAAATCTTTTTTTGGATACTGGCCAGCCGGACATATTTGTCTAAAATTCTAGCGACAGACCGGGTCGTCAATCGGGTCCCCCGCTTGCTCAAGAAAACTCCCTTGGGGCTTTTTGTAGCGGGACGGGCCTTAAGGTAATCCCTGATCGCCCTAAGGGCCGTCTCGGTGACCGGGACAATCCGTTCCTTCTTCCCTTTCCCCCGTAGTTTGGCGTACCCCGAAAAAAAATCAATCGAAGAGATTTCTAAACCGACCAATTCTCCCACCCGCATCCCGCTGCTGTAAAGAGTCTCTAAAAGAGCCCTGTCGCGGAGTCCCGTCCAATCATCGGAAAAAGAAACGTCTAATAACTTATCCACCTCCGGCTCATTGAGGAACAGGGGAAGTTTTCTTTCCTGCTTAGGGGTCAAGATACCGATGGTGGGGTTTCGTTTAATTTCCCCCTCCCGATAAAGAAACCGGTAAAAAGAACGCAGGCAGGAAAGTTTTCTGGCGACGCTTTTTCGGGAAAGGTTTTTTTCTTTCAAGTGAGTCAGATAGAGGCGGAGCCGCAGATAATCCACTTCTTTCGGTCCCCGCTCTTGAAGAAACCCCAAGAACTCCTTTAGGTCAATACGGTAATTGTAGAGAGTATGATGGGAAGCGTTTCGCTCCGCCTCCAGATAACGAAGGAACATTACAATGGGGTCAGTAATCTCACGCCTCTTTAGGAAGCCTGCTGGCAAGATGGCGGCAGTCGGGATAACGGCTGCAGCCGTAAAAAACCCTTCCCCGCGGGTTCCGTTTTTGAACGAGTTCGCCGGTGCATCCCGGCTCGGGGCATTTGACGCCGGAGGTGACCGGTTTGGCATTCTTGCAATCTGGAAACCCCGAACAACTGATGAACCTCCCGTAGCGTCCCCATTTGATGACCATCGGCTTGCCGCATTTGTCGCAAATCTGGTCGGTCTTGACTTCGCTTTTCTTGACCTTCTTCATCTCTTCCTTCGCGGTTTCGACCGCGGCGGCAAACGGGCCGTAGAACTTCCTTAGTACCTCCACCCAGTTTTCTTTCCCCTCCTCGACTTCATCCAAACGTTCTTCCATATTAGCGGTAAATTCGTAATCCAGGACTTCAGGAAAATGTTTCACCAAAAGATCGGTCACCACCATCCCAAGTTCCGTCGGATGAAGGGCCCCTTCCCGCCGGTCAACGTAATAGCGGTCCACGACCGTTTGAATCGTCGGGGAATAAGTGCTCGGCCTGCCGATCCCCTTTTCTTCCAGCGTCTTGACAAGACTCGCGTCCGTGTAACGAGGAGGGGGTTTCGTGAAATGCTGGGAAGGGATCAATTGGATCAAGCGCAGAACCTCCTTCACCGATAAAGAAGGCACTTGAAGTTCCTTATCTTCCTCTTCATCCGAATCACGATAAAGGACCGTGAAACCGTCAAATAAAAGATGAGAACCGGTCGTCCTGAAGAGGCATCTTCCCGCTTCGATATCAACCGTGGTCTGTTTGTACAACGCCGGCGTCATCTGAGACGCGACAAACTTATTCCAGATCAATTCATAAAGCCGATACTGATCCTCGGTGAGGTACGGTTTTACTTTTTCCGGAGTCCGGGCAACGGCGGTCGGGCGGATCGCCTCGTGCGCCTCCTGGGCCTGTTTTTTCGACCGGTAAAAATTCGGTTTTTCAGGAAGATATTTTTCGCCGAATCTCGTCTGGATGTAGCCCCGCACTTCTTGAATAGCGGTTTCAGCGACACGGACAGAATCCGTCCGCATATAGGTAATCAAACCGGCGCTTCCATCACTCCCCAGCTCGACTCCTTCGTAGAGCTGCTGCGCGATCCGCATTGTTCGTTCCGCGGATAAGCGGAGTTTGTTAAACGATTCCTGCTGCATTTTGCTGGTGGTGAACGGCGCCTGAGGATTTCTTCTTTTGTCCTGTTCCTTGATATCCGCAACGGTATAAACCGCTTTTTCCAGCTCTGCTACTAACTTCTTCGCGGTCTCCTCATTAGGAACCTGCGCCTTTTGCCCATCAACCTTTTCTAATTTTGCAGTAAATGGCTTTTGTTCTTCTGCCCCTTGACCCCTGCCCCCTGACCCTTGCTTTTCAAGCTCCGCTTCCAGTTCCCAATACTCCTGCGGGACAAACGCTCGTATCTCCCTTTCCCTCTCGACAACTAAACGGAGCGCCACCGACTGGACGCGTCCCGCGCTTAAACCGCGCCCCACTTTCTGCCAGAGCAGTGGACTCAAACTATACCCCACGATCCGGTCCAGAACCCGCCGCGCCTGCTGGGCATTCACTTTATCCATGTCAATCTTTCCCGGATGCTGGAAGGCCTCCTTAATGGCGTGTTCGGTAATCTCATGGAAAACCACCCGGTAAACCGGTTTCCCTTCATTTCCTTTCTTTAAAGCCCCCGCCAAATGCCAGCTGATCGCTTCTCCCTCACGGTCAGGATCGGGAGCCAGATAGATCTGATCGCTCGCTTTCGCCTCTTTTTTGAGTTCATCAAGATTTTTCTTTCTTCCTTTAATCACGATATACGTCGGCTGAAAATCTTTTTCGACGTCAATCCCCATGGAACTCGCGGGAAGATCAATCAGATGCCCCATGGAGGACTTCACGGAATAATCATTCCCCAGTATTTTGTGAATGGTCTTCGCCTTTGTGGGGGATTCCACAATCACAAGCGATCTTTTGCTCCCGCCGCCGATGAACCGGACAATCTCCAAACGATCCCCTTCCCCGACTGTCACTTTAGGATATTCCGCCCGCTTGACGATTTTTTCATTGTGTTCCACCGCCACAAGCTCCGGCTGGATTTTTAATTCGTGGAGCAGTTCCTGCAGGGTACACGGGGAATCCAATTGCCTCTCTTCACCATTTACTTTAATCTGAACCATTCCTTTAATAACCTCCTCCTATAAGACGCAGGTCAAGTATACCATACGTCTCGAATCTGCTGGAACGCCTCAGCGGCGTTCAGGTTACAGCTAATCCCCCGATAAGTTGCTAAAGTCTCTATCCCTTTAAGGGAGCGCGGGTGCGGGAACTCCCGGAGTTCCTCCTTGTAACATTTCATCGCCTGAAATTTTTTGGAAAGAGTCCTGCTGATATCGACAAAATAATTCGGGACAAAAACCCATGAGGGAGTCCCCGTCACTTGTTCGGTCGAAGACAATACTTCATAGGAGAGGACTCTTCTGGGGCTATTTTTCGCGATCGCGCGCACCGCCACTAGTGTCGCTTCAAATACCCCGCGATGATCCTGGTTTCCATCGCCGGAGTGATGCGTGTAAACAACTTCCGGTTTGATTCTGGCAACGGCCTTCTCCACCGCCTCGACGCTCGCTGTCAGATTGGTTAAGAGTTCCTCATCCTCCAAATCAGCAAAGAAAATTTCTTTGACACCCAGAATTTTTCCCGCTCTCACAGTAGCTTGTTTGACTCGATCAATCGCCCGCTGATCGTAACGGTATCCGCGTGAAACCAGATAGCGGTTCGTCCGGCCGACCAAAATCTGCACATAAACCTGGTCTCCTCCAAGCGCGTGCCTGGCGATAGTTCCGCCGCATCCTAAAGTTTCGTCATCACAGTGCGCCGCCACGACTAATATTCTCATTAATGCACCTCTGTCATTTTTTATACTCTACTGGTTCCCCAAAGGACTTGTCAAGGTTTCACAAAGCGAGCGCCGGGAAGCCGCACGACCTTGCCGGCTAATTCTAACAGAGACAATTCACTGATTAATTCCGTAACAGGCCTCTGAAGCTGTTTCACTAAATCTTCCAATGAAACCGGTTCGTCTGATAGACAACGGAGAATAAAATTCACCTTGGCATCTTCCGCGGGAACAGCGCCGGCATCTACCCTGCCGGCATTTTGCTGCAGAATCGGCACCGCCAATTCCTCTAATACTCCTCTGGGTGACAGCGCGACCCTGGCCCCATCCCTGATGAGTCGGTGAGCTCCCAGTGACATGGGCGAATCCACGCGGCCCGGGACCGCGAAAACTTCTTTTCCCTGCTCCCCCGCCAGCGACGCGGTCACCAACGCCCCGCTTCTTTCTCCGGCCTCCACCACAATCACCCCCATTGAAAGCCCGCTGATAATCCGGTTCCTTCTGGGAAAGTGATACGTGGCAGGCATGGCTCTGATGGAAAACTCTGAGATCAGCGCCCCCCGTTCCACGATCTGATCCGCCAGCCGCCGATGTTCCGGCGGATACAATTCTCCCAGCCCGGATCCCAAAACCGCCACGGTTTCTCCCCCCGCTTGAATCACCCCCTCATGAGCCGCCCCGTCAATCCCGAGCGCCAGCCCGGAGACCACCGTCACCCCGTAGGAGACAAACTCTTTTGCCCATTCCCGTGCGATTTTGAGCCCGTAGGGAGTCGCTTTCCTAGCCCCGACAATGGCCACCGCTAACGGCTCATCCAGCGCCTCCCGCCTCCCCTGTATATAGAGGAGTAACGGCGGGGCCGAAAGCTCTTTAAGCCGCCGCGGATAACGTTCATCGGTAAAAGGAACCAATTGAACTTTTCTTTTGCCCACCCCCCGCATCTCTTCGACAAGATTAAACCCCTGGCATCTCTCACGGATCTCAGGGTCTTTCTTTAATATCCCTTCCAGAGAATCATACCGCTCAAGGTAAGATTCCAGATTCTTGAGGTGGACTTTTGAAGATGAATTCAGCAGGAGAATCGCTTCGAGTTCTGTCATCCTACTGATAAAGACGGACTGACAGAGGGTTTTCTTGCATCAAAAAGAAGATATTTTTTTGAGGATTTCCTGGATGACTTGCTCCACCGACCGATGATCGGTCTCCACCATCAGGCCCGCCTGAGCGTACAGCGGTTCCCGCAGAGCCAGTAAAGAAAGGATTTTCTCTTGCGGGTTTCCTTCCTTTAAAAGGGGCCTGACAGGGTGATCTTTTGTCCGTTCTATGGCCTTAGCGGGGCTTACTTTCAGCCAAACGAGAGTTCCGGTTTTCTTTAAAGCGTCCCGGCTGTCGGAGTCCATCAACGTCCCGCCGCCGGTCGCGATGACACAGGAGTCGGCCCGCCCGCAGACTTCCAAAGCGACTCCTTTTTCTATCTTGCGGAAATACGGTTCTCCAGATTCGGCGAAGATCTTGGCGATACTTTTTCCTTCACGACTGACAATGATTTCGTCAATATCCAAGAAGGGAATCCCCAGCCGCTTGGCAAGCCCCCTGCCGACGACGCTTTTTCCAGACCCCATGAAACCGACGAGGATGATTTTCATCTCTCAGTAACCCTTCCGCGCGGCATAAGTAAAGCAGGAAAAATATTTTCTCCATGATTGTTCGGTAGAGATAAACTGATTGGTTCCAAAGAAGTAATCCACCATGGCTTCTCTGGCGCGGGTAAGTTCTTTAAGGCGGGCAAAACTCCCCACCCCTTCCAAGGTTAAATCTATTAATTCAAGGGCCCGCTCAGCCGCCTTCTGACAATAGAGAAGGTTCTTCTTAGCTTGCCAGTTCAAAGCACGCTCCACTTCACTCCCAATATTGGCCATCTGCTCTAAGAACGGCAACTGGTTCCAGCGTCCACTAGCGAGCTCTTTGTGTTGATAGTTCATCGCGCGATTCTCTTAACGACAACATCCAGAATCTTTTTTCGTATTTCTTCACTTTCAACGCCGCGGCTTCGATTTTCTTGCGACGGACGCATATTGATCATGGAGTCGAACTCGATAAAATCATCCCCCTTCATCTCCGGATAAATGTTGACTCCCCAAAGATTTCTTTGCTTTGACCCATTTTCTAAAAGAAGAGCCTCCAGATCAGAATGAAGCTCAGCATCTAAAGCGATAAGCTCTCTTTCAACGTCAACAACCGCTTTGATCATATTCCCAAACATGCCACTCGCCATTTGTTTAAGCTGATCCAGGGTTAACGTTTGCGTAACGATCTTCATGGCACCTAGATTATACATGAATAAGGCAGGTTAGGGGAATAGGGGAAAAGACTGTAGGCGCAGGAAACGACAAAGAGCGTTAGTAGATTAGTTAGAGAGATTGAAGAGATTCTACTACGCTGCCAGGATTTGAGGCAGAAGATCGAAAACCGTTTCGCGGCGGCCATGGATGATTCGCAGTCCCCGCTACCCTTTCGTTCACTACTTCTTCCCCTAAAGTATTCACCCCTAATCCCAGTTCCGGAAAACACTCGATCGCCTTCTCTAACCCCACTCTAAGGATGGCAATTAAATAAACTAATTTAGCCCGGTCTAATCCTTGGGAAACCTGTTTGGAGAGCGCGCTAGGCATATTGGTAACTATAAATTCCACGACGCCATTTCTTACCACCCAACCGTCACTATATTTGTGTTTGATCCCATCAAACGGTTCCGGGGTTTCTATATTTCCCCCCTGGTCAGTAGCAATGTCCGCAATAAATTCCAAATTCTCTCCTCGCACAAGTTCACTATAAAGTGATTCGTCAATCTCTACGGGGGCTTTTCCTCCTGGAAGCAGGATCGCGCCAATGATCCCATTGGCGCCCTTCAGGGCCTCGAGAATTTCAGAATCTTCTTTTGACTCTTGGATAGAAGTTCCAGGGTTTTCTCTGAATAAGATTTTGATTGAACCGTCATTGAATTTTTCCTGTTTGAACTTCTCTTCTAATTTTTTAATTCGGGAGCTGTTGACTTCAGTAATCGTAACCTGAGCCCCCATTTTGGCCAAAGCAACGGCGGCATTTTCACCGGCGACTCCTCCTCCCAGAACAACAACTTTTTTCCCATTTAACGCTCCTTCCAGATCAGGCGGAATCGCGGGATAACTTTGAATGTTGCTTGAGAATTGATTATCTAACTGTCTATCTCTTTCTTCTTCGCTCCATGAACGATTATTATGTTTAACGAAAACAGCATACCGGACAGCCGATAACCAGCCGGCCGCTTCGCTAGCTGGTTTTAAAACCGGAGTCATTGTAACGCCCTCCTCATTTAAACTAATTGTTTCATAAGCGATTGATCCAAAAGCACTGCTTAAAACCTTTTTTAGCGTATCTGGTAAATCCGCGAAATGAAGATAAGTATACAGAAGCGCGCCACGGATTAATTGAAATTCATCCCTGCCTAATTCCTCATTGATAGCAGGTTCTTTGATGCTCACAATCATCTTTCTCTCTAATTGCCCGACACTGTCAAAAAATTCTCCTTCAGATAAAACGTCCGCCCCCGCGGTTCTGTATTCCTTATCCGTGTAGTAAACCTCATTTGTGTACCGATTAACACCCGCACCCTTTTCAACAATAATTCGCACTGTCGGGAAAATCTTTTTTAAAAAGGAGACCGCCGGAGGTGTAAGTCCCATCCTCGCTTCACCAGGGATAGTGGCTCTTGGGACCACAATAGGACCTAACTCAGAGACCCTGTTGGATTGTCCATGCTCTAATAAGAATCCTATCAGCGCGTCTCTTTTCCAAATAGATCCCCTCAGCAGAGTTTCCAATTCGTCTAAAGCATTATCTAAACGACTTCTTTCCTCTTCTTCGCTATCCAGACTTTGGTTCCTGGGGGCTAAAGAATCAGGGAAATACAAATTTAGAAAAACTTCGGGAACACTCCCTTTAACCCCTAGAAAAACAATGAATAACAACAGAAAAATAGTGTGAAGCATTTGCATCTTCTCCTCATAAAATAGAAAACCGACGTCCCCATGCTTCCCCCATGAAACCGACGAGGATGATCTTCATAAGGAATTATTCTACCAGAAAATGGGACGGTTTCAGAGCGCCATCTCTAGAGAGGGTGATTCACTTGGTAAGGTTAGCAGTTCAAGGATCGCTGTTTCTAAATCTTCTTTTCGCGGGATTTCCAGCAGCATCTTGTAAAGCGTCAAAACAAATCGCGCCTGATCTTCCTGCGCACCGGTTTCTTTCATGGAATCAACAAGATATTGGATTCCCAAATCTTTTGCATCTACCGCCTCCATCGCTTCATCCGATGAGGACAGCCTCATTTCCAAGGCCTGTTCTAAAAGACCCATCGGATTAACCTGGCCCAGAATACTTTTGATAATTCCCGCTTCTGTCTCTTCCTGACTTCGCTGATCATCCGTGAGAACTTCTCTGATCTCTCTTGCTATTTGCCTTCGTTTTTCGACTTCATTGATTTTTTCAATGATTCCTATCGGATAAACGACGATTGGATCGGAATGTTTATCAAAATACCCCACTAATCCCACGGCTAATAGCTTGGCTATCAACATATCCTGAAAGACATAGCGCAGGGCATTCTGGACCTGTTGGGAATAAGTAGGAGTAGAGAGAGATTGCGCATTTGGATCTTCAAAATATTTCATGAGTTCTTTGGGTTGTCCTTCCGTACTGAGCAAACGCATCAAATGCAATAACTGCTGACTGAGCGGCCGCCTCCGGTAATCGGCCGCGCTTAAAACTTTCAATCTTAACGGCGCGCTCTGAACCCTCTCCTCGCCTCTTGTGATGATTAAAACCAATTCCGCTCCGCCGGGTTTGCTTCCCTCAACGATCAACTTGCCGTTAATGATATCCCCTTTAACGGCTGAATTGTTGTTTGCTTCTCTTCCATCAATTTGAAGTTTCAAGGCCGCATTGGGTAGAAGGTTCAATTGAATAGGAATCTCCATGTTCCCACCAACCCCTAAAACCCCGTCAAAACCAGAAGGGAGTATCAGCTGGGGCGGACGCAAAGGAGGATCCACAAACTGGGTAATCTCAATAGAAAAAGAATCACTCTCCACCTCGATACCATCCCGCTCGGCAATAATACTCATTTGATAATTCCCTTTTTGCCGAGGGGTTAACATCACCTCTCCCGACTCCGGATCAATACTGGCTAAGGCTAAATGACTCACGTCAGCTTCATCGAGAGTTACTTTCAGACGATAATTTGCCCTTTCTTCCGGCTCAAAATAGAGTGACACAGCTCCATCGGTTTCAATCCTGCCGTCCAACACACCTAAGGGGTTCAGTTGCGGTTTTGACGGAGGATGGATAGAAAACCGTGCCAGTTCTTGATTCAACCGTTCCTCGACATTCTGAGAAGTCAGGCCCCATCGGGTATCCAGGTCTCTGAGGAGTTCATGGATACGACCTCTCATCCGTAAAACCATCTCTCTTCGCTGAACCCACGCTAACTGGCCTAATAGAAGCTCTATTTCGGAATAAGCACGGGCCACCCTAAAAATATGGGGTAACCGAGCCAGACGGTCTTCCCTTTTGCTTCTCTTTTGATAGCTCAACTTTTTCAACCGTTCTAGCAAGTCTAGACTTACTGAATTCCATCCCTTTTCTTGCAATCCTGTACGGATGTCGTCCCAGAACTTACGTCCCGGCGGGTTTCCATTTTCAAACGTCTTCTGGAGCGCAGAGGATTTAGGCCAGTTTGCCCGTCCTTTCCCTGTTGGCACCGACCGCGTAACGGAATCAAAAGTGAGCGACCATTCTGGCTGTGAAAGATCTATTTGAAAATCCCCTGGCTCGGTCACATTTATTAAATGACCTATCAGATACATGCGCTGAGCCACTTTCTGGACCTCATCAAAAACTCTCTCCGGGTCCTTTTGAATCTCTTCTTGCAGTGGTTCCTTCTCCGGCTGCAAACCGGGTGATAGAGGCAAGCGGGTCTCACGTGAGACTAACTGTACCGCGGCTGGATTCCACTCTGTGGCAAGAACGATGCCGTAAAGTTCTCTCAACATTTGTTGGACTTGATCAGGACGTAAAAAATGGTAGAACTGAGAAACCGCTTCCCAATCCAGGCCATTCTCTCTGGCAATTCGTTCCGCTGTTTTCTGCCGTTCGACAAAAGCAATACTGATCATGGCGTCCATTCCTGGATGCGGCAACATCCTTAAATAGGGGAGTAATCTTTCATTAAGTACTTTTCCGTTCTCTTCCAGCAAGACCTGCGTTAGGGCCGACTGCTCGACTAAATCCTCTGGTTGAATTACAGCGCGAATCCAAGGAAGGAGTGATTTCACAGCCCCCATGGAGAGGGAAGTGGCTTTTTTGAGGATGTTCTCAAACCGAGGATTACTCTTGCCCCCCACCCATTCTTTTGAGTATCGCGTCGCGGCAGGAAGCGCCTTTTCAAAAGAAAAACGCCCCTCTCCGTTGACTTCATAAGGAGCCCCCTCCAATATCTCAACAATTCCCTGTTGTAAATACTCCCTTAAATCTGTTTCGATCTTCTTTGAGGCAGCTCTTTTGAAACTCCACTGGCGCATTTTCAACTCTGTCAACCGCCTGATTCTCTCTTCCTTTGACAAGTTCCCTATTCTAAAACGATAAGTCTTGCCACTTGCGTAAGAGAAGATCATCCCTTCAACAGGAATCTTCCTTCCAAGTTCTTCTTCGATCTCCTCCGAAAGCGCGTATAGCTGTTCGATCGTGTCAATACGAGGGATCGGTTCTTCGGTTGTCGTCTGTTCCACGACTGTCACCCGCTCGATCCCCTCGTCGCCTCTCAAAGAATCAACAAAACTGCCGCGATCTAATGAAGCGCCGTTCAGATACTGCATCTTCTCCACAGGATGAAACTCCGCTGGTTTCCCCTGAAAATGAACAAGGTAACCGCTCCCGTTCCAGTAAGGAGGCAATGAGAACAATGGGACGATAGTACGTCTTCCCAAAAGATGAGTCACTGACCCCATCCCTGGCAACCTTGTGTCAGGGGAGTTATCAATTATTTTTACGGCTTTTGGTCTTAGTTTCTGTTTTGGGATTTCGTAGCCCTGTATTTCCCAATCGCAAAAAGGTTTTAAAGGATTGAGAACCTGAAATTGATTTTCTAAAATGGCTTCTTCCAAAGTAATCGCCCGTTCCTGTTGGGCAAGAAGAACGGCCCATTTTTTAAAATCACTCCCCTGGCCTTGTTCAATCGCCTCAGAACACTTCTCCCAGATTCTGTAATTTCTTCTGGCCCTGGCCAATTCAAAGAGGTCCGTGATTTTGCTCTGCTGAGACCCTTTTGTTTCTTTGCGCCATTGAAGAATCGCCTCGTAGACCTGTGCCTGGGTATGAGAAGCCAAAGAATCCAGCAGGAAATGGCAGGCAGCCGCTTTGACTTCGTTCAAAAACTCGGGATCAAGAGGGAATGACTCTAGCATTTCAACGACTACTGATACCATGGCTCTGATTTCTAGCGGAGCTTCGGCTTTGCTGAGCGATTCGCTAAGTCCCTGATACCGCGCTAGCCAAGCCGGAAAATCTTTATTGATTTCCTCTTTTGATACCTCCGTCACCAGATAACTTTGTTCTCTTTCCCGCCAATAAACGCGATCTAGAACTTGCGTTAATTTCTCCAGATCACCTTTAGAAATCTCTGGATAATCAGCCAGTATCTTCTCAGACATCTGGGTCCATTTCACTTCAATCTGGCGGCTTCGATTCCATTCCTCTGCCAATTCTGCTAAGATTTTGAGTCCGGCTGAGTCTTCAAACCTTTCAAACCGACTTGCCCATTCAGTCTCCATTTTTTCGTCCAATGCGATTACCGCAATCCACGTTGGGAAACGGCCGGGAGGGAGAAAAGTCCAGCTTGCGGCCTGTTGTGGGAAGGAAATCGGGAACTGACAACTTAAATCACCCTGATGGTTACCCAACAGCAACACGTTTTGCTGTCGGTTAGGATAGAATAGAAATCCCCCTTTTCTTAGGACCAACTGTTCGCTGGATTGGAATTCCTGCTTCATACCGGCCACGATTTCTTCAGAAAGGAGGAGTGGCTTCGGCAAAATGGGGCTCGCCTGTATCTGCGTTCGAGGAGCCAAATTGACCGGTTGTAACTGGCTGGAAATAGGGGAGCTAGCAAGTCCCAGAGACAAAACAAGGGCTATCCCCCGTTGGATAGCCCTGAATTGACCGCGCTTTCGATGAAATTTCATGTAGGGGGGTATTATAGACAAATCATCCGTCTATATCAAGTCACTTTTCTTTCCCTATAACGTTGATAGGAGTCAAGCCCCTATTTCTGGCCGTTTTTCTCTGGAAAGAAGACTGTAGGCACAGGGGACGACGAAGAGAGTCAACAAAGTTGAAACCGTGACTCCGCCGATCACCGCGATCGCCATTGGGATCCGGCTTTCGGCGCCGGGGCCGAGGGCGAGCGCCGGAGGAACGGCGGCGGCGATGGTGGAAATGGAAGTCATCAGAATCGGCCGCAGACGGATCGGGCAGGCCTCGGTCAGGGCATGGTGAACGGTTCGCCCCTGCTCACGGAGCTGGGTCGTAAACTCAACCAGTAGAATGGAATTTTTCTTGACGATTCCCATCAGCAGAATCAAACCGATCATACTGTAAACGTTGAGGGAACGATTGGCGATCAGCAACGCCAGAAACGCGCCGCTGATGCTGAACGGCAGAGCCAACAGAATCACCAATGGGTCTTTGTAGCTGTTAAACTGTGACGCCAACACCATGTAGGAGATAATGATTCCAAGCCATAGGGCAAAGAAAAGAGATTGAAACGATTCCCGGAATGACTGCGCGCTTCCGCTCAAGACCACATGATACCCGGCCGGAAGGATTTCTTTCGCGATCCGTTCCACCGTCTCTAAGGCGTCAGCTTGAGATTTTCCTTTCGCCACATTGGCAAAAATCCCGATCGCTCTTTCCCGTCCCTGACGGCCAATCCTCAACAGTGTCGGCTTCTCCACCCAAGTGACAAGTTCTGAGAGCTGTACCAGTTCCCCCTGGTTGTTTCTGACATAGATGTTTGAGATATCCTCAGCTTGACTCCGTTCCTCCGGCACTAAGCGAATCCGCGCGTCGTAACGCCGCCCGTTGTGGGTATATTTGCCGACCCTGGTTCCTCCGATCATGGCGTTAATTGTTTCTCCGATTTGCTCCATGGAAACACCCCGCTCCATCGCTTTCTGGCGGTCGGGAAAAACTTGAATTTCGGGCATTCCGATTTTGTAATCGCTGTCCACATCTTCGACTAGCCCGGTCTGTTTCATTTTTTTCATGATTTGCGAAGAAAATTCTCCTAACCGATCCCAGTCAGGCCCTCTCAAAGAAAATTCCACCGGAAAACCTCGCTGGGCCGCGAAACCTCTCATGGATAAATCTTGCGTCACGGCCCGGACGTCCGGAATTTTGTTGAGTTCCTTGCGAGCTAGCTCCATGAATTCCTGCTGGGTGAGCGGCCGTTTAGCCGGAGGAACAATAGTCCGCTCCCTGGGTTTTCTGAGACTGACAAAAAGGTTGCCGGTATTCACTTCTCCGCCGCCAAAACCGCCGACCGAGACAAAATAAGTCCGCACCTCCGGCCGCGTCATCAGAAACGCTTCCGCCTGCTTAAATCGTTCATTGGTCAGTTGGATGGAAGAACCGACCGGCGTCTGAATCCTGCAGAGAAACATGCTCTGGTCCTGCGCCGGAACAAATTCCTTTCGCAAAAACCGGACACTCAACAAAGAGACGACAAAGAAAGCCAAAGCAAGCCACAGGACTAACCCTCTTCGTTTAAGGACCCAGTCAAGCCCCTTGCGGTATCCCAGAGAAAGTTGTTCAAACGCCTTTTCTACCGATTTGCCAAGGGTCGTCTTGCGAGGCCCCACGTCGAGGAATTGAGAACATCGCATCGGCGTCAAAGTAAGCGCCTCCAGCAGAGACAGGGAAACAGCCGCGGTAATCGTTATACCAAACTGAAAGAAAAAAGCGCCGATAATCCCTTTCATAAAAGCAACCGGGAGAAAAATGGCGATGATCGCGATGGTGGCCGCCACTGCCGCGGCGGTAATTTGGCTGGCCCCTAAACGAGCCGCCTCGACCCTCCCTTCGCCCCGTTCTCTGTGCCGAACGATATTTTCCAAAACCATGATAGCGTCATCCACCACAATTCCGATCGCCAGAGTCAGCCCAAGAACGGTAAAAGTATTCAGGGTAAATCCGAAGAATTTTAGGATGAGGAACGATCCGATGATCGAAGTGGGAATCGCCATCAAGATATTAACGGTCGCCCCCCAGGAACCAAGGAAAAACCAGCAGACGAGCCCGGTTAGAATCGCCGAGAGCAGCAGCGCGAATTTCATTTCCTTAACCGACTCTTCGATGAACCGCGTACTGTCAAAATTGACCCGGATACCGTACCCCGGAGGAAGCTCTCCTTTGATTTCCTCCATTCTCTTTTTGATCCGCTTGGCCACTTCAACGGCGTTAGCCCCCCGCTGTTTGCGAATTCCAAGTCCTACCGCTTGCTCCCCCATCGTACGGGAAATCCGGCGGACGTCATTCAAGCCATCCTCAATGATGGCGACTTCTTTTAGCGGTATTGGTTTGTAAATTGGGGAACCGCCGCGGTGGAGAATCAGGATCTCCTCGAATTCCTTGACGGTCAATGCCTCCCCCATGGCGCGAACGTTGTACTCTTTTTCGGCTGTTTCAATTCTTCCGGCGGGTAATTCTACATGCTGCTCTTTAACCGCCCGGATCACATCAGAGACCGTTAACTGGTACTCTTCTAATTTTTTGGATCGAATCCAGATACGCAGGTTCGGTTCTAAGAACCCCCCCAGAAAAATCTCTCCCACACCGGAGACCGTCTGGAACCGGTCTTTAAGATGATTTTGAACATACTCCATCAGCTCCCGCAAAGGACGTTCCGACGTTACAGCCAGCCAGAGGATCGGTTGGTCTTCAGGATTGGTCTTGGTGACTACCGGGGGTTCGATGTTATTGGGAAGCCGGCGCTGCGCCTGCGCTACTTTTGTCTGCACTTCCTGCACCGCCGCGTCAATATCTCTCCCCAACTCAAATTCAATGGTAACGTTCGCCTGCCCCTGGCGTGTCGAGGATGAGACGTCACGGATTCCCTGAATGGACATCACCGCGTCCTCAACGATGTCCACGACGTCGCTCTCCATGACCTCCGGCGCCGCCCCTTCCCAATCGAGCTGGACAGAAACTACCGGGAAATCCACGTCCGGCATCTCGCTGACCCCCATCTGGCTGAATGAAATCCATCCAAAGAAAATCAGCCCGATCATCAGCATCCAGGCGAAAACACGGTTTTTGATTGAAATGTCGGATAGGGTCATGGTGTTGGGTCCACCTGTCCACTCGCTACTTTTAAGTTCCAAAATTGGCGTTTGGTCTCAAATTCCACATTGTTTAACTGCCTCTGGATCTCCTGCAGATCCCTTAAAGAAGAGAGAAACGTTGTCTGACTGATCAATCGAAACTCGTAATCCTGTTTCTGTAGTTCATAATTCTGCTGTTCCGCCGAAATAGCTTCCCTCAAAGCCCGTTGTTCTGCTAAAGAAAGTTGGAACTGCCGATAAGCACTGCGGACTTCCGACTCTGCCTGACGCTGGGCTAACCGCGTTTCTAACCGCGCCTGTTCATACAACGACTGGCTCTCCTTGAGATCCCCCCATTCTTCTCCTTTAAAGATAGGAATATCAATCGTCAATAAAACATCCCAATCCACGTTCTTTTTGGAGCCGGTTCGTTTTTGAAAAGAATTCCCTTCCAATGACACGTCCGGAAAGAGATCGGCCCGTTCCACCTTGATATTTTCTTTAGCCGCTGCCTCTTGGTTCTCTTTAGCGGCGACATCCGGCCTTGTTTGGACTCCTTCTAGAAATGAAGAAACAACTTCTCGCGAACTCCATTCCCATTGTTCTTCGGACAATGTAAGATTCTCAACCCCAGTCAGAAAAGTCATGACCTCTCTTGAGAGAGCTAATAACCTCCGGGTCTTCGCTGTCTCGGCTTGAACCTGTTTGAGCCCGGACTTTGCCGCCGCCAGCTCACTCGGACGGGATCGGCCGATCCGCACCCATCTCGCCGTTTCCCGAATTTGCTTCTGCGCGATTTGCCTCGTTTGCGCCAATATCCTTAGATCCTTTTGCAATTCCAAAATCTGATAAAAAGCGGCTGAAACATCCAGAAAAAGAAACTGCTCCGCCCGCTTTTTTTCATAGCCGCGCTGATCCCTAAGAGCTTTCTGTCTTGCCATGGCTGAGAACTCTTTAAACCCTCTAAAGAGCGGCTGTTCAATAAAGAGTTTTCTCTCTGGAGAAGATCCTAATTGGTCTTCTCTCAGTTCCTTGGCCACATAAGAAACGCGGGGCAGGATTCCTGAAAACGCCTGCTGAAAATTTGCCTGCGCTTGCTCGATCCGTTCCTGATAGATGCCAATCTGCTCGCTTTGCTTAAGGGCTAACCTGTAGCAGTCAAAAAGACCCAGCGGCTGGTCGGCAAGAACCCAATTGGAAATTCCAAATAACAAACAACAAATGACAAATAAACGGAGAACGGCCTTTGTCATTTTTGACTGACGACCTTTCGGAATAAGCGAAGATAAACCCGCCGTTCCTGATCTGTTAATCCCGTAAACATGGCCTTAATTGACTTTTCTTTTTGCCTGAGAACCGACAAAACCAGCTTTTTCCCCTTCATCGTCAACCACATCCAATGGACGCGCCGGTCCGCCGAATCGGCCGTCCGCTTGACCCATTGCTCCTTTTCCATCCTTTCAACAATGCCGGTGACAGCGCTTGGAGTCACCTTGAGAATCTGCGAAAATTCACGCAACTTCCTCGGCTGTGATTCGTACAAGGCCTCCAGAATCAAGAATTGTGGAATCGTCACCTGGCCTTTCGCCAGCGGGTGATTTTCACGCTGGGAAATAGCCCGAAACATCTTTAGCAGAAGCCCCAGCATTTCCTTGCTGAACGCTCTCAGCGAACGGCTCTCTCCTGGCATAGAATCCTCCATTGGTTAGGAGACTTAATAGTTAACTCTATTAACTATTATAGCATTCAAAAAAAGATTGTCAACTAAAGTTTGAAATTCGGTTTTTGGCTTTTCTAAGGCGAGATGCTGGCGGAGCTCCTTTGATAAAAGGAGGCTCCCGCCAGCACAAGAACTAGAAGTTACTTGGAAAACACATGTTCCTCATCCATGTGAGGCTTGTCGTAATCCGGGATAAGGAATGTCGCCATATCGTGAGCGCCAGCCCCGGTCCGCGTAATCGCCTCCCCGGTTCCCTGCGTCAAACCGTAGGTGAGCGCCGTAAACGGATTAGTTTGCTCACTGGCTTCCTTGACTCCGTTTGGAATCTCCAGCCATCCCGTGAAGGTGTTTTCAACACCCCTCTTCAGCTTGTCACCGGGATTGCCTTCGGCGAAAACGGGCGACACAAACATCACCCCCAGAATCACCGCAAGACAGAGAACCCCAAAACGTACTCCCCCAGTTTCTTGTCTCATTGAATCCTCCTTTTTCGTTTTCAAAGCGCCAATCTTATACTATCAATAAAGAGTATACCATTTTTATTGTAACCTATCTAATTTGAGTATGTTACAATAATCTACAGCGCTCCGACTCCCTTTCCAGCAATCCCTAACAAAATGGCCAAAATCAAAATCTGAACGATCCATCCAACCCCGCAAACTCCGATGGCCCGCCAGGTGCTTTTGTAATCCAGCGCCTGCCGAACAGCAACGATCATCGCCACTAACATCCAGATCGAGGAAACGAAGAAAACGATTTCGCGAATCGGCGAGATGACACCTAGGATTCGGATCAAACCGGGGGAGCTGGAAAATCCGAGAGTCCTTAAAAGTTCTCTATGGTCTGAATGAGTTTGAGGTTCGGCGAATAACTTGGTCCCGATCCAATAAGTGAGATACGCCCAGATAAACCAGCCGGTAAGCGCGAACAGAGCTCCCATGACCAGCCCGCCGACGCCGGCGCTTCCCACTCCCAGCCCCGCCGCAATGCTGGAAAGAACCACCACCAGGATTGCCTGTTTGAACGCTGTTTTATCGGCTTCTACCTCCTCATAAAGACTCACGTCCAACCTTGACGCTCTTAGAATACGACTTAAGAATTGATTCATCTGATTATCTCCTTTTTTAAGTTTTCACCGCACCGCCAAAACTGGCTGATCATCTTCGCGACTTTGACTCCTCCATTCCCATCCATCAGTTCCATTCCCCTCTGGCTCATTTCTCTTCTTGCTTTAAAATCATCCTGAAGTTTTCTGACGGAATCAATAACAGCTGAATCATCCACATCAGTATGAAGGCCCACACGATGAACAATGCCTCTTCTCTGGAAAAGAGCGCTTGCCATAACCTGCCTTTGTGAAGGGCATAATACGACAACGGGAGTTCCCACGGCAACTAACTCATACATCATATCTCCTCCCGCGGTGACTGCCAAGGAGGAGTTCAGCATCAACTCCGCGACTTTCTCAACAGAGATATCTTGAAAAAGTGACATATTGGCAAAGCGTGATTTTAGTTGTTCCAGCTCCTTCCAATATTGAAAGGAGGTCCCGGTAATAACATGGACTTTCTTATCCGGCAGTTGTTCACATAAAAGCCTGGTGACGCGAAGAGTCAATCCGAATGGGTCGCTCGCCCCAAAACAGACTAAAAGGGCCTCCACCTCAGGATGGATCTCTTTTCTCTTCCCTGTTCGAGAGAAAACCGGATTCAGAATCATCCATTCCGGATTTTTAGCGAAATCAATGACGTAATCCGATATTGGATCCTTGGTTCCTTCAACGAGGTTCACGATAGAAAATCCGGCTTGTTTAAGAGCGCGCGGATACCCTTCCGGAATTTCCATCAGATTTAGAATGATCTTGCCGATTCCGCGCCTCTGAGCTATTTGAGATAAGGACTGGATTTCGGATTCTTCGGGCAGATCGAGGATTTCTTCACCCCTCTGCCGGACCACCTGCTTGGCAACCTCATCTCTAGCAATGGCAAAAACAGGTTTGATGGAATAGCCGCGATGAAACACTTCCGCTAAATGCAGCATCTCCATGATATGCCCCATCCCAGCCCGCTCTCCGCCGTCAACCCTAAAAAGGATTTCCGTCATCGCCACTTGATGGAGCACCCCATGGAGGGATATTGATCGGCTGAAACAGGTTTACCCGAGGTGAGATTTTCAACGGCTTCTTTAAGCTCCTGCCGTTTTACTTTCGTCTCCTCCTTCCAATTGTCATCAAGACGGCCGTGGTAGACTAATTCATGAGCCGCGTTGTACAAATAAAGATCGGGAGTGCACTGGGCTTTGAAACTGTCGGCCACTTTCTGGGTATCATCCACTAAGTAAGGAAATACAATTCCCCATTCTTTAATTTTTTCTTTCATCTTGCCGGGGGCGTCCTCCGGATAGTCGGGATGGATGTTGGGATTGATGCCGGCCGTGTTAATCTCTAATCCTTTCGCGTACTCCGATAAACGAATAAGACGCGGCCAAATGGCCTGAGCATAGGGACAGTGGTTACAGGTGAAAGCGACCAGCAATCCTTTTTTCCCGAAGAGAGTATCACTTTGATAAATCTTCCCAAAGGGATCTTTGAGTTCGAATTCCGGCATCAAAGTCCCCAATTGTATCCTGACCGATTCGACCAATGCCATACTGGCCTACCTCCCCTCTTCTGTTTTTTTCTTCAGCTCCGCGAGAAAATTCAACGCCTCTAACGGGCTCATTTTATCTACATCGGCTTTCCTGATTTCTTCTATGATCGGGTGCCCGGAATGCGGGCCGAAGAAACTCCATTGATGTTCTGAAGAACCACTCCCATCGTTTGCGCGATCAATCAATTTCGGTTTCCCCTCGGCGGTCAGCGTCGCCTGTTCCAATTCGACGAGAATTTTCTTTGCCCGCTGGATCACTTCCACCGGCAGTCCCGCCAATCGTCCCACATGAATTCCATAACTTTTATCGGTTCCTCCCGATACAATCTTGCGCAAGAAAACAATCTGCTCCCCCCATTCTTTGACTTCGACATGGTAGTTTTTAATTCGCGGATAGGCTAATTCTAATTCGGTCAGCTCATGATAATGGGTCGCGAAAAGGGTTTTGGCTTTGACATGGTCATGGAGATACTCCGCGATCGCCCAGGCGATGGAAATACCGTCAAACGTCGAAGTGCCGCGGCCGATTTCATCGAGAATGAGCAAACTCCGCTCTGTCGCGTTATTAAGAATATTGGCCGTCTCGTTCATTTCAACCATGAAGGTGCTCTGCCCGCGGGTCAGTTCGTCTTGCGCTCCGACACGGGTGAAAATACGATCCACGACGCCGATCGTCCCTTTTTTCGCCGGAATAAAACTCCCCATCTGAGCCATTAAAACGATCAAAGCCGCCTGGCGGATATAGGTAGACTTACCAGCCATATTCGGCCCCGTAATCATTAAGATCTGCTGGTCTTGATCATTGAGCAGAAGATCATTGGGAACAAATCGTTCGCCGGTAAGAAGCCGCTCGATCACCGGATGGCGGCCGTCAATAATTTCAATTGTATTTTCCTGGTTGATTTCAGGGCGGACATAATGATTTTTTACCGCGACCCACGACAAACTCGCGAGCGTGTCCATCAGAGCAACCGCCTGGGCGCTTTGCTGAATTTTTTCCGTCTCTTTCAGCGCCTCGCCTCGAATTTGCTGGAAGATTTCATACTCTACTTCTAAAATCCTCTCTTCAGCCCCAAGGACTTTTGCTTCCCACTCTTTAAGCTCAGGAGTGATGAACCGTTCGGCGTTGGCCAGTGTTTGCTTGCGGATAAAATAGTCCGGCACATGCTTCAAATTAGTGTTGGTCACTTCGATGTAGTAACCAAACACGCGGTTATATCGAATTTTGAGGCTGGTGATACCGGTCTTCTTCACCTCTTCCTGTTCTAAGCGGGCGATCCATTCTTTTCCATGTTCGGTAATCGAACGAAGTTCATCAAGCTCCGCGTGATAACCAGATTTAATTAACCGCCCATCCCGTAAAGTAATCGGGGGATCGAGATGGATCGAACGATCCAAAAACTCGGTGAGACCGGTGAGATCCGCTAAATTGAGCTTGACCTCCATCAGGAGTGTGGACTGTGCCGCTTCCAAGGCCGTTCTAATTTTTGGAATTTGTTTGAGGGATTGATTCAGTCCCAATAAATCGCGCGCGTTCCCGGCGCCGCAGCTCAATCGCCCCAATAGTCGTTCAAGGTCTCCCACGGGTTGAAGCGTTTCACGGATCCGTCCCAGGAGAGCGCTATTTTTGGCCAGTTCTTCGACCGTTTCATGGCGAAGGACGATCTCCTCCACATCTAACAGCGGCTGAGTGATCCAATTCCGGAGCGTTCTTCCCCCCATGGAAGTCATCGTTTCATCGAGAACCGACAAGAGACTCCCATCCCCTTGTTCCCCTTTAAGAGTCCGCACTAATTCCAGGTTTCGCTGTGTCGCTGGATCCAGTACCATCGTTTTCTCGGTCCGAAAACGGCGGAGTTTGCGCAGATGAATCGCCCCGTCCGGCTGGATTTCCTGGATATAATGGAGAATCGCTCCGGCGCTCCCCAGACCGGCCGAAAGACCCTGGCATCCAAATCCCTCCAGTGAATTGACATGAAAATAACTCGTCAATAACTGGAAGGCCCTGTCTCTTCCAAAAACCCATCCCGGTTGTTTGGTCATCATCGCTGAAATTTGGCCGGCGGCCTCTGATAACCAAATTGGCACCGGTTCATCTTCTTGAATGAGAATCTCGGTCGGATGAACACGCATCAACTGCGCCAAAAATTCCTGGAGGTTGGAGGATTCGAAAACCTGAAACTCACCGGTTGAAAGATCCAGATACGATAATCCGTAATTCCACCGCCCATTTTCTATCGTCCTTCGTCCCTCGTCCCTCGTCCTTCGTAGGTCCTCGCTCTTTGGTCCACTGTCTTTGGTCTCTTCCAATAGGACTGCCGCCAGGTACCGATTCTCCTTCGCCGTCAGCAGATTCCCATCCAGCGCCGTCCCCGGGGTGATGATCCGTGTCACTTCCCGCTTGACCAACCCTTTGGCCTTCCTTGGATCCTCCATCTGTTCGCAGATGGCTACCCGGTGCCCCGCCTTTACCAGACGAGCAATATAAGAATCCGCCGCGTGGTAAGGAATCCCAGCCATCGGGACTTTATTCCCCTTGCCGGCCTCGCGGGAAGTTAAAGTGATTTCTAGAATTTTTGAAGCGAGGATGGCGTCGTCAAAGAAAGTTTCGTAAAAATCCCCGAGGCGGAAGAAAATAACAGCATTGCTATTTTCCTTCTTCACGCTCAAATACTGCTGCATCATGGGGGTAATCGTGTCGGTGTTCATGGGGTAAGCAGGGGTATTTTACCACACTAACGACCGAATTGCCTGTCCTCCGTCAGAGGCGGATGCGCCTCCGGCGGGCATTTTCCTCACCGTAGACAACCCTTTCGGTCCGGTGTAAGAGTGTGGATAACCGCCGTGTACCTAGAAGCCAGAAAGAGGCAGGAACTTTGGCGTTCCGGCGCAATGAATGATTAAGTGATTTTATGCAGCGTATTTGAGGATTTCTAACTCGGTAGATGTGCTCACTCTCTCTAACAACTTCTCTACACGCTGTAATACCGAGTCGTCCAACAGATACTCACTGCAGCTTTCACACTGCGAGACTGGCAATCCTTTCAAAATCACGATTGTTGTTTCGCTCCTCTTGAAGGGAAGGTCAGTAACAATGGATTTCATCTTCGCACCACAGACTTGACACTTCATGAACGTTTCCTCCTCGTCTTTAGGTCCTCTTCCCATTCCTCTTGCTTGGGATAATATGATGTTACGACTCTCACGTTATCTCCCTCGACATCAGTCGCAAATAATATGTGCATCACTCTGTTATCATGCCTTGAATAAACTAAAAAACTTGGCAAATATTTGTCTTTTGGGTTCTCCTCAATGATCTCATAGCTATTTATTGACCCTATGATTGCCTGACGAGAAATATATCGTCCGGCCATACGCATGTTCACATGATACGTCCATTTTATCTTTTCTTCACGAACACATTTTTGAATGAATGCCAAAGGATTATCCGGCAACATGTTTTAATTATCTCATATCTTCGCCCATTAAGCTATTTCACTTTAACGTGGATAACCGCATACTAGGAGGCAGAAACTTTGGGCTCTTGTGAATAACTGCCGTGTATTTTTCGCACACTAAGCGGCAGGAACCTTGTAGTTTACAAACCGCGGCAGTAGCAGTTAAAAGTCAGGTGCTTCATTTTGTCCATTGTTCGGATTTGCTCCTATACCTGAATCACGATCGATATAATAAGTATCTGGTGTCATATTAAATATGGCATTGATTAAATAAATAATAACATCCGCTATGCTCTTACCCATTTTGCTTAATTCTTTCTCCAAAATTAAAAAGGACTCATCTAAGATTTCCCATTTTTTATCCCATGATTCCCCAAATGATCGTGGTTTTAGCTGCAGGAAAGGCAAACAACGTAAGACCATCCACGAAACTTCATTCATTCGATTCATGTACAGTGCAGCCGATCGCTCTGTGTGTTTTGGTGCAATTGGTATCGACTTCTTATTTGCCAAATAATTGACACCTTCATAGAAGAAAGTCAACCGGGACCCGTGAACTTCTTCATGAAATAGATTTTCCCATTTTTCAATCTCTTTACGATATTTTTCCTCAATGCATGAATTTTTCCATAACATTCGGTCAAAAACTCTCTTTTCTTCTTTCTTTCGTTCTTTTATAAGACTTTTATAGTTTTCAGGAGTTATGGTTTCTCCTCTCTGCACAAAATTTCTATAACCATACAACGCTGAAAAAGAACTCACATTACTAATGATAGCCGCGATAAAAATAGCCCGATCTTTTAAATCCCTTAGTAGGGCATACCCATCAAGAGGATATCCTGCAGCATAAATATTTTCTGCGGCTCGTAAACTTTTTAGTATAGTTACAAAAAACAGGAATATTATCATGTAGTTTGATCTCTTCTGGTGTATCTGATAATTTTGTATTTGTGAATGCGCTATTTGTAACGTTTCAATATAGAAATCAAGAAAACTGTCGGTAAGAAGGTGATACCCGCGATATTTATTAGCAATAACCACACCACATTGCTTTTCCTCTGCCATATACTGTTGAAGACGATCTTGGTGACCAAAGATTTTTTCTAATCGCCCAATCCATTCTTCCGTCGTCAATTGTTCTGATGTATTCATTTCAATAAAACCTAACGCGACCGGCAGTTAAGCCGTGCCCTTTGCCAAGATTAGTCTATAGCGTCCGCTAGGAAGATTCAAGGAATTTTACGAAGGAAAAGAAATGGTCTCTCGGCGACACGGAGCGAGGAGACCATTTCCTTCCTAAATCTAAAAGTTAGATCCTTCGACTCCTTCGTCCGCCTCGCCTCACCTAAAGGTGAGGCGGGCGAGACTCAGTCGCTCAGGATGACAGCGAAGTTAATATCTATACCGTTCATCCATCTCAAACGCGTTTTGGATCCATTGAATCTCAGGAGGCTGTCCGTCTTCTGGGTATTGGATTGCCACGACGTCAAACCGGCAGGGACTCTCTGTTAAGTGTTTCGACTGGATATACCACAAAGCGGCCCGGGTGATTCGTATTCTCTTCTTGTGGTCTATGGCTTCGATCGCCTTGCCGAATTTGTCGCTGGAACGGGATTTGACTTCGATGAAGCAGTAGGTCTGGCGGTCTTTGGCGATGATGTCAATTTCGCCCGCCTTGACCCGGTAGGAACGCTCGATAATCTTCATTCCTTTTCTCTTTAAAAACTGAACCGCGAGTTCTTCACCTTTATTACCTGCTTCACGCTTCCAGAACATAAGATTCTTCTGCGCTAGAAGCGGATGGAGTTCCCGCCTGAGGCGGGTCAGCCTCTGGCTGAGAAGAATTTAAAACGAGATTCTTCGTCTCTGCCTTCGGCAGATCCTCAGAATGACAAATGAGGTATACAGGATCAATGAACGTTTTTCGATGGACAGGAGAGAGACCGTGCCGACCAATTGCGTCCAAGTGTTCCTTGGTGCCGTATCCTTTATGTTTGGCGAAACCATATTGGGGATAAAGCCGGTCCAGCTCGATCATCAAATTATCCCGCGTGACTTTAGCGATGATGGAAGCGCAGGCGATTGAGAGTGATTTCTGATCACCCCGGATTACTCCAACCTGAATAGATTTATTTTTGACGAGATTCGGGAATTGCAAGCCATCCACAAGAACATAATCGGGAGAATCGGAAAGATTATCAATCGCTTCCCGCATCGCCAGCAAAGTGGCTTCTAGAATATTGATCTGATCTATCGTCTCCGGATCGATAATCCCAATGCCGACATCTCCTTTTTGGAAGATTTCAGGGAAAGCGGCCCTGCGCAGTCCATCGGTCAGTTTCTTGGAATCGTCAACGCGGCTTTTGAAGGATGTTTCTTTGAGGATAACAGCAACTGCCACGACAGGTCCTGCCAGGGGGCCTCGTCCCGCTTCATCCACCCCGGCAATCCGGCCGAAACCACGATTTCGCGCTTCCAGCTCGTAGGTCAGCATAAGGGAACCTTAAGAAGTAGCTGTTGTCGGCGCTGTCTGTTCTACTTTTTCTGTCTTTTCCGTTTTCTCGGTTTTCTCTGACTCTGGGTTCTTTTCCTCTTGCTTGAGTTCACCGGCCTGGTCAATTCTGACCGCCTCTTTACCGATTCGTTTCCTCATGTAATAAAGTTTTGCCCGTCGGACCTTGCCTCGCTTGGTGACCGTAATGTGGTCAACCCAGGGAGAATGAATCGGGAATATACGCTCGACTCCTTCTCCAAAGGAAATTCTTCTCACCGTGAACGTCTGGCGGATTCCAGATCCCTTGCGGGCGATGACAATTCCCTCAAACGCCTGAAGCCGGGTTTTATCCCCTTCCTCGGCGATCTTGACAAAAACCCGCACGGTATCTCCGACGTTAAAAGCAACTTTTTCTTTTTTCATAAATTCCTGTTCCACCAACGCGATCTTATCCATGATACTCCTCTCATTCTCCCTTGACCCTTGCTACTTGCCCCTTTCCGCCTGAGGCGGATCCGCCTTTGGCGGAGACCCTTTTAATAAATCCGGCCGTCTCTTTTTCGTTCTTGCCAGCGCTTGTTTCCGCCGCCATTGTTCCACGGCCTCATGATTTCCAGAGAGAAGAATTTTAGGGGCTTTCATTCCTCGGAAATCATAGGGCCTTGTGTATTGCGGGTATTCCAGTAAACCGTCATGAAAGGATTCCCATTTCGCGGAATCCTCGTCTCCCAAAACACCGGGGATCAACCGGACGACAGCATCAACTACCACCATGGCCGGGAGTTCACCACAGGTCAGTATGTAATCCCCGATCGAAATCTCTTCGTTGGCCAGTTCCCTGACCCGTTCATCAACACCTTCGTAATGCCCGCAGATAAAAATTAAATGTTCCTGCTTCGCCAGTTTCCTGGCGGAGCCGGCTTCAAACTTCTTCCCCTGGGGAGTCATTAAGAGGACTCTTGTCTTTCTGCCGCGCCGCTTGAGACTTTCCACCGCTTTAAAAATCGGCTCGGCCTTCATGACCATTCCGGGGCCGCCGCCAAACGGGCGGTCATCCACTTTTCGATGCTTGTCGGTGGAGAAATCGCGCAGATTGATCACGGAAAACGTCACGAGCTTTTTTTGCTGAGCCCGTTTCAGAATCGATTCTCCGAGGACCCCTTCAAACATTCTGGGAAAGAGCGTGATGATGTCAATATGCATAGTTTCAGCGTGCAGCGTTCAGCGTATAGCGTTCAGTAAAAACAAAATTAATTTACGAACTGCTCTCCTGACCGCTGACCGCTGGACGCTGTACGCTTGCTTTCTTTAAAATGCTCCGCACCGTGTCCGACACCTTGGCGCCGACACTCACCCAATACTTGGCCCGTTCGGTGTTGACCTTGATCTGAGCGGGATTCGGGGCCGGATCGTAAAAACCGATCTCTTCGATCACTTTTCCGTCCCGTGGCACTCGCTCATCGCAGACAACAATCCGAAAACAGATGTCTTTTTTGGTGCCAAAACGCTTGAGTCTTATTGCAACTGCCATTCGTGGCTCCTTTCCACACTACTTTTTTTATCCGATTCCCGCCATATCTTCGCGCCCAATTTCGTCAATTTTTCTTCCAGACGCTCATAACCCCGGTCAAGGTGATAAACTCTTGAAATCGTGGTCCGGCCTTCCGCCACCAAACCGGCCAAAACCAGAGCGGCGCTCGCTCGCAGATCCGACGCCATCACCTGCGCCCCAGTCAACTGCGGCACCCCTTTGATGATGACACGGCCATGATCGGGGATCACCTGCCCCCCCATCCGCGCAAGTTCAGAAACATGGATGAACCGGTCCGGATAAATTTTTTCGGTAACAACACTGACCCCCTCGGTCACCGCTAACAGCGCCGTGATCTGCGCCTGCATGTCGGTCGGGAAACCGGGATACGGGAGCGCCGTCACATCTACCGATCGAAGCGTTTGGTCCGGATCCGCTTTCACGTAGATTCCATCGTGGCGGTCTTCAACGGTCACTCCAATCTCCCGAAGCTTCTCCGCCACTGCCGTAACATGTCCCGAGTAAGCGTTTTTGATCAGGACCTCACCGCGGGTAATGGCGGCCGCTATCATATAAGTTCCGGTCTCGATCCGGTCAGGGATGATACTGTGCCTCGCCCCGTGAAGGGTATTGACTCCGCGTATTCTGATCAGCGGTGTTCCCTGCCCTTCGACATTGGCCCCCATCCGGACAAGAAAGTTCGCCAGGTCGGCCACTTCCGGTTCACACGCGGCATTTTCAATGATCGTCTCTCCTTCGGCCAGCGCCGCAGCCATGATGACATTCGCCGTCGCCAGAACCGAAGAACCAAAAGCCCCACCTAAATGAATCTTGGCCCCTCTTAATTTTTTTCCCGGGGGGACCTTTGCTTCAATATAACCGTGAACAATCTCAATTTCCGCTCCGAGCGCCTTGAGTCCTTTGATATGCAAATCAATCGGCCGCGGGCCGATGACGCACCCGCCTGGAAGCGAAACTTTTGCCTTTCCTAGTTTTGCCAGCAGAGGGCCCAGCACGCAAATCGAAGCCCTCATCTGGCTGACTAATTCGTACGGCGCCAGCGGAACGAGCGCTTTGGCCGCTACCTTCAAAAGAGATTTTTCTTGCTCCGCCTCAACTCCAAGGGCTCTTAACAACTTGATCATGGTGTTCACATCCGCTAAATCAGGAACACCATCAATCACGGATGATTCATCCGCCAAAAGGGTCGCGGCTAAAATCGGCAGCGTGGAATTTTTCGCTCCGCTGATTTCCACTTCACCGATGAGCCGTTCTCCCCCTTCAATGACAAGACGATCCATTCACTCCCCGCTTATTTCTTAGTCCAAAAAACCCGCTCAATTCCGTTTAAATCGTTGGCCACTCCAAACTCTTTCCATCCCTGACAGCGAGCGATTTCTTTGACCGCTTCCCCCTGGCCTTTCCCCATTTCAAACACCAGGCGTCCTTCTTCTTTAAGAACGTTCCCAGCTTCCCGCAGCAGAATTCGGATCCATCCTAATCCATCGGCGCCGCCGTCAAGCGCCTGGCGGGGTTCCATCCGCACTTCCAAATCCAACCACGGAATTTCACCCGATGGAATATAAGGAGGATTGGCGATAATTCCATCCACACGATCACGGGACCGGCGCAGGAACTGACTCCAATCCTCCTGAATAAACTCAATCTGATTTTCTACCCCATGGCGGCGGGCGTTTTCTCTTGCCGCCGCGATAGCCACGGGGGATATTTCAATAGCGCTTATTTTACAATAGGATAGAAGTTTTGTCAACGCGATCGCGAGGTTGCCGCTGCCGGTCCCCAGATCCAACAGATGTAGGGGCACGGCGCGCCGTGCCCCTACGCTATCCCTAAATAAATCAACGGTTTGCTGAATTAAGACTTCGCTCTCCGGCCTGGGGATAAAAACACCCGGCCCAACCTTAAACTGCCAGGAGCAAAAATAGCTCTCTCCCAGAAGGTATTGCAGAGGGATTCTTTTCGCCCTCTGGAGGATTAATTGTTCAAAAGCGCCGCGATCTAACCGGTCCGTCAGATCCTCCCGCAAATAGAGGTCGCCCCGCGGACAGGCAAGCAGGTGCATGAGAATCTGTTCGACCTCGGTCCGGGCGCTTTCATTGCCGCCTCGATCCAGAATTTCAATTCCCTGTTGCATCGTCTCGCGCAATGAGTTCATGCCTGTTTTAATTTCTTTTCTTTTTCTATCTTCAACAATACCTGGATCATCTCTTCCATCTCTCCCTCCAGATACACCGAGAGATTATGCAAACTAAACCCGACCCGGTGATCTGTGATCCGGCGGTCGGCGAAATTATAAGTGCGGATTTTCTCGCTCCGGTCTCCGGTGCCGATCTGGGACCGTCGCTGGTTCGCTTTTTTTTCTTCCTGCTGCTGCCGCGCGGCATCCATCAACCGGGTCCGCAAAACCCGGAACGCTTTGTTTTTGTTTTTCAGTTGGGACCTTTCATCCTGACAGGTCACTACTAGACCCGTCGGAATGTGCGTCAACCGGACCGCGGAGTCGGTCGTATTGACACTTTGCCCGCCGGGCCCCGAAGAACGGAAAACATCCACCCGGACGTCTTCGGGGTTGATTTTAATGTCCACCTCTTCCGCTTCCGGTAAAACAGCGACGGTGACCGTGGAGGTGTGAATTCTTCCCGACGCCTCCGTGACGGGGACACGCTGAACGCGGTGGACGCCGCTTTCGTATTTCAGCTTCCGGTAAACTCCACTGCCGCTGATCGAACAAATAATTTCCTTAAATCCTCCCGCTTCCGAAACACTGGTAGTTAAGGTTTCGACTCTCCACCCCTGTGAAGGGGCGTAACGGCTGTACATCCGGAATAACTCCGCCGCGAAAAGAGACGCTTCAAGTCCTCCGGTGCCGGCGCGGATTTCCATGATGACGTCCTTGTTGGAATCCGGATCTTCTCCGATCAGCATCTCTTCCAGCGCCGTCTCATACTCCTGATACTTCTTGCGAACTTCCTCTAATTCCGACTCCGCCATGCAGGCGATGTCCGGCTCCTGGTCGCGCCTTTTGAGCATCTCCTCCAAATCACGAATCTCCCCTTGCGTCTTCCGATACTCCTGGAATTTCCCGACGATCTCTCTCAGAGAGGAATGCTCTTTGGCGTACTTTTGATACTGATCGGGATTCGACGCCACTTCCGGGCTTGCCAGCAGTATCTCCAGTTCCTGATACCGTTTTTCTAACCACGCCAGTCTTTCAATCATCCGCTCTTATTCTTTCTCTTTTTTTTTCTTTACCACCGCAGTTTTTTTCGCCCGAGCCGCGGTCCCCTTTTCGGCCCTCTTCTGGAACCTTTCGACTCTTCCCGCGGTATCCACGAGCTTTTCCTTCCCGGTAAAGAGGGGGTGGCACTTTGAACAAACATCAAGGCGGATCGTCGGCTTGGTGGAACGCGTTTTAAACGCTTCCCCGCAGGCGCAGACGACACTCGCTTCAACATAATTGGGATGAATTTTCGGTTTCATTACTTTTGCTCCTTACGTTCCCTGGTTAATGGTTGCCAAAAATTCGGCGTTTGTCTTGGCCTTCGACAACCGTTCAATCAACAGTTCCATCGCTTCAACGCTGGAAAGTTCATTCAACGCTTTCCTGACCGCCCAGACTTTGTTCAAGTCTTCCCGCTTCTTGATGAGCAGTTCTTCCTTGCGCGTGTTGGAACGCTTCACGTCAATGGCCGGATAGACCCGCCGCTGGAACAGGTTCCGGTCGAGCTGAAGCTCGCAGTTACCCGTCCCCTTGAATTCTTCGAAGATTACTTCGTCCATCCGGCTGCCGGTGTCCACCAGAGCCGTCGCGATGATGGTGATGCTTCCTCCCTCTTCGATATTGCGCGCCGTCCCGAAAAAGCGCTTTGGTTTCTGCAGGGCATTGGCGTCAACGCCTCCCGAGAGGATTTTTCCGCTGTGCGGGATCACCGTATTATACGCTCTCGCCAGACGGGTAATGCTGTCCAGAAGGACGACCACATGCTTTTTGTGCTCGACAAGCCTGCGCGCTTTCTCCAAGACAATCTCGGCGACTTGGACGTGCCTTTCCGGCGGCTCGTCAAAAGTGGAACTAATCACTTCTCCCTTGACCGAGCGCTGCATATCGGTTACTTCCTCAGGCCGCTCATCAATCAAGAGCACGATTAGAATGACCTCAGGATGATTCGTTGTAATACTGTTGGCAATCTTCTGCAGAAGGACTGTTTTGCCGCTGTACGGAGGAGCCACGATCAACGCTCTCTGCCCCATCCCAATGGGAGTCAACAAATCCATCACCCTCATAGAAATTTCATCAGGGCTTGTTTCCAGTTGAAACTTCTGGTTGGGATAAATGGGCGTCAAGTTGTCGAAAAGGACTTTCTCTTTCGCGTCTTCAGGGTTTTCGTAGTTGACCGCTTCCACCTTTAAAAGGGCGAAATAACGCTCCCCTTCCTTGGGAGGGCGGACCTGCCCGCTGACGGTGTCTCCCGTCCGCAGATCAAACTTGCGGATTTGAGACGGAGAAACATAGATATCATCCGGCGAGGGAAGATAGTTGTAATTGGGAGAACGCAGGAAACCAAAACCGTCGGGCAGGATTTCCAGGACTCCCTCTCCGAAAACAAGCCCGTTCTTCTCGGCCTGCGCCTGAAGGATCTTGAAAATCAAATCCTGTTTCTTCAGGCCGGCCGCGCCGTTCACGTTCAGATCCTTGGCGAGCTTGTTGAGTTCGGAGATTTTCATCTCTTTAAGGTTAGCGATTTCCATGTGTGTTTCTCCTCCTATTGATTTAGTTTCTGGCATAGCTTCTCCACCTGTTCCTTTGTTTCATCGAGAGTCCCCGATGTTGAAATGACAAAATCAGCCCGTCTAGCTTTCTCTCGCGATGGGATCTGCGCTTGAATCCTTCGCAATACCTCTCGCTCGGCAAGGCCAAAACGTTCCATTGCCCTTTCAATCTGTTTTTTAACAGTCGTTGTGACGACAACCATCCAATCCACATCACTCGTCATTCCGCTTTCGACTAAAAGAGGCACGTCGAAAACGATCAGTGACCGCGGATTTTCCCTTAAAATCCTTACCGTTGTTTCCTTGAATTTTCGTTTCACGTAAGGATGAATAATCTGATTGAGCCGCTGCAGTTTTTTAAAATCGGAGAATACGATTTTGCCCAGGAGCTGACGGTCGATCCGCCGCCCCTCCCCAAGGATGGAATCTCCAAACAGTTTAACAACCGCCTGATAGCAATTCTCCTCCGAGACCAGCGCCTGATGAGCCATCGTATCCGCGTCCAAGACCACCGCTCCCCGTTCAGCCAGAAAACCGGCCACGGTGCTTTTCCCGCTTGAAAAACCCCCAGTGATACCGATGATCATTTTATGATAACTCCTGCAAGCCGTTCATATAATTTTACGTATTCCTTCGCCGAGTTTTCCCACGAGAAATCACACCTCATGGCCCTTTGGATTAATCGCTGCCATCTCTGCTTGTCCTGAAACGCTTTGATTCCCCTCTCCACCGCCTGATACAGCGCTTTTGAAGAATATTCCTCAAACACGAAACCGTTTCCGTCCGGTGTCTCGTCGCAATCTTTCACGGTGTCGGCCAGTCCTCCGGTTTTGCGGACGATGGGAATCGTTCCGTGCCGTAGAGCAATCATCTGCCCCAAACCGCAAGGTTCATAGCGGGAAGGCATCAAAAAGAAATCGGCTCCCGCGTAAATTTTTTGGGCCAATGCCGCGTCGAATTTTAAATAAATCGCGGCGGTTTTATCGAATTTCTTCTGAATTTTTTCGAAAACCCTGTGATACATAAGATCACCAGTCCCCAAAAGGACAAACTGCCCTAATTTCGAGCAGAAATCCTCAATGATTTCCGCGACTAGATCAAGCCCCTTTTGGTCCGCCAGCCGGGAGACCATACCGATTAAAGGAATTTCTTTATCAACACCAAGCCCTCCGTTTTCCTGCAAATTTAGTTTATTCTCTGTCTTTTTAGGATTTCTTTCCGAATTCCATTGCTGATCATCCAAACCATTCAGAATCCCCGTCACCTGCCCCTTTCGAGCGTTCAAAACACCGTCTAATCCGCATCCGAATTCAGGGGACTGAATTTCGCTCGCGTAAGTGGAGCTCACCGTGGTCACGGCGTCGGCAAACTCCAATCCCCCTTTTAATAGATTCACTTTTCCGAAAAACTCCAATCCTTCCACCGTGAACCATTCCGATCCGATCCCGGTCTTTGAGAATTCACCGCCCGGAAAAATCCCCTGATAGGCCATGTTGTGAATCGTTAAGATCGTCTTTGTCCGTCGGAAAAACGGATCGGATTTGTATAAAGTTTTCAGATAAACGGGAACCAGCGCCGTCTGCCAGTCATGGCAATGGATCAGATCCGGTTTAAATTGAATTTCTTTTAACAGCTCCAGCGACTGGCGGCAAAAGTAACTGAACCGATCCAAATTATCCGAATAATCGCCGAAGCGGTCCCCGTAAAGCCCCTCGCGGGAAAAATAACTGCGATGTTCGATAAAATAAACTTTGATTTTTCTCCCAATCGTCGCCGGATTCTCTTTTCTGGAAGTAGTGTGATACGCCGGCAGGATCACCACCACCTCCACTCCTTCCGCCTCTAACGCGATCGGGAGAGATCCCGCCACATCGGCCAATCCTCCCGTTTTGGCGAAGGGAGCCACCTCACTGGAAAAGAACGCGATTTTCAATTAACTTTCTCCATCTCAAGCCAGCTATCTCCCGCCTTGATATCCACAACGATCGGAACCTCCCATTGGACCACATTCTCCATGCACTCTTTAACAATACCGACCAGCCACTCCACCTTTTCCTTTCGGACTTCAAAGACAAGTTCGTCGTGAACCTGCAGAATCATCGCGGCCGATTCTTCTTTCGCCGCGATCTTCTTGTCGAGGGCCACCATTGCCAGTTTCATTAAATCGCTGGCGGTCCCTTGAAGAGGGGCGTTCAACGCGACCCGCTCCGCGAAAGAGCGAAGATTATTGTCGCCGCTGTAAATCTCCGGGATGTAGCGCCGGCGGTTAAACAACGTCGTCACAAACCCGTCCCGTTTCGCCTGCTCGATCTTGGCGTCTAAAAAAGCCCGCACCTTCGGATAGCGTTTGAAGTAGGCGTCAATAAATTCTTTCGCCTCGGCCGGCCCGATGCCGATATCCTTTGAAAGGCCGAACGCGCTCATCCCATAGAGAATGCCGAAATTCACGCTTTTGGCGATCCGCCTCATTTCTCGGGTCACTTGGCCTTCGGCGACATTGAGGATCAATGAAGCGGTGTACGCGTGAATATCGCGATTCTCCTTGAAGGCCTGTAGTAAAACTTCATCCTTTGAGAACTCGGCAAGGATTCTTAACTCTATCTGAGAGTAATCCGCCGACAGCAGCAGCCATTTTTTGTCAGACGCCGTAAAAGCGCCTCTAATCTGCCTGCCGATCTCGGTCCGGATCGGAATGTTCTGCAAATTCGGATTACTGCTGGAGAGGCGTCCTGTCGCCGTGACCGCCTGATTATAAGAGGTATGAATCCGCCCGGTCGCGGAATGGATTAATTTAGGAAGGGCGTCAATGTAAGTTGATTTCAATTTGGAGAGTTCCCTGAAATCCAGAATTGATTTTGGAAGCGCGTGATGGAGCGACAGCTTTTCCAAAACTTCCACATCGGTGGAAATGCCGGTCTTGGTTCGTTTGACGATCGGCAGTTTCAAACGGTCAAAGAGAACTTCGCTGAGCTGTTTTGGTGAATTGATGTTAAACTCACAGCCGGCGATTTCGTAGATATCCTTGGTCAGCCGTTCGAGCTGTTTCTCCATCTCTTTGGAGAGTTTTTGAAGCACTTCAGGATCCACCTTGACTCCACAAATTTCCATCCGGGCCAGAACATCCACTAAGGGGATCTCCATCTCTTCCAACAATTCTTTTTGATCCCGCTCTTTGATTTGATTTCCCATCAAATGATAGAGACGAAGAACCGTATCGCTCGCTTCGCAGCAGCTCTCTTTTTGTCCGGGCGGAGCGCCGCGATGCTGTAAGTACTCAGACGCCAGATCGTCCAACTCGTGGGCCGCCCTGGAGGGGTTCAGGAGATAAGAAATAATCATCGTATCGGATTTTAATCCTTCCAGCGCCATTCCCTGAAAATGAAGCTTAACTTTTTTCTCTTTAAAATCATGAACGATTTTCCTCTTTTTTGAATCTCTCAATAAAGAGAGCAATTTCTCATTCCAAAGTTCTCTTGGAATAAAACCAGCCGTCCCTTCCTCCCAGGAAAAAGCCGCCCCTAAAAATTCTCCATTCTCATTCCTGGCGAATTCAAGAGAGAACAATTCCTGTTTCTCGACCGCCTTAAGGATTTTATCCGCCTCTTTTTTCTGGGCCGCGAAGGTGTATTGGGTCTTCCAGGCGGATGTCTTATCGGGGAGTTCCTTTAAGAGACTCCGGAATTCAAGCTCCTGAAAAATTTCGGTCAACCGCTCTTCGTCCGGTTGTTTCAATTTAAACGCCTCTAAATCCAGTTCCAAATCCATGTCGCAGTCAATCACGGCTAGTTCCCTGCTCAGCCGCATCTGTTCGATGTTCTCTTCGAGAAGACGGCGGCGGTTTTCGTTGCGGACCGACTTTAAATTTTTTAGAAGATTCTCGACCGTTTCAAACTCCTGAATGATTTGGACCGCTCCTTTGGGCCCGATTCCGGGAACACCCGGAATGTTGTCCGAAGAATCCCCCATCAGGGCCATTAAATCGGGCATTTGTTTGGGATCCACCTGAAACTTCTCCTTCACCTTGGCAGCATCATAAATCATCCCGTTTTGATGGGTGTTATAGACAAAAACATGCTCGTTCACCAATTGGAGCGCGTCCTTATCCCCCGTGACCAGGAAGAGATCCATCCCTTTTTTACCGAATTTCTTCGCCACAGTCCCTAAAATGTCATCCGCCTCAAAACCCTGTTTTTCGAAAATGGGGATTTGATAAGCATCCAGCGCCTTTTTGATCCATGGGAGCTGGCGGATGAGGTCGTCCGGCATCGGTTTACGGTGAATCTTATACTGGTCGTATTTTTGGCGCCGGAGGGTCGGCCCCTTCATATCAAAAGCGACACCGAGGTATTCCGGTTTTTCGGATTCCATGATTTTTTTGAGCATCATCAGAAAGCCGTAAACCGCGTGGGTCGGCTCCCCTTTGGAATTAAAGAACGGAGGAATCGCGTAGAATGCCCGGTAGCAAAATGAGTTTCCGTCGATTAAGAACAGCCGTTTAGACATGAATTAGGTTGGCGACATCAATTTTTATTCGCAAGGATTCAAGGATTATTTAAAGAAACAAAAGGCGAGTTGTGTGTTAATGTACCTTAATCGCTCCCCTTTGTCAAGCTTTTTATCTGGTCGCTGAGCCATGCCCACTGCTGAAGGGTCAGTTTTTCAGCCCGAATATCCGGACTAAGCCGCAGTTCCGTGAGAAACTGCTCGACTTTCTGCCGCGGCAGTTCTAACTCTTTATGGAGCGCGTTCGCTAACGTCTTTCGGCGATGGGAGAACCCCTTTCGGATGAGGCCGCGAAAGGATTGTTCATCCCTGACCGGGACAGCCGGTTTCTCAAGAAGAATCAGTTTAACAAAAGCCGAATCCACTTCCGGTGAGGGATAAAAAACGGTCCGAGGAATCTTAAAAAGAATCTCCGGCTTTGTATACATCTGGACAAAACAGGAGAGGCTTGACGCCTCGCGAGCTCCGGGTTGAGCGGTCATTCGCCGGGCAAATTCCGATTGCACCGTGATAAACGCGCGGGAAATCCGATGACGATTCTGGACTAACCATTCTAAGAACGGAGAACTGATTTGATAGGGAAGATTGCCGGCTAAAACAATCTTCCCTTCCACCTGGGGCAGACTCCACCTTAAAATATCCTCGTGAACCAAATGGAAGTTCGGAAAACCAGAGAACCGCTCTTTCAAGTATTCAGAGAATCCTTTATCCAGTTCAACCCCCCAAATATCCTTCGCCGAGCCAAGCAGACCTTCGGTCAACGCCCCCATCCCGGGGCCGACCTCGACGATCGTTTCTTCTTTGGCGACATTGATGCTTCTCAAGACTCGCGCGATCATGTTCGGGTCATAAAGAAAATTTTGGCCCAGTTTTTTATTCGGGCGCAGTTTTCTTTGAGCCAAAATGAGTTTTAATTGGCCCAGCGTCATTGGGAAAGCCGGCGCGCGAGAAGGACCGCCTCGATCATTGAATTCGGATTGGCCTTGTTTTTTCCGGCGATATCAAAAGCCGTTCCATGATCGGGAGAAGTCCGAATAAAGGGAAGTCCGAGCGTCACATTGACCCCTGTGTCATAAGCAAGGAGTTTAAAAGGAGCCAGCCCCTGATCATGATACATCGCGACAACCGCGTCGTAACGGCCGTGAAAGGCATGATAAAAAACGGAGTCTCCGGCCAGAGGTCCCGTAACCCCGGCGAATTTCTTTTGAATTTTATGAACCGCCGGCAGGATGATTCTTTTTTCCTCATCGCCAAACAATCCCCCTTCGCCCGCGTGAGGATTCAGCCCGCAGACGCCGATCCGCGGCTTTGAGATCTTCCAGTATTTCTTGAGCGATTCGGCGGTGATTCGAATGGCGGTTTCGATCAGTGAAGCGGTCAAAACTTGATCAACTTTTTTGAGCGGGACATGCCGCGTGACTAACGCTACTTTTAATTTCTCATCGGCGAAAAACATGACCGTTTGTTTTGTTTTTGTCATTTCCTCCAGAAACTCCGTGTGTCCTTTAAAAGGATACCCCGCTGTGACAATCGCTTCTTTGCTGACTGGAGCCGTCACCAAAGCATGAATCTCTCCGGAACGCCACAACGAAACGGCCCTTTGGAGATTTTGATAAGCAAACTCTCCCGCCGCGGCGGAAACTCTTCCCCACGGGACCCGCCGGACTTGGCGAAAATCGCCGATGATTCGCAACTGATTCCGTATGGGACGAATCCGTTTATCGCGAAGGGCTTTTTCCACCACTTCAGGCCCAATGCCGGACGGATCGCCGAGGGTGATTCCAATCATCATTTTAGTGAGATGTAAGCCTTTGAACGCAGCTCTCCAATGAACGATTTATACCGTATCTCATACTTTTGCCATCGGAGCATGTCTTGGATCTCCTGCTGTGCCTCCGCTAACGGTTTCACCTGCGCGGGGATTCTTTCTTCTACCTTAAACAAGTGGTATCCCAAGGAACTTTTTACAACGCTGGAAATTTTTCCCGCGGGGAGCGAGAGAACCGCCGTTTCCAGTTCCGGAGAAAGATCTCCCTTTCCCACTAATCCCATTAACCCCCCTTCGTCCGCGTTGGGCCCTTCCGAATACTGCTTAGCAAGCTCCTCAAAGGACCTGCCATTACCCAGCATCCCGGCGATTTCGTGAATTCGGACAAACGCCTCTTCTTCCTCTTCCTCTTTTTCAGCCCTGATCAGAATATTCCTTAGTTTGATTCTTTCAGGAAGATTGAATTCAACGAGGTGGGCCTCGTAATATTCCGTCACTTCCGATGGTGAGACTGAGATCTGATACCGGACTTCTTCATCCACGAGTTTTCCAATGATAATCTGGTCCCGGTATCTCTCCTCCAAATCCTCAACCACCAATCCCTGGAGAGAAAGAGTCTCCTCGAACTCCTCTTGGGAGAAGAATCTTTCTCTCACTTGATCCAACCGGCTTTGGATTTCCTTCGGGTCCGCTGAAAATTTACGTTTCCGCGCCTCTGACAGGAGCAGTTTCTCTTCGATCAGCTGACGGATCCCGTCCTTTTGAAGCCTCCTCAGTTTTTCCTGCAGCTCCTGCCCCTGATACTCAGTCTTGTACTGAAAATAGAGCGGCGCCAGGTATTCCTCCAGATCATGACGGGTAATCACTTCGTCGTTGACGATCGCCACGATTCCCTCCAGAACTTCAGCGGACAGCGGACAGCGGACAGCGGACAGGAAAAAAGACAAAAGGAGAAAAACAAAAAATAGATTTCTATTTCGTGATCTCTGAACGCTAAACGCTATACGCTGTACGCTGTTATTTTTCATGCGGCTTTCTCCAGTTTTTGTTGTTGGGTTTTTAGTTGTTCGATCGCTCCCCGGAGCAGGCGGCAGTAAAGATCAAACCCGACCGCCGTAATGTGTCCATGCTGTTCGGTTCCGAGCACGTTTCCCGCCCCACGAATTTGGAGATCCTCCATCGCGATTTTAAAGCCGGAGCCCAAAGCGGTGTATCGTTCAATCGCTCCCAGGCGCTTTGCCGCGTTGGCTGGTAGGTGCGTATGGCCATACGCACCTACAGTCGAAACCAGAAAATAAGCGTACGCTTTCCGGTTAAATCGTCCAACGCGGCCTCTCAGTTGGTAAAGGTCCGCCAAGCCGAAAAGATCCGCCCGGTCCACAATCAAAGTGTTGGCGTTGGGAATGTCAATTCCCGATTCGATGATGGTCGTTGAGATCAGGATATCGAGTTCGCCGTGACTGAATCTGATCATGATTTTTTCCAGTTCTCTTGAATTCATCTGTCCATGCGCCACCGCCATCCGCGCCCGCGGAACAAGTTCTTTGATTTTTTTGGCGACGGAATCAATGGTCTCGATGCGGTTGTGCACGATAAAAACCTGTCCCCGCCGGCCTAGTTCACGCTCGATCGCCTCTTGGATCACCTCTTTGTCCCAATCACCCACATAGGTCTCTACAGGGATGCGGTTCTGCGGCGGCGTGTTGATCACCGACATATTCCTGGCCCCCATCAAGGCAAGATAGAGCGTCCGCGGTATCGGCGTCGCCGTCAGAGTCAATACGTCCACCTGCAGGCGGAGCCGCTTGAGCCGCTCCTTATGCTTTACCCCAAACCGCTGCTCTTCGTCAATGATCACAAGCCCTAACTCTTTGAATTGAATATCACCGGAAAGAAGCCGGTGAGTTCCGATGACGATATCCACGCGCCCTTCTCTTAACCCCTCCGCGATTTCCGCCTGGGCCGCCGGCGTCCGGAACCGGCTTAACATCTCCACGCGAATCGGAAACTCTTTGACCCGTTCTGAAAAAGTCTGGTAATGCTGTTCTGCCAGAATCGTGGTCGGAACCAAAATAGCTGCTTGTTTATGATCCATAATCGCTTTGAAAGCGGCCCTCATGGCTACCTCTGTTTTTCCGTAGCCGACGTCGCCGCAGAGAAGCCGGTCCATCGGTTGAGGAGATTCCATGTCCTTTTTCACCTCGGCGGTAGCGATCAGCTGGTCAGGGGTTTCCTCATATGGGAAACTTTCCTCGAACGCTTTCTGCCACTCTACATCCGCTGAAAACTGATACCCCTCCAGCAGGGTTCTTTTGGCCTGAAGCGTCAGAAGATCATGAGCGACTGACAGCGCCCCTTTCTGCGCTTTTTCTTTCAGCTTCTGCCAGAGTCTTGACCCTAATTTGGAAAGACGGGGTGTTTTTCCTTCAAACCCGATGTAGCGCTGGACCAAAAACATCTGTTCACAAGGAACAAACAGTTTATCTCCTCCGTGATATTCCAAAACCAGGTGATCGCCCCATCCCCCTGTGGTTTTAATCTTCTGCGTTCCCCTATAAATTCCGATCCCATGTTCCACATGGACAACGGCGTCCCCTCTCCGCAGATCAATGAAGTTTTCGATAGGGACTCTCTCCCCTATCTCCAAAGTAGTGAGCGAAGTCGAATCTACGGACCGCCGTCTCTGGTGAAGATGCTCCAGTCCCTTGGGGAGAAGAATCACCGCTTGATGTTCTTCGATCGTCTCTCCCGACACCGGTTTGAAAGTCCTGATCGTCTCAACAACGTTATCTGAAAACTCAATCCGAAGCGGCGCTTCAAAAACAGGCAAGAAAAGATCCAAGACGCCGCCGCGGATGGCGTAATCTCCTCTTTCTCCGACAGCGCCGACACGAGTGTAGCCATACTCCTGGAGAAGTTCCTGGAACTGGCGCCAGTCAATTTGTTTGCCGATGTGAAGTTCGTAGGAATCAAACATAAAACTACATCTTTTCCGTCGCCGATACTCCCAATAGCCGCAGTCCGTTGGCAATGACGATTCTAACCGCCTCTGCCAGCGCCAGCCGCGCGCGGCTCAAAGGGACATCCTCGGTAACAACTCGATTTTGATGATAGCTTTGATGAAAGCTTTCGGCGAGTCTTTGAAGGTAGGGAATCAAACAATAGGGTTCGTATAACTGGGCGCACATTTTTACCGTTGCTGGGAACTGGCGCAGAACCTTCAAAATCTTAATCTCCTCGGGAGTTTGCAACTGGTGAAAATCTATGGAATCATCCGGTAGGGGCGATTCGCGAATCGCCCCTACTTCTCTCTGCGAAAACTCCGCAATACTGCAAATCCGCGCGTGGGCATACTGGATATAATAGACGGGATTCTCCATGGACTGTCTCTTCGCCAACTCAAGATCAAAATCCAGATGAGCGTCCACCTTGCGCATCAGGAAGAAAAACCGCGCGACATCTTTTCCGACCGCGTCCATCACTTCCCGCAGGCTGATAAACTCCCCTTCCCGCGTGGACATTTTCAACTGCCGCGCTCCTTCATAAAGAGTCGTTAACTGAACAATCAGAACGACCAGCGTTTGCGCCGGGTAGCCGAGGGCCTGTACGGCCCCCCTCATCCGCGGGATGTAGCCGTGATGGTCAGGCCCCCACAGATTGATTAATTTTTTGTAGCCGCGGGCAAGTTTGTCTTGATGATACGCGATGTCCGGCGCGAGATAGGTAAAAGATCCGTCGCTCTTAACGACAACCCGGTCTTTGTCGTCTCCAAAAGCGATGCTCTTGAACCAAAGGGCCCCCTCCTGCTCGTAAACGAACCCCTTCTTTTTCAACTGCTCCAGGATCCTCCCAACGTTTCCGGATTTTTCTAACTCCTCCTGGCTGAACCACGAATCAAACTGAACGCCAAAAAACTCCAGATCGTCCTTAATTCCTTTTAAGATCACCGCCACGCCGGTTTCCAGGAACCGCTCTTTTGTTTGAGGATTCCACTCTTTCCAGCGATCCCCTTCTTCTTTGAGAATATTTCTGGCGATATCAATGATGTAGGCTCCTTTATACCCCCCTTCCGGCAGTGGCAGATTTTCTCCGGCCAGTTCCCGGTAACGGACGAAAATAGATTGAGCCAGCAGATTCATCTGGTTGCCGACATTATTGAGGTAATACTCGCGTGAAACTTTAAAACCGGTAAACTCCAGAATATTGGCGAGAGAATCCCCCACCGCCCCTTGTCGTCCATGCGCCACGCTGAGCGCTCCCGTGGGATTGGCGCTGACAAACTCCAAAAGAACCGGTTCGGCTTTGCCGAAATCCGAAGAACCATACCGCTCTTTTTCACGAAGAATCTCTGGAATCGCCTGATACAAAATCTGCGGACTGAGAGAAAAATTGATAAACCCCGGCGCCTTGGCCTCGACTTTGGAAACGTAGGGGCGTAGGGGCGGGGTACCCCCGTCTCTACGCAATTCATTAGCAATTTTCTCGGCGATTGAAAGAGGATTTTCTTTTAATTTACTTGCCAAGCGCATGGCAACGTTCGTCGCCAGATCTCCATGTTGTTCATCTCTGGGGATTTCGAGAATAATTTCCACTTCCGGCGGGAAGCCAAGATGTTTCACCGCTTCTTGAATCGCGTTCGTTAGAGTAGATTCTATCAATGCCATAGGAAATAAAAAAGCGAGCCTTTTTCTAGCGGACAGCGTTCAGCGCACAGCGTTCAGAAAAAGCAAAAGCCTTTTTGATTTTCTGTCCGCTGACCGCTGTACGCTACACGCTGATGAAAAGCCCGCCCCCTAAATTAGCTCGACAAATAAACCGACCACCTCTGGATCAAACTGAGTCCCAGCATGCCGCCGCAGTTCCTTGATCGCGGCTTCACGGCTCATCCCTTTGCGATAGGGGCGGTCCGAGATCATCGCTTCGAAAGCGTCCGCGACCGAGACAATCCGAGATCCGAGGGGAATTTGATCCCCAGATAAACCGTCCGGATAACCGCCGCCCGCGTACATTTCGTGGTGATGCCGTATAATCGGGGCCAATTCCCGCAACACCCCGGTTTCGGAGACAATTTCAGCTCCCACGTCGGAATGCAGAATCATTCTTTCCCACTCCTGCGGAGTCAGTTTTCCCGGCTTCTGCAGGATGGTAAGATCCACGTTGAGCTTGCCAAGGTCATGCAGGTATCCCCCATCGCCAATGTCCTGCCGTTCCCTGCCGCCAATCCCCATTCGGTCGGCGATCATCAAAGCATACTGCATGACCCGGAACGAGTGGCCGTGGGTGTAGGAATCTTTCCGATCCATGATGTCGGCAAGGATCTTGATAGTTCGGGCATACCCCGACTGCCGTTCAAGGATCAGCTCTGTCTGCTGGATCGCGATCGCAGCCTGAATCGCCAGAACAGAGGCAAAACTTTTCTCCTCTTTGGAAAAAGGAGTTTTTTTCGCCCTGAAAAAGTAAAGGGCGCCTATTGTTTGATCACCCCACGCCATGGGAAAAGCGATTAGTGTCTTAATCGCTTGAACCCGGGCAAAACTGGGAACCGCCCCTTCTGTCTCTAAATAATAATCCCTGATAAAAATTTCACTTTTCTCGCTATAGACTTTTTTACAGAAGGGAGTAAAATCCGCAAGACCCGCTATCTCTGCTTGACTGATTCCATAGACAGCGCGTATCTGGGGCTTGACTGTTTGTGTTTGGCGGGTCTGTCCCGTTTCGACCAGGACCACCTGGGATTGAGTTCCTCTGGCCCCTTTTCCCGCAATGTTTGCTAGAATTTCGTCCAGTTCATCCTGAGCGGCGATCGACACCCCAATCTCTGTCAGCATCGACACCGTATCAGCGCACACCACCGCGTTTGCCATAGTCCCCCTCTGCTTTATTATAGTCCTCCCTATGGAACCTTAATCCTGGGAGCATCCCCCCAGAGGCGCTCTAAATCATAAAAGCTTCGCTGTTCCGGCATGAAGATATGCGCCACCGCGTCTCCGGCGTCAATCAACACCCACTCTCCCGAACGATATCCTTCCACGGATGGGACTCGCGTTTTAGAATGATTCAATTTCTCCAGGATTTCATCGGCAATGGCTTTAACTTGTCGGCTGGAGGAGCCGCTTGAAATGACAAAATAATCAGTCCAACCGGCTAAACCCCGCATGTCCAAGATGACAACCCCTTCCGCTTTTTTCTCGAGAGCTGCCTTCGCGATCAGCTGCGCTTTTTTCCGTCCAAACACCATTACTTTTTCTTGTCGGAACTAAGGATGCAATACATTCCCGTGCCGCAATCTGGACATTTCCCTTTTACCGCCGGGCGGCCGTTCTTCATTTTTACCTGCTGAGCGTCCTTCATCTCCTTCTTTCCTTTACACTTAACGCAATAGCCCGTCATCGTTTCCTCCTTGGTTGGGTTCAAAATCATTTGTTAGAATAACATAGCAATACAAAATTTGTCAATTCAGGCAACCTCTCCCACGATCTGCTCCACTAAATCGGCAATGGTCACAATCCCCACAGGGCCGCGGGTTCTGCTGACCACAATCGCCATGGGTTGTTTACGGGACTGTAAAATGAACAGCGCCGTGCTGGCAAGGGTTTCCATGTGGAGAAAATTTGCCGGCCGCAGGAATTTTTTGATCGGCGTTGATTCATCTGCCTCAAACAATCCGTCCAGGATATGCACGATGCCGATCGTGTTATTCCTCTGGCCGTCATACACCGGGTACCGCGAGAACCCCGTTTCCTTGAGCATCTGCTTAAGGTCTTTCACCGCCGCTTGTGCGGGGAGCATGGCCGCTTTCTCAAGGGGAAGCATTACCTGAGTCACCTGGAGATCGCTGAACTGGAAAATTTTCGTGATCAGCGAACGCTCTTGAGCGTCCAATCCGCTTCCCTGGCTCTCCTCCTGCAGGAGATATTTGATCTCCTCTTTCGTCACGCGGACTTTCTGCGGCGGCGCCGACGGGACTCCGAAAAACGCCAGGATCACTTCGCTTAAGTAACGGACCACCGCGACTAGCGGAGAAAGAAACCAGAGGAACCAGCGAAGGGGCGTTTCCGCCAGGAGAACAACCCTGTCCGCTCGGAACCGGCAATAAACTTTTGGAATTAATTCCCCCACCACCAATACGAAAGGGGTCGCGACTAAGGTCGCGATCCACTCAGAACCGGCCCCGACCCAATGAAGGCATAACAAAGTCATCAGACTGACCACAGTGGCGTTGACAATATTATTCCCGACTAAAACCGTTGAGACGACACGGTCAGGATACTCCAGAACCCGAAGAAGCCGGTGCGCTTGCTCATTGCCGCGGTCGGCCATATGCTTGAGGCGGAGTTTATTCGTCGAAATCACCGCCGTTTCCACCCCTGAGAAAAAAGAACTCAAGGCCAGACACGCCGCGATCACCAGCAACAGTAGAATGAGTTCAGCCACTGATTTCCCCCGCGTTAGAGTCGGCCCGGATGACGCGGACCCTGTGAATCCGTTTTTTGCCGACTTCTTCGACGATAAACTCCATCCTCCCATACTTTACTTTTTCACCGGTCTTTGGAAACCTTCCCAGAAGATACAGCACCAGTCCGCCGACGGTCTCCGCTTCCTTAACGGGAATCTCGACTTCCAGCATTTCTTCCAGCTCGCGTAAACTGGTCATCCCGTGAACCAGAAGCTGGTCGGCGTCAATCACTTCAATCCGCTGAGAAACCTGGTCGTACTCGTCGTAGATTTCCCCGACGATTTCTTCCAAAACATCCTCTAAGGTTACCAGGCCGCTGGTCCCGCCGTATTCATCCACCACGATCGCGAAAATGGCTTTCTGTTTGCGAAATTCGGCGAACAACTGGTCAATCGGCATCGCTTCCGGGACAAAAAGAACCGGATGGAGCAGTGGTTTCAAATCGGTATCCGGTTTCACTAAAAGATCCTTAACGTCAATGACGCCGAGGATGTTATCCGTCGTTTTCTCATAAACCGGGATCCGGACATGGTGGGTCTGTTGAACCTTCTCAAGCACCCCCTTAATCCCTTCGTCGATATCACTGCAAACCATGTCAACGCGCGGAGTCATCGTTTCCCGGACAGGAATTTCTCCCAGTTCGAAGACCGCCTTAATCATCTGCTGTTCCCCTTTGTCCAGAGCTCCCTGTTTAGCCCCCAGACGGATGACCCCTCTGAGTTCTTTCTGGGACATCAAAGAATCCGACGCGTGAATTCTGACGCCTAATTTTAACAGGGCGCCATCGGCAATTTTCTGGAGGATATCCCGGACAGGCCCGCTCACCGCCACGAACCAGAAAAGAGGGCGCGCCACCCACCGGGAAAGTTTCTGCGCGTGCCGGATTGCGAAAGTTTTAGGAGTCACCTCCGAGAAAATCAGAAGGAGAAACGTGACCAGCCCGATGGCGATCCCAACTCCCCAGTCCCCCAGCCATTGAACCCAGAAAGTAGTGAACTTGGCGCTGAGCGCCAAGTTCACTACCGTGTTGCCTAATAGAATCGTGACCAATGTCCTGCGCGGATGGGCCAAAAGCTCGGCGACGATCTTTCCGGCGCCGGGATAGTTTGCTTCCAAGCTCCGGATCTGATAGCGGCTCAGGCTGAAAAGAGCCGACTCGGAAGCGGAAAAGAACGCCGAGAGAATAAATAAAATGGCGATCACTAAGAAATCAATCAGCATACAATCTTTTCTCCTCGATAAACCGGCGCACCGCCTCGGGCGCCATCCCTTGAACCGAACTCCCCGCCGCGACGGCCTTTCGAATCTTGGAGGAAGAAACATTGACGGCTCGAATAGGAATTAACCGCATCGGCCCCTGGGCAAAGCGAAGCGAATATCCGGGGCGAGTCATCGCCACGACTTCGGCGAGTTTTAGAATCCGGGAGGATTCTTTCCATTGGGGAAATTGAGCAAGGTTGTCGGAGCCGATGATCAAATAAAGTTTGTCGGAACCGGATAACCCTTTGGATAATTTCTCAAGGGTATGGACGGTATAACTCGGTTTCGTGGAGTCCAATTCCAGGTCACAGACCTCCCACTGAGGATACCCCTGAATGGCCAAACGAACCATTTCATACCTGAGTTTCACATCAATCAACTTCTCCTGCGGTTTCAGCGGCGGCAGAGCCGTCGGAACCCAGAGAAGGCGGTCTAAAGGAATCTCTTTGCAAGCAGATTCAGCGATGTGCAGATGACCGTTATGAACGGGGTTGAACGTCCCCCCCAAGACTCCAATATTCATAATATAAAGACCTCAATTCCCTAAGTCCACAGGCGAAACCCGGCTCGTTCAAAATGGTGATCGAAGGAAAAAACTTGTTCGATATTTTTTCTTCTCATCAGCGCAAAAGAAATACAATCGGTGAAACTTACTTGTTGGTCGGCGTATTTCTCAAACAGCTCGAGCGCTTCGTATTCTTCTCCTTCGGCTGGCCGTAAAATGGATGTTCGTCATAGAGATAGCGGTCATGATTTTTCGCAAGACCCCTTGGAGAAATCTTTCGAAAAACGGCCCTATCGGTAAACAGGGGGTCTTGCGGCGCCGGCCCCTCTCCCTTGTCAACGCCAATGACGATCACTCTCGCACCTGTCCTTGTCCCACTACAATATATTTATACGAAGTCAGCTCCTCAAGTCCCATCGGCCCGCGGGCGTGGATTTTGTCGGTGCTGATCCCCATTTCAGCCCCCATCCCGAACTCGCCCCCATCGTTGAAACGGGTGGTCGTATTGACAAAAACAGCGGAGGAATCCACCCTCTGCGTGAACGTTTCCGCCGCCTTCCGGTTGCGGGTGATGATCGCGTCGGAATGCTGGGAACCGAAACGGCTGATATGCTCCACCGCCGATTCCAGGTCATCCACAACGCGGACCGCTAAAATCAAATCCAGAAATTCTTTCCCCCAATCGCCGGAAACGGCCTTCTTCACTCTCGGATTTTTCTTAAGTCGCTTATCCTGGCGAAGAATTTTCAGAGCTTCCGCCGAGCAGCGCAATTCGACGCCGGCGTCAATCAGGCGCTGAGCCGCTTTCGGCAGAAAAGCGGCGGCGACGCTTTTATGCACCAGCAGAGCTTCCGCCGCGTTGCAGACCTCCGGCCGCTGGACCTTCGCGTTATAAATCACTCTTTCGGCTATTCCCAAATCGGCCTCCTCATCCACATAGATATGGCAGACCCCTTTGTAATGTTTGATCACGGGAATGCGCGATTTTTTACTCACCTCGCGGATCAGCCCTTCGCCTCCCCGGGGAATGACAAGATTAATGTCGGAATCCATTTTGAGCAAAAGATCAACGGCTTTTCGGTCCGTCGTCGGAACGAAGCTGACCGCTTCTTTGGGAATAGAAACCTGTTCCAAAGCGGATCCTAACACTGAGGCGATCGCACGATTGGAATGAACCGCTTCACTCCCTCCCCTTAAGATCACGCTATTGCCCGATTTCAAACAAAGCCCCGCGCAATCGCTGGTCACATTCGGCCGCGATTCATAAATAATCAGAATCACCCCAATCGGCACACGCACTTTGCGGATTTTTAGCCCGTTAGGACGATCCCACTGGCGAATGACCTGTCCGATGGGGTCCTTCAGCTGAGCGATTTCTTTCAAAGAACGGCTCATTGCCTCAAGACGTTTCTCGTCCAAATAAAGCCTGCCAATTAAAGCATCGGATAATTTAGCCGCTCGGGCAGTTCGAATATCTTTAGCGTTAGCGGTAAGGATTTTATCCCTCCGCGCTACTAGCCCATCGGCCATTCTTTCCAGAGCATCGTTCTTCTTTTCCGTGGAAAGATTGGCAAGGACCCGGGATGCCTCCTGGGCTTGTTTGGCAAGACGCAACAATATTTTTTTCATATTTCCTCATTTGTAGGGGCAACCCCCTGTGGTTGCCCGACGTAGGGGCGCAATTTATTGCGCCCTATTCTTACAGGGCGTGATAAATCACGCCCCTACATCGCCATCGCAGATCGGGCAAGCACGGGGGCCTGCCCCTACAAAATGTCCGTTTATCATAAGATCACCAACTGATCCCGATGGATCACTTCCGGCCGAGTCCTAAAACCAATCATTTTCTGAATTTGATCGCTTTTCAGTCCTTTGATTTTTGCCAACTCCTCAAACGAAAAACCGACAATGCCTCGCGCAAATTCATTTTTTTGGGAATCAATGATTCTCACTAAATCCCCTTTCTTGAATTTTCCTTCCAGCGCGGTCACTCCGGAAGCCAGTAAACTTTTTTTCCGCTCGACCAACGCCCGCCGCGCCCCCTGGTCAACAACGAGAACCCCTTTGGGACGGCTGGTGAAAGCCAGCCATCGGTGTTTTGATTTCATGCTCGTCCGCCGCTGAGTCATGAAAAGAGTCCCAATCTCTTCCCCGTCAAACAGACGAAGTAAGACCCTGGATGTCAGCCCGTTGGCCAGAACGCACGGAATCCCGGCCGAGACCGCCATCTTGGCCGCTTCCAATTTTGTCACCATGCCTCCCGTGCTGGTCTGGTTTCGTGTCGGTTTGGCCCAGCGGGCCAACTCCGGCGTAATCACCTCCACCAGATCAATCGGCGAAGCGCCGCCGCCGATCCTGCCGTGGGGATAAAGGCCGTCCACATTGGAGAGCAGTACCAGTAAATCAGCGTCCACCGCGTGCGCGACCAGCGCGGAAAGCTGGTCATTATCTCCCACTTTGATTTCATCAACGGCGACGGTGTCATTTTCATTAATGACCGGGATAAATTTCCACTCCAGCAATTTCTCCAGCGTTTTTCGCGCGTTCAAATACCGTTTTCGGTCAGAGAAATCCGCGCGGGTTAATAACACCTGCGAGACTCCCATCTGATGGGCCTCGAAGAAGGTATCGTATAACTTCATTAATTGAATCTGCCCGATGGCCGCGGTCGCCTGCAGTTCTTCCAGCGCCCTGGGCCGGACCTTGAGCCGGCGCCGGGCCATGCCGGCGCCGATCGCCCCGGACGACACCAAAATAATTTCCTTCCCTTTCGCCGTCAGCGCCGCGATCTGCTCGACGAGGGCCTTGATTTGACGCGCGTTGATCTGCTGGCCGTCATCGGTCAACAGAGTCGTCCCCACTTTTAACACGACGCGGCGCGCTTTCTGAAAAATCTGTTGTCGTAATGTCATGGCTGTTTTAATCTTTCAGCGATCCCCTGGATCAATTCCTCCAGCCCTGTTTTTTCCTTCGCGGAAATAGGATAAATCTCTTCTCGAATATGGCGTTTTAACTTCGCCAGATTTTCACCGGCCCCGGGCAGATCCATTTTGTTGGCGACGACCAACCGGGCTTTTTTCAAAAGAGTTTTCTGATACTTTTCCAATTCTTTCTTAAGAACCTTGTAATCCTCATAGGGATCTCTCCCTTGGGGCCCGGCCATATCCAGGACCAGCGCCAGAACCCGCGTTCTTTCGATATGGCGCAAAAATTCATCTCCTAATCCTTTTCCCCGATGGGCCCCTTCGATCAGCCCCGGGATATCAGCGACGGTAAACGGCTCTCCCTGAAACTCCACGACTCCCAGATGAGGCGTCAGCGTCGTGAAAGGGTAGTCGGCTATCTTGGGCCTTGCCTGGCTGACCGCGGCCAGAAGAGTGGATTTCCCCGCGTTCGGCTGACCGACCAGGCCGACGTCCGCCAGAAGCTTTAACTCCAGCAGGAGAGTTTTTTCTTCCCCCTGTCCGCCCTCTCCGGCCGGCTGATTTCGGCTGTTTCCTTTTCCTCCCGTCCCTCCCCTTGCCGCGCGGACATGTTCCCCTTCTTTCACCAAATCGGCCAGGAGAATATCTTCCTCCTCTTTAATAATGGAAAAAATCATCGTCCCCATGGGAACATCAATGGAACAATCCCGCCCGTCGCGCCCGTCGCGCCCGTTGCCGGAACCGTTGGTCCCTTTTTGCGCGGAAAAATGTTGTCGGTACTGAAAATCGAGGAGTGTTTGCAGATGAGGCGTTGCCCGCAGGATCACATCGCCCCCTTTACCGCCGGGGCCGCCGTCGGGCCATGATTTCTTGCCGACCCGGTCATGGGCGAAACTATTCGCGCCATTCCCCCCCTTTCCCGCGCAAACAAAAATCCGGGCCCGATCAATAAAGGCGCGAGCGCTCACGCCGGCAGGACGGCGACAGTCTTTGGTTTGGGGAAGTCCACTTTCCCGTCTTTGAGAGCGAAGAGAGTGAAATCCCTGCCGATCCCCACATTCAAACCGGGCCGATAGACTGTCCCTTTTTGGCGGACTAAAATCGTCCCGGTCCGAACAACCTCTCCGCCAAACCGCTTGATTCCGCGCCGCTTCGAATTGCTGTCGCGTCCGTTCCGACTGGATCCTTGAGCTTTTGTGCTTGCCATGGTTCCCTCTTAGAGGATATTTTTCACTTTCAATACCGTATACTTCTGCCGGTGTCCCTTCAACTGCTTGGAGTGCTTCTTGGGACGGAACTTGAAAGCCAGCACCTTGGGCGCTTTAATCAGGCCCACTACTTCACAGAGAACCTTCCTTCCTTCTAAATAAGGCGTCCCCACTTCTCCCTTTTGCTGGTCATCTACCGCTAAAAGGACCTTATCAAAAACGATTTCCTGCCCTTCCGGAGCGTCAATTTTCTCCACTTGAAACGTCTCTCCGGCAGTCACTTTATATTGTTTAACCCCTGTTTGAAAAACCGCGTACGCCATCGTCATAAACTCCTTAGTTGTAGGCGGAAAACTATATCATATCCCGCGCGTCTTTGTCAACCACTGTGCGCCTGCCAGGGGAATATTCTCACCTCTTCCAAGTGATACTCGTTCACCCCCTGGATGACCACCCGGCACCGTGTCTGATTCTCCAGTTCGGCCAGAGCCACCCGGTCATCATTCAATAGTTGAGTGGCGACGGTAGAACTGATATTGACCTGGACTTCCCGGTTCCCGGTCTCTTTGACAAACTTCTTGATCTGGCGCAGGATTTCGATCGCCATGGTGGCAACCGACTTCACCGAACCCCGGCCGCGACAGTAGGGACAGGTCTGGTACGCCTCCGATTCCAGGCTCTTTCGGACTCTCTGGCGGGTCATTTCAATCAAACCGATGTCCGAGAGGGTTAAGATGTTCGTCTTTGCCCTGTCTTTACGCAGGACCTCCTCCAGCGCCTTGTAAATTTTCCGCCGGTGGTCCGCCACCTCCATATCAATGAAATCAATGATGATGATCCCGCCGATATCGCGGAGCCGGAGCTGGCGGGCAACTTCGTGCGCCGCCTCCATATTCACCTTGAAGATGGTCTCCTCCAGATTGTGTTTTCCCGTGAATCGCCCGCTGTTGACGTCAATCGCCACCAAACTCTCCGTCTGCTCAATGATGAGATATCCGCCGCATTTAAGAGACACGCGGCGGTTGTAGATTCCATCCAGTTCCTTCTCGATTCCCCATTTTTCATAAAGAGACTGTTTCCCCTGATACAGCTCTACCCGGCGCGTCAAATGCGGCATCAAACTCCGGACAAACCGGATCACTTTTTTGTATTCAGCGAGCGAATCAATCACCAATTTATCAATCTCTTCGGTGAAATTGTCCCGGACCACCCTCAGGGTAAGGTCGTATTCTTCATGAAGCAGAGACGGGGCCTGGCCTCTCTTTCCCTTCTCCTGAACCCGCTTCCAACAGCTCACCAGATACCGGACGTCACTGGCAAATTCTTTTTTCCCCTTGCCTATCCCGGCTGTCCGGACGATAAATCCTATCCCCGGCGGCAGTTCCAACTCGGTAAGCAGTTTCTTCAAACGCTCCCTCTCCTGTGAATCTTGAATCCTTTTTGAAACTCCCACGTGAAGATCGCCCGGCATCAGGACTAAATATCTGCCAGGAAGGGAAATGTGAGTCGTCAACCGGGCCCCTTTGGTTCCCAACGGCTCCTTGACTACCTGAACCATAATTTCGTCCCCCACCTTCAGCGATTCGCTGATCGAGGGGAGTTTACGTCCCCTTTTCTTGCGAGTCAGCGCCACCCCTTCCGACTCCACCTGCGTCAATTCATCTTCATCCAGCCCCGCTCCCCCCAAATCGGAGACATAGAGAAACCCATTCTTCTCCATGCCGATATCCACGAACGCCGCCTGAATTCCCGGCACAACAGCACTCACCTTCCCTTTATAAACATTTCCAAGAAAGTGAATGTTGTGGGTCCGTTCGACAAAAAATTCCTCCAGCACTTTATTTTCCAATATGGCAACACGCCGTTCTTTCGGCTCCACATTAATCAGAATCTCTTTGGACATAATAGTCTCCCTTCTTCTAAAACTCGGATAACTGTTTTTTTAAGAAATTAACTTTGGGGGTTTTTCGAGCAGAGATAATTTTTAGGAAGATATCTTGGAACTCTCGATTTTTTTCTCTAAACGGTCTATCTTCGCCTTCAATTCATCGAGTAGTTCTAAGATCAAGAGGTGTTCTTTCTGGAGCTGGCCGGCGGCGTCCCTCGTATAGTAGAGCGTTTGCAGGTCATTCGCTCCCTTGTAGGCAACGCCGTGAGGATTCGGTAACGGAGCGGCGGTACGCGTCGCTCCGCCTGCCGCGTAGGCAACCGCCACACTCAAAATTCCTGCCATTCCAATCAAGAACCACCGCTTCATAAAATTAAACTCTTCTCTATTCTTCTTTAGGACGGCTTTGCCGCCAGATAGTGCGGCACTTCTTCATCCGTATCGAAGATTTGAGCTGTGATAAAAATCAACAGGTCAATCTTCTCAACATCATTGGTCCGTCGCTGGAACAAAAACCCCAAAACGGGAATATCCCCTAAAATAGGCACTCCTATTGTTTGACGTCTAATCGCGTCTTTTAACAAACCACCGATCATCACGGTTTCTCCGCTTTTCATGAGAATCTGTGTTTCAGCTTCCCGCACATCAATAATAGGATACTCAGCCCCTCCTGTGACCGAGACCTTTGTCGTAAAGGAGCTGACCGCGGGGTGAATAATCATGTTAATGTAATCGTCATTGCTGATCTGAGGAACTACGTTGAGTTGAATCCCAATATCCTGGTAATAGCTGAGTGACTGACTCACCACTCCCTCCTCAGTGGAGGATTCCAGAATTGGGAATTGAGTCCCCACCAGAATCTTGGCCTCTTGGCTGTCTAACGTCAAGATCCGTGGCGCGGAGAGAGTATTCGCGTTAGCGACTTCCTCCAAAGCGTGAAACAGCACTTCAAACTGCGCCCCTCGAAGTTTCCTAATCAGTAACTGCATGCCCGTATTGGCCGCCGATAAACTGGTGGATTCCGGCCCAAAGAGTGACGGGGTTATTTGGGTTGAGAGGTTATGCCCACCTACTCCCAAATTGGCCACGTTTTGCGACCTTGTCTGGTTAGTGGGATCGGTCGGTTTGCTGACAGTGATAGGCGTTGGCGATGTTGAACTCACCCCCGTCGTTCCAGTCCCCGCCTCTAATCCGATATCTTTCAGTTTGTCGGCATTGACTTCCACTAAGCGGGTTTCAATGAGAATCTGTCTCGGTTTTCTATCGATCTGTTCAAGAATTTTCTCCACTTTCTCAATGGAACCGGCAATATCACTGACGACAAGGGTCTTCGCCCGGGATTTCGACGCTGATTCACTCCGGGCTTTCCCGGTGAGCCCGCCGGACTCTCCCGCTTTAGAGGCGCCGAATTCCCACCCCTTTTGCCCTGTTGTCCTTAGAACCGTAATCTTTCCACGAGGCGAAAGCTGTTCAGCCAACACGCCAACGGCATCATCCGCGTCCAGATATTTTAGAGTAATGATCCGGCTAATGAGCGGTTCAACATCGGCCATTTCCTGCGCTATTTTCCTCTGCGCCGCCAGTTTATCGACAGGAGCTACTGAGATGATATTCTCATCCTTCTGATAGCCGTAATTGTAAGTCCGCAGGATCACCTCCAACGCCTTCTCCCAGGGAACATCCACCAACCGGACCGTCACCAGCCCCTGGACATCTTTTCCGGCGACGATATTCACACCGCTCTTGTAAGAGAGTATCCTCAAAACATTCTGGATATCCGCGTCGCGGAAATCCATGGTCACGTTGCCCGGATGGGAGCCCGCTTCCACGCTTTCCGTTTTTTGCGGCTCGTCTATTGTGGAAGATTGAGGCGTCGTATCCGCGACGGCTCTCGGGGGAGTGATCAGTGAGATCGTCATCAGGATCACCCCTAACACAACGTAACGGCCCCCCCTCATTTCTCCCCTTTCTCTTCGGCAGGCATTCTTAAGACAAGCTCTCCTTCTTCGCTTTCAAGCAAAACAGTGGTCTCTTGAATCATCCTAACCTGATACATCCCAACCTGTTCCCCTTGCTGCACGATGGCCCCGTTGATAATAGCCACCGACCCCCCTTTTTCATCCCACACAATCCCTTCCAGCGCTAAATCGCCATTCAGGTTCTCGACCGCTTCAGTACTCGCCAGAAATTCCCCCTGCTCCGATACGATTGGATAGAATGGATCTCGTTTGTTGTGGCTATTATAAACGAATTTTTCTTCTTCCGCAAGAAGAATGGATAGTGGATAGTGGATAGTAGATAGTAGAAGAATAAGTCGAGCCATACCACTCCACTTTCCACTTTCCACTTTCCACTTTCTATCTTTACTGCTTTGACGCATAAGTTTTCAGCTCCAGCCGCATTTGATGCTCCCGCGGATTCTGCGGGTCAGCGCTCAAATTAAAATGGTCCACGATCACCATCCGTTCTCCTGTTTCAAGGCAGTTTAAGAAAAGGCCCAGAGAATGATATCCTCCCCGGGCTTGAAGCGTTAGTAGAACTTCGCGGAAAACCCCTCCCGAAATAATTTCTCCTTCCTTCGGTTCAACTCCTACTAGGGAGACGCTGGAAATCCTCGCCTGACCTGAAAGATATTTCAGAAGCTGGGATAAATCAGATTCGGAGGGAAAAACTTCCCGATATTTTCTAACCTGTTCCTCTAACCGCCTCAGCTGCTGGTTAAGACGATCTTTGTTTTTAATATCTTCCTTTACTGACGCTAACTCCTCGCGAAGTCCTTTCACTTCGGGCATTAAAACACCTAGACGGTTTAGACTAGGTTGAACCAAAAGGTAGTAGTAAAGCACCAGCACAATGCAGCCGAGCAGAATTCCCAGAAGAAGCTTCTGTTTTTGTTCTTTGTTCATTTTCTTTAAATCAACGCCAAAGTCAACCACTGGTCTTTTTCTCCTTTGTTCTTAACGGACACACCAGCGTAAATTCTGATACGGAAATTACCCCCAGCGGACGGCTCTGGATATTTTCTAAACGAATATCTTCAAAATCCTTAAAGAAATCTTCGTTCCCTTTGAGCGCGCTGATGTATTTCCCAACGATGGCCGCTTCTTCCCTGTCCCGCGAATAGGCTCTTCCTTGGATAAAAAGGGCCGCCTCTTCTTTGATTTCGTGTTTTTCCGTCGTGATACTCCTGCGTTGTAATTCCAGTTTTTTCAGCCAGATTCCCGGCTGTAATAAATCACTGATCTGGTTCATCTTTTTAGACCAGAGAAAAGGATGTTTCACTAACCCCTCGGCCGTGGAAGATTGGCTCTGCAAGAATCGTACGTCTGCCTTCAGCTGCTTGATGACTCGGCGATCAGAATCCAAACGGTTGAGTTCTTTTTCTGTTCTCGTTAGAACCATTTGTTGTCCCCCAACGATAGCGAGTAAAAACAGAAAGAAAGCGAGCAGGATCACCCCCGCCCCCAGACCGACAGAAATGTAAAACTCCTTATTAAGGACAAAAAGTTTCCTGGTGACTTTAAGCTCTTTGGGAAGTAGATTAATTTCTATCATACATTTCGGATGGCCAGTCCCAGCGCCAGATGAAGATGGGGTTTCATTTTTTCAAAATCTTCCTTAGGTATGCCCTCCCCGATTTCAAAAGCGAGAGTCGGATCCCAGAACGAAGCCTCCAAACCGAGCGCCTTCTGGAACGGCTCCAGTAGATGAGGAGACAGTTTGCCGCTCACATACACCCGCTTAACGGAATCGCTCCACTGACTTTCGTAATAATCGAAGGAATAACGGATTTCATTGGCTAGATCGACCAATAAAGCGGCGTCGCTTTGAACCTGCGACTCCCCAATGGAGATATCCCTGCTGAAATAACCGGTATTCTGTTTCAACACGTTTACCACCGTCAATTCTTTATTGACGTGGATCACTCCTATCGCCTCGCCGGTATTTTTATGGATTTGATTAAAGAAGAAAGCGTTGCAGACGGCAAAACCAGCCGCGTCAATGAGAACAGGATGAAGCTCCGCTTGTTGATAAGAGCCAATGAGGGACTGAATTAGATCCCTTCTTGCGGCGACAATCAGCAGGCGGATTTTTTTATCCTGAGTCTCTCCGACGAACTGATAGTCCAGAATCACTTCGGATTCCTTGTAGGGGATGTATCTTTCTAACTCGAAAGAAAGGGCCGTCGGGATTTCTTCTTTTTTCATCGGCGGGAGTTTGAGGTAACGGACAATCACCCCTTCTCCCGCGACGGCCGCGCGCACCGATGTCGAAACAATATTCGCTAAGGCCAGCCCCTTTTTGACGGCGATTTCCGGCGGGTCTTCAAAACTTCCAACGTAGCAGTGAACGATTTTCGGCTTGGGGAACCCTTTCAGGACCTCAACGACGCGGACTTCTGAACCGCTCCAATCCAGTCCGACCGCGGTCGTTTCCTCTCCGGCAAGAATGGGGAAGGCTTTTAACAGGAAATCTTTCCCGATCCCCCTCGGAATTGACTGAAACAGTTTCTGAACTCCCCCCATACATTAAAAGGTATCGTACAAGAGTCATCCAAGTCAAGTGGAATGCGAATGCTCGGGCTTATAGCGTGTGTTTGGCGGGATTGATTTTACAGGCCGGCTCTGTCCCAACCGCTTGAATGTCGTAGCCGGAGCTAAAAGATTTACCGGAATCCTGCGGGCAAAATACCTTGTCGGTTCCACCCTTGAAATAAGGGGCCAAATCGGAAATAGACGGCATTTCATCCGCGGCGCGATTAGTCTCCACAGCCCATTCGTTCTTCGCCGCGGAGATTTGGCGCAGGTTGTTGACGCAGATGTTTTTTTGCGTCGTGTCGCGTGAATTGGAAAAACCGGGAAGGGCTATCGCCAGCAGAATCCCCATGATCAATAACACGATCATGATTTCAATCAGCGTGAATCCATGACAAAAAAGAGACGACCCGCTTGCGATGGGTCGTCTCCGTAAGGCCGAAAACTTCATAGCTTGTGGTTCGTCGCGTCCTTCTGGCAAACCGGATTCGTGCCAATGGCGTTAATGGTGTAGCTGGAGCTAAACGCTTTGGCCGTGTCCTGAGGACAGTAAACTTTTGCCGTCCCTCCTTTTAGGTAAGCATCGAGATTCGTGGCGGCAGGCGTATCTGACGACGTTTTGTTATTCTCGATCGCCCACTGCTCCTTGGCCGAATCAACCTGCCTCAGGTTGTTGATACAGGCGTTCTTCTGGGTAGCAGTCCTTGACTGGACAAAGTTGGGCACCGCGATGGCCGCCAACAGCCCGATAATTGCCACAACGATCATGATTTCAATCAGCGTAAAACCGCTTACTTTTGCTGGTTTCATAACACATCCCCCTTTCTGGATTTATGAAGCATTCCCTACATCTTTAAGTTTACCCCTCTTCGCCTGCGTTGTCAAACCCTGTTTGCCTCATTGATTCACCAACGTCGTCAACTTAAAGATCGGCAGGAACATGGCGATGATAATCCCGCCGATCACCAGCCCCACAAAGGTGATGATGAGCGGCTCAATCAGCGACGTCAGGCCTTTGACGGCAACTTCAACCTGTTCATCATAAAAATCGGCCACCTTCGTCAGCATCTTTTCCAGCTCGCCGCTCTTTTCTCCGATCGCGATCATCCGAATGACCATGGGAGGAAACACTTTGCTCTTTCCTAAGGGCTCGGCGATCCGCTCTCCTTCACGGATGGAAGTTCTCACGCTCAAGACCGCCTCTTCAACAACGCTGTTCCCCGCCGTCTTTCCGACAATTTCCAATGAAGTTAAAATCGGAACGCCGCTTTTCACAAGGGTCGAAAAGGTCCGCGTGAACTTGCTGACAGCGACTTTGCGGAAAATCGTCCCGAAAATAGGCATATTCAATTTGGTTTGGTCCCATTGTTTCCGCCCCAGAGGAGTACGGATATATTTTTTTAAAAAGATCCCCCCTCCCAGCGCCGCCATGATTTCGAAGGGCAGATACTGACGCAGAAAATCGCTTAAGAAAATGAGAAACGCGGTCGCCGGCGGCAGCTGCGCTCCGAAACTGTCAAAAACCCCCTTAAAAACAGGGACTACCTTTAAAATGAGCAGAAGCGTGATTAAGAAAGCAATGCAGGAAACAACGATGGGATATAGGAGCGCCGATTTGACTTTTTTAATGAGTCCATTTGTTTTTTCCATGTAAAGCGCGAGACGATCCAGAATTTCCTCTAATTTACCGCTCTCTTCTCCCGCCTGAACCATGCTGATATACATCTGGGGGAAAACCTGGGAATGTTTTCCAAGGGCTTCTGAAAAATTCTTCCCGGTCTCCACATCCCGGCGAATCTCCTTGAGAACCGCTCCGAGAGCGGGGTTTTCAGACTGCTCTGTCAGAATCTCCAGCCCCTGCAATAACGGAATCCCCGCGTCAATCATCGTCGCCAGCTGCCGGGTCATGATCACCAGGTCATCCAGACTAATTTTGCCGTGAGAGAATAACCACGTTTTCCTTTGATCCTGTTTCCGCAGTTCCTCCACCGAAACAGGGATCAATTTTTCCTGGCGCAGAATCTGGTTCAGCGCCAGGCGGTTCTCCGCCTCTGTGGTTTTAGTGACTGTCTTTCCCTCTTCATCCTTGGCAGTGACCTTAAAAATACTCATTTTAGTTTTTCCCCTGACCTTGACCCTTGCCCCTTGACCCTTTTATATTATTCCTCCGCCGTGGTATCGTTCACTTCTTCCAGTGTTGTCAATCCCTGCTGGCATTTCTCCATGCCGTCTTCTCTCAAAGTCCTCATCCCCTGTTTTTCAACCGCTGTCCGTTTGATTTCATCGGACGAGCATTTGCTGATGATCTTCTCCCTGACGCGGTCATCAATCACCAACACCTCCATCAGGGCCATCCTTCCCCGATACCCTGTATCGCGGCAGTTGGGGCATCCTTTCCTTTTGCAGGCGGCGCAAATTCTCCGGCAGAGCCTTTGCGCCGCCACCAGAATCACCGAGGAGCCGATCAAAAAGGGCTCCACCCCCATGTCAATCAAGCGAGTAATCGCTCCGGCAGCGTCGTTGGTATGCAGAGTGCTCAAAACAAGCTGTCCGGTCAGGGAAGCCTTAATGGCGATGTCCGCCGTCTCAGAGTCACGGATTTCTCCAACCATGACGACATCGGGACTCTGCCGCAGAATGGAGCGAAGCCCGCTGGCGAACGTCAGGCCTATCTCTGTCTTGGTCTGGATCTGGGTGATTCCGTCAATCTGGTATTCCACGGGGTCCTCGACGGTAATGATATTCTTCTCCGGGACATTTAACTGGGACACAATGGAATAAAGCGTCGTGGTTTTGCCGCTGCCGGTGGGGCCTGTCACCAGTATCATGCCGAAAGGCCTGGCGATCGCTCCCTGAAATTTTTTGAGCGTGTCCGAATCCAATCCCAAGTGATCCAACCCCGCGGTGAGATTCCCGCGATCCAAAACCCGCATCACGATTTTGGCGCCATAACCCACGGGGAGGATGGAAATTCGGAAATCAATTTCTCTGTTCTGGAACTTGATCTTAAAACGGCCGTCCTGAGGAACCCGGAATTCCGTGATATCCACTCCCGACATCAACTTCAACCGCGCCGTGATGGCGTTCTGAACATTTTTAGGAAGGGTGTTCGCTTCTTGAAGCCGCCCGTCAATTCGATAACGGACCCTCACGGTATTCTCATAGGGTTCCAAGTGAATGTCGCTGGCCCTCCGTTTCAAACCCTCCATAATAATCGCGTCCACTAAACGGATGATCGGCCCTTGCTGGCTCTCTTGGGTTGCCTGCTCGATCGAGAAAACCCCCTCCCGGGTTTCCTCCGGCGCCATCGCCGGTTCTTGAGGGCGTTTCTCGGCTTGAGCGATCATCTGGGCGAGCTTTTCCGCCGAGTCGCCGTAGTATCTTTCAAGGGAACTCTGGATATCTTTCTCCGATGCCAGAACCAATTCAATCCTGCAGCCGCTCAAGCGGCGCAAATCATCCATCAGAATCACGTCGGGGGGATCCACGACAGCGGCCACCAGCGCGTCGCCCAGCCTGGCGATGGCGATTAATTGATTTTTTCTCGCCATTTCTTCCGGAACGATTCGAACGACCGCGGGATCGATTTTATACTTTGACAGGTTCAGAGAAGGAATCCCAAACTCGCGGCCCAACAACCCCATCCAAATTTTTTCGTCAACGCGATGAGACTGAAGAAGGACACTGCGAAGACTCACTCCCTGTTCTTCCATTAAGGCAATGGCCCGCGCTAAATCCTCTCGGGTCATCAGAGAATTCTTGACCAACAACTCCCCCATTTTCTTAGAGACTGTCTCAGTCATGTTAGTCCTGATCCCCCACTGAGACCCTCAAAACCTCTTCGATCGTCGTCAATCCCTGTTTGACCTTTTCCAGTCCGTCTTCGCGGAGCGTCCGCATCCCCTCGCCGCGAGCCGCTTGCTTTATTTCATATTCCTGCGCGTGTTTGGCGATTAGCTCCCTGATTTTCGGCGACATCGTCAAAGTCTCAATGATCCCGGCGCGCCCCTTGTAACCGTTCTTGCGGCACTCTTCGCATCCTCTCCCACGATAGAAATTCATCTTGCCGATCTCCGTTTCAAAAGCGGACCCCAACTGCGCCAGAACAGTTTCCGGTACTTTATAGGTCTCCTTGCACTGTTCGCAGATCTTTCGAACCAGCCGCTGAGCCGTTACCAGAATTACCGACGAACTGATCAGAAAAGGTTCAATCCCCATGTTGGTCAATCGAACCACCGCTCCGGCGGCGGTATTGGTATGAAGGGTGCTCAGCACAAGGTGGCCGGTCAGGGCCGCTTTAATCGCGACGTCCGCGGTCTCCAGATCGCGAATCTCTCCCACCAGAATGACGTCCGGGTCTTGCCGGAGAATCGAACGAAGCGCGTTGGCGAAGGTCAGTCCCACCTCCGGGCGGATCTGCACCTGGTTAACGCCGAAAAGCTCGTACTCAATCGGGTCCTCCACCGTCACAATATTTTTGTCCGGGCTGTCGGCATGCCTGAGCAATGAATAGAGGGTGGTAGTTTTTCCGCTTCCGGTAGGCCCGGTCGCCAAAATCATTCCGTGAGGACGGACCGCCGCTTCTTTTAATTTCCCGACGGTGGTTTCATCGTAACCCAATTTGCCGATGTCCAGAGTGAACGCCGACTTATCCAGGACTCGAAGAACCACCTTTTCCCCTAAAACTGACGGGAGAATCGAAACGCGGAAGTCAATCGTCTGCCTGCCGATCCGCATGCGAAATCTTCCATCCTGCGGAATCCGCCGTTCCGCGATATTGAGACTCGACATAATTTTGACTCTGGAGACAATCGCCTGCTGCATATGTTTGGGGGGAGCGGAGACTTCCCTCAAAATCCCATCCACGCGATAGCGCACCCGCAGTTTTTTTTCAAGCGGTTCAATCAAAATATCACTGGCTTTCATTTTCGCCCCTTCCACCACAATCGCGTTGGTGAGCTGAATCACCGGAGCGGCATTGGAGACCTTGGCCAGTTGATCCGAATCGATGACCTCCTGGTTTTTCTCCTCTTTAATGAGTTCAAACCCTTCCTGCCCTTTAAAATCATTGACGATCTCGTTAATCGCTTCCTGGTTCCGCGCCCCGTAATATTTTCCAATCGCTTCTTGAATTTCCTGCCGCGTGGCCAGGACGATAACGATTTGATAACCCGAAAGGACCTGAAGGTCGTCGGCCAACGTCACATCCAGAGGATCGAAGACGGCGAGGGTCAAACTTTTGCCGATGAGTGAAATCGGAATAATCTGATACTTCTCCGCGGTTTTTCTGTCGATCAGGGCGATCACCCGCGGATCTACTTTGTATCGCGCCAGGTCGACGCAGGGGACGCGGAGTTCCTGTCCTAAAATTCCCAAAAGAGTCTTTTCAGAAATGATGCCGGAAGAAACCATCAAATCGTTCAACCGTCCGCCATTCTGTTTTTGTGCCGTCAGAATCTTGTCCAGTTGTTCTTGCGACGCCAAGCGCTTCTCCAATAAAATTTCGATAATCCGTTCCTTAAGGGCCATTAGAATCAGCCCCTTTCTTGACCGAATCCTTCTTATAGTAATGATCAATCGCCTTCCGAATTTCGGTCGTGGTGCTGACAAAAACCAGAATATCGCACCCGGTCACCATTTCAAGGTCTTCAATGGCCTGCTGATTTAACGGATTCGCCATCGCCACCGTCAAGGTCTCCCCTACTCGATCAATCGGAATCAGCATAAATTGCCGGGCCACGTTTTCCGGAATAATCTTCACCACCTCCGTATCTACTTCGTAATTTGACAGCGGAAGGAAAGGAAAACCATACTGCACCGTCAGGACCTGAGCGATGGCTTCCTCATTGCAAAAACCCAGTTCTACGAGAATCTCCCCCAACAAGCCCCCTTTTCCCTTCTGCACGATTAATCCCTTCTCCAGTTGGTCGGTGGTAATCACCTTCCTCTCGACTAAAAGCTCCCCTAACTTCTTATGCGTGACTCGCTTTATCATGGATCATTTCCCCGTGATCATCCGTTTAAGGTCTTCCACTTCCATCGTCCGCCCCAGCGCTTCTTCTAACGAAATCATCTTCTTCTTATAAAGCTCGTACAGAGACTGATTCATCGTCTTCATTCCCTCTTTCTGCCCCGTCTGAATGACAGAATAAAGCTGATGCACCTTGCTGTCCCGAATCAGGCTTCGGACCGCGTGAGTCGTCACTAAAACTTCCAGCGCCAGGGCCCGGCCCGGGCCGTCACAGCGAGGAATCAACTGCTGAGCGAGAACTCCCTGAAGGACCATCGAAAGCTGGACCCTCACCTGCTGCTGCTGATGAGCCGGGAAGACGTCAATAATCCGGTTCACGCTTTGCGTCGAGTCGGAGGTATGCAATGTCGCCAGTACCAGATGCCCCGTTTCCGCCGCGGTCAACGCGATATCCATCGTCTCCCAATCTCTCATCTCTCCGACCAAGATCACGTTTGGATCCTGCCGCAGGATATGCCGGAGCGCCTCGGTAAAAGAACGAGTGTCGCCTCCCACTTCACGCTGGTCAACGATCGCCTTCTTATTTTGATGAATATACTCGATCGGGTCTTCGATGGTAATGATATGACAGGGATGGGCTTGATTGATCCGGTCCACCATCGAGGCCAGAGTGGTTGATTTTCCGCTCCCCGTGGCTCCGGTAATCAATACCAATCCTTTGGGGCGGTTGCAAAAATAATCCATGACGTCCACAGGCAATCCCAGTTCTTCAAAAGAGCGGATTTTCTCCGGAATCAAACGAATAGCCGCCCCCATTTTCCCTCTCTGGAAAAAGCAGTTGACCCGGAAACGGCCCAACCCTTCAATCCCGAAAGCCATGTCGTGTTCCTGTTGTTTGATAAACTGATCCATCCGTTCCTTGGGGAGAATCTGCCGGAGCAGATCAGAAATCGCCTCGTCCGTGAGCGGAGCGTATTCAAGGGAAACCAGGGAACCGTCAATCCGCAGAGTCGGGGGATAATGAACTCCCAGATGCAGATCCGACGCCCCCCTCTGCACCATCTGCTTGAGCAATTCCCCCATCTGCACCGCCGTCGTCATCGCCATGGTCGTCCTCCTCTATTGCTTCGCCCCTGTCGGCATCATCCCAACAATCTGATTGCATCCATGTTCCTTGGCTCGCTGGAGCATTTCCTCTCCCTTCTTGACCAGCTCCTGCCATGTGGCGCCGTCAATCGGGTTCTCGCTCACCCCGCCGCTCAAGGTCACTCCATTTTTCCCGTTCCCTCCCAGAAGCCGCAGCGCCTCCACTTTCTTCCGGATCCGCTCCGCGATTTCCATCGCTTCCTTCTTGTTCTTTTCCGGAAGAAGCAGGGCAAAAGCGTCGTCCCCGTAGCGTGCCGCCTTGTCAATCTCGGTAATCTCCTCGGATAAAACTCTGGCGATTTTCTTCAAGACCCCTTCCGCCGCCAGCGCTCCTTGGGAAAGAACCACTTCTTTAAATCCGTCCACGTCAAAAATCACGAACGCGCAGGGGCGCTGTGAATAACTGACCCGTTTGATTTCCTCCTCTAATCGCTGTTCAATAAAAATTTTGTTGAAGAGATCGGTCAACTCGTCTTTGATCTCCAGCTCTTCCGTCTTCTTTGAGAGGCGGTCGTTCTCAACGGCAATTGACACTTGCCTCGCGAAGATCCGGTAGATCTCTTCGTCCCCTTCACTGAAAGAGAAATTCTTCTGAGCGTTGCCGATCCCCAGAAGGCCGATCCCCATCGAGCGAAGCACAATGGGGATGACCACCGCGTTGGCCACTCCCCACCGGCGCATCAGATCCTCAATCTCTTCGCGGTGAGCCGGCTGTTTGGCGTCCACTTTAAACCCCCTTCGATCCACGACGCAATTCCCCACGATCCCCGAGCCCAATTCGAACTTGGTTTGGACAAACTCATCAGAACCGATATCATAACAGACGCGGACCGTCAGCTTCTTGGTCGTTTCATCCAAAAGAATCAGGAATGTTTTGGTCCCCTCCTGAATCTGGGAAATTCTTTCCACCACAAGCTGCAGCACATCCTGTAATTTCTTACCGTTGGAAATCAAATTCCCCACTTGCAGGAGATTCGACAGGGCCATCACTTTTTTGTTCACTTCCAGGTTGATCTCCTTGGTTTTCTCGCCGTAATCTTTCAGTTCTTCCATGTTTTCACGGATACGGCGGGTCATTTCATTGAGGGAACGCCCCAAATCTCCAATCTCATCTTCCCTGTGTTCCACAGTCACTTCCGTCATCTGCCCGTTCACAATCCCCCTTGCCTGGATCGCGATCCGCGCGATCGGATCCACAATCTCTTTGGCGAGTTTCAATCCCAGCAGAGCAACGACAATCGTAATCAACAGCACCAGGCTGACCTGGCCGATAGACTGAATGTGAGGAAAGATATAGTTATTGGCGAGATAAACAGTGATCAACAGCGGAATGAGCGACATCAAACAGAAAGCGATCAGTAACTTGTAGCGGACCCCCCGAGGCACCAGCGCCAAACTCTTAAATAACTCCATGGATTCTCCCCCCTTTTTCCGCCTCAAGGCGGACTCTCTAACTCTAATAATAAGTTTACCTTATGAATGGGGGAAATACAACATCACAACTAATTGATGTTAAATATGTTATAAGATTAAAGAAAGGAAGGTTAAAAACCGCTTAATTCTGTTGAATTGGCCCTAGAAGCTCTTCCACCATCTTTTGCACCCGCACCATCCGTTCAGGAGAAGGGGGGTGAGTACTGAGGAAATTGCCTGAAAGAGTCTGCGGAATCTCCACGCCGAAACGTTCCCATACAGCGACCCCGGCCTGGATATCAAACCCGGCGGCGTGGACGTACTTCAACCCAATGTAATCCGCTTCCCGCTCATACTCTTTGGAAAACCGCGCTCCAACCAAACCGCTTCCTAACCGCGAGACCGGATCACCGCTCCCGGGAAGCAGAATCTCCGCTCCCACCCCAACCGTGATCCCTAAAATTCCCGCCAGAATTCCGCTCCCCATGGATTTGGCGATGTGCCCCTGCGTCAAATGCGCCAGCTCATGCCCCAGCACCACCGCCAGTTCATCATCCGAATGAATGAACCGGAGCATCCCGTAAGTCACGACGACTTGTTCCGGCTCGGCAAACGCGTTCACTTCGCCGCTATCCGCCGTCATGAATCGAATCCAGTACGGCGCCGAAGTCGGCGCCAGATCCACCAGCACTTTCCCTTCTCTCCCTTCGATTTCAATCGTTCTGGTTTCTCCCGGTTTGATTTTGCGCAGTAACTGCAGCGCCTCCCAGGACGATTGCGGCTTTGCTTTTCCGATTTTCGCGATCAAGTCTCCCGTTTTAAACCCCGCTTTCTCCGCGGGGCTCTCCGGGATAACCCCCACCACCACAATGCCGCGGCTCGCGTTTAAATGATAAAACTCTTTTAATTCTCTGGAGACATCGGCCAACAGCAAACCAACATAAGGGCGTGGAACGCTGTCTTGGGGCGCCGGCAAACGGGACACCAAACGATACCCCAATTGATTGAGGCGGATTTGCTGAGAAAATTTGTAGCGGAGGGCTTTGGCCTGAAGTTCCTTGCGGGCTTGTTCAATTTCTTGTTTGGAAATCTGCGGGCCTATCGTCGCGCATCCGGCTAAAAAAAAGAAAGTGGAGAGTGGAAAGTAGAAAGTAAAAAAAATCCGTGCAAGGCAAATCCACCTCCCACAATCCACTTTCTCTGCCAGAGGCAGACCCGCCTCCGGCGGGCATTTTCCACTTTCCGTCATTTTGTTTCCTTCTCCCAGACCTCGCACATCAATTCCACGATCATCGGATCAAACTGCGTTCCGGCGCACCGGCGCAGTTCTTCCAGCGCCTCTTTGACACTCTTTCCTTTTCGGTACGGCCGGTCATGCGTGATCGCGTCAAAGGTATCCACCACCGCCGCCACCCGGCTCCCCAGCGGAATCTCTTCCCCCTTTAACCCTTGAGGATACCCTGTGCCATCCCATTTCTCTTGATGATACCGAACAATTCTAGCGACCTCTTTTAACCCGCCAATTTTTTCCAATAACTCAGCACCGTCAGCCGGGTGACACTTGATGATTTCCCATTCTTGTTCATTCAAGGAGCCTTGTTTGTGTAGAATTTCGTGAGGCGTAAAAATTTTCCCCACGTCATGCAGCAACACCCCCGATAGAAACATCTCCTCGGTGATATTCCCAAGACCGATCCCCCGCTCCGCCAGTTTATCCACCACTTTCTTCGCGTAGGCCACCACCCGCTGAATATGTTCCGAGGTATAATGCGGATCCAGTTTATGAACCACGGAGGCGAACGACGCCACCACTCCCATCATCGTTTCGCGGAGATGGTTGTAGGCCTTGCGCAAATCTTCGTAAAGCTGGGCGTGCACCTTGCCGACCACTTCCTTGTTCAGCGCCTCCAGATCAAACGGCTTGGTCACATAGTCGCTGGCGCCATATTTTTTGGCCTCCGCCATTTTCGTTTCATCGGAGAAAGCCGTGACCATGATCACCTTCATCGCCGGATCCACCGCCCGGATCTGTTTCAAGACGTCAATTCCCGAGACCTTCCCCATCTGAATATCCAAAAACACCAATTGCGGCGGGTTCTTTTTAATCACCTCCAGCGCCTCTTCCCCGCTGAAGGCCTTCTGAACCTGATACCCTTGATTCTGAAAAAACGCCGCCAGCAACCCTACGATTGTTTCATCGTCATCCACAATCAGCAGTCTGACCATCGGTTCTCCTCTGGTTTACTTATAGCATAGACGCTAAAGAGCTGCAAGAAGGCACTCATCGTTTAAGGTATATTACGGACCGTTTACTTTAATCCGCCCCGTGGACTGGTGTACCGTAATACTGATCGTATTATTCTTCTTATCCTTGAACCAGAGGGTTCCGGTCTCTCCCGCAACCCCTCCTGTGGGAGTAAAGATCACACGGTCATCCTTAAAAGAGACCGGGTCCGATCCGTCCGGGTTTTCCAGAGAGATCGCGGCAGGGATATGGTACCGCTTATCCACTATTTCCAAAGAAGCGGCATCCTGAAGGGTCACCTCTCTCTCATTGACGTTAAACACCACCGCGTACGGTTTGCGGTGTGTAATCGCCATGCTTCTTCCGGTGTAGAGTAAACTCGAGATTTGCCGCGCCGCCGCCCGGATGCCGGAACCGCTGTTAAACCGTCCAAAGTAGGGAAGGCTCATCCCGACGACTAAAGCGATAATCCCGAGAACGACCATCATCTCGATGAGAGAAAAACCTTTCTGTTTGTCTTCCTTACCAGTTAGTAACATCATCCTCCGATTCCTTTCCGTCAGGGCCTAAGCTGTATAAATCGTAGAACTTGGTTCCGTTATGCGTTCCCCCTTTGACATAAACATACGGTTTTCCCCAGGGATCCACAAATTCTCCTCCCTCCAATTCCTTTTCCTTAAACCGCATATACGGCCCGTTCCATCCTGAATTTTCTTCGTTAGCTGTCTCATCTGAGAGGGCTTTGACCAAATTTTCGTTGCCGCTTTCCGGGAATGTCCCCAGGTCGCTTTCATGCATTCCCACCGCCGCTTCAACCGTGGCAATGGCCGCCTCCGCTTTCCCGCGCGCCCCCCGTTTGCGGGCGGTTTGAGTCGCTGACGTCACCAACCCCGCCAACAGCGCGATGATGGCGACAACCACCAGAAGTTCGATCAACGTGAAACCTTTTTGCTTTCGTCTGAACATACATACCCCCTCTCTTCAAGTAGGGGCACGGCGCGCCGTGCCCCTACAATTGTGTTTCCTTTAAAACCTCTTCCACCGTTGTTTCACCCTCCAGTATCTTCAAAATCCCGTCTTCACGCAAGGTTCTCATACCGCTTCGACGGGCCGCTTGCATCAGTTCCGAAGATGGGAGCCTGTCTATAATCATTCCGCGCAACTCCTCATTGATTTCAAAAACCTCATAAATGCCGAACAGCCCCCTGTAACCGCTTTTATTGCACCGGCCGCATCCCCTTCCGCGGTAAAAAGAGAAAGGATTTTTTCTCTTTTGAAGTTCATCGCGGGTCACGCCCAAATCTTTCAGTTCTCCGTCGGTAGGGAAGTATTCTTCTTTGCAATCCTTGCAGATTCTGCGAACTAATCGTTGGGCAACGACCCCGCGCAGTGTCGAAGTGATCAAAAACGGCTCCACATCCATATCCAAAAGCCGCGTGACCGCTCCCGGCGCGTCGTTGGTGTGGAGAGTCGAGAAAACCAAATGCCCGGTCAAAGCGGCCTGGGTGGCAATCTGCGCTGTTTCTTCGTCCCGAATCTCCCCGACCATAATGACGTCGGGATCCTGCCGCAGGATCGCCCGGAGGCTCTTAGCAAACGTGAGATCAATTTTCGGATTAATCGGCACCTGGATGAGCCCGGCGATGTCGTATTCGACAGGGTCTTCCGTCGTGATGATTTTTGTGTCAACCGTGTTGATTTCCTTCAACGCGGAATAGAGCGTTGTCGTTTTTCCGCTGCCGGTGGGGCCTGTGACCAGCAGAATACCGTTGGCAAGCTCGACCAGCCGGCGAAGCTGTTTGAGCGTGTCTTCGTGCATTCCGATTTTATCGAGCGCGAGATGTCCGGCGGTTTTATCCAACACGCGCATCACGATGCTTTCTCCATACACCGTCGGCAAAGTCGAGACGCGAAGATCAACGTTTCTTCCTTCGATCGTCATCATGATTCGTCCATCCTGCGGCAGGCGGTTTTCCGCGACGTCGAGATTTGACATCACTTTGATCCGGCTAGCAATCGCCAGATGAAGCGATAAAGGGGGCTTGACCAGTTCATAGATAACGCCGTCCACCCTGTACCGAATCCGGTAGTCGTTCTCAAACGGTTCGAAATGGACGTCGCTCGCTTTGTCGTTCACCGCCTGCAGTAAAACCGTGTCGAGCAGTTTGACCACCGGCGCCTGCGACGCCAGGTCTTTCAGTTTTTCCGTGTCAATCTCCCCCGCCGTCACTACCGGCATTTTATTCTGAATTTCACCGACCAGGTCGCCGAGTGACTCCAGCTGGCTGCCGTATATTTTTTGAATGGCCTTCTGGATATCCTCAATGGGGGCCAGCTGGCCGATGATCTCACATCCGGTCGTAAACCCCAAATCATCCGTGACTCTCAGATTGAACGGGTCGGCCAAAGCGATGATCAACCGATTTCCCTCCAGTTTCAACGGAACAATGCCGTAGAGACGCGCCTGTGAGGCGGGTATTTTCGAGATGGACTCCGGCTGGGGTGCCGTTTTCTCCAGGTCAACCACTTCCATCCCGGAAGATTCCGAGAGCGTCTTTAAAAGCCCTTCACGATCTAAAATACCTATCTCCACTAAAACAGCCGTGAAAGGTCTTTGGCTTTGTCGTTGCTGTTCTCTGGCCTTTTCGATCTGCTGGTCAGTGGCCAGTCCGTTTTCTAGCAGATAATTAATCAGCCGTTCCATGATCTCCGCTAATCCTCCGCCTGCGCGACGCGAAAAATTTCCTCAACCGTGGTCCATCCCAGTTTCACTTTCGCCAATCCGTCTTCCCGCAGGGTTTTCATTCCTAATTCGCGGGCTTTGGCGCGGATTTGCGCGGTTGAAGCCCGTTTAAAAATCAACTGCCGGATTGGCTCCTGCATCCGGAAAAGTTCATAGATCCCGATTCTTCCTCTAAAACCGGTCCGTCCGCATTGATCGCATCCCTTTCCTATGGAGTATTGTCCCGTTCCGGGAACTTCCTCCAGCACCTTCAGTTCGTCCTTCGTCGGTGAATAAGAAGTCTTGCAGGAAGGGCAGACCGTCCGGATTAACCGCTGAGCTAAAATCCCCTGAAGAGTTGACGCCACCAGATAAGGTTTAATCCCCATGTCAATCAAGCGGGTGACCGCTCCCGGGGCGTCGTTGGTGTGCAAAGTGCTTAAAATAAGATGTCCGGTCAAGGCCGATTGAATGGCGATGCCGGCGGTTTCGGCGTCTCGAATTTCTCCCACCATGATGACGTCGGGAGACTGTCTTAACATGGAGCGGAGCGCCGCGGAAAAGGTCAGATGAATTTGCGGTTTTACCTGTACCTGGTTAATGCCTGAAATTTGGTACTCGACCGGATCTTCAACGGTGATTAATTTCCGGTCGGTTTTATTCAATAGACTGAGGGCGGCGTAGAGAGTGGTGGTTTTCCCGCTGCCGGTGGGGCCTGTGACCAAAAAAATTCCTGTCGGTATCGCGATCAGCTGCTCGAACAGTTTCTGCTGGTCCGGAAGGAAACCAAGATCCTTGATTCCAAGAAAAAAAACGGATTTATCCAAAATCCTCATGACAATGCTCTCGCCGTAAAGCGCAGGAAGGGATGAAACCCTTAAATCGAGTTCTCTGCCAAGAACTTCTGTCTTGATTCTTCCGTCCTGCGGCAGGCGTTTTTCGGCGATATTCATCCCCCCCATGAGTTTGAGGCGGCTCAAGATAGATCCCTGCAGACGCTGAGGAGGGCTTGGCACCTCATGGAGCACGCCGTCAATCCGATAGCGGATCCGCAGTTTCCCTTCCTGCGGCTCCACGTGAATATCGCTGGCTCTGGTTTTCACCGCTTCTTCAATAATGAGGTTGACAATCTGGATAATAGGACCTTCTTCACTTGCAGATCCTCCCGCTGCTTCTAAAGTTCTTGCTTTCGTCCCCTGTCCCCTGTCCCCTATCCCCTGTTTTTGTTTCAAGGAAGGAATCGCCCCTCCATAATAACGGGAATAGATCCGTTCAAAAACTTTCTGCTCCACCCATAAACCGTCGAGCCCCATCCCGATGACCGCCGAGAAATTCTCCAGCGCGAGAAGATTATAGGGCTGATCCGTAATCACAGTGAGGGTCCGCCCCTCCATTTTGATCGGAAGGATCCGGTGAGTGTTGATGATTTCCTGCGGGATTTTTTCTAAAACTTCGCGTGGAACGACTTCCTCTTCAACCTTGACGGGAAAAACGCCAAATTGCGCTAAGAGTTTTGGGTCGAGATTTTCCTGCGAGATAAAACCAAGGCGGACTAAAACCTGGCTGATTCTCTCCCCAAGCCCCTTGTGCTCTTTGATCCCTTTTCGAATTTGTTCATCGGTTAATAACCCGATATTGATGAGTACTTCCGGCAGGCGCTCGTGGTCTTTCATAAAGATAGTCTCGTATTCCTTCTTCAATAGAGTATTTCACCTTAAAACCGATCAACTCCTGCGCTAGTCCCGTATCAGCCAAGGTCTCGTCCTGGTAGGCCCCCGTGTAAGGATTTTCAAAATAATCAGGCGCCAGATCCGTTTTCAAAACTTCGTTGAGTATCTCGATCAGCCGGTTAAACGTCGTCGCGGCGCCGGTCCCCACATTCACGATGCCGCTCTTTTTCGTTCCCATCGCGTGAAGATTCGCCGTGACAACATCCTTGACATAAATATGATCTCGTTTCTGTTCTCCATCAGTGAAAACCCGCGGATGTTTGCCTTCTTTCATTTGTTGTGAAAGCTGCCCTATCATGCTGGCCGCTTTTCCCTTATATTCTTCACGCGGGCCGAAAACGTTGAAATATCTCAACCCAATAATTGGGATTGATCTTTTCTCGATCACTTCTCTGGCAATGTTATCTGTGACCAATTTTGAAAACGCGTAACAGTTAAGCGGTTTCGGCGTCTGATCCTCTTTCATAGGATTTTCCCCGTCTCCATAGACGCCGGCGGAGGAAGCGTAGACTAACCGGATTTTTCTCTTGAGGGCAAACTCCAAGACGCTGCGAAAACCTTCCACATTGACTCGTATCATCCGGTACTGGTCCGTGATCGTGGTATCAGTAATCGCCGCCTGATGAAAAATGATTTCGGCGTCAGGGACCATTTCTTCCAAAGCCGAATCCACAATATCGGCGGCAATGACATCTCCTTTAAACCCTGCGAGATTCTCAAAATGCCCTGAGCTGAAATCATCAATCACCGTCACCTTGTGCCCCTGCTGCTCTAAAGTAAGCGCCAGATTAGAACCGATAAATCCGGCGCCGCCGGTGACTAAAATTCTCATCCAGAATTCCTTTCTCTTTCTTTTAAGTTTAACGCTTTCTCAATAAAACGCAACAACCATAAGGTCACTAAAATTAAAATGGAAGCGATGGCCGCGCTGCTATAGTATCCCCCCCCCGCGGCCAATCCGATCCCCGCGACTGCCCAGATACTAGCGGCGGTTGTCAAACCTCGCACTGAAGTCGCTGACCGAAGAATAGATCCAGCCCCCAAGAAACCGATTCCGCTGACCACCTGCGCGGAGATCCGCGCAGGATCTGTCCCGGCAAATGACTGCGACATTAAAATAGAAACAACCATCACCAGCGCCGATCCTAAACTCACCAGGACATGAGTCCGTAAACCCGCGTCACTGCCATGAACTTCCCGTTCCAACCCAATCAATCCGCCAAGCCCCAGAGCGGTTAACAGACGAATGGTAATCTCGATGTCGGTCATGAATACCCCCCTTCTATATTCCAATTCGGTTGAGCCGTGAAAGAAAAATCCGATCGGTATCCTTTTTTAAAAAGTGCCCCCCCCAAACCGGCAACCATCGCTGCATTATCAATGGAGAGTCCTTTAGGAGGAAACAGCACTCGAAGCCCCTCGCGCGCTCCTTCTTCTTTCAATCGTTCTCTCAGGCGGCTGTTGGCCGCCACTCCGCCGCCGACGCTGAGTGTTTTAACTCCGTATTCTTCACAAGCACGTAAACTTTTTTTCACTAAAACATCTACCACTGCTTCCTGAAAACTGGCGCAGAGATCGTTGAGATCGGTATTTCTGTTCTTCTGCAAGTAATACAACACCGCCGTCTTGACTCCGCTAAAACTGAAATCAAAGTTTTTCTCATGAATCATCGCTCTTGGGAAATTGACGGTTTGCCGATTTCCCTCTTTTGCCTTGGCATCAATGATCGGCCCTCCGGGATAACCTAGTCCCAGCAGTTTCGCCACTTTATCAAAAGCCTCTCCCGCGGCATCATCCATCGTTTGTCCGATGACTTGGTAATTATCCACATCACAAACCAGCGCTAAGATAGTGTGCCCGCCGGAAACGATCAATCCCATGTAAGGGAATACCGGGGTTGCCTCCTCCAAAAAATTCGCGTACAGATGCGCCTGAAGATGATGAATTCCTAGAATGGGCTTTTCCAACGCCATCGCCATCGCTTTTGCCATGGAGATCCCTACCAGCAACGCCCCCGGCAATCCTGGGCCCTGAGTGACAGCGATTCCATCCAATTCTTCCACTAAAATATTCGCCTTTATCAGCGCCTCGTTCACCGTCCGGTTGATCCATTCCACATGATGACGGCACGCAATCTCAGGAATCACCCCGCCGAATGGCGAGTGCTCCGCGAGGCTTGTCGCGATTATGTTTGAAAGGATGGACTGGCCATCCTTTACCACACTGGCCGCCGTTTCGTCACAGGAGGTCTCAATGCCCAGAATTAACATTTTTTATTACTCTCGACGGGTTAACTGCGACGCGTACACAAATTGAATTCCTTCTTCCCGCAGTTTCGGTACCACCTCTTGAATCACCTTGAGAGTTATCTCCCGATCATGCCCGATCGCAATCACGCTTCCATTCCGTCTGGCGCTTTCCGCGGTTTTAAGCAGTTGTCCCTTGATGTATTCCGCGTCCAAATGGTTATCGAGGAAAACGCTTCTTTTCGCGAATGAAATCCCAACTTGCTTACTAGTTTCCTCCGCCACCGATTGAGAAGTAACGACACTATCCAAGAAATATAACTTTTCCTTCCGCAGTTCCTCCATGACAACCTTCATCACTCTCGGATCTTCGGTGGCTTTGGACCCCATGTGGTTAGAGATTCCTTTCAGATTCGGAATACTGGCAATCGCCCCTTTGAGCGTTTCCCGGACATCCTCATCAGTCATCGAAGTATAGATTGTTTTTTCCTCGGCGCGGATAGTATGGTTATGGGCCTCCATCGGCATATGGAGAATAATCTCATAATTTTTCCCTGCCAGACTGTTTGAAATCTGGGTGGAAAACCGCAGGTGAGGGAGAATCGCCAGAGTCATTGGCACACCGATTTCATTAAGAGCAGGAAGATTGTTGATGTTGTAGCCCCAATCATCCAAAACAATGGCCACCTTAGGCGCATTGGGATCCATGAGCGGAATCTCTACCGCCGGTTTCTCGACTTGAGAAACAACAAGCGCCTTAGATCGTTTCACTTGAGCGCTTCTTTGGCTGCCAAGCCACCAGCCAATCCCCAAAGAAATTATCGCAATGAATGCTAATAGAATTGGAATTTTTTTATTTTTTCTCATTTTCCAAGATTCTTATAGGCCCTGATCCCTTTTAACAGATCTAACGCTCTGGCAACCTGGTTATCCTGCTTGAGTTCCTTAAGTTTCGCGTCCGCCGAGTCAAGTTTATTCTCTTTTTCCGGTTCGGGTTTTTCTACCTTTTTGAAAATCTCCTCTGATTTTTGGTTTTTGAGTTCCTCTTCTTCTGGCTTTTTCTGTTCCGGGGCAGCCTCTTGTTCTACAACGATGTCTGGCATAATTCCCTCTCCATGAATGGATCGCCCCTTGGGGGTATAATATTTACTCGTGGTCAAACGCAACGCCGATCCATCCTTAAGCGGAATCACCGTTTGAACGGACCCTTTGCCAAAAGATTTTACTCCCATTAGAATCGCCCGTCCGTGATCCTGTAGAGCTCCAGCGACAATCTCGGAAGCGCTGGCGCTTCCGTCGTTGATCAACACCACCATCGGGAAGTCAAGCCGCGGCGAGGCGGCCTTCGCCTTGAACTCCAAATCCTGGCTTTTAATTCTCCCCTTGGTGTACACCACCATACTGCCGACGGGGATAAATTCCTCCGCCACTTCCGCCGACACGTCCAGAAGCCCGCCGGGGTTATTCCGCAAATCTAAAACTAACCCTTCTATCTTCTGGGATTCCAATTTCTTCAACGCCTGCTCCAGGTCGCGCCCGGTATTTTCCTGAAACTCCGAGATCCGAATATACACGATGTGATCTTCCAGCATCAGCCCGTCTTTAACGCTTTCGATTCTGACGATATCCCGCGTTAATTCCACCTCCATCAGTTTCCCGACGTCTTCCCGCAGAATCGTCAGGGCCACTTTAGTTCCCGGTTTTCCGCGCAGTTTTTTGACCGCGTCCACCAGCGTGATGTCACGGGTCAGTTCCCCGTCAATTTTGACGATTTTATCCCCCGGCTTCAGCCCGGCTTTTTGCGCCGGTGTTCCGTCCAACGGGCTGATAATCGTCAGCAGACCGTCTTTGATAGTGATCTCTATTCCCAGGCCGCCAAAGGAACCCTCAGTTTCAACTTTAATCTCATTATAGGTATCGGGATCCATGAATTGGCTGTGGGGATCCAGAGAAGCCAGCATCCCTTTGAGCGCTCCATAGATGAGGTCCTTGGTCTTCGGTTCCTCGACATAATCCGACCGGATCACCGTCATGGTGTCGGTAAAAAGCTCAATCTGCTGATAGAAATCATCCGAAGGTTTCTCCTTCGCAGCGCCATATTTTAATCCCGATACTAATGAAACCGAAAGAACGAGAAGAAAAATACCAATGCCAAACCGTCCCAGCTTCCTCATACTCCCCCTCCCTCTAATTTTTCCCTCAAAAGTTCCTGAACTTTCTGTGGATTCGCCTTGCCCGAGGTTCCTTTCATCACCTGTCCGACTAAAAACATGAGAGCCGTGGTCTTTCCACCGCGATAATCTTCCACGGATTTCAGATTTTTCCCGATCACTTCTTCAATCACTCCCGATAAACTCTTCTCATCGCTGATCTGCGCTAATCCCTTACTAGCAACGATCTCCCGCGGCGGCTGTTTTTTCTGAATGATTTCAACCAGCAGTTCCTTAGCCATTTTACCACTAATGGTCTGCCGATCCACTAATTCCAGCAGTTGAGCCAGCCATTCCGGCTTGAAGTCAAGCTCCGAGAGGTCCACTCCCCGCTCATTCGCCTGGGCTGCCAAATCTCCCATGATCCAATTAGCGACGATCTTGGGTTTTGGGTGCAACCGGACGCATGACTCAAAATAGTCGGCGGTCCACTTGTCTCTTGTTAAAACCGCCGCGTCGTACTTCGGCAACTCATATTGTTCTGAAAAACGTTTCTGTCTTTGAACCGCCAGTTCGGGAAGATTTTTTCGCACTTGTTCAATGACTTCATCAGTAATGATAAACGGCACCAAATCAGGTTCCGGGAAGTAGCGATAGTCATGCGCCTCTTCTTTCGAGCGCATCGAACGAGTCACCTGCTCTTCTTGATCCCAGAGACGGGTTTCCTGCGAGATACGGTTCCCCTGTTCCAATTCTTCAGATTGCCTTTTGATTTCAAAGAGAAGCGCCGAACGGACCGAGCGGAAGCTGTTCATATTCTTGATTTCCGTCTTAGTCCCCAGCGCTGAAGTTCCCTTGGGGCGAAGTGAAATATTCGCGTCGCAGCGAAGACTCCCCTTCTCCATATCGCAGTCGGAGACTTCCAGATATTGCAAGATTGATTTCAATTGCTGCAGGTAAAGAACCGACTCATCGGGGCCGCGCAAATCCGGTTCGGTGACAATTTCGATCAGCGGCATTCCGGTCCGGTTAAAATCAACAAGACTGGCGCTCCCGTCGGCTTTATGGACCAGCTTGCCGGCATCCTCTTCGATATGCACGCGATGGATACGGACCTCGATCTGTTTTCCTTCCATCGGGACTTCTAATTTTCCCTGGGTCGCTATGGGCAAATCGAATTGAGAAATCTGAAAATCCTTGGGAAGATCGGGATAAAAATAGTTCTTCCGATCGAACTTCATGCGGCTGGCGATTTTGCATTCCAGCGCCACTCCGACGCGAAGCGCCAATTCGACGACACGGCGGTTCAATACCGGAAGCGTCCCCGGAAATCCCAGGCAAACCGGGCAGGTCTGCGAATTCGGGGCAGAGCCGAATTCCGTCGAACAGCCGCAGAAGAGCTTCGATTTTGTTTTCAGTTGAACGTGAGTTTCTAGTCCGATGGTGACTTCATAATCGTTGATCATATTTGCTCGCAATCATGACGTAGGGGCAGGCCCCCGTGCCTGCCCTGATGCAACGCGGGCAACCACAGGGGGTTGCCCCTACATGAATTCTTTCTATAATACCGGATGCCTCTTATGCCACTCATTCGCCTGTTCGTAGGCGTACCCAACATGAAATAACGTCTCTTCCGCGAACGGCTTCGCCAAAAGCTGTAACCCCACCGGCAATCCCTGTTTTGTGAACCCGCACGGCACCGACATCGCCGGAATTCCGGCAAGGTTCGCGGAGATCGTATAAATGTCCGAAAGATACATCTGGAGCGGATTGCTGGTTTTTTCCCCTATTTTAAACGCCGGAGTCGGAGAAGTCGGCGTCACAATACAGTCGTAACTTTCAAAAGCTCGATCAAAATCGTTTTTGATCAGTGTGCGAACCTTTTGCGCCTTTAAGTAATAGGCATCGTAATATCCGCTGCTCAGCGCGTAAGTCCCCAAAATGATTCTTCTCTTCGCCTCTTTCCCAAACCCTTCCCCACGGGTCGCGAAGTACATCTGTCTTAGAGGTTCTTGTTCTTCTGAACGCTGAACGCTGTACGCTGTACGCTGAGTTCTAAATCCATACTGCACTCCATCAAACCTTGCCAAATTCGAACTGGCCTCTGAAGGCGCCACGATATAGTAGACGCTGATCGCATGCTCCGTGTTGGGGAGAGAAATCGGCTCTACTTTCGCCCCAAGTTTCTCAAGGCAATGAATGGCCTCTTTAACTATCTTTTCAACTTCGGGGTCAATTCCGCCGACGAAATATTCTTTGGGAATTCCGATTTTCATCCCCTTGATTTCTTTTGAGAGCGCTTTTGTGTAATCAGGGACCGGTGTTTCCACAGAGGTGGAATCTCTCCCATCATGCCCGGCAATCACATTCATTAACAGCGCCGCGTCTCTGACATCCCGGGTCAGGGGCCCGATTTGATCCAAGCTCGACGCGAAAGCAATCAACCCATAACGGGAAACACGCCCGTAGGTCGGCTTCATTCCGACGATCCCGCAGAGCGCCGCCGGCTGACGGATGGAGCCGCCGGTATCAGAGCCCAGCGCCATGACGGCTAATCCCCCCGCCACCGCCGCGGCGGAACCGCCGCTGGAGCCACCGGGAACACACTCAAGGTTCCACGGATTATGCGTCGGCCCGTAGACACTGGTTTCGCAGGAAGAACCGAACGCGAATTCATCCATGTTGGATTTGCCCAGTAGAATCGCTCCCGCCGTTTTGAGTTTTTCAATCACCGCCGCGTTGTACGGAGGGCGAAATCCCTCGAGGATTTTCGACGCGCAGGTCGTCACTTCTTCCTCAACACAAATATTATCTTTAATCACAATGGGAATGCCGGCCAGAGGCCCTTTTTTTCTGGTTTGTTCGATCTCCTTCGCCTCCGCCAACGCCCGTTCCCCGGCCACATAGACATAAGCGTGAATTTTAGAATCCAACTGTTCGATTTTCTCTAAAATGGAAGAAACAACCCGCGTCGGTTTTAACCCGCCGGCGCGGTACTGTTCCAGTAATTCGTGGGCTGTATCGAAGGTCATACAGGCGGCAGAACCCGGGGTACTTTGAAGAAGCTCGATTCCTTGGCGGGAGCATTTTCCAAAACTTTCTCGACCGGTAAGGATGGTTTTACTTCATCTTCACGAAAAACATTATGAATCGGCAGAGGGTGAAACGTCGGTTCGATCTTTTCAACGTTCACCTTCGCCAGTTCCGCCATATAACCGAGAACGTCATTGAGCTGGTGTGAGTAAAGTTTTACTTCCTCTTCGGTTAGAGATAAGTGCGCCAGCTTGGCGACATAGCGGATTTGGTCTTCTTTGAGTTCACTCGGTTGTTTTGATTGCATGGTATCTTAATGAGGTTGAATAAGATAGGATTTTAACACGGATTACAAAGAAGAGTCAAATCTTGCTATCTTCTGTGGGGTAGGAACATGGGGTTGCTGATGCACCCTATTCGCCATAGCGGCAGTGGCTCGGTAGGATTGAAAAAGTGTTCGTTCTGAAATGTCTTCTCTTCTTTCTGGGTTCCAAGCAATGTCTTCAGCGGTTCCTTCATCCGGCGCCGCGGAGACAAAATCGACCCCTTTCAGATAAGTATTGTTGGTTCCCGCGTGATGAGGGTTCTGGGCAAGGCGTCCTTGCGCGGCCAATGCTTTCAGTACTGTTGCCGCAATCTCCGCTTGAGCAGGATACATGACCACAAAAGTACGAACTCCGTGACGCCATCCCTGCATGAATGCCGTGTCATCAGGAAGAGGAAGCGGATGACCGTTTTTATCCCTTTGACAGAAAATTTCGATTCCTTCTTTTTCCGCTTCTTGGATGGCAGGCCCCACAAAACGGATATCACTGTTTCCAAACTTACCCCCCTCGCCCGCGTGAGGATCCACAGAGAAAACAGCTATCGGCCCTTTTTCTAATTGATGGATTGTTCGCAGAGTGGTTAAAACATCTTTTCGCGTTTTTTCGGTCTCAAAAGCGCGCACAGCATTAGTGATTGGTCCCGGATTAACTGCATAGAAGACCGCTCCCGCTTCCGGCACGCGCATTCTTTTAAGCGTGACTCCCTCAACGACTACTTCTTCCCATTTTGGGAACACGAATTTATCAAAAAGATCATTAAGTTGCCCCTGAGGAATATCTGGGCCTGGTTCCATCATATTGGCAGCCAATTTCGCGAAGATATGAGTTTCACCATGGGTCACAGCGCTAATACCCTCCAACTGTCCAAAAAGATGCATCGCCACTAACACCTGAATAAGAACAGGGCGAGCAAGGACCTTAAGGCGAGGGTTCCTCTGCTTAGCCAAACGGATTCCCTCTTCAATTCGTTCATTGAGTTCCGCGACTCCTGGATCAGAATTTCTATGATGATGGTCAATGGCAGCTATTCCAATCCAAGGCGATTCTTTGCCGGCGAATCGCCGCAAGTAGTCATCTAGCGCCACCAGCGACCGGGCAATCTCCTCCGGGTCAATTCCCTCGATTGCGTTCTTAAGAGACTGATGCACATCACCAACAACCATGACCTGAATTTTTTCGTGGCCAAGAACCATCAACGCTCTCTCAACACCGGGAATATTCCTTTCCAGGTCTTTCGTCATGCTGTTAAACGTCGGGTCCACTAAATTGATCCGCCCTTTATTCACCGGCCCTCTAGCCCAGCCGCTGATTTTTCCCTCCTGGATCAGATGATAGATGTGGCGGTGTATTTCTACCATCAATTGTGCCGCCGCTCTTTGAATCTCAATATCCTTTCTATCTATTTGTACTAAATCCACCCCTTGTACTAAATCCACCCCTTCAAGAATCTGACTTTCTATATGAATCACAGGAATGGTGTTAGGTTCATAAATAACTTCTTCCAAACTCTTAAAAGCTCTCACTTGCCAGTCTGCCGCTCCAAGGAAATTGAGGGCTTGTCTCATCACTTCGGCGTTTCCAACCACGACAGGACGAGCGTCCGTGAACATTGCGTCCCAATGGCGCATAAAACTCATCGCGATAGAAATAGGCGGAACTCCAAGGGGGTCCCCCATCGAAATGACCACCGGTTTTACTAGGGCTCGATCAAAAAAACGATACAAGATATCCTCACTCCCAATTCTTCCCGCTTTGGTAGCGATGGGAAGTCCATCCGCTTTCCCGCCGTAAAACCTCCCCCACGGAGCGCCTTCTTCCAGTTCTCCTTCGACGTCATCGCCAAAAGCTCCTAATACTTCTTTCACCTTCCCAAAAGTCTCTCCTCCGGAGACAAAGAGAGCGGTCATCAATGGTAAAATATCCTCCGAGTTAATGACCTGACTGACGACATGAGCAATAAGCAGAGACTCATCATGTGAGAGGTTCACTTTTTCTCGAGTGGTCTGCAAAAGAAACGCCCTTCCTTCCTCTAAAGCTTTCTTCATTGACGCCCGTAGCCGTGTCGTTTCCTCTACCGGTTCGTATCCTTGCTTAAGGATTTGATGAACATTCAACACTTCCACCTGAAGCTGTCCCCCTAATTTCATCTGGGCAAATTGGATCTGTTGATTCATATTGTCGCTCAATGTCCCAATCAGAGCGACAGGTCCTCCTTTGCCTCTCCTTGGGGCGAAATCTAAGGAGGGTTCTTCCTGTCTGGATCCCATGCGGGCCCGTAATAAAGCTCGAAAGAAATCTGCCGATCCTACGGGGAGCGCCTTTTTGTCCATTTTATTCATAGCTTCAGCGATCCAATCCAAATGCTGACGTTGGTCGGAATCAGGGACAACGATCGTTCCCTGCTCAAAATTTTCAAGAACTCCCAGGATGACCGCTGGTCCCTGTTCAACAACTTCCAAAGGAATAGTCTGGATCTTTTCCATCGGAACGCCTAGAAGGCGATGGATAAAATCACGGATTGGAAGTTGTTGGGACTGATGATAACCATTTCTAACAACGACGCCGCGTGATGGGTAAGCCGGCAGGAAAATCATTAAATCAAAACATCCAGAGAGTTTTTTTAAGATTCCCCTCACCGCCGCGCGAACGCCCCGCATGGCGGAATCAACTTTGATAAAAGGAAGTTCCTCTCCTCTCATGAAGGCGCCAGCGCTTTCTGAAGTCGCTTCAAACGCTTGCCAATCTCCAAGTGACCGAGCGTTTGTGTTAAAAACAATCCTGAAACCAGGTGGGACTTTCGCGAGATATTCAATTCTTTCGATCACTATTGCGTTCAACCCGAACATTCCGGCCATCGCGGCAATTTCCCGCGCCCCCGTGTTGTCATCCGCAACCGCTAACACACTTTCATCAACAGCATGATTCCCTTCTATCAAGTATAGAGGATTCGGCGGCTGGCGGTTGTCTGCCGAATTCGAAGAATGAGGGGGAGCCAAGTGGAATTGGGAAAGAAAATATAACAGAGCTAAAAGAGAGGATTTCATTCGCTAGACTGCTTGCAATAGCACTTGATGACGTACTTCTTCTTCCCTCTGCAGAATATTTTTTTCTTTCTGGAGTTCCTTAGCGAATTTTACAGTAGCCAACCCCTGTGGCCCAAAAGATTCCAAAATCTCTAGGATTTCTTCCATCAATGGGACCAGTTGGGCGCGCGTCGGAGCTTCTACTTTATAAGTTAATTTCGCCGATGTGTTGGAAGCACGGAGTAAAACCCAACTGCCATCTTGCAATTGAACTCTCATCCCATCCACTTCTACCAGCCCATCTTCCGGAATTTGAGTTTTTAAACCGCCGACTTCAATGACCCCTTCCGTGGGCCTCATCCTCTCGTGAAACCTCTCACGAACTTCTTCTCTTGCTTGTCTTACGATGTCAAACTTAGCGAGATCGTTGACATCATCCCTAATGTCCGTTGTCGTCACAGGCAGATCTAGATTGACTTGCGGATTAAACGGGGCAAAGAAAGTTTCAAAAGTGTAGAATTCCCGCTCCGGCAGAGAAACAGCGCTGCTTCGTGTTTCGTACTCGGCCGCCGTATCCACAATATAAAGCCCTAAAACAGCCGAATAAATACCGTCGTCAACTTTGACATCCGGATGAGTCGGATCAGTCGCGTAAAAATAATGCCCTGAGGCCTCGGCAGAAGTGTAAGTGTTGATCAAATGTTGAATATCGGGGTCCTCTCCCAAACCATTTTCTGCCGCCACTCTTTTAATTTCTGTAATCTGCTGGCGGACAAACTTCCGGTGACTCGGATACCCCCCGGGGATAAAGACTCCTTTTATATCGTAATGGTTTAAAATCCTCATCACCAGGGCGCTGGCACGGACGTCTAGCGCCAGTTGAATATTGTGTCCTACCGCTTTGAGTTTACTGATGGCCGCTTGATTCTCTAAGATAAAACGATGATAAAACGCCGCTAGGAGGCGTTCAGGAGCAATCGGATTGCCATCTTCATCAAGGTAAGCGCCGCGGTCTCCATCTCCATCAATGACAACAGCAATGTAGCGAACTTCACCCGGAGTTAATCCGGCGTTTAATTTGCGAACTTTCTCGCTGGCATAACGGACGCCGCTTTCATCATAGGGGGCGTTGATGTCATCTTTTGAAGGATCGGCTGGATGGTTGGGAAAACGGGGATGGGGTTCATTAAAAATTTCCACGACTTCGATACCGCGTCGCCTGAGCAGTTCGGCCATCGCTCGCCCGCCAACTCCATTGCCGCTGTCTATGACAACTCTTCTATATCTAAGCCGCGGTAGTATCGCATCAAGTGAGTTGATGTATTCATCCACGAGTCCATTAACTTGTCTAGGAGACCACGTTACGGGAACGTTTCCTCGCCAGTGATGGGCATTGATAGCCTGATAAAGCTCTACTAAGCCCTGTTCAGACAAAGCGGAGGGAATACCTTTAGGATCTGGTTGTCCCTGTTCGTTCTGTTTCTCGGTAATTTTGAGCCCATTTCCATGCCAGGGATTATGGGATCCTGTAATTTGAACAGTAAGAGCAAACCCATCCGCTAGAGCTTTCCGGCTTGCCGCGCCGGTGGGAACATATTCGTCGGTCGTCGTTACATCCATTCCAGTAGATACTAATCCTTCAATCAAAGCCTCGCGCAACGGAGCCGAAGATTCTCGATGATCTCCCGTCACAAGAACCCTGGCTCCGACTGAATGTCTGGATCCCAGCACCTTTCCAATCAACTCTGCTACCGATGGCGTCAGTGTGACGTCATTTTTGGGGCCAAGTTCGGGAGCTTTCGATGCCTGGCCCCGGATATCGTAACCGGACCCCCGCCCGAAAATAGATTCTATAAAATGAGCATGGACTTCTTCAAAAAAGCGCTCGATCACTCCGGCATTGTCATCCAGTCTTCCATTAACGATCAACATTACGGACGGCCGCTTTGCCTCTACCAGCGAAAGATGCGCCGCCACGGCTCCCTCTTCCAAAATCTGCGCGCCCGCTGGATAGGAAAGTTCCGGCTGATCACGGTCGGCGGCGATCACCTGGATTGGAATTTGATGAAGCCGGCCGCTGAACCAATTCACAAAAAGGCCGTGAAGGACTCCAGTCCCCTCTCCCCATTTGCCGGCAAAACCAAGTCCTTGATGAATCTGCTCTTGCGACACCCGTTCCAAAATTCCTGCAGTAACCTCATCCACATCATCGTAGTAAGCCAACGTTTGAGCGTCAAACTTCCAGCTGGTAGAGCGAAGTAATTTCGCGAAAATGGCGGCAGGGGAAGCGTCCTTGGCTTTCAGCCGTTCAATTTCCTCTTCCAGGGCTTTTCTCTTTTCGGCATAATCATAATCCTTATCCTTATTGTTTTCATCAGCCAGAAATGGGAGCAATCCATCATAGACCAACGTTATTTTGGCGTCTCTAGCAACGGCTGTCCCGGCATGACTGATTGCGTCTTGCAAGTGAAGCTCTTTTTGCCGCATTAACTTCTTGTATTCTTCGACCGGCGGCTGATCGGAAAAATTAATTCCGGATAAAGCCCCCACCACCGACACAAACTTCATCCAGCCATAAGAAACAACTTGCGGGATAAAGAGTGGATTTTCCCCCTTTATCGGAATCACAATGACAGGATGCCCATCTTTCTTTGCCTGACCGGCATATTCTTGCGTTGCCGCTTCCTCGCCTGCCACTTGGAACTCAACGAAAATCCACCCTGCGTCTGCCATACTCTTTAATGTTCTGAGATCTGGCCGGGAGGTATAGACCGTAAACCCGCTATTCTTCTTCCCCAGCGATTCCTCCGGATTTTGTTGCAACCAAATCCACAGATCTTGTCGTAATTTTTCTGGTAAAATCACAGCAAGCTTGGAGCGTCCTTTTTGCATGAGGGGCGCCACTTCAGCCGCCGCTTTGATCCATGGATCTTCTGTCTTCTGTCCGAAGGTATGAGCCCCGGTTAGCGCCAACAACATCTTTCGAAGATCTCCTGGATTTCGCCACGCATAAGCCAAGAGTGTTGGGTTATTGACCAAGGTGTTCCTGCCCCCCACGGTGGTTTGATCCCCAAGCTCACGGTGTTCAACAGTAAACCCTTCTTTGCTCTTCTCTTTTTCCATCTCCGTACCGGGATCGGTAACGTAGGTGATGTATCGCTGAGGGTCCAGCCCTTTTTGTTGATAAAGTCTCTCAAGGTAAGCCGCGTTGTTTTTGGTCTCTTTGGTTCCCCCAGATTTACTCACCACAAACCAACGGATGGCCTTTAAATCTCGATTCCCAATCAATCGTCTAAGTTTTCTTGGAGAGGTAGAACTGATATTCAGGATGCTGTCTGTGGAGGGACCGATGATAGAGCTTTCTCCACCCATGGCGACGAAACCGAGCGTTTGAACTCCTTCCGTTTTCAACTCATTCACTCGTCTTTCGATTTGTTCAGGAAGATCAAACTTTAATATTTCCCAAGGCCGATGAACCCATCCGCCGCGTTCCAGTGGCTGACCGGTTTTAGGATCCTTGTCTTTAAATAACTCTTCGAAGATACCTCGCCCACCGACAGGAGCGTTAAACTGGCGCGCAATCTCAGAATAGATCATGTATGTCATTATATCAGATAACCCCAGACTTTCCGCGGGTAACCTGACGGCAGCTTGAATATCCAAAAGTACGGTGACTTTGGGGTGTGTCTTTAACCATGTCGCCGGATTGTCGGCATGCGGAACTTCACCCCAGAGTCTTTCCAGGATGGCTGCCTTGGTGGGTTTATTCGCTAATAGGATGATTTCTCTGCTCGATAGGATGGTCGCGACCCCCACCGTCACGGCATGAGTGTATCCTTTTTCGGCTACCTCTGGATTAGTTTTGATGGTTGATTCAGCTAATTGGATTTTCCGTGTGCGTGTTCCACGACCAGATCCCTTTTCATTAAATCCGATATGACCTTCCACACCGATCCCTAGAACGGCTAAATCAACCCCGCCAGCTTCGTTAATTCTCCGTTCATAATCGCCGCACTCCGCCTCCAAATTTTCAGCTTTCCCATTCAAGACAAAAATAGTAGGCCTGTTATTCTCCGGCAGCTGATCCACAAAATTCTCATGGATGTAGCGATCATAATCATCCCCCCCCATGTACTCATCCAGCATAAAAATAGTAACATCTTTCCAATGAATCCGTCCTTCCTTTGTCCGACGAACCAGGCTTCTATACATTCCCTTGGGAGTATTTCCAGTAGGCAATAATAAGACTGCCTTTTTGCCAGCCGACTGCTGTTGTGAAATGACCCGCTCGACTCGATCTGCCGCTTCTTCACTCATTACACCCTCTGTTTCAACAACATGCCAATCTAAGGGATAAACATCTCCTTGAGTTGAAACAACCTGGACAGGGCTTAAATAGCCATTGGGTCGAAAGAAAAGCGGAAATCCTAGGAAGGGAAGGAACAAAAATAAAAAAACCCAAGCTGCTTGCTTGAGCCGAAATTGAGTGAGCAAGTATTTCATAAGAGCACGCCTAATTCCTTTCTCTCCCCCTTCCTCATGGACCCTGACAACAAAGGTTAAACGCTTTTATACTAAAAACTTGTCGCGTTTGTCAAACTAATTTTTACGCCTGCCTGGCGTCTTCACAACGAACATTCAGGGGCCAAAGGAGAGGTCGTCTCTCGGAAAAGTTTCTTCTCTACTCTATCAACTCTTGGTGAAAGGGGATCAAGAATATGGACAAATTCATTCGGTAAATTCACATAAAAATCATCCTTTCCCTTTATATGACCCTTAAGTTCCAAAGCGCCTAAAATAATGGTCCCCGAAGAAAGATCGTGGGCGTAATAAACTCGTCCCTTGCCGAGAGTTAATGAGTAGATGGGAGTCCATCTGCCTTTTATCTGGAGCTTGACCATTTTCAATGGCTTACCGAGTAAAGATAAATCATAGTCTGATTCCAATCGTTTCTCCATTTTGACTAAAATTCCATAGAGTCGTCTCCATTGTGACTCATTCCACAAAGAGGTTTCATTGACAAAAGAGGTACTGAAGCGCAAGTTAAAATTGTTGAAGCGAGGACGCGGGCCTTCAGGGGAAACCTCCGGTTTCTTTTGAGCAATGATTTGAACAGGAGGAATACCGCTAACTTTGGAAAACCTTGGAGGAGTTTGATCTCTTTGAATCGGGTGACGCTTAGGAGTTGGTAAAAATAGACTGGCAAACTCTGTCTGGAGTCTTCTCTGACTAGGCGGAGCCCCTATCCAGGAAGGATTGGCTCGAAGGATTTCTTGAATAAAATCGGTGTCTAGACCCTGAAACTCTGGCCAAATTTTCCTGAAGGCATCGGCAGAAGCTTCTCGCACCCCTAAGTCACGATCCTGGAGAACCTCATGGAGAACCTTCGAGGCCCGACGACTACCGATCTCGCCAAGAGCCCAAGCCGCCTGGTAGCGGATTAGCCAGTCTTCACTCTCGCGAAGGATCCTGGCAAGGGGGCGCACTGCACGTTTGTCTCGAATCGTTCCCAGTGCCCAGGTCAACCGCGTCTGAATCTCCCAATCAGGTTCAAACAAAGAGAGTGACCTGATCAACGATGGAACTGCAGAAGAACCTAGCCCAACCAAGTCGTTCCAGTATTCGACAGCAATGTAATAACGAACCCAATCTTTCTCTTGAAGAGGCCATCCCCGTTCTTCAATGACCTGTGCCGCAGTATAACGAACCTCCCTGTTTGGATCGCTTAAACTCCGAATAAGGAAAGGAGTGATCTCTGGTTTCTTATCCTGACGAGGATTGAGGTTGTGTGGGTTCTCTTGGATCAAAGCCTGTGGTGCAAGGAGTCGTTGAGAATAATCAAAAAAAGAAGAATTGGCCACCGCTACAATTGGCAGGAAAAGCAGTATTCCTAAACGTCCCCATTTCAATAGCTCACTTTGAGCAGGCATAGCCCTTTTGCTGGGAGAGTGGGTCCAGCGTATGTCCGATCTCTTTTTTTAAGAACTTGACGGATACTCCCCCAGGGCCTCTTAGCCCTACCCACTTCTAGCAGTGTTCCAACGATAACCCTTACCATTGTATACAAAAAGCCGTTTCCTTCAAGCTCAAAAATGAGCCGGTCTCTCTTACGAAAGATTTGGAAACGGTAGATGGTTCTTATTGTAGGGGCGCACCCCTGTGTGCGCCCTGCTTTTGGGCGGACACGGGGGTCCGCCCCTACGCCTTTCGATCCCTGAAATGACGCAAAATCATGCGTTCCCACCAAATATTTGGCCGCCTGCTTCATGGCTCTGACGTTTAAAGGATATGGGTAATGATAAACAAAGAACCGCTCCTGCGGAAGGACTTCAGGAGATATAACGATCGTATAGCGGTATAACTTCTTCTTGGCATCGAATTGTGCGTGAAATTTTAATGGGACCGGTTCTATTTTTAATATACGGATATCGCGCGGGAGAAGGCCGTTTAACCCTTTTAATAAGGTTTCTACGTAGGGGCGGACCCGCGTGTCCGCCCTGTTCTTGGGCAGACACATAGGTCTGCCCCTACATTTAAAATTCGCCACCTGCCCCATGGCATGCGCCCCGGCATCGGTGCGGCCGGCGCCGGTCAAACGAATTTTCTGCTGTAAAATCCGCTCAAGGACTTTTTCGATGGTTTCCTGAACGGTTGGAGCGTTCTTCTGCGTCTGCCAGCCGGCGTAGTTCGTCCCGTCGTAGGCGATGGTAAGTTTGAAGTTTTGCATCTGGAGTGTACCCTTATTTAATCAACATCTCAGCAATTTGGACAGCGTTGAGCGCCGCCCCCTTGCGAAGATTATCGGAAACAATCCAAAGATTGAGTCCGTTATCAATGGTATGATCTTCGCGGATTCTGCCGACAAAAACAGGATCCTCTCCCCCCGCATTGATCGGCATCGGATATTGCAGTTGCGCGGGATCATCAATGACTTTGATCCCCGCGGCTTTTGATAAGATACGCCGCGCCTGTTCGGCAGTCAGTTTTTTCTCGGTTTCGATATTGACTGACTCACAATGACCGCAAAAAACCGGCACACGGACGCAAGTGGCTGTTACTTGGATAGAGTCATCTCCCATGATCTTTTTAGTTTCGTCGATCATTTTGATCTCTTCTTTAGTATAGCCGCCATCCACGAAAACATCGATTTGTGGAATGAGATTGAAAGCAAAATGAGGCGCCTCTTTGGCGCGATATTTCTTCCAACTTTGATTGGGAACAGAAAATCCCCGCAAGGCCTCTTTTGACTGGTCAACGAGCATCTGGATTTTCTTCGCGCCGGCGCCGGAGACCGATTGATAAGTGGAGACAACAATTCTCTTAATCCGGGCTGCATCGTGCAACGGCTTCAGCGCGACAACCATTTGAATGGTGGAACAATTGGGGTTGGCGATGATTCCTTTGTGTTCTTTAATTTTGCGCGCGTTGACTTCCGGGACAACCAGCGGAACGTTCGGGTCCATCCGAAAATGACTGGTGTTGTCCACGACCACCGCGCCGCTTTTGACCGCGATCGGAGCGTATTCTTTGCTGACAGTAGCGCCGGCGCTGAAAAGAGCGATTTGGATTCCTTTAAAAGAATCTTTGTTGAGAATTGAAACGGGAATCTCTTTGCCATTGAATCGAATCGTTTTGCCTTCCGAACGCTGAGACGCCAATGGGCAAAGCTCCGCTACGGGGAACTTGCGTTCCTCCAAAATTCGTATCATTTCCTGGCCGACCGCGCCGGTCGCGCCGACGATGGCAACGTTGAATGTTTTCATCTTATCCAATCCAAGAAAGTTCCAGGCACATCCGCCTTCGGCGGATAAGCCTGGAACTATAGCGCCTCCACCACCCGATCCCCCACCTCGCTCGTCCCCATTCCCATCTTCCCCGCCGACATGCTCTTCATCTGCGAGATCACTTTCATCACTGCCTGCTCAACTAATTTGGATCCCTTCTCTTCTCCCAAATACTCCAACATCATCGAACAGGCCATAATCGCCGCCAAAGGATTGATGACGTTCTGCCCCGTGTACTTCGGAGCCGAACCACCGATCGGTTCAAACATTGAAACGCCGTTGGGGTTGATATTGCCACCGGCGGCAATCCCCATCCCCCCCTGAATCATCGCTCCTAGATCCGTGATAATATCACCAAACATATTCGTCGTCACGATTACGTCGAAGAACTCCGGGTTCTTCACCATCCACATGCAGGTCGCGTCCACGTGAGCGTAATCAGTCGTTACATCGGGATATTCTTTGGCTACTTCATTAAACACACGCCACCAGAGATCATGGGCATAAGTGAGAACATTAGTCTTAGCGCAAAGGGTCAGTTTTTTCCTTTTATTCCGCTTACGGGTGTAGTCAAACGCAAACCGGATACACCGCTCGACCCCTTTTCGGGTATTGACCGAAACTTGTAAAGCTACTTCTTCAGGAGTCCCTTTGTTCTTAAATTCTCCTACTCCTTTGTAGAGATCTTCCGTATTTTCGCGGACAACGACAAAATCAATGTCATCGGGCCCTTTATCTTTGAGCGGCGTGTCAACTCCGGGATATAACTTAACAGGACGAAGATTGATGTACTGATCCAGGTCAAACCGGAGTTTGAGCAAAAGCCCTCTCTCCAGAATCCCCGGCTGAACCTTCGGATGCCCGATCGCCCCCAGATAGATCGCTTTAAACTCCTTCAGCTCCTGGATCACGGAATCCGGCAAAGTTTCTCCTGTCTTGAGGTAATGTTCCCCTCCGTAAGGAAAGTGCTTGAGCTGGTACTTAAAGCCAGTCTTCTTGGAAACCGCCTCCAGTACCTTCAGCCCTTCCCGAATGACTTCCGGCCCGGTTCCGTCTCCTGGAATCACTGCGATTGGATACATAGGTGGGGTATTATACCTTAGAAATATTCCTGATACAATGTCCTCGCCCAAGAGGAGGCGCGGGCAACGAGATTGCGCTGTTCTTTTTGCTGATGACGACGCTTGGAGAATTCTCCGGCCCAATAGCGGACAAGCCCGATACTTTCTCCCCAGAAAAGAGCGCCTGGCAGACTTTCATGGCCAAACTCACCTTGAACCAGTCCCAGTTTCACGCTCGTCCCAAAGAAACGTTCGGCATACTCGATAAGCCCTTCGGTGAGCGCGACGCCGCCGGTCATTCTGATGCCGCAGACCAGTTTTGAGGCCTGTCCGGATTGCGTGATCACCTCCCGAATCTGATGAAGCCACTGTTCAATCCCTGGTTGCAGAAACTGGCAGAACTCCTGACGGGTAAATTCACGAACTCCCTCCTGCAAGCGGACCCGGATCGCCTCATCGGGATGATTGACCATGCCGGGGATCCCCCCGTATACTTTCCGCAGTTCTTCAGCGCGGTCCCAGGGGATCGAAAGTTTGTCGGCGAGAAGCTCCGTGAGATCTTTTCCTCCAAAGGGAAGAGTTTTAGCGTGAATTAAATTTCCCTCCAGGAATAGAGTGACATCGGTTAAATCTCCCCCCGCATCCACCAGAACAACTCCCAACTCCCTCTCCTGTTCGGTCAGGAAAGAATATCCCCCCGCCAATCCGGCGTAAGCGACATCCTCCACCGCCAGTCCCGCCTGATAGACCGCTTTCGCGATACTCTGAATAGGATTACTGGCTCCTTCAATCATCAAAAGTCTGACCCCCAGCTGGGAACCGTAAATCCCAATCGGATCTCTGATTCCCTCCCGCCCGTCAACGATGTAACTTAAGGGAACCGCGTGAAGGATCTGCCGGTCAAAGGGGAGGGAAATCTGCTGGGCCGATTCAATCACGCGGGCCGCGTCTTTGGGAGAAATTTCAACCCCCCTTTCCGACAAAAAGAGACTGCTCTGGCTCTGCTGGAGCGATAAATAATCCCCGCTCACGTTGAAAACAGCGGCGTAAGAATGCTGTCCCGTTTTTTCTTCGAGCTGATGAACCACCTTGCGGATTCCCTCGACTAACGGCTCCAGTTTAGGGACAATTCCTTTGACTAAAGCGCGCGACGGGACCGCCGTGGAACCGAGTAAAACGATCCGTCCGTCTTTCTCCACTTTTGCCTGGGTCGCGCAGATTTTTGTCGCTCCCAGATCTAATCCTGTAATTAAACGAGAAGCCATATTTTCCCTATTGCTTTTCCTGTACGCTGTACCCTGAACGCTGTACGCTGTCCTTTACGATTTCGGCCCGATGACCGGATCATCAAACCGCAAGTCAATGTAACGAATCTGTTCTTGAGGAATATTCAGCTGTTCCAGCGCTTTCGACAATATTTTCAATCTCTCAGAAAACATCTCTTTGCCGATCTTCACCTGAATCCCGCTTTTTAAATAGAAATCGAGGCTCTTATTGTCCAACACGTCAATGGAAGTCACCTCCGAAAGATGAATGGCCCGCGTTGTCTCCACCGCCTCAATGAGCGCCAGCGCTTTCTGCAAACGGCCCAATTGATACTCTTTTCCTACCTTTAAATCGGCAACCTCCAATTCCAATCCCTTAATGACCGGCAGTTCCGGGTCGGGAAGGTTTTTAGAAGACGGAAGAATCCTGCCGTCTTTGTCAGTGAGATAATATTTCTTCAAAAAGATCTGCGCGACGGGCCGGCGGCTCTCGACCTCAATTTTCAAGGTGTTTGGGAAAATACGTTTGACGACAACCACGCGAAACTCAGGATGATTCGCCAGAATTCTCTGTTTTAACTGCCCAAGATTGACCTGATGGATCGAACTCTTGGAGTGAATGCCGTAGCTCTCGATATTCTCAAGAATGGACGGAATGTTATCGCGATAAATCTCCATATTATCCACGCGGAAATAATCGGAAAAGATAATTTGCCCGAAACAAACCCGAATCCCCAGCCCCGCCAGAAGCACCCCCGCCAGCGCCGGAGCCAAACGAGTAACCCCAGAGCCGATCCATTTTAAGCCCGCTCCCAATCGCATGGTTTTTCTTCTGCGGTAGGTGCGATAAGTGGATTTCTGTTTTTTTCTACTCATTTTTGGCCGCCAATGCCGATTCCAGGATCTTAACGCAAAGTTCTTTAAAAGAAATCCCCGCCGCCGCCGCCGCTTTGGGAAGCAGGCTTTTATCGGTCAGGCCCGGAATGGTGTTTACCTCCAGGACATAAAGTTCTTCGTCTTTCCCCAGGATCATGTCAACACGCGAAAAACTCCGGCACCCGATCAACTGGTGAACCGCCAATCCTATTTTTCCCGCCTCACGGTTTTGGGAATCGCTGATCCTAGCTGGAATCAGATACTCCGTCCCGCCGCCGTACTTGGATTCGTAGTCGTAAAACCGGTTTTTGGGAACAATCTCGATGGGAGGAAGGGATTGTTCTTGAAGAATCCCAACGGTAATCTCTTTTCCTTTAATATACTCTTCGATCATGACCGAGGGTGAATATCGCGCCGCGTTTTCTACCGCTTTTGGCAATTCTTGCTCGCTATCCACAATCGAAACGCCGATGCTGGATCCTTCCAAGGATGGCTTGACAACCCAGGGAAACGGATAGTGGATAGTGGATAGTGGATAGTGGATATCAACAAAATTTCCACTTTCTACTTTCCACTTTCCACTTTCCGATCGCAGAGCAATCCCTGCCGGCATCCTAATTCCCGCTTCCGTCACTATCTTCCGGAAGATCCCTTTATTCATCGCCCTGCGGCTCGCTTCAGCGGAAGAACCGGTATAGGGAATTCCTAATTTATCGAGAAGAGTTTGAATCCCGCCATCCTCGCCGAAATGGCCGTGCAGGGCGATAAAGGCAGCGTCCAGTCCCGCTCGTTCGATTTCTTCCCTCACCGTCATGGAGTCTTTCAGATCCAGAGGGACAGGATCACAACCGGTTTCTTTTAATCCAGCGATAACCGCGTTGCCCGACCTTAACGAGATCGGCCTCTCACTGGACCAGCCCCCCATGAGCACGCCGACTCGACCGAATGACTTTGAGTTCCAATTCAAGCTGGATTCCATATTCCTCCTTTACCTTGTGCTGAGCTAAATGAACGAGCGTCAGGACATCCCTCGCTGAAGCGTTGGAACGGTTGATGATAAAATTGGCGTGCCGCTCGGAAATCTGCGCCTGTCCCACTCGGACCCCCTTTAATCCCGTTTCATCAATGAGCTGTCCGCTCGATTTCTTTGAATTGGAGGGGTTTTTAAACACGCACCCCGCGCTGGGAAAATAGAGGTCCTGGGTTTTGATCTTGGTCTTTAGATTCTCACGAACCCGCTCCCGAATTTGATTCGGATCTCCAGATGTCAATTGCAGAATAACTTCTAACACAATTCCTGACGGAAGATTGGTGTGACGGTAACCAAATTCGATTTCGTTTTTGGCAAGAGTTTTAATCTTCCCGCTCTCCTGCATCAATGCCACTGATTCAACCACTTCTCCCATGTGATGCATTTCTGTATTTGAATTTTCCACTTTCCGCTTTTTGCCCTCTGTTTTTATACCTCTTCCGGCATTCATCCAAACGGCTCCTCCTACCGTCCCCGGGACTCCGGCCAAAAATTCAAGCCCGCTCAATCCTTTCTCAGCGGTCCAGGTAAGGAGCTGGCTTAAATCAGTCCCCGCCCCTGCTCGAATCCGGTTTCCTTCCAGGGTCTCTACGTTACGGAAAACGGGATTGGCCAGATGAACCGCGATCCCCTGAAGCCCTTCGTCTTCCACCAGCATATTATTGCCGCCGCCGATCAAGTAAAGCGGCTGGCCATATTCTCTTGAAATTTTTAACAGCTCCGCTAATTCCTCATGGGAACGAGGTTCTATCCAGAAATCAACCGGCCCGCCAATCTGGAACGAGGTATGCTTGGCCAGCGGCTCTCGTTCACGAACGTCAAAAGAATTGAGTCGTTCCTTGAGTGTCTCCTTGCCAGTATTAATAAGTAAATTGCGACTCATATTACTCTTTCAGAAGCCACCTGTCTTCTGAGTTTTTCCGCCACCTCATCGGCCACTTGGGTAATGTCCCCCGCCCCCAGAAATAACAAGGTATCTCCGGGTCTGGCCAAAGAGAGAAGTCTCTCCGCGATTTCCTCCTTGTTGATGAACTCGCAAGAAGTATGCCCATATTCTACGACCTTCTCATACAGTTGTCTACCGCTAATCCCCGGTATTGGATGCTCACCGGCAGAATAAATTTCGGTAAGAATCAAATGATCCACTTGTTGAAGCGCCCGGCTGAATTCTTCCAGTAAAAACTGCGTCCGAGTATAGCGGTGGGGTTGAAAAATACCGATGGTCCTCTTTCGTTTTAATCCATTGACTGATCTTAAAGTCGCCGCGATTTCCGTCGGATGATGGGCGTAATCATCAATTACCCAAATATCTTTTGACTGATTCTTCACCTGAAACCGCCGTCCCACCCCTTTGAAAGCAAGTATGGAGTAAGCAATCGCCTCTGCCGATAATCCTATTTCTGTGCCGACGGTAAAAGCCGCCAACGCGTTCAAAACGTTATGTTCACCCGGCACGTTGATTCTTAAACGAACCCGCAGCCGCCCTTCATAAAAAACGTCGAATTCCGAAGAAAAAGGCGAAAACTCAATGTTCCTGGCCTGAATATCCGCATCATGATGCAAACCATAGGATAAACAATCTGTCATGCCGCTTTGAACCAGTCTTCTGAGCCAGAGGTCTTCGCTACAAACGATTAACCTGCCTCGCTGGGAAGCATTTTTTATGAACTTCTGATAAGCGGCTTCGATTTCATGGTCATTCTTGTAGAAATCGAGATGCTCCCGGTCAATATTGGTCACTACAGCGATTTTGGGATTCAACTGTAAAAATGACCCATCGCTTTCATCAGCTTCGGTTACCCAAATGTCTCCTTGGCCAAGGCCCGCATTCCCTCCCAAAGTTTCCACTATGCCGCCGATGAGGAACGTCGGATCCCTCTTGTTCTCTTTAAGAATGGTTACTATTAAAGACGTCGTTGTCGTTTTGCCATGAGCGCCGCACACGGCAATACCAAATTTATTATTCACCAACTCAGCGAGTAACTTTCCCCTTGGGTAAATGGGAATCTTTTTATCTTGAGCCGCTTTTAACTCTGGCGAATCGACAATGGCGGAAGAATAGACGAAGGCTTCCGCGTCTTGCAGGTGATAAGGTGAATGCCCCTCAGCCACTTCAATTCCTCCCTTTTTCAGCTTCTGGATAATGGAGTGAGCGCTTTTGTCACAACCGGAGACCCTGATTCCTTGGGCCGCCAAAATTTGCGCTAAAGCAGACATCCCGATCCCTCCGATTCCCATAAAGTGAACTCGTGATTTTGAAAACATCCTTAACTCCTCGCCCATCTGTTTTTCAATTCCCAAAAACCCATCGCTGTTAAGACAAATACGCAAGGGAAAGTCGGGACAGTATATCGAACCTCAATCCAAAACGGAATATGAATTAAGGTAATAAATAGAGGCAGCGAAATCAATGGAATCAAGTCACCGATACGATGGCGATAAAACCATAATCCTAGCAGGGCAAACCCGTAAGGCAAGATTGAAGTGATCAATAACCCCATCCCTTTCCAAAAGATAATCTCCCACTGAGGATGCTGAATTAACATTTTCCACGAGGTCCTTCGAATTCTCTTATCCACGAAATCAAGCACATTATTCCCGCTTTCAAACCAAAGGTAGGGTAACTCTTTAATTCTCTTTAGTAAATACTTGACAGGATTCTTTTTAACATTAGCCATCCCCACGGCCACGGCTTGTTTATCGTAAGGAATAAGTTCGTTGTAATCGCTGGTATTGCCAAAGATTTCAAATGTCTTTACCACCATTGGGTAATTAGTCGCGTAGACCGCGGGTTGTTTATCAAACGCGGACGGATGCTGTTTCTGATCATATTCACTTTCATCCAGTGTAGTCACTAGGAACATAACTCCATAAAAAGCGTTTGAAACCGGAATGATCTTTTTGAAATGAATGTAGTTCCGCGCCATCCATGGGAGCAACGTCATCCCCATTGCCAAGCAAAGAATGACAACTCCCTTTAACAACGCTCTCCGTAGAAACGCCGTAAGGACCAGCAGTAGAAGTGGAAATAGGAATAATTCTGACCTGGTTAAAGCGGCAAGCCCCATAAAAAACCCCGCCAAACACCATGATTTTATCTGGTGCGGATACTTCCAAGCTCGACAGAGAAATAACACTCCACACATTAAAAGAAAAGAATACAGAACAACTTCAAAAATAAAAACCACATAAAATAGCGGATAAAAATGGAGCGCTAAAATAGCGGCTGCTAACAACCCTGTTTTCCGAGAATGAATTTGTTTGCCAATCCAGTAAACGAGAAGGATGGTTATGGTTGACAGAAACACCTGGGAATAAAACACCACCGCGATCTTTTGCCCCGCCATCCAATAAACAAAAGCAATCCAGAGAGGATAGAGCGGCGGCCTTACTGCCGCGGGGGTGAATGGAGAGCGATCCATCGCCGTAAAACCATTTCCATGAAGTAGATTGATTCCTAATCGTTCGTAGAGCAAATCTCCAGGGTTATATCCTCGTGAAGCAAACACCCAAAACACCCTGAACCAGAATCCAACCAATAAAATGATCAGGAGAAATAAAAAATTACGTCGATTTCCGCTGATCAACGCACCGCCTCCTCTATTAATTGTCGAAAACATTTTTCAACGTCAGGAATCGTTAATCGCTTAACCGCTTGCTTCATCTCTCTTAACGGAGATTGTGATGAGAACAGAAGATCAAACAAGCGAATCATCGTCTCAGGAGTCGCTTTTGATTGTTCTAAAACGACAGCAGCCCCCTCTTTTTCAAATACCCTGGCATTCTCAGATTGATGAGCGCCTGCGTACGGATACGGTATCAAAATAGCAGGAACACCAAAATGAGCTAATTCTGACAAGGTTGTAGCCCCCGCCCGTGTTATTGCCAAATCGCTGACTTTGTAAAGTTGATACATCTCCTGATAAAAAGGTGTTACATACGATCGCACTGACAATTTCTCATAAGCCTGTTTCACTTGCTCGAAATCGGCGTCTCCAGTGAGATGGATTACTTGTATCTTCTTTGCCTGTTCGGGAGCGACTTGAAACCACTGCAAGAGTGTTGCCGATACTATTTGGTTAATTGAGCGAGCCCCCTGGCTCCCCCCGGTCACAAGAAGAGTTTTCCTAGTCGTTTCAAATTTTAACTGCTCTAAAAAAACGTTCTTTGATTCCTGACACTGTGAGCGTCTCTTTTGCCAACGAAGAGGCCCAGGATTTCCCGTTATCTTAACTCTCGGATGGAAACTCCACAAGGGGAGCGCCTGTGAAAAACTCACCGCTACTCCCTTTGCACATCGAGAAAATAAACGATTCGCTTTGCCTGGAATGATATTTTGTTCATGGAGCAAAACGGGAATTCCGCGGCATCGAGCAGCTGCCAGCACGGGAATTGAAGCATATCCTCCAAAACCGATCACAACATCAGGACGAAATTTCCGGAGAATCCCAAGGGATTGTTTTATTGCTTTCGCCGTACCAATGAAGAACGCCCCCCAACTTCTCCAATGGCTGAAATGAGACGGAAGTTTCCGGCTAGGAATTCTTTGGACGTTTCCGTAAGATTCCGGCAGAAGTTCCTTCTCTAGAGCGCTCATTCCCGTAATAAAGAAAAGTTCGTGTTTCTGTTGCTGCAATGATGAAATTAATCCGATCGCCGGAAAAAGATGTCCTCCTGTACCGCCGCACGCCAGTAAGATTCTCATTTCGCAGGTGGTGGGATCATCGCTGTCTGGCAATATTGAGCAGAAGCCCCAATCCAATGCAATGAAAAACCAAAGAAGAACCTCCGTAACTGATAAACGGAAGCGGAAGTCCTTTCGTCGGCATTGCCGCCGTGCTGACGGCAATATTAATGAGCGCTTCTAGAGTTAAAATGGAAAGAATGCCGAGGGAAAGAAGTTGCAAGAAAGATCCTTTAACCGCGAAGACCACTTTGGCGCCGAAGTACACCAAGAGGCCGAAAAGAAGAATCACGGCGAGACAGCCCAGAAATCCTAATTCTTCTCCGATGATGGAGAAAATAAAATCGGTGTGCGCCCCCGGCAGGTAGAATAACTTCTGGGTGCTCTTGCCTAAACCGATCCCCGTCCATCCTCCAACGCCGAAGGAGAGCAACGATTGAATCGCTTGAAAACCAGTTCCTCTCGGATCCGCCCATGGATCCATGAACGCGAGAATTCTTCTCATTCGATAAGGTTCCATGAGAATCAGAACCGCCAACAGGGGAATTCCCGAAATGAAAGCGGCTAACAACCAGCCCCCGTGAATTCTGGCGGCGAAAAAGAGGGTCAGAGCAACCAGGCAAATGAGCACAGCGGTCCCCAAATCGGGCTGCATTAAAATCAGCAGAACAACCAAACCGAGTAAAAGAACCGGCGGAAGAAATCCCAGCCGAAAGTTACGAATAAACGCCTGTTTTCTGGCAAGAACATCGGCCAAATAAAGAGCCATCACGAATTTCGCGAGTTCGGCGGGCTGGATATGAAACGGCCCCAGGCGGAACCATCGCCGGGCTCCCCCCATGTTCTGTCCAATGCCCGGGATCAGCACCAAAACGAGCGAGAGAATCGTCAGAAATAAGAGCGGTTTTGCCAAACGACGCAGACGATTCAGGTCAATGCTCATGACAAAGGCAGCCGAAACAACACCGATGACCAGAAATAGAACGTGGCGCTTTAAATAATAAGCCGCATCCTCTTGGACGTCGTAAGCAAAGACGGCGCTGGCGCTGTAGACCATCACAATGCCGAGGGCCGATAGAGAGAGACCTATCAGAAAAATAGCAATGCGGATACTCCGCAAAGGATCATTTTCTGTCCGCATGCGCTGTTATCTCCTCGGCGAGTTGATGAACAATCGCCTTGAATTGACGACCACGGTCCTCGTAGCTCTCAAACATGTCAAAACTGGCGCAGCCGGGAGAAAAAAGAACAGAAGTCCCCGCTTCAGCCTCTTGATGAGCAAGCACGACTGCTTCCTTTAGAGACACAGCCGTTTCTACTGACACTCCCGATCCCCGCCAAGCCATTTGCAGTTTCTGAGTAGATTCTCCAATTAAAAGAACCCGCCGGACCTTTTCCTGAATCAGGGACTTCAGTTCCCCAAAATCCCCTCCTTTGTCTCTCCCCCCCGCGATCAAATGAATAGGAGCCGGGACATTCCGCAAAGCCCAGCGAAGACTGGCTACGCTGGTCGACTTGGAATCATTAATGAACCGAGTCCCATCCAGAACGACCACTTCCTCAAGACGGTGTTCGATTCCTTTGAAATCCCGCACGGTTTGATCAATGATTGCCTTTTGGATTCCTAAAATGCGGGCGATTAACGCGGCTGCTTTATCATTATCATTGTCGTACTCCCGGTCTCGTCCGTTATTAAAGAAAAAAATCTGGGCTTTGCTCTTATTAACGACTTTCTCCGACCATGGATCATCCGCATTTAAAATAAGCCGGTCGTCTTCTCTTTGGCATTCGGTAATGCGGCTTTTCGCGGCAAAGTATTCATTAATATTCTGATGATGATCCAAATGATTGGCCGTAAAATTAAGAAGAGCGGCAATTTTCGGGCGGAATCGTTCGATATATTCCAGTTGAAACGAGCTGATTTCCAGAACAACCCAATGCCGCGGCGTCAGTTGATCCACAAACGCCGACAACGGAGTGCCGATGTTCCCCCCCACCGCGACCTGCCGGCCCGCATTTTTCAAAATTTCCCCGACCAGCGTCGTTGTCGTCGTCTTTCCATTCGTCCCCGTAATTCCAATAATCGGACAAGGGGTATAGCGATAGGCAATTTCCATCTCGCTGTAGACCGGAATTTCTTTCTGTTTTGCCCATTGAAGCGGAACGGCGTTCGGTTTGACTCCGGGACAGGGAATAATCCACTCGGCATCCGAATAGAAATTCTCCCGATGACCGCCCAGTTCCACGGAGATGCCGATCTTTCGCATCTCCTCCGCCTGCGGCCGGAGCATGGGTTGATCGCTCGCTTCGGTGATTTTAACCTGATAGCCGTTTCGGGCCAGCAGTTTCGCGACGGCAACACCGCTCTTGCCGAGACCGATGACGGTGACGCGTTTATCTTTTAAATTCATATTCATTCTTTAGGGGCAAGTAGCAAGGGGCAAGGAATATAAAAATGCCTTTTCCATGACCCTTGACCCTTTTTTATCTTAGTTTCAACGTCGCCAAACATAACAAAGTTAACAACGATCCAATAATCCAAAACCGCACGATAACCTGTGGTTCAGACCAACCTCCCAATTGAAAATGGTGATGGATCGGCGCCATTCTAAAAACTCTCTTCCCCCACAAACGATAGGAACTCGTCTGCAAAATCACCGAGACCGCCTCCATCACGAAAACGCCGCCGACCAGAATTAAAAGTAATTCTTTTTTGATCATTAATGCCACGGCGCCGATGGCGCCGCCAAGTCCCAGCGCCCCAGTGTCCCCCATAAAGATCGCCGCGGGATAGGTATTAAACCACAAGAATCCCATCCCGGCGCCGACCAGAGCCGCGCAAAAAATGGCAAGTTCCCCACCCCCGCGCACATAGGAAATTCCCAGATAATCACTGAAATTGAAATGGCCGCTGACGTAACTCATCAAGGCAAAAGCCACGCTAACCAGAATCAAACAACCGATGGCAAGGCCGTCGAGTCCATCAGTTAAGTTCACCGCGTTAGAGCTTCCCGCAATGACTAGCGCCGTGAAGGGAATGTACCAAATACCCCATTGAATCGTCAGATTTTTTAAAAAGGGGACTTCACTGGTCGTGGAGAAATTCAAGTCTGTGAACAAATAAATCCCCAAAACGACGCCAAGCGTCATTTGTCCTAATAATTTCAAGGTGCCTGGAAGTCCCTTGGCGTTTCTCTGTGTCATTTTCAGATAGTCATCGACAAAACCAATGGCCCCCAATCCAACCATCACTAATAAAGCCCAAAGGACACGATGCTGTGTCCAGTCAATGCAAAGAAGCGTCGCCACCGTCACCGCAAAAAGAATCAAAATACCCCCCATGGTCGGCGTCTGTTGTTTTCCTTTTTGCAATTGATAGAGTTTTTCATACCCTTCTTTGCGGACCTGCTGGCGCGCTCCTAATTCTTTCAAATACTGGATGACCCTTGGACCTAAAAACAAAACCAAACCGAAAGCAATGAAATAAGCCAGTGCAGCCCGAACAGTGATATAGCGGAATAGATTTAAAAAAGACCAGTATTCATGCAACGGATAAAGCAGATGATAAAACATAAGAGCACAGTCCTTCCACAATGACTTCCATTTTCATCCGACGAGACCCCTTGACAAGAATGACGTCTTGCGGGCTCATTTCGGAAATGATCCTATCGATAATTTCCTGGTGGTTCTCCGCTATTTGGATCGTTGTTGGTTTCATGCCGCTTTCGAGCGCCCCTTTTTGAACCTCTTTCGCGAAACTTCCCGTTAATATCAAACGATCCAATCCCATGCAAGCGATCTGCTCCCCTAAATGGTAATGCCATTTTTCTGATTCCCTCCCCAGTTCCAGCATATCAGAAAGGACGGCAACCCGCCTGCCTGAGGTTTGGAAATCCCTGAGGAACTCAAGCGCCACTCGCGTTGACAGTGGATTGGCGTTGTAGGTGTCGTCAATAATCCAGAACCCTTTGGCCTTTTTGACTTCCAGCCGTCCTTTGGGAGGAACCCATTGAGCAAGGACTTGCAAGGCGCCCTCTTGAGGAATATCCAGTAGTTTTGCAACGGCGATAACCGCTAGGGCATTGGATTTCTGAAAAGGAACAGACAAATTGGCCGGAAACTCTTCATTGTTAAGACGAATATCGCAGGAGGGATGAAACCCGAATGTCACCTTCCGGCAGGGATAATTTTTCGCCGCCCGCATCAGAACCTCGTCATCCCCGTTGAGGACAGCGGTTCCCGTCCGTCCCATGACATCCAGCATTTCACATTTTGCCTGAGCCACTTGTTCAATACTCCCGACTCCTTCAAGGTGAGCCGCCGCCACGTTGGTGATGACGCCGATCTGCGGTTCCCCGATCCGGGCAAGGTAGCGAATCTCCCCCGGATGATTCATCCCCATTTCAACCACAGCGGCCCACTGCTCCGGGCGAAGTTTCAGCAAAGTCCATGGGACGCCGATTTCATTGTTCTGGGTTCCTTCGTTCTTGAGGATGGGACCGCGCGCGGCGAGCACCAATCCGATCATCTCTTTGGTGCTGGTTTTCCCGCAGCTGCCGGTGACAGCGATGACAGGCCCCTTAAACCGCCGACGATGCCAGCGCGCTAAATCTCCTAACGCTCTCCGCGTATCCGCCACTGAAATAATCGGAACCTTGCCAATTCCTTCAACGGCTTTTTCATCGGAGATGATTAAAGCAACCGCTCCCTTTCTGGCGACTTCTTTTAAGAAGTGATGACCGTCAAAACGGTCGCCGGTCAAAGCGATGAAAATATCGCCGGGACGAAAAGTCCGTGAATCGGTAGAGACGCCGATCGCCTGCCGCTGCAGGTCCCCGAAGACCCATCGTCCATTGACCGCGCCGAGCACTTCATCCAACTGAAACATGTCCTGCCTCTTTTTCCATCATCCATCGCCTTGCTTGGTCCCGGTCATCAAAAGGAACCGTGACATCCTTAAAAATCTGATAGTTTTCATGCCCCTTCCCTGCCAGAAGAACCGTATCGCCGGCCCCTGCTAAAGAAATGGCCTCCCGTATCGCAAGGGACCGATCCGCTTCTACTTTTACTCTTGGCCCTTTTTTTTCTCCGAGCGAACGGATCCCTTCGAGAATATTCTGAATGATCGCCTCGGGATTTTCGCTTCTGGGATTGTCGCTGGTGATAAAAACTTCATCCGCCAATTGGGCGGCAATACGCCCCATCTGGGGACGTTTTCCTTTATCCCTGTCCCCCCCGCATCCAAAAACAACCAGGAGTTTTCCCGGGGTAACTTCCCTTAACGTCGTCAATACCTGCCTGAGGCCGTCGGGGGTGTGGGCATAATCAACGAAAACATTAAACTTCACTGGTTCCGTTTCCTCTATTCTCACCGCTTCCAATCGCCCCGGCACGCCCTGCAACCGTTCTAACCGCTGTTTGATTTGAGTCGGGGGTTGATTCAAAACTAAACCGGCCGCGAAACTTGCCAGAATGTTGTAAACGTTATGTCTCCCAATCAACGGCGATTGAATCGTTATTTTATTTCTCATCCCATCCCGGGCGCCCGCGTTCACCGGATAAGTGACGTCAACTTTAATTTGATTGGATTCAAACGACATTGCTTCCGCGCGGACATCCGCGTTCTGTCCAAATCCATAGGTCAATAACTGGGCCTTGGTCTGAATCATGATCTCTTGACTTAAAGAATCTTCTAAATTCACAATAGCCCAATTGGAAGAGCGCAGTTGGGTAAAGAGTTTTAGTTTCGCCTCCGCGTACGCCTCCATTGTTTGATGGTAGTCCAAATGATCCTGCGAAAGGTTGGTGAAAATAGCCGCTTGGAAATCAACATCCGCCACACGGCATTGATCCAAAGCATGAGAGGAAACTTCCACGGCGGCGTAACGGCATCCGGCATCCACCATTTCTCTTAAAAATGCTTGGACTTCAAGAGCGCCTGGCGTTGTTTGAGTCGCGGGAACAACCCGGCCTCCGACCCGATAATTAATCGTTCCCAGAACGCCGATTCCTTCTTCTTTAAACATTTGTTCCAATAGATACGTGATGGTAGTCTTTCCGTTGGTCCCGGTAACCCCCACCACTTTCATCTCTTTGGAAGGGAACTGATAATAAGCCGCCGCGAGACGGGAAAGAACTCGTTTGGAATCAGAAACCTGCAGTACTCTCGCCGCGGGATGACTGTAGGGCCGCTCAACCACGACGGCGACCGCCCCCCGGTGAATGGCTTCTTCGAGGTAGTGGTGGCCGTCTTGTCTGGCCCCTTTGACCGCGACAAATAAATCCCCTTCCCTCACCTGTTTTGAATCCGACGTGATTGAACGGATTCCAATCCCGTCTAAATTCCCTTTGGTGGTATAGGGAATCCCCTTCATCAATCCAGAGAATGAGATTTCGTTTTTCATTGGCCTTTCTTGGCTACTTTTAACTCCGCTTCATTTCCTTCTATTGTGGCTTTGGGAACTTCCAAATACTTCATGGATTGTGCCGCGATTTGTTTGAAAATCGGCGCGGAAACCACTCCCCCATAATAATACGGTTTCGGATCATCAACAATCACGCAAATAGTGAGTCTTGGATCATCGGCGGGGATAAAACCGACAAACGAAGCGACAAAATTGGAATGCGAATAAGTGCCGTCGGGAAGTACTTTCTGGGCCGTTCCGGTTTTCCCTCCCGCATGATATCCTTTTACCTTCGCCAAAGTTCCTGTCCCCTCCTCCACGACTCCGACCAGAATTTTCTTCATATGAGCGACAACCTCCGGTGACAGAACCCTTCCCTTTACCTCAGATTCTACGCTTTTTATCGGTTCTTGGAAACTATCTCGTACTTCTTTCACAATTCTCGGACGAACCAGATACCCTCCGTTAGCTACCACGCTGAAAGCGACGGCAAGCTGTAACGCTGTTGTGGTGACCTCATGCCCCATTGGTATTGCCGTGATGGAGGGTTTCGACCATTGGCTGGGCGGTTTAACGATCCCCGATACTTCGCCCGGCAACTCTATTTCAGTCGGCCGGCCAAACCCGAATGCCTTGACATAGCGGTACAGATTCTGTGGCCCCAGAAGCATCGCCACTTTGGCAGTCCCGATGTTGCTTGATTTCTCGATCACCTGTTCAAACGTCAGCCAGCCGTGGGGCTTATGATCGTGGAGAATATGCCCGGACGTTTTCCACGCGCCGTTTTCACAGAAAAATTTCTGATCCATTTTCACCTTTTTTTCTTGAAGCGCTCCTGAGGCGGTCACGATTTTAAAAACCGATCCCGGCTCAAAAAAATCAGCCACCACACGATTCCGTCTCCTTTCAGGATCTACCGACTGAAACTCATTGAGGTTAAAAGTGGGGCGGTTGGCAAGAGCCAGAATATCGCCGTTTTTAGGATCCATCACCACAACCATGGCCCCCTTGCACCGAATTTTTCGGAGCGCTTCATCCAAGGATTTCTCAACGATAAATTGCAGTCCCTCATCGATCGTGAGTCTTACATCATAACCATGCACCGGTGGAATAAAATCCGTTGACCTTGACGCGATACGACGCCCCTTCGCGTCCCGTTGAATCCACAGCCAGCCAGGGCTTCCTTTCAAGTAAGAGTCATAGGTTTTCTCCACCCCCTCTAAGCCAACACCATCTAACCCCGCGATTCCGACCGCATGAGCTGCCAATTCTCCATTGGGATAAAATCGTTTACTCTCTTTGATCGTTCCCACCCCTTCAATCTTCAGCGCTTTTACCTCTTCTGCCTCTTCCTCACTAGCCCATCTCTTTACCCAAATAAAATATCCCTTTCGGTGGAGGCGTTTGGAGAGTTCCTCCCGACTTACTGTTAAGATTTCTGAAAGCTGCTGCGCGGCTCTTTCCTTTTGAGCAATCTGGGCGGGGTTAGCATAGATAGAATCAACCTCTAATGTCATTGCTAATGGACGCAAGTTCCGATCGTAGATAGTTCCACGATGCGGTGGCAATTGTTGAACGACATTCTTCTGACTGGCAGCGATACCGGAGAGGTTATGATCCTGGAACAGCTGAAGATAAACCAGTTTGAAAGTAAGAAGCAGGAGCCCCCCACACAAACCCAAAAAAACGACGGAAAGCCTTTTAGCGCTCAGTTGCGGTTGATACACCGCTCATCCTTTTTATTTGATCCTTCGACTTCGCTCAAGATGATAAAGCCGCTTCTGCGGCTTTATCATTTCTCACTTTGTTTTGCTTCCGCGCTGCGCACCAGAAATTCCCACAAACCACGAGCCCTAGAAGCAGCGGAAGAATGAGCATAGACTTTGGGTGACTCTTTCGCGCGAACCATACGGATCGGATCCCTGAAGACGAGTTTGGCGGCCGCCTGATTCAACCTTTGATCCAGTTGTATCGGTGATTCCAAAGTAAGCACACGATACCTCAGGCGAGAACACGTCCATTCTAGTTCCATTAACGCCTTTTCCTTCTGGGCGATCTGATAGCTCGTTGTGACCAGTTTAACCTGTTGATGAACCCAGCACAACGCAATGCCCGTGACCATGAAAATCAGAAAGCAAAGACGTGGGAGTGTTAACATTTTTCGGCGGCCCTCAATTTCGCGCTCCGGGACCGCGGATTCTGATGAATCTCGACGGGGCTCGGAGTGAATGGTTTTTTAGTGACTAACTTCAATTGTTGTTCTGCTGCCAGCCGACGGAAAAAGAGCTTTACCACACGATCCTCGAGAGAATGAAAACTGAGAACACAAATCCTCCCTCCCGGTTTCAAAACCCTGATGATTCCCGGCAAAGCTTCCTCCAAAGATTCTAATTCACGATTCACTGTCATGCGAAAAGCCTGAAAAGTTCTTGTGGCGGGATGAATCCGGCTCCATCCGTGATAGGGGATGGCCCGTTCCACAATATTCGCCAACTGCTTAGTGGTGCGGATCGGTTCTTTCTGCCGCGTCTGTATCAGAAAATGAGCAATTCTTCTGGCATACCTTTCCTGCCCCAGCCGATGCAGGATCGAAACAATTTCCCACTCCGAAAGGTGATTGACCAGATCAAACGCTGAAACCGTCGCCGTAGGATCCATCCGCATGTCTAACAACCCCTCTTGCTGAAAACTGAATCCTCTTTCGGCTGCCTCTAGCTGAAACGAAGAGACGCCTAAATCCAGCAGGCAGGCATCTACCGCTTCGATACCGAGCTGCTGAAGGACTCTGTCAGCATGGCAGAAATTTTCATGCACAAGATGAAGGCCGGAAGTCTCCCCCAGATTCTCGCGGGTAATCTCCAGAATATTAGGATCCTGGTCGATGCCGACAAAAACACCTTCCGGCCCGATTTTTTGCAAAATCTCTTTGGCATGCCCCCCGGCACCAACAGTCCCGTCCAATACCCGCATACCGGGACGAAGCTGTAAAAACTCCACCACTTCTTTTAACATCACCGGTTCATGGACTGTTTTCATTTCTTCAACAATTGCTGAATCCATCTTCTATCCATTCTCCACTTTCTCCGCCGGAGGCGGACCCGCCTCTGGCGGGCATTTCCCGTCTTTAAAGTGGGGCGGCGGCCGGCTCTTTCATCTCTCTTTGCCCTCTTGCTATTGGCTGTAGGGCATCCCCCTGCGAGGACCGCTATGAAGAAACCGGCCGCTCAAAAACCGTTATTCGTCGTTCGTCCATCGTCATTCGTAATCTAAAATTATTTTATTCTTCGATCAATTTTTCCGCGACGGATTCAAAGGAATCGCGGGTGTTCTCGTAATACTCCACCCATTTCTCCTTCGACCAGATTTCAAACCGATTGGAAACCCCCACAATCATGACATCCCTTTTGATTCCCGCGAAATCTTTGAGATAAGCAGGGACCAGAATCCGTCCCTGCTTATCGGCAGTCGCCTCGACGGCGCCGGAGAAAAAAAGACGGTTAAATTTCCGGACGTCTGGTTTCGTAAAAGGAGCGGATTTAAATTTCTGTTCTTGCAAACGCCATTCATCCTCGGTGAACACAAACAAGCAGGCATCGAGCCCGCGGGTAATAAAGAACCGTTCGATCTCCTGCTCTTTGACAGATTCCCGAAACTTCGATGGGACGATCAAACGGCCTTTTTTATCGAGCGTGTGTTCGTATTCTCCGTAGAACATCTTTGGGGCTCTCCTTTTTGTGGTGCTCCACTTCCCACCACTTTACACCACTAAATTTACCTTATCCCCCACGGCTTGTCAAGCGAAAATGAAAAAAAATTTTGAATCGCAAGATGGTGTGGTTATAAATTTAAAAAGCACATGATATGGTAGGGGACGCGCCTGTGCGTTCGCCCCTACCTTAGTATCTGGCGGGTTTTCTGAATGTCTTTCTGGATTTGTTTTGCCAACGCTTTAACGGAAGGGAAAAACTTTTCACCACGCAGTTTTTTCACAAAGAGAAGTTCGATATCTTTTCCATAAAGATTCCCGCTGAAATCGATCAAGTGGACTTCAATCGTAATCTTCGGATTCTTTTTTATTTTCATCGTCGGGCGGATTCCGATATTGACGACTCCGCGGTAACGTTTCCCGTCGAGAACCGCCCGGACAGTATAAACCCCCCGTGGCGGAATCGCTTCATGGTGCGGATTCAGATTGGCTGTCGGGAATCCAATCTCTTTTCCAAGATTTTCTCCGTGAATCACCGTCCCCAGAATAGAAACGGGACGCCCCAGCAGTTTCTCCGCTTTTACAAGCTCTCCTTTCTCAATGAGGCGGCGGATCTCCGTCGAACTGATCTTTTGACTGTCTAATTGAATGGGAGTTATTTCGCGGATAGAAAATCCGTAGCGCTTCCCCAACAGCCTGAGGAATTCAATCGTCCCCAGATTGCCTCTTCCAAACCGAAACCCCTTCCCCACCCAAATTTCAGAGACGCCGAGTTTAGCGGATAAAAAATCGCGGACAAACCGCCAGGCCTCCTGCCGCGCAACCCGCTTTGTAAAATGGATCACCCAGCAAGCATCCAATCCGGTTTCTTCCAGGATTCTCAGACGATGCGGCACTGACATAATCATGGGGGGAGCGTTTCGGTAATTCAGGATAACGGCGGGGTGCGGATCAAAAGTAATCGCTAAACTTTTTTTTCCCAGCCGGCGGGCCCTGCGGACAACTCGATCCAAGATAAATTGGTGGCCGACGTGGACGCCGTCAAAAATCCCGATGGCTGCGACGCTCTTCCGATAAACCGGCGGAAGAATCGCGGATAAATCACGGAAGATTTTCATTCTCTTAATGAATAGAGGCGACAACCCGCTCCTGGGATACCGCGTCTAACGGAATTGACTGTTCGATCCGCAGTATTCCCACACGAAGACGCCGCAGATTTTCAAGATGCGCCGGAACACCAAGCGCCTCCCCCATCTGTTCGGCAAGACGGCGCACGTAAGTTCCCTTGGAACAAACCATGTGAATCTGAATGGAAGGATGGCGATATTCCACCAGTTCAATTTTATCAATTTTAATCCGCCGGGGAGGCCCTTCAAACCGCTTTCCCTCTCTGGCCCATTCATAGAGCCGCCGCCCCTTGTAATGGATCGCCGAGTAAGGAGGAGGGTTCTGCCAGATCTCTCCCTCAAATTGCCTGAGGACCGAACAGATTTTGTCAACCGGAAACGGAGCAACCTCCCGCTGTTGAACGATCTTTCCATCTCTATCGCCGGTATCGGTCGAAATCCCCAGCCGAATGTCGGCTAGATATTCTTTTTGTTCGTCTAAATAGCGGGAAGCTAACTTGGTCGCTTTTCCGACAAGAACAACCAATACGCCGGTGGCCATCGGGTCCAGTGTTCCGGTGTGTCCGACGCGCCGCGTCCGGAGACGGCGGCGCACTTCATCCACGACGTCATGAGAGGTGATTCCGGTCGGTTTGTCGATAATCAGGATGCCGTCCATATCTCCACCAACATCTGTTCGCAGGTCACCAGTGCACCCGTAAAAACCGCTTTCATTAATAGTTTAGTTTTCGCTTCTTATCTTTTGTCGCTTCTAGGGCTCGTTCAACCGACGCTAAGACTTTCTCTTTGACCTCTTCCAGTGATCCGTCAACCACGCAGCCGCTCGCGGCTCGATGGCCTCCGCCGCCAAACTCCCCTGCCACTTGGTTGACATCCACCAATCCCTTGGAACGAAAACTGATTTTTATTTTTTGCCTATCTTTGTCCTCGCGAAAAAGAAGCCCAACTTCGACTCCTTTAATAGATCTGGCATAATTGCAGAAACCATCGGTGTCATCGGCGGTGCAGCCGGTTTCTTTAAGCATCTGCAGAGTCACGCAGACATATCCTGTCTTTCCGTCATGGACAACGTCCAAAGTATCCAGCACTTTCCCCAGAAGGCGCCGGCTCCCCAGCGAATTTGACTCGTAAATTCTTTCTGAAATAAAATAAGGATCCACGCCGCGCGCGATCAATTCCGCGATGACTCGGTGAGTTTGCGTCGTCGTATTCGAGTACGAAAATTGCCCGGTGTCCGTGGCAATCGCCGCGTAGAGACTCATCGCGGCTGTTTTATCAATGGGGACTCCGGCCGTCTTATAAAGCGTGTAAATCATCTCACCTGTCGCCGCGGCCTTGGGTTGGACCCAGTTCAAGTCGCCGAACCGCTGATTGCTGATGTGGTGGTCAATGGTCACCACAAGCGTGCCGCCGCCGATATACCGGGCCACTTTGCCAATGCGCTCTTGATTGGGGCAATCCACGGTAATCAAAACCTCCGCCTGGCGAGGGATTGAAAGATCGGTGCTGACTTTTTCCTGTTTTGGAAGAAACCGATAGGTTTCAGGAACAGGGGTTTCATCCACATACCACACTTTCTTTTTCCCCATCTTTTCAATCAGATGTCCCAAAGCCAGCTGGGAACCGAGAGCATCTCCCTCCAGATTCATGTGGGAAGTCACGATAAACGTCCGATACTTTTTGATGACTTCGATTACCTGCCTGGGCGTCGCCAACCGTCCCTGTTTCTGGCTATTTTTCACTGGGTTCCTCTTTCCCGCCGGAGGCGGATTTTTCCTTCTCAAGTTGCCGCAGAATTTCATCCACGGTAAAACCACCGCTGATTCCCTTGTCGAGTTTGAAAACAATCTCCGGGATCAGCCGCAGATCTATCCTCTGTCCGATCAGCCGCCGGATGAACCCGTTGGCCTGATTCAAAGCGGCGAAGGCATTATTTTCCTGAACGTTCCCCCCCAGAGTCGAAAAATAAACTCTTGCCGACCGAAGATCATCGGTCATGGTCACGCTGGTAATGGTCGTAAAGCCAATGCGCGGATCTTTTAAGTCATCCCGTAAAATAACGCCCAATTGACGCTGCATCTCTTTGGCGACTCTTGCCGCGCGTGTGCTCATTTTTTCCTCTATTCTAATTTCCATGGGAGCATGAAGATTAAATAGTGTAGCAAGTTAGACGGTATTTATCAAGCTTACAACGAGGTTTCAGGAGATTGGGAAATCCATCTTGTGAAAGATGTCCATTTTGTTTTTTCCGGTTCAAAAAGCCACCTTTGGGTAAAATCTAATCCTGTCCTTATATCCGTTAACGTTTCAACAGATAAGCCAAGAAGTTCGGTCATTTTACTAGTGTCGAAAACGATCGGCGGCGGAACCGAGAGGCTGAGTTCCGCCATTTCTTCCTGAGAGAGCGGTATGATTCTATGTTTTCCACCTGTCAACTCGTTTAGTCGTTTAAATAGATCTCCTTGAGAAATATTCACTGGATAGCTGATTGTAAAAATAGGGGAAATTCCTTCTGGTAAATCTCCTATAAGCCGCGCTCCTCGAATCAAAGCGTCAACAACATCCCCAACAAATATATAAGCGTTTTCTCTTCCAGGCACAAATTTAAACTCTTTTGGTTCTTTGGCTTCAGTCATCTGCTTAAAAAACTTTGGAACAGCCCTATCAGAATCATCTCCCGGTCCATAAACGTTTGAAAAGCGAAACACCATGCCTTGAGTCTGAACGACTAGTCTTTCCGCAATTAATTTTGAGAGAGCATATAGATTGGCATCTGTTGGTAGCGGTATTGGGGTTTTTTCTAAAAACTCTGAAATCATCGGTAACGAATCCGCGAATGTGAGACTTCCCATGGCAATTTGGTTAGCTAATCTCGAAAACTCATCCTGACTCGTTCGGACCCACGGTTCTAACTCCGGTCGTAGATGGAAAGAATCCTCGCTGATGGTGGTGTCTGGACGCTGTGTGCCAAGATTGTATACAAAAGTTGTGGAAGCAAATATAAATTTTCTCTGATGACTTTGGGCCAATTGACTCAATACCGCTGTAGACAAAACGTTAGTTGCAAAAATCTCTTCAATCTTTGGTTTTGGCCCAATATTACTCCATCCGCCGAGATGAAAAATAACCTCGCCAGATTCTACTAATTTTTTTAAAGCTTCGATATCCAAGAGATCCCCTTGAACAACTTCCACTTTTTCAGAACCGGAAATCCTAGTATTCTTGCCGCTTGGCCTACTAAGGACCGAAATGCTTTTCACATGAGGAACTCTTTCCAAAGTTCTATGCAGTTGAGATCCGATAGCACCACTGCCTCCCGTAACACTTACTCTCCTAAAAGGAAAAAGAGCCACACTCAACTCTCCATCGCTTGTTACTTGGGATATTGGAGCCAGTTTTCCAAACCCCTCGGTTATAAAAGAAGCATGGGGTAAAGAAAACATTGCCAACACGGCTACGCCAATAGCGCTGTAAGCATAACTTCTTTTTATCAATATAGTTATATATTTTAGCATCCTGTAATTCACTCCATTGCCTATGCGGGGCGAAGCAAGTATACCACCCTCCACAGAAAAGTCAACGGGTCAGTAAGTTTCTCCCCGACCTGGGATGAAACTGCTCGTGGATTTTCTTTAGCCGGGAGGTTTCAAGGTGAGTGTAGATTTGGGTCGTGGAAATGTCCGCGTGCCCCAGAAGCTCCTGGACAACGCGCAAATCGGCCCCACGCTCCAAGAGATGAGTCGCGAAAGAATGCCTTAGGGTGTGCGGGGTGACATGTTTTTGGATCCGGCATTGACGAAGGTAGCGTTTTAAGAGTGTCCAGAAGTTCTGGCGGGTCATTCCTTTGCCGCGGTTAGTCAGGAATAAATCCGGGCTATTTTTCTTGTCGCCCCGCGGCCTCACCGCAGTGAGGTAACGCTGGAGCCATTTCTGCGCCTGTTTGCCCACGGGAACGAGCCGCTCTTTGCTCCCCTTGCCGATCACACGAATGATGCCGACCGTTAGGTCGAGTTGCTGAGTTTTCAGAGTGACAAGCTCGGAAACCCGCATGCCGGTGGCATACAAAAGCTCCAACGCTGTCCGGTCGCGAATCCCCTGATCAGCGTGGATGTCGGGAGCGGCTAACAATCGTTCCACCTCCTCCACCGAGAGAAACTCCGGCAGGCGTTTCCAGAGTTTGAGGGAATCAACCCGGTCGGTGACATCGGTTTTCAGCTCTCCTTCGCGGACCAGATAACGGTGCAAACCACGGATGGTTGACAGATGCCTGGCGATGGAGGTTGCCTCCATTCCTTCTTTATCTTTGAGAAAAAAGAGGAAATTAGTGAGGTCTTCATGCGTCACAGCGTTGAGTTCTGGCCTCTTTATCTTGGTAAGGTACTGAAAATATTTGGTAAGATCAAAACGATATGACACGAGACTATTTTTGGAAAGCCCTTTTTCGACGGAGAGAAACGCGAGAAAGCTCTCCATGGCCAAGGGAGTATCTCTCATCGCACAAAACTCCACACTAAAACTGCTAAAATGATTCGATACCAACCAAACAGAGCCAAGCTGTGGCGAGTTAAGTAATGGACGAAAGAACAAATGGCGATTGCCGCGACGACGGCGGAGGTTACTAATCCAATTCCAAATGACAATGGCGCGATTTGTTGGAATAACACGGAATAGTTTTTGACAAAATCAAACAGCGCGGCCGCTCCCAGCGTTGGGAGCGCCAAAAGAAAGCTATATTCCGCCGCCGCGGCCACCGGAAAACCAAGTAAGATCGCGGCAACTAACGTCACCATGGCGCGGGAAGTCCCGGGCCAGAGAGAAAGAACCTGCGCGAGACCGATGAGAAACGCCTGGGAAGAAGTCATCGAAAAAAGAGAACCGGTCCCATTTTTTTTGGGGGAGAGGGCTGGCCTGCCCTGAGCGAAGTCGAAGGGGTGAGGGGGAAAGAATCGCGCTACCACGATCATGAGAATACCGCCGATGGCTAAAGCGCCGGTGACGGCGCCGCGGTGAAATAGATGTTCTTTGATCCAGCCATGAAAAAGGAGACCAGCGGCTGCAGCCGGCAGGAAACTGATCAACAGATTTACCAATAAACGCCGTCCGGCGGCGTTTTTAGCGATAACCCCCCGCCACATTTCCCAGATTCGATTACGATAAAGTCCCAGCACTGCCAGCAAGGCTCCTGCCTGGATGATGACTTCAAACGCTTTAGCCGACTCCCCTTGAATTCCAAGCCACTCTCCAGCAAGAATCAAATGGCCCGTTGAAGAAATAGGAAGGAATTCGGTGATTCCCTCTATGATGCCAAGAATGACGGCTTGGAGCGGCGTGATCATAGAAACCCATCTACCTTGACCAGTTTTGCGAACTCACCTTCACTGAGAATCTTAATCCCCAGTTTCTTTGCCTTTTCCAATTTTGATCCAGGATTCTCTCCAACCACCAAATAATCAATCCTCTGACTGATCGTGTCGGAAACCCGCCCGCCGAACGCCTCAATCTTTTCGCTTGCCTGCGGCCGGGTCCATTTTGAAAGAGTGCCGGTCAAGACGAAAGTTTTTCCCGATAACGGACCGGTTCTCTTTTTCTTCTCTTCTTTGAAATTGACCCCGGCTTTCCGGAGTTTTCCCAGGACCGGACTTATGTGTGGATCTTTGAAGAATTCCGCCGCGCTCTGGGCAATTGTCGGGCCAATGGCCGGAATTGCTTCGATCTGTTCCAGTGTCGCATCGGCTAAAGCGTCGAACGACTGAAATTCTTCCGCTAAGAGAAGAGCGGCGCGGCTCCCGACGTGACGGATCCCTAAAGCGAAAACCAGCCGGGAGAGAGGTTTCGCCTTGCTGGCTTGAATGGCTTCAATGAGGTTCTGGGCCGACTTCTCTCCCATCCGTTCCAACGCAACCACCTTCTCAACCGTGAGCGAGTAAATATCCCCGTAATCTTTGATTAACCTGGCATCCACTAGTTGATTGACCATCGCTTCTCCCAGCCCTTCGATATCCATCGCGTTCCGCTGGGCGAAATGGCGGATTCGTTCCTTTACTTGCGCCGGACAAAAATTATTAGGACACCGAACCGCCACCTCTTCCGGATCGCGAACGGTTTTAGCGCCGCACTCCGGACATTGACCGGGAAGATGAAATTTCTTTTCATGGCCGGTCCGTTTCTCCTTAATCACAGAAACCACCTGCGGAATGATCTCCCCCGCTTTTTCAATCACAACCCAGTCGCCGACGCGGACGTCCAGACGTTCAATCTCGTCTTGGTTATGCAGACTGGCGCGGCTTACTGTCGTCCCCGCCAAGAAAACCGGTTCCAAACCAGCCACAGGGGTTAATACTCCTGTCCGTCCCACCTGAATGATGATTTCTTTTAATCGCGTTTTGGCCCGCTCCGCTTCAAATTTATACGCCACCGCCCAGCGCGGGCTTTTGGAAGTCGCCCCCAAACGCTCCTGCTGGTCAAAACGATCCACCTTCAAGACCATGCCGTCCGTGTCGTACTCCAACGTTTTCCGTTTTTTCTCCCAGCTCTGACAATACGCGAGCGCTTCGTCCATCTCCTTCACCCGTTTAAAGCGCGGATTCACCCTGAGGCCGAATTCTTTCAAGGTTTGGAGCATTTTCCCTTGAGTTTTCGCTTTGAATCCTTCGTGGTAACCGATCCCCCAAATCCAGATATCAAGATGCCGCTGGGCAACAATGCCGGAATTCTGTAATTTTAAAGAGCCGGCCGCGGCGTTTCGCGGGTTGGCGAAAAGAAGCTCCTCTTCCTTCTGGCGGGAACGGTTCAATTCTTCAAACCTCGCGCGCGGCATATAAACTTCCCCACGGACCTCTAATACTTTCGGCGCTTTTCCGGGATCGCGTAACACCAGCGGGATGCTTCGGATCGTCTTGAGATTTGGGGTAATATCATCTCCCTGTTCTCCATCGCCGCGCGTGGCCCCTCGCACCAGACGTCCCTTTTCATAGAGAAGCGAAACACTCACGCCATCAATTTTTAATTCGACCACATATTCCATTTTTTCACCGGGGAGTTGTTTTTGAACCCGTTCATGGAAAGCGAGAACTTCTTCTTTATTATAGGTATTGTCCAAGCTCATCATCGGGACGCGGTGTTTGACGACGGGGAAAACTTTAGTGATGGTTCCTGCGACACGCTGGGTAGGAGAATCGGGAGTCACCAGCTCCGGATGCGATTTTTCAAGCTCGATTAATTTCTCCATCAAGCGATCGTATTCTCTATCGGAGATCTCGGGCTTATTCTCGACATAATAGAGATAGTCATGCCGATGAATTGTCTCGCGTAGATACTTGACTTGTTCTTTGATGTCTTTGTCCTTCGTCATGTTGTCATATCATGTTATGTCCCAGTCTTATCATGCTTACTTCCCGGTCTCCAATCGCTCGGCAAACCATGCCGGCAATTCAGCCTCCAAAATTTTTCTCTGGGTTGTTTTGTAATCGTACTCAACTCTCTTTAATTCAATCCGTCTTTGATCGCTATCCCAGATACTAAAACTCACCCGCGCGTCGCCATCCCGCGGCTGGCCGGCGCTGCCGACGTTGATCAGAAATTTTTTCCCCTCTTTGTAAGTGATCTCAGAGACCGCCTGCGGCCGGCCTTCTTCCATGATCCACGGGAAATGCGAATGACCGATAAAACAGAGCGACGTCTCCATCAGAGAAAAATTCTGTTCAATTTCGTAGGGCTCATGAATGTAGTGGAACTCTTCCGGTTCAAAGAGACTGCCGTGGACTAACGTCGCTTGCCCCTCTTTGGCGACCAGCGGCAGTTGGCAAATCCACGATTTGTTCTCTTCGGTCAACTGTGCCGCGGTCCACTCGGCCGCTTCTCGTGCGGCGTCATACAACTCATACAAGATCGGATGCCCCACCGCCGCCAGATCGTGATTGCCCGCCACCGCGACCGCGGGAAGTTGACGAACACGATTCAGGCACTCGTTGGGATTGGCGGCGTAGCCGATGACGTCCCCCACACAAATATATTTCTGAACCTTTTCTTTGGCCAACGATTGGAGAACCGCTTCCAGCGCTTCGAGGTTACTGTGAACGTCCGAGAACAAACCGTATCGCATGGTTAACGAAACCGGATTTCAAAAGTTTTAAGCTTGCCCGAGGGGGAGTCCCAGATAACCTCTTCTTTTTGGATGTGGACTCGCATGACGTTCCGGATATTCTTCAAAAAAGCGTTAATCCCTTCTTCTTCCCCTTCAAGCGTCACTTCCACCCGCCCATCGGTAAGATTTTTAACCCATCCAGTCAGTTTTAAATCCAAAGCGATCCGCTCGGCGGTAAACCGAAACCCAACCCCCTGCACCTGGCCACTGTAAAAAACATGTGTTCGTTTTATCACGACGATTCTGAGGAGTTATTATATATCAACCGCGGCTGTTAATGAAATCTTTGAAGGAAGTGGTTAATTTGACTAAAGCGCTAAAGATTCATTTCGATTTCTTTGCTATTCTTATATTCATTCCCGATGCCCAGCAATCCTTGGAACTGATCCCAAACTTCTCGCGTGTTCAACCCGATCGTGTTGATTCTTAATGAACCGGGGTAGTTAGCCGCCAATGCTTGATCGCCGCGGTTCGTGTATTGATCTAAATATCGAATCAACTCCACTGGGAGATTGGCTCTTGACGCCCGAGTCTCAGCATCCGCGGTAAAAATAACCGAAACCGCGTTAAATTTAGCTCCCAAGCCATTGGGTTCCGTAGTGACGAACACAACCCCTTGGTAATCTCCGGAAACAATTGTTTCTTCTATAAGCCGTTCCGCAAATTGATAGAAAGCATGTTTAACTCCCGGCATGCCGGCAACGTCGTGAAGCAATGATGTCCTACGGATATCCCGATCAATGAGCATTTTAATTTCATGGCGCAAAGGTTTATCTCCATTGAATGATTCGGCAGTATTGAGATCGTCAAGAATGATAGGTTCCGCTAAAAGATTAATCCTTCCTGAAACAAAAAATCCCTCAACGTGGCGGGCAATAGCTTCTTTGTCTTCCGCGGAGACGCCATTTCTTAAAGCGTCGCTCACGGCAAGCCTCAGAAGGAATCCCCCATTCACGTAACGAAGCCCAAGACGAGCCGAAACGAGCCTGGCGGTTTCTTTGTGCAAAGATCCTTTTAATCCTCCAAAGACTAAGACAAGAGGCCTTTTTAATAGCGGCCGTTGTATGACTCTATTGGAAACGTTGATCATGGGGACAGTAAAACCGAAGATAGTTCCCCGCACAAGTTTATTTCTCTCTTCTCCCGGTATTAGCTCCGCATCCCCGCTCTCAGAGATAACGTCAAGATCGGCGATTTTGCTAACCACCCCTATTTTACCGCCGGCCATCTTAACCTCATGCTTCAAATCAGCAAGGCCGTTTCCAGTTCCTACCGTCGGATCCTCGGCTGAAGTAACCCCCCGTTTGAAAACTTCATGAATACTCTGCGGAGAGATCCCTTTCCCGCTATCCCTGACCATAATATGAACGTCTCCCTGAGTGTTGTAACTTATGATAACATCCACAGTTTCGCTTTTACCGTGCACAACGGCATTTCTCACTAATTCTCGAATTCCGACATTGATGACATCGGTATATGTAAATACCGGTGTCAAACTCTCGACTCTTTCTCCTTTTTCATTGAGAAAAGAAATTCTCACTTTAGCGGAACTATCGGCATTTTCGATTAAACCCTTGATCTGCGCGCCAATATCAACAAAATCGGTTGCCGTTTCTGGTCGTTCCAAAATACGCTCAAAATTATCAATGGCTTTCTCCATTGCGTTAAGACAAATCCCCCATCTTTCGTGTTCTTCTTCTGAATAACGGTGCGAGGTAACGATTTCTTGCAATCTCTCCTTTATGTTCACAATCAACGGAAAATACTTTGGGTATATTTTACGAAGGTCATCAGACATTGAGGGGGTCCGCAGGCCAGCTTTGACATTAAGATATTTCAGGATAGGATACTCTATATCACGACAAACCAAGATGAGATCACATAAAAGTAACAAATCTTCTCTTTCTTGCTCCGAAACAACACGACCAAAACTAGAAATAACACGGCCTTTAAAGTCCATTCTTATCGTTTCTAATCTGCCTTCTCTATCCTCCTCCGTTATTTCTTCTCCGTCCTCTTTGATTGTCTGGGAATATTTTTTTCCAATATCAAATGCTTGCTCAAGAAGCTCAGGATTACTTTTTTTTCTTTGAGCAATACTTTTTAGAAGCCGCCTGGCATAGTTAGGAGGTAGCATTAAGTTATTTTTTAAATCATGCGCGGCCCTGCCGAGAAAGTCGGATTTTTCCCTCCTGATCTCTGTCAGCGTATCAGCAGGAGCGGCTGATGCCGGATCGGTACTCGAAGTAGGCGATGCCCTAAAATGATCGTTTAAGAGAGCAGGATTCGATAAGGTAAGAATGTTTTTCTTCGATATCGCCGGCTCGATCATTTCGTGCGATAACGATAATAGTGCAAACCCTAGTACTAGCAGAAAACTGATTAAATGTTTCATGATAAGCTGATTTTAAATCTTTTTCTTTATCCTTAAAAAATAAAAAGCTTATCTCACCCAATCGACCTGAGACAAGCTTTCTTTTCTTTGTTCCAGGAGACCTTATTAAAAGAAGAGTATATCAGCCGTTCATCTTTTTGTCAAACTACAAATATTAATTTTTATATTACACATAGATAACAAAAGGGTTGCGATGTTAATATAGCTCTAACCTAAAGAGAGCCGGAGAGCAGATTATCACTCGTTTTCTGTCTCAAGAGCAACCGAGCTATTCCAGAAACTGTCAGGCCGCCGTAGCGCGTTCTTCCATCTGCATCCGTAGAAATAGCCGCATCGGCCAAGAGTGAAGGGGCTGGATGACCTACAGCAATCACCAGCATTGAACTTTCAACCCATCCTTGTACATCCGGATGAAGACCAGTCACTTCTTCAAGTACTGTCAACACTTCAAGGGCCGGTCTGCCGATTCCTTCAAGGATTCCCAATGCCCGGCCGATGATGAGTACCGCCTTCCTCCTGCTAAAGGGATTCTCGGCATAATACCAGCTTTCATCCCAGAGAAGCGGAGAAAGATAATTCACAGCCGGCGGGCCTAAATTCTTTAAAAATTCTATCGCCCACTGACTCTTACTCCCTGATATATCGTCATAAGTCAGCCCAAGCACTAAAACAGAAGCCATTGACTCGAGCAATTCCTTCTGTTGATCAGGATCATCGTCCAGGATTTTTAACACAATCTCCATGGTGGAGATCGCTTTGAAAACCGCCCATTGGATGCGGATCTCCTGACGATCGTCGTGCGCTTTACTGGCATGATGGAATTCGTTTTGAAGGACTTTCTTAAGGTGAGGAACACTGACCGGGCCTATCTTTACTAAATAATCACCGACCATTCTTCTTGTTAGTTTATCAATCCACTCCTCCTCTTGAGTAATCCCCAGGGTCAACGCCGGGACAACAGCCGCTTCGATGTCACTCCTTTGATGCTCAAAAAGATAACCCTCTGCTCTATTCGGTAATCTTCGCAAAAGAACTTCCGTTAAAGCAACCGCCGCGAAGATTCGTTTTCTCTTATCGATAGCATCTTCATCCTTTGTCATCTTGACCAGACGGTCAACAACCAGATTCCCTATGATTAGAGAATCAGCCAGTTTCACAATTTTGTTGATCGCTGTTGGGATGCCTTCGGTTAACTGATCAAAAGCCTGATCTAATATCCATTGTTCACTACCACGAGCGATTGATTCAGGGGGGGAAAGTTTAAAAATGGGAAACCCGCGTGACGGGCTGTCTGTCGGAAGAATAACAATAGCTAAAAACCAAAAAATTATCGGTAAGTGGTATTTTCGCCGCACGGTCACCGTGACGTGATAAACGCTGTTACCAAAACTTACCTGTCCACTCAATCAGATAAATATCAAACAGCTCTTATTTCTAATTTCAGTATATACCAATCCTCCAACCCTTTTCAATGTTTTTATTTTCATTGGGGAGGGATTTATCGGGGTGGGGAGATTCGAACTCCCGGCCTCCTGGTCCCGAACCAGGCGCTCTAGCCAAGCTGAGCCACACCCCGGATTTTATTTATTTTTCAAATATTGTACCACATACTTTGCGAGAATATCGGTCTCGATGTTGACTTTCTCGCCGACTTTTTTGGCTCCCAGCGTGGTCTTCTCGATTGTGTGCGGTATCAGATAAACCGTGAAACTCTTACTGCCGACAGGCCCCAGAGTCAAACTGGCGCCGTCCACCGCCACGGATCCTTTAGGAGCCATGTAGGGAGCCAGCCCCTCGGGTGTTTCAATTTCAAGGATTTCTTGAACCCGCTGTTTGGCCCGCCGGTAAATCTTCCCGACGCCGTCAATGTGCCCTGAGACAAAGTGCCCGCCAATCCTGGCGATGGGTTGAAGAGACCGTTCCAGATTGACGACAGACCCCGCGTTTAGATTCCCCAGGGTTGTTTTCTTTTCGGTTTCATCCACAACATCAAAGGTAATTCTAGCATCCTGCCGTTTGACCACTGTTAAACAAACACCATCCACGGAGACGCTTTCTCCCACTTGGATATTTTTCCACTCTTTAGGAACCTGAATTTCAACCTTCGGAAGAGCTATTCGAACAACCTTGCCGACCGCTTCAACGATTCCGCTGAACATAGTTAGGTTCTCCTTCGACGCAAAAATCCGCGTCGAACTGTTTTATTTGAACTTTCTTTAACCGAACGGCATCCGATAATCGCCCGATTCCCTCTCCTGAAACCGAAGTGGGGGCCCGCCGTCCGCCGATCACCATAGGGGCAATAAACCAAATCACTTTGTTCACTAACTTCTGATCAAAGAGCGAGGCGATGGTTTCTCCTCCTCCTTCGACGAATAGATGATGAATGAGATTCTGTGCCATCTTTCTGAATAATGAATGAAGCCGGAACCGGCCTTTTTTTAAGGGGCACGCCCATATCTGGCAACCGGTTGTTTTCTTTAACCGTTCCGCTTTTGTTGTTTTCGCGCGTGACGGTGACGTCACGATGATCTGTTGAGACCCGCGGGGCCCCGAAGTAAAAATTTTCGCGCCGGTGGAAATTTTCAAATTTGGGTCTAAAATAATTTTTTTGGAGTGTCTCAGAGACGGATCGTCTTGGAGCACCGTTGTGATTCCCACCAAAATGGCGTCCGCCTCGTTTCGGAGCCGGTGAACATAGCGACGGGCAGATTCACCGGTAATCCATTTGGATTCTCCTTTTCTCGTGGCTATTTTCCCATCGAGAGACTGCGCGATCTTAACTGTCACGAAAGGGAGTTCTTTTGTCATCACGTGAACAAAAACCTCATTGAGTTTCTTCGCCTCTTTCTCCATGATACCGCCGATGACCTCGATTCCCGCCTGCTTAAGCCGCCGGATTCCTTTCCCATTTACCATGGGATTTGGATCGCGCATCGCGAAAACGACTTCCTTTACTCCCGCCCGAATCAGCGCGTCGGCGCATGGGGGAGTTTTTCCCCAGTGGGCGCAAGGTTCCAGCGTCACATAAAGCGTGGCGCCGCGCGCTTTTGTCCCGGCCTTTTGAAGCGCTTCGATCTCCGCGTGCGGCAAACCGGCCCGTCTGTGGTAACCCCGGCCGACGACACGCCCCCCTTTGACCAGCACCGCGCCGACCATTGGGTTGGGACTGGTTTGGCCAAGTCCTCTGCGCGCGAGAGAAAGGGCAAGATTAATGTTCTTTATGAATCTTGTCGAGAACGCCGTTGACGAATTTGCTGGAATCGGTATCGCCGTATTTCTTGGCAAGTTCCACCGCCTCGTTGATGGCAACTTTGGGAGGAATTTCTTCCGTATAGAGAAGTTCATAGCTTGCTAACCGCAGGATATTTTTATCCACCGCTGCCATTCGGGTAATATCCCAGTTATCGGCGCATTTGGTGATCCACTGGTCGATAGGTTCTCGATGCTGGATCACTCCAATGACTAACTGATCGGCGAATTCCCTGATTTCAGAATCCGCCGGATTATTTTCCCAGTAAACCTGCCGCGCTTTCTCGTGCGGATCTTGCGTCATCTCGATCTGGTAAAGAATCTGAAGGGCCGCTTCTCTTGCCTTGGTTCGTTTACGCATGGGTTAGAGAAGGTTTGCCATCTCCAGCGCCGTCATGGCGGCGTCCCTTCCTTTATTCCCCTGCTTGAGCCCAGCCCGCTCGATCGCCTGCTCCGTGTTCTCGGCGGTAATAATCCCGTAGGCGACCGGCACACCGGTTTGGAGAGCAACCTGCGCGATCCCTTTGGCCGATTCTCCGCAGACGTAATCAAAATGAGGCGTTTCTCCGCGGATCACCGCCCCCAGAGCAATGATGGCGTCTACTTTTTTGCCGCGGGCGATTTTTTGAGCGGCCATCGGGATCTCAAAAGAGCCGGGGACCCATGTCACTTCGATATCCGATTCCTTGACGCCGTGGCGAAGCAGCGTGTCAAGAGCCCCTTCCAAGAGTTGTTTCGTGATGAATTCGTTGAATCGCGCGACGACAATGGCAAACCGCTTATTCCGTCCATCATAACTGCCGGCATGTGTTTTGATCATACATTATCCAAAATATGCCCTAACTTCTCTTTCTTGACCTTCAGATATTTTTGATTCTCGGGTTTTGGCACAGTCTCAATAGGGACTCTCTCCACCACTTCCAACCCATATCCCTCTAACCCGACAATCTTACGAGGGTTATTCGTCAAAAGACGCAGTTTTCTCACGCCGATATCCACCAGAATCTGCGCTCCGATTCCGTAATCGCGCAAATCGGGAGCAAATCCCAGCGCGGCGTTCGCTTCGACAGTATCTAACCCGCCGTCCTGCAGGGCGTACGCTTTTAGTTTATTCACCAGCCCGATCCCCCGTCCTTCCTGACGGATGTAGAGAACAACTCCCCGCCCCGCTTCCTGGATCATCCGCATCGAACGCTCCAGTTGCGCGCCGCAATCGCACCGCTTGGAATGAAAAACATCCCCGGTGAGACACTCGGAATGAACGCGAACCAAATCGGGTTCTTTTCCCAATTGCTCCTGCCCCTTTACCAAAGCCACATGCTGTTTGTAATCCACTAACGATTCATAAATCAGCGCCTTAAAATCACCCGACTCCGTCGGAAGAACCGCCTCAGCCATTTTTTTCACCAGCTTGTCAAACTGCATTCTGTATTTGATCAGATCGGCGATCGTGGCAATCTTGAGCTGATGTTTTTTGGCGAACTCGACTAACTGGGGAGTTCGCGCCATGGTTCCGTCGTCATTCATGATCTCGCAAATGACGCCTGCTGGAAAAAGGCCGGTCAGTTTCATTAAATCCACGCAAGCTTCCGTGTGCCCCGCTCGCTTGAGCACTCCCCCTTTTTGCGCCTGGAGCGGGAAAACATGCCCCGGTTTCACCAAGTCATCCTTGGAACTCCTGGATTCGATGAGAATATGGATGGTTCGCGCCCGGTCGTAAGCGGAAATGCCGGTCGTAATCCCAAACCGCGCGTCCGCCGATATCATCCAGTTGGTTTTGAAGTGGTCCGACCGCGGTTCCTGGCTCATCGGTTCCAAATCAAGCGCTCTCAGCCGATCCTCCTCCATCGGGACACAAATCAGTCCCCGACCGTGCGTCGCCATAAAGTTGATCGTTTGCGGAGTAGCAAACTGCGCCGGCAGTAAAAGGTCTCCCTCGTTCTCCCGGTCTTGGTCATCCAGGATCACAACCATTTTTCCCTGGCGTAAATCGTCTAAAATCTCTAGTATCGTGTTGAACATAAAGGATTTATAATTGTAGCAAATTTCAGAGGAAATGTCAATGCAGGTATGGATCTACGCGAGCGCCGGTTCTGCTTCTTCGAGAAGAGCTGTATCCGCAGGTTTTGTCATCTTCACCGATATGATCTGGGAAATACCGGGGTTCTCCATGGTGACTCCATAGAGGACGTCGGCGATGGTCATGGTCTTTTTGCTGTGGGTAATGATCAAAAACTGGGATTGATGGGTAAATTCCTTGAGGGCGTCGCAGAAACGGTCAATGTTGGCTTCGTCCAGCGGAGCGTCTATCTCATCGAGGATACAGAAGGGGCTTGGTTTGGTTTTGAAGAGCGCGAAAAGAAGCGCCGTCGCTGTCAGCGCCTTCTCTCCACCGGAGAGAAGCGAAATATTCTGAAGCTTCTTGCCGGGAGGCCGGACCAAAATCTCAATCCCGCTTTCCAGGACTTCTTCCTGATCCATTAAAACCAGCTGGGCGTCGCCGCCGCCAAAGAGTTTTGTGAAGTAGTGATGAAAATGCGTCTGGATCTTCTCGAAAGTCTCGCGGAAAAGAGTCCGTGTCGTCCGCCGGATTTTCTGGATCGCCGAGGTGAGCGACTCCTTTGAAGAAACCAGGTCTTGTTCCTGTGTCGTCAAAAATTGAAGCCGCTCGGTTAATTCTTTATGTTCCTCTAACGCCGCGACGTTGACCGGCCCCATCTGTTGGACCTTCTGGCGTAACTGCTGGAGTTCCGCCTGTGCCTGTTCTATCGGGCATTCCAACTCCACTTCTGCCAGCGCCGCTGTCTCCACTTGATAGGAATCACGAAGCCGAAGCAGGAGATGCTCGATTTTGACGTCCATTTCTTTGGTTTCCATCTGCGCCAGATTGGCTGTTTCCTGAAGCTGCTGCCTCTTCTCCCGTAAAACCCGCTCCTCGGTTTCAGCGTTTCTTAGCTCCGTCTCAAGTCCCGTCTGCCGGTTCTTTAGAAGATTCAATTCATTCTGGAAACTCTCCCGCTGTTTCTCCCAGATTTGAGCCTGCTGTTCCAGCTCCAGCACCGCCGATTGCGATTGCTGGATCCTTTTTTCAAGTTCACCCAGACTCGTCTGCCGCCCCGCTTGAGATTCTTCCTCATTAGCCAAAGTCTGCCGCAAGAATTCAACCGTTCTTTTCTGTTTCTCCGCTTCACGGGTCAACGCGTTCAATTCGGTCCTGATTTCGGTTAAACTGATCTGGCGGTTCTCCCGCTCCTGCTCCTGGGTGAGAACCAACTGCTTCAAACGCTCTAACTGCTGGCGCTCTTCTTGAAGAGCCGCTTGCGCCCGCGCCGCCAAACCATTTAGCTCCGTTTCTTTTTTCTCCAACATCTGGCGCTCGCTAACCAACTGCGCCACCTCTTTTTCAAGAACGGTCTTCTGGGAGATCAGAGATTGAGTCCGGCGTCCTAATTCCGCCCCTCCCGCCTGCCGATGGGTCAGCTCTCTTTCCAATTCCTGATTTCTTTGATGGGTCTCTGTCTGCTCTGTTTCTAAACCGGAGATAGTCTCTTTGGCTTGAGCCAGTTGACTCTTCAACGTCTCAATCTGCCGTGCCATTTCCTGCTGTTCATTTTTTAACTGACGGACGCGGCTTTCACGGCCGATGAGAGTGGTCTCCTGCGTCCCGCCTCTTCCCCCGCTGATGAAACCGTTCCCCAGGAGGCGGCCGTTGGTGGTGACGAACCGCGACGACGATAATTCAATGTGCGCTAAATCAGAAGAATTAAATCCCTCAAGGACAAACACATCTTTCAGTAAATACTCGATCGCCGGACGATAACGCTCGCCGCACCGGACAAATTGAAGCAGTGGTTTCCCCTTCGCGGAATTCTCTCGCGCGCTTGGGCAAGCCGAATAAGGAATCCACTCCAGGGAAAGAAGGGTCACTTTTCCTTTTCCGAAACCGGCGGCCGCTTCCATCGCCTGGAAGGCGGTTTGAGTTTTGTCCACGAGAACCGTCTGCAGATCTTCTCCCAACGCCGCCTCGACGGCCAGCTCATATCCCGCTTCCACCTCGATTAAGTTGGCAACACAGTCAAACACTCCCTCTAAGAGCGGCTTTTCCCCGGCTAGCAGGTACCGGACTCCTTCAGAAAAACCTTCATACCGGGCCCTCAAATCCTCCAGAAACTGGATCTTTGTGACCAGGGCGCTCTGCAGGTTTTCTTTTTGATGGAATTGTTCCGTCGTTTGCTGATAGGCGGCGCAAAAAGCGGAAAGTTTTTCAGAAATCCGCGTTTCTGATTTTTGAAGCTCCTCCAACTGGAGACGATACTCCTGCTCGGACCGCGATAATTTTGTTTTCTCTTCCTCTAAATGAGCCAGTTCCCGTGAACCTTCCTCCAGTTGTTTTGAAAGACGCGCTTCCTGGCCGGCCAGATTCTGCCGCTGGTGGACTGCCTCGAGCAATTCGTTGTTCAAATCGGCCTGCCGCCTCATTAAATCAGCCAGGAGCGATTGTCCCCGCGAAACAGACTGTTCTTCTTCGCGGATAGAATCCAGGAGAACCTGAATTTCTTTTTCCAGCAGCAGCAGTTTCTCTTCTTTGGTCTTCTGTTCTCTCTGTATTGTCTCCTGATCCTGTTCTCCCTGCTGAATCTGCCCGTTGAGCTGTTCGATACGCCGGGCCGCGGCCGCCAGCTCTCCCGAGAGCCGCTCTCTCTGACTCTGCCATTCTTTTTGTGTCTGCTTCTCCATTGCCACCCGGTCCTGGCTGAGACGGGAAGAGGCCTCCAGTTGAGCCCACTCTTTTTCTTTCTCTTCTAACACCTGGCGGCGGCCGGCAAGCTCCTCTCTCAAAGAGACGGTCCTCTCCGAACAACAAGTCCCTTCTTGAGACAACTGCTGAAGTTGGGTTTCCAATTCCGATTTTTTCCGCTCCGCCTGAACTTTCCGCTGATTAAATTGGCGGTAGTCCAAAGCGCCCAATCCAATTTCCAATTTTTTCAACTGTTCATAAATCTGCTGGTACTTCTGCGCCTTGGTCACCTGGCGTTCAATGGAGTTGACCTGGCGTTTGACCTCCAGCAGAATATCCCGGACGCGAATCAGGTTTTCCTCGGTCTGTTCGAGCTTTCTTAACGCCTCTTTTTCTTTCACTTTATATTTGGTGATGCCGCTCGCTTCTTCAAAAATATCCCGCCGCTCATCCGGCTTCGCGGCAAGAATCTGATCCATCTTCCCCTGTTCGATGATGGCATAGGCGCTGGTTCCCATTCCTGTCCCCGCGATGAGGTCGGTAATGTCCTTTAAACGAACCGGCACTTTATTAATGAGATACTCGCTCTCACCGGAGCGGTAAAGGCGACGAGTGATCACAACCTCGTCATATTGAAGAGAGAAAAATTTTGTTGAATTGTCCAGCGTCAAGGAGACTTCCGCGAATCCAAGAGAAGGGATATCCGCCGTTCCGTTGAAGATCACATCCTGCATCTCGGACCCTCGAAGCTGGCGGGGATTCTGTTCGCCCAAGACCCATTTGATCGCGTCTTGAATGTTGGTTTTACCGCATCCATTGGGACCCACGATCGCCGTAATCCCTTCGCCGAACTTGAGGAGTGTCTTACTGCTGAACGATTTGAAACCGTAGAGTTCAATTTGTTTGAGAAACATAAGTTATCCTTATTATAGGGGACGGTTCTTATTTTTTCAAATTGAATCTTGCAAATTTTTCTTTTTCTTGTTATAGTAAGCAAGAATCACGAAAGGGGGAGATGTCTGTGATCGTTATTAAAGCCGCGTGCGCGGTTGCGTTGTTTTATACTCTGCAAGCGAATATTCCGGAAGTGAAACTGCCTCAAGAGAATCTTCTACCAATAATCGAGAATCCTCTTCAGCAGGACATCCAACTGGAACTCTTGGAAGAGAAACTGAATCTTATTCGATTATTGCAGAAATTCGCTTAAAACTTTAGAGATTCATGGACAAGATTTCTTCTTCGTCGGGCCACGCCTGGCCATTATACAAAGACTCTTCCATATGCAGAGAATGCTTTGCGCCCCAGATAAATATCTGTTCCAGTAAATGAGGGTTGTCTTCAAATGAAACATTAGGATCAATCGTGAGCAAACCAAAACTCAGGAAAGCAATAGGTTTCTCTTGGTATAAAAACGCGCTGGAGATATTTTCTTTATTCATAATCATTCGTAGTCGTCCAGTGACAACTAACGGCAGCCGAGCGGGCGATTCGAGAGAATAACGAAGGGTTCCTAATCGAGCGCTCCACCGCTGCGTCCCAACGATTTTCCTTAGAACGTCGGAACTTCTTAACAGCTCCAGGAATAAGTTCCAATGTTTGGGATTGGACAAAAGCGGTTCTACTACACAATACCTTTGCGAGATGGCAGTCTGCAATAAAATCTGTTTCCACTGGTCCCCTAAAACCCCTCCGATCGCTTCTTCAAAGTGAGCCAAGAACTGGCGGGGCAACTCAGTTTCAGAGATAGGCGCGAAAATGGCTCTTGTCGCGTTATCAAAAACCGTTGGACTGGAATCTTCTTCTAACACTTCAAGCCACAGGGGAAATGACACTTCTCCATGCCGATTGAAAACCATCTGTCCGGCAAATCGTTCCCCCCATCCGTGAAAATGCATCTGGAAACCGTCAGGATCGTGTAAAAAGAAATGGGTTAACTGATTTGCTTCACTTGGATAGTTAATCTGGTCTTCAAAAAGGCCATGCCCGTCAAACCAAGGTTCCCCTCTATTACCTTCGCGTAACATCTTAAGAATTCTTTCCCGTATCCGTCTTTCTAAAATCTCACCGCGAGTCGTCAAGACTCGCAATCCTCGTTCTATGCTCTGCCCCTCGGAGTCCTTTTGTTGAAGAGAAAGAAAAGAGGGAATGGAAAGCGCCTCTTTGAGAAAATGACATCTGGTGTCATGTCCAACAACAAAAAGAAAAGCCACAAAAATGAGAAAACTGAGCCCCGAGCAAAGGTTCACACGACATAAATTTTTACTCACAACGAACCAATCAATCTTTTGTCAAACGGCGAGCGAGTTTTTAATCTGACTCTTAATGTGTGCATTTTAGATTTGCCAAATATCAATAGATTGTTCAGCTCTTCTGAGACACCGTGATACAGAATCCGATAGAAAGCTCGGGCAAGATGAATATTGACCCAGTCCATCAGAGCCCCTTCATACTTGATGTCTCCTTTGTATCCCTGCCAATAAGTCGACGGGCCTTCCTCGATAAACCAGCCGGGCCTTTGATGGTATTCCGCGATATCCAGAATGAAGGTATCGGTCATTTCCAAAACCCCCTGAGGCGCCAGTACGACAAGAAGCTGAACCATGCTTCGAATGGCTCCATTGGACAGATGAATCCAGATATTGCCGGGGTAACTGTTTAGAACCCGCTCAACGATCTCTCCTGAATTTTCAATTCCAGGGATATCCCAGATATCCAATTCTGTCAGATCAGGGATTAAAACATAGCGTTCCTCTAATTTCAAACCTCGCCAAAGATCCAACCAGAAATGATAGAATTTTTTATTCCCTTTCTCCACTCCGTATTTTACTTGAAACATCTGGCAGTATCGTGACAGAAAATGATCAACTGTCATCCCCGGCTTTCCCAAATTTTTAAGGCCATCCTTTAACCGATCCCGATCAAGAATCTCTTCGTATTTTTGGGCTAATTGATCCAGCCGTTGGGTAGGAAGATAAAGCCGTGCTTGGATGAGATAGTATTGGCCGTCAACACGGGCCAATTTGTCCGTAGGAATATTATCCAGGACATTGGTCATATGAATCCGTTGAATCTCTCCTTCTATCTTACTTAGCCCCTCATAAGGATTTTGAATATCCAGGGTCACATACTCTAGTTCAATGAATTGGTCTTTCGATCCTAGCGGCCACAATCTCCCTAATTCTTTTTCCGCCTTCTGCAGGACTTCACCGGAGTAATCGGCAAAAACGTACTTTAATAAGCTAAGAAGGTGTAGTTCATCTTTGTCGCCGGCTAACCGGGTTAGTTCTTTTAGAAACCTTGTCGCGTAATAGGGACTGCCGGCCCCCAAATCCACATAGACGTTCCTTCTGGAAAAACCAGCATCAATTTCTTCCAGTTGTTCTAAAAAGCTCTTCGCGTTTTCCTCGATTTTTTCATCAATACCATCGGGTGAACCGCCGATGGCATCCGCGTAATCTCTCCCATGGGCTTCCATAAAGGAAAAAACATGCTTCCAGAATTCACGGTTGAACTGCCAAATGAGACTCTGGCTGTGCCGAACATAGTCGCCGATACGAACGCCGTAGTTACTTTCAAGCTTGTTGTCTGCTAACCGGCTCAATCCGCGCTTGATGGCTCTTTTCATCCTCTTTTTAGTCTCCGGGTAATCGAGCGGCAACTCTTCTGTTTCTTTGGCTTCTTCTCCTTCCAGTTCCGGATCTTCGGTATCGCTTTTTTCTTGAAATTTCTCTTTCCTTACTAACAGCGCGCGCAGATTAACCGCTAATTCGCTTTCGCCTGTAGTGACGATTTTTCCGTTTCGCTCTTGGGCAAACGGCCGAATCACGACCGGAGCCCGGAAATGGTATCCTGAAATCCGATTGAAATAGACACGCAAGGACGCCGGACGCTCATTCTCGGGCATTTCGGTGATTGTCTCTTTAAACGCCTGGAGCCCCGCAATCAATTCGTTGATGTGGCGCTCCTCTGAAAGCCCCGTTTCATAGACCAGAGAAACCCCTAACCCCTTCAAATCGGCGATACATCTCGTAACATATTCTTGCTTGCGTTCTGGGGTTATTAACTGGGAATCCTCTAGAATTCCCTCCACAAATTTCATCCCTTCCATGGGGATCAAATGAATCCCCGCAACTTCAGGCAGTTGACGGACCTGTTGAATTAAGTCAACAGTCCACTGTTTATAAAATTTCTCCTGTTCTTCTTTTTTGGCATTTTCGACATCCCGAAATTTTTTAAGCATTCCCTGAGCTTCTGTGTCTTTGGTATCCAGCCCCAGTAAATATCTCCAAACAGGAGTGATTCCTGTCAGCACAAACCACATTTGAAGAGAATCTACCGAAGTAATCACGGGAATAGTGACTCTGATTTTCACTTTTCGGGTTAAATCTTTTTCATTCGCTTCTTGCCACCACTCTTTACAACGCTCCTGGCGAAACATCGGATGAGTAATGATGCCATCGGCTCCTGCTTCTATTTTCTGCTGAAGCCGATCTATCGTCTCGGTATTGGGATTGGCCACGGCCCAGATTTGGAAATCAGGACCCATCATCTCCCGGGCGATTTGAATCACTCGAACTGAGTCAGTAGTTGGCAGATATTTATTGACCGGCCATATTTTCTGCAATCCCTTATCCATCCACGGATGCGCTACCAGCCACTCTCCAGCCCAAGGGATCCTTTGAAAAATCCTCTTCTTGGGTCCTCCCCCTGAAACCACTAAGACGGCCTTCGCTCCTCTTGACTTCCCAGATTGAATTTGTTTCCTAATTTCCTTTTCCGTCTTGGTATGGGCAGCAATAGTCAGGATCGCATTCAAGTCTTCTGTTGCCAGAAAATAATCCAAGGAATTGTGCTTCCAGCGTTCCTGAATAATCCTGTAAGACCTTCTTATTTTTTCAAAGATTCCGGCTTCTTTAGATTTTGACCAGTATCTTCTTAATGGAATCACTACTTCTGAAAATCCAAGATCAGGAAGCGTGACGGCATCCACCAGCCCTCTTTGAATCAATCGCTTCATTTCTTCATCATTAGAGGGAGACCTCTCAATGGTAATTAAGAACCCATCAGGAGGATGAACTGGAGGATATTTGAATCTTGAATTGGGCGAAGGAATATTATTCTTAGGAATTTTGGACGGACCGCTCAGGGTGTTCCGGCAGGCATCTTGAATTCCATGAAAATCAGTCCCTGAGAAACCAACGAATATTAAATAGAAGATAAGGAACAAATCAAATTTCCTTCTCCCCCGTTAGGAGACAGTCCCCTATTAAATTGCTCTCAACACCAGCGTCGCGTTGTGCCCGCCGAAGCCGAAGGAATTCGAGATGGCTGTGCGGACTTTTTGTTTTCGGGCGGTGTTCGGCACATAATCCAGATCGCACTCCGGATCGGGATCAGTTAAATTAATCGTCGGCGGAATAATTCCAGTTTGAATCGTCATCGCCGTGGCGGCGCATTCTACCCCGCCGCCCGCTCCCAGCAGGTGCCCGATCATTGATTTATTGGAGCTGATCGCAACTTTTTTAGCGTGACCGCCGAAGGCCTTTTTCACGGCTAACGTTTCGATTTTATCATTGAGCGGGGTTGAGGTGCCATGGGCATTGATATAATCAATCTCTTCCGGGTTGACCTTGGCATCCTTGAGGGCAACCTTCATACAGCGAGAAGAACCGTCAGCGTCAGAGCAAGGAGCAGTCATGTGGTAAGCGTCGCCGGTCATCCCGTAGCCGATGATTTCGGCGTAAATTTTCGCGCCCCGTTTCTTGGCGTGTTCCATCTCCTCTAAGATCACAACACCAGCCCCTTCTCCCATCACAAAACCGTTTCTCTGTTTGTCAAACGGCCGGCTGGCGTGAGCGGGATCGTCGTTTCTTTCGGAGAGCGCCTTGAGAGCGGCAAACCCCCCGACTCCCAGCGGCGTCAAGACGCTTTCAGTCCCGCCGGCGGCCATCGCCATAGCATCACCGTGTTGAATAATCCTGAACGCGTCGCCAATGGCGTGACTGCCGGTGGCGCAGGCCGTCACCGGACAAGAACTAGGCCCTTTGAGCCCTAACGCAATCGACACATACCCCGCTCCCATGTTGGCGATCATTCGCGGGACGAGAAACGGCGTAATCCGATCCGGGCCGTTCTCCATCAGGTTCTGATGCTCCTTCTCGATGATATCCAGACTCCCCATACCGCAGCCGACCATGACTCCGATTTCTTCGGGGTTCTCCTTGCGCAAGTCCAACCCGCAATCCTGCCAGGCCATTTTCGCGGCCGCGACGGCGTAATGGACGAACCGTTCGGTCCGTTTCACTTCCTTCGCGGATAAATAAGCAAGAGGATCAAAGTTTTTGACTTCCGCGGCAATCCTGACGGGAAATTTACCGGCGTCGAAACGCGTGATCATCCCCACCCCGTTCCTGCCCGAGACAAGCCCTTCCCAGAACTCCCGCATCGTGTTTCCGATGGGGGTCACCGTCCCTAATCCTGTGATGACGACTCGATGGCTCATTTTTCCTCTATAAACAACAAATAGGCCAAGCTCTTACTTTGTCTTTATAATGGGCTTGACCTATTTTTGGCGCTTTTGATAGGAATAGCGTTATTTAGCTTTTCCAGCTTTGGTCTCGATGTAACGAACCGCGTCCCCAACCGTGGCCATCTTCTCGGCATCTTCATCCGGGATCTCAATGCCGAACTCTTCTTCCAAAGCCATGACCAGTTCTACGGTATCCAGTGAGTCAGCTCCAAGATCGTCAATGAAAGAAGCGTTGTCGGTCACTTCTTCCTCTTTAACCCCCAGCTGCTCCGCTACGATCGCTTTGACTTTGTCTGCTACTGCTGCCATTCGGAAACCTCCTTGTTAAATCGCCATTCCACCGTCCACTTGAAGCACTTGCCCTGTAATATACCGCGCCTGATCTGACACAAGAAACAAGGCCGCGTCCGCCACATCCTCCGCCTTGCCAAAATACCCCAGGGGAATTTGACTTAATGCCCCCGTTCTCGCTTTCTGATCCATGCCGGCGGTCATCTCCGTCTCAATAAAACCTGGAGCGACCGCGTTGACACGGACGGAACGACTTGCTAACTCTTTCGCAAGACTTTTCGTCAGTCCAATCAGGCCGGCCTTGCTCGCCGCGTAATTGGCCTGTCCCGCGTTTCCTGTTAATCCAATAATCGAGGTGATGTTTAAAATCGCGCCGGAGCGTTGCTGGATCATGCTCTTTGAAACCGCTTTACAACAAAGAAACGCCCCCGTTAAATTAACGCCGATCACTTCCTGCCAATCCTCCAGGCTCATCCTCACCAGCAAACCATCACGGGTGATGCCCGCATTGTTGATTAGTATATGAATTTGGCCCCATTTGTCAAGGGTTTTCTGGACCATTTCCTCCACTTGTTCCGGTTTTGAAACATCGGTTGGAATAATCTCAATTCCTTCCAAAATGGATCGCGCCTTTTCTGGGTTACGCGCGCAGGCGACAACACGCGCTCCTTCCTGAAGAAACCGTCGCGCGATCGTCCATCCGATCCCGCGGGAAGCGCCTGTGACTATTGCGACTTTGCCTTTAAGTAACATTATTCCACTCCATTAATATCCGTGTAGGGGCAACCCCCTGTGGTTGCCCTTTGATTCGGGCGGGCACGGGGGCCCGCCCCTACGTCGTTATATTTTGTTCAAACTCCTCTAATTCCTCCGGCGTATCTATATGATACCCCACCGCCGCCGAATCAATCCGCTTTAATAACCCTGTCAAAACCTTCCCGGGGCCCAGTTCCACAAAATGCTGGATCCCTTTCCCGCGCATCCACTGGATCGTTTCGACCCAGCGAGTGGAATGACAAAGCTGTGCCACCAAATGATCCCGGATCTCTTGAGTGGATCCTGCCGGCGCCGCCGTCACGTTATGGACCACTGGAACCGATGGAAGCTTCACGGAGCTTTTTTCCAGCGCCGACCTCACTGCCGGCTGTGCCGGCGCCATCCACTTGGAATGAAATGGGCCGCTTACCTCTAATAGGATCGCCCGTTTGGCCCCTTTTGCCTTGGCCAGTGACGCCCCCTTTTCTACCGCTTCTTTAGTACCGGAAATAACAATCTGCTCTGGAGAATTAATGTTGGCCACCTCGGCGCCGCTTCCACGGCAGATTTCTTCCACAAGCCCCTTTTCAAGCCCGATAATGCTGGCCATGGTTCCGGGATTCTGCCGCGCCGCTTTTTCCATCGCCTCGCCGCGAATCCGCACCACGCGGAGAGCTTCGGCAAACGACAACCCTTCCGCGGCGACAAGCGCGGAATACTCTCCCAAACTCAAGCCCGCTGCTGCCGTAGGGGCGGGTTTAAAACCCGCTCCTACCTGATCGATAAATCTTTCCTTAAAAACCCTCCATGCCGCGACGCTGGCGGCCAAAATCGCCGGCTGGCTGTTGGCGGTTTGAGTCAATTCCTCCTGGGGTCCCTCAAAGCAGAGCCTCGTCAAACTCCAGCCCAAAACCTGATCGGCTTCTTCAAACGTTTTCTTCGCGAAGGAAAATTGATCGTAAAGTGATTTCCCCATTCCGACATGCTGCGCCCCTTGGCCGGGAAAGAGTAAGGCAATTTTTAGCATATTTCGTTCTTGTAGGGGGCAACCCTTGTGGTTGCCCTTCGTAGGGGCGCAATTTATTGCGCCCTATCCTTGCAGGGCGTGATAAATCACGCCCCTACATCAGGACCATTCTATGACGCACGCGCCCCAGGTAAGACCGCTGCCAAACGCCACCATCAGAACCTTGCTCCCTTTTTGGATTTTCTTTTCTTGCACCGCTTCACAAAGGGCGATCGCGCTGGAAGCGCTCGACATATTCCCGTAACGGTCAATGTTGATATAAACTTTTTTCATGGGAACGCCCAGCTTGTCGATCGTCGCCTGAATAATTCTCAAATTGGCCTGGTGAGGGATCACGCAATCAATCTCTTCGGGATCGATCTTAGCTTTTTTAATCGCCTGCATGGCGCAATCAGCCATCGCCCGAACCGCCAGTTTAAAAATTTCGTTCCCTTTCATCTTCAGAAAATGCATCCCTTGCTTGATCGTTTCGGGACTCGCCGGATGACGCGATCCTCCGCCAGGCATACAGAGCAATTCCGCGCGGGAACCGTCGCTCCCCATATGAAAACTTAAAATACCCCCCTTTTTAACCGGTCCCAGCACCGCGGCCCCCGCTCCGTCGCCAAAAAGGACACAGGTGCTCCGGTCCTTCCAGTCAATTAAAGGAGAAATGACCTCCGCCCCCACCACTAAAACATACCGATACATTCCGCTGGCGATAAACTGCCGCGCGACCGCCAGTCCGTAAACGAATCCCGCGCAAGCCGCGGCCACATCGAAGCAGGCCGCTTTTCGCGCGCCGATTTTATCCTGAATGAAGCAAGCCGTAGAGGGAAACGGCATATCGGGACTCAATGTCGCGACAATAATCAGATCAATCTGCTCCGGTTTTAGCTTCGCGGCGCGCAGAGCTTTTTTCGCCGCCTCGGCCCCTAAATCACTCGCCCCTGTTCCGGGATCCGCGATCCGGCGTTCGCGGATCCCGGTGCGGGTTTGAATCCATTCGTCACTGGTATCAATCATCTTTTCCAAGTCAAAGTTCGTAAGAACCTTCTTGGGGAGATGAAATCCCAGACCGATTACTCCGGCACGCTTAATCATTCCACCACCTGTTTCATCCCATCAATCGCTTCAATGATATGCTGGTTCACCTGATGATCCACAAACTCTGAAGCCACGCGAATGCCATTTTTGATCGCTTTCACCGACGAAGAGCCGTGCCCGATAATGCAAATCCCGTTGACCCCCAAGAGCGGCGCCCCGCCATACTCGGCGTAGTCCATTTTTTTCTTTAACGCTCTAAAGGCGGACCGCGCCATCAAAGAACCCATGCGCGTCATCCAATTGCGCGCGAGTTCTTCTTTCAAGAAATCGGTTAAAGTGAGCGCGACGCTTTCCACCGCTTTCAACGCCACGTTGCCGACAAACCCGTCACAGACAATGACGTCATATTTACCGGAGAAAACATCCCGCCCCTCGGCATTCCCGATGAACGTCAGTGAACTTTGCTGAAGCAATTGATGGGTCTCCTGAATAAACTCCGGGCCTTTGCTTTCTTCTTCTCCCACATTCAAAAGACCGACGCGCGGATTTTCCACGTGAAGAATATAGCGGGAATACGTCGAACCCATGATGGCGTATTGAAGAAGATGCTGCGGCTTTGGATCAATGTTGGCGCCGGCGTCGATGAGGATCGTCACCCCTTGGCGGTTGGGAAAGACCACCGCGATGCCGGCGCGTTCGACTTTTTGGAGTTGGCGCCACAAAAGTGTCGTCGCGCAGACAACGGCGCCGGTGTTTCCGGCCGAAAAGAAAGCGTCCGCTTTCCCCTCTTTCACCAGCTGGGCGGCGACATTGATCGAGGAATCTTTTTTCTTGCGGACGCTCGCGGCGGGAGATTCATCCATGCCGATCACTTCCGAAGCGTGATGAATTGTTAATCCGTTCGGGAGGGGCGTGAAACGCTTCAGTTCCTGGTAGATCTGAGTCTGGTCTCCTACCAGGATGACTTCGGCCCCATACTGCTGAACCGCTTGGACGACTCCTTCCACCACCACCCGCGGAGCCCGGTCTCCCCCCATTCCGTCAACTGCTATTTTCATTTTTCTTTGCCGGCGACAATGAGTACGGGGCGTCCTCTATAGTAACCGCAGTTAGGACAGGCCCGATGAGGAAGTCTCGGTTTTTGACAATTGGAGCAGAGCGACAATTGAGGGCTTTTCAGTTTCCAGTTCGCTCTTCTCATATCCCGGCGAGACCGGGAAAATTTGCGTTTAGGCAATGCCATGGTCTTCTCCTTTAATAATCGTAGGGGCGGGCCCCCGTGCCCGCCCTGATAAAGGGCAACCACAGGGGGTTGCCCCTACAATTCATTCTTTCAATTTTTTCTCCAGCGCCTCCGCCACAAACTCCGGGACAAACGGCCGGATGTCTCCTCCCAAACGAGCCACTTCCTTAATGGCCCTTGAAGAAATATAGGCGTAAGTTTCCTTCGGCATTAAAAAGATCGTCTCTACTTCACTTGAAAGCTTACGATTGGTCAACGCCATCTGGAATTCATATTCGAAATCAGAGAGCATCCGCAGGCCGCGGATGACGGTCCTGATTTTTTTCTTCCTGGCGTAATCCACCATCAGTCCGTCGAACGCTTCAACACTGACACCGCTTAAGTGACTCGTCGCCTGTTTGACTAATTGGACACGATCTTCCACGGAAAAGAGGGCCTTTTTCTCTTCCGGCTGACGCGCGACAGCCACGATGATTTCGTCAAAGATTTCCCGCGCCCGCGTCATTAAATCAATGTGGCCGTTGGTGATCGGGTCAAAGGTCCCCGGGTAAATGGCCTTCATCGTTTTTCTTTATGATACCCTTTTATAAAAAGAGACCGCGGTCCCTCCGTACAGGCGCCGCGACCAAAACACAATTCCCCCTGCGACCTCTGGCAGGTCTTCCTTTTTATGAGTCTCTGTAATCCAACAGCCAGACTCGGCTACTATAGCACACTCAGCCGCTTTCAGCAAGCTCATTTTCGCTAGTCCTTGTCGGTATGGGGGATCGGAGAAAATAAGATCGAACATTTTCTCGGTTGCCCCCAAATCTTCAATGACCTCTAAAGCGTTGCCATGAAGAACCAATCCCCGCTCTTCAAGCCCCAGCAGCCGGAGGTTTTCTTCCAGCAGGCGAATCAATCTCCAATCCGATTCCACAAACGTTACCTGCCGAGCCCCACGAGAGAGCGATTCAAAACCAAACGTCCCGCTCCCGGCGAAGAGGTCAAGGACATTGGCCTCGGCCACTTTATCCTGCAAGATGTTGAAAATCGCCCCTTTGATTTTATCCTGAAGGGGACGAACGTACCCCTGTCCCCGTGGAGGAGACTTAATGACCCGCCCTTTTAATTCACCGCCGATAATTCTCATTTTTGTCTTTTCCACTTTCCACTATCTACTATCCCCACTATCCACTATCCGTTTTTACGCCAACGCCCACTCGAATTTCCCCGCGTAGAGCCGTTCTAATTCCTCCCGCAGGAAACAGTTTTCTGGGCTCTTTAATAACGGGTCACGCTCCAGTAATTGCTGCGCCTCTCCTCTGGCCTGTTCTAAAATCTCCTGATCCCTGATCAGATTCGCCAGTTTTAACTCCGGCAATCCATGCTGGCGGGCCCCTAAAAACTCTCCCGGCCCGCGGATCTCCAGATCTTTTTCAGCGATTCGAAAACCATCCGTCAACTCCACAAAAGCCGACAGCCGCTGTCTGGCCTCTTCTGTGACAACCTCTCCAATCAGAATACAATAGGACTCGTATTCCCCTCGCCCGATTCTCCCCCTCAACTGATGAAGCTGACTCAAGCCAAACCGTTCTGGATGTTCAATGAACATCACGGTAGCGTTCGGAACATCAATCCCCACTTCAATGACGACTGTTGAAACCAAAACCTGCAGCCGCCCGTTGTGAAAATCTTCCATGACCCTTTCCTTCTCAAGAGATTTCATTTTACCATGAAGCAATCCTATTTTAAGATCAGAGAATATTTCTTTAGATAACTCCCGGTGCATCTTTACCGCCGCCTTCAAATCCATCTTCTCCGATTCTTCGATCAGAGGATAAACGATGTAAACCTGTCTCCCTTCTTTCGTCTTCTGTCGAATAAATTGATACACCCTCTCTCTTTTCTCTTCTTCGACCCAGTAACTCTTGATCGGCTTTCTCCCCGGCGGCAGTTCGTCGAGAATAGACACGTCCAGATCTCCGTAAACCGTCATCGCCAAAGTTCTGGGAATCGGCGTCGCCGTCATGACCAATACATCCGGGTAATTTCCTTTCCGCGTGAGCGAAGCTCTTTGATCTACCCCAAAGCGGTGCTGTTCATCAATCACCGCCAATCCCAGCTGGTGAAACTGGACATTCTCTTCAATCAGCGCGTGAGTCCCGACTACAATGTGAATTTGTCCCGTCCGGATCATCGCCAGCGCCTGACTTTTCTGAGGCCCGGCGATTTCTCCAGTCAGGAGCGTCACTCGAATCTCCCATCCTTTTTCTTTTAAAGGAACCAGCCACCGATGGAGCGTTCGGTAATGCTGTTCGGCGAGTATCTCCGTCGGCGCCATCATCGCCCCCTGGTATCCCCCCTGCACCGCCGTCAACAGCGAGTAAATCGCCACTAATGTTTTGCCGCTTCCGACTTCTCCTTCCAACAAACGATTCATCGGCCTTGGAGAAGAGAGATCGGCAGTTATTTCCGCGATCACCCTCTTTTGAGCCCCAGTCCATTGGAAAGGGAGCGAATCCAAAAAATCTTGAGTCAATTTCCCCGCCACCTGATGAGTAATCCCCTCTTCAATGGTAATCTGCCGCCGCCGCAGGGCGATCGCCGTCTGTAAAAAGAAAAACTCCTGAAAAATAATTCGTTCGCGGGCTAGTTTTAACTGAGTAAAGTCTGAGGGGAAATGAACCTCCTGCAGCGCTTTTGTCAAAAGCATGGGGTGATAACGTTCCATCATGGCGCCAGGCATGGGGTCTTTCGCGTCGGGAAGATACCGTTCCAAACTCTGATAAATAATTCCTCTTAAAGGACGCTGGGTCAATCCTTGAGTCAACGGGTAAATCGGAACCACTCTCCCCATGTGGAGCGAGTCTTCTTCATCGTTAGTCAAAATTTCAAACTCCGGCGAACTCATCTGCAGATGCTGGAAGACTTCAACCCTGCCGTAGAGGATTACTTTGTCTCCCACATGAAAATAATCCTTGAGGTACGGTTGGTTGAACCAGACGCCGTAAATAATCCGGCTCCCGTCGCTGACGGCGATCTCGAAAAGAGACATCTTTCGGCTCTTCGTCTGGCGGACCCCGGACGCCAAGACTTCTCCTCTAATGGTATGAAACTCTCCCACCTTCACGCGGGCAATCGGAATAAACTGGCTTCGGTCTTCGTATCGGCGAGGATAATAGGTGAGAAGATCCCAAATGGTCTGAACCCCTAAACGGTTGAGCAGTTTGAAACGATGAGGCCCAACCCCTTTAACAAATTGGGCGGATTCGCAGGTGAGATCCATAAGTAGTGAAGGTATTATAACACGACATGCATACTACAACGCGGTGGCAGCGACATCAAGAAGAAGTGCTGGGTTTTCCTCACTGGGATTCTGAACTGGATGGTTATTCCGCAAGAATCCTTCTCTAGTTAATCCCAAGCTGGAATCGGAGAATACCTTAAGAAGAACTTCAATATGACTCCCGTCAAAATATGGTGCTGATTGCTGATCCATTGCGCTACTCAATCCCCAGACTTTGAAATACCCCTGGGTTATTCCATAAATATTGTTTCTTAAAGCATCAATCTCTTCAACAGTTAATTTATCCAACCGATCATACCGTTCGATAATCCCGGGAACTTCTCTCGACAACACATATCGGACTGACTCAATTCCTCTCTCTTCAGTAGACCAGTCTAACTCAAACCCCAATGGATTCAGCCCTAATTGGCTAAATACCTTCATTAACGCTTCAATAAAGCTCCCACCAAAATACGGAGATGATCGCTGATCCATTGCTCTACTCAATCCCCAGACTCGGAAATATCCAGCGGTTATTCGATAGATATCGTTTCTTAGGACTTCAATCTCTTCAGGTCTTAATTCTTTCAACCGGCCATAGCGTTCGATAAGATCAGGCCTATTTAACCTGATCGCGTCTTTGACATTAGAAATCCCTTCCTCAATGACACCAGAACTCCATTGGTATTTCTTAACTGTATGACTCTTTCTAAACTCTCTGAATCCTGCTTCTGTTAATTCTAATCGTGGATTCTTAAAAACAGCTATCAAAGCCGTCATATAACTCCCGCCAAAATATGGCGCTGATTGCTGATTCATTACTTTACCCAATCCCCAGACTTGGAAATGACCCTGGGTTATTTCATAAATATTGTTTCTTAAAGCATTAATCTCTTCAACAGTTAATTTATCCAACCGATCATACTGTTTGATAATCCCGGGAACTTCTCTCGACAACACATATCGGACTGATTCAATCCCTCTCTCTTCAGTAGACCAGTCTAACTTAAACCCCAATGGATTCAGCCCTAATTGGCTAAATACCTTCATTAGCGCTTTAATATGATTCCCACCAAAATACGGAGATGATCGCTGATCCATTGCTCTACTCAATTCCCAGACTTGGAAATGACCGTGAGTTATAGCATAAACATCATCTTTTAATATTTTGATTTCTTCTCTTGATAGATTTTCTAAAGCACCGTAACGCGCCAAAATGCTCGGCCGATACCACGAAATCGCATCTCGAATATTCTGGATTCCCTGCTCTTCAGAACCCCATTGATATGATGAGCCACTCGGAAGGGCTTGCTCATTAGAAGATAAATCTGGATGAGCAATCGCTGCCGGAGAGTTTAAAAAGCGAGAAGTTCCAGCCAGTCTTAAGACCTCTTGACCGGTCGGCACTAAACAAACCAAAGAAATGGATAGAAATATCCGTCGCCACATAATGGGAAATAAGTATACCATACCTGAAAGTATTGATCTTACTCCATCATTACCAGTAAGTTATGATTCTATTAAGTATATCCAATAATTTGAAAGTTTGAAATATCAACTTGCATATCATTGAGACGTATGCTACACTCTTTAATCGGAGGGGTTACTAAGACAATGCAGATGAGTAAAGTACTATCCAGAAACTTGATCACGATCCCTAGAGAAATGGCGAAAGCGCTGAATATTCATCCTGGCGATTATCTAAAAATAGAACGTCAGGGGAACGCCCTTCGCCTGGCTCCTGTCCTTATTGAAGAACAATGGTCAGAAGAAGAAATGACGGCCTTAAGGGAAACCCATCGGATGGAAAAACATCGAAGTCATCGAATTCATTCAAAAACCGAGATTCGAAGAGAACTTAAGTAAGTAATCCCCCATGCCTTCTCTTCATATTACCCCTCCCTTTCGGAAGACGATCAAGAAACTCTCTGGCGAGGATCAAGAAAAATCTGTTGAGGCGGTGGAACTTTTTTTTGATTTCCTTATGGGGAAGGAAGTTCCCCGGGGACTTGGTTACAAGAAACTAGCGCCTGATATCTTTGAGTTCCGAGTGGACATTCGCCTTCGTATCGTCGGCATTGTTGAAGAAGATCAATACTATCTCTACGCGGTGGGCTCCCACGATCAAGTGCGAAGGTTCTTAAGAGAAAAACGATAAAGAGAGAAAATCCTAGAGGGATGCTTCGCTAGATGACTCAACAATCATTGGGGATGTGACTCCACCTTGACTAGGATCGGCTACAAAAGTATTCTTGTTGTCCTTATTAGAATGAGATTTGAACGAGTAGCTTTTGACAACGACAAATTTTCTTTCTGAAAAGCGGAGCGGATCGTCGTTGGTGTAATACCCCAAACGAATTTCAACAGGATGAGGAGTCACTTTTGACCGGGAAGGATCACAAACCACTTCGGCGCTCCATATCCCATTTTCAGGAAGATCTTTGGTCAAGCCAGCAGGAATGTAGATATCCCGGCCCGAGACAGTAGCCACTAAGGCAGTTGTGCCTTGACGCTGGCTGACAACAATGTTTGTGATCACCACTTCTCCTTTTAGCTTGATCGCTCTTCGAGAGGCAATGGCAATTGTCTTCTGGGGAACGTTAGAATAGTAAGAAGCAATAACTTCCAATATTTTCTCTTGTTGCCGTATTTCGATCCGTTTTAAAAACTCCTTTATCTCTGGGACCCCCTTCTTATCCTGAACATGAATATAACTGGGAATTCCATCAGCCAGTAAAACTTCAGCCGGTTGTCCTGCATAATCAAGAGGCAAATAATACACCTGTGCCAGAGTATAGTCGACTTCTTGAGTAATGTGCCAGTCGCTTACATTGAGAGGCGCCAATTTCTTTTCTTTATCTCCTGGTAAAACCCTAAGGCCGATCATCCAAAAAATACCAGCTTCTTCTGTAATTTCCTTAATGCGTTCGCTGGTAAAATAAACCTGCGACTCCCATACTCTTTCGATGCTCCCATCGTCCTTTCTAGTTACTATCCTTTGTAAGGAGCGTGGTTCGGAATCTCCAGCAAAATGGAAATGAATAATGGAACCCTCTCCTCCGATCAGTACGCGAAAAAGCTCACCACTTTGACTGGGAAAATCATAGCTGCCTTTCCATCGCTGACTTGGAAGCAATTGCGCCCCTAAAGAAATTTTACCACTGGGAGACACCCTTGAATAAAGGAAGTGTCCTTCGGCAAGATCACTGTTTTTTAACTGTACTCCCATTCTGATCACTTCTTTCCTGTCATTGATAATCACTTTAAGCATTGAGGGGTTTCTGGGGGATTCTTCTCTATCCACGACAAACACCGAAACAGGCAGCCAGCTCTCCATCCACGGGAACCAGGCCCATTCTAATTGGACTTGTAGATTTCCCGGTTTGGAGCGATAGATTTGCCCCTCCAGGCCGTAGACGGTGATTTCCCCTTTGGGAATGAACGAAGGGGGTTCTTTGAGTTCAAGACGACCATAAGGATCCAATTGATGCGCGGTGTACACTCCCTGCGAAAGAAAAACAATGGCTCCCCATGGATCCTCATTCCACTTTCCAAGAAACCGCGCTCCGTACCAAGGCGATTGCAAATTGAACCGCTGAACCGAAACCTGTTGAATAATCTTCTCGTAATCTTCTCTATCGCGGAACGACTCAAGGGTCGCTTGTATTTGCTGGGAGGTTTCATCGGTTTTTTGCGCGACTGCTTGGACAACTTTCTCAAGGGGAGTTAGCTTACTTTTTTCAGAAACGACCGCCGCTACTCCAGAAGATGGACTTAACTTTTCCTGCTGCATTCCAACCAAACACAAGGGATGTCGCGTTAACAAACACAGGATGACTACCGCAATAAAGCGTTTCATAGGGTGTGAGAAGTATACCATTGACAACCATCAGTGTCAATGGTATAACATATTTGTTATCAATATATTATGATAACACTATTGCAAAGCCGATTTGCTTATGTTATGATTTTCTTCCATTAACATTCACGAAAGGAAACTTCTGTATGGCAAGAATCTGTGACATCTGCGGTAAAGGGCCTTCGGCGGGACGGACGTACGCGCGGCGAGGTTTAGCGATCAAAAAGGGGGGCGTTGGTATTAAGACGACGCGAAAGAATAAGAGGCGGTTTCTCCCGAATATTCGCAAGGTGCGGGCGTTGTACAAGGGAGTTGTCCAACGTTTAAGGGTCTGCGCTCAATGCTTGAAGTCCGGTCTGATTCAACGTCCTCCAGCGCGAGTTAAAGCGGTATCTTAATATCTTCGATCTTGAGTTCCGCGAACCGTTCTCCCTGCCATTCGTTCAGAGAAGGCGTATAGGCAAGATCAATGGTGGAAACGCCGCGGAGTTCGGAAAACCAATCCCCTTTCCCGAAACCGATCGCCTGGCAAATCTGTTTGCCGTCGCTGACACGGAAACGAAGGGTATTAGCGCCGACGATTTCCGGCGGTGATTTGATCTGAACGGATTTGGAGAAGAAAACCGGCCGTTGGTTTCCAAAACCGTAGGGAGCCAGCAGTTCCAATTCTTCAAAAAACTTTTGATTGAGCTCCGAAAGGCCGATTTCTCCATCGGCTTCAAGCAGAGGAACTAAATCTTCCGGTTTGAGCCGCTGGTGAGCGACCCGGTTCAGTTCTTCTTTAAAACCGGCCAGCTTTTCCTGAGTCACCGTCAACCCCGCCGCCTGTTTGTGCCCTCCAAACTCTTCCAATGAAGACTCACACTCCTGCAGCGCTTCTACCAGATGGAAATTCCGGATGGAGCGGCCGGATCCCTTTCCTTTTCCATCCTTCAGCGCGATCACGATCGAAGGCCGGTAGAAACGATCCACTAACCGCGCCGCGACAATGCCGATCACCCCCGGATGCCACCGTTCATCCTCGACGACAATCACTCTCTGCTGTTGAAAATTGACCTGTTCGTTTACTTTCTGCACCGCCTGGCGGACCGTCACCTGTTCGATCTTCTGCCGCGCCTTATTTTCTCTATCAAGTTGGCCGGCCAGTTCGGCCGCCTCCGCGAGATCTTGAGTCGTGAGCAGTTTCAACGCCGCCTCCGCGGAACTCATTCTTCCCGCGGCGTTGATTCTGGGCCCCACCACAAACCCCAAATGCCCCGCGTCTACTTTTTTAGCCGCCATTCCTGCGACTGCTAACAGCGCTTTGAACCCGGCTCGCGGAGTTTTGTTCATCCGGTCCAATCCCGCCCGGACAAGAATCCGATTCTCCCCCACTAACGGCCCCATGTCGGCCACCGTCCCTGCCGCCGCCAGCTCCAGATAATCGAACGCCTCTCTGCCTAACAACGCCCACGCCAGTTTGAAAGCAAGGCCGGCGGCCGTCATGTATTTAAAAGAAGAAGGACACCCTTCTTGTAATGGGTTAATGACAATCGCTTCGTGCGGCCATTTTTCTTTCTGCGGTTCGTGGTGGTCAACGACAATCACGTCAATCCCTTTGCCGGCGGCAAATTGGATCTCTTCCTTCGCGGTGACGCCGCTGTCAACAGTAATCAATAGTTTCACCTGGTCTGCCGCCGCCTGCTGAATGCCGGATAAATTGAGACCGTAACCGTCATGAATGCGGTGCGGGATATAGGTATTGACCATTCCCTTCATTTTTTGAATGGCCAAAAAGAGAGTCGCGGTACCGGTAGTTCCGTCCACATCATAGTCTCCCCAAACGAGAATTTTTTCTTTCGCGGCAATGGCCTGTTTAATCCGGCTAACCACCCGGTCCATATTCTTGATCCGCCAGGGGGATTCCAAATCGAGCAGAGTTCCGTGGAGAAAATCGTGGGCTTGGGCGGGAGAAGTGATCCCTCGATTGGCAAGAATCAGCGACAGCAAGGGAGAAATGTGAAGAGCCTTTTGAAGAGACTCTATCGGCTGCCCCTGTCTAACGACCCATCTTTTTTGCATGAACCCCAATTACTTTTTCCAATCCACGAGCAGCGGACTGGCGATAAAAATAGTTGAATAACTTCCAGCAATAAGTCCGACGATCATGGTGAACGCGAAATCATTGATCACCTCCCCGCCGGCGAAAAACAAACAGAGAACGACCAAAAAAACCGTCAGAGAGGTCAGGATCGTCCGGCTCATCGTCTGGTTGACGCTTAAATTGACTAACTCTTTAAAGCTCAGCTTCTTTAACAGCCGCATGTTTTCACGAATCCGGTCAAAAATCACGATGGTATCGTTAATGGAATAACCGGCAATCGTCAAGACCGCGGCAACGACGGTAACCGACATCTCTCTTCCGCTTAAAGAGACAGCCCCGATCGCGATGATCACGTCATGCAGAAGGGCAACGATGGCCGCCAGCCCAAACCGCCACTCAAACCGGAAAGCGACGTACGCGCAAATCCCTAAAATTGAGAGGAACAGCGCCCAAACGGCATTCCGCTTCAGCTCTTTGCTAACCACAGGCCCGATATTCTCCACTTTGAGGACTTCGATTTTGCGATCGGAAAAAGTGTCTGTCAGTTTCTTTTGAATCGCCTCAAACGACCCCTTCCCGCTTCTGATCAAAAGATGCTGATCGTCCCCCACCCGCTGGATCGTGGCATTTTCCAATCCAATTTCTTTAAGCGCTCCCCGCACCTGCTCCACTGGAACTCCCGGCTGAAAATAAAACTCCTGCGCCGATCCTCCGGCAAACTCAACCGAAAGATTCTTTTCGCCCCGGACGATAAAGAAGAAAATGCTTCCGATGATGACAACGGACGAAATCGCGTAGAAAAATTTTCTCACCCGCATGTAATCCAGTTTCGGTTCTTTGATCAACTGAAGCATCGTTAACTTCGTCAATTTCCCCGATGACAAAGCGATATCAAACAGCACGTGCGTCACCGTCAAAGCGGTAAACATGCTTGAGAAAAGACCGATAGTCAAGGTGATCGCGAAACCCCGGACAGGCCCGGTTCCCAGCCAGAATAAAATTACCGCCGACACTAACGTCGTGAGATTAGCATCCAGAATCGTCAGGAAAGCCCGTTTGTAACCGTTGTCAACGGCTCCTTGAAGCGTTTTTCCCAGCCGAAGTTCCTCGCGGATTCGTTCATAAATCAGAACGTTAGCGTCCACCGCCATACCGATGGTCAGGATGATACCGGCGATACCGGGAAGGGTCAACGTGGCGTTAAAAGCGGCCATGCATCCCAGAACAATCACCAGGTTCAAGAAAAGTGCGATATCGGCTAGAACTCCGCAGAAGAGATAGTAGATCGTCATAAAAATTACGACGAGCAATCCGCCCAAAAGAGTCGCGCGGATTCCATGTTCGATGGAGTCAGAACCGAGTGTCGGCCCGACCGTTCTCTCTTCTTCCACCACCAGCGGAGCCGGAAGCGCCCCTGACCGGAGTACAATCGCCAAATCCGAAGCGCTGTCAACGTTGAAATTTCCGGTAATCTGAGCTTGCCCGGAGGGAATCGCTTCATTAATAACCGGAGCCGATTTGACTTTGCCATCCAGGACAATGGCCAAACGGCGCCCCACATTGGCCGCGGTGAGAGCGGCGAACTCCTTGGCTCCTTCTCCATTCAATTCGATCCCCACATACGGTTCATTGAATCGTGATGAATCAAAAGCGAGCCGAGCATCCACCAAACGGTCTCCCGCCATCGCCGCTTGCTTCTGGACTAAAAGAGGAGTCTTATCGTCATAGAGAAGTTCATACCCCTCCGGTGTTGTCCCGGCGAGCGCCTGCTGGATCAACGATGAATCATCAGAAACCAGCTTGAATTCCAAATGGGCGGTCTGGCCGATCAGCGTCAATGCCCGCTCCCGGTCGGTAATGCCCGGAAGCTGGATGAGAATTCGATCTTCTCCCTGCCGTTGAATGGACGGTTCTTTCACGCCAAATTCATCAATTCGATTGCGGACAATCTCTAACGCTCTTTCAGTGGCGTCGGTCCGGGCGTTTTCAGGAAGACCGGAAGTATCCACGCGAAGAACTAAATGCATTCCTCCTTGGAGATCCAACCCCAACTGAATTTTCTCTTGAAGAGGCCATGCCGCCCAAGCTGAAAAACCGATGACCGCCAATACTAATAACACCCGCCACTTGACATTTTGCCGCATAATTTCTCCTATTGTTTCTTTTTACTCCCAATCGCCGACTTCTGAATTTCAATTTTCACGTTTTCCGCGATCCGAAGCAGAACAGTGTCGTCCTTAATCCCCACAATCGTTCCATAAATCCCGCTGTTGGTGATGACTTCGTCATTTTTGTCCAGCGCTTTCAGCATCGTTTCATGGGTTTTTTTCGTCTTTTGCTGGGGACGAATAATCAAAAAATAGAAAACCCCAAAAACAAACACCAGCGGGACGATGTTGGCAACCATCACCGCTGTTTGGTTGGGGACTGCGGCGGATTCTTGAGCGTACGCAATATCAAAAAACATAAATATCCTCCTAGTTTACGTTTGTAGGGGCAACCCCCTGTGGTTGCCCTACACCAGGGCGGGCACAGGGGCCCGCCCCTACATTGCGATTGGGCAGACACATAGGTCTGCCCCTACGTTTTCTAAATTCCCCGAGTGTTCCAGTCGCAATCGCTTCACGGATTTCCTTCATTAATTTCATATAAAAATAAACGTTATGAAGAGAAACCAATCTTAACCCTAAAATTTCTCTTCCCTTGATCAAGAATCTTAGGTAGGCACGGCTAAAGGACTGACAGGTACCGCATGAACACCCTGGATCCAATGGCAGGGTATCCTTAATATAACGCGCGTCTCTTAAACATAGGAGTTCCTCCGACGTAAAAGCGTATCCATAGCGGCCGTAGCGCGTGGGGAGAACGCAATCAAAAAGATCAATCCCATGAGAAACAGCTTTCAGGATATCCTCCGGCGTCCCTACTCCCATTAAATACCGCGGCCGATCCACCGGCAATTTTGGGGCGGTAAACGCGGCGATTTCATACCCGATTTCTTTAGGTTCCCCAACGCTTAAACCCCCAATCGCGAAACCATCGAAGGGCAAGCTGGTTATCTCCGCCGCTGAACGTTCCCTTAATTTTTGGGACATGCCGCCTTGGACGATTCCGAAATGCAACGTAGGGGCGACCCCCTGTGGTTGCCCTACATCAGGGCGGGCACAGGGGCCCGCCCCTACAAAAACCTCATTAAAATAATTTAATGATCTTTTCGCCCACGCGGTTGTCCGTTCCACTGATTTTACGACTTCTTTTTCATTGGCATTGTATCCAGGACATTCATCCAGCGGCATCAGGATATCACTCCCCAGCGATTTTTGGATATCAATCACGCGCTCAGGAGTAAAAAAGTGCGCCGTTCCATCAATATGAGACTGGAACAGAACACCCTCCTCCTCAATCTTTCTTAAAGGAGAAAGACTAAAAACTTGATAACCACCGCTGTCGGTCAAAATGGGCCCGTCCCATCGCATGAATTGATGCAGTCCGCCCAATTCCTCAATGAATGTTTCCCCCGGCTTAATAGCAAGATGGTAGGTATTTGAGAGAATGACTTGAACACCACACTCCCGCAGGTCACGAATGGAAAGAGTTTTGACCGCCGCTTCAGTAGCGACAGGCATGAAAGCGGGAGTTTCGATCACACCGTGGGGCGTGGTCAGACGACCCGTGCGGGCGGAGGTTGCATTATCTTGTTCAATGATTTCGAAATTTTTCATAAATTCAAACGGATTTACAATATCAACATCGCATCCCCATAACTATAAAACCGATACCCTAATCGAATTGCCTCTTGATACGATTCCAAAACCCATTCCCTCCCCGCGAAAGCCGAGACCAGCATCAACAAAGTTGTCTTCGGAAGATGAAAATTGGTGACCAACCCATCAATCGCCCGAAACTCAAATCCGGGGGTAATGAAGAGAGACGTTTTTCCCTCTCTGGCTTGAAATTTTCCTTTTTCATCAATGGAACTCTCCAAAACCCTGCAGATGGTTGTGCCTACCGCGATGATTCTTCTTTTCTGTTCACGCGCCTGATTCAATCGTCCGGCAGCGGACTGGGACAGACAAAAAGATTCCTCCCAGAGGGAATGTTTTGAAATCTCTTCTTCTCTCACGGGAAGGAAAGTCCCGGGCCCGACGTGCAGAGTGACGAAAATGACCTCAACTCCTTTTGTCATTATAGCTTCCACTAAACGTTCTGTAAAGTGGAATCCTGCCGTTGGGGCGGCCACGGCCCCCTCGGCCCGCGCGAAAATAGTCTGGTAACGCTCGCGGTCCATCGGTTCGCTCTTCCTTTGAATATAGGGAGGGAGAGGAATATTTCCGATCCGCCTTAACTCCGATTCAGGATCAGGAATGCCATTAAAATGAAGGATTTGATACTGGCTTTGATTCTCCAAAACCTCCGCCGTTAATTTTGAGCCGTCAAACACAATCCGGTTTCCCGCTTTCATTCCTCTTGACGGCCGGCTCAAAACTTTATAGATTCCATCAGCGACCCGCTCCACCAAAAGACATTCAACCTTTCCTCCGGTTTTTTCCTTCTTGCCGGCCACCAGAGCGGGAACTACTTTAGTATCATTGAACACCAAGGCGTCTCCCGTCTTTAGATAATTGAGGAGATCGGGAAATTTCTGGTTTTCTCTCTTCTTTTCCACACGGTTTAGAACCATCAGACGGGAATCGTCCCGCTTCGGCAATGGATATTGGGCAATTCTCTCTTTAGGAAGACCATAATCGAAATCTTGTAATCTCATTGAATCTTCACGATCTCCGCCCCCGGATAATACTGGGCCAATATCTCTTCCATTTTCTTCCCCTGCCGCGCCATTCCATACGCCCCCCACTGGCACATTCCGACGCCGTGCCCCCATCCTCTTCCACGGAAAACGATCTGCTGGTTTTGAATTTCAACGGTAAAAAGAGCGCTCCGAATCTGATTCGGCCCCAGCGCTAACCGAAAAACATTTGCGCTCAACTGCATTTCTCCCTGCGGATGCAGCAAAATCAGATCTAATGCGCGTCCGGCCGGATCAGTCCGAGAAACTTCTATGCCGTCAATATCTTTCAACCGATACCCCGCCCTCTTTAATTTTTGAATTGCTTCTTCTTTCACGACGGACGCCCTCCAATAGTAATGAGGAGAATCAACACAGTAAGAACACTTCACCCCCGCTAGAGGAGGAACATCTATATTCCACAGTTCCCGGCTTGAAAGAGTCTGCCCCCCGCAGGTGGCATGGAAATAAGGAGGAAAAACCTTGTTATCCCAGATGAGGATTTCTCCCCGGGTCATTGACACCGCTTCATTGGTTCGTTTTTTCTCAGATGTCGCGCCTCCGTAAACTTGCGAGAAAACATCGGAGGTCAAATCAAAATCCTTTGACGCGGAAACGGCCGCTTGATAAATGGCATAAGTCCTCGCCGCCACTGCCTGGGCTTTTAGAACCTCTATGGGCCAACGATGAGAGACTTCATGGTAAAGAACTCCCTGCAAATAATCTTCAACATCCACATGATTAATAATTAACAGAGTCTGATCTTTCTGGCGATAAATATCCATCCCCCCGCGGAAATGGCGGCCATTTAAAGTAATGAATCCTTGCTGCCGATCTTGGAGTCGAAGCGTAATTCCAAAAACAGGAAGTTCCTGATCCCCTAATTGAATGCCCGCGGGAGTCCCCGTCACTGAAACTTCCTGAAGAGACTTTCCTTCCGTAAGCAGTTCAGCGCTATACACGGGAAAAATCTGATAGGAACCGTCCACGGACAATGAAAACTTTGGAATATTTTGCAGTACCGCCACGCGGACGGTTTGGGCGTGGCCATACGAATAATTAAATGCAAATAGAATTAACACAAGTAGGGGCGGGCCCCCGTGCCCGCCCCTACGTCGAACGTCTTTCGGGGCCACGGAGCGAGGGCAGTGTTTGCTTTGGTCTAAGAAACTCATCGCCGCCAGAAGTTTGAGAAAATCCAAAAAACAAAAGAGAGGAAAACGCTCACGAGGATACAAGAGCCCACCGGAAAATAAAAACTAAAATTCTCGCGCCGAATGGAGATATCGCCTGGGAGACGCCCCAGCCACGGCAGTTGCGGTAAATGTCCGGAGAATGTCAGAAATAAACCCAGGATGAAAAGAACCGCCCCAAACCCCATTAAGCTCTTTCCTAAAAGATTCCATTCGCTCATTATTCAAATAAACTCCCCTGTTCTTCTTTTTTCTTCCACTTTGCCCCCAGATGCTCATAGGCCAATCGGGTTAACTCCCTGCCGCGCGGAGTCCGTTTCACAAACCCAATCTTCAATAAAAATGGCTCAACCACATCCACAATCGTATCGCTCTCTTCATTGAGCGTTGCTGCCAGTGATTCAATTCCAACCGGACCTCCTTCATAAAATTCAAGGATTGTCTTCAAGACTTTCCGGTCAATCGCGTCTAAACCGACCGCGTCAACTCCGTGCAATGAAAGCGCCTCGCGGGCAGTCTCTCCATTGATGCTTCCGTTCCCCCGCACCTGCGAGAAATCACGCACCCGCCGCAAGAGCCGGTTCGCCACCCTCGGCGTTCCACGCGAACGGCGGGCAATCTCCAGACAACCATCCGGATCAATATCAATTTCAAGAATCCGTGCGGATCTGCGGATAATCTCCACTAAATCTTCCGGCTCGTAGAAATTCAGATGATGGAGCATTCCAAACCGCCCCCGAAGCGGAGAGCTCAAAAGCCCCGCGCGGGTCGTCGCTCCCACGAGCGTAAAACGCTTTAAATTAAACTTGATCGTCTTCGCGTACGGCCCTTTATCAATCACAAAATCAATCTGGAAATTCTCCATCGCCGGGTACAAAAATTCTTCGACGACTTTTGAAAGACGGTGAATCTCGTCAATAAAAAGGATATCTCCATGGTTCAAATTCGTGAGGATCCCGATTAAATCCCCCGCTCTCTCGATCGCCGGCCCGGAGGTCGCGGTAATTTTCGCCCCCATCTCAACGGCCAAGATGTGCGCTAAGGTTGTTTTTCCAAGTCCCGGCGGCCCTGAAAAGAGAAGATGTTCCAACGGCTCGCTCCGCTGTTTCGCCGCCTCCAGAGCGATGGTTAAAGTTTGCTTCATCTCCCGCTGGCCGATAAATTCTTCTAATGCCCGCGGCCGAAGGGAGAGGTTAAAAACCACATCTTCGTCCAGCTCTCCAGTCCCTACTAATTCTTTTTCTTTTTCAACCGCTTCAAACTCTTCCACTCATTTCTCCCATTGAGGCCTTTTGTTTATACACCTCATTTAATAGTTCTTCAATCGTTTTAATCTCTTTATTCCGTTCCAGCGCTCTCTCCACCATTTGCTTAGCTTCCTGCCGGGAATATTGCAACTGCATCAACACTTCAACCGCCTCGACCTCAAGATTTCCCGCGCGCCCGCTTGGTTTTGTCAAAACAGCTTCATCCTGGAGCAGGGCGAACTTCCCAACTTTTCCCTGAAGTTTGGCTACAATATCGCGGGCCCGCTGGATACCGATCCCCGGTAATGATTTTAAAACAACCACGTCCCCCCGATCAATAGCTTTGGCAATCGTCGAAATAGGGACGGATAACGCCTTCACCGCCGCCCTTGGGCCCACTCCGGAGACCGTGATAAACCGCTCAAAAAATTCCCGTTCCACTTCGTTGGAGAAACCAATCATCACCGGATAAGAACGGGAAGGTTCATTCTGATAATAGTGGTAAGTCACTAACTGAATCGTCTGATCAATTTCTAATTTCCCTTGAGAAACCAAATGCTCCTGAATCGCCTTGGGGACAGTCACCTCGTAGGTGATGCCGCCGACTTCGATGAGAAGCACATTCTCTCTTTTCTCTCTGAGAACTCCTGATAGGCGTGAGATCATAGTCCAGATTTGTATTGACGCAAAAGACGTTTCCTCGCTCCCGGCCCCGAAAGACGTTCGAAGTCCGAAACGGCGGCTGCGGAACTCGCTTCAAAAAAAGTGCCTGGCTCTTCCGCCTTAGGCGGAGTGCCCTGGCACTTTTTTTGAAGCTCAGACAGTCCTCGCCGAAGACCCCGTTTCGGACTCCTCACTCGGGGCCAATGTCGCTTCGGAAACGCTTTTTGCGTCTTGATGTCCTCTCTGGCAACATTAGCATGAGCTATGGCCAATGCCAACGCATCCGTCACATCAAGTGGGCCGGCTATTTCTTTAATTCCGAGAAGATGACATACCATTCTCTGCACTTGTTCCTTGCTCGCCCCGCCGTTGCCCGTAACCGCTTTTTTGACACGAGTCGCCGCGTAACTGACAAGGGAAATTTTCCTTTGCGCGGCAGCCAAACAGATGATTCCGCGGGCATGCCCCATCAAAATCGCCGTCACAGGATGGTCATAGTGGGAATAGAGTTGCTCAAGGACAACCACATCAGGATTTTGTTCTTCGAGAAAAGCGGAAAGCTGGGTATGCAGGATACCTAATCTTTCTTCCAACGGGAGCGTTCGGGAGCTTTTAAAAATTCCTTGCGCCTTCAGGCGGGAACTTTGATCCGGTTCCACTTCAATCAAACCATACCCTGTCCGCTCTAATCCCGGATCAATCCCTAGAATGCGGAAAGAGGTGTTCATGGGGAGTATTATAACATAGACCCCTATTTCACTTAAAGAGCAGTAGTCAGTGCTATCTCAACAGCAAGACCTGCCCTCAAACGAGGATTGCCATTAGACATCGCTGGGGTCTTGTGTAATTTTTTCTTTAATAACGGATTTCTTAAAAACCGCAGGGTACCGATTGGAATATCCACCCATAATTTCCTCGTATAATACTGCCACAAAGTCCCTTCTCCACCGGATCCCAAAGCGGCGATTCTTGCCCCATGCCCCACCATCCTCTGCCAGCGAACCCCCATTAACTTCCAGAAATCACTCATAGAAGAAACATCATGAGTCCGCCATGATTTTATCTGCAATACGAGCGGAATCGAGATAAAACTTCCCACTACCGGCACAGCGCTGATGAGAGCCATGAATAATGTTTCTAGCGTTCTAAAACCGTACATCTTTCCAACAACGGGAGTCACTATGAATTTGTACAGAGAAGTCGGCCCCACCCAAATTAACAACCCGATTTGCCACCCCGTCAAATAAGGAAACAAATCCGCCCCTCCTGTCCCTAGAATACCCGCCAATAAACCCAGTCTTACTAGATAACTCACTGGTTTGTAGGCGATATAGAGAAACTGCAAGTTAACGTACCCCCCCATTTGCGGATTGTCTTCTAATCTCTTCAACCGCGCATAAAGCTCTTCTGAAACATGCCCAGACACCCGCTCCGATTCCAGAAATTCGATGAATTTCTTTCTGGCCGTTTCATTCAAGAATTCCCGATTAAACGTGATCGCCTTCCAGGTATTACTTAGAAGGAGAACACGATATTCCCCATCGCTCAGGAAACGATGTAATTTTCGAGGGGTCAGTTTACTGACGACCCAATTTAATACAAAGTGGCTGATGTTCATTTCTCCTCCTCTCCATTCTAGCGAGAACCTTTCCTTGGCCAGCCATTCTCTGATTTTGTAATTCTTGTAATTCTGCCAAGCCTGCTTGCGATACCGCGCGTTGCGAATCAAACCGGAAAGATGTTCTTGATAAACTGGATCCCGATACCACCTTAGATACCAAAGCGAAAGCAGAGCGGATGGAACACTCCCTGCCAGAAAAACAGGATACCCGCAAAATAATGGCACTAAAACCAAGGCGGCAGTAAGTGAGATCATCCCAATGTGAATTCCTAAAAACCGCCAATACGCTTTTGGGTCTGTTTTTAGCCACTCCAGAATATCACCGGAGATTTTTCCTGTGAGCTCCCACCGATGGATATTCTCTTGTTGTAATTCCCTGAATCGAAAGGGTGATCCTTCGATTCTTTCCCTTCCGAAGAGTCTCCGGAAAGGATTGACTACCCTCCGGGTTAGACGGTTAAAGAGGTCTGGAGTCGCTTGTTCTAAATGGTCTTGGATCTTTTCAAAAGTTTCGATTTTTGCCCAGAGATGCGCAAGCCCCTCCTCCCCTATCACTTTCACGAAGCGGTCTTCATGATCTTCAAGAAATCTCCATAGCCTGGCCGTATTAATTCGGCCATAGGGAGCAACGGAGCCGCGGGTAAAATCTTTTATAAAAAGCGGGAGTTCATAAAGATGAAGATACCCAGGGACTCCGAGAAGCGATAGAAAAAGGATCACCGGTAGAGAAAGATGGAAAATAAAAGAGAGGCCGACAATGCCTCCAATCCACGCCATCGCCGTCGGCCAAAGAATCACTGTATGAGGAAGCGCCACGTCGGTATCCAGTAACTTTAACCTCCCGTCTTCTTTATTCCTGACAACATTGGGCAAGGAGAACCAACTGCTTCCACTGGCGTAATAAATGGACAATAAGGCCGCTAATAACCAAATCCACGACAGACGTCCGTCCGAAATCCAGGAAACTTGAAGCGCCGCTAAAAATGAAAGAACCGCTATTCCCATTTCTCTATTCGACAACGGTTCGTTCCGATTAACCATGACCTGCGATTTATAGCCGTCCGCTCCGATCTCATCAAATAAGCGATACAAGCGGCGCATGAATTCAAGACGCTCTTGAACCTCCTGATCAGAGTTAGCGCTCACCCCTTTACCATCCTCAACCGAATAAATCCCAAAAGCCATCGGTTCAAATTCATAGAAGTCCATCAAGACGCCAAAGGCGTTGTGCTCTTGAATCCACGCGTACTCCCGGCTGGAGACAGCAACTAAAGGTGTTGCCGGCTGCCCTGTAATTTCTTCTGAATAAACCCTGGTGACATCGGCGAAAATTTCCCGCGCTAGAATTGACATTTGCACTTCTTTTTCAGACCAGGGATGCGCTTGCTTTAAGGCGCCGTACATGCCGTTCCGAATTTTTCTTTTAGCAAAAGGGGGATCGAAGATTTTAATAAACCGCATTTCCCCTGTCTCTAGCGACTTCAGCGCCAACCCTCTGCCAGCATACCCACCTTTAAATTTTCGGACAACTTCAAATGTTTCTGGATACATCTGTATTTCACCAGTCAGAGGATTTAATTGTTTGATTTCTAAGATAACCGTTTCACCTGGTTCGTAGAGATTTTTCGCCAGTGGTAGTTTGGGGGACAAAAAAGTATCCGGGGAAACTTGTAAGGGAATTTCAACAAGTTGGACAAATACTAACAGCAGACTAAGCCATCTATAATCTCTTAACATAAAAAATAAGAGGGGTTTCCCCCTCTTAAATGTTGTCCCTAAATTGGCTTTCAAACTATCACAGAAACAAGCCTGGGGTCAAGCTGAAAGCGGGTCTGGCCCGATGTTTTTCTTGAGCAGGTTGAATTGCTGTTGAAGGTCGTCTGGAAGGCGGTCGCCGAATCTCTGGAAGAATTCCTCGGTCTGCGTGAGTTCGGCCTCCCATTTTTTACTGTCATCTATCGAAAATAGTTTCTCCACGTTCGCCGGCTGCAGATTTAATCCTGAGAAATCCAAGTCCTTGACCTGGGGAATTAATCCAATAGGGGTTTCTTTCGCGGATACCTTACCCTCGCTCCGGTCAATGATCCACTTTAAAATTCGAATGTTCTCGCCAAAACCGGGCCAGAGGAATTTCCAGTTTTCGTCTTTTCTAAACCAATTAACGAAGAAAATTTTCGGGGGATCGGTTAGTTTTTCGCCCATTCGCAACCAGTGGGCAAAATAATCTCCCATATCATACCCGCAGAAGGGAAGCATCGCCATCGGGTCCCTGCGCAGAATCCCCACAGCATGAGTCGCCGCGGCGGTGGTTTCTGATCCCAGTGTCGCCCCCAGATAAACGCCGTGCCGCCAGTTAAAACTTTCATAGACTAAAGGAATTAAGTTTGTCCTTCTCCCGCCAAAGATGATTCCTGAAATCGGCACTCCCTCTGGATTATCAAATTCTTTGGACAGCGCGGGGCACTGCCGGATCGAGACAGTGAAACGGGAATTGGGATGGGCTGCTGTTTTTCCATCCTCGGGAACAAATGAATTTCCCTGCCAATCAAGAAGATTAGCCGGGGCTCTTTCGGTCAATCCTTCCCACCACGGTTCGTTGGTGTCTTGATCCAGCGCGGTATTAGTGAATATGACGGGAGATTCTCCTCCCCTTTTTAACGTCTGTATCATGACCGGATTGGTCCGCTCGGAAGTTCCGGGAGCGACGACAAAGAATCCCATCTCGGCGTTCATCGCCCAAAGCCGGCCGTCTTTGCCGACACGGAGCCACGCAATGTCATCGCCCAGAGTCCACACCTTATAGCCGGGCAAGGTCGAGCGAAGCATCGCGAGGTTGGTTTTGCCGCAGGCGCTTGGGAAAGCGGCCGCGAAGTAATGGATCTTTCCCTTGGGATCTTCGACGCCGATCACAATCATATGTTCCGCGAGCCACCCTTCGTTGAATCCTATCCATGACGCGAGTCGCAGCGCGATGCACTTTTTCCCCAGCAAAGCGTTCCCACCATAACCGGACCCGACACTCCAAATCAGTTTTTCTTCGGGGAAGTGCATGATAAAACGTTTATGGGGATCAAAATCTCCCACTGAATGAATCCCACGGATAAAATCACTCCTGTTGCCGATATGGTCTAAGGCCACCTTCCCCATGCGGGTCATCAAATACATATTGACGGCCACATAGCTGACGTCGGTCAACTGAACACAAAACTTGGCAAATGGAGAATCCGGATGCCCCATGACAAAGGGAATCACGTACATTGTTTTTCCCTTCATGCACCCTTTAGAAAACTGGGTCAGCATCGTCTTTGCTTCGGCAGGAGCCATCCAGTGATTATTGGGGCCGGTGGTTTCTTGATTGGAGTGACAAACAAAAGTCAGATTTTCGGTGCGAGCGACGTCGGTGTGGTGGCTTCGGTGCAGGTAAGCATTCGGCCATTTTTGATGATTGAGCGGATAAAAAATGGGCTTTCCTTCAATCGTTTCGTCTTTGATTCCCCGCTCAACGAGCCGCTGAATTTCCTGGGTGGAACCCTCGCACCAGAAAATTTCTTTCGGCTCGGTTAACCGGGCGACTTCTTCGACCCATTTTTCGACAGGGGTTGGCATGACAGCGTTACGTTTGTTTGAGGATATCTTCGGGAATGTCAAAGTTGGCGTAGACGTTCTGCACGTCATCGTGGTCTTCCAGCGCTTGGACAAGATCCAAAACCTGGCGGGCAGCGCCCCCTTCCACTTTGATTATGTTGGCAGGAACCATCGCCACCTCCGCGTGCTTGGGCTGGATTCCTTTCACGACAAGAGCTTGTTTGACTTTCTCAAAATCAGCGGGAGCGGTCGTAATTTCATAACTTTCAGGATCCTCACTTTTGAAATCCTCAGCGCCGCTATCAAGCGCCAAAGCCATCAATTCATCTTCGTTCATTTTTTTGTCGACGAGGATCAAACCTTTCTGATGAAACATCCAGGCGACACTGCCTGGGGCTCCCATGTTGCCGTTTTTCTTGGAGAATAGGTTGCGTATTTCCGCGGCGGCCCGGTTTTTGTTATCGGTGAGCACCTGCACCAAAATCGCCACGCCGCCGGGGCCATATCCTTCGTAAGTAACCGACTCGTAGGTGATCCCCGGCAATTCACCCGTCCCGCGCTTGATGGCCTGAGTGATATTGTCCTTGGGCATATTGGCCTCTCTCGCTTTTTCAAGAGCCAATCTCAGACGAGGGTTTCCATTCGGATCCCCGCCCCCCTCGCGCGCGGCTTGCGTGAGTTCCTTAATCACCTTGGTAAAAACTTTCCCCCTTTGAGCGTCCGCCGCCGCTTTTTTATGCTTGATACTAGACCACTTGGAATGACCGGACATAAAGCGAAACTCCTATTGGATTGGATAAAACACTGACGAAACCAAGTCACCCCGTGCCAAGAGCACGGGGGATTCAGATGATTAAAACGATGATGAATTATAACACAATTAGTTAGGGCTGGGTAGGGGTTTGTTCTTCGGCCAAGGCGCTCCTGACCCGGCGCAAGAACTCATGCAGATCAAAAGGTTTTAGAAGATAATCCACGTATTTTAATTCCATTGCCCGCTTCTGCGCCTGTTCATCGGCATAACCGGTCATGAAGACAACCGGACTTTTGTGATTCAACCCCATCGTGGAACGAATTTCATGGATGGTCTCAATTCCATCTTTTCCCGGCATTCGGATATCTGAAATAATCAAATCAAACCGTTCCTGGCTGGCAACTTCGAGGGCTTCAGCGGCATTCTTGGCAAGTTTTACTTTAAATCCTTGGTGAACAAGAAGTTTGCGCAAAGCGCTACGAATCACAGGGTCATCATCAATGACAAACAGGTTATGGGGCATCTTTGCGAAAAGAGTATAACTCACTTTCAAAGAAAAATCCAGGTTCACTTTGTAAAGAGAACCTGGATAAAAACATGCCTCCGCAGCGACCTACTCTCCCAGCCCGTTGCCAGGCAAGTACCATCGGCCCTGAAGGGCTTAACGGCCGTATTCGGAATGGGAACGGGTGTTTCCCCTTCGGTATGGCCACGGAAGCAAAAAGAACGGTTCATTGTTCATTGTTCGTGGTTCATTGAAGACCACGACAGAAAGTTTATACGCGCCAGTTTCTCGCTTTTTCTATGAACTATGAACAACGAACTACAAACACAACTAAGGATGCGTCATCTAAAAGAGCCAAATAACAATTTCAAAGAATTACAAAGATGAAAACAACTGTGATCAAGCCTATCGGCAGATTAGTACTGGTCAGCTGAACTCCTTTACGGAGCTTACACACCCAGCCTATCAACCTAGTAGACTCCTAGGTGCCTTCATGCCCTTACGGGCGGGGAGACCTTATCTTGGGGAGAGCTTCCCACTTAGATGCTTTCAGCGGTTATCTCTTCCGAGCATAGCTACCCAGCGAATGCCCTTGGCAGGAACAACTGGAACACCAGAGGCTCAGCCATCCAGGTCCTCTCGTACTATGGATAGTGCCCCGCAAGTCTCCTTCGACCACGAGAGATAGAGACCGAACTGTCTCACGACGTTCTAAACCCAGCTCGCGTACCGCTATTGACCGGCGAACAGCCGGACCCTTGGGACCTTCTCCAGCCCCAGGTTGCGATGAGCCGACATCGAGGTGCCAAACCGGATCGTCGATATGAACTCTTGGATCCGATAAGCCTGTTATCCCCAGAGTACCTATTATTCGTTGAGCGATAGCGCTTCCATTCGCAACTACCGGATCATTAAGCCCTGCTTTCGCATCTGCTTGACTAGTAAGTCTCGCAGTTAAGCTCCCTTATGCCTTTACACTCCACGCGCGATTGCCGACCGCGCTGAGGGAACCTTTGGACTCCTCCGTTACGCTTTGGGAGGAAACCGCCCCAGTCAAACTGCCCGGCTAGCCGTGTCCTCCGACCTGATTAAGGCCGGGAGTTAGAACCCAAGTATAGTAAGCGCGGTATTTCATATTTCGACTCCACCCTGACTAGCGCCAGGGCCTCAAAGTCTCCCGCGTATGCTACACATACAGGACCTAAGTTCAGGACCAGCTTACAGTAAAGGTTCTGGGGTCTTTTCGTCTACTCGTGGTTACGCTGCATCTTGACAGCGACTACAATTTCACCGACTCTCTCGTTGAGACAGCGCCCATGTTGTTACACCATTCGTGCGGGTCGGAACTTACCCGACAAGGAATTTCGCTACCATAGGACCGTTATAGTTACGGCCGCCGTTTACTAGGGCTTCAGTCAAGAGCTTCGCTTGCGCTAACCCCTTTCCTTAACCTTCTAGCACCGGGCAGGTGTCAGTCCCTATACGTCGTCTTGCCGACTTTGCAGAGACATGGGTTTTTACTAAACAGTCACACAGGCCACTTTCTTGAAGCCCTCTCCAGCTTCGTTGTACACTACACCAGAGAGAGCACCCCTTCTTCCGAAGTTACGGGGCTAGATTGCCGAGTTCCTTAACGAGAGTTATGACGATCGCCTTTGGATATTCTCCTCGTCTACCTGTGTCGGATTACGGTACGGACACGAATCAGATTCATCAACGAAGCTGTTTCTTGTCAGCATAGTATCGGCCCGTTCTCCCTTGCCGTAGCTCGGGTTCCCCGACTTCCTCAATATCACCTTTCGGCAATACCTACAAAGCCAGACGCGCACAACCACCAGGCGCGCGGTACCTAACTTCCTGAGTCACCTCATTGATTCAAACACCTGATCCGTGGTGCAGGAATATTTTACCCTGCTATCCATCGCCTACGCCTTTCGGCCTCGACTTAGGCCCGACTAACCCCGGGCGGATTAACCTTCCCCGGGAAACCTTAGACTTTCGGCGGACAGGTTTCTTGCCTGTCTTTTCGCTACTCATACCTGCATTCTCACTTCCATTTCGTCCAGGTGTCCTTACGGTCACCCTTCAACCTACAATGGAACGCTCCCCTACCGCTCCTTAAAGTTCTTGCGAACTTTAAGAAACCCGTAGCTTCGGTGATGAGCTTAGCCCCGATCATTGTCGGCGCGAGATCACTCGACCGGTGAGCTATTACGCACTCTTTAAATGATGGCTGCCTCTAAGCCAACATCCCGGTTGTTTACGCGACCTCACATCCTTTACCACTTAGCTCATCTTAGGGACCTTAGCTGACGATCTGGGCTCTTTCCCTCGCGAACATGAAGCTTATCCCTCACATTCTGTCTCCTGCAATACGGCAAGATGGTATTCGGAGTTTGGTTGGATTCAGTAGGCCGGTAAGCCCCCTAGTCCATCCAGTGCTCTACCCCCATCCGCTAATTTGCAAGGCTAACCCTATAGTTATTTCGGGGAGAACCAGCTATCTCCAAGTTTGATTGGCCTTTCACTCCTACTCACAGCTCATCGGAGACATTTTCAACTGTCACCCGTTCGGGCGTCCACCGCGTTTTACCGCGGCTTCCCCCTGGCCATAAGTAGATCACTTGGTTTCGGGTCTACTACACGTTACTAATCGCCCAGTTAGGACTCGCTTTCGCTCCGGCTCCGTCCTGTTAAGGACTTAACCTCGCAACGTACAGTAACTCGCAGGCTCATTATGCAAAAGGTACGCCATCAGGCATTGCCGCCACATTGCTATGGCGGCCATAGCCCTCTGACCGCTGTGTAAGCTAACGGTTTCAGGTACTATTTCACTCCCCTTCCGGGGTACTTTTCAACTTTCACTCGCGTTACTGAGTTCACTATCGGTCGCCAACTAGTATTTAGCCTTGGAAGATGGTCCTCCCGGATTCCCACAGGATTCCACGTGCCCCATGGTAATTAGGTACCTTATCCAGGAAGAATACTCTCTTTTCACCTACAGGACTATCACCTTCTTTGGTCAGTCGTTCCAGACTGTTTGATTAAGAGGTATCTTTGTAACTTCCCGACGACACAATGCTGTCGTCCGATAAGGCCCTGCAACCCCCGCCAAACAACGCGCATCAGCTATCACGTTTGACGGGTTTAGGCTCTTCCCCGTTCGCTCGCCGCTACTAGGGGAATCTCTACTGATTTCTATTACCTCGAGTTACTGAGATGTTTCAGTTCTCTCGGTTCGCTCCTGACGGCCTATTGAATTCAGCCGCCGGTTAGCCGGTATAACCCAGCTAGGGTTGTCCCATTCGGAAATCCCCGGATCAAAGCCAGTTTGCGGCTCCCCGAGGCTTATCGCAGCTTACCACGTCCTTCATCGCCTGTTGACACCAAGTCATTCACCATTAGCCCTTTGTAGCTTAATCACAGATTAGTTCATCGTTCTTCGTTCGTTGTTCATTGAAGAAAACATAACCCTCCTCTATGAACCATGAACTATAAACCATGAACTCATTTCGGCGAAATTGTCATTATAACCCTTTTGATGACTTGCATCCCTAATTGTCAAAGAACAAAACTCTTACCCGTCTGGGTAACCGTAGATTTTATTCAATACAGCGGAATGTGTCAAGAACTTTTATTTAAGTCACTTGAAACCATGCTATTTCTTTAACCCTTTAGAAGTATAGATGGCCCGGTATTGCAGGGCTTTTTCCAAGTATTTCATGGGAGTATAAAAGCGATCCCCCGCTTTAATCTTTTTCATTACGTCATCCCCTTTGTCGCTGGTGACGCTGCTCACCACCAAACTTCCCTGATTCGCCGCGATGAATAATTTTCTTTCGCTGGTCCGGTAAACCAGTCCCCTCTGAAAAGGATGAAAGGTTCCATCAGCGTCTGTGGTGAAACATTTTTTAACCCTGACCTTGGCGCCGTTGACGAAAGTAATCGCTCCCTTGTAAGGATCATCAAAAGCGCGGATAAATCTCTCTATCTCTTTTCTGTTCCACCCCCAATTGATGTAACCATGGATATCGGTAGCAAACCGAGGCCAGTAGGCGCCGCGGTCACCCGGTTGATTTTTGGCTCTAAACTCCCGCTCCGCCTTAACCTCATTAGCAAACTGACCTAGTAAAATACCATATTGATCTATTGTATAATTCATGTAATCCGCCGGCAACCTGCACAACGAGGGATAAGAAAATTCTTTATGCCGGATAACAGCGCCTGTATCAATACCGGAGTCAATTCGGTGCAAAGTGATACAACCTTTTCGTTCATTTCTTAAAGCTTTCCATGACCAGGGGCCTCCGCCTCGACCCTGCGGCAATCTGCTGGGATGCAGATTGACCAGTTTCCCGCCAAACCGCCGTATCAATTTCTGCTTAAATACCCAGGCAGCTCCCAGTGATAACCCAAGAGTCTGTTTTGTGATTCTATTGAAAACTCTCCTGTCGGAATTAACATCTCTAGAAACAATCACCTCAAAGGGCGCATTCTTCAGAAGGCCGGAACCGAGTTCCTCCGCGTGTCTTTCACTGGTGACGACGACCACTTTAAACCCCTCCTTGAGCAGTCGTGACGCGAACTCCATCAGGATCTCTCCTCCCCCCAGAAGCATCCACTGATTCACCTTCCCAAATCTCATTTTCTCATTTCTCCGTCTAGAATGTTCGATCAGTACATGATCTTTTTGAAACGAACGTCTTTGTTGATCTGTTTCACCGATTCGTTTTCATCCAAGAAATCAATGATTTTCTCCATCGAAAAATAAGGATTATCCTGTCCCAGAGAATCAAAAATCGCCTTGACCACCTTAAAATCCTCTTTCGTATCAAGGCAATACCTCAAGTCGGGTCTTCTTAGTTTTCCGCGGGCCTCTACATTACAAATTCTAAATTCATCCGGCCTGTTACGGACATAAAAAGTGACATGTTCCCGATCCGCTGGATGTTCTCCCATCCGGTCCATTTTTTCTAGGACCGGGAAATCAACAATTTCAACGGTTGACCCGTCCGGAAACGTATCCATGAGATTGTTGCAGGTGTAGTCCGTTTTATTTTTGAGGTGAGTTTCCAAAACCTGCTGGATCACTTTCGGATCTTTATAGGGTTCATCGGAGGTCGCGCGAAAAACAATATCGGCCTTAAATACCCGCGCGGCCTCCACGTACCGACGAAGAACATCCCGCTCACTGCCGCGATAAATTCCAATCCCTAATTGCCGGCACAGATCGGCAATCTGCGTGTCTCTGGCTTCAGTCGTCGTCGCGACAACCACCTCATTGATCGTTGAAACTCTTTTTAAACGATCAATCAAGTGGGCTAAAACTGTTTTTCCCCCAATCTCCCGCATCACCTTCCCTGGCAGACGGGTCGAACCGGTTCGGGCCTGGATGATCGCGACGATTCTTTTCATCAGCGTTCAGGGTACAGGGTTCAGCGTTCAGGAAAAGCGTTTTTTATGGGGACATTTTGCTGTACGCTGTCCGCTGAACGCTGTACGCTACTGGTTGAAATTGGTTCTATAATAATCTGCTCATGCCGCTTCGGCGGATTGGCCTTATACCACTCGATGTAGCGGCGCATTCCCTCTTCAAAGGAAACATGAGGCTCCCAACCCAATTCCTCGAGGGCTTTCTTCGCTGAAATTTCTTTGCCGGAAAAATCCCCCTTGCGCCCTTCGATATACTGCACCTTCACGACGCCGAGTATCTTCTCGATCGTCTCGACAATCTGCCGGATGGAGACTTTTTCTTTTCCTTCCAGATTGTAAATTTTATTGTCCGCGACCGAATTGAGCGCTAAGACGTTTCCTTCGGCCAGATCTTCCACATAAAGAAATTTCCGGAATTGTAATCCGTCTCCCGCGATCGTGATCGATTCCCCTCGAAGGGCTTTGCCGACAAACAACGCCACGACGGTCTCTCCGCGCGCCCGTGGACCAAAAGGAATTCCATAGCGAAGGACCACCGCCTTTAACCCGTAGAGTTGGGCATAGGACTGACAATAGTATTCAGAAGCGATCTTGGTGGCGGTATATAAATGTTTCGGAGGATGCAGCGGCGCTGTTTCATCAATGACATCGGCATCCGTATCGCTGTAGACCCAAATGGTACTCCCGTAAATAATCTTTTTCACCCCTGTCCGCCGCATGGCCTCAAGGACATTAATCGTTCCTCGAGTATTAATCGCTTCAGCGTAATACGGATCTTTGAAAACATGGTCTACATTGGCAACGGCCGCCAAGTGATAAACAGCGTCAACCCCATTCATTGCCATCCGGATTTCTTCTTCGTTGAGAAGGCTCCCTTTGTAAAACTCAACATCCTGCCTGAATGGGAGCACCATGTCAAAAACCCTGACGTCAATATTCCGAATCCTCAAACGATCAACGATGTGAGAACCGATGAAACCTGAACCGCCGGTGATGAGAACTTTCATAAGACCCTCCTTATCTTAATTCCATCTCCAACGCCGATAAAACGTGATTTACTTCCGCGTCCGTCATTCCTTGATAAACCGGCAGACAGACATGCCTACGACAAAACTCTTCCGCCACAGGGAAATTTTCCTTCTTATAACCGTTTTGAAAAATGGGCTGAAGATGGCAGGGAAGCTCATAGACTTCCCCGCTTAACGAAACATTATGTTCCTCACGAAGCGTCTTCTTCAATTGAGCGCGGTCAATACCCTCTTCGAGAATCGCTATATATTTGTAGTAATTAGATCGAGATCTGGAATCCACCGCGAGAGATTTGATTCCTTTGATCCGTTTTAATCCTTCATCGTATTTTTTGGCGATTTTTCGCCTCTCTTCGACAAATTCGGGTAAATGTTTAAGGTGAACTCTCCCCACGGCGGCGTGCAGTTCGCTCATCCGCCAGTTGTAGCCAAGACGGTCATGTTTGTTTTCCAAGAACGAAGCCTTCCCCTGGTCGCGGTACTTCTTCGCTTCTTCGACAATCTTGGCATCGTTAGTAGCGATCATTCCCCCTTCTCCTGCCGTAATGACCTTCGTCGGATAAAAGGAAAAAGAAGAGGCAATCCCAAAACCCCCCGCCGCCTTTCCATCCAGAATACTTCCATGAGCGTGAGCAGCGTCCTCGATCAAATGAATGCCGCTTTCATTGCAGAAATTGATTAACTCCGGCATGTCCGGAGTCACCATGCCACCGATATGAATTACGATGATCGCCGATGTTTTCTTGGAAACATTCTGCGTCAAGATATCCATGTCAAACGAGAGCGTGGTTGGATTCATATCCACAAACTTCACAATAGCCCCCGCGTGCTGAACCGCCGCGGCCGTGGCGAAAAAAGTATTGGTCGGGACTAAAACTTCTTTTCCTTGAAGATTTAGCGCACGTAAGATAATTTCCAAAGAACTGGTGCCGCTGTTAACCGCGACAGCATACTTTGTTTGGGTGGTCTTGCTAAATTCTTCTTCGAAAGCAGCCCCATTCTTCCCCAGCGTCAACTGGCCCGTGGTTAAACTTTCTTCGATTGATTTTAGAATTTCTTTTTTATCTTGTTCACTGAAAACAATCCGCGCTGATGGAATTTTCATAACGACCCCATTTTTGGAGGTGAGGAGGATCGAACTCCTGGCCTCCTGCTTGCAAAGCAGGCGCTCTCCCAGCTGAGCTACACCCCCCGAAATTTTTATTGGGCCCACTTGGATTCGAACCAAGCACCTCAGTCTTATCAGGACTGCGCTCTAACCAACTGAGCTATGGGCCCTGCTAAAAAATAAGTAACGTATAGTTTACCTTTAACGGACGAAAAAGGTCAAGGGGTTCACCGCCAGAAAACCATAATGGCTCGCAGAGCCAAATTCCCATAGACGCCGGCCATCACATCGTCAAGGACAATCCCCCATCCCCCGGGGAGAGATTCAATTTTACGAATCGGAAACGGTTTAAAAATATCAAACGCCCTAAAAAGAAGGAACCCCGCCAAGAGCATTGGGCCGTGGCTCTGAGTTCCGATCAGGGTAACCCACATCCCGACGACTTCATCAATGACAATGCAGGAGGGATCTTTTTGCCGCAGGTGCTGGGCCGCCGCGGCGCTGCTCCAAATGGAGAAAACCAGCAGCCACGCGAAAATCATGATGACCGCTGAAGACCCTCCGCTCAGAAAAACCAGCACATAAAGCATTAACCCCAGCAGGCTTCCTACTGTTCCGGGAGCGCCTCCAACGTTGCCGGCGCCAAAAAGAGTCGCTATTTGAACGGCTAATTTATTTGAGTTCACTTTTGTCCCTTCGCTAGCGCTCGCTGGAGGTCAAAAAGGTAAGCCCCCCCTGAAATAAGGGTCAGTATCATCGCCAGCAGGGCCAGATAGAAACTGCTGTTCAGGAAAAACAATTCCAGCGCCGGATTCCAAAATGAAAAATATCGTCCCTCCATACTTTTCACCGTTAAAAAAATAAGGACATATAGAATCGCTACTATCTGACTCACGGTTTTTTGCTTGCCGGCCATCTGTGCCGGCATGACAATCCCCTTTTGAATGACCCACAGCCGAAGGAACGTCACGATGATTTCACGAATAAAAATAACCAGCGCCAGCCAAAGAGGGAGAATCCCCAAACGGACAAAAGCAAAGAATGCCGTCAGAATCAGCACTTTATCGGCGACCGGATCCATAATGGCGCCAAAAGCGGTGATATTTTTTTGGCTCCTGGCAAGTTGTCCGTCGAAGAGATCCGTCAGGGAAGCGATGATAAATGTCGCCAAAGCGAATGTGTTCGCCCAGATAAAATCCCAAAAAAGAAGCGGCCACAAAAGAAAAGCGAACGCGATCCTGGAAAGGGTTAATAGGTTAGGAAGAGTCATTCACAAACTTCCCCGACGAGATCATATTCCAGCGTATCGGTGATCCGCACTTGAACAAAATCGCCCGGGGACAGTCCCCGTTCGGGGACAGTCCCCTTGACATACACCTGCCCATCCACCTCTGGAGCATCCGCTTGGGTGCGTCCGAGACAAACATCTTTTTCTCCTTGAGGAAACTCATCAATGAGCGTCATCACTGTCTGTCCCAGCAAGCGAGCGTTGACTTGCGAAGCAACCTCCTGCTGTAACGACATGAGCCGTTGGAGCCGCTCTTTTTTTACGCCATCAGGAATTTGGACCGGGAATTTCGCCGCCCGGCTCCCCTCCTCCTGAGAATAGATAAACGCTCCCATCCGGTCGAACTGAGTTTCTCTGATAAAATCGAGCAATTCTTCAAACTCCTCTTCGGTTTCTCCAGGATAGCCGACAATAAAGGCGGTACGAATGGCGATTCCCGGGACCTGCTTTCTAATCTTCTTCAAAAGTTCTTCAATGCCGCGCCGGGTTACCTGGTCCCGGGCCATGCCTTTGAGGATACGGTCGTTGATGTGCTGAAGAGGCAGATCCATGTATTTGCAAATTTGTGGATGGCTCGCCATGACCGATAATAATTCGTCAGAAATATTGGAAGGATAAGTGTACAACAGCCGCAGCCACTGAACAGGCGTTTCCTCGCAAAGACGACGAAGCAGCTCCGGCAATCGAACTTCTCCGTAGCGATCCCGTCCATACGAGGAAGAATCCTGCGAAACTAAATTAATTTCTTTAATTCCACTCTGGGTTAACTGTTTCACCTCTTCAACCACCGACTGAATCTCCCGGCTTCGATGAGGCCCTTTCATCTGAGGAATAACGCAGAAAGCACAGCGATGCTCGCATCCTTCGGAGATTTTGACATAGGCGTAATGAGAAGGGGTTAAGAGCAATCTCGGCGTTATATGATTATAGAGGTAGTTGGGGATACCGACGGCGGCCCCTCTTTTTCCCCGAAGACTCTTGCCGACGGCAGTGACGATCTCTTCGCAGTCGCCTGTTCCAAGAAAATAATCCACCTCCGGCAATTGATCCAGCAGCTCCTTTTGATACCGCTGGGCCAGACAGCCGGCAACGACCACCGCCTGGACCTTCCCCTCTTTCTTCATTTCGATCGCCTGCAGGATCGTATCAATTGATTCCCTCTTGGCGTCCTCGATGAAACTGCAGGTATTGATGACCAGGACATCAGAATCCTCTGTCCGCTTGGCCATTCCATAGCCGGCCCTTGCTAAATGTCCCAGCATCACCTCAGAATCCACGAGTGTTCTGGGACATCCCAAGCTAATAATTCCTATCTTCGTTTTCATAAAATTCTCATCCCTTCACGGGTCAGCAGAATCCCCTTCATCACCTGTCCCCGTTTGCCGGGTTTGCCCAGTAGTTTCCTGTTGAGCAGCACCTCGACGCCGCCGGCATTGCCGACCCAGAGCTCCGCTTTTTCCTTGGGATGCCAAACCTCAGAACTGTCTTTTGCCAACACATTCTGGAAAACAATTTGATCATCAACCCGAACCTGCGCCCATGTCGGCTCGATGGCCCGCAGGGTCACTTCCAGAGGGGCGTTTTTGGGGATCAAAAACTGGGGGATTTGTGGAAGGCGGGCCGTGGATAAAGAAATCCCGTTCGTTTGTTTTAAAACTTGGACCTTATGGCTGAGCACGGCAATACCACGCCCGACAATGATAACAGCCAGAATAATACAGGTAATTGAGAGAGTGTTGGAAAAAATTTTATTCTTCTTCCAAAAACTGCCTGTTTCCTCTTTTCCCTTCTCAGGAGCCTTGACAGCGGCAGAACCCTTTTTTTCGACAATTGAGGCTCCTTGATATTTCCGCAGCATCGCATTGCTGTCTAACCCGAGAAAATCGGCGTATTGTTTCAGGAAACTTCTCGCGTAAAGGCCGCTGGGAAGTTTTTCAATTTCGCCCGCTTCGAGATTTTCCAGAACGCGGATATTGATTTTGGTCGCCAGTGAAACGTCTTCTAAGGAAAGCTTCTTGCCTTCTCTCTCCTGTCTGAGAGTTTTACCGATCGCTGGAGTCATGTTTTCTGCTGCGCCTTATTTTCAAATTCTTCACGGCTGATTAGGATTTCCCGCGCTTTACTCCCCCTGAAAGGCCCAACGATCCCCTCCTGCTCCATCATATCCACCAGCCGCGCAGCGCGGGTGTATCCCACCCTGAGGCGTCTTTGTAAAATGGAAGCGGAGGCCTGTCCCGTCTCTAAAACAATCCGGGCCGCCTCGTCAAAGAGTTCGTCCCTACCCAGATCTCTGCCGATTCCTCCCTTTTGCTGCTGGACATCCAATAATTCCTGATCAAACTCCGCCTCCCATTCCTTCTTCAAGAAAGAAACAAGGCGCTCAATCTCCGTATCGGCCACCAAGGCCCCTTGAGCGCGAATCGGCTTCAAGGAACCCGGTTTTAGGAAAAGCATGTCTCCCTTTCCAAGAAGCTTGTCAGCCCCGTTGGCGTCAAGCACAGTCCGCGAATCCACTTTTGAAGCTACCTTAAAAGAAATCCTGGCCGGGAAATTGGCCTTAATCACCCCCGTGATCACATCTACCGACGGACGCTGTGTGGCGAGAATTAAGTGAATTCCGACGGCGCGGGAGAGCTGAGCCAAACGAGTAATGGCTCCCTCAATCTCATTGGCAAGAACCATCATCAGATCAGCCAACTCGTCAATAACCACAACAATATAGGCAAACGCCTCGGGCGCTTCTTCTTCCGTCTTGGCATTTTCTGACGAGACATGGTCGGTTTGTGTCGTTTCTGACTTGGCCGCGGGAGCCAGGGCTCCCGATTTAACTTTTTCGTTGTACATCGTAATATTTCTGGCCCCCGCCCCTGCCAGCAGACGATACCGCCGTTCCATTTCACCGACGACCCAGTTGAGGACAATCGCCACCCTCTTGTAATCGGTCACGACGGGGCAGATCAGATGAGGGACTTCGTTATAATTGGCCAGCTCCACCATTTTGGGGTCTACCAAGATCAGTTTCAATTCATCCGGCGTGTTATTGTAGAGCAGGCTCATAATGATCGCGTTGACACAAATAGTCTTGCCGGAGCCGGTCGCTCCCGCGATCAACAGATGCGGCATGTCCGCCAGATTGGAGACGATGGGAACACCCGAAGTATCTTTGCCGAGGGCCAGGAGCAGTTTGCTTTTGCTTCGCTGTGATTGATACTCGCTGGAAGCCAAAACTTCTTTCAAGAAAACTAACACAGGGGCGCGGTTAGGAATTTCGATCCCTAAACGGGAAGTCCCGGGAATGAGGGCCATCCGAACACTCGAAGCTTTCATCGCCATCGCGATATCGTCGCTAAGGGCAATGATTCTCTGGACTTTCACCCCCGGCGCGGGTTGTATTTCATATCGTGTGATTACCGGCCCTTGATTGACCTCTTCCACTTTGGCTTCGATGCCGAAATCCTGCAGTGCCGCCTCCAGAACCTCTGACTGTCCCCTTAAATCGTCCTGAAGCTCCTGCTCATCTGTTGGAGGAGGATCTTCAAAAAGAGAAAGGTTTGGCATCGCAGTCTCTTTTGTTTTTCTCTGCTTCTCCCTCGAACCTGAAGGAGAAACATGTTGCCTGATAATCGGGCCGACGGACTCGGGAGATTCTTCTAAAAATTCCTCCACCCCTTTTGGCGTGGGGTTTATGGATTCCTTTTCCTTTGTAACATTAGCGCCGGCAGTTGCCGTGTTTGAGCGAACCCGGGGAGCTCTCTGGTGCCCAGCGCGCGCTTTTCTTTCTCCTTTCGCCCAAAAAACCCATTGGTCAATCAGCCAAAGGACTCCGGCGCCGATTGCCTTCCCCATGCTGATCATAAAAGGAATCACTAGAAAATCAGTCAATACCAGCAGGGAAAGGATCGCGATAGTGGCAGAAATCAGGACCGCGCCGACAAACCCAAAATAGTTGGTGAGAAAATCCCCCACCAGCATACCGAAGAACCCTCCCGCGGCCATCATGTTCGTTTTAACGGAATTTCCGACGAGAATACTCAACAGCGTCGGCAGTGACAACGCCAGCGTGACGCCGCTGCCGGTTTTCAGGACACGATGCTCTGTTTTCCAGCCATTCCAAAGCCCAATCCCACAGACCAAGATCACAGCAGGAACTAACACAGAAGTCCATCCCAGTAGAAAAACAAGAATCCCGGCCGAATAGCTTCCCATCCATTGAATCCAATTGCGGGCGGGCCGGTAGGGATCCGAGGTATACCACGGGAGATCGTAAGGAGTGTAGGAAATTAGACTCAAAAAAAGAAGCATACTCAGCAAAAAGAGCAGTCCACCATTAATCTTTTGCCGGACGTTTTCCATTGCTTACTCCTCTTTTACTCTCTGGAATTTGTACGCTTTGACGACGTTGCGCATCAACATCATGACGGTCAGCGGGCCCACCCCTCCGGGAACCGGCGTGATAAACCCCGCGCGCTGTTTTCCTTTTTCATATTCGATATCACCAACGATTTTTCCGTTGACACGGGAAATCCCCACGTCAATCACGACAGCGCCGGGACGGATCCATTCCCCTTTGATCAGTCCCGGTTTCCCAACCGCCACGACCAGGATCTCGGCTCTCCTGACATGATCTGATAGATATCCTCTCTCATCCGTCGCGATATGGCAAGTAGTCACCGTAGCCAGATTCTCCAGAAGCATCAGCCCCACCGGTTTTCCCACCAGTTCGCTGTGCCCCACAATCACCGCTTCTTTGCCTCGCAAATCAATCTTTGTGGAATAGATTAGATCCATCACCGCTTGCGCGGTGCAGGAACCGATCCGGACATGCCCCAGCAAAACCTGCCCGACATTCTCCGGTGTAAGGCCGTCAACATCCTTCAGCGGATTCACATGCTGGAGGATTTCAGAGCGGCGGATTTGCTCCGGTAAAGGAAAATGAAGGATCATCCCGGTCACTTTAGGATCCCCGTTAAGACCATCCACTAACTTAAGAACTTCCTTCTGCGGCACATCCTCCGGTAAATGACGCAACTGAAACTCAATCCCCATCTCGGAAGCAATCCGCTGTTGAGCCGTAATGTAGAGCTTTGTCGCGGGATTTTCTCCGATAAATAGACTCGCCAAGTGCGGAGGACGCCCGTCACGTTTCTTGATCTGGGCTACCTCTTTTTTGATGTGCTCACCGAGCCGCAGGGCAATTTCGCGCCCATCTAAAATTTTCGCGCTCATTGAAAAACCGTCATCCGTCGTCCGTGATCCGTTGTTCGTCGAATCCTATTAAGTTCCTTCAAATTTTGCTCGACGTTCAGCAGCACCGCTTTAAATGCCGTTTTCAAAAAAGATTCCCCAGCTACCCAATCACTTTTCAACGCCGGTTTAATCTTCTTCCCCCATCGTTTCGCCAAACGAATAGCGCGCTGACAACACCGACAAATTTCATGAGGAACCTTGGTTGCTCGAATCAATGCTTCTTGTTTCCGCCGAAAATTTCCCCGTCGAGACTGAACAACCTTTTTATAAGCCCTTGCATCTTCATCAATCAATCTTGTTAATTCTATTCGTATTTTTCGGATTGTCTTCAACTCGTTTCTGGAGAAAGAAGAATATCCCATGCTCATTTCCAGCAAAGCGGCTCCTAACGCCCCGACGAGGGCGCCGCTGCTTCCGCCCCCGGGAACCGGCGCCGGGCGCGCCAAAGCGTTCATATAATTCGCAATCGTCTCCTGCGCTAGTTTTTTCATGGATGGATCTCTTCTATCGTCAATAACGATTCTACTGGAATTCCCAAAGGTTCCAAAGTTTTTGTTCTTTGTTCTCTTTCTCTCCGGTCAACGACACAAAAGATTCGGGTTACTTTGACTCCAAGAGCTTCGACTTTTTTCGCCGCCTCCAGGATCGATCCTCCGGTAGTCAATACGTCATCCACCAAGGCAACTCGTTCTCCGGGTTTTAAGTCAGCCCCTTCAATCAGTTTCTGAGTCCCATGACCTTTGGTTTCTTTGCGCACAATAAAAACCGGGATCGGTTTTTTCTGCAGGAAACTCGCCACCGCGATGCTGGAGACAATCGGGTCCGCCCCCAGCGTCAAGCCCCCCACCGCGGCGATAGAATCATCTTTCAATCGCTCGAACAAAAGCTGTCCTACTAAATAAGCCCCCTCGGGATCGAGGGTTATCTTTCTGGCGTCAATGTAAAAATCGCTGGTCTTGCCGGAAGCTAATGTAAACTGGCCGCGCTGGTAGGCTTTTTCAAGGATTAACTGTTTTAATCGTTCTTTCATTTGGTCAAGAGACATAATTAATATTGTGTACCATTTGTAGGGGCAACCCCCTGTGGTTGCCCTTCATCAGGGCGGGCACGGGGGCCCGCCCCTACATTTAAATCCCAATCACCTTCCCCGTCGGATCCAGATCAATCTCTTTGCCGCGCGGTTCTTCAGGGAGCCCCGGCATCGTCAGGATAGCTCCGCACATCGGGAAAAGATATTCCGCGCCGGCGGCAATCCGGATATCACGGATCGGCAATGTAAACCCTGCCGGCGCTCCTTTTAATTTCGGGTCATGCGACAACGACAAATGTGTTTTCGCCATGCAGACCGGCAGTACCTCAAACCCGAGTCTCCGGTAAAACGCGATCCGCTCCCGCGCCAGTTCACTATACTCCACTTTCCCCGCTCCGTACACCTGAGTGGCAATCGTCTCGATTTTCTTCTCAATCGAGTCCCCCAATTGATAGAGAAAACGGAAATCATTTTTTTGGCCGGCCGCTTTACTCACCGCCCTGGCTAACCCTTCAGCCCCCTTCGATCCTTTCAGAAACACCTCATTGACCTGGGCGTCTAAAGCCCCGTGAGCCAGCGCTTGATCACGGACAAAAGCCAGTTCCTCATTGGTGTCTTCGGCAAAACGATTGATCCCGACCACTGCCGGGATTCCGAATAATTTCACGTTAGCGATCTGCTTGATCAAATTGGAGCACCCTTTCGCCAGGTCACCGTCCCCATGATGCTTCAACCCCCGGATCGTGCAAACAACAACGGCGGCATCGGGTTTGAGCCCGCTCGCCCGGCATTTGATATGACAAAATTTTTCCCCGCCCAGATCCATGCCGAAACCGGCCTCTGTCACCACGTAGTCGGCGAGCCGCAATCCTATTTGATCGGCCAGAATCGAATTGGTCCCGTGTGAAATATTCCCGAAGGGGCCGGCGTGCATCAGGCATGCTGTCCCTTCGCTGGTTTGCAGTAAATTGGGTTTAATGGCGTCCCGCAGAATCGCCGCCATCGCGCCGGCAATCTGCAAGTTCCCCGCGGTGACCGGCTCCTTCTCTTTGGTATAAGCCACAATGATATTGGCCAGCCGTCGGCGCAAGTCGGGAATATCCCGTGACAACGCCACCAGTGCCATGACTTCACTGGCGGCGGTGATGTCAAAACCACTTTCGTAAGTGAACTCGTCTTCCAATTTCCCGCTCGGGGAAACACGGAAGTGCCGCAACGACCGGTCATTCATGTCCACGACCCGCCGGATATCCAGGCTCGTGCGATCAATGTTCAGCCGGTTGCCGCGGTAAACCGAATGATCCAGGTAGGAAGCCAGAAGATTGTGGGCTAATCCAATCGCGTGAAAATCTCCGGTTAGATGAAGGTTGATCTCATCCGATGGGAGCACCTGCGCCATCCCGCCGCCGGTCGCTCCCCCTTTGACGCCGAAGATCGGCCCCAGCGACGGCTGCCGAAGAGTGCAGATCGCCCGGTACCCGATCCGGTTGAGCCCCAATGAGAGCCCGATCGTCGTCACCGTCTTTCCTTCCCCCATCGGCGTCGGAGTCATGGCAGTGACTAAGATATATTTACCTAATCTTTTATGAGCTAACCGTTCAAGAATTGATAACGAAACCTTTGCTTTGTGATTTCCGAAAAGCTCCAATTCCTGGGGCCGAATGCCGACTCGCTTAGCAATTTTCGTAATCGGAACTAGTTTCATCGTTGGAATTTCTTAGCTAATTCCTCTTTAGATATCCTCCAGGTCGTCGGCCTCCCGTGAGGACAACTCTGAGGAAATTTCACCGTCTGCAATTGATCCACCAGCGGCTGCATCTGCGTTTTCTCAAGAGGCTCCCCAGCCATCACCGATGAACGGCAAGCCATTGATTTAATCATCTGTTCGGGAAGCGGCTGTGCTTTTCCTTTCTCAAGAAAAATGATTTCCATAAAGAGATCCTTGAGAAATTTCTTGACGTCAACATTGTTGAGAACCGCCGGCGCTGAACGAACAATCAAGCTGTTCTGCCCGAAAAGCTCGATATCAAATCCTATTTTTTGAAACAATTCCTGATTTTCTTCCCACGCCCCCTTCTCCTGAGGAGTCACTTCCAGCGTCTCAGGAAAGAGAAGCGCCTGCGATTCCAGTTTTGCCGTTTGAAACTGCTCTGTTAATCGTTCATATCGAATCCGTTCATGGACGGTATGCTGGTCGTACACCAACAATCCTTTTTCGTCCTCGACGATGATGTAGGTGTTTTGAAACTGACAGAGAACCCTGGGGAAAATTGGTTGCTCTCTCGTTGTCATTGCGAACCCGAAGGGTGAAGCAATCTCGTCTTTTGAGATTGCTTCGGTCGCAGAGTTTACCCTGAGTCCTTCGGCTTTGCTCAGGATAAACTCCGTCGAAGGGCTCCCTCGCGATGACAATGGGAATTGGGGTCTGACTCCTGTTTCTGAATTCTTTTGAATGAAGTATTCTGATACCGCTTCGCGAACTTGATCAGCCCGCGAATGATTTACAGATTTCTGCTGCAATATTTTTCGGATCGCGCCAACGACATCATCGTGAATCCTCGCTTCTTCCTGGAACTTGACCTCCCGTTTGGCTGGATGGACGTTAACATCCACCCTCTTAGGATCAATTTCTAAAAAGAGAAAAACCACCGGAAAACGTTTGCCCGGCAAAAGGGTATGGTATCCCTCCATCACCGCGTGGCTAAGACTTCGATTGCTGATTCCCCGCCGGTTCACAAAATAATATTCTCCGGTCCGATTCGGCCGGTTCAGCGCCGGCCCTCCCAGCCATCCCTTCACTTCCCCCCAGGGAAATTTTTCTCCCGCGATGGGACTTAACGCTTCGGCAACTTCCTGGCCGAAAAGAAGACGAACTCTCTCTTTGGGATCGTGAGTCACCGGAATTTCAAAGATCGGCTTTCCCTGTCGTCGCAGACGAAAATCAATGGCGGGACTGGCCAGCGCCAACTGAGTCACCAGATGGGTAATATGCCCAAACTCTGTCATTTCTGACTTCATGAATTTCCGCCGGGCCGGAGTATTGTAAAAGAGGTCCCGCACTTCGATCATCGTTCCTTGAGGAGCACCGGTTTCAGAAACGTCCTTAACCTCTCCCCCTTCAATCACAACGCGAGTCGCCGTTTTGTCGCTGGCCGATTTTGTTACCATCGTCACACGGGTTACCGCCGCGATACTGGGCAACGCTTCCCCGCGAAACCCCATCGTCTGGATTTGCCAAAGATCGTCCAACTCCCTGATCTTGCTGGTCGCGTGGCGCAGAAAAGCAAGCTTCGCGTCCTCGGCCGACATCCCACAGCCGTTGTCGGTCACCCGAATCAGTCCTGCCCCGCTGGAACTGATCTCAACGACCACCTCGGTGGCCCGCGCGTCAATCGAGTTTTCAACCAGTTCCTTGACGACGCTGGCCGGCCGCTCAATGACCTCTCCAGCCGCAATTTTGCTGGCAATTGTTTCTGGCAAGACCCTGATTGATCCCATTGGAGAGGCTCATTTTAGCATTGTAACTCCAAATAGACAAGTCCCACTTTTTGTGTTATTTTGAACCCAAATGAAGATTACCATCCACCAACCTGAATACCTCCCCTGGCTAGGGTTTTTTGATAAAGTACGCCAGTGCGAACTGCTGGTTCTGCTGGACCACGTCCCCTTTACAAAGAACTATTTCCAAAACCGAAACCGGATCCGCGGAGCCGAAGGGCCTATCTGGATGACCGTCCCCGTTAAGACCAAAGGAAAATTTAACCAGCCTATCCGAGAAGTGGAAATCGATAACGTCAATCCTTGGAAACGGAAAAATCTCAATACATTACTGCAAAACTACCGCAAAACCCCTTTCTTCGACCGGTACGTTCCTTTTTTTACTGATCTCTACCAAAAAGAGTGGCGATTTTTGAGTGAGCTGAACGAAACTTGCATTCGCTACCTGTTGGAACAGTTGGAAATTAACGTCAAATTAATCCGTTCCTCCACTTTGAATATCCAGGGGGGGAAAAGCGATCTTGTTCTGGATATTTGCAAGAAAACAGGAGCCGACTTTTATCTGTCGGGCATTTCAGGAAAAGAATATCTGAATGACCCTTCTTTCCGGGAAGCGGAGATCAAAGTTCAATACCAAGAATTTCACCATCCAATCTATTCACAACTGCATGAACCGTTCATCCCCTGCATGTCGGTTGTGGATTTGCTATTTAATCACGGCGCTAAGAGTCTGGAAATTATCCAAGGAATCGGCGCTCAAACCATGGAACAGCTTTTTCACTAAACAATCCCATGATTCATCACTCAAAACCTTGTTTAGGAGCGGAAGAAAAAAGGGCTTGTTTGGAAACGCTCGAGTCTCATCAGATCGCGCAAGGACCTAAAGTCGCTCAATTCGAAACGGAATTCGGCCGTTTATTGGAAATGCCCGCCGGTGTTGCTACCAGCAGCGGCACCGCCGCTTTACATTTAGCTCTCTTAGGATTAGGAATTGGTAAAGGCGACGAGGTCATTCTCCCTACTTATGTTTGCGCAGCGCTCTTAAACGCTATTCACTTCGTCGGAGCCGTTCCCAAAGTTGTTGACATCGAACCGAATTTTTTTAATATTGACCCAGTGCAAGTGCGGCAGAAAAGGACCCGCAAAACCAAAGCAATGATTGTCCCGCACATGTTTGGCTTTCCTGCCGACTTGAATCCACTACTCGATTTGGAGATTCCTATCATCGAGGATTGCGCGCAGACAGTTCTAGCAAAATACGATGGGAAATTAACCGGTACCTTCGGAATTTTATCTATTTTTTCTTTTTATGCTACTAAAGTCATGACCACCGGAGAAGGGGGAATGATCTTATCCTCTTCAAAAAAATTGCTGCGGCGAATTCGAGACTTAAGAGACTACGATAACAGGAAAGATTATCATCTTCGGTTTAACTACAAAATGACCGACCTGCAGGCAGCGGTAGGGATCGCGCAGATGGCTAAACTTCCTTTTTTCATCAACCGCCGTAGGGAAATTGCTTCCATTTACAGCCGTGAATTCTCCGGACTCGGTTTTCCTTTTCCGGAACCCACTCCTGTCAACCAGCCCATTTATTATCGTTTTATTCTGAAAATCAAAAAAACCCTTGGGTTGATCATGAAAGAATCTGAAAAGAACGGGGTCATTTGCGGCAAACCGGTGGATATTCCCCTCCACCGCTATTTAAAATTAGATCGAACGGACTACCCCCAGGCAGAATTCGCGGTTCGATCAGCGCTTTCAATCCCAATCTACCCAGAATTAAACGATGATGAAGTAAAACAGATAGTTTTTGTCATCAAAAAAATCCTTGGTAATTAAAGCTGGCGGTAGAGCCGTCAGAGTCTTATAATAAACACCAATGATTCAAAAAGCGGCTGAAATTCTCAAACGGGAATACTCTTACTACACAGACCGGCCTATCTCCGCTACTTTAGAACTTACCTACCGGTGCAACCTTACCTGCCGTACTTGCGGTGTCTGGAAGAAGGGATTTAAAGACATTGAAAAGGAACTGACACTCTCGGAAACCTTTCAAATCATTGATCAGCTTAAAGCGTTTCGGATTGAGCGGGTTTCATTGCTCGGCTCCGAGCCTTTTATGAAAGAAAACATCGAGGATATCTTCCGCTATATCAAAAAAATAGGGCTAAAATGTTTTATTACCTCTAATGGTGTCTTAATGACGCCAGAGAATATCCGCGCCATGGTCGAAGCGGAGGTTGACAGAATCAACATCTCCATTGATGGGGTTGGAGAACGGCATGATAAAATCCGCGGGGTACCGGGAACGTTCGAGAAGGCGCGCGCGAATGTCCGGTTCCTCGTTGAAGAACGGAAAAAGTCAGGAAAGAAGCGGCCTGTAATCACCCTTCACTCCACCCTGTCACGTCTTAACATTGATCAAATCGAGCCGGTTAAGAGACTAAAAAACGAATGGCAGGTAGACCATGTCACTTTCCAATACATGGTCGAGACCCCTAAAGAAAAGGTGGAAGAGACTCAATTTGACGGGGTTCGAGCCGCTTCCCACCGGCTCTCGGCGTGGAATGACTCCCTGCTTTTCAGGAAAGAGGAAGTGGACCACTTGCGCCAAACGATCCAAAGCATGCGCGAACGGGGAGAAAAACTCGATTTTGCCATGCGCTCTCTTGATCGCTGGTCCGACCCAAATCTGCTCACCGGCCAGGTCCCCATTAAAAGATGTTACGCGACCCATAATCACCTGTTAATCAATCCCTTCGGGGACTTGATCCCTTGTTCTAACATTGACGACCTCCCGTTCGGGAACCTGCGAAAAAATTCTCTAGAGGAAATTTGGCATGGAGATAAGCGAAGTGAATTTACGCGGGAACTGAAACAACGCTTCTTCCCTGTCTGCACGAGCTGCGCCAATTTCAGCATGACCCCGGCGCAGATTTTTACCGTTGTTAGGGGCGGGACATTACAATAACCCCATCAATTTTTTGAGGCGGGATTCCATTCGTTTCAAGGGAATAATATCCCCTTTTTCTTTTGCCACCCCAATCCCCTGTTCATAAATTTTCTTTGCCTGCTCCTTCCGGCCGCACTGCTCCAGCGCCTGCCCCAAACTGGCATACGAAGGAGAATGTTTGGAATCAGCCGCAATGGCCCGCTCTAAAACATCCACCGCTTCGATATAACGCTTGGCATCCACATACACGCTCCCCAAACTGAAATATCCCAGAACGTCTTTTGGGTCGAATGCGATCGCCTTCTGGGCAATTTGTATGCGACGTTTGATTTGTTGAATTTCATCCTCTGCCGATGGTAGGGGCGACGCATGCGTCGCCCCTACATCATCGGTTTTCTTAGATTTCAATTCCGCTTTCCAGGAAAGCCGCCGCGCCTCGGCCTGCTCTGTTTCGGCTTCGTCAATGAGCCCCTTCTGCTGATAAAATCGGGAGAGATTGGTGTGAGCCATGATGCTGTCGGGATCGGCTTGAGCCAGCCGCTTCATCATCTCGATCGCTGGATCAAGACGACCCGCATTCGCGTAGAGAACCCCTAAGGATTCCAGCGCGTCGGCATAGTTTGGGTCTAATCGAATGGCTTTTTCAAGGAGAGAGATCGCTTCCTCGATTTTCTTCTCGCGGAAAGCGATCATCGCCTGTTGGTAGAATTGTTTTGGAGAATCAGGCATGGGATTTAAAACGCGCTGTAGGGGCAACCCCCTGTGGTTGCCCTTCATCAGGGCGGGCACGGGGACCCGCCCCTACGTTATTCAATCCCCAACCGTTTCTTTCCTTCCGGGGTAATTCTCTCCGGCGTCCAGGGAGGATCCCAGACGACAGTGGCCTTGACGTTTTCAACGTTGAGTTGGGAACGAACCATCTCCTCGATCTGGGCGGGAATTTGCTGAGCCGAAGGACATCCCTGGGTCGTCAACGATAGGGTCACTTGCACCGAGCCGCTCGATTCGTCAATTTGAATATCGTAGATCAATCCCAGATCATAGACATTGACCGGAATCTCCGGGTCGAAGCATTGTTTGATGACGTTGATCACTTCTTCCTTAGTTGGCATGAAGATCACCTCTTAGTAGAATTATAGCGCATAGGACATTTAATGTCATTCTCGCAAACACCTAATAGGACATATGTCCTAATTTTACATCTATTGTTTACGCGCAATATGTCCTATTGATTGTCAATGGATGGTTTTATTCTCTGCGACAGCAGATAGAGCGTTTCGGAATAGAGCTGAAATTAAATTGAACTATTACAGAGACCTCTATCCATTACCCCTTCTCTTTTCTGAATTTTGTAGTTCTGTAACCATTCCATTTCCCATATTTGGTAGATTTGTAACCATGCGGATTGCCATTCCCATGGTTGGTATACAAAAGGAGCGCCTAATCTGATATCAAGAGGAACACTATACTGAATAACATAGGCGCCACTCTTGAGATCTCTTTCTAACATCGTTAGCATACTTTCTTCCATTCCTTGACCAGAACCATATCGAAAAACAACATCGAAACTACTGAAACTGATAGATTCTTCCATGAAGTCCTTTCTAATAAGTCGAATTGAACCAGCTCCTCTATCGGACCGAGCCCATTCAAAACCATCTTGGATTTCGCGTTTCTCAAAGAAAGGATAGCCCTTCTTGCGGAGTTCACCTAAGATGTCTTCTGTAATTCTGACAGCACTTTCAAAGTATTGTGGAACTATTTCAAAACCTGTCGCTTCTGCTCCTATCAAAGCTGCAAAAACAACCACTCTCCCATCCCCAGAACCCAAATCTACGAATTTCTTACCTGGGCCTAATCGAATTTCTTGAAAAATTTCTCCGACCTTCCAGAGTTCCGATGGAGCATACATTTTGTATGTGAAATCCGGACCTTTACCATACACATCATAAAGAGGCCTTAAAATAGCCAAAACATCCTCTATGGAATATTGAACGCTATTTCTTGTGCGCAGATGTTGACTTGGGGGGAGTAGTTTGTCACTAGGCGCAAGTGCTTCAGCCACCATAGGAGCAATGGTACAAGTTACCGCCAAAGTCAGGATCACAGTTGGATTAAGTTTACTGTACCACATCATGTTGTGATAAGTATATCATAAACACTATAACTACTTATTTTTAAACTACTTATGGATTTCCTGGGGGGAAGCTGATTTAATCCTCTGCGACAACAGATACAGCGGCACTCCTGCGGCTAGTAACCCAATTCCAAACCACGCTTCTTGGGGCTGTTTGGTCCAGACGTCCCAAACGTAGATGAGCATAGTGGCGGCGAAGATGAGAGGAATCCACGGATAGCCCCAAACTTTGTAGGGGCGTTCAAGATCGGGATAGCGTTTGCGTAAAATGATGACCGCAAGTCCGGCCATGGCGTAGAAAATGGAAATGACCACAGTCGAATAAGTCACGATTTGATCGAGCGTGCCGGTCCAGACAAGAAGAATCGCCGCGGCCGCGTTAAAACTGAGCGCGCGGGCCGGTGTGGCGAACTTGGGATGAATTTTCCCTAATAAAGTCCAGACCGGATGATCTTGGCCAATCGCGAAAAGCAAACGGGCCGAGGTTAAAATGTAGCCGTTCAACGCTCCGAACGTCGAACAGACCACCATCGCCGAGATAATCCCTCCACCCCACGGACCGACCGCGCGGCGCATCATTTCGGCGGCGACGAGTTTGTGCTGTGGCATTTCGTTTAAAGGAACGTAGAGCATATAGACCCAATTGACCACCAGATACAGAGCCGTTGTCAGCAGTAATCCATACAGAATTGACCGCGGGATGTTTTTCTGTGGATTCTGGATTTCCTCAGCCACGTAAGCCGATTCAGTCCATCCACCGTAGGTCCATAAAACAAAGGTAAGGGCTAAACCCCAGGAAGAAAAACTGGAGAATTCCATTGAGGCGGGCCACCACGTTTGTAGGGGCACGGCACGTCCACCCTGAGCAACGTCGAAGGGCCGTGCCCCTACCATGATCCATCCGACAACAATAATCCCCGCCAGCGACAAAACCTTCAGCGTTGAAAAAACATTCTGAACCCTAGCTCCATACTGAACCCCAAATGTATTGGCTAAAGTCAGCAAAATAATCGCGCTGCTTGCGGCAATTTTTGTTCCCACCGGGCCAGAACCGGTGAAATAGCCCAGATATTCAGCAAAGACAAATCCTAAAACAGCAATCGTGCCGGTTCGTTCGATAAAAAGTTTTGTCCACCCAAAGAGAAATCCGGTCAGCCGCCCGAAGGCAGAGGTCAGATAAACATAGTCTCCTCCGGTTTTCGGCATCGCCGCCCCCAATTCGGCGTAGCAAAGAGCCCCGCAGAAAGATAAAAGTCCGCCGGCGATCCAGACGAGCATCACCAGTCCTGGATAAGTCACGTGTGTAGCGACCGGCGCCGCCATCCGGAAAATCCCGGCGCCGATGATACAGCCGATCACCAGAGCGGTCGCGTCCGGCAGGCGCATCGTGCGCCGCAGAAAAATAGGGGTCTGACCCCTATTTTCTACCCCTATTTTTTCCTGTAGCTCCAATGCCATGGCTCAAAGCTCGTGTTTTGGTCGTTGTTTCGTGGATAAGAGAGAACAAAACCATATTCTCCGGCATGCTGCGTCAGCCACTGATACTCCGGCAATACTTCAAATTCTTCCGGATTATCTTCGCCGTTAATTCCCTCTTGGTTAATGAAATCAATCGCCTGTTGCTGCGGATATCCGTGCTCGCTGCAACCGGGTAAAGCGACAAAACGGTTTGTTTCCTGAATGGAATAGCCGTGCTTGGGCATGTAAAAAACGAACAAATACAATTGATAAGCGGCTGAACGATAGCCGGACTCGACTAAAAGCCGTTTGCCAATATCCCGTTCCATCGCCTCCATCATCTTGACATAGGACTGATAAATTTCCTTGGGAAGATATTGAATCTCTAACAATTTCTCCCCCTCCTTGCCATTGGTCTTCTGGCCGCCGATTGTCTCAAACACGACATGAGCCGGATTAATGGAAAATTTTCTACTGGATCCTTTGATCTGCTCCGGCTGAATGGCGCGGATGTCGTCTAAGAATCTTTTCTGCTGGCGGGAGAACGGCTGGTAGAGTTCCTCAAATGTCAGCAAATTCGCTGTCCCCGCCGCTTTTTTCTCTTCAATCAAAGGTTTGAGTGTTTCCAGAATTTTTTCGAGAGTAGTAATTTCTTGTTTGGAGAGATTGTCGAGGTTAATCGCCCAGACTGGAGAAGATGAGAGGAGAAACAACAAAAAACATACAATTAATGTCGCCAGTTTCATAACATTGTAGGGGCAACCCCCCGTGGTTGCCCATCCGTAGGGGCGCACCTACGTGTGCGCCCTTTTAAATGAGGGCAGACACATAGGTCTGCCCCTACGGCCATTACAATTCGGGCAGGCACGGGGGCCTGCCCCTACCTATTTTTGTTATGGAATATCAACGTGCACGCGACAACAACGCTGAACAGAACCATATTCACAATATTGAACATTTTCCAAATTGGGTCCGGCGATTTTAAAGCGGACGGAAACATCAGTACAAAGCAAACCCACACCCCCACCGCCCAGGCGCGGCTGATGTCGTTGGAAGACCGACGCTTGATGATTCTGGCAATTAGGGGAATATTCCACAGCGGCAGAACAATCGCGGCAATCATGGCTACCTGATCCATCATAGGATTTTATTATAGCAGGTAACGGCTCAGCATAAAAGCCGCTTCTTATCCTGTATTAGTAATTCATGTATTGATGCGGCAAGAAATATTTAATTTTTGAGGGGGCTGGATTTGACAAATTCCTAGTAATCTAGTAAACTTCTATATTAGGAAGACTAAGAAGGATTATCTCATGTCCCTGACCAAGGTCACCCGAAACTTTCAAGTAACGATTCCGGCTCAAATCAGGAAAATGCTCCATATCCGAGTGGGCTCCATCGTGGATTTTACCGTTAAAGGAGCCACCGTTATCCTAAAACCTAAAGCCATGATTGATGAAGATCAAACCTGGTTCTGGACTAAAGAGTGGCAGGAAGGCGAAGCGCAGGTTAACGAAGCCCTTAAGAAAAAAGAGACTCTTTCCTTTGGCAATGTGGAGCAAATGAGGAAACATCTTGAACCCAAGAAGAATCGTCCTCACAAGACCGTTTGAAAAAGCGTTCCGCGCGCTCCCCTCTGAAATCCGAGAAACCACTTATCAAAAACTACAGCTACTGCTCACCAATCCCGCCCATCCGTCCCTAAGGGTGAAAAAGATGAAAGGAACCGCGTCCATTTGGGAAATGAGTATCACGATGAATTATCGGTTGACGTTTGAAAACCATCAAAGTGAAATTCTCTTACGAAGAATTGGAACCCACGATATCCTAAACCAGCCGTAGCGCCTTTCATTTGTATCATTCCCGCCGGCCAGCCCGAACACGATCTGTTTTCCCGAGCAGTTTCTTGCGCAGACGCAGGTTTTTAGGGGTGACTTCCAGCAGTTCATCCTCTTCCAGGAAATCCAAACACTGCTCCAAACTCATGATCACCGGCGGGGTGATTTGAATCGCGATGTCCGCGGTCTCGCTTCGCATGTTGGTCTGTTTCTTCTCCTTGCAGACATTGATCTCCATGTCAAAATCACGCGTATTCAAACCGACGACCATCCCTTCATATACCTCGATTCCAGGGCCGATGAAAAGGGTCCCTCGTTCCTGAGCGTTTACCAAACCATAAGATCGGGAAACCCCTGACTGATCAGCGACTAAGACTCCGTTGCGGATCCGCTCCATCTTGGAGCTGACCGGCCGATATCCCAGAAAATAGGTAAAATAACCGGCGGTCCCTTTGGTTTTTGTTAATAGAGCGTTTCTGACTCCCATTAAATTCAGTTGGGCGCCATGGTAGATCATTTTCACTCGCCCCCTGCCGTCATGGTGCATGGAGATCATCTGAGTTTTCCGCTGTCCCAGTTCGGAAGTAATCTCCCCGATATACTCTTCCGGGACATCCAGCGTGACTTCTTCATACGGCTCCAGAGTCTGGCCCCCTTCTTTTTTTAAAATGACTTCTGGTTTTGAGACCTGCATTTCATACCCTTCTCGCCGCATTGTCTCGATTAAAATCGCCAGATGCAGTTCTCCCCTTCCGGAAACGATATATTCGTTGGAGTCGGCCGAGCGTTCCACCCGAAGGCTGATGTTGGTCTGAATTTCTTTGAATAACCTCTCTCCCAACTGGCGCGACGTGCAGAATTTTCCTTCCCTCCCTGCCAGCGGGCTTGAGTTGGGCCCAATGCAGACCTTCATCGTCGGTTCTTGGATTTGGATGAGAGGAAGCGCCTCAGGCGACTGGGGCGAAGTCAATGTCTGTCCGATCGCCAACTTGTCAATACCGGCAATCGCGATGATATCCCCGTTTTCAGCCGTCTCTATTTCCTCGCGGGCGAGCCCGCGGCTGGTGTAGAGTTTTTCCACCTTATAGGTTCCGATAACTCCTTCCGGCTTCACCAGAGAAATCATCTCTCCCAGCGATAGTTTTCCCCGGCGGACTCTCCCGATGCCGAGCATTCCGACGTAGTCGTTGTATTCCAGATTAGTGATCTGCATCTGGAAAGATTGGGCGATATTAGAAACAGCCGTCGGCACATGTTCTAAGATCATTTCAAATAACGGATCCAAATTGGCCGCAATCTGCGTTAAATCTCCCTGCGGGACCTGCCGGAACGCCTTTGCCTCCCGTCCGACGCAGTAGAGAATGTGAAAATCGAGATAAGAAGGATCCGGCGCCAGTTGTAGAAAGAGTTCCTCGGTTTCGCGCAAGGTTTCAAAAGGGCGCGCGTCTTTTTTATCAATCTTATTAATCACCAGAATGATTTTCAGTTTGGCTTCGATCGCTTTCTTCAAGACAAAACGAGTCTGCGGCAGCGGCCCCTCAGCGGCGTCCACAATCAGAAGCGCCCCGTCCGCCATTGATAAGACTCGCTCCACCTCCCCGCCAAAATCGGCGTGCCCGGGAGTATCAATGATGTTAATTTTAACTCCTTTATAGAAAACCGCCGTGTTTTTGGCGAGGATCGTAATCCCCTTTTCCCGCTCCAGATCGTTGGAGTCCATAATGCAGATCTCCTGCATCTCTTTCTGGTTGTCGCGGAAAGTATGGGTCTGCTTGAGCATTCCATCCACAAGAGTCGTTTTGCCGTGATCCACGTGAGCAATAATCGCGATGTTACGAACGTCCATTTTTCATCCTTGGTTTACTTCTTGACCTTTGTCGCGCGACTCTGATAACCTATTGGCGTCTTCACTCTAATCGGCAAATCCAGGAGGCCCTATGAAAAAATCCCTTTTTCTCATCATAACACTCATGGTAAGCGGATTGCTTGCTTCCGGCTGTGTCACGCTTCGTTCTCAACAGAAAGACACCCTTTTTGACGAAGTCAACCAGCTCTCCCTTAAAGTCCGGTCGTTAGAACAGGAAAACCAGTCCTTACAACAAGAAAACCTGGAACACCAGCAAGTGATCGGCCGGCTTGAAGCTGATGTCGCCGATATCAAATCCAAGCAGGAAGCTCAGAACAAACTCCTTTTGGAACAAGTCGCGAAAACCACGGTTGAATCCCAGATCAAACTGACCAACAAAAACATTCAAAAAGCCCTGCAAGCCGCCGGTTACGACATCGGTACCATTGACGGCAAGATCGGCTCCAAAACCCGGGAAGCCATTATGGCCTTTCAAAAATCGAACGGGTTGAACTCCGACGGCATCGTCGGCGGAACCACCTGGGAAAAGTTAAAAACCCGCCTGGCGGAAGCGGAAAATTAATCCCTTCCTATTTCTTCTCGTTCTACCACTCGATCTTGATGATTTGATAACGAGAAACACCGGCGGGAGTTTTGACTTCGATCTTCTCGTTCAAGCCATGTCCCAGGATCGCCTTTCCCACAGGCGAAGAAATAGAAAGCTTCCCGTCATTGGGCTCGGCCTCATCCGTACCGACTAACTGGTAATGAACTTTCTCTTTAGTCCCTTCTTCCAATAGAGTTACTTTCGCGCTAAAGTAAGCTTTACTTTTGTCAATCTGAGACGGGTCCACAAGCTGAACCTGGCTTAACCGGAACTCCATATCCGCGATCTTCCCTTCGAGTAACCCAAGCCGCTCCCTGGCGGCATGATACTCCGCGTTCTCCGAAAGGTCTCCCATCTCCCGTGCCCTTCCAATGGCTTGGGAAAGAGGCCTTCGCTGTTTCCTGAGATCCTCCAGTTCTTTCATTAACCTCTCGTAACCTTCATGAGTAATAAGCCGTCGTTGCATGGGGATATTGTATCAGAGTTTTGATTTTTTACAATGCTTCTTCGATTGAGACGTGATTGTCTAGTAAAGCCTCTAGATCACTGAAAGAATCCCCTTCAATTTCTGCATTGGTAGACCCTAAAGCGGAAGTAACTACAAGTTCAGCGATAGTTTCAGGAGACGGCATGAAAATTTGTTCTTCAGTCACCCCTCCACATTTTTATCCCTCTCACTCGCTATCTTTCTCTCCTAAATCCCTATCCTCCCTAATCCAAAGGGTAAAGAGAGTATACCATATTTTTGTAACTTTATCTTTTTCAACAGGTTACAAAATAATTACAAATGCGAAGAACTTTTATAATACAATAGAAAGCAACTTGTGTAAAATAAATTCTCTATTCTTCTTCTTTTTCTTTATTTTTACCAGTTCCCTCTTTGCTTTTGAAAGAGAGAACGGAAATTCCTATCGTGTTGTTACTGTTCCAGTAACTGACCTCCGCCAAACACCCATAAACTCTTCATCTGGAGATCAGTTTGCCCATGATTCACTCCAAGAAACTCAGCTTCTCTATGGGGAAAAAGTGTTAGTCTTAGAAAAAAAGGAGGGTTGGAGCCGCGTTGAAGCGCTCGAGCAACCCGAATGGACTCACCATGAAAAATGGGAAGGGTATCCTGGATGGATTCTCTCGGATCATTTGACAGCGATACCCCCATCAGGATGGAAACCCAATGCCGTCATCACGGTTCCATCGGCAGAAGTGCGGGAAAAACCGGAAGGGGACGCGCCCCTTCTGTTAAGGTTGTTTCTTGGGACCAAAATGGTAGGGGCGCAATTAATTGCGCCCCTACCATCGTCATGGCAAGCCGTTCTTCTCATCGATGGGCGCGCCGGTTGGATTCGTAAAGATCAAATTTCTTCTCTCGAAGCATTGCATCAGCTCTCTCCAGATGAACTGCGAGAAAGAATCATTGCGGCTGCAAGAAGTCTGATCGGGACCCCTTATTATTGGGGAGGGCTTTCACAAGGAGTGGACTGCTCAGGATTAATCTATCTTTGTTATCGGGCTAATGGCATTGATTTACCACGCGATGCTCACGAGCAGTGGATGAAAAGCAAAATAATCGGTGTTCCCGCAGGGGCGGTTCGCGCTCGCCCTGAGCAGAGTCGAAGGGAACCGCCCCGGCAACCGGCCGATCTGGTCTTTCTCTCCTCTGAAGAAGACCCCAACCAAATCAGCCATGTCATGTTATACTCAGGAAACGGCAGTATCATTGAAGGCCCAGGAACAGGAAAATCTGTTCATCAAATATCCCTGGACGAAAAATTGAGTCAGAACAGCCATCGTAAGGTTTACTATGCCACTTACTTCCCTAAAAACTAAAGCCGCCGGCTCGTTTTTGAAAAATATCGTGGTTTCTCCATTAAGTCTCAAACTACGTCTCCCCTTCGTGACGGCGCTCGGAGAGAAACAAATCAGCCACAACCTGCTTGTTAGAGCCGAACTTTCCGATGGTTCTATCGGCCACGGCGAAGCTTCCGAATCACTGGCGATGGCTGACCAGACTCAAGCGAATATGCTGGAAGCTCTTCGACGAATTCAAGCGAAACTTGTCGGTAACCCCGTTCAAGACTTAACGCAGGTCAAGAAAACATGCCGGCTCGCGTGGGAAATGGAACCCGATTTCCCCACGGCGGCCGCCGCGTTTGAATCGGCGCTCTTTGACGCCTATTGCAAGAGCCGGGGAGAATCTTTATGGCATTTTTTTGGAGCGAAGAAAGAAATTCTGGAAACCAGTTACACTATCTCCGCCTGGCCGGCCTCTTTGGCGGCGAAGGTGGCGCGGCAGCTTTTTCAAGAAGGATTCAGGCAATTCAAAATTAAAGTGTCCGGTGAAATGGAACAGGACATCAAACGAGTTCTCACCGTCCACCAAACGATCCCGTGGGTTTCTCTGTGGGTGGATGCCAACCAGGCGTTTTCGGTAACGGACGCGTTGAGATTTATCGCGGAACTTAAACGATTTAAGGTCCCCATTCTCTTTATTGAACAGCCCCTCAAAAAAAACGACCGGAAGGGACTGGCTGAATTACGAGCTAAAACAAAACTCCCGATAGCGCTGGATGAATCTCTGCAAGACAAATTCGACGCGCGGCAAATCGTCAAGAATAAACTGGCTGATATCTTGAATATCAAATTAGCAAAATCAGGAATTACCGGAGCGCTGGAGATCATGGAGATCGCCAAGAAGAACCGCCTTAAACTGATGATCGGCTGTATGGCGGAATCGGCTTTGGGATTGACTCCGAGCGTCTATCTCGCCGCCGGCAGCGGCGTTTTTGATTACGTGGACTTAGATTCTCATCTGCTCGTGGAATCGCCGGAAACTGAGAATCCCTCTTTTACGACAGCAGGAAGCCGTCTACAGGTATGCTGCTGACCTTTCTGATCCTCGTTGGAACTGTGCTTTTAGTTTCTTATGGTTCGCGCGTAAAATTTCTTTCTCCCTTATTCCGGATTACCCCTGTCCCCTTCTGGTGCTATTTCCTGCCGATGATTTTTGGCGCGGTAGGATTTCTGACGCGAGAATCCCCCATTTATCCCATCTTATCAAAACAGCTCCTGCCGATTTGCCTTGTTTTTCTTCTCATCGGGACTGACCTGCGTTCCCTGGTAAAGATGGGGAAAATAGCCCTTATCGCGATGTTAACCGGTACCGTCGGTATTTTAGCGGGAGCTTGGATGACATTCGCTTTATTCGGCCGCTGGCTCCCAGAAAATTCGTGGATGGGGTTTGGCGCTCTCTCAGCCAGTTGGATCGGCGGAAGCATGAACATGCTGGCGGTCAAAGAGAGTATCGGCGTCCCGGATTCTATTTTTGCTCCTCTGGTCATCGTGGATGCGTTTCTCTCCTATAGCTGGATGGGGATTCTGATCGCGGCGTCGGGATGGCAGGAGAAATGGGATCAAGGAATGGAATTCAAAGGTAACGTTGATTTTCTCAGAAGTAGGGGCGCAATTAATTGCGCCCCTACAAAAAAATCCCGACCGTCCCTATTTTCCCTTCTCTCAACCGGCTTCGTCGGCCCCGCAATGACGATTTTGTTATTTCTGATTATTGCGATCTTTATCTCTTTATCCTGCCAATGGCTCGGCTCAAAAATGCCTGCCGTAGGCGGACTCTTCACCCCATATACCTGGACAGTATTATTAGTCACCACATCCTCTCTCTTGCTTTCTCTAACTCCTCTTTCGCGGTTCACCAACGATAAAACCACTAAATTCGGCTATTTTCTCCTTTTTCTGCTCTTAACTTCTATCGGCGCCAGAGTGGATATCAGCGCCATCGCGAAAGCCCCTCTTTTTTTGGTCGCCGGAATCGTTTGGATTTTAATCCATGCCGCGATTCTGTTGGCGGCGGGGCGCTTTTTTAAAATTCCTCTTTTCTTCCTCGCCACCGCCAGCCAGGCGAACATCGGCGGCCCCGCCTCAGCCCCAATCGTCGCGGCCGTCTACCAACCGCAATTGGCTTCAGTGGGACTGCTGATGGCGATTCTGGGGAATGTCATGGGGACATATCTGGGATTAGTGTCGGCGTGGGTGTGCCGGTGGGTTGTCAGGTAGGAATCTGCCGCAACCGGACTTCGGCTTCGCGCAGGAGGTCGGCGGCGGTGGTGGCAAGCATGTAATCCTGCTGGAAGACCACCTCGGCGATGCCGCTGTTGATGATCATTTTGGTGCAGATGAGGCAGGGGGAGAAAGTCGTGTAGAGAGTAGAGCCCTTGATACTGACCCCGTGATACGCGGCTTGGGTGATAGAGTTTTCTTCGGCGTGCGAGCAGAGACACTCGTCCAGCTTCGCTCCAGATTGCTCCATACTGGCGCACCGGGGGCATCCCCCTTCGTTGCAGTTGCGCACCCCGCGTGGAGTTCCGTTGTAACCGGTAGAGATAATCCGGCGGTCTTTGACAATCACCGCCGCCACTTTTCGCTTGACGCAGTTGGAGCGAAGCGCCACGACCTTGGCAATCTCCATGAAGTATTGATCCCAGTTAGGGCGCGGGGCGTTCATCAAAATATTTTGTAAGTTTTTTTTTAGCTGGCCGTGAAGCTGTTCAAGAGTGTTGTTATTTTCAATCTCCAGATCGGCCTCTTCGGCGGTGAGAACTAACTGTTGGAGAGTTAGGTCTTTTCCTGTGGTCTCGGCAGATTCTAACTTCTGAAACTCCTGCCATGTTTTGGGGTCGTTCTCGCGAGCCCTTTGTCGAACTCGTTCAAAGCGGATCTCAGGATCAGCCGTGATTTTTAAGAGGATAAAGTCTTTCCTGGAGCGAAACGCGGCAACTTCGTTGGGATTGCGGAAAGAATCCACCACATAATTCTTGTCGGAATCCAGGCGCTTCAGAATCCGGTCGGCCAATATGGATGTCCCATACTGCTGGCGCAGACGGTTGCCGGATTCGATCAGGTTCTGGCGAGTCACCGGCTTCCCTTCTTTCTCCAGTTCCTCCCGGATCACATCGGAAAGGGAATAGTACCGGAAGCCGCGTTTTTTTAGAAACTCCGCCGCTTCCCCTTTGCCTGCCCCATTAAGCCCTGTCAAACCGATAATCATCGTCTCCCTCCCTAATCACGGAGTAAATTCTACCACAGAACCGTCGCTAAAGGTAACTTGGAAGGTCGTCCCGGCAACATCCTGCTTGTTGCCGCCGGAGCCGCTTTCCACATCCCGCCATTTTTGTAGTTGAATCGTAATATTGGAAGCATCTGAGATAGAAACCGCGGAAAAGCTAACCGCATCGGCGGTTCCGTTCCGAGGACTGGTGCTGTCAAAAACAGTGGTTCCTGCAACAACAGCTGTCTGATACCACGATTCTGGAACGCGGCTAAAAACAGGGGTAAAAGAAGTAATACTAATCGTCGCCCCCGTTTGGTTCTCGACCCTAAAGGACAGACTTTCATTTTGCGAGCCAGTGGTAGTCGCGGATCCGGTGACGTATGACAGTCCTGTGCCGGTCGCGCCAAAGGTAGGACGGATTAAAGAGGCCATTTGCGCCTTTCGTGAAACAGTCCCAATCGCGGCGGTGGAAGCGTAAAGGGCATTGCTTCCTGAAGTGATCGAGGGAACAGAAATCGTGAAAGATCCTCTCCCGACACTAATTGAATTGGGTGTAAATACAAACGCGGCCCGCACTATGGAATTCTGCATATTCCCATTGGAACTCGAACCGGTTTCGTCGTTTTTAAACTCGTAAAGAGCGAATTCATACGTCGTTCCGTTGGCCAAAGTAACAGCAGGACCGGTGTTGAACGTAATCGCTTCACCATTACCGGCTCGATTATTTCCGGCGGAGGTATAATTCCATACTGTGTCGCTGTTATAAGCGCCGCCATCAACACGGACTTCCTGATAGAACTGGGTTGTGTCTGCGGGAGCCACTGACCAACTCCAGGAAGCAGTGAGCCCGGTCACCGTGATCGTTCCTCCAGAATTATTCTTCACCTCAAAGAAAAGACGTCGTCCCCCTGAGAGATTGCTAGCGCTCCCGGAGACAAACGTCAGTGATTTGCTCACCCACTCCAACCCCGCCTCTGCTACGTAAAGAGCTTGAGTTGACTCCAAATGCGCCGAATAACTTTGGTGCCCGGCGTCTACCATGGAAATCACGACTCGTCCCGTGACAGCGAGAAAAACCATCAGGAGAAGGATGGTAATACTACTGAGGCCTACAGCCCCCCCTCCCTTGATGGGAGGGGGTTGGGGGGAGGGTGAAATCGGGGAAAGTCTACTGCTCAGCCCAGCTGGCGAATCCTGTGATGTCATTGTAAAGGTTCCTCGGAAAAATCTGTGTTTGTACTGTAATCGTTTCATTCCCCTTGGCCACTGTCAACGAAACTTTAATCCGCCAGACGTCGCTGGCTGATGAAGCAGTCGTGCCGTCGGATTTTAGATAACTAAAAGTCAACGCGGAGACGTCTCCCGCCAAGACATCGGAATTCCGCAGTAGATTACTTCCCGATTTCGTGAAAGAGATGCTCGCGCTATTAGGATCGGTGTAAGTAAACGTCGAAGCGGTAAAAGCGGTGATATCAGTGGTCGCGTCAATATCCTCACGAATCTCGCGGCTCATCCGTTCGATCGCGTAACGGGCTTCCTGGACAGCGTCGCGGCGGTTCCTCGCTTCCAGAAAGATCTGGGTTGTTTCCAAAAACATCTGGGAACCGAAGACGCCGATCACGGACATGATGGCAATGACCATGATGAGTTCGATGAGGGTAAAACCCTTTTTTCCCATCAGTAATTCCCCACCACTCCGGTTAACTCCGTGCTTCCTCCGCTCCAAGTAACCGTGACGACCACTTTCTTGAATCCTGACCCTGAGGAAGTGGTGCTCAAATCGCTGCCGGAAACTTCCGTAATCGCCACACTCCGGTTAAACGCCGAAAACCCGCTGACCGGATTCTCAGCGGGATAATTCGATGAAGTAATATAACTATATCCGAGAGAAAAACTGCTGTTGGCCTTGGCGGCATAAATCTCTTCCATTTTCTCCTGCGTCAAGCTCATGGCTTGAACCATCTGGTCCCCCCAGACGGCATTGGCGACGGGATTAAATAAAGCAGAGATCATCACAGGAAAGAGAACGGCGATGACGGCGATGACAATGACGAGTTCGATGAGAGTCATTCCATTCTTCTTTTTCATTGCACCGCCACCCTCCCGGTGTTCTGCGCCACAACGACATAGACATCGCCGCCGACCGTCACTCTTCGGCTCGATTCAGCCGACGGCAAAGCGCTTCCATTTCCATCGGTTGGAGTTCCCTCCCGATCCAACTGAATAACACTGGTTCCGCCAAAATTGGCGCTGATCGTCACACCGGCATAATCGCCGCTGTCCATGGTAACGGTATAGTCCTGCCGCGTTACCGGATCCACCGCGGGGTCGGAAGTACTTCCATTTTCAAATACCGTGTAGGTGTTTCCGGAAAAAGTCACGCCGCAGTTCTGGCGAGTCATCATCGCCAAGGACTGAGCGTATTGGATATCCGAGCGGATTTTCGCCGCCGCGGCAGCTTTCTTATAGGAGAGAGCTGGAGTAAAGCTCGCCGCGGAGACATAGGCAAGGATCGCTAGAATCGCGATCACCATGATCGCTTCTATGAGGGTAAAACCGCGTTTCATTTCTTCTCAGCGCATCTTTGATCTAATGAGCAGCACCCTGCCCCTTCAATCAGCAGCAGCAGTAATCCCCCTGAAATGACAAACGGGTATTCAAATCCTCCATTCTGCATTGAAAAACCGTTAGCCCAATGGGCTTTAAAAATCGCCACTAACATGACCACCAACAAGGGAATGGCGGCAAACCGGGTTAAAAGACCCAGAATCAGCAAGATTCCGCCAAAAAACTCCGCCCCACCCGCCAAATAGGCGCTCACTTGAGGAAACGGAATCCCCATGCTTGCCAATCCCCCTGTAAACCCCTGGATTCCATGTCCCCCGAAAACGCCAAACAGCTTTTGAGACCCGTGGAAGGTAAACGTAATTCCAAGCGCAAGCCGTAAGAATAAAAATCCAATCCCACCCTTTGTTTGTTTCAGCCATTGACACATAGTTCCATCCCCCTTTCTAGGTTGTTATTGTAACTCAAAATACCTATCGAAAGCACGTATTATCCTGACACTCCCCGCTGAAATGCAGCAGATACCGATTCTTGGCCACCCATCGGTAAACCGACGGCCCCACAATCCCTGAGCCCGGGAAATAGACGATCGGAATGAATGGATAAAGCATCGGGAGCCGCAGACAGAGTCGCCGGAAGATGAAAAACCCGCCGTATATCTTCCCTGCCGGCTCTATTAAATGAAGTTGGCTGTGGCAAATTTCTTTGTTGAGGGAAAGGTGCAATTTCGACGGATCATCGTGATCATGGTAATCTACCTTCTTCAACGTTCCCAATAGGTCCATGGTGAGCAGTTTTTGGACGCTCCACCGGCAAAAATGACATTTTCCATCGTAGATGATCTGACTCCGGCCGCTGTCATGATTGTCCTTTCTTTTTTTCTTGATCCACGCGAGGATGTCATCCGGATTAACGAATAGCAGAAGCTGGGCCGGAAAAAGAAAAAAGAAAATAGTCGGCACATGAAGCGTGGTAATCAATAGGATATGGAAGAAAAATCCCATGCCGATCGCGAAAACCCGAGTCCTCGGCCAAAAAAGAAGGATCGGCGCTAAAAGCTCTACGCTCACAATCCCGATTCCCATCCAGTAACAGAGCTCCGGCCTCGACGCAAAAAACTCCCTAAAAAGGAACTGCTTGGTCACCCCTTCCGGCGGGTAATTCCATAAATAGTAAAGGGGATTGTCCGACAACCAGTTCCCTTGGGCTGTTATCTTGTAAAGCCCCGTGTAGAAATAGTTGAATGCGATCTGCATTTGCAGAAGCCTCTGGATAAAATAGGGCTTTTTCTTTTTGTACACGAATCGGTTTCCCTGCCGCAGGGCGTCCACAGAAAAATAATCCCCGTGGTACCCGGTAACACACATCAAAAATAGCGTCACCAAAAGAATGTCCCAGGAAAGCGTTCCAATATGGAAAGAATTGAGCGCGTAGAAATAATAACAGCCGATCATCATCAAGATGCCGCTGACCTGGGAATAGAGGCCGATCAAAAAGAAGAACCAATAGAGAAGGAAAAACGAAACGAAAAAATAAATAAGCCAATCGGGGCTCTGCTGGATCCAATGGATGACACTCGGCGTAAAGAAAGAAAGGTTCGTCTCTTTAAACGCCGTGGAAAGATAATTGTCTTCTAAATGAAAAAACGAAGGGATTACATGAAAACCAACGGTGAGAGCGACAAATATCCTGAAAAAAGAGAGCCCAAGCGAGGAACGATATCCCAAAAAGAGTCGGTTCCACAGCTTTTGAGTTTTTACGGGCATTGGTACACCACGCGATACAGTTTTTTCGCCGGCTCCTTGATGATCGAAGGATAATAAACCGCCGCCACCAGGAAACCGTCGTAGAACGGGAATTTTCTCTTGAGGAACCTGCAGAAGTCCTCTTTCCTCTGCGGGTAGAGCACGGAGCTTAAAACATTCCGGTGGATGTTGTCATAACCGATCGCCTGTGTGGCGAAAATTTCGTGAGGATCTATCAGCTCCGGTCTTCCTTTTTTAACCCCGTAAACCTCGGCCATGCCGTAGGATTCATCTAGGTTAAAAAACATGATCCACCCTGCCGGGGGAAAGAGAAATTTGACCTTGGGGAGTTCCCGGTGAAAGAAAGGATTAAGGTAGAAAAAACGAACCGATTCGTAATGAAAAACAAGCGTCCAGACGACAACAAACAGCGAGATCCAAATATTCTTAGCCCGACTCCCCCATCTCATCAATTTATTATAACACATGAAATAAAATTACGGCGTGACGCCCCGGCAGGCGGTGCCGTGATAGAAATCCCGAATCCAGGAATACGATTTCAATTCTTGAAGAAGCTGATCAGGCAGTTTTTTTTCAGGAATTTTACTGTTAGCGGCGACGTGCTCCGGCCGGCGCATTCCGGGGATGACCGTCGTCACTGCCGGATGAGCGATGCAAAAACGGAGGGCGGCTTCGGGAAGATCCTCTTGATACCGAACGAGGGTCTTTTTCAGAGAATCCACGCGCCCAACGATTTCTCGCAATCGCTCTGGCGTGAAATAGTTCTTTCGCCAATCATCAGGATGAAATTTCGTCTGGAGGGTCAGAGAGCCGGTTAAACTCCCCTCATCGAACGGGACCCTCGCGATGACCCCCACGTTTTGTTTCTCGCATAAAGGAAACAATTCTTCCTCAGGGCTTTGGTCAAACAGGTTGTAGATGACCTGCACGGAATCAATCTTCCCGCTGGCGGCGATCTTGAGCGCGGTCTCCGGCGCGTGATCGTTGATGGAAATTCCAAAGGAACGGACCCAGCCCCTTTTTTTAAGCTCCTCACATCCCTCTTGCCACTCACCGTTGTCGAGCCAGGCGTCGGTCCAGACATGAAGTTGCTGAAGATCCACATAGTCCATGCCGAGATTTCGAAGACTCTTCTCGGTGCACTCGATCATCCATTTCTTCGGGAAGGCCTCTTTGATTGGGGTCTGTGATTGGGCGGGCCACTGGTAATTTTTCGGAGGAATTTTCGTCGCGATGATCACCTGTCCGCGGCGCTTCTTGAGAACCTTGCCTAATAAATTCTCGCTATGCCCATCTCCATAAACCAACGCTGTGTCAAAAAAATTGATCCCGGCTTCGACCGCTTTCTCCAACGATTCGATCGCCAATCGGTCATCCTTGGGGCCCCACCATCCCCCTATTCCCCAGGTGCCAAACCCGATGGCAGAAATTTGAATCCCTGTTTTCCCCAGCAGCCGGTATTCCATAAGTTTTCTTCAAAGACTAAGACTTGGAATGTCCCTCGAAATCAACCGGCGTGCCATGATCGGCACATCCCCTATCTGTCGGCGCGTCGGCCTTGGTCGCGGCTTTCTGGGCAAGCCCTTTCTTCAGCATCCATGCTTCTACTTCATCCCCGCTGACGTCGGCCAACATCTCCCCATTGATTTCCACACAGGGTGAAAGCTGCTGGCCGCTTTTCTTTACCATCTCATCATAAGCCCCCGGTTCGTTAAAAATATCCTTTTCTTGATAGTCAAGATTGTATTTTTTTAGAACCGCGCGGACACCGTTGCTCCAACCGCAAGTCGGTTTTAGGTACGCGACTATTTTCAAGTTTTGAGTTGTTGCCATAATTATTCCTCCTCTTTTTTTTTACGGATACTAAAATTCCCGAATTTGTTTCAGATATCCCTCGTAGTTTCTCTTAATCTCGGTAACGCTGTCACCACCGAATTTTTCCAGGAAAGCTCTGGCCAGTTCAAAAGCGACAACGGCCTCCCCTACAATCCCCGCTGAGGGAACCGCGCAAACATCGGAGCGTTCCACCGTCGCTTTGAACGGTTCTTTCGTCACTACGTTCACTGACATCATGGCGGACCGGAGCGTCGAGAGCGGTTTCATGAAACCGCGGACCACCACCGGCTCACCGTTAGTCATTCCTCCTTCAAAACCGCCGGAACTGTTTGAATCGCGGTAAAAACCTTTGCCTTTGTCATAGAAAATTTCATCATGAACCGCGGACCCTGGCTGTGTCGCCGATAATATCCCTTCCCCCATCTCAACAGCCTTGACCGCTTGAATTGAGAGAATTGCCGCGCCGATGATGCTGTCTAGTTTTCTGTCATAGTGCATGCAGCTCCCTAACCCGACCGGCGCCCCCATGGCCACGACTTCAAAAATACCCCCCAGAGTGTCTCCCGCCTCTTTCATCTGATCGATGAGTTGGATCATCTTTTTCTCCGCTTCCGGATCAACGCACCGGACCGGCGAACTTTCCGATCGTTCTACTATCTTGTTAAAATCAATCTTTCCACCGGTTTTTGCCCGGACACCCCCAATTTGAATAATGTGGCTTACGATTCGAACTCCGAATTCCGCCAACAACAGTTTGCAGGCCGCCCCGACAGCGACGCGGGAAGTCGTTTCCCTGGCGCTGGAACGTTCCAAAATATTCCGGACATCGTGATGATTGTATTTTAAACCCCCTGTCAGATCCGCGTGTCCCGGACGCGGATTATTGACCTCGGGAAGCTCCTCGATTTTGTAATCTTTATTCTCGATCTTCATCGCGATCGGAGACCCCAGAGTGACTCCTTTGCGGGTACCGCTCAAAAGATCAATGGTATCCTGTTCAATCACCATCCGCCCGCCACGGCCGTACCCCGTCTGCCGACGTTTCAACTCCCCGTTGACAAAATCAACGTCGAGTTTCAGTCCCGCCGGGTACCCTTCCAAAATGGTAACCAGCGCTTTTCCATGAGACTCACCTGCCGTGAGATAACGCAGCATAAATTCCCTCCTACGGAATCAAACTCTTTAAAATTCTCTCCCCCCAAAATAAAACAACAAACGTTGCCAGAGAGAGGAAAGGGCCATAAGGAATTACGTCGCTCTTTTTGATCCACTTAATAGCCAAACCGACAACGGAGCCAAATAAAGGAGCGATAAAAAAAACTAAGAGAACCTGTTTCCACCCTAAAACCGCTCCCAGCATTCCCATGAGTTTTACGTCCCCCATTCCCATCGCTTCTCTTCGAAAAATCAATCGTCCCAGCAGTCCAACTAAATAGATGCTCGCCGCCCCAACCGCCGCCCCGATGACCGCCTCTTTGATCCCAAAAACCCAGCCCTGGGTTCCATGCAGTTGAGGATAAACCCCGCTGACCAACATCGCCGCCACGAGCCCTCCCACACTGATTTCGTCGGGAATAATCTGGTGTTCGAAATCGACAAAAGTCACCACCACTAATCCCCAAATCAAGCATGTGAAAATCGCTGTTTCCCATCGAAATCCCTCTTGAGAGAAAACCCACACCGGCATCAACGCCGCCATAAGTTCTACCAATGGATACCGCCAAGAAATCTTTTTTTTGCAATGACGGCATTTCCCGCCTAGCAAAATAAAACTAATCAGTGGGATATTGTCGTGCCAAAGAATCGTCTTTTGGCAGCGCGTGCAATGGGATCGCGGCGTAACAACCGATTTTTCTCTCGGCATCCGGTAAATACAGACGTTCAAAAAACTGCCGACGACCGCCCCGAATAAAAACAGAACGCCATTAACCATTGCACTTTTTTAGCGCCTGTTTCATTTCAAGAATCGGCGCTTTCTTCCCGGTCCACCACTCGAAAGCCAGGGCCCCTTGATACAGCAGCATCCCCAGGCCATTGGCGCAGGGAACCCCTCTGCGACGGGCCAGGAGCAGAAATGGGGTCTGGTCAGGATAGTAAACGGTGTCATAGACAACAATCCCTTTATGAAGCGCTCCGGATTCCACTAAACAACTTTTTCCATCCATGCCGACCGGCGTCGCCTGGATTAACAAATCAATTCCCTTCAAGTCCCGAATTTTCTTCCCGCCGATCCCTTCCGCGAAAATAGAAGCTTTCTTCGACGGAAAAATTTTCTTTAAATAATGCGCCAGCCCGATCAGGCGGTTCCGCGAACGGTTATAAAGAAAAATCTGTTCGACGCCGTGAGCCAACAGCGTTACAGCAATGGCTTTGGCCGCTCCGCCGGCACCGATAATCCCGGCGACTTTCCCCCTGGGATCCATTCCCAAATCGTGCCGAAGCGCCAACAAAAATCCTTCTCCATCGGTGTTGTGCCCTATCAGCCCCCCCCGTTCGACCTTGACCGTGTTGACCGCCCCAATCTTTTGAGCCTGGGGGGTCAACCGGTCCATGTAAGAAACCGAGCGTTCTTTATGAGGAATCGTTAAATTCACTCCACGAATCCCCAGCGCCGCCAATCCTCTCAGCGCGGCTCCCAGCGCCTCCGGCGGAGTCTCGAAAGGGATGTAAATCGCCGGTATCTTTTTTGCTTTGAAAGCGGCGTTCTGCATCAAGGGAGACAACGAATGATGCACCGGATAACCAAATATCCCATAAATTTTTGGAGCGCCGATGGGAAGCATTTAAGGATGCGCCAGAGCCGCCCCTTGCCGGGCTTGTTGGTGAATCAATTTATTGACGGCATTGACGTACGCCTTAGCGCTGGCGACGATGACATCCGTGCTGGCCCCTCGGCCGGTGACCATTTTTCCCTTTGCTTTGACCCGCATCGTCACTTCACCCATCGCATCCTTTCCTCCGGTGACGCCGTGCAAGGCATAGTCCACCAGTTCTCCGTGGAGTTTGGTCACCTTATCAATGGCTTTACAGCAGGCATCCACCGGGCCGCTCCCCTTCGCCTTCGCCTCAATAACCTTTCCCCGCGCCTTCACCTTAACCACCGCTACCGGCGTGATCTCGCTCCCGGTCTCGACTTTCACTTCCTCTAAAAGGAAAATCTCAGGGATTGAAACCAACTCGTCTTCGACGAGGGCAAAGAGGTCTTCGTCATAAATCTGTTTCTTCTTGTCGGCGGTTTTCTTGAAGCGCTCAAACGCGCGGTCAATCTCTTCCTTGCTTAATTCCATCCCCAATTGTTTTAAACGGACCGAGAACGCGTGGCGCCCGGAATGTTTTCCCAAAACAAGGCGGCTTTCGCCAAATCCGACATCCTCCGGCCGCATAATCTCATAGGTGCGGACATGCTTCAACACCCCATCCTGATGAATTCCGGATTCATGGCTGAAAGCGTTCTGCCCGACGATCGCCTTGTTAGGCGGGACAATAAATCCCGTTAGCGTGCTCACCAAGCGGCTCGTCTTGCAAAACTCCCGCGTTTTCACGCCGGTGTAAAGATTTTTAAAGATATCCTTTCGGGTATGAATCGCCATGACAATCTCTTCCATGGAAGCGTTTCCCGCTCTCTCTCCGATGCCATTAATCGTACATTCCACCTGGCGCGCCCCATTGACGACGGCCGTTAATGAATTGGCCACTGAAAGACCCAAATCATCGTGGCAATGAACGCTGATAACCGCTTGATGAATATTCGGCACGCGATCTCGAATCGTCCGGATCAGATCGCCGAATTCATACGGGAAAGCGTAACCGACCGTGTCGGGAATATTGACAGTGGTCGCTCCGGCATCAATCACCGCCTCGATCACCCGGCAGAGAAAATCCCGGTCGGATCTCGCGGCGTCTTCCGGCGAGAATTCGACGTCGGAAACTTTCTTCTTGGCATAACTGACCGATTCTACCGCCTGGCGCAGCACTTCTTCTTCCGCCTTGTGGAGTTTGTACTGCATATGAATTTTTGACGTCGCCAGAAAAACATGGATTCGCGGCCGATGACTCGGTTTTACCGCTTCATAAGCGGTATCAATATCGGCTTTTAGCGCGCGGGCTAAACCGGCGATCACGGGACCTTTGATCTGCCGGGCGATTTTCTGAACCGCTCTAAAATCACCAGGTGAAGCGATTGGGAACCCCGCTTCAATAATATCAACATTGAGCCGGGCCAATTGATGAGCGACTTCTAACTTCTCTTGCTCTTCCAAACTAGCGCCCGGACACTGTTCACCGTCCCGCAATGTTGTGTCGAAAATATAGACTTTTTCTGGCATAGGTTATTTTATCCAACTCATCATACTTCTCAATTTCTGGCCCGTTACTTCGATCAAATGCTGATCATCCTGCGTCATCAAACGTTTAAAATTCGGCCGGCCAGCTTTATCCTCAGCAATCCACTGCTTGGCAAACTCTCCCGACTGGATTTCTTTCAATAATTTCTTCATGCTTTCCTTCACATGCGAATTCACCACCTGAGGCCCGCAGTGAATGTCTCCCCACTTGGCGGTATCAGAGACCCGCTTGCGCATCCCCTGGATGCCTCCGGCCCAGATCATATCCGTGATTAATTTGAGTTCATGAAGACATTCAAAATAAGCGACCTCCGGTTGATATCCCGCCTCAACGAGGGTCTCAAACCCGGCTTTAATGAGCGCGGAAACTCCTCCGCAAAGAACCGCCTGCTCTCCAAAGTTATCGGTTTCCGTCTCCTCTTTAAAGGTTGTTTCCAGCACTCCGGCCCGGGTGGCTCCGATTCCCTTCGCCCAAGCTAACGCCATTTGCCTGGCATTCCCTGTGGCATCCTGATACACCGCCACTAAAGCCGGGACCCCCTTCTTCTCCACAAACTGAGAACGGAGCAAACTCCCCGGCCCCTTCGGGGCAATCATGATCACATCCACATCCTTAGGAGGAATTACCAGTTTGTACAGAATCGAGAACCCATGTGAAAATCCGAGCGCTTTGCCCGGTTTTAAATTAGGCGCGATTGATTTCTGATAGATCTCCTGCTGGAGCGTATCTTGGGTCAAGAGAATAATTAAATCCCCTTGCTGTGTCGCTTCTTCCGCTGAAACAGGAGTAAACCCGTCTTTCTTTGCCAGGTCGTAGTTAGGACCTCCTTCGCGCTGGGCGACAACAACTTCGACGCCGCTGTCGCGCAGATTAAGCGCTTGCCCCCGTCCTTGAATACCATATCCGACAACAGCAACGATTTTATTTTTGAGAAATTTCAAGTCAGCATCTTTGTCATAATAAATTTTCGTCATTTTACTTCTCTCCCTTCTCTAATTCCATCGCGCTTATGTCATCTTTGGAAATCGCGATCCGCCCCGTCCGCACCACTTCTCGAATCCCAAAGGGCCGCAGGAGATTGAGCGAATTTTCAATATGCCCGCTCTCACCTACGATTTCTAAAGACAGGCTCTTGGGGCCGACGGAAACAGTCCTGGCTTGTAATAGTTCCGCGACCTCGATAATCTGCGACCTTGTTTTGGGCGTCACCGTCACCTTGATTAAAAGAAGCTCGCGGTCCACGTACGGTTTCTCGGTCAGGTCAATCACTTTGATCACTTCGATCAGTTTATTCAACTGTTTCTTCACCTGTTCCAATGTCCGGTCGTCTCCTTTGACGACGATGGTCATCCGGGAAACCGTCGGATCTTCAGTTTCTCCGACGGCAAGGCTGTCAATATTAAATCCCCTCCCGCTGAAAAGGCCGGAGACCCGTGATAGGACTCCAAAATGATTCTCGACTAATACCGCGATGGTGTGTTTCATTCGTTCACTTTTTTCTCCAGCCCCTCCGCGTAGCTGACGTCCGCCAAGTCAGGAACCAATTCCTTGACTTTCGCCAGGGCGTATATCTCGATCTCTTTTGCCGTCGGAAGCGTCAGCGCGTGTTCCGCGATCTTCTGAGCATCGGACAGCTTAACCGACCGGATCAAATGTTTTACCTTGGGAATGGAACCGGCGCTCATGCTGAACTCATCCAGCCCCAACCCCAACAGAAGCAGAGCGAAACTCGGCTCACTCGCCATCTCACCGCACATCCCGACCCAAATGTTCGAACGATGCCCCGCGTCAATGACCTGCTTAATCAATCTCAGCACTCCCGGATGCGTCGGCGCGTAGAGATAAGCGATTCTTTCATTCGCGCGGTCAATTGCCAGTGAATACTGAATCAAGTCGTTGGTGCCGATGCTGAAAAACTTCACTTCCTTGGCCAAGAGATCGCACGTCATCGCGGCGGAAGGAGTCTCTATCATCGCCCCCACTTCAATAGCCTCATCAAATGGAATTCTCTTTCTTCGGAGTTCCTCTTTTAGTTCATTCAATAACTTATTCGCCTGCTGAACTTCCTCGACTCCGGAAATCAGCGGGTACATAATTTTGAGTTTTCCATCCACCGAAGCGCGCAGGATGGCGCGAAGCTGGATTTTAAAAACGTCCGGTCTTGCCAGGCAGAACCGGATCGCCCGCCACCCCAAAAACGGATTCATCTCATGCGGAATATCCAGCTGGGAGAGAAACTTATCCCCGCCAAGATCCAAAGTCCGTATAATCACCGAATGAGGGGCCATCTGCTTTGCCACTAATTTGTAGGCATGGTACTGCTCTTCTTCCGTTGGTAAATCGGACCGGTTCATGTAAAAATATTCGCTGCGGTACAACCCGATCCCATCGGCGCCATGGGCGATGCAGGAAGGAAGCTCCTCCGGAAGTTCGATATTAGCGGCAATCCCGATTCGGTGCCCGTCTAAAGTCTTAGAGGGAAGATCCTTCAGTTTTAAGAGGTCGCGGCCGAATTCCTCAAACCGTTTCTTTTCAACACGGTACTTCTTAATGATGTCTTCGGTGGGATTGATGAAAACAAGCCCCTTAATTCCGTCAACAATCACCGTATCGCCATTCTTCGTCCTCTTGGTGATATCCTCAAGACCCACCACCGCGGGAATTTCCAGCGACTTGGCCATAATCGCCGTGTGCGACGTCCGCCCTCCGATGTCCGTCGCGAAACCAATCACGTGCCCCTTCTGAATCATCGCCGTATCCGAGGGGGACAAATCATAAGAAACAATAATCATGGGCTCTTTTAAGTTCTGCAGGGTCTTTCTCTCTTTGCCCATGAGCACTCTCAAGACTCGTTTGCCGACGTCATCAATGTCGCTGATCCGTTCCTTAAGGTATTCATCGTCCATTTTCGAGAAGACATTGATATACTTCTTGATGACTTTTAAGAAGACATTCTCGACCGGCAAACGCTGTTTCTCAACCTGGGCCACCACTTCATCAATCAGCATCGTGTCTTCGAGCACCAGAAGATGGGCGTTAAAAATCTCCGCGTGCCCCCTTCCCATTTCTCTGGTAATCCGATTCTGAATGAGAAGGATCTCCTTGCGCGTCTGCCCCAGGGCTTTCTTAAAACGCTGGATCTCTCCTTTCACCTCGCCCTTGGGAATGACCCTGTCAGGAACCGTGAATTCTTCGCTGTCTAAGCAAAGAACCTTTCCAATGGCAATCCCCGGCGACGCCGGTATTCCACGCAACATCATTTTCTACTCCAGCTCCTTAAGTAATAATTTCTCCAAAGCGTGACAAGCCTTCTCGGCGTCCTCCCCGTCACAAATCATTTCAACCTGGCTTCCCTTTCCTATTGCTAACGTAAGAATCCCCATAATTGATTTTCCGCTGGCTTCCCTTCTCCCTTTGCGGACGGTAATATTGGAACTAAACCGATTCGCCAACTGCACAAACAGCGCGGCGGGCCTGGCGTGAAGCCCCTGATCGTTCTGCACCTTAATCTTTTTTTTTACGATTGAGGTCACCCCACCACCTGCCTTATCCCATCACCTACTGTATGTACTTTTCCATTCGGCAGTAGGTGATGGGACAGATTTGTCAAAAACAAATCTGTCGGCCCTACAGGCCGAAAGGCAGGTGGTGGGATCATCCATACCTCGCGTCCAAGATGGTATCAACGATAATCTTGGCTAATTTCTCAGGATCGTGGCGGACGTAATTCAGAGTGCTGATGACCTCCTCCTCGATCACTTCACAGTTCAATCTGCGGATCGCGTCAGAATTCATGAGCACCGGGTACGCCTGTTCCTGTTTATAACGTTCCAGAATCGACGCCGGAATTTCCGCCGTGTTAACGATACAGTAGTCAACCTTTGCCAGGCCGCCATGCGTCAGGAGCACGTTCACATGATCCGCCGCCGTATATTGACCCGTCTCTCCAAACTGCGTCATCACGTTACAGGCATAAATTTTCAATGCCAGCGAACGGTTCACCGCGTCCCGAATATCCTTGAGGAGTAAATTAGGGACAATGCTGGTGTAGAGACTTCCGGGACCCAGAACAATTGCCTCCGCTTCCGCGATCGCTTCAATCGCCTCCGTGGAGGCGCGGCAATGAGCCGGGTTTAACCAAATTCTCTTGATCGGTCCCCGTGTCGTCGTAGCGGTAATATTGCTTTCTCCGAAAGAGGTCGAGCCATCGTCATACTCCGCCTCCAACCTGACCTTACTCAAAGTTGACGGAATCACTTTCCCCCGGATCGCCAAAACACGGCTCGATTCCTTGATCGCTCTCTCAAAATCCCCCGTCACTTCTGAAAGAGCCGTGATGAATAAATTCCCGAAATTATGCCCGTCCAGCCCCGATCCCTTTGAAAAGCGATATTGAAACAAATCGCGCATCAGCGGCTCGGCGTCCGCAAGGGCCACCAAACAATTCCGCAGGTCCCCGGGCGGAATCACGTCAAACTCCTGCCTTAACCGTCCGGAACTCCCTCCATCGTCGGCGACCGCGACGATCGCCGTCATGTTACTGGTATAATCTTTCAATCCACGCAGGAGGACCGACAGTCCGGTGCCGCCTCCTATCACGGCGATTTTTGGGCCTTTTTCGAGGTGGCGTTTTCTAAAAACAATATTCACCAGTTCTTTCTCTCTTTGAGGCAATAAAATAGTAATGAAGGTTTTTACCATTGATCTCATCCCGATGACAACCCAGACCACCCCGATAAACATCAACAACGCCCCCCAGATCACGACGGAGGTCCCTTCCCTGGAAAGAGCTTTCACCGACCCCAGCCCCACCAGGCTGATTCCGGCGGCGCAGAGCAAAATCCACCGCTTCACCTGCATTCCGGGATAAAGCCATTTGATGGCGCGAATCAGCGACTCGCGCCCCCGGATCAGAAATCTTCTAAAATTAGTGCCTCTTCTCATCTTCTTCCTTGAGGATTTTGAGAATTTCTTGTTCGCTTTCCGCCTTAATTAAATTATCCCGCACATACTTGTCTTTGAGCAATCTGGAAATCCTTGCCAAAGCTTTCAGGTGAGGGCCTGCCGAGTCCTCCGGCGCCAGTAAAAGAAAAAAGATATAGACCGGTTCTCCATCCAACGCGTTGAAATCAACTCCTCTTTTAGAAATACCCAAGGCCGCTACCAGTTCTTTGACGATGGAACATTTCCCGTGAGGAATGCCCACCCCCTGCCCGATCCCCGTGCTCCCCAGCGCCTCTCGATCCAATAAAGTCCTGACTAACGCCTTGTCGTCTTTAATCGCCCCGGCTTTCGCTAAAAGCCCGCTCAATTCTTTAATCACTCCTTCTTTTGTCGTCGCCTTCAAATCCGCCGCCACCGCTTTCGTATTGACAAACTCCATGATTTTCATAATCTCCAATGACTCCTTTTTTTCCCAATTTACAGCGGGTGAAGGGATTCGAACCCTCGATATCTTCCTTGGCAAGGAAGCGCTCTACCGCTGAGCTACACCCGCAAAAGGTATCCTTTGGGCAAGGAGGGATTCGAACCCCCATGCCTTACGGCACTAGGTCCTAAGCCTAGCGCGTCTGCCGTTCCGCCACTTGCCCTATCTTGTTTTTTCTGCGCCATGAAGGGATCGAACCTTCGACCTTGGGATTAAGAGTCCCCTGCTCTACCAGCTGAGCTAATGGCGCGTAAACTTAAGGTTAAATTATAGCGCTAACTACAATTAGGAGTCAATGGGGAGAGTTTAAGGAGGGAATATTTCAAACAGATACAGTTTCTTTTAATAGAGTTTGGGGGGTGGCGGTACGCCTACTAAGGTCTATTTGTTGTTTAGCTCTTAACCCTGTCATTTTCTTAAGACCGAGCAAATTTAATATTCTTCGGAAGAAATACCGGTATTGGTCCCACCGGATCCGTGTAATCAAACAGAGAATTACCCGCGGTTTCATGTAAAATCTACGATTCGCGCGGCGCTGAATTTGTGATAGTTCCTGAGGGTTTACTTTTGCCATTTTGGGGTTAAACGTGTAAAAATTAAATACCGACCAGTCGATCTCCTCTCCTTGAGAATATTCCCGTTTCCAAAGCTCGTAGATCTCTGTCCCGGGAAGAGGAGTTACCTTTGTAAAATTCGCGCGGTTTAAAGGCAAGGATAACGCGAATTCCACCGTACTTTCAATTTCTTTACGCGTTTCTGTTGGAAATCCAATCATGAAAAAACCACACGATTCAATTCCGGCATCACTGACCCAACCGACTACTTTTCGAACCAACTCGACATTTAAGTTTTTCTTAACAAGGTCCAGGATTCTTTGGTTTGCCGATTCAATTCCAAGCGACATAAGATAACAGCCAGAACGTTTCATAAGCGCTAACATTTCCGGATCCAACCGATCTATCCGAACTCCGTTAGGGAGACTCCAGATGACGTCAATATCCTTACGGATAAGAGCTTCACAAAACTCAAAAACCCTTTCTCGTTTAATCGTAAAATTATCATCTTCGATCTGAATTTCACGAACTCCATATTGATGATAGAGCATCTCCATTTCGTCTATAACTTCACTGACGCTGCGCCAGCGCATCTTCTTGCCGGCGGTAATTGGAGCGCTACAATAGGTGCAGGAATAAGGACAACCACGGGATGTGATAATCGGAGCCAAAGGAAACCGACGCGCGATCATGCCATGCGGTGCTTTTGGATAGCTTCGCGGATCAATTAAATCCCATGCTGGTTGGCCAAAATCATCAATGTCAGGATAGAATGTCGGTTGGGGAGAGGTTCTAACGGGCTTTCCATCTTTCCAATAAACGATTCCCTCGATTTGTGACGGATTTTTCCCTTCAACAATCTCGTTTAATACTATCTCCCCTTCGCCAATACAGGCAACATCAGCTCCAGACTGGATAAGCGCCTGAACAGGATTCGCGATTGTATGGGGTCCGCCAATCACGGTAGGAAGACCGAAAGATTTTGCCCTTTCGACTTCGCTAACCATTTCAGGGAAGTATGTTGACATGGAAGTTAGACCTACCCAATCATATTCCTTTGGGTCATAGGTCACTTCTTCGCGAAGACCGTCTATCACCCGAACAGAGTGGCCTTTTTTTAAGAGTGACGAAGCTAGGTAGCCAAGTCCTAGGTGTGGCGCAACAATATAACCATTATATTTCGGACTAATTAGAAGTACCCGCGCCATTTCGCGTCACCCCCCTTTCATTCTCAATACAATATATTAGCCCAGTGCGCGTACGAGTGTCAACGAGATTTTTTTCTTTGTGACGCGCTATCCAAACCATAATACGCGGCGCCGTACAGCGCTGTTTTCTCATCAAGAATCACTTTAACGGGAATCGTCGCCAAGAACGAAGTTAATCGTCCTTTACTCAGAAAGGATTTCATAAAGACCCCGTCTTTTAACTTTTGGACAATCTTCGGAGCAATGCCCCCTCCGATGTATACTCCCCCCCGCGCCATTGTCCGAAGGGCGAGATTGCCGGCTTCCGCTCCATAAATTGAAACGAATAGATGGAGAGCCTCAACGCAAAGTTCAGAACGCCCCGTTAATCCATGTTCAGAGATCAGCGCGGCGGGATTTCCTTTGTCTAATTCCGTCTTCAACCATTTGGGCTCCCTGGCAACACCCATTTTTCTCAAAAAGAGATATATTTCCAACAAACCCGGCCCTGAAACAAGCCGGGCATAACTCGCATGTTCAAATTTTTTAAACAAGCGGCGGGCCAATTCCAGCTCGAGCGGGCTTCGAGGCGCAAAATCCGCATGACCTCCCTCTGAAGCGATCGCCCGGTACCGTTTTCCGTCCCATACCATCATGGCCTCTCCCAAACTTGTGCCTGCCGCGATGACAGCAATATTGCCGTTAGACACGGGTTTCCCCGGCTGAAGAACCGCCAACGCCGTCTCAGGCAATTTCTCAATTCCATACGCGGTCGCTTCCAAATCGTTTATTAACCCAACTTGATCGAACTTGAGCGTCTCCCTCAGGATTTCCGCATCGACGCGCCAAGGAAGGTTCACTAATTGAGAACATCCGTCCACGATGGGAGCCGCAACGGCGAAACAGGCCCCTTTAACGAAAACAGAATGATTTTTCAGAAATTCTTTGATGATCGTTCCAAACGTTTTATAAGCCGCCGTTGAAACTGTCCGCTCGGCTACAGAGACTAGTTTTTCTTTTTTAAGAGTGAAACACGCGAGACGGATCTTGGTCCCTCCAACATCACCCGCGAGAATCATCGGACTCCCCCGCGGCGGCTTGATCCATTAACCATAGAACTTCACCTGATTTTGGCTGTACCATTTCGGCGGGAAGATACCGACGATTGATATCCTTTGATTTTGAGAAGATCTTTTGAACGATTGATCTTTTTTTAGCTCCAGAAACCAGCCAGAGGATATTCTTTGCCGCATTAACTACCAGCAACGTTAATGTCACGCGAGCTCGATTCGACCCGGCCCCCCTGGCGACGACCGCCAAGCGCTCCGTCTCTGTCAACGCCGGCGAATCCGGAAATAAGGAAGCCGTGTGGCCGTCTTCCCCCAATCCCAACAGAATTAAATCAAACGACGGCGCCTCCCCTTGTCTCAATTTAAAAAACCCCTGTAAAGTTCGCTCATAGGCCGCGGCCGATAAAACAGGATCGTCCTGTTCTACCGTGATTGGATGGATGTTTTCCGTCGGGATAGGGATCCGCGATAGAAATATCTCGTCAGTCATCCGAAAATTACTTTCAGGGTGTTCGCGTGGGACACAGCGTTCGTCTCCCCAGAAAAAATGGATCTCCTGCCAGGGAATTCGGTTCCGGTACGGATCATTCGCCAAAATGGAATAGAGGGATTTCGGAGTCGTTCCTCCCGCCAGCGCGACGCTGAACTGATGAAACTGGCGCGTGTACCGGACGGCTAATTCCATAAAATGATCCGCCGCTTTACGGTTCAGCGCCGCCGGATCAGCGCAGACGAGGACTTGCGTCATTATCCGTCTGCTTGACGGGGTGTCCCCCGAATTCGTTCCGCAATGCCGCGATCATTTTATCGCCAAAATTTTCTTTCTGCCGGGAACGGAACCGGGCAAAAAGCGCATTCGTGATTACGGGGATCGGGACCCTCAGTTCCACGGCTTCTTGAACAGTCCAACGGCCTTCCCCTGAATCTTGAACATACCCTTGAATCGAGGCCAATCCGGGATCTTTCTCCAAGGCGCGTTCGGTTAATTCCAATAACCAGGATCTCACGACGCTCCCATGATTCCAAAGCCGCGCGATTTTAGCAGGATCAAGCTCGAAATGAACGGCGTTCAACAGCGAAAACCCTTCCGCGTAAGCCTGAAGCATTCCATATTCGATACCGTTATGAACCATTTTAACAAAGTGGCCCGCGCCGCTGGGCCCCACGTAAAGACAGCCATTTTCCTGAGCCAAGCTTTTAAAAATCGGCTCGAGTCGTTTAAAATCTTTCTCTTCTCCGCCGATCATCAGACAATACCCCGATTCAAGTCCCCAAATCCCTCCGCTGGTACCAACGTCCATGAAAGAAATATTGTTTTGTTTAAGAAACGCCGCCCGGCGCATGGAATCTTTGTAGAATGAATTCCCTCCGTCGACGACGATATCGCCTTCCTGGAGCGATTCCGCCAATTCCTGAATCACTTGCTCCGTCGGTTCTCCCGAGGGAACCATTAACCAGACAACCCGAGGATGGCTCAACGCACCGATCATTTCCGGTATTGAAACAGCGGCCACCACCCCTTCACCGGCAAGCGCAGAAATCTGTTTCGGGTCGCGGTCATAGACCACCACCTGATGCCCGGCTCGCAAAAGCCGTCGAACCATATTGGCCCCCATTCGTCCTACGCCGATCATTCCAAGCCGCATCGAAAAAACACCTCCTTTGAATTAAACAAAACTTGCGCCCGGCAGGACTCGAACCTGCTGCCTTTTGGTTCGAAGCCAAACGCTCTATCCAGGTGAGCTACGGGCGCTTAAAGACCGTCGTTCGTCGCTCGTCGTTCGTGAAGCGTAAAACAAAAACGACTCGCGAGTGTGAATAAGCATATTTACAGAGAACTTTGCCAGCAGGCCTTCCCCACAAAGAATGGGCCTAACGACTGGATGTACTTCGCCGTCTGCTGGGTTTTTCGCATATCTTGAACAATTTTGGACAACGGATAAAGCTCCGGCCCCACTAACCCAATGACAAACTCGTTATCGTTCTTATCCAATCCGAAACAACTCAATCGGATGTCAAACACATAACCGGCCTCGCCATAGCTCATGCCGATCATGGCGTGTTCCATTAAAATTTTTCCCTGTTCCTCCGGAGGAAGTAACGCAAACTCGGGTTTTCTTCTGAGAGGGTACCATACCGCCCAAGACCACTGCGGATTGAGCGCCGTACGACGGGGTTTTTTCAACAGCCAATCCTCCAAATCCAACTCCCTCCCCAAAGCGTAAGTCCGGCCGAACATCGTCAGTTCCGGTTTCTGAATTAAAGAAACAAATGGCTCGTTCTGAAGTAACCGGCGGGCTTTCGTGACAAAAATATTCGGATCTTCCGCCATCAGTAAAAGCCCCACCCCGCGGGCGTCATTGATGTCCTCATAGAGTACCCCTTCAAGCCGGGAAACAGCCAACGCCTGCGCCAATACCCCCGTCTCCGCGCACCCTCCGAAAACAAGGAACTGGCAGAAAAGGCGTTTGTCGCTCGTCTGACGGGTACCGTTGACTGCCGCTCCCGTTTCACGGATATCTAATGGCTGTTTTGTAATAGTTGTATGGTGGTTCATAAAATTTTATTTGGGGTGACTAACGGGAGTTGAACCCGCTCTAAGAGAGCCACAGTCTCTTGTGCTGCCGTTACACCATAGCCACCGTAAGACCGTCATTCGTCGTTCGTACATCGTCGTTCGTAAGACAAAACTTACGGCAATAATTCCTGAATCGAGTCCTTCGTCTCTTCAGCGGCTTTGCCGATTTTCTCGACTGCCTTTGGAATTCCTGTTTTATCGGCCGCCTTGCCAATCCTCTCTTCTCCTTCTTGAATTACTTCCTGCCCCTTTTCTACCATCTGTTGGACTTTGAAAGAGACTGAACTCGCAATGGCATTTTTCATGAAGTCGGTTGAGAAATTAACGGAATTCACCCTGAAGGGCTGCAGGTGCCCCTTAACGATAACCTCCAAATTGGCCCCTTTCCCCGATCGCTCAAACCATTGCCAGATCATCATTGAAGGAACACCGAGTAGCTTGCCATCCAAGGAATTTCCAGGTTTGACCACCACATCAGACATGCGAAACCGGCAGGTAGCCGTCAAAACATTCTCCGCTGATTTTGCCTCGCTGGAAAACTGTATTCTACAGGATTCCAGATCTGTAAAAAAGGTGGCGTCTTCCTTCAGATAGGGCTTAAACTGAACTACATCTAAATCTTTGAACTCCAAGTTCGCCTGGAGATCCCGCCGGAGCCAATTGATCCATCCTTTAAGGGCGATTCTGGAAACAGATTCCTGTTGACTACCGCCGGGGCTAATCTTAGAAGAGAGGGAAAAATGTGTCACCGTTGTAGGACGAAGCGGCCATTGCAATTGCCGAAGATGAAGTTCAACGCGGTCTAAGACAGTTTGAAGTCCATTCGGGTCAGCCAGCGCATTGTCGAGAATCATAATTTCTCCATTACTGAGATCAATTGCCTTAATCGCTACGCCCGTCGTTTTTGCCGGAGACGATCCCTTTCCTGAAGGAGCCTGCAGTATATCAGAAACATTCAAAGTACCATCCGGATTTCGCACCAAATAAAGTTTAGCTTTCTCCACTTGAATATGATCAATCATCATTTCGCCCCACATCCAGGAAAAAAGATTCGGCCGCACCGTTAATTGTTCCATCTCCAGAAAACGAGGCTGTGAAAGAGTTGGAGTGGCCTTTTCAGAAATGCGGACACCGCGTAAATAGAGATCAAAAGGAAACTGTAACTCAATATCCCGGATATTGACGTGCCGATTCAACTGCCTGGACAACTCTATTTCAATCCTTTGGTGGAGTTGTTCAATTCCCCAGCGATACCCGATAAACCCCGCGGCGATGAGTATTCCTAAAAGAATGATTTTCTTTTTCATGAGTTTTGCTTTTGTCTTACGAACGACGAATAACGAGCGACGAACGACGGTATTTAGTGCCCCCGGGCCGATTCGAACGGCCGGCCACTTGCTTAGAAGGCAAGTGCTCTATCCATCTGAGCTACGGGGGCGTTGCATTTCTCGGGGCGCTGAGATTCGAACTCAGGACCTCCTGCTCCCAAAGCAGGCGCTCTAGCCAAACTGAGCCACGCCCCGTAAAACCTTCTAAATAGTCCGTTTATTGTACCATCTACATCTTGTCAAGAGCAACCAACGCTCGGTATAATGACTTCATGCTTCGCTGGCGATGGAGTTACGTGATCCTTGGTATTATTTTTTTTCTGGCCGCCGGCAGTTTTCTCTCTCTTTGGGGAGCGCGTTCCTACCTGACTCAACAGGTCATTCCGGATCTAGAAAGTAAACTCCAGATCCGGATACAAACATCGAGTATTGAGTTAAATCCTTTCCGCGGCATTCTGATTCGGGAGTTAAAGATCCACTCTCTTCAACCCGGATCCGCTTCCAAGGAATTCTCAGCCGATCAAATTCTGCTATGGAGCTATCCCTGGGAATGGTGGCAGAACAAAGAAATTGAATTCCATTACCAGATAGAAGGAATTCAAAAAACAAACCTTAAAATCGCGGGAAAAGGAATTTGGGATCGTGACCAAAAAATTTTGACGACCGAGCCTGTTTTTGAAGGAACGTTACTCACTTCTCTAGTTTCTCCTTTAAAAACTTCCTTCAGTTACGGCCTTCAAAACCAGGAATGGAAAGCGGCCGCGCAGGCCTCTTCCGGCGTTACCACACAGCTTCAAGGAACTATCACCCCGGAAAAATTATTCATCCTCCCTTCCTGGATCCGCTTTCGGGATTCATTCTTGGAATACCACGGTGATTTCACCACGCTCAACAACGGCGGCCAGCTCTATCTGGACGCCGCCGGCGCTTTGAAATTGGATCAGATCGAAAAATTGCTCACTGGAAAGACCGAAATCTTTACCAGGATTGACCCGGAACTTTCTCACGCCGAGTTTGGGACAGCCGTTGAAAATAACCAGATTATTCTGGAAGACCTCATCGCTAATTACGCTCTCGGATACTTGAGTATCCGCGGTGTTTATGACTTGGCCGCCCCCCACCGGTTCCGTATTTCTCTGCGCGGAGACCAGATGGAACTTTCTGAACTTCTGGAAGAACCCTTGAAAAAAGGGAAACCGATCGAGGGGCTCCTCACCTGGTCCATTACCTTTCATGGCGACACAAAGAACATGGATGACCTGGAGGGTCAGGGACTTTTTGAAATCACCGACGGCCGTTTATGGGACTTGACCGTATTTCAGGGACTGGCCAAGGCGCTTCAGATTTCCCAACTGCGGCGAGTGACTTTTAGCGGGGCTTCCGGAAGATTTCTCTTAAAGCGGAAGCAATGGAACTTCCCCCAGGTTCAACTGAGAAGCCGGCAACTGACCCTCGACGGCCGGGGGACGATCGAGTGGAACGGAGAACTTAATTTCCTGGTGGGGATCACTTTTTCGCGGGAATTCCTTAATGAGATCGGCGGGACACCCAGCGGATTGATTGCGAGTTTGTTGACTAACTCTTTAGGAGAGGCCTTCACCCAGATCAAAATCACCGGAACCGTTCAGAATCCGAAATACAGAATTGACCCTATCCCCGCCCAGAAGATCTTTCAGGGGATTTTTCAACGTATTCTGAAATGAAATCTTTTGCCTTGGCCAAGGCCTGCGAACGGTGGCTGATTTTGTGCTTGACCTCAGGCCCCAACTCCGCGAAGGTCTGTTTGTATCCTGTTGGAATGAAGAGCGGGTCATAGCCAAAACCGTAATTTCCAGCTAGCGTAAAAGCAATCGTCCCTTCACACTTTCCCTCGACGACTCCAAGCAGTCTCTTTTCATGAGCGATCGCGACAGAGCATCGGAACCGCGCCGTTCTTTTCTCCGGAGGAAGATCTTTTAACAGCTGCGACAATTTCTGGTTGTTTTCTTTGTCAGTAGAGGCGCCCCCCCCTGCGCCCGCGAACCGCGCGGAGAAGATGCCGGGAGCGCCGTCCAGCGCGTCCACTTCCAATCCTGAATCATCCGCCAGAACCCAGTCGGGAGTCTGGTGGGCAATGGCCATGGCTTTTTTGACGGCGTTCTCCCAGAAATTCTTTCCGTCCTCGAGGACTTCCTCGACCTTGCCATCCCACTCTTTTAAAGAGATCACCCGTAGAGGGAATCCCGTCAAAAGTTCCTGGATCTCCCGGAGTTTTTTTGGATTCTGGGTAGCGATGATCAGTTTCATTAAATTCTGACCGCCTGTTTTTGGAGTTGAATCAACTTTTGGATCGCCTGCGCGGCAAGATCCAGCATTTGATTCAATTGTTTTTTGGTAAAGGGATTGGCTTCCGCGGTCCCCTGCACTTCAACCAACCGACCGCCGCCGGTCATCACAACATTCATATCCACATCCGCTTTTGAGTCTTCATCGTAGTTTAAATCCACCATCAAGCTCCCATCCAAAATCCCCACACTCACGGCCGCCAAGTAATCCTTAATGGGAGATTCTGTCAGAACACCGCTTTTTTGTAATTTCTTAATCGCGAGCGAAAGCGCGACAAAACTTCCTGTAATGCCCGCTGTGCGGGTCCCGCCGTCTCCCTGGAGAACATCACAATCAATCCAGACGCTTCGTTCTCCCAATAATTCCATGTCAACAACGGAACGAAGACTCCTGCCAATCAGCCGTTGAATTTCCTGAGCCCGCCCGTTGGGGCGTCCCCGCGATCCTTCGCGGGCAATCCGCTCTCGGCAGGAACGGGGAAGCATACCGTATTCCGCCGTGACCCATCCTGTCCCTTTTCCCCGCAGAAACGGGGGAACGGTCTTTTCCACTGAAGCACTGCAAATCACCTGGGTGTTCCCCATTTCAATCAGGCAGGAACCTTCGGCGTATTTTAAAACATCTTTCTTGATTCGGATCTTTCTCAACTGATCCGTTTTTCTTCCGTCAACACGCATGATTCATTCTCCTTGTTTACAGCCGCCGTTTCTTTCCACTATCTTACATTCATCAATTTATGAACCTGTGGAATCACTCTCACATCTTCCAAATAACCCCGCGCCCATTTCTGCCACTGGAATAGCTGGTCCACATCCGCTCTCAGCCCCCCCGAAGGGGCTGTCGCGGGCTGAAGGACCATTGGAATTGACGGTGAAATCGTCTTGACTAATCGCACCGCCTGTTTCCACTCCTCCAATCGGCTCATTTCAGTAATCACGACTTTAACGAAGACTTCTTTCCGCGCCGCGACTTTTAGAAACCGCCGATGCGCCCCCCAGTATTGCTGCCCCCGCAAGGCCGATGGAAGTTTTAGATCCATCGCGATAATATCAACCTGTTCGATCAATCCTACCAGGGCTTCCGCTAAAACTCCATTGGTTTCCAGGTAAGTGGTTGGAATCCACTCTTTCAAACGAGGAATGATTTTCTTAAGGAAAGGCAGATACACCAGAGGTTCGCCGCCGGTCAGCGAAAAAGAATGGAAAGAACCGGGAACATAAAACCGGCGCGCGCTTTCTAACACCTCCTCCACCGTCAAAGAAGGAAGGCCGTGGGTATTGATCGGGGTATCGCAGTATTCGCAGGAAAGGTTGCATTGGTTGAACCGGATGAAAATCTGCGGGACTCCGACGTAGATTCCTTCTCCCTGAATTGACGCGAAAACTTCGGTGAGATCCGTTCTCTCGGAATTAACGGCTGGCAGCATAACTCAAATCTCGCGCCCCCGCCTCCTCAAACCCCTTCGCGCGAAGACGACAGGAATCACATTCTCCGCAAGGAGTATCGCCTCCCTGATAACAAGACCAAGTCCATTCGAAACGAACGCCTAATTGACGCCCCAAACGGATAATATCCGCTTTCGTCTTTTTTAAAAGCGGGGCGATAATACGAATGGGTTTTCCTTCTATCCCTATCTTCGTTCCTGTCTCCACCACTTTTTCAAACGCGTCAAAGAAATCCTTTCGGCAATCCGGATAACCTGAACAATCCAGTTGATTCGCCCCAATGACGATCGCCTCGGCTCTGATCGCTTCGGCCCATGAGAGGGCGAAGCTCAAGAAAAGGGTATTGCGCGCCGGGACATAGGTCGAGGGAATCTCCGCGGCCATCTCTTCATAAGATCTACCTTTGGGTAAATCTTCGGTCTTATCGAGCAAAGCACTGCCGCCCCAGGGGAGTTCACAGCGGAGAATCTGATAAGGGATTTTCTTTAATTGAGCGATTTTTTCGGCAGATTGAATTTCCCGACGGTGACGCTGTCCATAGTCAATGATGAGGCAATATGGCTGGTACCCTTGGGCGCTTGCCCAGTAGAGCGCCGTCGTCGAATCCAATCCTCCTGAAGAAAGCACCACGGCCTTTTTGTTTTTCCAACTTTCCACTTTCCACTTTCCACTTTCCGTCTTTCTAGACATACGCCTTCTCTAATTGGTCTATCTTCTCCCCCAGAAACTTCTCCGCCAGTTCCATAAATTTCTCGGGATCGTCACTCACAAAATATCTCGCTTCCCCTTTTTCTCTCGGGCGAGTATCTACTAGTTCCTGATCCTTCAAGACCTTCTCCACTTCAATGGCCATGCTCGTTGCCGAATCAACCAGACGGACCTCATCCCCCATCACCCGGGAAATCACGTCGGAAAGGAGCGGATAATGAGTGCATCCTAAAATCAGCGTGTCAATATCTCCCTTTCTGAGAGGCAATAGATAACGTTTGGCCACCTCAAAAGTGACTTCATCGTAGAGCCAATGCTCCTCCACGAGCGGAACAAATAAGGGACAACTTTGAGTGAAGATTTTGATTCGAGGATCGAATCTCTCAAGCGCTGACTCATAAGCTTTGCTGGAAATGGTCGCGTGAGTCCCGATGACTCCCACTCTGCGGTTTTCAGTCACTCCGACCGCCCGTTTTGCCCCTGCTTCAATCACTCCTAAAATAGGAAGACGAAATGTGGCTTTAAGACTCTGAAGGGCGAAAGCCGATGACGAATTACACGCGATCACTACCATCTTTACCTGGTGCTCTAAGAGAAAACGGACGTTCTCTAGAGAAAATCGCTCGATGGTGCGTTGGGATTTGTTGCCGTAGGGGACCCGGGCCGTATCACCGAAATAGACAATGTCTTCCTTGGGTAACTGTTCTCGAAGCGCTTTGACAACGGTCAACCCTCCAATGCCTGAATCAAAAACGCCAATAGGTTTATTCATCTAATCCTTGAGTAAATCCTTCTGTTTTTTCATAGCGGGATTTATAATTAAGAATTCCAGTAGTAATCGCTTCCGCCAAGCGCTGCCGATAGCCGCTCGAAAGAAGCCGTTCTTCCTCCACCGGGTTGGTGAGAAACCCGACCTCGACGAGGACCGCCGGCATTGTGGCCCCTTTGAGCACGGCAAACCGGGCGCTTTTGACGCCACGATTTCTAACGCCAAGACGGGCCCGCGCGGACTGTTCCAACTCCTTCGCTAACTCGGCAGACTCGGTTCGGTTTTCGCTGTTGATCAAATCCCACAGAGTGGCGTCCAAATCCTGCGTCCTCCCCGAAAAAGCGTCTTCCTCGATATCCAAGTTCGCGTTTTCCATTGCCGCAATCGCCCTCGATTCGTCATCCACCGTATTGGAGAGATAATAAACCTCAAAACCTGAAGCCACGCGGCTCCGTGAAGAGTTGGCGTGGATACTGATGAAGAAATCGGCTTTATTCTTATTCGCGATCTGGGTCCGTCTTCCAAGAGAAATAAACTGGTCTTTATCCCGCGTCATGATCACATCAACTCCATTCTCTGCCAGAAGATCACGGATTCGAAGCGCGACATCCAAGACAATTTCCTTTTCCTTGGTTCCTTTTCTCCCTCTGGCGCCCGGATCCTTGCCGCCATGCCCCGGATCCAGCACAATCTTGCGGACCTGAAACGGGCCAGCAACCGCCGGCGGCGCCTTAACCACGTTGAGCGAATCTAACAACGGCAGAGAACCGGCCGGAAAAAGGATAAACCCTTGATTCATTTTCAGAGGCTCCGGCAGATGAACTCTCTCTCCATCCACCATCGCGATCTGGCTGTCAACGAGAAATTTCCCTTTCCCTGATCTCCCATCAACGGATACCACATTCGTCACCGGATCCCACTCCCAATGAATCTCCCTGGCGTCACAATAAGGAACCAGGGGAATATATTGCGTTTGATTGAGGGAAACTATTTGGGAAGGACTGCCGGAAATCACCATCCGGTTGGAAGGAACGCAGCCCGAAAAAAGGAAAATGGAAAATGGATAGTGGATAGTGGATAAGACAACAGATAAAAAGCGGAGAGTGAATCTAAAATTACGTTGTTTTTTCCACTTTCCACTTTCCACTTTCCACTCTCCGATTTTGATCAATGAAACCATGGAGGTGAGGGGAATCGAACCCCTGTCCTCAAAGCTCCTGATAAAAGCCACTACATGCTTAGCCGAACTCCTAACGCTTCGCCCCAGAGGCCTCTGTCCGGCGAGATGCCAACGGGACTAGCTTTTGTGAACTCTCGGTCAATCCCCTAAAAGCGGAAGGGACCAACCCATCCTGCTGTCGACGTCTGACCTGATCCCGCAGGCAGGACCAGCAGACGTCGCCGCGATTAAGCGGCGAGTGGTAATGCAACCATTAGATTAATGTTAATGGCTGGCATTACCGGCGTCAATTGTTCATCGACGTTTGTTGTTTTGTCAGGTTTTTACGAGGCCTCCTGACACCCTCGGCATGCTGCTTCTACTGGACTCCTTCGAGTCGAAGCCAGTCACCCCCAAATAGAAATTATACCACATCCCCCGGCGGGGACAGCGCCCTTTTTATCTCTTCAAAAAGGGCGCTGTCCCCCTTTTTCCTTCTGCCTCTCCCCCAAAACCCTCTCCACTTCTCGTTGGATATCCCGCTTTTTAATATCCTCCCGATGGTCGTACTCCCGTTTCCCCTTTCCTAACGCCACTTCCACCTTCGCATATCCCTTTTTAAAATAGACCTTTAACGGTATCAGCGTATACCCTTTTTGCTGGGTAAGCCCCGCCAGCCGCTTAATTTCGTTTTTGTTGAGTAACAACTTCCGCGTCCTGATCGGGTCCACATTGAAGATATTCCCCTGCTCATACGGCGGGATATGCATATGGTACAGATAGACCCCATTCCCCTCCACCCGGGCGAAACTGTCCGTAAGGCTCCCCCGCGATTGACGGAGAGACTTCACCTCGGTCCCTGTCAACATGATTCCCGCTTCAAAACTCTCAGAAATTTCATAGTCCCTGCGAGCTTTGCGGTTGGTAATAATGATTTTAATTCCGGGAGTCTCTTTTTCCATAATGGCGATAGTATAGCATGGGAGATTCGTTGACATCTATAGAGATGACAGGTAAAATCACGTCAAGAAAGAAAGTTCCTGCCTCCTAATGGTCAATGGGTTCCAGTCTCTTTCTAGCCATTAGGAGGCAGGAACTAGCCGGGGTGGCGAAATGGCAGACGCGCAGGATTCAGAGTCCTGTGGCCGCAAGGTCGTGGGGGTTCAACTCCCCCTCCCGGCATAAATACCGTCATTCGTCGCTCGTCGTTCGTAGTTCGTAAAAGCCAAAAAGAAGATTGTCCCTTCTCTTGACATTCCCCATTTCCATGCTATACTTACCCCGCTATGAAAACCTTACTCTCTATCGCCGCCATAGGGCTCACCGGATTCTACTCGATGACCGCCCCTCCCCAAGTGGCTTTTGAGCTGACTCAGCCCAAACAGGAGTTCCTTCAAGCGGCTCAGTCGGAGGCCTTTCGGGTTCAGGTGACTCCCCACCTCATTGTGATTCAAATGGAAGGGCCGGTCAAGATCAAGAACCTCGCCTCAAAGTGCAGTCTCTATTACGGCCTGGAAGGGGAACCATTGAAGGTCGGCGAAGGGGTAGCGCAAGTGGATCAGAATGAAGTAAAACCCCAATCGGAAAAGATCATCATGGCGCGGGGAGTTCTCAGTTTGATCTGCTCTCCCGGTCAGGCATTCCCTATCGAAATCAAAAAAGTGACCCAATAAATAATAATAGAGAAAACCCCATCTTCTCTGGTTCTGAGAATTTGGGGTTTTTCTTTTTCTCTCAAACTGCAAAAAGGCTGTTACGCCTTGGTGACGTTCGCAGCTTGCTGACCCTTGGGGCCCTGAACGATCTCAAATTGGACCTTCTGGCCTTCCTTCAGGGTCTTGAATCCATCGCCGCCAATCGCGCTGTAGTGGACAAACACATCTTGTCCGCCGCCGTCCGGGGTGATGAACCCAAAGCCTTTAGGATCACTGAACCACTTTACTGTTCCTATTGCCATGTATTTTACTCCTTTCAACAAAAACACACCGTCGAAGCCAACCAGAGCCTTCTTCGGTGTTGCTTGAACAGACTCTTGTCGTCGAACTATTCAACAACTTATCGTCATGCTCCACAGCTTCACCACTTCATATTACGCCTTGGTGACGTTCGCAGCTTGCTGGCCTTTGGGTCCTTGAACGATCTCAAATTGGACCTTCTCGCCTTCCTTCAACGTCTTGAATCCATCGCCGCCAATCGCGCTGTAGTGGACAAACACATCTTGCCCGCCGCCGTCCGGGGTGACAAACCCAAAGCCTTTAGGATCACTGAACCATTTTACTGTTCCTGTTGCCATGTACTTTATACTCCTTTCAACAAAAAAACACCGTCGAAGCCAACCGGGGCCTTCTTCGGTGTTGCTTGAACAGACTTCTTGTCGTCGAACTATTCAACAACTTATCGTCATGCTCCACAGCTTCACTATCTAATATAACATATAGGAAAATAGATGTCAAGCATTAAAATTGGAACTTAAATTTCACTTTCGCGGAGTTTCGAGAAACATCCAGATGGAGGTGGTGTTTGTTGGCATCCTTTTTGAGGCGATAAACCTCTTTGGCTATCTGGCTTCCCTGCTCGATGAGCTGCGGCAGTAAAGGAATCCCAAGAGAATCAGTCACTTCTCGGGCAGTTTCCGCGACTTGAAAGGAAAATTCCCGTTTCTTCTCAGTTGTCTCTTCACGGGTTAAGACCGGTGACGCCTGGGGTTTTTGGGAATTAAAAACCGTCCAATCCGCATGGTAAGACTCTACGCGCGCAGAAGAGACAGCGATGGTTCCATCCTCCGCGATAGAGCTCAGCGACCATAAATACAGAGGCAAAGTCGCTAATACGATCTTTCTTAGCATCGGGAAACACCCTTTCTCGTCGCTAATCCAGATAGACTGGCCCCCCATTAGGACGTAGAAAGTATACACCTCCCGACTCTCAATGTCAAGCTTATAACCGATTGATTAACAACCGGATACGATTAGGACTTTACAGAGCGCTTCCAAATCCATTATAATTGCGTCCCTATGCAAAATTTTGAGCCTTTTCGCAAACGAGTTCAAGAATATTTTGAGGAACTCTGGAAAAGCAATCCTGTGACAGCCACCAGCGCCGGCGTTCACCAGTGGGATGACCGCCTCCCTTCTTTGACAGATCCTTCTCTAAAGGAACGAGGCCAGTGGCTGAAAAAGTTTGAGCGGCAGCTTTGTCAGGAAATCCCTCCCGCAGCGCTCTCTCTTTCGGAGCGGTTAGATTATCGGGCTTTGCTAGGGAATATTCGTTCCGAGCTCCTGGACATCGAACGATTCCAGTGGCACAAGAGACTCCCCTCCCTCTATCTGGATTCCGCTCTCTATGGGGTTTTACTTCTTTTGATCCGCGATTTTGCCCCTCTTCCCGAGCGGTCCAGGAAGGTGCTGGGACGGTTAAAAGAATTCCCGCGTCTTTTTAAAGAAGGGTCCTGCCACATCCAGTGCGCCTCTCCGATTTACATCGACATCGGAATTGAAATTTTGCTGAACGGCAAAATTTTCATCAATCAACTGATTCCATCCCTGGCGCAAAAAACCCCTGAGCTCTCCTCTGAATTTGACGCGGCTTTGAAAGAAGCCAACCTCAGTTTTGAATCCTTCCTGGCTTTTCTGGAGGTGCTGAGGGATACCGCCAGAGACTCTTTCGCGGTGGGAGAAGGACTCTTCCTTGAAAAAATGAAAGTAGATTTTGAGATGGACATCTCCTGCCGGCAGCTCATTGAACAAGCGAAAAATTCCATTGTTCAAATCCGGACGGAGATCGAAAAGTTACGGAAGAGTTCGGGGCTAAAAGATGATCTGGTTTCTCTCTTCTCGAAATTAAAAGAACACTCTCCGCCCAGCGATAAAATCATGAATCACTATCAATCGGAAGTAGCCAGAGCCAGAGAGTGGGTCATTAAAAACAACCTCGCCCCCATTGCCAAAGGAGAAGCGCTTGAGGTGGTTCCAACCCCTGAATTTGAAAGACCCACCACCCCTTATGCCGCCTATGTTTCTCCCGCTCCATTTGATTCCGTCCAAAAAGGATTCTTCTGGGTGACGCCGGTTTCGGAGGGACATTGCATCCCCGGCATTCCAGTAACAGTGGTCCATGAGGCCTACCCAGGTCATCATCTCCAGCTCAGTTATACCAATCAACTGGAGTCTCTTTTCCGCAAGGCCGGCTCCAACACAATGACCTGCGAAGGTTGGGCTCACTATTGCGAACATCTGATGAACGAACAGGGATTTTATCAGGACGCGGCGTCGCGGCTTTTCTTCTTACGGGACGCCCTCTGGAGGGCCTGCCGTGTCGTTGTTGACGTCGGACTTCATACTCAAGGAATGACGACTACCGACGCGGCCCAATTTTTGGTGAAAGAGACATTTCTTGAGCCGGCCAATGCCGCCGCTGAAGTGAAACGGTATACGATGAGCCCTACCCAGCCCCTTTGCTATCTGATTGGCAAGCTGGAAATCTTGAAATTGCGGGAAGAATATCAGAGAAAAAAGGGGGCGGATTTTTCATTCCATGAATTCCACGAGAAGTTCCTGCGGGCAAGTTCTCTGCCGATTCCGTTGATCCGAGAGGAACTACTTTCTTAAAAACAGGATTGCCATTGCGAGCGAAGCGCCTGTCCGCCTCTGGCGGGAAGCAATCTCGTTCTTATTCGTCGGGCGTCAACACCCCGCCCGACACCACTAATTTGACTCCTTGCTCAATCGTCAGATCTAGGAAGACCACTTTTTCTTTCGGCAGAAAAATCAACGGGCCGCTAAACGGGGACGGCGGCGTCGAGATCAGGATACAATAGACTTCTTTGCCTAACTTTCGGATCATATGCCCCGGTTTTTCATGGGTCACAAAGCCAATGCTCCAAAGCCCCGGCGAAGGATATTCCGCGAGAACTACTTTTCGGAAAGCGATCTTTCTCTCTTTGGAAAAAAAGAAATTCACAATCTGGCGGATCGAAGGATAGACCTGACGGATGATAGGAAGTTTGGAGAAAGCTCGTTCAATAAAGGGAAACATTTTACGGCCGATAAAATTGGAAGCCGCGAATCCCACGAGCAAAACCAGCAGAAGCGTGAGCGCTAAGCCGAGTCCCGGAACGCTAAAACCATGCGCCTTTAACAGATAACTATTGATATATTTTCCCAGAAGGCCGTCGGCGAAATTAAACAGCGCCACTAGAATTGCCCCTGTCAACCACACGGGGACGAGGGTAACGATTCCAGCGACAAAATAACGTCTCAAACGCCGCCAGCGTTTCGGCTGCTCATGATTTTCCGCAGGATTAGGAGGTCTATTCATTTTGTTCCTGCGGCAGATAGGATTTTAGCTTGATCCATGTTTTGGCTCCAACGATTCCGTCCGCGGTTAAATTTTTCGACACCTGAAACTTTTTAACGGCCTCTTTGGTCCTGGGGCCGATCTTCCCGTCAATTTCCCCCGAATAGAAATTAGCATTCTTTAGCGCCAGCTGGATGGTTTTGTTTCTGGCGATTCTTTCGATCGGAGTACCGATCCATGATCTTTTCGATGGAGTCAGTTCTGTCGGCTTGGGGAGTGGTTCCGCCGGAGCCGTTGGCGCCGTGATTGGAGTTGAAGCCACGACAACCTCATTTTGAGCGGTATTCTGCGCTTTGGGCGGTTGGCCGCACCCTATTAAAAAGACCACAGACCACAAACCACAAACCACAAACCTAACAAATTTATCCATAGTACCTTGTTTATTGTAGCATAACCTACACGCTAAAACGAAACTTGATGATATCACCGTCTTGCACAACGTAATTCTTTCCTTCCAGCCGAAGCTTTCCCTGTTCCCGCCCTCCCTGTTCTCCCCCGCAATGGACAAAATCATTAAAAGCGATTGTCTCGGCCGCGATAAATCCCCGTTCGAAATCGGTATGAATCTTACCGGCGGCCCGTGGAGCATCACTTCCTTTCGGAATAGTCCAAGCGCGGATCTCTTTATCCCCAATCGTAAAGAACGTGATCAACCCCAAAAGTTCGTAGCCGCGTTGGATGAGTTGAACTAAACCAGAACAGGGCATCCCCAGTTCCTTCGTGAAATCGTTCTGTTCCTCCTTGGAGAGTTCGCTCAGCTCCGCTTCTACCCGGCTTGAAATTTTGACCAGCGGCGCCCCGCGGTCCCGGCGCCATTTTTCCAATTTCGCCAAAATTAGCGATGGGGTTTTTAGATCCGCCTCCGATATGTTCGCCACATAAAGGGCCGGCTTCGCCGTGATGACTCCCAGGCGCAGCCCTTCCGCTAAAAGAGTTTCTTCGTGAGAAAGAGAAACTTTGCTGAGCAAAATCCCTTGGTTCAGTGATTCCACCCATTTCGTGACCAGAGAGACCGATTCCTTCAACTTCTTATCGGTTCCGGTTTTGGACCCTTTTTCATTTTTGGAGAACCATTTCCGCAGAAGATCTAAATCCCGCAGAATTAATTCCGTTTCAACCACCTCTATATCGCGAACCGGATCCACTTTTCCATAAACGTGAACGATGTCGGACTGATCAAAACAGCGAACGACGTGGGCAATCGCATCCACTTCGGCGATATGCGCCAGGAATTGATTCCCCAGTCCCTCCCCTTTGCTGGCTCCTTTGACTAAGCCGGCGATATCCACGAATTCCATCGTGGTTGGGATCAACTTCTCGCGGGGAGCTAACCGCGCGATTTGCTGGAGGCGTTCGTCCGGGACGGAAACAATTCCTACATTCTTATCTCTTGTGCAGAAGGGGAAATTCTCGGCGGGAACATGACCGGCCGTGAGGGCGTTAAAAAGAGTTGATTTACCGACGTTAGGAAGGCCGACAATCCCGCAGGAGAATCCCATTTTTTATTTTCCATTCTCTGTTTTTACTTTAGCTTGCCGCACTAATTCAGTCGGATCCTGCGGATTGCCGTGGTCAACCCATTCGAAGTGCAGATGAGGCAGGATCGCGCGCCGGCGGGCATTCCCGGTTTTGCCGATGATTCCTATTTTTTTTCCCTGACGCACTCTCTGGCCGCGCCTGACTTCTTTCTCCTTGAGGTGGGCATAGCGACTTTCCTGTCCCCTGCCGTGGTCAATGATAATGAAGTTGCCGTAGCCACGATGATAATCCGCCTTCTTGATCCTGCCGCTCCGCACCGCGTAAACCGGCGCTCCAACTTCCCCCGCTAGATCAATCCCGCGGTGTTTTCTTCCCCCGGAGCGGCGGCTCCCGAATACCCCGCTCCCGTAACCGTCCGACCGAATAGGAAGCTCGCCCTTATAGGAAACCGGAGAGACAAATGGCACTGTGTTCCAATAGGGATATCCGGAAAACCCGGCGGCCAAAACACCCGTTAAGAGAAATAATAAGATTGATAAGAAAACTTTAGCCGTAGTATTCAAAATAATTATTGCTTGTTTCTATCAATTTTAGTTTGTAAATTTTCCGTTTAGGAACTTTTTGATTGAGTCGTTCCCAGATGACCCTCAGGATATTCTCTCCAGTGGGAACCAATCCCTTAAAATCCTCGATATCATAATTCAGGTGTTTGTGGTCATAATGTTCCACGACCTCCCGCTGGATCATTCTATCTATAGCGGTTAATTCGATTCCCATTCCTGTGATGGGATTAATTTCTCCTTTGAACGTGACTTCCAAAACATAGTCGTGGCCGTGCCCAAAGCGGTTATTACACTCTTGATAAAGCTCCTGATTTTTCCTGGCCGACAATCGCGCGCTGTGCAAGCGGTGGCTGCAGCAGAATTCATACCGCCGGGTCAATAAGATCGTGTCAAGCGCCGTGGTATTCGACATAGAGCCCGCTCCCTTCCCAGAGGCGGATTCGTGACAATGAAATCCTGGGGTGCCGCTTCCGGATCATCTGCCAGATGACGCGGGCAATATTCTCAGTCGTCGGAACTATTTTTCTAAATTCCGGCAGATCCAAATTGAGGAAACGATGATCGAACTTCTCGACGACTTGGCACAGAATCCGTTTCAGTTCCTTGATGTTCATGACCATGCCGGTGACCGGATCCACCGGCCCCTTGATCGTTACCTCCAAAGTATAGTTATGCCCGTGGCCATGGGGCCAGAAACACTTGCCGAAAAGACGCTTATTTCGCGCGACACTCAGTTTAGGCTGGTAGTACCGGTGACTGGCTGAGAATTCCACCTTTTTAGTCAGATAAACGATGCCGCTCTCTCTCACAAAGCCCGTCGTCCTTGAAAACCGCCTTCCAGATCATGCCAGTGCTCAATCTGGGATTCCCCTTGTTTCCAACAGAGAAAAATCAACTGCTGATCTTTAACATGGTAGAAATCAATCAACCCCTGATCCACATCCTTGACGACCGGTCCCCAGCTCTCGATTTCTTCAAAAAATTCGGTGTATTCACTGACGAGCCGGTTGAGATTGCTCATTCTTTCATCCATCTTTTGCCGGTTCCCTGCCGCCACGGGAGCGGAACCGACGTTCACGATTTCGAGCAAATCAATCTCAACTTGTTTTAAGTCGATTTGCCGTTTCTTTTCCTGAAGTTGAATCAGCGCCGATGAAACCTGCGGCAGCAGCGCTTTCGCTTCCTCCACGGTAAAAATCTTGGGATTCATACTCACCCCTTTCAATGAAGTATTATATAATTTCTATTGATTCAGAAACAATTCTTCTTTTTTTCCGTCGTTCTCAATATCCACGCTGTTTTTGTTGATCTTCAAAACTTTTGAGCCATCGACCCGATCCCCAACTTTCACCAATTGTTCGTCGATAATGGCGTAAGACTGCTCTTGTTGGTTTTCGTCGAAGATAATTCCCGTTAATCGGCCCCCCCCCGACGGCAGAGCCCTTTCCTCCAGCACAAAAGGATCCCTGCGCCATTCCAACAGAGGCGTTTTCTCGTTCTTCTTCACGGAGACAGCCGTATTTCCCGGCCCTAAATCCTGAACAGGAGCTTCACTAGCCGTCTTTGCTGTTTCTCTCTTCTTCGCCGGGAAGAATACGGTAATCAGACAAAGAAGAAAAGCAGCTCCCCAAACGGCTATCCACGCCACTTTACGGTTTTGAGTCATGGTCTGGTTTTTCCACGAGATAATAGGTTAAAAATTCACACTCAACTGCCACGAGCGGTTCAATGCTCTTATCCCGTTTGATGGAGAGTTTTTGCAAGGTAACCAGTCTTGGGAAAGAATCCAATGAAGCCATGAATTCCCCGATGTCTCTATATCTTCCCTGCAGGCGCACTTCAATGGGAACCGAAAAACAAGACTCCAGGGGAATCGGCGATTGAGGCGTCATGGACGCGATTTTGATCCTCTTCTTCTGGGCCTGCGATGAGAGAACCCGGGCCAGCTCCGAGACGTCTTCATCCGAAGGAAGAAGCCCGCGGAGTGAGTCCAATTCCTCTCTCATCAGCAGGATCCACTGGGCCATGTTCCTGGAATTCGGAACAGACGAGTAAACTTCCTGCGTCATCGCCTTCACTTTTCTTAATTCTTGTTCCGTCTCTTCTAATTTCTTCTGAGCCGGGAATAACAAAAGGGTTCCGTACAAAACGACAACCCCGGCGGCGATAAGAAAACCGAGAGTTTTACGATCCTTGAAAAACGGTTTTAGGGTGATAGGCTGCATGTAATCTCGAAACGAGCTCCGCTCTGATTCTGTTCCTGGACCTGCAGAGTAGTCGTCAGTCTCGCATGGGTGACGAGCTGACATTGACGCAATCCCTTGATGAAATCCGACAGTTGCCTTTGCGACTCATCGGGAGGTGAATAGATGATCCCTTTTAAAGAAAGCTCTTTTCTTTGATTGTCAAAGTTCAATTCATCCAGAACTAAATTATCCGGAACCATTCGGCTCAACTCAGCCATTAAACTGGGATACGGCAGCTGATTCTGCCGGATCGATGAGACTAGATGCCTCCGCTCTTCAATCTCCTGTTTTAAATCCAGGATCGCTTTCATGTTCTTGACAGCCGCTTGGTGTGTCTCCAACTGCAACTGGACTTGTTTCAGGTGCCATACTTGATAGAGATAAAAAACCATCAATAGAGAAGCGGCCGTAATGGCGGCGACTCTCAAGAATCCGGCCTGGACCTGCTTGGACCGCTTCAGGCGATAGGTTAAAGGAAGCAGATTAAAACTATGGAGACCGTCCAAGGCGAGACTCATAACAACATTAAGTCTCGCGGCCCGTTCCGGAGGAAGCGCTATTTTAAAAGACGCGGGAATGTCCAGCATCCCGACAGGAATGCCCAGACTCTCCTGAAGAAACTGAGTCAATCCCTTTAACTGTCCCCCTCCTCCGGACAAGAAGATGTGTTCTACCTTCTGGTCAGGCCGATTAAACTGCGCCCGATAGTAATCCAAGGTTCTCTGGAGTTCATTGGCCAGCTTCTCTAACGCCGGCCGCATCATGACCCCTAACTTATTCAGTTCAATGGAATATTGCGGGTCGTTCCCTGCGGCGTTCCGTTCTGGTATCCCATACTTCCGTTTTAGCTCCTCTGCCTGCTCTTGGTGAATATCCACTCTCCCTGACTCGGAAACAATACTTCCCGACAGAGAATCAGTGATTGTCTTTCCTGTCACTTGCAACTGCCGGTAAAAACGGATTCCGTCTTTCCCCAGGATGACAAAAGAGGTAGTTTCCGCTCCGATTTCCAGGATGGCAACTCTTTCCTTTCCGGAGAGAATCCGCCCGATACTGTTCTCAAGAGCCGTCGCTACCAACCCCACATTTCTGACCTGCAGTCCTAACGCTTCGACGGAATCAACGAGCTCCTTGATCTCTTTTTCGGGGGCTGCCGCCACCAGGAGGTCAATCTGTTTGCTCCCTTCTGGAGAAGTTGCATAACTGATCAGGCGGTACTCCACCACAGCTTGTTCAACGGGAAACGGCAGTTGATCCTTCATCTGCCAGTGGACGGCGCTTTTTAGCTCGGAAGAGGCCACTTGCGGGATCTGAAAACAGCGGATCACGCTTGGAATCAGGGAACTCGTCAGGGAAACCGACTTTCCCTTCCACCCTTTTTCTTCAATCATTTTCTTTAACTTCGCCTGCCACCACTTTTCCCCGTCCTTTGGATTCCGAAACTCAACAGACTGTTCCAGCAATTTGAGCGCCGCTGGTTTTTTTTCCAGGAGTATGATTGAGAATTTTTCGGCGCCGATATCCAATGAGAGGACTTGCTGACGGGAAGGGTCGTATCGGGTTGCCAGATGGTCCCAGTAACGAAGCAAGCCTTGAGCAAGACTGAAAGAAGACATATTTGTAACTATATATTATGTCTTAAATAACGGAAAGGTCAAGCGGTTATGTGCTGATTTGATTCCGCGGGAGAAGTAAGCGTCCAATCAATCGTATCCTGAATGATCTTCTCGATAGAATGAGACGCCCGCCACTGGAGCAGTTTTTCTATTTTTGTCGCGTCGGGAATCCGGTCGTTGGTCTGCTCGTACAATTCGCCATAAATCATCTTTGGATCAACATAGACGATGGGCGAACTGCTCTGGGTCATTGCCTTCACTTTTTTGGCCAATTCCCGAATCTGGATCACATTTCTCGGAGAACCGGCGTTAAAAACCTCGCCGTTGAAATCAGATTCCATAATCCGGATCATCGCTTCCACCATCTCAACGACGTGCGTGAAAGCGCGCACCTGGGTCCCGTCGCCAAAAACAGTGATTTCTTTCCCTTCCAGCGCCGACTGGACAAACCGGGGAAGAACAAACCCCCCTTTTGGAGATTGCCTAGGGCCGACAATATTGAAGGGACGCAGAATATTCACGTGGAGTTTTGAGACCCTTGCCTTGTCCAGAGCCATGATTTCTCCCAGCAATTTCCCGACGCTATACTCTAATCTGGCGCTGACTTTGCCATTGATGACTTTGGAATCTTCCTCCTTAAAAACTCCTCCGGCCCCATAGATTTCAGAAGTGGAAACAAACAGAAGGCGCGCTTTCATCCTCTCCGCCATTTCGATCACTTTATAGCTGGTTTCGATGATGTTGTAACCGAGAAAGGTCGTGTAAGAAATGACCGCGGCGGGCCCGACAAGGCTGGCGCAATGATAAATCCGGTCAAAACTGTGAGGCGAATCAAATTTTTCTATTCCTGCCGCGTAAACCTTCGCCCCCTTCTGCCGCAGAAAGGATTCATCCACTACATTGGACGCCCTGTTGTCCACGACAGTAAGGTCATGCCCCTGCGCCAGCAGAACTTCCGTCAGGTGAGATCCTAAAAAGCCGAGTCCTCCAGTCACTAATATCTTCAATGAAGCCCTCCTTGTTTCTATGAATTTTCCCATTATAGAACTACCCTCTACTTTCTGTCAAGCGAGGATATATCCATAATGACGCGAGAAACACCAGCAAAGAAATTCCAGGCGCCCAATAAAACCACCACGGATGATAGAAGAATCGGACAGAGTGATTCCCCGTGGGAATCTGAATCGCTCTTAGGTAATAATCGGCCCTAAAGACGGGAACTTTTTGCTCATCTACCGTTGCTTTCCACCCCGGATAGTAAGCGTCACTGAGCACCAGAATTTGGGGAGTCGTCGTTTCCACTCGAATCTCTACTTGGTTAGGGCTATAATTTTGAATTTCTACCCGCCCCTGATTTTTTTCTGTCTTTCCTCGGTCTGTGGTCTGTAGTCTATAGTCGTCGGCCCGCCCTTCTAAAATCACCTCTTCCTCTGGCTGGAACTGCGGATCTCTGATTTTTTCCAGAATCTTCTCCGGGTCGGACATAAAGACTACGCGCGGAACTAGAAAAGCCCTGGGGAGAACCCATGAGTTCTCGTAGATGTAAAAATCCTGGCTCTGATAAACGAGTTCAAATCCTTTTTGTTTGACCGGCATTGGCTGCGGCGTCAGCAGGAACCGGGCGTTCAACAAATGATACAACGAGTGCTCCATCGGAGATTTCGACGACATCAGCGCGCCCCATAATTTTCCGTAACGCTCCAGATAAATGGAATCATACCCGCTGACGTCGGCGATTCCAAACGGGACCAGCTGGTCGGGGGTACAAAATTCCGCGGAATTAATCATCGCGGACTGAAAGTCTTTGGCCGGCAAATACTGAAATTGTGAATATAATTTTGGAGAAGGGCAAACGCGAAAATGGCCTGTTTGCTTTTTCAAAAATTCCGTGCTCGGCGCCGTCTGCAAAAACTCTTTCGCTGAAACCGTATTATTGATCCCTCGATGAACATTCCCCAGATCCCATACCAATAACAGTGACAATCCAACCAGCCCCCAGCGGTGGTATTTTCGGAAACGGGAGACAAACCACAACAGAAACCAGCCCATCATCCATATCGCCGGGATCGTCCAGAGATTCAGCAGGGCGATTTTGGCGAAGAACGGCTGATCGGCGGGAAAACTGGGAAGCCATTTTCTAAGAAACAAAAATCCTACCGCGAAAATAAACGCGATTCTTAAATAGGAGCCGGCGAGCTGTTTTTGCGGGTATTTCTTTAAGTTTTTTAGAAAACCATCCAATCCGCAGGCCAGTAACCAACATAACAGGAAGGTAGGGATAAAAAATAATCTCGCCGGGTATCGAATCCAGGAGAGGCCCGGTAGAAAATAGTAAAAAACATGGTAAACAGGCGTGTATTTCCCAAGGACTAATGCCAATGAGAAAACCAGCCCGATCAGAAGCCATTTCACTTGGACCGTTCTTCTCCATTTTAAAAGCCATACCAAAAAAATCCATGGGAGGGATCCCACGTAATAACTGGTCAGAAGGCTTTGACGAACCCAATAATCCTGCCGGGGAATCCACGGATCGGTGATGAAGGGGACGAGCAAATTCAGTAAGTCCCACGGAGGGACTGACCAGGTGGACGCTTGTTTAAAATCGATCCGGACTCGTTCACTCTGCAAGAGATATTCCAACGAGGGAATCCATTGAAACGCGGAGAGGCCGAGGAAAAGAGCGACGGTGGGCAGCCAAATTCGAACTGTCATTCTGAGCCCTTCGACTACTCTCAGGGTAAACTCCGCGATAACGCCCCCATTCCTCCATCCGTAAACCAGAGTACACCCGAGCAGAATCCAGACCGTCATCACAGTGATTCCTACTTCGCTCCCAAGAAACATCATGAGCAACGATAACGCGGACCACAGGCAATACCGCCGGTCTTGTTTGATTAATAGACGCCGAAAGAGCAGTAACACCAGCGGCAACCAGGTAATTGAACCTAAGATGTTCAACAAATTGATGGCTGAGGCCAGATAGCCGCTCATCATCCAGCTCAGAGCTCCCCACCCGCAGGCCAACGTGGAAAACTTTAACTCTCTAAAAAAGAGAAAAGCGAAAACCGCCGTGAGAAAAAGATGCGCGAAGATGAAGAGATTAAAAGCAAAGGGGAAGTTTCCGATAAAATAAATGAAGGTGAGCGGGTACAGAACGCCGAACTGCATGGCGGCGAAATGGGGCGCCCCCAGCATGATATAGGGATTCCACCACGGGAAGATTCCCCTCTTAAAACATTGAATCGTGTATTCCCTCAGGGGGTAAAAATAGTGGTGGAGATCGCGGAATAGAACAATTTCATCCTTGAAGAACCAATCACCCAAATAATAAAGGGCTACTAGAAAAAGTAGCCCTATGGCGATCCAATTACTCCGTTTTACGCTATGCACTTTACGCTTTACGCTTCAAAAACCGCTGGTATCAACCGTCCCGTCAGAATAAGACCCCACGCGCCCCGAGGCAGTAATATACCACCAGCCATTGGTGGCGCTGGTCCCCGTCCCGGCGGGAGCCGCCGTGACGTTCCCTACCGATGTGAGACTATTCAAGGAATTTTTTGGAATTTGACTGTCGGCAAAAAGACTTGTCGTGACCGAGGAAGGGTACGTGGCCGTTCCTGTGGTAATGCTTTGCGCGTATGAAATAGCCACTGCCGAGCGGATAGAACCCAAACCGCCTTGAGCCCCGGCTTTTTTAGCTTCGATCGTTAAATCAATGAACTTCGGAATAGATACGGTTGCCAAAATCGCCAGAATCGCAATTACCATGATTAATTCGATCAAAGTAAAACCGGCTCTTTTCTCCATCATTCCCCCCTTTATAGGAATAAGTATACCACAGGAACAGTGAGTGTCAAAATTAACGGCGGAATAAATAAATCATATTCCACATTGGGATGAAAACCCCCAGCGCCAAAAGTAAAACCATCCCTCCTAAAATTGCCAGAAGCATCGGTTCGATCAACGTCCCCAAATGTTTGATGGTGTAGGCCGCCTGGGTGTCATAATGCTGGGAAGCTCGAAGAAGCAGTTCATCCATTTTCCCGCTTTCTTCCCCGACTTTCACCATATGCACCAGCATCGGCGGAAAAATTCTATTGGCTTTCATCGGTTCCGACAATCCTTTTCCCTCGGTGACTCCCCTCGCGATTTCCTGGATGGCCCGTTCCATGGAACGGTTTCCCACCACTCCCGCCGCGACCTGTAATGTTTCAAAAATGGAAACTCCTCCCTGCGCCAACAATCCCACGATCTGCGCGAAACGGGAGAGGTAGATTTTTTTAAACAGGGGGCCAAAGACCGGTATTTTCAGGGTCGCCTCGTCGAGAAAATCCCTTCCCCGCGGTGTTGAAGCGAACCACCGGAAGGCAATCATCAACAGAATTGCCGCGAACAAAACGCCCCACCAGTAGTGTTGGAAGACAAAACTAATTGAAAGCAGTATTCTCGTCGGGAGCGGGAGGGCCGCGTGAAAACGGTTGAAGAGATCCGCGAACCGGGGAACGACAAACGTCATCAGAAAAACAAAAACAAGGGTGATCGTCGTTAAAACAATCACAGGATACTGGGTGGCGGAACGAATTTGCATCTCGGTCTCTTCTTCATGTTCTCCCAGCTGCGCCAAGCGGTCCAGCATCTGATCTAAAATTCCGGCTGTTTCCCCCGCCCGCACCATCTGGACATACAGTTTGCTAAAAACCGACGGATGTTGCTCTAACGCTTCCGATAAACTCTTTCCCCCCTCGATCGCCCGGCAAACCTCCGCCAGGACCGACCGCAAATGAGGGTTGTCAAGTTCCTCCATGACGGCGTTTAAACTAACCAAGAGAGAAATTCCCGCCCGTTGAAGCGTCGCCAATTGACGGGTGAGCATGTTGAGGTCTGAGCGTCTTAACCGCCGGATCGGTAACCACTCTTGCGGGAACGCAAAAGCGCTCTTCTTCTCTTCGATGCTCACCGGAACATAACCGAGTTGTTTCAGCTTTTGAGCGACCGCGTCCGGCCCATCGGCCGCCATGGTCCCTTGGGTTGTCTGTCCTGAATGATCCACCGCGCGATACGCGTATTCTACCATTAGGCCTCTTGAGTGACGTTCAAAACTTCTTCTAACGCAGTGATCCCGTCTGCCGCTTTGCGCAGGCCATCTTCTCTGAGAGTTTTCATTCCCGACTCTTGAGCGGCTTTCTGAACTTCCTGCGCGGACGCTTTATTGAGAATCTGGTGACGGAGTTTATCGTCAATGACCAGGAGTTCAAAGATCGCGACGCGCCCGCTGTAACCGGAGGAGCGGCATTGGCGGCATCCTTTACCGGCAAAAAAACGGCCTCCTTTTGAATCGGAAATTTTTAACCGTTCCAGAAGCTCTTTGGGAGGAATCAACGGTTCTTTGCATTTTTCACAGATCACGCGCACCAATCGCTGGGCCAAAATCCCGATCACACTGGAAGAGATCAAAAAAGGTTCGATCCCCATATCGAGCAGCCGCGTCAGCGTTCCTGTGGCGCTGTTGGTGTGCAGTGTGCTCAAAACCAGGTGTCCTGTCAGAGCCGCCTGAATAGCCACCTCGGCGGTTTCGGTGTCGCGGACTTCCCCCACCATGATCACGTCAGGGTCCTGCCGGAGAATAGAACGAAGCCCCGAAGCAAACGTCAGCCCCGCTTTCGGGTTCACCTGCGACTGACGGATGCCGGCCAGATGATACTCAATGGGGTCCTCGATCGTCAGAATGTTCTTTGTCTGGCGATCCATGGAATTCAGCGTGTTATAAAGAGTGGTCGTTTTCCCGCTGCCGGTAGGGCCTGTCACCAGAAGAATGCCGTTGGGCCGCGAAATCAGATGCTGATACCCAGTCATAACCTCCTGAGAAAATCCAAGGCGGTCCAACCCGAGCAGAATCCGCCCCTGATCCAGCAGGCGAAGCACCACGTTTTCTCCATAGACCGTCGGAAAAGTGGCAGCGCGGATATCCATTTCTTTCCCTTCGATTTTGATTTTAATCCGGCCGTCCTGCGGTTTTCTCTTTTCGGCGATATCCATTCCTGAAATCACTTTAATCCTCGAGATAATCGCCGCCTGCAGCGCTTTGGGGGGAGGAGATTCTATGCCATGCAAAGTGCCGTCAACGCGGAAGCGGATCGCCAGCGTTGTCTCTTCCGGTTCAATATGAATATCGCTGGCGTTCTCCCGTACCGCCTGCGTCAAAAGAAGGTTGACCAGTTTGATGATCGGCGCTTCCTCCGCCACGCGGCTCAAGGTCTGCGCGTCCGCTTGATCTAAATCAATCTCCTTCCCCAGCTGAATCGTTTTGACCAGGTCGTCAACACTTTGGGTCACCCCGTAGTATTGGTCAATCGCTTTTTGAATCGCCTGCGGCGTCGCGGAAACAGTTTCGATTTCGTGCTGGCTCTTCAAGCGCACTTCATCAATCGCCATAATATCCGATGGGTTAGCCATCGCCACCGTCAACGAATTTCCTATTTTGAAGAGCGGGATGACCGTGTGTTTGCGGGCCAGCGCCTCCGGGATCAACTTCAGAGTCTCTTGATCCACGATGTAGTCAGAGAGTTCCACGAAGGGGATGCCCATTTCTTCCGCCTGGAGCTGGGCAATGACATTCTCATCAACCAGTTTTAATTTGAGAAGAACCTGCTTGATCGGCAGGCCGCTCTTGCGGGATTCTCCAAGCGCCTGTTCCAGTTGAGCGGTCTTGATGATTCCCCTTTCAACTAGTTTTTCCCCCAGGCCCATACTACTTCATTCCTTTAAAAATTGTTGGACAACACGGAGAAGTTCTTCGGCTTCGAAGGGTTTCGAAATAATCATATCGGCGCCGCTCGCTTGCGCAGTGGTCAGAAGATCATTTTTTTGGAGGGCAGTGAAGAGAATAACAGGAATCTTTTTGGTATTCTCGCGTTCTTTCAACCGGCGGCAGACCCGGTAACCATTCATTCCCGGCATCACAATATCCAAGAGAATCAGATCAGGCGTTCGTTCTTCGACTTTTTGAAGAACTTCATCCCCCGTAAAAGCGCCGATCACTTCGTAGCCGGCCTTTTTGAGGCGTTCGCGCACGATCATGACTGTATCAGGTTCATCATCTGCTAACAGGATGACTTTCGCCATTGGTTTTTCCTTTGTTGAAGTTTATTCTAACTTAGCGGCTGGGTGACTGTCAATGGATTCGATTACACTCATTGATCCTGAGCGGAGTCGAAGGACCATTGAAAACTAGGCGGCGGAGGCGGTGATGTTCGGGGCCCCTTCGTTGACAAACGAACTGAGGCGCTCGGCAATGACAGGAGATAACTCGGTAAACTGTACGCCAACCACAAAACTTCTTTTTTCTCTCTCTTCCCTTCCCCTTTCTTCAGGGGCCAAATCCTTGACCCAGGCCACGGTCCCTTTGCATTTGAGGATTTCATGCGGAGGGACTTCAATCTCCATTTCTACTTTTTCACCGATTTTCAATCTTTCATACACGATTAATTTCAGGCCGGTGGAACTGAGGTTATCGGTGAGTCCTTCATGCTGAGACGAAGAGAGATCTCTCGCTTCCTTGGCAACCTGATAACGGGCCTTGAAAACGAGATTGACTCTCTCCTGGTCACGCCGCTCCAGTCCATTCCAAAAATACTGGACCCGCGCGACCGGAATGCGGTTTCTGCGCCAGCGGCGTTCTTCCCTCCAGTAGACCACTAAGATGACAGTCAGTATTGTAACCAAACAAAGCCCAAACTGAACCATTTTCGCCCCCTACTGCCTTTTCTCTTCCAAATATACCATGATTTTTCTGGATTTCAAGTCTTTATCCTATTATTTTTACTATTGTTACAGCAAAAAATAGGGCTGCGTTCACCCTTTTATTTGTGAAACGCAGCCCTCTAATACTATCCTTGCTTGCTGGTGTTACTTCGTAGGGAACAAACGCAGAACCAGAATCACCCCCGCGATAACCAGCAGCGGCAGGTATGGTGATAACTGCGTCGCGTAGAAGACTCCAACCACGCTTCCTACGAGTACACCTGTGATCATATCCAGGTGCTTCATTCGTTTTCACCTCCCCTGGCACTACAGTATTAAGTATACCACGACTTTACGAATTTGCTGGGGAGAGAGAAAAAAGCGGATGCCTTTTATATCTTAATACATTTATTTACAATGAGTTGTATATTTCCTAATATCCCTTTTTCAACCGAAACAGTCGGCTCCCAGGGGACCTTTGTAAGCCATCCTACTTTATAAAGACTCTTGATAGCTTCTGCGTTTGTTCTCTCGGCAAGGGTCTGTTTTTGAATGGGCGGGAATCCATTCATGACCACGCCGGCTACCTCTAACTTTGCCTCCTTCAGGGCCCTCAGGGTAAGGCCAATGTGGTTCAGCGTCCCCAAGCCGGCTCTGGCGACAACAACGATTGGAAACCCGAATTCCCTGGCTAAATCCAGAATAGTAAAAGAAGCGGTAATGGGCACCAGCAGACCCCCTGTCCCCTCTACTAGAAGGAAAGAATGTTTCGTTTGTAACCGCCGGTATGCCTGCCGAATTTTCTGGAGACTGATCTTTTGGCCGGTAACGCGGCTGGCAACCCATGGAGCCAAAGGAGGGGTCAGGTGGACAGGGTTAATCCAATCCAGCGGATCAGCTACCTGGGCCGCCTTCTTTAAAAATAGAGCATCCAGCGGCCGCTTGCCGCCGGTTGAGACCGGTTTCATGACGCCGACATCTACCCCCTTAGCGCGGAGCGCCATGGCAAGAGCCGCGGTGATAACAGTCTTGCCAACGCCGGTGTCGGTGCCGACGATGAAAAGGCCACCCGAGGACGTAAAAAGCGTCGTAGGGGCAACCCCCTGTGGTTGCCCTGTCTTATTTGGAGGGCGGGCACGGAGGCCCGCCCCTACATGATGTTTCTTAAAATTTTCAGACATCGTTCGATTTGTTCTTCCGTGTGAGTCGCCATCACCGTGAACCTCAGCCGACATTTCCCTTTGGCCACCGTTGGCGGCCGGACCGCGGGAACAAAAATTCCTTCTTCAAATAATTTCTCCGCTAATTTTAATGTCCGCTCGTTCTCTCCGGTTAGAATCGGAATGATGGGCGTTTCGCTGTCCGGTAGGGGCACGGCGCGCCGTGCCCCTACTTTTTTCATTCCGTTTTTAAAATGCGCCACATTTCCCCAAAGATTCTTTAGCCGTTCCGGTTCTTTGTCAACAATCTCAATAGCCTTGATCGAAGCCGCTAATACCCCCGGCGGCAGAGAGGTTGAATAAAAGAAAGTCCGCGCGGTATTCTTGAGATACTCAATCAAAACTTTACTGCCGGCGATGAACCCGCCGAAACTGCCAAGGGCCTTGCTGAAGGTTCCCATCTGAATGAGATGTTCGCTGGGTCGAAGATTAAAATGTTCTAGACTTCCTCGGCCTGTTTTCCCCAAAATTCCGGTCGCGTGGGCTTCATCCATCATCAACCAGGCATCATACTTCTCTGCCAGCTTGAGCAATTCCGGAATCGGAGCGATGTCCCCATCCATACTGAAGACACTGTCCGTCACGATGAGAGCCCGTTTGTATTGATTTCTTTTCTCCAACAATTCTTTCAACCGTTTTAAATTCTTGTGGGGATAGACCCGGAAGGTTGCGCCGCTCAACCGACAGCCGTCAATCAAGCTGGCATGATTCAGTTTGTCAGCAACGATCAAATCTTTCGCTCCAACGAGGGCAGGAATCACCCCAAGATTCGTCATGTACCCCGATGAGAAAACAATCGCCGCCTCAGTTCCTTTAAATTGAGCAATTCTTTGTTCCAATTCTTCATGCAACGTCATGTTCCCGGAAATGAGCCGGCTCGCTCCGCTGGAAACGCCGTATTTTTGAGTTGCCTCTACCGAAGTGCGAATCACTTCTGGATGATTGGCAAGACCGAGATAATTATTCGAGGAAAATAAAAGAACGTTACGTCCATTGATTCGGACTTCCGGCCCTTGGGCGGATTCGATGGTTCGTAACGTACGATAAAGTCCTTTACTGTATAGTTGGTCCAACTCTATCTGAAGATTGGAGAAGATGTCGCTCAAATTTTCAATACCTTCATCTTCGAATTTCTTGCCGCGTCAAGTTGCTTGAAATCATTGGAAACACCTCTTTCTTTCAATATCTCTTTGCTGAGAGAAATACCTTTGATGGATAGTCTTAAACCAGGCCGCTTCCAAGAAAACACTCTATTAGGAATCCGGTTCCTATTTTTAGAAAACCTGCAGGTTGGCTTTTTCGAAATGCTCATCGAAGGTAAAAACGCGGCCGATTTGGTATTTGTGAATTAAATGAATCGTTGAGGCGTCAGCAAAACTCAGCGGCAAATTTTGATATTTTTGTAGAACCTTCAAACTCGACAATTCATCCTCTCGTGCCAAATAGAAAATATGCAGCAACGAGCTTTGCCGTAAAACTCCTTCCCCAAATTGAGTTGCCTGATCCGCTCCTAATTTGATGGCAATCCATGTCAGTGTTTCATAAAGCACGATATTCGAGGTGAAAATAGAAAGCTTTTCTTGTTGAATTCGTTTCTGCTTACTGAGCGCTTCCCCGTGGTACTGGTCTTTTGGTTCGAAAAGCGCGATGAATGCCGAGGTATCAACAAATATTTTCATAGGCCATAAATGACCTGATCTTGCGGGTTGGCATGGTTGGGCTTTTGAATTCTACGGTTTGAAGAAGTCCTCATTCGAAAGAAGTAGTCCTCCTTCCACTGACTAGGAGAAATGGGCGATCTTTGCAGATAGCGCTCTATGGACTCTCGAATCAGCCCCGAGACAGACAAATGGCGTTCCACCGCCAAGTGCTTGAGCATCTTATATTGACCGGGTTCAAATCCTATGTTGGTGTAAATAAACTGTTTCATCTTTTCTCACCTCTTAGTACAAATATACAATTGTATAATCTATTTGTCAAGTTTCTTTTTCGTTTATCGCACCACCATCGGCATAAACTCCGTCGAACCGTAGATGCCATAGAGACCGCGCTCCTTCATCCACTGGGCTCGCTTGAGGTATCCCAGCGCTGGCCCGATGACGTTGGCCGCCATCGTGGTTTCATCCCCCAGCATGAATTTGTGGCTGGAGCGTTTGCCGTCATGGGTGATTCCTGTGAGTGTCATGGTAGTCGTCACCGGCTTCTTGGCGCTGCGGGCGTCCATGACGCCGCCGACTTTGACTTGACTGCGGGATTCGACCACACCGACCCTTTGTAAGAGAACATCATCCGCATGTTCCATCTCGTGCAAAACAAGTTTACCTTCCGTCTGATCGAGAAGTTCTTCGACTTCGACATCCGTCATCGTCTTCGCTTTCTCAACACTATATCCGGGTAGATGGGCAATGTCCTCCCGAATGGTCGCTTTATAGGCGTCCCAATTGGCAATGCCGACTCCCCACCAGATGTCCACGCTTTCAATCTTGACGAAGGACTGCGCCGCAATGACGGCGGCGGCGGTCAATAATCCCGGAGTCGCTCCACAGCCGACCAGATAAATACTTTGGTTCTTTTTGAATTCCTCATCCAATTCAAACATCAATTCAACTGCCCGCGTTCTCTTGAGGGCATCCGAGAAGACACCGCTGAATCCCGATTTTAGAAACCGCTTGGCCACACCGGGAATAAACTCGTTGGGAAGATTCGGCAGAGCGACGAAAACTCCGTCAATTTTGCCCCCTAGCGCGATGACTTCGCCGATTCCATCGGTCGTTCTCTCCCCATCCACAATATTTCCAACGGTCTCTTTCGGATCTAATTTCACGATGGATTCAACGACCAATCCATCAGAACAATAGGCAAACCCCTGACTGTCGCAGATGGCGACTAAGCTCATCTCTTCCTTCATCGAAATAATCTGAGCGGCGGCTTTGCCTAAACCGCCGGCGCCGAGAACAGCAATGCGCATTTTGTTCATGGAAAACCTCCTTTTGGTTCATCGTTCGTTGTTCATTGTTCGTAGCAAAACAAAAATCTTTCGATGAACAATGAACCATGAACTACGAACTTATATCCTCGAATCCCACTGAAATACCTGCCCTGTTACATTTTTTGCTTGATCCGACACAAGATACGTTATAAACTTCGCAACCTCATCGGGATCCCCGTGTTTACCTAGAGCACTTTCACTGACGGCAGAATCCCAGCAAACTTTCGGCAAAATTTCCGTCATTCTCGACTTCATAAAACCGGGACAAACCACATTGACTAAGATTTCATAACGCCCCATTTCTTTTGCGGCCGATTTCGCGAATCCAATCAAACCGGCTTTGGAGGCGGCGTAATTGGCGGCGCCGATCGTCCCTTTGACGCCGACCCGTGAAGCGACCATCACAATCTTTCCCGACCGCTGTTTCATCATTGGTTTCAAGACGGCTTTCGTCCATAAAAAGGGGGCAGTTAGATTGACATTGATGACTTCATTCCATTCGGAGGGCTCCATTTTGTAGCTCATCCGGTCCAGGGTAGCGCCGGCATTGTTGATTAAGATATCGATTCTTCCTAATTCCTTAAGAATCTGCTCGCTCTTTTGCTGGACCTCTTGTGGATTTCGATGATCCACTTGAAACGTGCGAATGCCCTGTTTCTCAAGTTCCCCGGCCTCTTTAGAGCGACTGAAGAAGGTGCCGTAAACTTTCCCTCCCGCCGCCAGACAATTTCTTGCGATCGCCTGGCCGAGTGTGCCGGTGATACCGGTGATAAAAATGTTTTTATTAAACATGCAACCCCAAATCCTTAATCATCTGCAGATCCTCTTCCGGATCCCGGCCCAGCGTCGTGAGATAATTGCCGACGATCAACCCGTTGGCTCCGGCCATCAGAGCGGTCGCCTGCAAGTCCCTTAAATTTCTTTCACGCCCTCCCGCGACTTTGATCACCGCCTTCGGCAGAATCAAGCGGTAAATCGCGATCGTTTTGATGATTTCCATCGGAGGGAGCGGCTCCAACTCCGCCAATGGAGTCCCTGGCCGCGGGTTGAGAATATTAACAGGAATACAACCAACATTCAGCGCTTTCCATTCAAAGGCAAGATCCACCCGCTGCCGGGGTGTTTCCCCCATTCCAAGAATACCGCCACAGCACGATTCCAATCCCGCCGCGTGAATCTGCTCGATCGTGTTCGTTCTCTGTTGATGAGTGTGAGTCGTGCAGACGTTTCCATAGTGCGACGCGGCTGACTCCAGGTTATGGTTGTACTTGTCGGCGCCGGCTTCTTTTAATTCCTTGGCCTGTTGATCGGTCAGGAACCCGAGAGAACAGGTCACCTGCAGGCGGGTATTTTGTTTGACCGCTCTGACCGCTTCTTTGACTTTCGGAAATATCTCATCGGGAATCGCTTTCCACGCGGCTACGATGCAAAACTCGTGGACGCCGTTGCGCTCGGCCGACTTGGCCGCTTCAATGACCTGATCTACGGAAACAAATTCATATTCCGCGACGCCCGTTGAGTAATGCTTCGATTGAGAGCAAAAAGCGCAGTCTTCGGAACAGCGCCCGCTTTTAGCGTTAATGAGAGTGCAGAGATCCACCTTCTTTCCCATAAACCGTTCACGAACTTGATTGGCGATGTGCGCCAGCAATAAAATTTCGGAATCGGGAATCTCCAGAAGCGAGTAAGCGGCCTCTTTGGAAATTCCTTCGCCGGAATTGAGCACAACCTGTCCCGCTTCTTGGATAGCGATGGCCTGCATGAACTTTTAATCTCCTTTCATTGTTACCCTTCTTTCTAAGAAAGGGTAACCATTGGCGCAAAAAATTTTCTTCTCGTTATTATTGCGGGCGTTCGGTATCTAAAAGACTCGCCGTCACGAAAATCACCAAATTCTGTCGTTCCTTTTCATTTGTTTCCCGGCGGAAAAAGTTCCCCAGAAACGGCACATTTCCCAGGAAAGGAACCTTTGTCACTTTCTTGGTGTCGGTTTCCTTCATTAATCCCCCCAATACCACCGTCTCCTGATTCTCGATGACCACCGAAGTGCTGAGATTGCGGGAAGAAAATTTAGGCAGGGAAACTTCGCCGCTGTAAGTAAACGTTCCCGTCTGCCCGCTGACTTCGGGGAGCAGGACAAGACTGATGCTTCTTCCGTCAGCGCCGATACTGGGAGTCACTTTCAGGATGATTCCCACATCCCTTGTTTGGAAATCCTGCGGCGTGTTTACGAATAAAGTTTCTTTAACCCCGCTGACCTCATCCAGGAAATCTCCGTCGCCGTTGAGGTCTTTTTTAACGACGCTGGCTTCATAGCGGGTGGGATAGACAAACTCATCCACCACCTTGATGAGGGCGGTCTGGTTGTTCAACGTGGTGATCTTGGGGGCTGAGAGAGTCTTCGCGTTTTGCCGCTCATCAATATTATGCAGGATGATCTGAAACTGGGGTTTGGTCAGGATTCCTTCAAAGTTCAAATTGATCCCCTCTGTTTGCCGGCTGAAGTTGGCGTAGTCAATCCCCGCCCCTTTCTTTAAACCGCTGATCATCGGCGTCCCGCCTCTTCTGGCGAACGGCAGTTCTCCTTTAAGAGTCACCTCCGCTCCCAGCTCGCGCAAATCGGTAACGCCCAGTTCAACAAACCGGGCCTCTATAAGAATCTGAGCGGGGGCGACATCCAGTTTCGACAATAATCTTTCAATGATCTCGAAATTGGATGGAGTGTTGGTGATGATCAAAGAACCTGTCCGTTCGTCGAGAATCACCTTGCTGTCCTTCGGGAAGTTGACCGATTCTTCTAAAATATCCTTGATTGTCTTTGTCTCGGTCGTGATGCCGGAAGAGCCCAATTGAGTCCCGCCGCCGCTTTCTCCGCTAAACTTGGTAAAGGCGCCGATCCCTTCCTTAAGATGATATACACGGGTCTCCACCGGTTCATCCTTGGCTTCGTCCTGTGTCAGAACCCAAAGCGCATTTTTCTCGATCCGATAGGTCATGTTTTCATTCCGGAGAAGATACCTCAGCACTTCTTCAAGAGACATCTCTGTTACCTGTAAAGTGACCCCTGTTTCTGTTTGCAGGACTTTTTCACTCGGGATAATATTGACTTCAGCCTTCTCCGATAAATAATCCAAAATCTCCACTAGTTTGGCGTCTCTAAAATCGGCCGAGATGGGGTGTTTTAATTGTTTTTGAATATCGATGACCAGCACCTCTGGAGATTCCAGTGTCGGCGGCATTCTTTCAGTTGCCGGCGTGGAGATGACTTCCGCTGCCGGCATAAATTGCATCTGAGCAAGATTCCATGGGGATCGCAGAATTTCCGTCGGCTGAGATCCTATAGCCGCCGGAGCCGATTGAGAGAGAGAATTTAACAGTTGATCTTCTTTCAGAAGCCGTTCTTTTTTACTCTGGTATCGCTGAACCAAGTGTTGATAGAACTGAGCTAATTCCTGGTCCTCACCTTTGTCCGCTAAAGAAGGGTAGGCCGAGTCTGAGAGACCCAGCGCCGTTAAACAAAAACTGAGGATGTAAATCGCGCGTTTCTTTTTCACGAGTCTTTCGCCAGCGGCTCTTGCCTGCTCAAGACCTTTGGAGTCACAAAAATTAAGAGATTCCTCCGTTCAGCGCTCTCGCTACGGCGTTGGAATATCTTTCCCAACAGAGGAATATTCCCCAATAAGGGAACCTTGGTTACTTTGGTAGTACTGACTTCCTTGATCAAGCCCCCCATGACAATGGTCTCTCCTTGGTTGACAAACACGCTGGTCTGAAGCTGGCGCGAGGTAAATTTCGGAATCGTGACTCCCCCTGTAAAAGTGAAGTTCCCAGAACTTGAACTGACCTCCGGCAGCAGAGTCAATGTCATACTCTGCCCGCCAGCCCCCACACTGGGAGTGACTTTCATCATAATGCCAACATCACGGGTCACAAAATCCTTTGGCACGTTGGCGAATTCGGTTTCACCGGCGTCGTTGAAATCGCCGTCTCCATTGATGTCGAATTGAATCAGTTCCACTTCGTAGCGCGTTGGGTAGATGAATTGGTCAACGATCTCGATGGACGCGGTCTGGTTATTGAGAGTCGTCACGCGAGGAGCTGAAAGAGTTTTCGCGGTTTCCTTTTCTTGAATCGCGTGAATCACCATATCAAACTCGGGATAGGTCAGAATTCCTTGGTAGGTTAGGTTAAACCCCTCGCTTGCTCTTGAGAAGTCCGTGAAATTAACACCGCTCCCTTTTGAAAACTGAGTCAAATTCTGCAGTTTTCCACCCTCTCCCCGTATCGTCGATTTTGATTTACGGAGCCCAAAATCTCCCGTCAGCTGCAGCTCAGCTCCCAGTTCTTCCAAATCGGTGGCGTTGATTTCCACAAAACGGGCCTCGATGAGAACCTGGATTGGGAATTGATCCAGACTCTCCAAAAGTTTTTCCAAGAGCCCCAGATTAGCCGGCGTGTTACTGACAATCATCGCCCCTGTCCGCTCATCGATCACTAACTTCGCATCCCCGGAAAATGGGATCGCTTCTTCCAGAATATCCTTAATCGTTTTGACCTCTGAAACCGAGGATCCCTGTCCCAGTTCCGTTGATCCTCCCGATGTCGAAGTAAACTTTGGGAAAATCCCTAGTCCCTGATTGAGGAAATAAATTCGGGTCTCCACCGGTTCATCTTTGATGTCTTCTTCAGAAGTAATCCAGACCGCCTCCGATTCCACCCGATAAATGAGATGATGACTTTTAGTCAAAAAACTCAAAACATCTTCCAATGGAAGCTGCTTAAAGCGCGCGGTGATTTTGTTTTCTTTCTCCTGCAGTTTCTTGGCCAGGATAATATTGGCCCCTGTGGATTTGGAAAGGAATTCGATCACGTCTTTGATCTCCACATCTTCAAAATCAGCGCTCACTAACTCTTTGAGTTTCTTACGAACGGGGGACTCGAGACTAGACGTTTTTTCTTCTGAAAGAATCACTTTTTTCCATCGAGGTTCCGGAGGAAGCTCATGAGCCTTTGCCACGTCTAATAACATTTTAGATTCTTCTAAATCCCGTTTTTCATCCAAAAGGAGCTGTTCTTTTTCCAATTTCTCAATTTCTTCTTGATACTCTTCCGCCTCCAACTGCTCCAATCGCTTTTGGGCTACTTTGTTGAGCGGGTCCATCGCGAGCGCCTGATGAAGGAGGGTCTTAGCTTCTGCATATTGCTTCATCTTCTTGGCCTGCCAGGCCATCGAAATAAGTTCGCTGCTTTTTACCGGCTGTGGCTGGCTGGGTTTCTTTGCTTTCGGTTTTTCTTGCTCTTCTCTCTTGCGGCTTGCAATATTTTCTAATTTCTTTTGAGCCAAATCGCGATAGCGGCGGCCCAATCCTGCTAAAGGAGTGCTGGAATCGATTTCGATGACCTGTTGGAACTCGGCCAAGGCGTCGCTGAATTCCCCTTTTTTAAGGAACTTCTTCCCTCGCTCAAGATGCCTGCGTTGAATACCTTCCTTTTCACGAACTTGCCATTGCTTTTGTTGTTTCTCTTCTGCGATTATTTTTTTCTTTTCCTTGGCGTGCTCCGCGGCTATTTTTTTTGCTTCCTGTTTTAATTGCGTCGGTGAATCATCTTTCTTCCTATCGACAATTTGCCATTCTAGACTCAGAGCGTCGGCGTCATCAGGATGGAGCTTGAGAAGTCCAGCAGTAATCGCAGCGGCACGGTCATAATTGCCTTTTTGGTAAGCCTCGTTGGCTTCTTGCCATCGATCACGCAGCCAGGCGGGAGCGCCGTTGCCCTGAGACTCACCCCACGCAAGTGCTGGGACTAGGAATAGACAGGCATATAGAGCGGTCCTCCCCCTTGGCAGAAACATGGTTTTATTGTATCACTTAAGAAGATTTTTGGGAAGGAATTAAAGCTAAAAGGTTTTCCACCTGGCCGGCGCTTAAAATGTAGATTTCATCACTTCCTGAGACTTTTCCGTAGTAGTATTCCTGAGCTTCATCAGCCCTTTTCCCTACCGTAAAGATGAAAAGGGGTTCCGAATTTTCTCCCCATCCTTTCAGAACCTTGACCTGATCCGAGGGAAAGAGGTCGCTTTCATTGGGGGCGCTGGCCAACATCAGAAACGTCATCCATGTTAACTGCTTGACCGCGTTCTGGACTTTCTCCGGGTCCCATTTCCCTTCTTTCCGCTCAAACTTCCAGCTTTGTTCTCCTTGAACCCACTCTAACCGCTTCAGTTGGGCCTCATCAAAAGTGAAAAGGCGTTTGTCGCGAAGGGCAATTATTTCTTTCCGCAGAATATTCTTCACGCCGGCCCCAACCAAGACAATATTCGGCTGGTTCTCTAACTTCGCGTAAAAATCCTCCTTCCCCTCCGGATTCTTGCCGATCAGAAGACGCTGGGGTTCTGTTTGCCCCTCCCGCCAGAGCGAAATTTCCCCCTCCGGCGGCTGTAACCCCAGAGAAACCAGATCAGCAGCCTGTTCCATGACAAATTGAGAGGCCTTTAGGCCGGTACACTCACGGATGAAATCTTCAATTCTGTTTTGATCCCCCCGATAAGAAGCGGATTGTTCAATTTTCCAATTTCCTTTGTCATCTTTTTTGCAGCCGGCAACGACGCCGCCATTTTTCCTGACGGTGATTTCTGTCACCTGAGGAACAGAACCCTCCAACAGAGTTTTGTCTCTGAAGTCAAAAAGTTCCTTGTTAAAAATACCAACGCTCCCTTCGTCAATGAGAAAAACAGTCCCATCGCCAGCCGCCGCGTATCGTTGATTACCGATAGCCGCTTTATTTCCAAAAGACAATTTTTCTTGCTTCCCCCTGACCCAGAATAGGATTTCATTTTGCGGAGATTGTAGACCGTAATCGGAGGACTGCGCTTTCCCTAAATCACTCCACTTTTCTAACGACTCCAACCGGCTGAGGAGAGTATCAATGGTTGACGGGTCCGCTTTGGCATTGAGCGGCTGAGTCACCCACCATTGGCCGGTATTTTCTTTCCGTTCGCAGAGAATTTGAGAGCCCGCGGTTTGGAATTGGAGTTTTTCGACGTCGCTGCTCTTGACTTGAAAAACAAGCTTGCTCTTTTCCTGAAGCTCATCGGTGGTGGGGAGTTTCTGGTCGAAGAAGTAGAGGTATCCCCCCAATCCGGCGCAGATTAAAAAAAGAATTAACGTCGTCCGTAATCTCATTTTTTTACTGGTGACCGGTGCTCTGGTGCACTGGTGCTCTTTTTATCTCCGCCGGCGCCACAAAACGGCCCCGCCCAGCGCCAGACTTAAGAGCGGCAATCCGATGATAGTTTCCCAGAAAACCTGCCCCATCTGGGAAGCGTTCAAATTCAGATTGACCTGCTCCGGGATTTTGGGGCCGATGGCGATTTTCTTCTCCTGCTGAACCAGCCAGTGAATGATATTAAAGAAAAAGTCTTTGTTGCCTAAATTCCCCAATTGAGAGTTACTGATGAAATCGCTGTCGCCGATCACGACCATGCGGGCCGTTTTTTCTCCCTCTAACTTCTTCTCCATCGCCACGGCGATAGAAACCGGCCCTTTCTTGTCTTCTCCTTCATTAAACTGGAATTCATTCACGGCCGTTTTGGCCTCTCCCCACCCATAGGAGGTGGTCTTGGCTAATTCAACCACCGAAATATCCGACGGCAACGGCGCCGCGGGGCTGACTGATCGCGCCAATGGAAAAAGGGTCGCTAATCCTTGAATTTTTTCCGTGATGGGATGAGAACCATACTCGGTAATGAAAACATTCGCCGGACTGACAAACGGAAGTTTCTTAGCCGGATCCACAATAACGTCATTGCCTAATTCGATTCCATGTTTTTTAAGAAGCTCCGTCAATCCAGGTTCGGTAAGCGGATCGGCCATCAGCAAAAGTTTGCCGCCGCCGTCCAGATACATCCCCAGCTCCTGGATTTCCATTTCAGCCAGCGCCACGTTCGGGCCGGCCAAGACCACCAAATCGGCCGTTTGGGGAATCTTCCCTTCCCGCAGCAACGAGAATTCCTGGACGTCGAAATTCGCGTGTTGAAGAAGCTGAGAGACAACCGAGTAGCCGGCCGCGGGATCGGTTTTTTCTATTTCCTTTTCTCCATGGCCTGTCATAAAGTAGATACTCGGCTTCCGCTCTTCCGTCACGGCTAAAATAGCCGAGGTGAACGCCTCTTCTCCTCTGAAGGCTTTCAATTTAGGCGCCCCCCCGCCAAAGAATCCTTGATAGTCGTAATCGGCAATTGCCTGGGCGCCAATATATTTGTTTCGGTCCCCGCTTTCGAAAATCACCAGATTCATATCATCAATTTTATATTTTTCCGCGAGTATCTTCGCGCGGGCATAATCGCGCCCCGGATCCACAAACTCCACCTCAACCTTTTTATCGCCGTGGTACTGGTACCCCTGCAGCAGTTCACGCATAGGCCCGTAAAGAGCGTGTGTCGGCTGGAAGAAAACGGTGATTTTAATCGGCCCCTTAAGTTCTTTCAAGATCGCCTTGCTTTGGTCCGACAGAGAATAGATTTTAATCCTGGTCAGATCAAACCGGTGATAGTGGCGCGCCGAGAAATAGTTCGCCATTCCAAATAAAAGGAGCGCTAAGACAACCATCACGGTGACATTAGCCCCTATCACCGCCTTGTTACGCTGTGCGCTGAACGCTGTACGCTGAACGCTGTCCTTTACCGCCATCGTCGAGACTCCAGAATTCGAGTTGATAAAAAGAGATTCAGAACGGTCAAAGAAGCGTAATAGACCAATCGCCGCGTGTCCAGGATCCCCTTAGCGAACTCTCCGAACTGATCAAGAATGCTCAAATACTCAATCGCCTTTTTTGAAACCGGGTCGCTGAGAAACAAATCCAACACGCCGATCGAGAACAGAAAAAGAAGGATCGCAAAAGAGACCACCGCCGCGATGATCTGATTACTAGTCATCGCCGACGCCAATAGCCCGATTGAAAGAAAAAGGCCACCGACTAAAACAGTCCCCAGGTAACCGGAAAGTATCGGGCCCATATCAATGGAAGAGTACTGTCTGAGAATGACAATGTAAAGCGCCGTCGGAACCCACATCAGGATAAAGAACAGCCAACTAGCGAAAAATTTTCCAAGAACTACTTCAAGGTCAGTGACCGGAGCCGTCATGAGAAGCTCAATGCTTCCCGACCGTTTTTCCTCGCTTAAAAGGCGCATCGTCAGAACCGGCGTCACCAACAGCATGGCGAACCAGAAGAAGAAAGTGCCGCCGAAGAAAAGTTGCATGACGTTGCCGGTCAGCTGTAATTCGGGGTTATTCAACGCGTTGATCAAGATCCAAAAAGTCCAGCCGTTCATCAAGAGCGTCGCCGCCAAGACGATATAAGCGATCGGAGAATAGAAATAAGCCCGCATTTCCCGCCAGATCAGCGCCGGCAAATTACTCATTTAAGTTTCCTCTTCTTCTTTGGTAGTAATCTGCACAAAAACTTCTTCTAAGGAAGCCCCCTCGAGTTTCAGCTCCCGCAAGACCCACCCTTTTCTGGAGACGGCAATGAACAAATCTTCCCGAATGTCCCGGTTATTTTCAGTCATCAGCGTCAAAGTCACCACGCCATCCTTTTCCCAATGATCCACTTTCACGACTCCCGGGAATTTGACAAACTCAGACAGTACTTCTTCCTTGGAGCCGCGCACTTCCATCCGCACCGACATCCCTCCCTGGAGCCGATTTCGAAGGGCCTCTGGAGTGTCACTAGCGACTATTTTCCCATGGCTGATAATCACTACCCGGTCGCAAATCATTTCGACCTCGGGCAAGATATGCGTTGAGAGAACAATTGTATGCTCTTTTCCTAAATCCCGGATTAATTTTCGGGTTTCCCGGATTTGATTGGGATCAAGCCCCACGGTCGGCTCATCCAAAAACAGAATCGGCGGATTATGAACGAGCGCGTCCGCTAATCCGACCCGCTGGCGGTATCCTTTGGAAAGCTGGCCGACGATCCGCCGCTGGTGATCCGTGATCCAGCAACGTTCCATTACGTCTTGGACTTTCTTTTTGATTTCGTTTCGTGGAACCTTTTTCAGGCGGGCCCTATAGCTCAGATACTCCTCCACCCGCATTTCCGGATAAAGAGGAAGGTTTTCGGGAAGGTATCCAATCCGCTTGCGGACTTCCAATGATTGGGTAAAGATATCATACTCGGCGACCTTCGCGGTCCCGGAGGTCGGAGGGACAAAACAGGTGAGCATGCGAAGGGTCGTCGTCTTCCCCGCCCCGTTGGGGCCGAGAAACCCCAGGATCTCCCCCTTCTTCACCTCAAAGGAGATATCATTGACAGCCGCTTTATCATGGTATTTTTTAATCAGATTTTTGACTTCGATCATCCGTCCACCTGTCTCATCACACTAACATGAAAACATATTTTAATCCTAGAGAAACTTTTGTCAAGCGGCGCGAGAGTTCCTTCACCAAATACCTATCCCCGTTGCTACATTTCTCAGCCATGATTTCACCTGGATCAAATGAAACGACGCCCATAGATTGATCCCTAACCAGCAAAGAATCCCCACATTCATCTTCAGTAGGCGCCTGTGAAGAACTTCGCACAAACTATAAGAAGCGATCATCAGGAAAAACGGCTCCATGGGAAACCGTATTCTGGAGGAACCGTAAAATACGACCGTGATCAACAAAACAGCCGCCATCGGGATCGAGAGAGGAATCAATGCCTGCGGATGCCCGCGGAGTTTGACAAGCCCCATTAGAAAGAATGGAAAAAGAAAAACATAACTCCAGTCATAGACGGTTTTATAATAAAGCTCCCAATGAAACGGGGACAGGAGAGAAACCAGTTTTAACGGTATTAGTTCAACAATCCTCCAAGGGGATTGTCTCAGTTTCTCAAATGTTTTTTTGATAAGAAAACGCTCCCTCTCGAGTTCTGAATCTATTAGCGAACTTTCTATAATGACAGGATCCTCTCTGGGAATCTTGCTGAAAATTTTACCGCCTTCCGGGAAATGACAAATGTACAAGGCCATGCCTGTTTCGGTTGAATATTTCGCGACTCCGAACGCGTGATAGTTTCTTACGATCCACGGGGAAAGAGTCACCACAAAGGAAACAACAAACACTCCCAACATCCCCATGAATCTTGGAAAATTAAAAAACTGTTTTCTAAAATAGTGCTCCCAGAATAACGCAATTAAAAACAACGGTGCCATCACCAAGGCAACCGCTCTTGTCAGAGCCGACAATCCCAGGAAGATGCCGGCTTTTATGGCGTCGGAAACCGTTGGCTTTTCATAAAGTTTCGTAAAATAGAAAAATGCCGTCATTAAGAGCGCCAGAAAAACAATCTCCGAATAAAGCCGTGTCGGCGCCAGAATCAACGGCAGATAAAACAGGCCGGTAAAAAAAGAAACTTCAGCGGCTTTTTCGCCCAAAAGCCGCAGGCTGATCTTATAAGTCACTAGAACAATCCAGATGGAAAGAAAAGCTTGCAGTATTTTAGCGGCCATGATGCTGTCATGGGTCAGGGAAAAGATACCGCTTAGAAACAAGAAGTAGAGCGGCGGGCGATAAGCTGTCGGCATCCCTGAAAAACCTAGAAAGTCTCCTTGCGACAAAAATCTTTTGGTAATCTGGTAATAAGCAACTTCATCTCCCGCAAGCGTCAGGGGCGCTTTCAGGACAGCGATCATGCGAATCAGCAATCCCGCCAAGACTAAGACAATGAATATAAATTTTAGTTTTCGTTGGCTCGTTACCACTGTAATTCTTTTCTCGCGCAAACCAGGTTGGTGTAGCGACGGCCATGGAATTCCTGGATCAGTTTCTGAAAATCATGGACGCGCTCTACGCCCCGCGCGTGTCCGGTAAGATGATAAATCCTAAATTCCATCCGTTGCAAATCATTCAGAAACTCTTCGGGATCCCCTCCGGCATTACGCATTCCCTGGGGCCAAAATTCCGTAACCACGATAACCGTCGGATTCTGAGAGAGTGTTTGCTTCATTCCCCGAAGAACCAGGCACTCGGTTCCCTGAATATCCATTTTAATCAAATCCACTTTATTAAGAACTCCCAACTGCTGAAGCAGGCAATCTAACGTTGTCGTCCGCACACAGATACTCTCTCTTCTCTGCGAATCCTCATCGTGGTAAAGACGATTGTCACCACGATTCGCTTTGCAAAGATAAAGTTGAGAAGTCCCCTCCCGGTCAGAAAGTGCGACGGTAGCTACCTCTACGTTGTGGAAATCATTGAGTGCAAGAGTTCGTTTTAGAAAAGTATGACTCTCCGGCTCAGGGTCAATCGCGATCACTTTTCCTTGTGGCCCGACCGAAGCGGCGCACAGCGCCGTATAATACCCAATGTTGGCGCCGATATCTACTACGGTCATCTCTGTTTTTACATGCCGGATCAAGAATTGTGTTTCTGCTTTCTCATAAACTCCGAGTGCGAGAGCGCCGCCGATAACCGGGTCTTCCTGGTTGAGAGCGATGCGAACCCCTCCTACCGTTAAGATCTCAGGAATCATTCTGCAAAGAAACCTGTTAACCATCCAGCGCAGGAAAGGCAGTTTTAAAATAGCCGCATACAAATATTCCAGAAATTCTACCGGTACCCTCGATAAGACGCCGCGAATTAAAAGTCGAAGCCACTTCATAAGCTTAGCTTACGATGAAAACCTACGGTTTTCAATCTTTCCTTTAATTTCTTTGCCAATGACAATGAAAATCCAGGGAGCTTTGCCAATTCCTCGACTGAAACTGACCGAAGCGCGTCCACTGAGTCAAACCTAGAGAGAAGCGTCCGCTTCCGCTTGGGTCCAATGCCTGGGATTTGATCGAGTAACGAATAAGAGAGTCTCTTTTGCCGCAGACCGCGGTGATATGTAATCGCGAAACGATGCGCTTCGTCGCGGATTCTCTGCAGGAGAAGCCTCGCTTTGGAATCTCTGGGTAAAGCGATGTAACCGGCGACTCCGGGCAGGGCGACCCGCTCCAGCCGCTTGGCCAACCCCATTAAAGGAATTTGGCCCAGCCCTAATTGCGTCAGAACTTCATGGGCCGCGGAAACCTGCCCTTTCCCCCCGTCCACTAATATAAGATCGGGGAGCGACTGCTGTTCCTTGAGAACCCGCTCGTAGCGCCGGAGAATCACTTCCCGCATCATGCGGCAATCATCGATCCCTTGAAAAAACTTTATTTTGAAACGTTTGTACTGGCTTTTGTCCGGTTCCCCATTCAGGAATGACGCCATGGAAGCCACCGCTTCCGTTCCTGAAATATTGGACACATCGAATGCCTCAATCCGCCGAGCGATTTTGTTCATCCGGACAATGTCTTTTAAATCCAGCAGTTCATCCACATGGTAAATCCCGATACGGTGGTATTTCTCTTGTGTGACATCGGAGGCAAAAAGATTTGTGACCTCCAGAGCCACCGATTGTTTCACCGTCGTTGTTAACGCCCTCAACTGGTCTCTGGCCTGCGCGGCCGATTCATATTCCTGACGGGTGGAATACTCCCGCATTTTTTTGGAAATTTCTCGCAACAGTGACTCCTTCTCTCCCTCTAGAAACAGAACGACTTCCTCTGTGATCCGCCGATACTCCTCCTCATTGACCTTCGCAACACAAGGGGCCGCGCATTGACCAATGTAATATTGCAGACAGGCCCTTTTAGGGAGATCCTTACAGGTTCTCAATGGAAATGTCCGGCGCATGAACGCCAGCGCCTGGCGGAGCAGTTTCACGTTGGTGTAGGGGCCAAAATATCGCGCTCCATCATCGAACGCCTCTCGGGTTAAGAGAAGCCGCGGGAATTTTTCATTCAAAGTTAATTTTAAATAGGGATAACTCTTATCATCCTTGAGATCCACGTTGTAGCGGGGCTGGTATTTTTTGATGAGACTCGCTTCGAGGATCAACGCTTCCGCCTCTGAAACCGTCTGAATAAACTCCACATGGTCCACTTGCGGGACCATCCGGTCAATCGCCGGGGTGTGGTGCCGTGACTGTTGAAAATAAGAACTGACTCGTTTGCGCAAGGAAGCGGCCTTGCCGGCGTAAAGGATCGCCCCTTGAGCATCCTTCATTAAATAAACACCCGGCCCTTCAGGAAATTTGCGGACTTCTTGACGAATTTTTTCGAGGATCACAAAAAACCCCCAGGGCAGGCACAGGGGCCTGCCCCTACCTCATCGTTATCATTCAATATCATTGTAGGGGCGACCCCCTGTGGTCGCCCCTCTCTAGCGTCGAAACAACTTCAACACCATCGCGGCCTCGGGGATCCGCAGGAGAAAAGAGGCGGCGAGGAAAAAAATGAGACTGCATACAATGGGAACAAACACCTGAACCCAAAGAGAATAACCACCGCACAAGCCCCAGACCCACAGGCACCCTACCCCCATGAGAAGCGACGCCGCGGTGACGCGCCATAACGTGTTGGCCAATTGAGCCATGTCCGGCATTCCGACGCGCCGCAGAAGCAGTACCAGGAGAATCACAAAGTTGACGCCGCTGGAGATCGCCGTCGCTAAAGCGATCCCCCCCTCCTTCAGCGGCCACATTAAAATAAGATTCAGGACCACATTCAGGAGGAACCCGATGGCGCCGATTTTCACGGGTGTCTTTGTATCTTTTAAGGAATAAAACGCGCTGGTGAGCACTTTGATCCCGGAGTAAGCCAAAAGCCCCAGCGAGTAATACATCAGGACATTGGCTACACGCAGGGTTGATTCCGCGGTAAACTGGTCTCGTTCGAACAATAGGCGAACAATCGGTTCTCTTAAAAAAATCAATCCCACTGATGCTGGAATGACAATGAACGATAGAGCTCTTAGAGAGAAAACAAGGGTGCCCCGAAATTGGTCCATCCGTTCCTGCGCCGCCTGAGAGGAAAAGGTCGGCAGAATCGCCGTCCCCATGGCGGCGGCAAAGATTCCCAGAGGAAACTGCATCAGACGATTGGCGTACCACAAAGAAGAAGTCGCCCCTTCGCCAATGAAATACCCAAAATATAAATCAACCGTCATGCTAAGCTGGGTCACCGCCAAACCAAATAGACTCGGCGTCAATAATTTTCCCACTTCTTTGACCCCTTCATGCCGCAGGTCTGGTTCCCACCTTAATCGCGGTTTCAATTTCCAGAGAGAAGGTATTTGAACCAAAACTTGCATTGCCCCGCCGGCTAGAATACCCCAGACCAGGCCGTAGATTTGCGTCTTGAGGTCAGTCCCCAGCCAGGCACAGATCCAGACGGGAGCAATGATCCATCCAATATTGAGGAAAACGGGGGCCAGCGCCGGTGTCCAGAATTTCCGGAAAGAATTTAAAATTCCCATCGCCCAGGCGGTCCACGCGATCAGGATTAAAAAAGGGAGGAAATGCCGCAGCAGATCCACCGTCAGAGCCGCCTTGGGCTCTAGCGGAAACGTCCCTAAATAAGTCAGTCCCCCCCATCCTGCCGCGATGAGCGCTAGACAAAGCAGGGTCGTCACCGTCCCGACAGCGCTGGCAAACCGCCAGAGTTCCTCGCTGGAATGTTTTTCTTTGTACCGGGTAAAAACAGGGATGAAAGAACTGGAAATGGCGCCTTCTCCTAAGAGGCGTTTCAGGAGATTAGGAATCATGAACGCCATCAAAAAAGCGTCATAAACCCAGCTGGTACCGAAAATCCTGGCTGTGAGAATATCTCTGACTAAACCGAGGATTCTGGATAGGAAAGTGGCAAAACCGATAACGCCCGTCGATCGAATGAGAGAACGATGAGAAAGCATAGGGACGGTTCTTATTTTCTCTATCATATCATACCATCAAAAAATAAGAACCGTCCCTTTTTTGTCTCGATTAGGCGGCAAATCGGCGCGCTTCACCAACGCTGTGGATCACTTTGAAAAAGAGATCCACGACTTTAGGATCAAAATGGGTTCCCGCTTCGTCTTGCATCATCTTGGCGGCAGTCTCATGAGATAACGCTTTGCGGTAAGGGCGGTCTGTCGTTAACGCGTCATAGACATCGGCCACCGCCAGAATGCGGGCTGAAATGGAAATCGCGTCTCCCTTCAGGTGATCCGGATATCCCGTTCCATTGAACCATTCTTGATGATGCCGAACCATCACGCGCAGTTCTTTGAAGGAACTTAATGGAGCGATGATATTTTCCCCGATGACAGTATGATCTTTCATGATTTCCATTTCTTCAGGCGTTAACTTGCCCGGCTTTAGAAGAATGCTGTCCGGAATCGCGATTTTCCCGAGATCATGAAGGAAAGCCCCATCTTTCATCATTTGGATCACCTTTGGGTCAAACCCCATTTCGCGCGCCAGTCTCTCGACGTAATCGGAAACTCTTTTTAAGTGACCGCGGGTATAGGCGTCCTTCGCCTCGACGGCAATGGCCAGAGCGGAGATCGTTTCAAAATAAGTCTTCTCGGCGCTGGCGTTCAGTCTTGAGTTCTCAACAGCCACGGCCACTTGATCAGCGACGTTCTCAAGAAGAAGCTCGTCGTCTTTACCAAAACCGTGTCTGTGCTTTTTATTGATCACACCGATCAATCCCAGAATCCTTCCTTGATACCGGAGGGGAACCGCCATTAGTGAACGGTAAGGGGCTCCGATCTCCGCCGGGTCAAATCTAAAATCAGGAGCCGAACTGGTCACTGTTAACGTTTTCCCTTTCGCGACCACCCACCCCAGCGCCCCTTCTCCCTTTTTGATCACCAGGCCTAGAAGAGCTTCCCTGTGCAGACCACAAGCCAGTTTTGTTTTGACTTGACTCCCTTCTTCCTCTTGTAACATCAGAAGGCCGCTTTCCGCTTCCAAGGCATTCACCATTGCCTCAATGGCAAGCGTTAACAGATTATCAATTTTCTCAGCGGAGGTAATCGCCGTTCCCACCTTCTGAAACAAATCTTGAATCAATCTTTTGGATTGTTCTAACGCGGTAATTTTGTGTTCCAGGTCTTTCGTAATCCGGTTGAAAGCCCTGACAAGTTCACCAATCTCCTGGGCTTCGTCGCGGGCCGTGAGCGTCCTGCGCAGATCTCCTCCCTGGACAATTTCCTTGGCGTCTTTTGCCATGGAAGAAACCGCCGAGGCAATCCTGCGGTTGAGCCAGTAACCAGTGAGCGAAGCGCAAATCATTAAAAAGATCAACCAATGAATATAAGAGATCCAGGACGGAGTGAGCATTTCTTGAAGAGGATACTGGACAAGATAAAGCATCACCATAATAGGAACTAACGACATCATCAAAAACGCAATTCCCATCTTGCGGTGAACACCGCTTTTCTCGATCGACTGAATCTTAGCCCACTTGATCTCCCCCATAAGGTCCTTTCTTCTATCTAAAATAAAGTTTACCATATTTCATGTAACTTTTTTATTTTCAATATGTTAAGGATTTCCATTCGGGGAGTTAATAAAAACCATTGACAGGAGAGAAGTCAGAGGGTTAAAATTACCATTCATTATGGCTAACCTTAAAGCGGCACTGAAAAGCATCCGGCAGGACAAGAAGCGTCATCTTAAGAATAACCAGGTGGTCTCTGAACTGAGAACCCTGACAAAAAAATATCTGTCATTGGTCTCAGGAGGAACAAAGCAAGAGGCGGGCCAGTTCCTTTCAGGACTGGTCAAGAGGCTTGATATGGCGGCGACCAAGAAGGTCATGCATCCTAACACCGTTGCCCGTAAGAAATCCCGCTTGATGAAGAGACTCGCCGCATTAAAGTAGCCACCAGCCACTCCTCCATAGCCAGCCGCGCGGGGCGTTGTCCCGTTTTAATGGCGACATCCACTTCCAATAAAGAGGTGACCGCTTCCCGCAATTCAGAAGCCTTCCAGTGAGTGAGCTGTTGTTGGAATTTTCGCGCCAAGAATGGGCTGCTGGTTCGAAAGTCCTTTCCCTGTAGCATCCGCTGGATCTGCCAGCTGATCAACCCTATGATTTCCGGAATACTCTTTTGTTCGTCCAATAAACGGGAAAGAACCGACAGCGCCATTGAGATATCTTTGGCCCCGACGGCGTCTCCCAGGATAAACCCCGAATAATGAATGGACTGAGCGACCAGGTGTTCAACATCGCCGAGGGTAATGACTGCGCGGTCCCCCGCGTAGAGAATCAGTTTCTGGATTTCAGAGACCAGTACCCGCAGTTCGGCGCCGACCAGTTCCTTCAAGAGTTTCGCCGCCTGCGGTTCGATTCTCTTGCCTGTTTCACCGACTCTCTGCGCGATCCAGGAATCCAGCTGGTTTTCGTAAGGAACGTTCAGCAGGAAAACCTGGCAGAACCCTTTAAAAGGGTCCAGCCACGCCGGTGAGATTTTTTCGTCCTGAGTCACCAGGATCAACATCGAAGTTTTTTGAGGATCTTTAAGGTAGGTGAACAACTCCTGCAGTTTTTGGGTCTCGACCAGATCAACGTTTCGAAAAAGAATCAGGCGCCTTGCGGAAAATAACGGAGAGGTTCTCGCGGCATCGAGGACCTCCGTCACGGTATTTTCCTCAGCGTCGAACCGCTCGAGATCGCTCTTCCTTCTGATTTTCTCAAGCGCTTCTTCTTTCAGAAAAGAGCTATTCCCTGCCAGCAGGTAATTATGTGCTTTCTGTACGCTGAACGCTGAACGCTGTACGCTGCTCTCCGTACTCATTCCCATCCCTCGGCAAGGCGGGAGACGAGGCGTCGGGCGAGGTCGTCGAAGAGCTCGTCGCGGGCAGTCTGTTCACTTTTAGTCAACGCCCCTGAGGTGAAGAAGGTTGACTCTCCCGAAAAACGATTTTCACTCCATAAAACCTCACCGGTTTTGGCGTCTTCCAAAACCGCGTGGACAACTAACCTCAACCGATACTCCTGGATTTCCTGCGCGTCCGTGTACCGCAGCGGTTCCCTTTCGTATTCCAACAGACTCCCTTTCAAAACCGCTTCGGCTTTGGAAGGGGGAGCCAATCGCGCGATCCGTTCGAATAGAATCCGGTCCGTCAGCTTTTTATTGAAATCTATTTCTAGCCCCGGCTCAAAAGTCTGATTCTCAAAAGGGGCCACCGCAATGGTTTGAATATGCCGGGGAAGAACCGATTGGTAGGTGTAGCCGCAGGAGAGTGGCAAGAGCAAAAGCAGAAAGTGGAAAGTAGTAAGTAAGAAGTGGAGAAAACTTTTTGGCACTTTAGTTCCCCAGCTTTTCGATCTTTTCTTTCGCAGTAGTCGCGTAGGAGCTCTCAGGGTACTGTGTGATAATTTCCTGGTAATAAACTTTCGCGCTCGCTAAATCGCGCCGCGACTCATAAAACTCCGCGATTTGGAACGATTTCTCCGCCTTGCGGTCCAGCAATTCAGCGATCATCGCTTTCGCTTCGTCAACCGATTCACTCTGCGGGTGGCTCCGGATAAATTCCTTAAACTCGGTAATCGCTTGGTCAGTCGCCTGCTGGTCATAAGCGGATTTCTTGGATTCCTTGACGGTACAGAAAGCAATCTGGAACCGGGCGGCATCGGCATATTCCCCGTCGGGGTACTGCCGGATAGCGCTTTCGAAAGCCTCTTTCGCCTCGGCGTACTTTCCCAGTTTCTTATAGCACTCCCCTATTTTATACTGGGCCGCCTCACCGTAGGAACCGTAGGGAGCGTTATCTACGACTTTCTTGAAAATCTCTATGGCCTGATCTCCGGAGGGAAGAATTTCGAACCCCAAAAATTTTCGTTTTTGTCCCTCGAAGAAAAGATTTCCGATGCGGTATTGCCGTTCGATGATTGTGTCGGTCTCGGCGTAAGAAGGATAGGTGTCGAGCAGTTTCTGATAGACCTGGAAAGCATTGTAATATTCCCCCATCCCCTCATAAGACTCCGCCAATCCCAGTTGTCCTTTGGCGGCGTAGTCGGAATGAGGGAAGTGCTTTGTTATTTTCGCATACTCACTGACCGCTCTTTTATAATCCTTTGCCTCATAGAAACCGCGCGCCCATTCATATTGTTCCTGAGGAGTCGCTTTAGAGGCGTATTTGGGATTGATCCACCGTCCGGTTTGAGGAGTCCACTCCCAGTAAGCGAAAGAAGGGGACGCCATGAGAAAACCCAATAAAAGGCCCGCGCTGATCAAAACCCCTAACTTGCCGATATAATCGCCGATCACCTGTTGAGAACTCCGGGCCATCTCGACAAATTCCAATCCAAGACGGTATTGATCCTCTGCATAAGGAAGCTTCTGAATCCAGGCGACTTTCGCCGTTCCCGCAAAACGTTCGCGCGTCTTCACCACTTCCGCTTCGATCTGGACCTTCGTGAAAAGAGGGACAAAACGAGAGACGACCACCGATATCCCGCCCGCTCCAATATCCCTGGATAAACTGCCGTGCGCATTTTGTCTGTTCACTTCCCGGATCTGAACCGGCTCCGAAAAAGGCCACCGCGTGAATTTCCGCCGTTCATAGAGATTATCCATCTTACTGAACCTTAGCCATGGTTTCTTGAATTTCCTTCTTGGTCAGCGGCTGTCCATACATCGCTTTGGTGTAAACAGCCGGGTCGGTGGGAGCGTCTACTCTTGGCGCAATGACCACATAAGGAATTCCATTCACTCTCAGATGATCGGTAATTCCGTACGAGTGGAACCCGCCGGCGATGAGCACCAGGCGGTTCTGCTCCATCTCCTTCATTTTGGAAAAAGCGTTCTCAAAGAGGATTTGATCCCGTTTTTGGGCCAATTCATAAAATTGCCTGGAAGGGGTCAAGTCCGGCAGAGTGACCTGAAGTTTTTCGGTGACAAAAGATTCCCACGCCGGCGTCTGAGGCTGATATTCTTTCCATTCGGCAGGGGTCATCTCTAATTTGACAAAACGGACGAATAAGCCCGCAAGCCGGCTCCATTGCACATACTCTTTTTCGGAAGGAGACTGAGTTAACGCTAACCGAATTTCCTGCTCAAGCCGATCCAATTCACCAGTGCTGGTTAAACCAATCATGAGAGCTCCGGTCTGCTCCCCTTTTAAGATATTCAGTAATTTAACGGTTTCCGGGTACCAGCTCATGTCAATGGGATTTTTCTCTAAAATCTTTTTGAGTTCCTCTAAATAGTCTTTCAGGCCGCTGACTCCCTGTCGGAATGCTTCAGCTGTCTGTTCGTAGCGCAACAGCCCCTCCGAAGCATGCTTCCCATAATTGGAATGGATTTTTTTAAGAACCTGTTCGGCTAACTCAACGGTTTCTTTTTGAGTCTTCTGTGTCTTCTCCCAAACGTTCCAGTGCTCTTGGTAAACTTCCTGATCTTCGATTCCCCACAAAGTAAACGGCAAAGGGTAAGTCGCCCCTGGTTGCGCGTGAAGAATCCATTCATATTCAGCCCCTGTCAAGCGGGCGTCATTGAGAAAATACCGGGTGACTTTTTCCTTGAGATTGGGTTTATCAATGTCAAAGAGAGAATCATCAAACCCGCCATCAGCCCCCTCCACGCAAACTAGCTTGAATTGATGCCGCTCCACCAGGTTCCTTAAAATCGCCGAAATGTGAACTTGAGCCGGGGGATTGGCGTGCGCATCTTGAATATGGATCACTACAGGAGAGAGTTTCGGAGCTGAATACTCAATAATAAAACCATCTTTGGAAGAAACCTGAATATTCCAGGGATTGTCACTCTTCACCAATTGCTGGGGTGTTTCAACCCGCTTGTTCCAGATGGAGCGCGCCTCTTGGGCCCCTGCGAATGAGACGAGCGAGAAAAAGACTAATCCCATGAAGAATAAGGATTTATGTTTTTTTATCATGTCCGGATGGTTCCCGCGGAACGGAGTAAGTATACCACAAATCGTCCCGTTCCCTCAAGGAAATTGCAGCACAAGTTTCCCCGTCGGTTTGAAAGCAAACACCTCCCTCTTTCGCGGTGAGGAAAACTTTGGCTTGGCAGGAGGCCAAGTGCTCCAGGGTCAAGGTATTAGGTAAATTCCATTGGTTAGGAACCGCCATGCTGATCAGAGCGGTCTGGGGGTGAGTTCGAGAGAAAAAGAGGGCTCCGTTTCTCCCTAGATCACTCCCATGATGCGGCACTTTTAAAAAAGTACATGTCAATTGGTCCTTGGGTAAGGCCAGTAACGTCTCAATCCCCAACCCTTCGACATCTCCCGTGAATAAAATAGAATGCTGTTGATGAGTCAGTCTCAGGACTAACGAAGCGTCGTTACGATGTTTGAACTGGTTCAGCATTTCGGCAGGAGGATTCAAGCAATCTAAATAAACTCCCGAGAGAGTCGCCAGGCGGTCTCCTTGATTTAAAACCCGGTAACGCGCTGCTTTTCTAAAAAGAGTTCTGTAGTCCATCGCCGCGGGATCTTTGAATCCATTGTCCCAAAGCTGTGTGATGCGAACCTCTTTTTTCAGGGAATTTAACGCGCCGGCATGATCCTGATCCGCGTGGGTGAGGACGACGCCGTCCAAAAAACGAATCCCCCGCATCCTTAAATAAGCGCTCACAGGATGAAGAGGTTCCCCTCTCTGTTTCTCCCTTCCGGTGTCGATCAGGAGAGTTTCTCCTTTTGGAAATTCCACCAGCGCCGCGTCACCGTGCCCCACATCAAAGAAAGTCACCTTGAGCGGGCCGGAGCGGGGAAAGAGCGGGAACCAGAAAAGAAGGTTCAAAAAAAGAAACCAGAGCGCCAGCAGTTGCCCCTTCTTGGAGAAAGACGCCGACTCCTTGGGAAACGAAATCAAAAGAACGAAGATGCAATAATAGGCGGCGATGATCCAGGCAGGAAGCCGAGGAACAAACCAAAACCCGCCGGGAATTTGAGCGCACTTTTCGACAATTCCTATGAAAATAATTTCCAGCAAGTGGACATCAGACCAAAACCAATGTCCCATCGGCCCCAAAAAAGCGGCCAGAAAAGCACAGCCCAAAAGTAAAGAACTCAATGGGATCGCCGCGAGGTTTGCCAGAAATGTCACCGGATAGAACAGATTAAAGAACGATGACACAATCGGCGTGATTACTATCAGCACGGACAAAGAAGTCAATACGAGCGACGCGGTTTCCTTGAGGAATTTAGGATACTCCTCAATGGCCGGATGAAATAACGGATAGATGAGGATCAGCGCGAGCACGCTCAAGAACGAGAGCCAAAACCCGAGATCCAGAATTTGCAATGGATTCCAGAACAGAATCGCCAGGACAGAAGCTGATAAAGAGTTCAGCAGAAGATGGGACCTCCCCAATAATTTCCCCAGCAGATAAATTTCCGCCATGATCGCGGCCCGCATCACCGCGGGGCCGGCGCCGGCGATCAGAGCGTAAATCCCCGTTAAAACCATGGCCGCCAAAAACCTGGGACGGCGCGGAACCCTTAAGAACTTCAGTAGAAATAAAAGCCCCCAGACAATCATTCCGATATGAAGACCGCTGATCGCGAGGATGTGAACCGTTCCCGTCTGAACGAAGGCCTCCTTTAAGCCGGGAGAAAGCGTTCCCCTCTCTCCCAATAAAAGCGCTTGAATGAGCCCCTGGTCTTCCGGGGCCAGCGCTTTTTGAATCCGATGGCGCAAAATTCCTTTCAGAAAATAGGCGATTTTCCATGCCGAAATACTTCTGTCTTTCTCTAAAAGAAACAGATCTTGTCTTAAAGAAACCGACGCGTGAATTTCCTGAGCAGCCAAGTATTTTCTGTAACTCCATCCCCCCGGATTCCTCGAACCGCTTGGAAGCGACAACAATCCGCTTAATAATATCCGGTCTCCATAGCCAAATTTTTCTTCCCGCGGATGAAAATTCCCGCGATGAACTAGAATTTTTCCCGCCGCCGGGAGCCATTTTTCGTCAAGCAGAATTCTCTCGCCGGAAAGAACAAAACGATCCGTGACGTCGCTCTGGATTTTGCCGACCAGCCAGACTTCTTTGGCGGTCCCTGGGGCAAGAAAAGCTATATCTTCCTGCGGCAGGAAAACAGCGCTCCAATAACGCGCCAAACCCAAGACAAAAAACAAAAGAATCAAACAGCCGCCCGCTTTTTGTTTTTTGACAATAGACGCCAGAAAAATGAGGCAGGAGAATAACAACACCCAGATCAGAGGAATTTTCAGGTGAGCCAGCGTGATCCCCGACAAAAAGGCGGCGGCAATCGGAGCCAGGGGGAACTTCATCCCACCACCTGTTTTGCGAGTGGTGAGATCATTCGTTCAGAGTCAGATGAGGTTGGATTTTCTTATAGGTCGCCGGGCCTATTCCAGAAACTTTGCGCAAATCTTCCGGAGTCACGAAATAACCTTGTTCCCGGCGATAAGCGATGATTTTCTCTGCCAGTCCCGGACCTACTCCGGGAAGTTTTTGCAGTCTTTCCGAATCCGCCGTATTGGGATTGATTTGTTCCTTTAGAACGAGCTCCTGTTGTTTGACTTGAAAAAGACTGACTTGTTCGGCGGGTATTTGATGGATACGAGAAGCGGCGAAGTTTCTCTGATAGAAATCGAATCCCATCCCTATCAGGAGAAAAACAGCCAGGATGAGCAGAGCCCATTTCTCTTGCCGGGTAAAATGAAACATTGGATTTTTTAAAAAACGATGTTCACCAAACGATCGCCGACGACAATGATTTTCTTCACGGTATTTCCTCCCAGCCATTCCCGGACTTTGCCGTCCTGCAGGGCCCGTTTTTTAATCTCTTCCTGGTCAAGACCGGCAGGGACATCAAGGCGGGATCGAACCTTCCCATTGATCTGAATCACTAAAGAAACTTCTTCTTCCTTGGCAATGGCAGGATCATATTGCGGCCATGGTTGCTGCAATAGCGACTCACTTTCTCCGCCAGAGGCGGACCCGCCTCCGGCGGGCATTTCCCATTCTCCACTTTCCGTTTTTAGTCTCTGCCACATCTCTTCGCTGATGTGCGGCACGAAAGGATGCAATAGAAGAACCACCGTCTCAACCGCCTCGCGAAGAACTGTAGAATCCGGTGCTGGGTGCTGAGTGCTGGGTGCTGGGTCTATAGAATCATATATTGCATTCACCAATTCCATAATCGCGCTGATGGCGGTATTAAAGTGGAATTCCTCTTCGATATCTTCCGTCACCCGCTGGATCGTTTGATGGGTCTTGCGACGTAGTGAATTCAGTTTCGGGTTTCGAGTCTCGAGTTCTGAATTCTGATTTTTTTGTCTTTCCTGAACGCTGTACGCTTCCGCCGAAGGCGGATCAGCCTCCGGCTGAGAACGCTGTACGCTATCTAGTAATCTCCACACCCGGCTCAAAAACCTCCACGCCCCCTCTACCCCCCGATCGTTCCACTCCACATCTTTCTCCGGAGGACCGATAAAAAGAGTATAGAGCCGCACGGTATCCGCGCCGTATTTGGAAATGAGTTCGTCCGGACTGACCGTGTTCCCCCGGGACTTGGACATCTTCGTTCCATCTTTGACAATCATCCCTTGAGTGAAAAGATTGGCGAACGGTTCGCGGAATTTGATGAAACCTCCGTCGCAGAGAACTTTGGTGATGAAACGAGAATAGAGCAAATGTAAAATGGCGTGCTCCACGCCACCAATGTATTGATCCACCGGCAGCCAGCGGTTGACAGCTTCTGAATCGAATGGACGCTGAGCTTCTTTGGGAGAGATATACCTCAAATAATACCAACTCGAATCAACGAAAGTATCCATCGTGTCAGTTTCCCGCCGGGCGGATTTGCCGCACTTGGGACATTGCGTTTGAACAAAAGAGGGAACCCGCGCCAGCGGAGATTCTCCTTTGGGACGAAATTCAACATCCTCCGGAAGCAACACCGGCAGATCCTTCTCCGCAACCGGAATAGTACCGCAATCTGAGCAGTAAATAATAGGAATAGGTGCTCCCCAGTAACGTTGTCTGGAGATCAGCCAATCCCGGAGGCGATAATGAACCGATCGTTTTCCAATCCCCTTCTGCTCCATCCAATCGGCAATTTTTTGCATCGCTTCGCGGTTGGGAAGCCCATCGAATTCGCCGGAATTAACTAAAACGCCATCATCTTCGTAGGCGGCTTGAAGTTCTTTTCCTACTTCCCCCCCTCCCTCGACGGGAGGGGGTTGGGGGGAGGGAATCTGTTGAATCACTTCCTTCACCGCCAATCCGTATTTCTTCGCGAACTCAAAGTCTCTCTGATCATGCGCCGGCACCGCCATGACAGCGCCCGTGCCATACTCCATTAAGACATAATTGGCAATCCAGAGCGGAATCTTCTGACCATTGACTGGGTTGATGACAGAGCGTCCCGTGAATATCCCCTCTTTTTCAGTCTCTGTCGCGGCGCGGTCGGTTTTACTTTGCGTCCGGATCCGCGCGATCAATTTCCTGATTTCCGGTTCATTCTTGGCGCCGCGAATCAGCGAATCAATCCGGGGATGCTCCGGCGCCAAAACCATGTAAGTCGCGCCAAAGATCGTGTCAACCCTCGTTGTAAAACAGGGCAACTTGTCATTTTCCCCGTCAATAGGAAAATCAATATTGACTCCATCACTGCGGCCAATCCAGTTTTTCTGCATCGTCTTGACCCGCTCCGGCCACCCTTTGAGCGATTCCAAATCGTCGAGTAATGTTTGCGCGTAATCGGTGATTTTGAAGAACCACTGTTCCAAATCCTTATCAATGACTTTGGCGTCGCACCGCTCGCAGGAGCCGTCAATCACTTGTTCATTAGCAAGCACCGTCTGGCAGGAAGGGCACCAGTTGACCCCCCCTAATTTTTTATAAGCCAACCCTTTTTCGAAGAGTTTTAGAAAAATCCATTGCGTCCATTGGTAATAATCAGGCAGGCAGGCGGTGACTTCTCTCTTCCAATCGTAACAAACCCCCCAGGATTTCAACTGGCGTTTCATATTGGCAACGTTGTTCAGCGTTGAAATTTTGGGATGGATCCCTCCTTTAATCGCGGCGTTCTCGGCAGGCAAACCAAATGCGTCCCACCCCATCGGCGTCAGGACGTTAAAACCATTCATTTTTTTATATCGGACGACCACGTCGCCGATAATATAGTTGCGCCCATGCCCCACATGCAGCGCCGCCGACGGGTACGGAAACATCATCAGGCAGTAGAATTTGTTGCGAGTATCAGCGGTGTCTACTTCAAAAAGTTTCTGATCCACCCAATACTTCTGCCATTTTTGTTCGATTTGTTGAAAGGGATAGCTCATTGATTTAATTGTTGGATGATTTTATGCCAAACGAGAACTGCCAAAGTATTTTTTCCCTTCCCGCCGCATTTTTTTCCTGATCCGTCTTGCTCTAGAATCTGAAAACTTGGAGAAGAATTGCGCCTGCGTGAAAGACCAGAAAAGCCGTTCGGATAGAGTTAACTTTGAAAAAGTTTGTATGTGTTGTTTTCGTAACTGGCTACTCGTCATCATCTAACCCACTATTTCTGCCGCTTTTGTTCGATTCCGTAAAAAGAAACTTGCCCAGAAATCCATTGTCATGCCTCCTCTCTTACAATGATAACAGCTAAACTACCTAGAATCAATGTCGCTGACAAGGAAGCTAAAATCGGCAGATTCCTCCCCCTTATCTAATAAGACGTTGCCAGGAAGAAAATTCTTGCAAAAATTTGGAGAGGACTTTCTTGTAAGGAAAATGAAGTTTTTTGCGAAGTTGAGACCGACGAGGTGTTTTGAGAAGGAAAATCAGCTCGGGGGATATGGGGTACTATTTTTTATTAAAAAAATAAGAACCGTCCCTAATTTCTACAACGATGAAAAACTGGAGCTGAGGGGGATCGAACCCCTGACCTCCTCAATGCCATTGAGGCGCTCTCCCAGCTGAGCTACAGCCCCTTAAAAACCGTCATTCGTCGCTCGTCGTTCGTCGTTCGTAAAAACAAATACAAAAAATTCAGGATGCCATTATAACGTAAAACAGAACGGGCCGCAACTTTAGTCGCGGCCCGTCATGAACAACAAGTACCTTAAAATTGGCCTCTAGCTTACTTCTTTTTCTTTTTCTTTGCGGCCATATTCCCCCTCCTTGTTGAAAGTCAAACGTTTTAGTTTTAGAATCGCTTGACTATTATAAAATTTACCATGTACAATACCTGCTGTCAAGTTTTTTTATAAAATTTTTTGTTTTTTTACACTTTACACCTAAAACTTTACACTGTTTTTGACGCCGGAGTGGTGAAACAGGCAGACACGCTAGACTCAAAATCTGGTGAGGGCAACCTCATGTCGGTTCGACTCCGACCTCCGGCATGGATTTTTTGAAGAGTTTCTCTCTCGCCTTGACGATATAGACGCCGAACTCGTTGGCCAATTGCGGATCAAATTGAGTTCCTGCGCAGTGGTGAATCTCCTTCATCGCTTCTTCAATGGCCAGTTTTTTGCGGTACGGACGATCGGTCGTCATGGCATCGAAGGTGTCGGCGATCGCCACCACTCTTCCGGCCAGAGAAATTTCCTCTCCCTTGAGTCCCTTCGGGTATCCTTTTCCGTCGAACCGCTCATGGTGTTCCCGAATACCGGGGACGATCAACTCCGAGCGCAGAATATTCTGAACGATCCTTGCGCCGGTCGCCGGATGCTGGCGCATGATCTTGTATTCCTCTTCATTGAGCGGCCCCTCTTTCCCGAGGACGGCGTCCGGAATTCCTATCTTACCGACATCGTGCAACAACCCTCCGATCTTGATCGCTTTCACCTGATTGGAAGGAAGCCGCAAATGTTTGGCAAGTCCCTCCGAGTACAACATGACTCGTTCCGAATGGCCGTGGGTATAGGGATCCTTGGCGTCAATCGCTTCCGCTAACGCCCCCATGATGCTGAAGAATAAATCCTCCATCTCCTGATAGTGTTCGGCGTTTAAGACTCCGATGGCGGCGTGGTTGGCTAGTGTCGCGAGAACCTGCGCGTCCTCATCACTAAATCTGCCGGGATGGTTATTGCTGACAATCAGAATTCCGAGCAGGCGTTCTTTTTGTTGAAGCGGGACGGCAAGAAATGATTTTAGCGAAAGTTTTCCTTTAAAAGGACTCTTCTCCAGATCGTTCACCAGGAGGGGCTGGCGAGATTCGAGAATCTGGTTTTCAATCCTTTCCCAGCTTGCCAAAAGGTCCAGATTGTTAAACTCATTGACGTTAAAACCGCTCGCCGCGGCTAAATTCAGCCGGCTGGTTTTGCCGTCCATCAGGAAAAGCGCCCCATGGTCGACTTTCAACAGATTGATGGCTTCCCGGACAATGATCTGGACGACTCCGTCGAGTTCCAGCTCGGAAACGATGGTTTTGCTCACATCGAGCAGTATCTGGACTGTCTGAGGCAATTTATTCAAAGGACTCTCCCCCCATCTCTATTAATAAGAGTTTACCACAAGAAGGGTTAGATCGTCGGATAGGTCCTTCCCTACCTGGAACTCGACCGCCCGCCCTACCAGCCCCTCCAGGAGCTCCGAAACCGGTTTTTCGACGGCATTGCCGACCTCCTGACAGAAACGCTCCTCGCCAAACATCTGCCCCGCTTTATTTCTGGCCTCTGTAATACCGTCGGTATAGAGCAACCAGACCGCTTCTTTCTCTATGGGAACACGGCTTTCCGGGAAATCGGCTTCCGGCGTGGCTCCCAAAGGAGGCCCGCTGGGAAAATCCAAAAACCGCGCCTCTTTACGGGACCTGATTGCTTTCAAAATAGGAAGGTGGCCGGCGTTGACATAATAGAAACATTCTTCTGATTTCCGATAGATCAACAAGGTCATCGTGACAAAAATTTTCAACTGCCGGCTCCAGAGGAGACGGTTTAATTTCTTGAGCACCTCCGAAGGTTTTGATTCTCTCTGAATGAGCGTTCTGAATTCATTAGAGACCATCGCCATGCAGAGCGCCGCCGGAACCCCTTTTCCGGAAACATCCCCGATCATGATCGCGAACGAATCAGTGCCGCAGGGGACTAGATCGTAGAAATCTCCTCCTATGTGCCTGGCCGGAATCATCTTTGCCGCGATGGAAAGCCCCGGAGTCTGCGGGATCGGCGATGGGAGAAGCAATTGCTGGATTTTGTACGCCACGTCGAGTTCCCGTTGTAATATTTCCTGCTGATGCTGGACGACAACTGCCTGGCGGGTTAAACTGACCACTCCAGAAATCCCCAAAAGCGCCAACGGATAAACACAATCCAGCCAAATGCCCAACCCCGCGAAAAACCCCCAGCTCACCAGAAAATAACCGAACCCGATTCCGGCCAGAATCAGAATCGCCCGAAGCCGTTTCCCGAAATACGGCGCCGCTAGCCCCAGGATCAGAAATAACCAGACGACCGCGAGCCGCCAAATGAGGCCGGCCCGCCGGATCCACTTCTTCTCAAGGAGCATGTTATACGCGTTGGCGAAAACTCCGATCATGGGAAAATGAGATTCCAATGGAACCGACAGCGTCTGTTCCGTTCCCGCGGCCGTCAATCCGACAAAACAAACAGCCCCTTCCAACTCCTTCAGCGGAAATTTTCCTTTTTCCCCTTTCATCTCCTGGGCGTAAGCTTCGATCACCTCCAGGAAAGAGTAGTGACGAAAAGTCTCTTCCCATTTCCCGGCGAAATTAATTAGGAGATTTCCCTCTTCGTCGAGCGGCAAAACAGAGGAAGCGTCCGCTCTTGTGTCTTCTTTTGACATGAGGCACGGAATCGTCAGAAATCCAGACTCTTCTAACGGCAGCCGGCGGACTTTTCCGTCCCGGTCAAGAGCCACATTGGCATGACCTATCCCCTTGGCGGCGGCGGAGAGAGGTTCGACCGACTTCAAAGGTTCCTCAGAAAACCCCGACCCTGCAATCGCGGGAAGGTAAACATTGCCGGCTTCCGCCATGGCTTGTCGCAGAGCGGCGTCATCTTCGGTCGGTTGAAGGAATAAAAGATTCAGCAGAACAGAACGGACACGCGCCATTTTCAACGCGTGAATCAGTTCCGTATGCCATTTCCTTGGAATGGGCCACTGCCCGATCCGATGAAGCGTGTCTTCCCCGATCTCGATGATGACAATCTCCGGATGACCGGCCGGAGAGGGACGGTGCTGGTATCTCCAGTCGAGGGTGGTTAACTCGAATGATTCCCCCCACTGAAAGAAGACCCCCAGACTTGCCAGGAGAAAAGCAATCCCTAGAAAGAGAGTGCGCATTTTTTGGTCATCTTTACTTGATTTCCCTTCGCGTTGAACCGCACCTCATCCATTAATTGATGAATCAAGGTAAGACCGTATCCTTTATTATTAGGACGATCGGCGGAGGGCTTGAAACCTTTTCCTTCGTCCTCAACAGTGATGGTCACCTGATGTTTTTGCCGGTCCAGATCGAATTGTAAACGAACGTTTTTGGCGGGGTCCTGCCGGTTGCCGTGCTGGATGGCGTTGGCTAACGCTTCTTCAACGGAGAGCCGGACCGCGAAAAGAGTGTCACGGTCCCAATTCTCTTTCTTGAGATGCTCTAGAATCTGCCGGCTGGCCCATTGGATTTTATCCAGATGGCTAGGAACGAACAGAGTCCGGGTCATCTTGAATGGTGAAAACCTGGTTAAGATGAGTAACCTCTATGACTTTTCGGACACTGGGAGTCACTCCGGAAAGAACGAGTTTTCCCTGCAAGTATGAGAGCTGGTGATGGTAATCCACCAGGAGGCGCAGGCCGCTGCTGTCAACGTAATCAACCTTGCGCATATCAACGACGACGTTCTTTGATTTGGATTCCACCGCTTGTTTGAGGACATCCTCAAGCTGCGCGTAAGTCTGCAGTGTCAATTCCCCCTGGAGGATTATTTTCACTCCCTCCCCCGTCGGTTCTTGTGAAATTTTCATTGGGTTGCCTCCTCTCCACCGGAGGCGGATCCGCCTTGGGCGGAAAAAACTCCCATCCGCCTGAATTTTTCGTAGCGCTGTTGAACGATTTCGTCAATGTTGACGCCGTGAAGTTCGTGTAAATATTCCTGAATGACACTCTTGACCCGAAGCGCCATCGCTTCCGGGTCGCGATGAGCTCCCCCCAGCGGCTCTTCGATGATGCGGTCAATCAGCTTTAATTCCAGCAGATCCTTGGCGGTTAAGCGAAGACACTCGGCCGCCTCTTTGGCTTTTGTCCGGTCCTTCCAGAGAATCGCGGAGCATCCTTCAGGTGAGATGACCGAATAATAGGCATTTTCCAGAACGCAGACCCGGTCTCCGACACCGATCCCTAAAGCCCCGCCGCTCCCTCCTTCGCCGATCACGATGACCAGGATGGGAATTCGCAATCCGGACATGAACCGAATGTTCTCGGCAATGGCGTGCGCCTGGCCCCTCTCCTCGGCTCCAATACCGGGATAGGCCCCGGGGGTATCCACGAAGCAAACCAGGGGAAGCGTGAACTTTTCCGCCATCGCCATCAACCGCATTGCCTTCCGATAACCTTCCGGATGAGCGCTTCCAAAGTTACGGATCAGATTTTCCTTGGTGTCTTTTCCTTTCTGATGCCCTAGAATCATCGTCCGTGTTTTCTCAAAGAACGCCATCCCGCCGATCAACGCTTTATCATCGCCAAAAAGCCGGTCCCCGTGGAGTTCGACAAAGTCAGAAAAGATCATCCGGATATAGTCCATCGTCAGAGGGCGTCTGGGATGCCGCGCCAATTGCACCCGCTGCCAAGGAGTCAACTGGCTAAAGATCTCCCGTTTCATCTTTTCCAGCCGGGCTTCCAGCTTTTTGATTTCCGGTTCGAAATCGAGCTTTTTGTTGGAAGTGACATTTCTTAGCTCTTCGATTTTTCGTTCGACCTCAACGATCGGTTTCTCGAAATCTAATTCTCCAGCCATAGGCATCTTTCTTTACCCCCTCACCCTAGCCCTCTCCCCCTAAAGGGAGAGAGGGGATTCGTGGGGTAACCCCGGACAAGACCACAGGGAATAATCTTCATTTACGATTTCCCCTGCGCGGGTTCCGTCGTTTCGACGATTCTGACCGCGGTTCCTTCAGGGAGCAACGCGTAAATTTCCTCGACGTCTTCGTTTCTCATCCGGACACACCCGGCCGTCACCGCTTGCCCGATTTTGTCTGGATCGACAGTACCGTGAATCCCATAACCCTTCGGATGCTCCTTGGATGAAATCCCCAGCCACCGCGTCCCCAGAATATTATCGGCGCTCCCGGGGGGAATCACCGCCCCTGTCTTGTACCAAACTGGATGGGTGAGCCGGGTCACGATGGTAAAATCCCCCGTTGGTGTTGAATTATCTTTCCCCGTGGAAATCGAATAAGTCTTTACTGGTTTCCCATCCAGACGAAGTTCCAGTTTGTTATCCGCTTTAGTGACCACTACGTCAAATTTCCCGGAGGGAACTTTTAGTTTCCGTCCAACTCTAATGAGGTCTCCCTGGAGTTCATTCAGCTGTTTCAGCAAGTCAACGGTGGTACCGTACTGCCGGGCGATTTTGGTAAGAGAATCGCCTGGTTCAACCGCGTGTTCCTTGTTTTGCCCTGAAAGAACTCCCATCACATTGACCGATTGAGATTCATTCGTTGCCTTCAAAGAGGTAGCCTCTTCCTGTTTCGGCGCCGCTCGATTCTTTGACACGCCGAACCAAATCAGCAACCCGCCGCAAACCAACGCGATCACCAGTGCAAGGATCCATCGTTTGTTCATCTCACCACCTCACCAGTTTTGGCACATCATAGCCATTGTCACTCCAAGAATACTCCCCACAATCACCTGAATCGGCGTATGCCCGATTAATTCTTTTAATCTTTCGTCACGAATTCCTTTGTTGAGATAAATATCGTCAATGATTCGGTTGAGAATACCGGCTTGCCTTCCGGCGGACCGGCGGACCCCTTGGGCGTCAAACATCGTCACCAAACTAAAAATCAAAGTCACCGCGAACAGCGGGCTGTTAAACCCCATCCGGATACCGACGGCAGTCGCCAACGCGCTCACCCCAGCGGCATGAGCGCTCGGCATTCCGCCTGTTCCGGCAATCCATTTAAAGTTGAAACGCCGCCTCTGGAGCAGCAGGAATAATATCTTGAGTGTTTGCGCGACAATCCAAGTAAGAAAGGTCGTGAGGAAAATTTCATTTTTCAAAATCTCGGCAATGAAATCTCGCATGCTAGAAGTTATCGCTAAATCTGGCTGTCTTTAGCCAATGGGGCCACTGGCGACAATGGGGCTGGTGTTACTTCAACGGTTCCATGGCTACGGAGCATGATTTCTCCCCCCTTGATCAGAAACCCTCTGTTTCCGGCAATCAGCAATTGACGGTCTTTATTCTTTAAACTTCTTTTTTTCTCTTCAACTCGGCGCTGTTTGATTTCTTTGATCGTTTGTTTTAAGACTGTAATATCCTGAAATTTCTTCTCGAGCAATTCCTTCTCCGAGGTCAAAAGGACTACTCTTTTTTCTAAAATTTGCCGGCTCTCAAGCAGGGTATTCACTTTTTCAATGAGTGGTTTATCACGACTCCCCAACGCGGAAAGCTGAGACTGGGCCTGATTCAAAGTATTTTCAATCACTGATAACTCGCCCTTGGCATGGTTGAGTTCTTCATCCACTGCCTTTTTGTCAACGATCACCTTCTGTAACTCATCAACCCTTTCGCCGTACTCTGTTTCCATCTGATGAATCACGGCGTCGGCATGTTTTGTGACCCGGTTAATGGTAAAGTGTTGATAGGCAACTAGAAATAGTAATGATCCAATGAGGATCCACCGCGTCGGTCTTCCCATAGGGTTTCTTTATACAACAAAAACCTCAAAAATGCAAACTTCCTACTCGATGATGACGTCCTTATAAGTTTTCCCTGCCGGAATCATTGGGAGAACATGCTCTTGATAGGGAACAATCACATCCAAAATATAGGTCGTTTTTGCCGCCAGCATCTCTTTAATAGCGCCGGGAAGTTCCTTCTTCTGGGTCACTTTACGCCCCGGGAGCTTAAATGAATTAGCGATTTTCACAAAATCAGGATAGGAATTTTTGTCGCTCGGATCCCCGATGAAGGTATGCGCCCGATTTCCTTTATAAAAACGGTCCTCCCACTGCACCACCATCCCCAGATGCTGGTTATTAATAATCATCACCTTCACGGCGATTTTCTCTAAGTAGGCGGTTGCCAGTTCCTGAACATTCATCAGGAAACTGCCATCGCCGTCAATATCAAGAACCTCTTTTCCCGGATGCGCCAATTTAGCCCCCAGCGCCGCCGGGAATCCGAACCCCATCGCCCCCAATCCCGACGACGACAAAAGCTGCCGCGGCCGCGTGAATTGGTAATGCTGCGCGGTCCACATCTGATGCTGACCCACGCCGACGGCGACAATCGCGTCGCCATGGGTCATCTCGCTCAAGAGACGGATGGCGTATTGAGGAAGAATGCAATCGTCACGGTCTTTGAAATCAAAAGGGTACTGTTTCTTCCATTGTTCGATTTGACGGCGCCATTGACCGTAATCGCCCGGTTTAACCCTCTTCAGAAGTTCCTCAAGCGCGTAACGGACATCGCTCACCACCGGGATATGGACTTCTCTATTCTTGTTGATCTCAGAGGGATCAATATCCACGTGCACAATCGTCCCGTGCTCGGCGAACTTCTCCACCTTTCCGGTCACACGGTCGTCGAAACGAACGCCAAACGCGAGCAACAGGTCCCCTTCATTGACGGCGTTATTGGCGAAAACAGAACCATGCATCCCCAGCATTCGCAGGGCCAATGGGTGAGTTTCCGGGAAACACCCCAGCCCCATCACTGTCTGAGCCACGGGGATTCCTGTTTTTTCGGCGAATTTCCGCAACGCTTCCGACGCGCCGGAAGAAATAATACCGCCTCCCACGTAGAGAACCGGTTTTTTCGCCTTCGCGATCGCGTCGGCGATCTGACGGAGCTGATTCGGATGCGCGTGGATATTCGGTTTGTAACTGCGCATCTCAATCTTATCCGGGAATTCAGGAACCACCATCTCCTGTTGGACATCTTTAGGAATGTCCACCACGACAGGCCCGGGCCTGCCGGTGGAAGCGATGTAGAACGCTTCCTTAATAATTCGCGGAATGTCACGAACATCCTGAATTAAATAATTATGTTTCACGATCGGGCGCGTGACGCCCACCACATCGGTCTCCTGGAAAGCGTTTTTGCCGATCCACTGGCGCTGGACTTGCCCGGTAATACAGACTAAAGGAATCGAATCCATGTAGGCGTCGGCGATCCCCGTGACCAGATTTGTCGCCCCGGGCCCAGAGGTAGCAATGCAAACCCCCACCTTGCCGCTGGCGCGGGCGTACCCCTCCGCGGCAAAGATTTCCCCCTGTTCGTGACGCGGAAGAATCGTCCGAATTTTCTTGGAATAGGTCAGCGCTTGGTGAAGCTCCATGCTCGCCCCGCCCGGATAGGCAAAGAGAATCTCAACTCCTTCTCTCTCAAGGGCTTTGATCACAACCTCCGCCCCCTTGATCGGCTTGTGGGTTTTAGAATCCGTATGTTCCATAGAGCCAAGAGTATACCACAAAAATAATTTTTTTTGAAAGAATTTGCCGAGTGGATACGTCTCTATTAATATAAGGAGGATTTAACGATGCTTTCAAAAACATTTTCAGCCAGTCCGATGGGAATTCAGGCCTATTTAGTTGAGGTGGAAGTAGAAATCGCGCAAGGACTCCCGCAGGTGATTCTGGTGGGATTGCCGGATACGGCTCTGCGGGAAAGCCGGGACCGGATTTTGACCGCCATCCGCCAGAGCCATTTTCCTCACGAACCGAAAAAACTGGTGATTAACTTAGCGCCGGCCGATTTAAGGAAAGAAGGACCTCTCTTTGACCTCCCGATCGCCATCGGCATTCTGGCCGCGCAGGAAATTGTCTCGCAAGAAGCGGTCAAGGAATACATGATGATCGGAGAATTAGCATTAGACGGGACCGTCCGCCCAGTCCGCGGCGTCCTGCCGATTGCTCTGTCTATGGCGAAGAATGGAAAGAAAAAATTAATTCTTCCAATTCAGAACGCCCGCGAAGCGAGCATTGTCACCGGAATCGAATGCTATCCGGTGCGGAGTCTGGCAGAGGCAGTTTCGTTTCTGAACGGCGAGACCCCTATCTCCCCTTTCCAGTTTCGGCAGGACTTGCCTTCTGAGAAGATCGAGACGGATCATTCTTCCTTCGACTTTGCTGATGTGCAGGGACAATTTCAGGCCAAACGGGCGTTAGAGATTGCCGCGGCGGGAGGACATAATGTTCTGATGATCGGCCCTCCCGGCAGTGGGAAAACGATGTTAGCTCAACGACTCCCCACCATTCTCCCTCCGATGAGCCGCCAGGAATCGCTGGAGACCAGCGCGCTTTACAGCATCGTCGGCCAATTGAATCATGAGCGTCCACTCTTGACTCAGCGCCCTTTCCGCACCCCGCATCACTCCGCCAGCGCCGTCGCCCTCTGCGGCGGCGGCACTCATCCCCGCCCCGGTGAAATCAGTCTGGCCAACAACGGAATTCTTTTCTTAGATGAGTTTCCTGAATTCGACCGCTCCACTCTGGAAGCGTTGCGTCAACCGATGGAGGAAGGAGAGATCACCATCGCGCGAGTCCAGCGGTCGCTCCGTTTCCCTGCGCGGTTCTTACTGGTAGCGGCGATGAATCCTTGTCCCTGCGGATTCCTCGGCGACCCTCGTAAGGAGTGTTCCTGCTCCCCGCGCGAAGTCTGGCGATACCGCCACAAAATCTCAGGGCCGCTCTTGGATCGGATTGATATTCAAGTGGAAGTCCCTCCGCTCCGCTTCCATGAACTGAACTCTTCCCAAAAGCAGGAATCCTCCGCCGATATTTACGCCCGCGTGGCCTCCGCGAGAGAGAAACAACTCAAGCGGTCCATCTCACTGGGGATTGAATGGAACTCCCAAATGTCTCACCGGCAAATTAAGAAATCTTGCCCATTGGGAGAAGCGGAATCGAACTTACTTCGCCAAGCAATGGAAACCTTTGGCTTAAGCGCCCGGGCGCATGACAAGATTTTAAAAGTCTCTAGAACCATCGCGGACCTGGCCGGAAGTGAGAACATCAAAGTGGAACACTTAGCGGAAGCGATTCAGTACCGGAACTTGGATCGGAGCATAGGGGGAAGATCTATATAGAGAAGGTAAAAGCGTTAAACCGGTGGCTCTTCCTGAAAATGCGGGCCGTGCAGGTGGGCGGTGTCGTTGACTTCGGTCAGATACACTTTCCCTTTATAAACTTCGGCGATGGTCAGACAGGAGTTTTCGCAAAAGAGACTTAAGAGGACTTTGTCAAAATCTGCTTTGAGCCAGTGGGAGATCAGAGCGGACAAAATTCCACCGTGGGTGACGATGGCGATCCGCTCCTTTTTCTCTGCCGCGAGGATCTTCTTGATCGCTCGGACAGCCCGCCGGCGGAACTGGAAAATGGTCTCCGCCTTGGGGATTCGGATTTTAGAGGGGCCTTTCAGCCATTTTTTATAGCCATCTTTATAGGTCTGATTGATTTCATCCGGTGACATCCCTTCCCATTCCCCCAAAAAAATTTCCATGAGGCCGCGGTAGGTATGGCATTCCACATCCAGTCCCTTGGCTAAAATTTGCGCTGACTCATGGGCGCGTTTCAGGGGGCTGGCAATTATTTTCTCGACCCCCTCCCGTTTTAGACGGGGAATCAACTTCCCGATCTGGGTTCTCCCTTTTTCCGTCAGGGAAGGATTAGAGTGCCCCTGAATCCGGTTCTGTTCATTCCAGGTACTTTGGCCGTGACGGATTAGATATAGGCGCATAATATTCCTTTTTCTTTTTCATTTCCCGATACAAAACTTCGAAAATATCCGCCCAAGTAAATCGTCGGTGGTTGTCTCCCCCACGATCTCACCGATCGCGTCCAGCGCGTCACGGATATCTACCGAGATAAACTCTGTCGATAATTTTTTCTCCAGCGTTTCGATTAAATGCTCCAGTGATTTATCCGCGCGAATCAAGGCCTCCTTATGGCGGACATTCGTGACTAATTCTTCCGATGAACCGATCACTTCTCCTCGCCAGACTAATTTTGAAATCACTCCAATAAGTTCCTCAAGCCCTTTTCCTTGAGAAGCGGAGATGGAAACGACCGGAAAACCGTTGATCCATTTTTTGATTTGCTCTTGGTTGATTTCTTGAGGAAGGTCATTTTTGTTGATCACGATGACCGCTTGACGCCCGGCGGCTTTTTTTAAAATCTCCTCATCTTCTCTTGTTAAAGAAGCGGAACCATCCAAGACAGTCAGCAAAAGATCGGCCCTTTCAAAATAAGTCCGGCTCCGGCGAATCCCCTCTTTTTCGATAGTATCTTCACTTTCCCGAATTCCGGCCGTGTCCACTAATCGCATTGGAATCCCGTCGAGATTCATCACTTCCTCGATTGTATCTCGCGTCGTCCCGGGGATCGGCGTCACAATCGCCCGTTCTCGCCCAAGGAGCGCGTTCAATAAACTCGATTTGCCGACGTTCGGCTTCCCGCAAATGACCCCCACAACCCCTTCACGAAGGACTTGCCCTCTTTCCGCCGTTGTTGAGAGCTTGTGAATTTCATCTTTTATTTTTTTGACCCGGTTCAGCATGTCAATACCGGAAAGAATTTCCAAATCCTCATCGGGAAAATCAACCGAGGCCTCGACATAGGCGTAAAGGTCCAATAATTCTTCTCGAATTTGGCGAACCTTTTTGGAAAGATGGCCTTCAAGTTGATTCATCGCCACTCGCAAACTCAAATCGGTCTGCGACCGGATAATATCCAACACCGCCTCGGCCTGGACCAAATCAATGCGCCCGTTTAAGAACGCCCGCTTGGTAAACTCCCCCGGTTCTGCCAGCCGCGCCCCTTGCTGCAAGAGAAGATCCAAAATCCGCCGTGTCACCAATATTCCGCCGTGGCAACTGATCTCGACCATATCTTCCGCGGTGTAGCTTTTGGGTGAACGCATGACGGTGACGAGGACTTCATCAATACCCATTACCCACCCATAATGCACTGTGAAGCTCTTGATTTCAGTTAGTTTTTTTCCGCTTCTGCTCCGGAATACTTTATCGCCGATGGCGATGGACTCTTTACCGCTGAGGCGGACAATCCCAATCCCCCCTTCTCCGATGGGAGTCGAGATTGCGGCAATGGTATCGTCTAAAGCATGGAGTTTCATAGAGGGCTTTTATTATACCAGTGGACGGAGTTTAAATCGAAAGGTCACTTTCACGGAATTGTTAGCTTGAAGGCGCTTGGCAAAGTTAACGAGTTGAGCTAATGGAAGCCCCATATAGCATTTTTTCGCAGAACCGATCGCATTAGCCGTCTGTTTTAAAAGTTCCTCCGCTCGCTTGGCCTGTCTTTGCGCGCGACGCGCTTGTCCCTGTTTTGCCTTGACTCCCGCGGCCGCGAGTTTAATGAGCCCTTTCAGAAAATCGGCCGTTACCCCCTTGCGCCCGCAGGCTAACCAGACTACCTCCCAGGCATCGTGCGCTTCCCAATAATAGCCGTGATTAAAAAGGTCAATTCCATAGAGATAAGGACGACACTTCTGCCAGCGTTCTGGATCAGGCGGCTTTACTTTTTGATGGCCTTCCCCGTAACTATGTCCTTCGGGATCCCTCACCGGGTGCGGGGATCGCGTGGGGATATAGGCGTACGGAGGGAATGGTTGATCGGGAACTAGCCGGGAGGATTTACGTCGTTCCATTCTTTTTGTCTTTTCTAACGGTACTGCCAATAACCAAACCTGCGGCAATGAGGACTAAATTTTTAATCACAAATTCCCCTGCCATTGTTAAAAGGAAGGGATTACCAATCTGGAACGCGACGTGGGGTAATAAAACCAGCACTAAAAAAGTCCCTGCCATCTGGATCCAGAAAAGAAAAAGAGTTAAGCGTAGTAATACCCCAAAGAGTAACCCGTAGCCGACGATAATTTCCCACACACCCAAAACAGGAATCACGATCTTGGGTGGAAACCAATAAACCGTTTTGGCAACCAGATCCACAACAGGACTATAACCCGTGACCTTGAGTAGTCCAAACCAAATAAAGACAACAGCTAGAGAGATCCTCATAATGAGGACACTGTAATGAGCCATAAACTGGATCATCCACTTATCCAGCCGCTGCCATAGTACTTGTAGAACTGGGAAAAAATCAAATTTAAAATCCAAGTAGCTTCCTCGCTTTTTCCTGAGCGGATGTAAATGGTTTTTGCATCGCTTGAATAGCTTCAGCAACAACAAAGAGGGATCCCGTGACAAGAATCAGGTCGCCTGTCGAGACCATCTTTTTGGTTTTATGGAGGGCTTCGTCAATGTGGGAGAATTTACCGGCGAGTTTCTTTGGATCTACCATCTCGGCAAGGCGATCTACTGAAGTGGCGCGCGGGTGATCGGCTCGGGTGACGATAATTCGGTGGGCGATCCTTGAAAGTTCTGAGAGTATGCCCTGTTGATCCTTGTCTTTAGAAATACCAATCACCAGTAACAGATGATCATATTGGAACCACTCAGGAATTGCCTGAGCAAGAGCGGCAGCACTGGCTTTATTTTGAGCGCCGTCCACAACAACAAACGGCCGCTCTCGTAACACTTGCAGGCGGCCCAGCCATTGGGTTTGACTCAAGCCCTCGGCAATTGATTTTTCTGAGACAGGAATATTTTGTTCCTTAAGAGACTCCGCTACGCCAATGGCGGTCAACGCATTACTGACTTGATAATCTCCTAAAAGAGATAAAGACAATCGTTCATATCGTTCCAACCGGCCGATCGCGCTAAAAGACTGCTTCCGATGCCGACGATCCCGCTCAATCTTTCCTTCAAGACAAATATCCTTGCCTACTTCATAAAGAGGGGCGTTTTTTTCTTTGGCAACTCGCGCTAAGACCTCCATTACTTGCGGCATCTGAAGAGAGACAACGACGGGAACTTTTTCTTTGATGATGCCCGCCTTCTCTTTGGCGATGGAAGCTAAATCGGAGCCGAGAATCACCGTGTGATCATAACTGATGGAAGTAATCACGCAAACTTTTGGCGTGACTACATTCGTCGCGTCCAGACGCCCCCCTAGCCCAGTCTCTAATACAGCCATATCTATAGCTTCTCCGGCAAAAAAAAGAAAAGCGATCACCGTAAAAAATTCAAACCAGGTCAGCGGTCCCCATTGTTCGTTTTGACGATAGCGCGCCACGATCGGTTTGATCGTATCCACCAACTGGCTCAATCTCTGCTCCGAAATAGAAATTCCCGAGACTTGAATTCTTTCTTTGACGTCAAATAGATGCGGCGAAGTATACAATCCTGTCCGATAGCCGGCCGTTTTGAGAATCGAGGCGATCATCGCGGCAGTGGAACCTTTTCCCTTAGTCCCGGCTATGTGAATAGAGGAGAATTTCTGGTGCGGATTGCCGAGCTGATCGAGGAGCCAATGGACTCTCTCTAGACGAAACCCTACCTCGGCAGATTGCGGAGGAATTTGTTCATAGTTGGTAAAAGTGTCCAAATACTGAATAGCTTCGAGATAATTCATGGGGATTGATAATTTTGTCCAAGATGACAACAAAAAGTTAATGCTTAAAATGCCTCACTCCAGTGAATACCATCGCGATTCCTACCTCATCCGCTTTCGCGATCACTTCTGAATCTTTGATGGATCCCCCCGGCTGGACAATGCAACTGATTCCTGCCAGCGAGGCAACCTGAATATTATCCGGCATCGGGAAGAAAGCGTCGCTGGCAAGGACTGCTCCGACGGCGTGACGCCCGGCTTTCCTCACCGCGATCCTGACCGATTCCACCCGCGAAGGCTGACCTCCGCAAATTCCAACGGTCCTAGTCCCCTGGCAGATGACAATGGCGTTGGAACGAGTGAACTGAGCGACCTTCCAGGCGAAAAACATGGTTTGCTGTTGTTCTGGAGTTGGTTTTTTTCGTGTGACACATTTCCATTTTTTAACATCTTCTTTCAAATAATCCCACTCCTGAACCAGCAATCCTCCGTGGATCCGTTTGACGTCCCAGTCATTCTTTCTGGCAGAAACATCCAATAAAGAGGCCTCAACGATCCGAAGATTTTTCTTCTGTTTGAGAACTCCAAGAGCTTTGTCTGAATAACCTAGCGCGATCAGACATTCCCAAAATCCGGCATCGGCGATGGCCCTGGCGGTTTTGTCATCAACGGCGCAATTGAACCCAATGATTCCTCCAAACGCGGAAACCGGATCTATGTCAAAGGCCTCTCGGAAGGATTGAATGAGCGTCGGCGCTTGAGCAACCCCGCACGGACTCATATGTTTGATGATAGCCGCCGTTGGCTCTTTGAATTCGCTGACCAACGCCACGGCGGCATCGAGATCGAGCAGGTTATTGAAAGATAATTTTTTGCCATGTAATTGCTTTTGTAGGGGCAGGGCACACCCTACCCCTACGTCCTGATACCATGCCCCTTTCTGATGGGGGTTTTCACCATAACGAAGATCCTGGACCTTAGCGGCGTGGATTGAAAAATGCTGCGGGAATATATCCGTAGGGGCACGGCGCGCCGTGCCCCTACATGCAAGATATTGCGCGATCGCGCGATCATAAGACGCCGTCTCCGTAAACGCACCGACGGCCCATCGGCTTGCCGTCTCTTCGCTGACGGCCCCTTTATTTTTCTTTAATTCCGCGACTAAATCTTCATATTGCACCGGATTACTCACCACAACCACATGTTCGTGATTCTTCGCGGCGCTTCTGAGCAATGTCACTCCCCCAATATCAATCTGCTCAATGGCTTCTTGTAGGGGCACGGCGCGCCGTGCCCCTACCATTTCTTCAAAAGGATAAAGATTCACCACCACCAGATCAATCGGTTCGATTTTGTATTTTTTGAGTTCTGACTGATCTTTCTTGTCTTCTCGCCGCGCTAAGATCCCGCCGTGGACTTTGGGATGCAACGTTTTAACTCTCCCCCCCATCATCTCCGGAAACTCCGTGTAATCAGCGATTTCAACGCAGGGAATTTTGGACTCTTTTAATAACGCTGAGGTCCCCCCCGTGGATAAAATAGAAATTTTTAACTTCATCAATTCCCTAGCCAGCTCGATAATTCCTGTCTTATCAGAGACGCTCAGCAGCGCCTTTTTAATTTTGATCATTGTTTACTCTCTTTTCCCACGCTTGAATTTCTTCTTCAAGCCGTTTCATTAAGTATTTTGTGGTCTTGCCGGGAGTCTCCATGCCGATATCTCTCCCATCTACCTTTCGCACCGGCATGACCCCCATCGAGGTGTTGGTTAAAAATGATTCATCGGCCGTATAAATATCATGACGGGTTAGTGGAATTTCTTCTACCGCAAAGCCCTCTCCCTTCGCGAGCCCAATCACCTGATCCCGAGTCACTCCTTCTAGAAGCCCCGTATAAACAGGAGAGGTCATGATTTTGTTTCTTTTGACGATAAAGAAATTACAGATCGTCCCTTCGGTCACGTATCCTTGATCGTTGAGCAAAAGCGGTTCAAAAATATCTTGAGTTCTCCCTTCTTCCAAAGCGAAAATGCCTCCCAGCGAGTTGTTTGATTTCACTTGCGGGCTGACCCCCATCGGAGAATTTCTTCTTGTTGGGACCGTCGCCAGGGTCACCCCTTCATTATAATACGTTTGTAGATATCGTTTCATGGGAATTATCGTCGTTGCTAAATCGTATCTCTCTTGCTCCCAATCGCGATAGAGTGTCACTCGGACGAAAGCCGATTTCTCCTTCTGTTGCGCGAAATCTTCTTTCATTCTTCGGACGACTTCTGCCCGGTCATACGGAAGAATCCATCCCAAAGAATGCGCCGAAGCAAACAAGCGATCGAGATGTTCTTCCAATAAGAAGAACTCTCCTTTATAACAACGCAGACTTTCAAAAACTCCCTGTCCCCAGTCATGCATTGGACAACCTCTATCCCCTCCCCCTTGACGGGGGAGGGTTAGGGTGGGGGTGGGATAAAATGACTGTCTCACCCTCCCCCCAACCCCCTCCCATCAAGGGAGGGGGAGAAACAAAAAACTGAACCGCCTCCAATAACGCCTGCCCCTTGCGAAGGGTTTCCTCGTATTCTTTCTCCGGAATCGAATCGGCGACAATACCGGCTCCTACTTGGATATGAAGACGCCCCTCCGTGATGAGAAACGTGCGGATGATGATATTCAAATCCATTTCCCCGGAAAAACTCAAATAGCCGACCGAACCGGTGTACAATCCGCGTTCGACCGGTTCTAATTCCTTAATAACCTCCATCGAGCGAATCTTTGGAGTTCCGGTAATTGTCCCGCCAGGGAAGGCCGCTGTAATCGCGTCCAGCCGGTCACATTCCTCGCGCAGCTTTCCTCTGACGTTGGAAACGATGTGACGAACATGCGAATATTCCTCGACCGCCATCAACTCGTTCACCTCTACTGAACCGTATTCGCAGACTCTTCCCAAATCATTCCGTTCCAGGTCCACCAGCATAATATGCTCAGCCCGCTCTTTGGGACTCAGTAAAAGTTCTTGAGCGTAACGACGGTCAGCGAATGTATTCCGCGCCACCCGCGGCCTTGTTCCGGCAATGGGACGGGTTTCGACAAAATCTCCACTCACCTTCAGTAATCTCTCAGGAGATGAACCGGCAATCGTTACCTGGTTCATCGGTAAATAGCAGGCAAAAGGAGAAGGATTGATTTGCCGTAATCGCAGGTAAAGTTCGAACGGATCACCGTTAATATCGGCGGAAATTCTTTGAGAAAGATTCACCTGGTAGATATCGCCAGCCGCGATATATTCTTTGGCTTGGAGAACCATCTGCTCAAAAGAAGGTTGATCCATTTCGAAACAGACATCGCTAACATCCATGTGTAGGGGCACACCTGTGTGTGTGCCCTCCTTTGGGCGGACACATAGGTCCGCCCCTACATGACACAAACGATCACAGATTTCTTGATATTCTCTCTCTCCCTGTTCCCTAGGATAAAACGGTTCAGTAATCCAACACCGATTTTGCTGATGGTCCCAACTAATGACAGTCCGAACTTGAACCCATTCGCTCTCCCCCTCATAACTGAAGTATCCAATGAGTCCCGCTGTAAATGGAGGCAGTCCAGGAGAGACTGTTACTTTTTTCTGATTTAAAATCTCTCTTAGCTGAGACACTTCATGAAATGTGGCAATCGGATCCAAACCGATAAAGGAATACCGCCCGATCTGGAGATGAAACCGGGCGCTGTCCAGCCAATAACTCTGAATTCGATTTTCCTGGAGAGATAAAAAAACAGCCGTGGGATCAGGGGCCGGAGAGATTTCCACTGCTATGACGATTCCCTCTTGAGCCCCTTTAATACGCTGGATTTCTTGCCACGAAGGTTGGATTACCACGACAGCAAAAGGCGTGCCTGTTGCTTTCTTAAACGAATTTCGTTCTCAAGCTTCTTGACCTGAAGCTTCAGCTCTTCCCGCTGAACAACCTTTCTTGAGAACTGGTTGGCCAATTCATCCTTGCTGGCATTGCTAGAACTATCGGATGATGCCGCTGTTGATTGGGAAGTCCCAGCCGGAGGCAGGTCTGCCTGCCGCTGGATCTCTTTCTCCAGATCGCGGACTTCCTTCTCCACCTGACGGAATTGCTCTCGAGTCTCCTTTAATTGCGCCTCTAAATTCTTCGTTGTTTGGTTTAGGTTCTCCGTTTCAGGCCACATCTTTTCCTGCAAGAGCTGAGCTTTTTGCTTAAAATCGTTCTCATGGCCATTCAGCTCTTCCCTTAACTGGCTGATTTTGGAATCGAGGTCGTTCTTAACCGCTTCAAACCGCGCGCGAAGAGTAGCGATTTCAGACTGGACAAGTTGTTTTTTCCCCCACGCCGGCCCGAATGAAGGATCTTTTTGCAGGACCTGTTCGGCCTGCGTCTCTAACGGCTGGGAACAACCGGTAAAGCAGACCAAAGACCAAAGACTAAAGGCCAAAGACAAAAACAGATAGCGCAATCTCATCCCACCACCTGGCTTGATCGCATCACCCAAATTGGTGATGCGATACTCCACCAAAGATGGAGTAAATGGCCCTCTAAGCCATTTAAAGTCAGGTGGTGGGATCATGAAAAGATTATATCATAATCGGGTACTACAGTAGAAATACTGCTCCATCGCAACCGGCGTCTCTATTTCTCCACGCGGCTGGTGGTGATAGTCGTCTGCTTCTGGTACTTCCCTTTTTTATCGGCGTAGGAGATTTCACAGGGCTGATCGCTCTCTAAGAAAATCAACTGGGCGATCCCTTCGTTGGCGTAAATCTTGGCGGGAGCTGGCGCGGTATTCGAGATAGAAATCGTCGCGTATCCTTCCCATTCCGGCTCAAAAGGGGTGACGTTGACGACGATGCCGCAGCGGGCGTAGGAACTTTTGCCGAAACAGAGAGCTAAAATATTTCGAGGGATCCGGAAATACTCAAGACTTCTGGCAAGAACATAGGAGTTGGCGGGGATAACGCAAATATCCCCTTTTAGATAAGTCAGGGAGCGAGGATTGAAGTTTTTGGGGTCAATCACCTCTTCTTTTTGCGCGCCGGCAAACACCTGAAATTCATCCGCGATCCGGATATCGTAGCCGTAACTCGACGGTCCGAAACTGATGCGCCCTTGGCGCACTTGGCCCTCGACAAAAGGTTCGATCATTCGATGATCGAGGGACATCTGCTTGATCCAGGAGTCGGGTTTTATCATTTTACGAGCACCCGATTGAATTCCCGCAATTGAGGCACTTGTAGCAAGCGCCGTTGCGGACCGTGATGTGCCCGCAGATGTTGCAGAACGGAGCGTCCCCCATCATCTGCGCCAAATGCTCATCCAGCGCGCCGGCGGCGTTTCCTTTTCCGTTGCCGTTTCCTCCACCTCCCACCGCTTCAGCGATACTGAGCGTCGGAGCCGGATACGGTTTGGACGCCTTTGTAGGGACGAGGCGTGTCTCGCCCCTACCGGCATCTGAATCTTGTGGATGTTCTCCCTTTTTCTGTTTTTCCAACTGCAACATGAGGTCTTCTGGCTTCACCTGGACAAAATCGGTCCGGCCTAAATATTCCATCCCCAGCACCCGGAAGATGTAATCAATCATCGAAGTGGCAAATTTAATGTTGGGGTGGTCCACGGTCCCTTGAGGCTCGAAGCGGGTGAAGGTGAACACATCCACGAATTCTTCCAGCGGAACTCCGTATTGCAACCCAAGAGAAATGGCAATCGCGAAGCAGTTCATCATGCTCCGGAACGCCGCCCCTTCCTTGTGCATATCAATGAAGATTTCGCCGAGTTTCCCGTCTTCATACTCGCCGGTGCGCAGATACACTTTCTGCCCGCCGACTTTCGCCTCTACTGTGAATCCTTCTCTCTTTTTGGGAAGCCGCTGACGTTCCAGCTGGACCGGCTGTTGAGGCTGCGGCGCCGCCTCCGGAGTTTTATCGCTGCTATTGTCCCCCTTGGTGTTGAGCGGCTGAGACATCTTGCATCCATCGCGGTAAAGAGCCGCGGCCTTGAGTCCCAGCCGCCAGCTCTCGGTGTAAATACGCTCGATTTCTTCAACAGTAATCTCGTTCGGCAAGTTCACCGTCTTTGAGATAGCGCCGGAGATAAACGGCTGAGCGGCCGCCATCATCCGGATATGCCCCATCGGCGCGATGAACCGGCGACCGTAGCGCCCGCACTTATTAGCGCAGTCAAAAATAGGAAGATGATCCGCCGCCAAATGGGGCGCCCCTTCCACGGTCATAGTGCCGCAGATGACCTGGGCCGCTTCCTCGATCTGCTCCGCGGTGAAACCGAGCGCTTTCAAGAAATCAAACTTCGGGCTTTTATACTGCTCCGGTTTAAACCCAAGCCGCTGCAGTGTGGATTCTCCGAGAGTCCAGATATTGAAGGCATGACTTAGTTCAAAAGCCCCCGGCAAAATGGTTTCTACTTTTTTGAGATCCTCCGCCGTCAAGCCTTTCGCCGTTAACGTCTGATCATTGATATGCGGCGCCCCTTTGAGGGTCATGGTTCCGACAACATAAGTAATGATATCGCGGATCTGGGATGGGGTGTAGCCGAGCCGTTTGAGCGCCGTCGGGATGGATTGGTTCACGATTTTAAAATATCCACCGCCGGCCAGTTTTTTGAATTTCACCAACGCAAACTCCGGCTCAACCCCTGTGGTATCGCAGTCCATCAGCAAAGCAATCGTTCCGGTCGGAGCAAGAACCGTGGTTTGAGCATTGCGATAACCGTGTTGCTTGCCCAACTCCACCGACCTGTCCCAGTCTTCCCGAGCCGCTTTGAGCATGTCGGCATCGCAGAGCCGGTCATCAATGGCGTAAGCGGCCGAACGGTGCATCTCCATCACCTCCAGGAACGGCTCCCGGTTTTTCTCATAGCCGGGGAACGGCCCTTTATCTGCCGCGATTTCAGCCGAGACCCGGTAAGAGTGGCCACAGAGAATCGCCGTCAACGCTGACGTGATCGCGCGCGCTTTGTCGCTGTCGTAAGGAATGCCGCTGACCATCAGCAGTGTCCCCAGGTTGGCGTATCCCAGTCCGAGCGGACGATAGTCGTGGCTGTTGCGAGCGATCTTCGCCGTCGGATACGACGCGAAGTCAACGATGATTTCCATCGCCGTGGTAAAAACGCGGATCGCCTGACGGTACCCCTCGACGTCAAAAACGCCGTTTTCATTCCACAGTTTCATCAGGTTAATCGAAGAGAGATTGCAGGCGGAGTCATCCAAAAACATGTACTCGCTGCATGGATTGGAGGCGTTGATTCGTCCGCTGTTCTTGGAGGTATGCCATTTGTTAATGGTGGAATCGAACTGGACGCCCGGGTCGGCGCAGGCCCACGCCGCGTCGGCGGTTTGGCGCATCAAGTCGCGCGCTTTATAGGTCTGGGCGATTTCCCCCGTCGTGCGGAATTTTGTCTGCCAGACGCCGTCGTTCAAGTAGGCCTGCATGAACTCATCGGAGATCCGCACCGAGTTGTTTGAATTTTGTCCGGAGACCGTCTTGTAAGCTTCGCCGTTAAAATCGGACGGATAACCGTTTTCGATTAAAAGGCGCGCTTTCTTTTCTTCCTTCAATTTCCAATTGATGAAGTCGGCAATCTCCGGATGGTCCATATCGAGGCAGACCATTTTGGCCGCCCGCCGGGTTGTTCCTCCCGATTTCGTAGCGCCAGCTCCCTTGTCGAGAACTTCCAAAAACGACATCAATCCCGACGATGTTCCTCCACCCGAAAGTTTTTCTTGATGCCCGCGGATTTTGGAAAAATTGGTTCCGGTGCCGGACCCGAACTTGAACAGCCGCGCTTCATTTTTGGCAAGCTCGAAGAGGGACATCAAATCATCCTCGACCGACTGAATGAAACAGGCGCTCAATTGCGGATGAGAATAGGCGTCCTGCGTCTGCGCGACATCCCCTTTTTCAAAATCCCAATGCCAATTCCCGCCGCTTCCTGAAATTCCATATTGATGATAGAGGCCGCAATTGAACCACACCGGCGAATTAAACGCTCCGACTTGATGAATGAGTAGGTATGAGAGCTCTGCTTCAAAGGCCTCAGCCTCGTCGGCATCCTTAAAATATCCACCGAGTTCTTCCCCCGCCACGCGAAGCGTGTGGGCAATCCGGTAAATCGTCTGGCGGACGCTGGTCTCCCGCCCCGTCCCCGGAACTCCCGATTTGCGGAAGTATTTGGAGGCGACGATATCGGTCGCCAGCTGCGACCAATCTTTGGGGACCTCTACCCCTTCCATATGGAACACCGTGGAACCGTCCGGATTGGTAATGACCGAGTTCCGTCTGACGTATTCCACCGCGTCCAAAGGATTAACCCCTTTTCGGGTGAAGCGGTGATTGATTTTATTTAGGCCTGATTTTGTTTCGGATAGTGTTTTGTTCTCTGTGAGAATTGTCTTCATTGGTTCCCCCGTTTACTCGAACTAGCAGTGATTGATGATAATGGATCCCGCTTTTACCCTCCTCTCCTGTCATCCAATTTAGCCCCCGAAAAGAATGATGTCAAGTGAAAAAGTACAACATTTAGTGGTTGGTTACCGGTAGAGACGCAAAATCTCGTATTTCGTGTTTCTCTGGGCGGGAACCTTTCCGGCCTTCCGGATCATCCGCAAAACCTGTTCGACGGTGGTTTGATATTTGAGCCCTGTCGCGCTGATGACCCGCTCCTCCATCAGGATTCCCCCCATGTCGTTGGCGCCGAAAGAAAGGCCAAGCTGGCAGATTTTGTCCCCTTCCGTCACCCATCCAGCCTGGATATTTTTGAAGTTGTCCAAAACCAGACGGGAAACAGCCAGCATCCGAAGATAATCAAAACCTCCCGCCATCCGAATATTTTCCAGTTCCGTTTTCTCAGGCGAGAATGACCACGGAATGAACGCGCGGAATTTTCCGGTCCGATCCTGATGTTCCCGGACCCGGAACAGATGCTGCATCCTTTCCGCGAGAGTTTCGATAGAGCCGAACATCATCGTCGCCGTCGTGCGCATGCCAAGCTCGTGGGCGATTTCCATCACTTCAAACCATTCATCGGCGGAAATTTTCAACGGGCTGATTTCGTCGCGGACACGATCACTCAATATCTCCGCCCCTCCGCCGGGAATGGAATCAAGTCCGGCCAGCTTCAATTCAGTGACCGCTTCCCGCAGAGTCACCTTTGAGACACCGGCCATGTGATAAATCTCCGCCGCAGAATAAGAATGCATGTGAACATTGAAACGTTCTTTAATCTGGCGAGTCAGTTTGACATAATAATCCAGTCCCAGCCGCGGATGATGCCCCCCCTGGAGCAGCACCTGTGTTCCGCCGAGCGCGGCCATCGCCTCGATTTTCGCCAGGATTTCGTCGTTGGAGAGAAGATAAGCGTCCGTATCCCCCTCGTGGCGGTAGAAAGCGCAGAATTTGCAGAGCGTGACGCAGACGTTGGTGTAGTTGAGATTGAGGTCAATCAAGAATGTCACGACGTCATTCGGATGCAGCCGCCGGCACCGGTGATCGGCGACTCTCCCCAACTCCAAAAAGTCAGCGTCGAAAAGGGCCATCGCTTCGTCGAACTCCAGACGATTCCCTTCATAGGCCTTTTGAAGGATTTTCTCAACTTCCGGCTTTGCTTGAAGAGTCTGCGCGATCATTTTTGTTTTTTCCCCTCGCCTCCCATTCGTCTTTTTTCACCGAGATGCTTCCCGGAGCGCTTGTCTCCTTCCGTTCGCTTTTTTTCGCCCAAATGTTTCCCCGGATGGTCTTCTCCTCCCCGCCGCCGTTCCAACCCTTTTCCCGGATGATCCCTTTTACCCATTACTTCTCCCGGATGCTCTTTTCCCAGATGTTCTTTCATTCCTTCATCTCTCCTCTCATGGCGCTTTTCCATCCGTTCTTCACGATGTTCTTGATGTTCTCCTCGGTATTCCTGCCGCCGTTCTTTTCGGTCTTCCCTGGTTTCTTGACGCTGCTCCGCCGTCTCCTGATGATGTTCCCGCCTTTTTCCCATCTGTTCCTGGTGTTGTTCTACCTTTTCTTGATGGTGTTCTCGCGTTTCTTCCCTATGCTCTTGGCGCTGCTCTACCTTTTCCTGGCGGTGTTCCACGGCTTCCTGATGACGCGTCTTCGTTTCTTCCAATTTCTGCTTGGCCCGAGCGATTTCTTCGCGGAGATGCTGTTTCATCTTTTCTTTCTCGGCCTGCCGCTGTTCTTTCCACTCGTGATACTCTTCTTTCATTTGCCCTTTGAGAGACTTTAACTCATTTCTAAGTTGCTCCATCTCGGGATCCGGAGCTCCTTGAGCAGTTGTTGAATTACTCTCATTCTCCGCGAGAACTAACCGCCCGCGCTCTGCCCCGAAGAAGACAAGGCTAAGAATCACTATGATGAAAATTGCCCTATGAACCGACTGCCGCCGACGGTCTGTCAACATGGATTTCTTCCTCCCCCATTCGTTTGACCCATTGATAAAATGTCACAAGCCCATCCCTGTGAGAACTGCCCAAACGATAATCGAATCTCTTCAGATACGGTTCAATCCCTTCAATGCGGTTCCATCTTTTTTCCGCCTCACTCACCATCTCCTCCCAGTGAAGCCGGCTGTATTCCAGCGCTTCTTCTAATTTCAGGGAGACGGACTGCAATTCAACCGGATGCCCCCGCTCCCACTCTTTGGAGTAAACCCACAGAGCGAAAACAAACGGGAGGCCTGTCCACTCCGCCCAGATTTTTCCAAGATCGTAACAAGTCCATTGCTGGGGCCACTGTTGTTTTGCCTCCAGCGCTTCATCGCCGATGGCTAAGATCGCGGAGAATTGATCCCGGATTCCTCTAAAATTCATCCTCCGTTGGAAACCAACTCCTTCAATCCCCCAGCATTTTTCTAATAAGAGACGAAGAAGAGCCACTCCAGTCGCGCTTGCCGAAGTCACCGCCATTGTCTTTCCTTTGAGTTGTTCTAACGGAACTTGAGAAAAAAGGAGAACGCTTCCCGCCGCTTCCCTGACGCCAATTCCCAAATCGGGTAAACTGTTGTAGCTGTCCGGATGACGGGTTAATTCAATTGAGGAAAGAAGCGCGATGTCCAACGCGCCTTGTCCCATTTTTTTGTTGAGTTCGGCGGGAGTCCCAAAACAGAGTTGAATCGAGGAGTCATCCTGTAATCGCTTTTCCAACCCATAAAGGTACGGAAATGTATTAAGATAGGAGACAATTCCTAAACGGATTACCATTTAATTAGAATGAGGTCCGTAATACGTGACGAGACTTGTCGGAGTTTCCCACACTTTAATTTCGTAAAGGGGCAATTTCTTTAGCTCTTCCCAAATCCAAACCGCCAGATTCTCCGCCGACGACTGTTTCAGCAAATCGTTGAGATAACTATGGTCGAGCCGCGAGATGACCTTCGAATGGACAACCCTCTTGAGTTCAACAAAATCAAAGGCAAGCCCGTCTTCTCCCACCGGGGCCCGCACTGTGACCTGGAGTTTCCAGGTGTGGCCATGGAGTTTCTCGCAACTCCCATGATAGTTTATCAAATTGTGAGCCGCGTCGAAAGTGAATTCCTTGGTCACTAACATGTAGGTCTTTGCTGAACGCTGTCCGCTGAACGCTGTCTGCTGTTTGTTCACGACGACGCCGCGATAAACCGAATTTGTTCCAACAGATCAGAGACTAATGGGACCGTTTGATCAATCTCCCCTTCGGTAGTGTACCGGCTTAAACTAAACCGAAGGGTCCCCCGCGCCAGCGGTTCTGGAACCGCCATCGCCTTCAGAACATGAGAAGGGAGCATCAATCCGGAGACACAGGCAGAACCGGAGGAAACGCAAACCCCCCGGTCGCTCAGCGCCAGAATCAAGGTCTCTGAATCGACATTCTGAAAACTGATCAGGCTCGTATTCGGCAATCGATCCTCCCCTTTTCCATGAATCACCATCTTTGAAACCCGATTCTCCAACTCTCTTTCCAACTTATCTCTCAATTGCCGAATTCGTTCTATCTCTCCCTGTTTCTGCGAAATCAATTCTTCGCACGCCTTTCCCAGCCCGACAATCCCCGGGACATTTTCGGTCCCTCCCCGCCGGTCCCGCTCCTGATGCCCCCCCAGAATGACCGGCTTCCAAGGCGTCCCCTTCCTTATATAGAGAATCCCGATTCCTTTAGGGGCATGGAGCTTGTGCCCCGATAAAGAGAGCAAACCCATTGGGATTTCCTTCAAATTCAGGGGAATTTTTCCAACAGCCTGAACGGCATCGGTATGAAAAACGACTCCTCTAGCACACGCAATCTCCGCTAACTCCTTAATAGGAAAAATAACCCCCGTTTCATTATTCGCCGCCATGATGGAGACCAGCGCGGTCTCTGGCCGAATCGCTTGCTTTAACGCTTCTGGATCCAGCCGGCCATCCGCATCCACGGGAAGCCGCGTGATGACATAGCCCTGCTTTTCTAACATCTCACAGGGGCGCAGAATCGCGCTATGTTCCACTGAGGAGACGATCACGTGCCGTTTTTCAGCGGGTAACGCCGAGAGAACTCCGTGAATCGCCAAATGATTCGCTTCTGTCCCACCGCTGGTAAAGATAATTTCCGAAGGATGAACCGCCAGTAAAGCTGCAACTCTTTCTCTTGCCTGATCTAACGCTCTCAAAACCGCGCCGCCAAATGAGTGGGGACTGGAGGGATTCGCATATTGATCCCTTAAGAAAGGGAGCATTGCTTCCAGCACTTCCGCGGCAACGGTAGTCGTCGCGTTATTATCGAGATAGATCACTGATTTTTTCATACGGATGTGTTATTATACTACAAAACTATGCCGACCGATAAAGCATATTTGAAACGCCAAGGGGCCAATTTTCTCACCCTGATTAACGATCTAAAACGAAACCGGCAGGCGGCTGCTGAAGACTTGGGGATTTCTCGCGCGCAGGTCGAAAAGATCATTACGGGAGAAATGGATATCCCTGAGCGAATCATTGAGCGGGCCACCCGGATCTGGCCGGTTAATAAACGGGATTTCAGAATTTTTGAAGATGACGCGCCCGAAGGGGTTCTGGTCATGACCAAAGAACGGTCACGAGCATCTTCGCGAGTGTTCGCCCGCGGTGGACTCGATTACTATGAGTACCGTGACACGGCAATGTCGAAAGTCGCCCCATTCCGCCCGGAATGGATTCTGGAACTTTGCCAAGTCGAGGACAACGATCCCGAAAACCCGCGTATTCAATGGAACAATGGCCACTTCATGCATCAGTTCACGATGTTCATCAACGCCGTCAATTTCTACTACATGGAGGATCGTCAGAAAAAAGTCATGGCGGCCAACATGGGCGACTCGATGTATATTACCCCTTTCGTCCCACACACTTTTGCGACTCGACGACAAGATTCCCAACGACTCTACCAGGGAAAGAAAGGCCTGATTCTCGCCCTGACTTACGGAAATAAGCTCTTCGGTGACCCCCAGCATGAACTTTCCGCCCTCGGAGGAGACATCCCGCATCAATACCTCCTGGACACCTCGAGTCGGGAAAAACATTTTGCCTGCCTGTTAAAACAACAAATGGAAGGATTGACGATTTCAAAGAAAGAACTGTCGAAACTTTCCTCCATCAATGAGAAAACTATTGAAGAATTCATCCGTGGCGAACGACTCCCTTCGACAAAAGAATATCAAAAGCTGGCGAAAACTTTTAATATTAGTTCACTGGACCTAATGCCCCCGGATGAGTTTGACAAAAAGGTCATCGTCCAGTACTTGAAAGATTCTAACGTGAGAGATTTTCAGAATTACCGCGTCACAGAGTTGGCTTCGGCAAGATATCTCCCTTATTCCAAAGCGGTAATCCTTGAAATGAAGAAATCTGCTCCTGAATTAAACTTGCGGGTTCCACTTCATCAATATTGTTATAACTTTGGTTCTGAACCAATCCGGCTGCAATGGCAGATCAACGGAATCATCAAGGAAGTATCATTGAATCCCGATGATTCCGCTTATCTAAAACCCTATCTTCCCCACAGCTTCTCCCCCATGAGTAAAACCCAAGCGCGCTTACTCAGTTTGCGGATCGCAGGACGGATTGCCGGAGAGGGACAACGAGAACTTTCACACATTGGAAGACAAAACCTCCGACGGATCTACGCGGAGGACGCTTTGTGGTATCGTGAGGAATGATAAAAACCAATGAAAGCCATTCTTCTTGCCGCCGGCCGTGGCAGCCGGTTAAAGCCGTACACCGACCAGACACCCAAATCCCTTCTGCCCATCGGCAAGACTACACTCATCTATAGAACTGTCCATATTCTTCATCAGTTGGAAATTACAGATATTTCCATCGTGGTTGGTTACCATAAGGAAAAATTCTTTAAAGCATTTCCTTCGGGAATTAAGTTCTATCTGAATGAAAATTATCTCGATACAGATCAAGCAGGGAGTCTTTTCCAAGCAAGGAAAGAACTCAACGACGACTTATTGATCATTGCCGCGGATCTGTTTTGTCCTGCGAAGGTGTTTGGAGACATCATACAAAATCGTTCCCCCATTTGCTTGGCCATTGATAAAAAACGATTTTTTTTTAATGATACAATTGAAAAAATATTTCTGAAAGATGGGAAGATTTTACAAATCGGGAAAACAACCGTTCCTAACGACATTGCGAATGCCGAATTCCTTGGGATCACTCGATTAAACCGTAAAAAATGTCCCCAGTTCTTAAAAAAACTAGGGGACTTCCTCAAATCAGATCTTAAAACTCAGATCCTCCATTTACTCCAACAATTTATTGACGAGGGGGAAGAAATTGATTATGTGAATTGTTCTCAACAGTGGTATGAAATCGATAATTTAGCAACGTTGAAAAAAGCACGGGAGCTTTTTGATGCTAACGTTTACCGTGAGTGAGGATCCGAGCCAGCGTAAAAACAAGTACACCGCCCAGAGCGCCGCACGCGAACGAGACAAGCCCGACCATCATGATGGAACGCCGGTCCCAGATCATGGCGGGTTTGCCCTGGACCAGTAGAGTTCCTTCAACCGATAACGGCCCACGAATTTCCCCTCCCCGATCCATTCGAAGGAAGTAGCTGGCGGGGACTGAATCGAGTGCCGCGGCATTCAAAGCGTATCCAACGCTGACAAGAGGGAGCCGCGGAGTCATTTCTCCTTCACTGTTTACTTCAAGAGCCATCCAAAGGGGCCTGTCAAAAGTAACATCTAAACCTTCCTTCTCCCCCAACAAGACTTGAAATAATCCCTTGTTGAGATTTACCTGGTGCGTCTCTTCCCACAGTTTGTTTCCAGAGGCAGGATCATCGTAGAGCCGGAAAGTAATCGTTTGCGATCCAACGATCGGCTTACCGGAGGGATCTGAGAGAAAACCGTAATAACTGAGTTGGCGTGGGATTTCCGCGGCAGCTATGCCGGCAAAGAAGAATAGCACACTCCCCGCCAACGCAAAAGCTGTTCTAAAATAAATAATCCAGAGAAACTGAGACAGATGACTCATCGCCTATCCGCCCTTCGACTCGTAAAGTCCAATTGGATTCGTTAGCAAATCGAATACCGGCAAAAACTCCGAAATTAGAATCCTCACTAAGCCGGTCGGTAAAAGTTCCAGAGGACCATGTGATAGCATTGTGATCAATGGTCAGTGTTGAAAAAACAACTCCAATGTAGGGAAAAACAACTGATGCCAATTGAGAGTAAGTATGAAACTCGTGACCTGTTCCAAGCGCTATATGAAATTCGTTGGTGTCGATACTCCCCGTCTTAGTTGTTGTCGTTCTTCCTGTCACCGTAATATCCGAAACATCAGCATTTGGCATAGCAAGATATTGCAGATCATAGAAAACCTTCCAGTCTTGGGCAAACCGAATTCCCCCAGTACTTCCTAGCCCCCAAGAGAAGCTAGTTTTATAGTTAACCAATATCTGCGCGCCGTTATTCTGGGTAATCTTCTCCTTCCAGCTTGTTCCTCCTAATTTGCCATAAATATTGAGGTATTGATTAACTACGTAGATCACCTTCGCGTGTATTTGATTTGCTTGCGTGATACGGGCGCCTTTGGCGCTGGCACCTCCAGATCCCGAAGAATCCAATTGACGGTCAAAAACATCACTATAATCAATTCCGAAGTTGACTTTTCTTGATTCATCACGAGTCGTCGTAGCGCTGTTTAAAGGCATCTCTATCAACGATGCCCACGCATGGCTCCCCCCTAATAAGAACAGCGCGATCAAAATACCGATACCGTAAGTTAGTTTACGCATCATTTATCCCCCTTATTCATTACCGTTAAACCTGCCGTTTCATTTTCGGCGATTTTTACCAGTTCTAAAGTCTTTTTCACCTGAGGCTGATTTGGATTCAATTCCAGAGCACGCTGAAACATTCCTTCCGCCTTCGCTAAATCACCGAGTTGAACAAAAGCAACATTTCCAGCTACCGCGTACAAATACGATAATCTTTTTTGGAGTTCTTTATCTTCAGGACGCAATAAACGCATTTGTTCGACTTCCTGAATCGCCCCTTCCCAATCTCCCGCTTGAGCGTATTCTTGAACTAAAATTTGATGGCGAATTAATGGGTCAAGCCCAATTGGTTCTTCAAAATGCAACGTCTGAATCACTTCTTCAAGCGCGTTCATTTTTTCAAAGAACTCTGATTCTCTAGCCGTATAAAGAAGCAGATAACCCATATCCCCATCAATAGCTGTTACCAAGGTTAACATCATCCCACCACCTGTTTTATCCGTCGAAGGCGGATTCACAACATCCGTTGTGGGGCCTTTGGCCCCTAAAACAGGTGGCGGGATCATTTCTTGATCTTTCTGAGAAGCAGGAAGTGTGAAGGTATTTTGCTGTGCTGGCAATCCTAACAAATTCCGTTTCTGTTGACTGATAACTCTACTGCCTGGATGAGTTAGTTTAATGCCATCAGCAATCAATTCTGAAAAGTCCTCAAGGAATTTTCCAAGAGAACCGCGGGCTAATAAAGTAATTGTCGGTAAATCCGCTTCTTTTTCTGTGACAGCAAGAGAAGATTCGACAAGCTCGAATAGGACAAAGGGTTGTTCTGTTTTAAAAAATTGCCAACCGGAAGGTTTCTCGAAACGAAGTTTCAATGACGCTTGCCGCGCTTCTTGCGCGACATCCATGAAGAGCCATGGCGCTTCCACTGAATTCGCAACTCCCCCCATTAAACAGATCCCCCCGAAGGAAAAAAGCCACAAAGCTTTGCCCCGCACAATTATATGTTAATCAAAATGGTTAACTCATGTCAAGTAAAAAAGATGAGTGAGTTTACTGTTTTAAATACATTCTGAGAATCTTCTGCTCTTCAATAGGACGATCCTGAGGGCCTGTTTTTGCCGATTCGATCTTTTGAACCACCTCGTAGCCGGCAGTGACTTCTCCGAAAATCGTGTGTTTCATGTTCAACCACGGAGCCGGCGCTGACGTGATGAAAAATTGACTCCCGTTGGTGCTGGGGCCCGCGTTAGCCATGGCTAAAATACCGGATTTGTCAAACGTCACCGCAGACGTGACCTCATCATCAAATGGTTTTCCCCAGAACGACTCTCCTCCCCTGCCGGTTCCTGTCGGATCTCCTCCCTGAATCATAAAATCCTTGATCACTCTGTGAAAAATAATCCCGTTATAGTACCCCTTTTCCGTGAACCGGATCATGTTTTCACATGCTTTCGGAGCAACGTCCGGCTTGAGTGTCACTTCGATGTTCCCTTGGTTGGTTTCGATGATCAAAACAGGTTTAGCAGACATGACAAACTCCTTTTGTGGCTCTTGCGCGCGCGCAGCCGCAGAATAGAATAAGAAAACGCTGGTTAATAAAACAAACATTGTTCTACTGTGATGAATCGCCATGACATTTCTCCTTTTTAGTTCTAGTACATTACCACATCTATTCCCCCATAATTTTAATCAACACTCTCTTACGCCGCCTGCCATCAAACTCGCCGTAAAAAATCTGCTCCCACGGCCCAAAGTCAAGTTTTCCATTTGTGATCGCTACAACAACCTCTCGGCCCATTAGCTGGCGCTTGATATGCGCGTCCGCGTTGTCTTCACCAGTATCGTTGTGGCGGTATTGGTCAATCGGCTCATGCGGCGCCAGGCGTTCGAGGAATTTCTCGTAATCGTGCAGGAGCCCTTGTTCGTCATCGTTGATATAAACGCTCGCCGTGATGTGCATCGCGTTCACCAGGCACAATCCTTCTTTGATGCCGCTCTTACGGATTGCCTCTTCGACTTTCGGAGTGATATTAATGAACGCCACCCGTGTTTTCGTTTCAAACCACAACTCCTCTCGATATGATTTCATAGTCTTTTCCTCTTTCTCTTGATGTTTTTCACTTTGCTCAGCGTAGCTACTTGAATTGCCTTACCGGCCCATTTGTGAAGTTCATCCCTATCTTCTAAAATTTCCTCCGGCACTTCGTAATAACTCATCACAAAGGAATCATCCCCATAGGGCCGGAAAGGCTCCATTCCCCTTGTTTCATACTCGGCCCGGTTGGTATCGTTCGCTTTGAAATAGAGAACATCATCAGCAATCAGCGCAAAGAAAATATTGTCTTTATAGATTCCCGCTCCGCCAAACATCTTTCGCGCGGTGATAGCACCCATATATTCCAGTTGTTCAAGGACGTAGGCTAAGTAGCTCTCGGTGACCGACATAATTATATGGTTACTGATACTATCACACTCACTCGCCGCCGGCTAGTCCACAAAGCCAGCACAGCTCTTTCCTTTTTGTGTTATGTGTGTTATGGATGAAACCCAATCCGGCGCTTGGGTGGTTCAGGCGGTGGTTCCATCAATTGACGAATCGCCCTAAAAATCGTTTGAATCTTAACATCATGTCCTTCAATCCGTTTTTCAAGTTCAGCAAGCTTACGTCTGAGATCCTTATGGGTTGAGATCATCTCACGCAGCTTAACAAATGTCTGAATAATGTGGATGCTCGCTTTGATGGCTCTCTCACTATTCAACACACTTGCCAGCATTGCCACACCATGTTCGGTGAAAGCATAGGGTAAGGCGCTTGAATGCTTCATCGTTTCAAACCGGTGACAAATTGTCACCAGTTCACTTTTCTCTTTTTCCTCCAGTTGAAATACAAATTCTTTAGGGAAACGCTTGATATTTCTCTTTACCTGCCTGTTGAGATACTTTGTTTCCACTCCATACAACTCCGCTAAGTCTCTATCAATCATTACCTTACGCCCTCTTATCAAAAAGATTCGTTGCTGGATTACCTCCTGTGGGATCAGTTCTTTCATAGAAAATCCTCCTTTTACTAATATAGACGTACCGAGTGAAGATTTTCTTTCAAGGAAAATGAAGTTTTTTATGGTGGACAAGCGAAACCGCGGGCGGCGGTGGCGGGGGGGTGGGGGAAATCAGGAACCGTCCCGAGTTTTCGCGAGTTTTTTCGTCAGCCCCGGAAATCATGGCAGGACCTTCGACATGGCTTGAAGCGCCCTTAACGACGGATATTCCTCGAACAATTCGCCACTCTTTTCATAACTGTGTTTCCAAATAAGCGATCTCGGGAGTCATTGTATTTTGTTCCGCCCTAATCAATGGAAGTCCGCTGGGCCAATAATCGATATGCACGATGAAACTTTTCTCCTTCTTAGGATTTAATCGCATTAAGAATCTGGAAAGACTACCTCCATTGTTGATACACACCGCGTTTATAGCTCTCTGTCTAAAATGCATGATCAAATACGTCAGATAGACCTTACCATCTTCTGACAACAGTAGATACTCTATATCATCAAAATCATTTGTTCTTTCTTGAATTTTAAGTAATAATTTAGGGCCTTCTTCTGAGTCTCCCAAAAGAAAATAACGCCCCTCCTTCAGTTGAGATCTAAACATCTGATCTAGAGCGACTATGTCTTGTTTCGTCATCCCTTCGATAGGCGCTAATACATATTTCCCTCGAATATTTTTGTCTTCGCCAATTAAGGTAATGGTTAATGTGTTAATAAATTCAAGAAGCGTTTCTCTCGTAGTCGAATCGAGCGCAGGGGAGTTGATTAGACCGGCTAAATCCATAACTACTCCTGACCGGCCTGGAATCGTTTTCCCAGGAAAAAAAGTACGGTAAAAAGGGTTCAGTCGGTCTATTATTTCTTCAGGCAATGATTCTTCGGATGAAGGGTTTTCTAACTCCCGTATAATATCCATAGCGAACATGGTTTCGGTGGGCCCCAGAATACCTGCTAATCTCCTAAGATCGGCAACGACCTGTTCTCTTTCTAAGGGAATCTCCTTGCCATGAAGAAAAACACTGTATAAAAGTCTCAAATTTCTCATCGCTTCTTCAGATAACGGCAATCCAATTTCCTGCGACGGAGGCAAATTCCCTTTGGGGGCTAAATGAACCCTAGCCGATACCTCTTTACAAGATTCGGGCAAATATAACAGACTTCCTACGAGAATTATCCCGGCTATCATTTTTCTGAACATTGTCTATCTCCGATTAGTCGAACCAACCGATAAAAAAATTACCGAATCTCCCCTTTTGTGGAAATTCGGCTTTGTTGAACAAGAGCTATTTTATCACACCCGTCTACGCAAAGTCACTTCTTTCATGAGTTTTAGGGCGGACCCTTCGACTACGCTCAGGGCAGGCGGCCTAACGCCAGCGGCGGACAAGTGAAACCGCCGGCAGTTAATCAAGTCACCTCGTGCCAAGAGCACGGGGTATAATTTCGTTCTCCCCTCCCTCGATGGGAGGGGACTAAGGGGAGGGTGAATCCACCATCTCACTTTTTCACCCCCACCC